>Ga0310836_100034_pt1 | contig 236973 bp, 206 predicted proteins | sample SM_ome_4_FD_201310 | JGI IMG/M metagenome (GOLD analysis project Ga0310836, IMG submission 201310) | Sorghum-adapted microbial communities enriched on stacked mutant (SM) sorghum from Joint BioEnergy Institute, Emeryville, California... ... | reverse complement strand
GTGACCTTGAAAGTATGGGCAAATGGAGTCGCCTGTAAAGAAAACCGCTTGACAGGCTCTATTTAGGTACGCCAAAAACAAGGCTGCCCACAGAATGGTTGACAGGTTTCGTTCATATCAGCGGAACCTGTGTCCGAAGTTTCTCGATTTCAGCGGTCTTTGGGCCGTATTACGGAACGGTGGTCCGATGTTCCCGGACGAACGGGGTTGCAGACGGGGTTGCGGACGGCCGTACCCCAATCGCAAAACGGCCCCGGCCGATACCCGCTCGCGTTGGAGCGTCAAGGGATCGGCAAGAGCCGTATCCATCAAGAGCCGCACTCCAGATTTAAGGGGCTGTACCGCTGGGCGGACTACATGGCGGTGGAGCATCGAGGCTGGGGGTAATGTAGGGTACTGGGCGGACTACTTGACGGCTAAGCACCGCGACTCAGGTCAATGTAGGGTACTGGACGGACTACTTGACGGCTGAACACCGCGACTCAGGTCAATGTAGGGTACTGGACGGACTACTTGACGGCTGCACCAAGCCTGGGAGCAATGCAGGGTACTGGCACAGCCGCTCGGCCGCCTGCAGTAGTCCCGACACTGCAGCGCATGACTGACGCGGGCCCGCCGCTGCAGGGCAAGCTTGCCCCAGACCCGCCACTGCGGCGCAAGCCCGCCGCGGGCCCGCCGCTGCGGCGCCCTTGCGCCGCAGCGGCGTCAGGCGCCTGGACGCGCTGCGCCAAGCCGCTCCGCCAGCTCCAGCAGCGCCAGATCGCGCCCGCTTCCCGCGATCAGGGAAAGCCCGACGGGCGCGCCGTCCGCGGAGCCGAACGGAAGCGTCACCTGCGGCAGTCCGGCAAGGCCGGCGATGCAGCACAGCAGAAGCGTCTTAAACCGGAACGCTTCAAGCTGCTCGCGCGCCAGTTCCAGCCGCGGCGCCGGTCCCGGAGCGGTGGGGATGACGAGCAGGCCGTCCCGCCCCAGCAGCTCGTTCATCCGTTCCCGAACCCGGTCCCGAACGGCGGCGGCGGACCTACGGTCGTCTTCCGTCAGCGTGGCGGTCCAGCGGAACCGTTCGGCGATGCCGCCGCCGAATTCCGGCTTCGTCCGCTCGATCCATTCCCCGTGCGTACGCCAGATTTCCCGGCCTTGCAAAATGCGGAACGCGTCCATCCAGCGCTCCGGCCCGCCTTCGCCGGCCAGCATCACGCGTTCCGCCGGGCCGACCGCCCGCTCGACCGCCGGAACGAACGGGCGCAGCGCTTCGGCGGAGACGCCGGCGGCCGCCCAGACGTCTTCGGGCACAAGCAGCCGGCCGAAAGGCGGCTCCGACGGCTGCCGCGGCAACATCGCCCGGCCGACGGCCAGCAGCGTGCCCGGTTCCTTCGCCATCCAGCCCACGGTGTCAAAGCTCGGCGCCAATGGAATGACGCCTTCCGCGGAGACGGCCCCGTGCGACGGACGAAAGCCGTAAATGCCGCAGTACGACGACGGAATGCGGACCGAGCCCCCGGTATCGGTGCCGAGCGCGAAGTCGGCTTCGCCGGCGGCGACGGCGACGGCCGAACCGCTGGAAGAGCCGCCGGGTATGCGGTCCGGAGCCTTCGGATTGACCGGCGTTCCGTAATGGGCGTTGACTCCGTTCAGGTCGTACATCAGCTCGTCCGTATGCGTAACGCCGGACAACCGCGCGCCTTGCTCCAGCAGCCGGTCGATCGCGTGCGCATTCGCCGCCGCGGGTTCGTGGGTGCGGAGCCAGTCCGGATTCCCTGCGGCATTGCGGTGTCCCTTGACGGCAAAAACGTCTTTGACCGCGAAAGAGAGGCCGCTTAACGCTCCTTCTCCCTTCGGCGGCACCGTCACATGCCGGTCATAATAAGCTCCGAAACGATCGGCCACAAGCATCCCCCTTTTGAATCGTGATGGGATTTTGCATTTAGGTCCCGCCTAAGCTTCCATCCTAAAATTCCCTCTAAGCTTCCCCAAACTTCCATCCTAAGCTTCCATATAGACGTCCAGAGCGGCCTGCACGGCTTTGCCGGCGTCGATCTTGGCGTTGTGGCGGATCAGCGCCGCTTCCAGCGCGCCCAGCGTATGGAGCACGTTGTTTTTTCGGCAGCTGTAGCCCATCGTGCCGATGCGCCATATTTTGCCGGCGAGCGGACCGAAGGAGCTGGCGATTTCGACGCTGAACTGCCTGAGCAGCATGTCCCGGACCGATTCGCCGTCAATCCCCTCGGGGATGTTCACGCAGGTGACGACGGGCAGCTTGCAGGCGGGATCCCCGAACAGCGTAAGGCCCATCGCCCGAAGGCCGGCGACAAGCGCCCGCTCGTGAAGCCGGTGGCGCGCGAACCGCTCTTCAAGCCCTTCCTCCAACACGATGCGCAGGCCTTCCCTGAGCGCGTACAGCATCGAGGTCGCTTCGGTATGATGGTTGAGCCGCCGCGGCCCCCAATAGTCGATCAGTTGGCTCAGGTCGAAATAGTTGCTTTGAATCGTCCGTCCCGGCCGCTCGGCGTCCATCGCCGGATTGCGGATGCCGCGCTCGACCCGCTTGCGGGAATTGATCTTTTGCTCCGCCCGCGCATTGAAGGTGATCGGCGCCATGCCGGACGGGACGGACAAATTTTTCTGCGTTCCGCCGATGGCGGCGTCGATGTACCATTCGTCCGTCTTCACGTCCACGCCCCCGATCGTGGCCACGACGTCCACGACGAACAAGGCGTCGTGCTCCCGGCACGCTTTGCCGATGTCCCTAAGCGGCTGCATCCGGCCCGTCGACGTTTCGCCGTGAACGATCGCGACGACGTGCGGTCGCACCTGCCGGATCTTGGCGATGACCTCTTCCGGATCGAAGACGGTGCCCCATTCCCGGTCCATCGTAATCACTTCCGCGCCGCACCGCTCCGCGATTTCCACAAGCAGATGGCCGAACCGGCCGAAAATCGGCACCAGCACCTTATCGCCGGGCGCGATGAGGCTGACCATCACCGCCTCGATCCCGGAGCGCGACGTGCCGTCTACCGGAAAAGCCTGCGCGTTCGCCGTTTGGAACACCTCCCGGAGCATCTCCATCGTCTCGTTCATCAGCCCGGTGAACTCGGGATCGAACTGGCCGAGAATCGGCGTCGCCATCGCCCGCAGCACGCGCGGGTCCGCTTCGACCGGGCCCGGCGTCATGATGGTGCGCTGAGAAGGAGCGAGGTCTTGATATTTTTTCATCGGAATCCCTCCTTGTACCCGTACAGAAACAACCATTCCGCAAGCGCCGCGATGCCGTCCGCCAGATGCTCGGGCTCGCTGTACTCGGCCGGGGAATGGCTGACGCCCGCCCGGCTCGGCACGAACAGCATCGTCGTCGGGCAGACCGCCTGAAACACCTGCGCATCGTGGCCCGCCCCGCTGTACATCGTGCGGTAGGCATACGCATGCGCGTCGCAGATGGACGCCATCGTCCTGTTCATGTCCGCGTCCATCCGGATCGGAGCCGCGTTCATCCATTCGTCGAAGCCGACGGTGAGCTTCCTCCTCGCCGCAATCTCCGCAAACGCCCGCCGGAAAAGGCCGCAGAACCGGTCAAGCTCTTCCTCGTCCTTGTCGCGGACGTCAACGGTAAACGTCACCTCGCCCGCAATGACATTCGCCACATTGGGAAGCACCTCCAGCTTTCCGGTCGTGGCGACCAGGCCGCCGCCGCCGAGCAGCGCCCCCTTCTCCAGCCACGAGATCATTTCGGCCGCTCCGGCCACGGCGTCTTGGCGCCCGTCCATCGGCGTCGTCCCGGCGTGATTGGCGACGCCTCCGACGCGGACCGTGAACCGCCGCTGCCCGACGATGCCCTCCACGATCCCCAGCGAGAGCTTCTCCCGCTCCAGGACGGAGCCCTGCTCGATATGCAATTCGATAAACCCCGCCAGCTTCTCCCTGCGCGGCGGGCGATATGCGCCCTTTCCGAATCCGACGGCTTCCATCGCTTCCTTTAGCGAAACGCCGTCCTTATCGCAAACGGGCGGCACGGCCGCAATATCGTATTTGCCGCAAATGTTGCCCGATCCCCAGTAGGTTAACGGGAACCGGCTGCCTTCTTCTTCGCACAGCGACACGACTTCAATCGTTCGCAGCGGCGGCCCGAACTTGTCGCGCAAGAACTCGAGCGCAATCATGCCCGCCAAAATGCCGTACGCCCCGTCCAGCTTGCCGCCGCAAACCACGGTGTCCACATGGGAGCCCGTCAGAAGCGGCGCCGCGTCCGGGTCCCGTCCCTGCAAACGGCCGAACAAATTGCCGCAATCGTCATAATACGGACTTAGGCCGCCGGCGGCCATCCTGTCGGCCAACGCCTTCTGGGCGGCGCACCATGCCTTGCCGTACAGAAGCCGCGTAACCCCTCCCGATTCGTCCGCGCCGAACCCGGCCAGCCATTCGACCGCATCCGCGATGTCCGCCGCAAAACGGGAGCGGTCCGAATCGGAAATGGGCACTGCCGGCAATCGTTTTTCGGACATTCCAATCTCCCCCTTTCGCGTTCCCTTTCGCGTTGCATCGGCCGCCGGCCTTAACCGCCCTTCGGCAGGGGCGCAAGCAGCCTGCCTTCCGCCGGCCGGACAATGCCCTTCCGCAGGTCGTACACGACCTTTCCGCGCAGAACGGTTTGCCGTACGCGGCAGTGCATCGTTTTTCCGATATAAACGTTTTGCTTGTGCCGGTCGTACAGATGCTCCCTTCGCAGAACGTATGGGGCAAATTCGACGACCGCCACGTCGGCGTCCGCGCCGACGGCGATTTCCCCTTTGCGGGGAGCGAGCCCGAACCGGCGCGCGGGGTTGGCGGACAGCAGCCTGCAGAGCAGCGGCAGCTCAAGCCCGCGAACCCTATGTCCTTCTCCGAGCACCAGCTCCAGCGAGTTTTGCGCCGCGGCGATGCCGCCCCAAATTTCAAACCAGTCGTCCGACGCTTTCCAATCCGGCGGACAGGGAGAGTGATCGGAACTGATCATGTCGATCTCGCCTTGCGCGATTGCCTGCCACAAGCCTTCCAGCTCCCTGCGGGTACGCAGGGGCGGAGCGCATTTGGCAACCGGTCCGATCTCCTCCAGCGCCTCTTCCGTCAGCGTCAGATAGTGGGGGCACGTTTCCAGCGTAACGTCAAGGCCGGCCCGTTTGGCCGCGCCGATCTCCCTCACCGCCTCCGGACTGCTGATGTGGACGAAGTGAAGCGCGCATCCGGTTTGCTCCGCGAAGAACAGCGCGCGCCGCACCGCTTCCAGCTCGGCATATACCGGTCGGGTCCGCGCATAATCGGCCGGACCGGAAAGCCCGCGCCGCGCCTTATCCGCGGCAAGCGCCCGGATCACCGCTTCGCTTTCGGCATGCAGCGCAAGGATTTTGCCGAGCCGGGCGATCTCCTGCATGCCGCGGTACAGCTCCGTATCGTCCACTTCGCGGAACGCCCCTTCCTGCTTGCCGCCGGCAGCCGACATGAACGCCTTGAACCCGATCACGCCGGCTTCCGCCATCGGGGCCAGCTCCTCCAGGTTGCCGGGAACAAGGCCGCCCCACAGCGCGTAGTCCGCGTTGGACCGCCCGGCCAACAGCCGCTTCTTCTGCTTGACCGCCGCCAACGTCGTCGTCGGAGGCAGGCCGTTGAGCGGCATGTCGAAATAAGCGGTGCATCCCCCCGCCGCCAAAGCGGCCGAACCGGTCGGGATGCCTTCCCAATCCTCCAATCCCGGCTCGTTAAAGTGAACGTGGACGTCGATCATGCCGGGAACGACGACATGCCCGTCCGCCCGAAGCACCGACTCCGCTTCTTCGGCCGGCAGCTTCCCGATCGCCGCGATGACCCCGTCCCTGATGCCGATGTCCGCCTGTTCGACGCGATCGCCGAATACGACCCGTCCGCCTTGGATCAGCAGCTCGAATGTGGCTCCCATTCCGAATTCCTCCCCCGTGCGGTCCGTCCGCGCCCCGGTAAACAGCGATCCCGGGGTCCTGCGCCCCGGGACCGGACAGCCGCTCGATTAAAATTCCGCCTTGACAAGCTCCGGCGCGACCTCTTTCAGCAGGCTCAAATCGTGATAGCTTTTCGGATCGACCAGCGCCTTGATGTTGCCGACGCTCTTCATGTAATTGCCGACCGCCTCGCCGTTGCTGTCGTTCACGTAGTTGTCGTTCACTTCCATGCTGTACACGTTGCGGTTCATGATCTCCGTCAGCTCCGCTTCCGTCAGATGAAGCTCGGGCGCGAGAATTTTGATCGCTTCCTCGCGGTTTTCGTTGATGTAGTCGGTCGCCCGTTTCAGCGCGCGAAGCACGGCTTTGATCGTATTCGGGTTTTTCTCCAGAAAATCGTCGGTCACTTGCAGCGTCGTATGCACGCTCATCCAGTTCACGTCGCCCTTTTTGTCCGGCAGCTCGGATTTCGTGCCGCTGAACAGGAACTTGCCGCCGCCTTGAATCGCCTTCGTGATGAACGGCTCCCAAGCCGCCATCGCGTCGATGTCGCCTTTTTCCAGCGCGGTTACCGCGTCGCTCGGCGCGAGATTGACGTACTTGATCTTGCTCGCGTCAACGCCAAGCTCCTTGGCCATATTGTTGATGGCAATGACCACGTCCGCGCCGCTCGGCACGCCGATCGTTTTGCCTTCCAGATCTTTGGCGCGGGTCAGGTTCAGGTCTTTCGCGCCGACGACCGCCTGCGTCCCGGCAATTTGCGCCAGCGGCGCGACGATCTTGACGCCTACGTTGTTGGACGTGAGGATAATGTCCATAAAGTTCGTTTGAATGCTGATCGGCGCGCTGCCTCCCGCCACCATCGGCCCGATGTCCGGCCCGCTTTCGATCAATTGGTTCGTGACGTCGAGGCCTTCGTCTTTGAAGTAGCCCAATTTGTCCGCGATGATTTGCTGCGAGGAAATTTGGGCGTCGCGAACGCCGACCAGCGTAAAGCTCTTCAGCTCGATCCCGCCGTCGCCGGCCGCTTCGCCGCCCGATGCCGGCGCCGTCGCGGAAGAGGAAGGCATGCTGTCCGACCCGCCGCTTGCCCCGCCGCTTTCCGCATTTTGATTCGATCCGCACGCCGACACTAACGCCATCGACAGTGCAAGCAGCATCGTTCCCGTCCACTTCGTCCACGTTCTCTTTTTCATCTCGATGACCTCCGCTTGAACATGTTGTGTTATCCCATTCGTCCGTTTATCCTGTTACTTCTCGACCGCATTACGAACTCCGTTTTGGCGCCAGTTCACCAGCCTCCTTTCAAGCAGCTTCAGCAGATAGGAGAAGAGGCTGAACTCCAGGCCGATCAGCACGATCGCAACGAACATGTTGCTCATCTTGAAGTAGTTGCGGGCGTCCACGATGATATAGCCCAGCCCGGATTTGGCCCCCATCATCTCGGAAACGATCAGCGACGAAAAGCCCAATCCCAGGCTGACTTGCGCGCCGACGAAAATACTGGGGATCGCGGAAGGGAAAACGACTTTGAAGAAAATGTGCCGTTCCTTGGCCCCCAGGCTGAGCGCCGAGCGAATGAGCGTCGGATTGACCGACTTGAGCCCGTCAAGCGTGTTCGTCAGCACCGGCACGAACGTCGTCCAGGCGATCAGCAGCACTTTGGGCACTTCACCGATGCCGAACCAGATAATGAAAATCGGCAGCAAAGCCAGCGCGGGAATCGGTCCGAGCAGGTTCAGAATCGGGCTCAGCCAGTATTCGACCCGGGCATATTTGTTCATGAGGACGCCGACGGCAATGGCCGAAACCAAGCCGATCAAAAACCCCAGCAAAATCCGGACCGTGCTGGCCGCGATGCTTTCCGTAATGAGGCCCGTCTGCCCCAAGTACCACATTTCCTTCACCACGTCGGACGGGGCCGGCAGAAAAATCGGATTGAAATATTCGTACGATTCGTTCAAGGTGCTGACGATTTCCCAAACGAGCAGAAACACGGCGATCGGAACGAGTCCCATCCGGTCCTTCCAGCGAAACGGCCTGCGGACCGCCGCTTTCCCGCCCTCGGCGATCGCCGCGCCCTGCGGCGCTGCGGATGATGCCGGTCTAGTCATGAATCCCCTCTCCTTGATCGTCCGTCAAAATTTTTTGGATGCGCCGAACGAGCTCGGCGTACTCGGGATGAGCGATGTCGCGCGGACGGTCCATCGTCACCCGGAACGTTTCCGCCACGTACCCGTCCTTCATCACCAGGATGCGGTCGGCCAGGTACACCGCTTCGCTGACGCTGTGCGTAATGAACAGGATGGAAATCTTTAATTCCAGCCAGATGCGCAGCAGCTCTTTCTGCATCATTTCCCGGGTCAGAATGTCCAGCGCGCCGAACGGCTCATCCATCAGCAGCAGATCGGGCTCGCTGGCCAGCGCCCTCGCGATGCCCACCCGCTGCTTCATGCCTCCGGAGAGCTGATCCGGGTAGCTGTCCGCATATTCCTCCAATCCGACCAGCTTCAAATATTTGCGCGCAATCTCCCGCGCCTCCGCTTTGCTTTTGCCCTGCACGGAGGGGCCGAAGGCGATATTGTCGAGCACGTTATACCAAGGAAACAGGGCGTGGTCCTGAAAAACGACTCCCCGCGACTTGGAAGGTCCCTTGACCGGAATTCCGTTCACCGTTACGGACCCTCTGTCCGGCTGCAAAAATCCGGCGACCAGGTTGAGCAATGTGGATTTGCCGCAGCCGCTGTGGCCGAGTATGCAAATGAATTCATGAGCGTCGACGCCGAAGCTGACGTTTTTCAAAACCCGTTTATCGGCGTAGCCTTTCTCGACGTTCTCCACGGCCAAATGCATGTCTCCCACCCCCAATGGAGTTTTGTCAATTTATTTAACATAATTAGATACCGTTGGTTACATATTATCACATACCGCGTTCATTACAATATAAACATCGCACAAAATTGCCATATTGTATTGTGTTTATTGCACAACGTCACGTTTTCGGGCATAATTTTATTGTAAAAGTTTATTTCGTGTAATTTTTTATTACATAAAAAGGGGTGGGCTTATGCAGTTGGTTGAACTGCTGCGGCTGCCGGCATACCGGAACGTTCGCGTCCTGGCCGGCAAGAGAGGATTGTCTCGTCAGGTTAAATCGGTCAATATGATGGACGCCCCCGATATCATTCACTTTTTGAAACCGAACGAGCTGCTGCTGACGACGGCTTACGCGATTCGCGAGAAACCGGAAGAGCTGCTGAAGCTGGTCCGGCAAATGGCCGACAGCGGGTGCGCGGGACTCGGCATCAAGACCAAGCGGTTTTTGCAAAAAATCCCGGACAGCGTATTCGAGCTCGCCGACGCGCTCGACTTTCCGCTCATCGAGCTTGCGCTTGAGCCCTCCCTTGGCGAGCTGCTGCAAGCTTCGCTCAGCTGCATTATGGAAAAGCACAACGAGGAGCTGAATTACGCGATCGCCCTGCACCGAGATTTTTCCCGCATGATTATGCAGGGCAAAGGGATCGCCTCCGTCATCGACTCGCTGTCCCGGGTCGTCGAAGGAACGGTTCTGCTCATGAACCACCGCTACGAAGCGATCTTCTCCTCCAAGCCGCTGGCGGAACCCGTCTGCGAGCAGCTTCGGAAACAGACGCAGGCCATGATGTCCGGGCTTCACGGCGCGGACGACCAGACGGTCAGCTCCTGCTTTTTTTCCGCCAACGAGGACGAGCGCGCCGAAGTGTTTTTTTATCGCATTCAGCTGCCTAGGATGACGTTTTTTCTGATTTTGGTGGACGCGCGGATCGACGGGTCGCCTCTGCCGCGGCTGGCGATCGAGCAGGCCGCCAACGTCATCGGGTTCGAGCTGATGAAGCAGCAGGCCGTCAAGGAGCGGTCGCGCCGGTTCAAGAACGAGTTTTTTGAAAATCTGGTAGAAGGGCGGTTTGCTTCGGCGGAGGAAATGCTGCATTTGGGGAAGCGCTACGGGCTGCACGAATTGTTTCCTTGCCATTTGATCGTGGGGAAAACGGACGACGCCGCCGGGGAAGCCGAAGACAGCCTGTTCAACAAGCGGGACGATATCTACGAATCGCTGAAATCGGCGCTGTCCGGGCACGGGCTGCAGTATGCGATTTTTAACAAAAAAGAGCTGTTCGTGCTGCTTGTGAAGCGGAAGAGCGGGCTGCATCCGGACGGCGTCCCGCTGCCGCGCCTGCTGGCCGATTTCCAGGAGAAGCTTTACCGGTCCGAACAAATTTCGCTGTCCTTCGGTATCGGCAACCCGGTGGAACAGCCGACGCACCTGCCGAATGCGTTTAAGGAGGCGCTGAACGCCCTGCGCCTGGGCTACCAGTCGAAGCAAACGCGGTTTGTCCAGATCTATCGCGCGAAGGAAGTGATTGAGCTGCTTCAGATGATTCCCGGGGAAGCGCGCCGCGACTTTTACAAGGAAACGTTCCGGGGGCTTGCGGACATCGACGCCGGGGAACGGGAAGAGCTGCTGAATACGGCCCGGGTGTTTCTGGAAACGCAATGCCAGATCGCGGAAACCGCCAAGCAAATGTTTATTCACCGCAACACGGTCGCTTACCGCATGGCCAAATTTGAAAAGCTCACCGGCCGCAGCCTCCGCGATCCGAACGATTCCCTTCGGTTCCGGCTCGCTTTCCTGCTGGAAGAGCTGCAATGATTCGGTGCCGGGCCGCAACAATTTGATTGCGCGGCGACTACTTTTGGGTTAGCATAAAAAAGAGACCGGACCGTCCGGTCTCAAAATGGTGTGATGGAGGACGCTTTATGCTGGCTCAAATTGTATTGTTTGACGGTTTCGATCTTCTGGACGCAATTGTCCTTACGAAGTGTTCTGCGCTGCCGGGCTGTACTCGGGCGGCGCCCTTCGCGCCGAGCTCGTTACAGCCGAGGGCGCCCGGACGGTTCCCAGGAATCAACGGGCTGAGCATTCCTGCCGCCGGAAAAATCGATCTAGCACGTGCCGATCTCATTCTGGTTCGGGCGTGCGCATCGGCAAAACGGAGTGAGCGGCAACCGCCGCTTAGCGCTGCCGCCGGGGAAACGTCGCGCCGGTCGTTTCGGTCATCGCATGCGGTCCGCTGCGGTCTTGCCTTTCCTATCGTTGGAAGCTTTTGAGCAGCCTTTCGATATTTTGCGTGGCATAGTGGACGTGTTTATTATCGCGGGTCAGCCGGCTCGCCATAATCCCGCCTTCGATGGACGAGAAAACAAACGAGGCGACGGATTCGGTATCCATATCCGCCTGGAATTCCCCTTCTGCCACGCCCTGCTTCAAGATGCCTTCGATAAACGATAACATTTGCACGTAGGCCGCAAGGGCTTCGTCCCGGAGAACGGGAAAGGCGTGGTCGCTCTCGACGGCCGTGTTCAGAAACGGGCATCCCCCTTTGATGGGCGGATTATGCACCGTGTCGCTGTATACGCCGCACATGGCTAATATTTTCCCGGTAGCCGTCTCGCAGCCTTCCATCGCCTTCGAGAAGTGCTCCCATAGAACTTGTCCCGCATATTTGAAAGCTTCCAAGGCAATTTCGTCCTTGCTGGAGAAATTCCGGTAAAGGCCGCCTTTGGTCAAACCGGTGGCTTCCATGATGTCCTGCATGGTCGTTCCGGCATATCCCTTGTCGTTGAAGAGCTCGGCGGACTTCATGATGATATGGATTCGCGTTTTTTCGCCTTTCCGCATACGCAAGTTCCTTCCTTGGATTCGTCGCTACGTGTGTCGGTACGTGTACATCATATTGTAACATTTCTTGCGTCATTCGGCGTACAGCCGGATTTATAATCAAAAAAAGAGACCGGACGGTACGGTCTCGCCAAACGAAAACGATTTGCCATCGAAATGAGGGTTCAACTGAAATGTCCAAACGCAAAAGCTTATTCGCGCTTACGCTTTTCGTCTCCACCGCCTTCATCCTTTATGTCCTGTATGCCAATTTCGTTCACGATCCCGGGGCCTCCGGATTTTTAAGCCACAAGACCGGCCTTAAGCGCCCGATCCAGGTCCCGGTCTGGCTGAGCGTAATGAAAATCCACGTTGTCTTCGCCTGCATCGCCATGCTGTCGGGAATCGTCAATTTCTCGAGCCGGATTCGCGTGCAGCGCCGAACGTTTCACCGGATCAACGGCTATGTCTATCTGATTTCCGTCCTGATCGTCGTCATCACATCCGGATATATGGCGCCTTACGCAACGGGAGGAAAAGCGGTCGGCATAGCGTTTAACGCGCTGAATATCATTTGGCCGTGTATGACCGTTGCCGCGTTGGTCAAAATCAAGAAGAAGCAGGCGGACCGGCACCGGAAATGGATGATCCGAAGCTACGCTTTTTGCTTTACGAATCTTTTCATCCATCTCATCGCTTCCGTTTTCCATCGCGGGCTCGGGCTCGCGTATCCGGCCGGCTACACGATCGGCGTCTACGGCGCCATCCCGCTTCTGTTCGTTTTGGCGGAAGCCGTCATTCGGATCCCTTCAGCCGAATCGAAGGCCTAACGCTTTTTCGGCAAAGTCGCGAATCAGCATGTAAGCGTCGCCGTTCGTCAGGCTGCTGCGGTCGGCGATGGTGTCCAGCGACGGCCGGGTCAACCATCCGCGGCGAAGCAGCTCGCCAAGCGCATCGCCGCAGGCGACGGCATCTGCGCCGTCCGCCGCCCGAAGGAGGATGCAGGCGGCATCGTCCAGCGTCAGCGGCTGCTTCGCCGGCTCGGCGATGCCGCTAAGCGGGACGAGCATGCCGCCGCGGAAGCGTTCCGGGTGCAGATGCCGGATGCGGCGGATGGCGTAGCAGAAGCGCCGGACGTTCGTTTTGCTATCCAGCTTCCAGCCGTCGTTGCGCACGCCCCCGTACGCGAGGTTCATGCTGGCCGCGGCCAACAGCCCCCTATACTGCTGATGCCGCATATAGTCCGGAACGGGGAGCTTCGGGACCGTTAAGTTCACGCCCTGCTTGACGAGCAGCCTCCGCAGTTCGGCGACAAGCGCGGGCGATCGGGACAGCTCCCGGAAGGTGACGCCGCGGTCATGCGCCACCTTCGCCGCCGCGCCCGCGGCTTGTCCGGTCGCCATGCCGAGGGGAACGACTCTGGCGCTGCCGTGCGGGATCGTATCGTAGCTGGCCGAGCGGCCGACGACTAGCAGACCGTCTATTCCTTGCGGAACGAGGCAGCGGAAAGGCACGCCGTACTGGCCCGGCTTCATCAGAACCGTTCCCTGCGAATCCCGTCCCGTGCTCTGAATATCGATCGGGTAAGAACCGTACGCGATATCGTCTTCATGGCTGCGGTTTTCCATCACGTCCGCCAGCGTCAACCGGTATTCGCCGATCAGGTGGCGGGACTCGCGGATATACAGCTCGGACGCCGTTCCGGCGTACTTCAGGTCCTTGAACTCCGGAAACGCCGTCTTCAGAAATTCGGCGATGCGCGGAGCCTCGCGCCGCCCGACGGCAAGCCCGCGCCGGACGGAACCGGGATCAAGCGGATTGACGCCGAACAGCTGCATCGCATTGATCAGAATCGTGCCGTCGTTCTGCCGTCCGATGTTCAGGCCGCGCAGCCGCACCTTGGAGGGGTCGCTCGGGTTGTAGCGGGCGGCGTCTTTGTAGCCCCATATGCTCATCCGATCCATGCCCGCATCGGGGTGGCTGCCCAGCTTCTCCCATCTTTCCTGCGTGACGCCGCTCATTTTGAACACGAGCGTCGACGCCATCATCCCGTTTTTCTCGCCGATATCCTCCCGTCCGAACGTGAAGGCGGCTCCCGCGGCGGCGGCAATGTCGCCGTCCTGGGTCGCGTCGATCACGGCGCCGGCGCGCACCCTAAGCACCGAACCGTCCTCCCGGACCAGTTCCATGCCCGTCACCTGAATCCGCCCGCCGGCGCGCCGGGTCAACGGCTTCCAATTCTTCACCCGCATCAGCAAGTCGATGCCGGGCTCGTCCCGGACCAGCTTGTAGAAGGCGTTGGCCGCCGTCGTCGTGTCGAACGAGCTTCCTTCCACCATGCCGTACCACTCCTGAAAAATCCCTTTGTTCAGAAACCGGGGACCGACGACGGTTTTGAGAAAACGCGGCTGCTCCGGAGCGTAATTCAGGTCCAGCATGTTCAGCCCGCCGCAGGTCAAGAGCCCGCCCAGCATCGTGCGTCCCCGTCCGTCCGCCAGCAGCACGCGCAGTCCGCTTCGGGCGGCGGACAGCGCCGCGGCGATGCCTTCGGGATCGGTACCCGCGACGATCAGGTCGTATTCGCTTGCGATAGGGGCCGACGGCTCCACCCTCGCGAGCGGTCTGCTTTTGCGGGCATTCGCGAATCGGTTGTCGAAAAGGTCATGCCACCAGGCGGCGGACAGGCCGGCCAGAACCATGAGGGCGAGCGTAAGCAGCGAAATCCGGTACAAAAGCGTTCTGCGCATGACGGGTTCCTTTCATTTGTCTGGCTGCGTCTCTCTCCTTATCTTGGACTGCGTTTCGGCCTGCGATTCGCCTATTTCCAAGCAAAGGAGGGATCAATCCCGTCCGTTCGCCGCATGCGCCGCACGTCCGTCCGCCCCCCGCACGCCTAGTTTATTCAGCTCTACGCATGCCGAGTTTATGCAGCTCCACGCACGCCATGACGAACGCGCCCACGCCGTGCAGATCGTTGCTGCTCGTCGGCCGGGTCACGTAGTTCTCATAGTCCCCCGCCGAAGTGCCGATGCAGATGCCGGGGAGCACGAACCGCCCTTTCGCATCCTCGCGCACCCTTGCGAGCAGTCCGCGGTAGGCCCGGAGCGCCGCTTCCGTATGTTCTGCGCCCAGCACGCCTTGGCGAACGGCGCTGGCCAGCGCGTAGACGAACAGGCAGGTGCAGGAGGTTTCCAGCCAATTGTCCGGCCTGCCCCCTTTGTCCACGACCTGGTACCATAATCCGCTCTCGTCCTGATAGCGAAGCAGCGCCAGCAGGAAATCCCGCTGCGCCTCCATAAGCTCATTCCGCTCCGGCATATGCGCAGGGAGCAAGTCGATAAACTGGGACAGCGCCAGGCCATACCAGCCGAGCGACCTTCCCCACAGCTCCGGCGAGCAACCGGTGGCGGCGTCGGCCCAAGGCATGCGCCGGCTCTCGTCCCAGGCATGAAACAGAAGTCCCGTCGCCTCGTCCCGCATATGCCTCCGCATCAGCCGTTCCTGCAGCAGCGCCATGCCGCGCAGCCCTTCGTCCCCATAGGCGTTCGCGTACTTGAGCGCGAACACGCCGCCCATGTACAGCCCGTCCAGCCACATCTGATAAGGATACTTGTCCTTATGCCAGAAGCCGCCTTCGCTCGTCCGGTTCAGCGTGTCGAACAGGCTGCGCAGCTTGCCCGCGGCAATCCGGTACTTGTCGAGGCCCGTCCGCCTGTGCAACCGGAACAGCAGCAGTCCGGCCTGGATTGCGTCCAGCTCGTCCCGGGCGAAAACCAGATTCCCGAATTCGTCGATCAAGTCGTCCGCATAACCGCGGATATACGCTTCGTACCGCTCGTCTCCGGTCTCCTCCAGCAGCATTTCCATCCCGCAGAGGAAGACGCCCTGATGGTAGTGCCAGCGGTGCGCCGGAGGCAGCTCGCCCGGCGCGTATTCGCTCATGATCGCCTCGCAGGCCGCCTTGGCCCACCCGATCGGCGTCCGCTCTTCTCCGCCGTTTTTCGCCGTCATTCTTCATCCCCCCGCTATCCTTTGATCGAACCCAGCATGGCGCCTTTGGCAAAATGTTTTTGCAAAAACGGATACACGAGCAATATCGGCAACGTCGCCACGACGATCACCGCCATTTTGACCGATTGTTCCGGAGGCGGCACCTCGGAGTCCAGGCTCGAGCTGTAATCCATGCCGCTGGCGAGCACGACGATTTGGCGCAGCAGCACCTGGATCGGCCACATCTCGCTTTTGTTCAAATAAAGGATGGCGCTCATGTAGGTGTTCCAGTACGTCACCGCGTAAAACAGCGAAATGGTGGCGATGGCCGGCATCGAAAGCGGCAGCACGATGCGGAACAGAATGCCGAAATCGCTGCAGCCGTCGATTTTCGCCGACTCTTCGAGGCCGTCGGGAATGTTTTGAAAAAAGTTTTTCAAAATAATCAGGTTAAACGCGGCGATCGCCGACGGCAAAATGAGCGCCGCATAGGTGTCGATCAATCCGAGCTCCTTGACGACCAGAAACGTCGGAATCATGCCGCCGTTGAACAGCATCGTGAACACGACCAGAAACATAAGGACGCGGCGTCCGTCCAAATCCCGGCGCGAGAGCCCGTACGCCATGAGGGATGTCAAGAGCATGCTGAGCAGCGTTCCAACCAGCGTGGTGCCGATGGAGACCGTCATGGCGCGGAAAAGGGTGCTGGTCGAAAAAATAAACCGATACGCGTCCAAGCTCCACACGGTCGGGATGAGAATGAATTTTTTGGCGGCAAGCTCCGCGTTCGTCGTAAACGAGCCCGCCACGACATGGATGAACGGGAGCACGGTGACGAGCGCGACAAGGGCCAGCAGCGCAAAATTGACCATCGAAAACAATCGGCCGGCAAACGAACGGTCCTCTACCATCGGTTTCCCCTCCCTTTGGCTTTAATAGATGCCTTCCTCGCCGAATTTTTTGGCCAGCCTGTTGGCGAGCATGACAAGCACCAGCCCGACCGCCGATTTGAAGAAGCCGACGGCGGCGCTGTAGCTGAATTGCATTTGGCGAAGCCCGGTCGTGTAGACGTACGTATCGATAATTTCAGCGACGTTGCGGTTCATGGAATTGAGCAGCAGGTACACATGCTCGAAGCCAAGCTCCAGCACATCGCCAATTTTCAGAATCAGGAGGACGATAATGACGCTTCGGATCGCGGGCAGCGTGATGTGCCAGATTTGCCGCAAGCGTCCGGCCCCGTCCATCCGCGCCGCTTCGTACAATCCGGGATCGATCGAGGCGATGGCCGCCAGATAAATGATCGTTCCCCATCCCGCTTCGCGCCAGATCACCTGAAGGATATAAGTGGGTCTGAACCATTCGGGGGAGAGCAGGAAATTGATTTTGGAAAAGCCCAATTTGACCAGCAGCTCGTTGATGATGCCGCCGTCCATCGTCAGCATGACATAGCTGATCGAGACGATGATCACCCACGACATGAAGTGAGGAAGGTAAACGAGCGTCTGGAACAGCCGCTTGAAGAAGGCGCTTCTGACCTCGTTCAGCATGAGCGCGAGCACGATCGGCACGGGAAAATAGAACAGCAGGTTCAGGCCGAACAGTATCAGCGTATTCGAAAGGATTTTCCAGAAATCCGGATGGGTAAAAAGGCGCTCGAAATGCGCGAACCCCACCCATTCGCTTCCGGTGATGCCCTTGAACGGTTTGTAGTCCTGAAAGGAGATGACAAGCCCGAACATCGGAATATATTTGAAAATGAGAAAATACAAAATGCCGGGAAGAAGCATGACGTATATCCATCGGTTCCTCCACAAGCGCTTCCGCAGCTCGCTCGTCGAGCGCACGGAAACCTCTTGCGGACGGACCGCAGCCGTTTCCTCCATAGCTCCACATCCTTCCGTGTCGTTCAGGTTAACGCGAACCGCTGCGAAGCTTCGCAACCGGCGTTAAGGAAAAGCATCTCCTTGCGGGCGGCGCTTCGGCGTGCCCGAAGCAAGGAGATGCTTCGCGGGGCGTTTGCGTCGATCAGGAGCCCTGCTGCTGCTTATACGCCGCGTTGAATTCTTCGATGATCTTGTCGCCGCCTTCTTTTTTCCACCTCTCGATCGCTTTCTCGAAGCCGGCTTTATCGATTTGCCCGTAAATATATTGGTAGGTCGCGTCCGTCACGATTTGCTGAAGCTCGACGCCTTTCTCCGCGTAGGTCGGCGAATCGAGCGCGGCCGTCGGGTCCTTGACGCCGACCTTCTCGTTCTCGATGATCAGCTCCTCGGCGTGAATCCGGCCGGGCAGCTCGTTCAGGCTGTTGTACATGCCGTTCGTTTCGGCTTCGCCGATGACGCTGTCTTTGTAGCCTTTGACCTCGCGTTCCACCAGTTCCTTGTCGTCCGCGACTTTCGCTTTGCCGTCCACCACCGTATAGTGAACGCCTTCGATGCCCCAGAACATGAGATTGGCGACTTCCGGCGTCATCATCTTGTCGAAGAAGGCCAGAATCTTCTTCAGCTCGGCTTCGTCCTTGATGGCCGATTTCGGGAACAGGACCACGTTGTTGTAGCCCGGAATCATCCATTGGCGGTACTGGCCGTCGGGTCCGGCAACCATGCTGTGCGCGTCGAGGACGGCGTCCGGCACGTTCTTGATCAAATCCTTGTTCAGCGAGTCGATATCCTGCATCGAACCGCCGATGTAGATGCCCGCCTTGCCGCTCGTAAACAGCTTGACCGCGTCGGTTTTGCTTGTCGCCGCGAAGTCCTGGTTGATGTAGCCGTTGTCGCGCAGCTTTTTGAAGAAATCCATCGTATCGATATATTGCGGGAACATGAACTCCGGCTGAAGCCGGCCGTCTTTTTCGCCCCAGTTGTTCGGCGTCCCGAACCAGGACGAGACGGTTTTGAACGCGCCGTATACCAGCTCGTTGCGGTCGACGATGCCGATGGTGTCCTTTTGATGGTTTCCGTCCGGGTCTTTCTCCGTAAACGCTTTCGCCATTTCAAACAGCTCATCCGTGTTTTTCGGCGGCTGAAGGTTCAACTTGTCCGCCCAGTCCTTGCGGTAGATGATGCCTTGCCGGGCGAGCGGACGGCCGACGTAGAGCGAATACAGCTTGCCTTCCACCTTCGTGTTGTCCAAGATTTCCGGCTTCAGCTTGCTCAGGTTCGGAAACTCGCTGAGGTAAGGCCCGATCTCCCAAAACTGTCCGTCCTTGATCGCCTCCCTCATCTGCAGGAAAGTCGTGGCGTTCTTCAAATAGGTAACCTGCGGCAGCGATCCGGTCGCAAAGGCCGAGTTCAGCTTTTCTTCGTAGGTGTCCGCGGGGAAAAACTGGTACGTCAGCTTCGTATTGGTCAGCTTTTCGACTTCGTTCTTGATGCGGTCGGGCGGCGTCTCCGCGATGTTTAGCGGCAGCATGATCGTAATTTCCGTCGGCTTCTCGTCCTTGGGCGCTTCCGAGCCGGCGCCGGGACTGCCCGGTTGCGGCGAAGCGTTCGGCTCCTGCGACGAAGCGTTGTTGCCGCCGCCGGAACAAGCCGACAGCAGCAAGGCAAGGGCGGTCAAGGCGCTTAGTGCCGTGGGGAAAGACTTCCTTTTCATTTTCCTCTCTGACCTCCAATTTGGATATTGAATTTCTGACGCTTACAGCGCTTGCAATTTGAACACTACACCGCTGAAAGCGATTTCGTATACAATCCGCGGCTCAGATTGCGCCTTTGACTGGTCGGTTGTGAGAAAAGGATTATTCCCGGTTTGGATGACACCTTGCGGCAAGCCGCCCCGTCGGCCGACTCCGCCAAACGCGGGATGTAGTCCGCCCAGTACCCTACATCGCCTACAGCCGCGATGCTCCGCCGCCATGTAGTCCGCCTAGTACCCTACATCGCCTACAGTCGCGATCCTCCACCGCCATGTAGTCCGCCCAGTACCCTACATCGCCTACAGTCGCGATCCTCCACCGCCATGTAGTCCGCCCAGTACCCTACATCGCCTACAGTCGCGATCCTCCACCGCCATGTAGTCCGCCCAGTACCCTACATCGCCTACAGTCGCGATGCTCCACTGCTATGTAGTCCGCCCAGTACCCTACATCGCCTACAGCCGCGATGCTCCACCGCCATGTAGTCCGCCCAGTACCCTACATCGCTCCGAGCGGCCCCACGGGCCGGCTTGTTTGAACGAGGGTGAGTTGTTGGCCGCGGCCGCGCAGAAAAAAACGACCGCCCGGGATGTTCTCCCGGACAGCCGCCTGCGCTTAGTTAGCGGTCACGAACGAATACTGTTGGCTCGTCGCGCCGGTATCCGTCCGCTGGATCGAATCGGAGCCGTTGTCGGTTGAAGCGTCGACGATATCCAGCACCTTCCGGCTCTTGACGTTCATGATCTTGAAGTAGCCGCCTCCGGCGCTTAGAATGCGGAACTGCTGGTTGTATCCGCCGTTGTCGGCATACTGGATGTTGTTCGCCCCGTCGGCCGTGGAACCGCCGGAGATGTCCATCAATTTGCCGCTGTTGCGGTTTTTGATTTTGTAATAACGGCCGCCCGCGTCGATAAACTGCCAATGCTGGCTTGTCCAGGACCCGTCGGTCCACTGCTCGATCTGGGCGCCGTCGTCCGTCGAGCCGCTGGCGACGCCGAGCAGCTTCGAACTGTTGCGGTTGATGATCTTGTACCAGGAAGACGAATTGACGGGAGGGCTTTCGATGCCGGTCAGCGTTCCGGTTGCGGTATCGACGGTAAGCCGGTCCGCCCAGTTCATCGATAGGGACGTGGCGGTCGGAAACGACAGCGGCAGCCAGACGTATTCGGACGTGTTCACCGCCCCGCCCCACGCTCCGGCCCACCGGTCGCCCATGTACAGATAAGAGGTCGTAGAGGAGCCCTCGATCGGGAGCACAAATGTGGATTGAGAGTTGAACGTATTGGCGTTCCCCAGATTGCTCAGGCCGCTCCACGTGCCCTCGATGCTCGATGCGACGGCGTATTTGGCCTGGTTGGGCGTCCAGCCGGTAGCGCCGGACGTAATCAGGAAGTAGGTGCCGCCGCGCTTGAACAGCGCCGGCGCTTCGCGGTACTGGCCGGTCCACAGCGTCTGGACGAGCGAGTCGACGCCGAGAAAATCGGAGGTCAGCCGGTAAATGTTGAGATCCGCATTGACCCTTGTGGCCGAGACCAGATAAGCGGTTCCGCCGTCGTTGTAAACCGTCATGTCCCGCGAATCGTAGCCCAGCGGACGGAAGCTGCCGTGATACGTGTACGGCCCCTCCACGTTGCTGGCCGAGGCGACGGCGACTCTCGCCTCGGAATAGTCGGAGCCGTTTTCCTTGTGCATCCACATGACGTATTTGCCGGTCGCGGCATTGTAAAGCACTTTGGGCCGTTCGATATTGGCGGTCGCCAGCTCCGGAGCCGACGATTTGCTCAGCATGTGCGTTCGGAATTCCCAGTTTTTCAAGTCGGCCGAGCGATAGACGGACACGTAGTTGACGCCGTCCCTATTTTCCCCGAACCAGTAGTAATAGCCGCCGACCTTGATGATGCCGCCGCCGTGGGCCTGCACGGGGTTGCCGCTCGTGTCCTTGAACTGAATGCCGTTGTCGATCGTGACCGCCGAGGCGCCGGCGGGGACGGCTCCCGCACCTGCGGTCAAAACAACGGCCAGGACAAGCAAAAGCACGTTCCTTGTCAAGCGTTTCATTCGTCATGAACCTCCTCTCGTTATAGGACAAACAGGTTCCGCGACTTTCTCCGAACAACGCCGCAAAAAAGCGAACCCGCCATCAGTAAGCGCTTTCACTTCCTTTCCTAAAAAAGTGGAAGGGCAGCCTTCCCATTTTGACCGTAACACATCCGGGAGAAGGCCGCGTAATGTTATTTCTACCTTTTTTTCCATTATTTTGACTTTATGACGCCGGTCCGAAATAGGCTTGCGTAAATTCCTCGATGATCCGGTTGCCGCCGCTCTGCTTCCAGCGCTCGATCTCGCGCTTAAAGCCCGCCACGTCGAGTTTGCCCAATATATAATGGTAGGTAGCGTCGGAGATGATTTTGTTCAGCTCGGCATTCCGCTCGTCGTAGGTGACGGATTCGAGATTGACCGTCGGGTCCTTCACGATGAATTTCTCGTTGTCGGCGCTGAGCCGTTCCGCCTTTTCCGTCAGCGGCTCCTGCTCCGCGATCTTCATCAGGTTCGGATTGCTCAAATCGGCGATCATCAGCGTATACAGCGCGTTCACTTCCATGACCCTAAGCCGCGTGCTTTCCTTCGGCAGCACCACCTGCTGCCCTTTGCGAATATAATGGCGGCCTTCCAGGCCGTATTTCATCAGGTTGGCGATATCCGCATCCATCGTCCGGTCGAAAAAGCCCAAAATCCGCTTTAATTCCTCCTCGGTTTTGATCGCTTTCTTGGAGAACAGGTACAGCCCGTTATAATTGGGAATGGACCATATGCGGTATCCGTACGGGCCCTCGATCCGGTTGACGACCGTAAACCGCGCCGACGGATCGATCGCCGCCGCTTCGTCCGACAGCCGCTGCACGTCGGTCATGCTGCCGATGTAGACGCCCGCTTTGCCGCGGATGAGCATGTCGCGCTGTACCTCCTTGCTGGTCACGGCGAAATCGGGATTCACGATTTTCTCGTCGTACAACCGTTTCATAAAATTCATCGTGTCGATGTACGCCTGCGTCTCGAACTCCGGAACAAGCCGGTGCCCCTCGACGCCCCAATTGTTGGGCGTGCCGAAGTAGGAGCCGAGCGTCTTGAAAGCGCCGAACACGAGATCGTTGCGGTCGGTAAGGCCGTACGTATCGTCGATCCCGTTGCCGTCCGGATCGTCCTTCGCGAACCTGCGCATCACTTCGTACAGCTCGTCGATCGTGCGCGGTTCCTTCAGGCCGAGGTTTTCCAGCCAATCTTCGCGGAGGATCACCCCTTGCCTGGAAGACGGGCGTTCGGTGTACAAGCCGTAGATTTTGCCGTCCAGCGCCGTCTGCTTCAAAATGTTCGCATTCAGCCGCCTCAGATTCGGATACTCGTCCAGATAAGGGCCGATTTCCCAGAACGCGCCCGAACGGATCGCGCTCTTCATAAACATGTAGTCCGTATATTTGACAAACGTCGCCTTCTTCAAAGTTCCCGTCGTCAGCGCGGTGTTCATCTTGTCGGTATAGATGCCGTCCGGCACCCACTCGATATCCAGCTCCGTTCCGGTGCCTTCTTCGATCGCCTTGATCAGGGTCTCGGACGGCTTTTGCGGAAAATGCAGAGGCGCCATCACCGTCAGCGCCGTCCGGTCCTCCGGTTCCGAATCGGCGCCGGTCGTCGTCGCAAGGCTGCAGGAGACAAGCAGCAAGCCGATCAGCGGCAACACCGCCAAGTGCCGAAACTTGATCATCCGAAATCCTCTCCCGATTCGTTGTGTAAGGCCGTCATGTGACGTAATGATTATGAGCTTACGAGATGAATATTGTTCAAGGGGAATCGCTTGGCGTACAATCAGATTATCATCTATCCGAGGCAAGGTGTGGCTGCTGATGCGCTCCTACAGCTTTTTGACCAGGCTGACCGTTTTCGGTTTTCTGCTGAGCACGCTTCCGGTGCTGTTCATCGGCATCTTCTCTTACGCGACATCGTCCAGAGAGATCCAAAGCCACGTCAACAAAGGGAAAATGCAGTTATTGGTTCAAATTAATGCCAATGTAGAGCAAATCCTGGTCACTGTCAACCACACGCTGAATCAGGTGCTGAACTCGACCGTTCTGAAACGGGCCATGAGCAACCCGCTTTCTGAAACCGATTTCATTTTATATGACAACCTGAGAAACGAACTTCGTCATATGCAATCGTTCGATACGCGGCTGGAAGATGTGATTCTGATCAACCGCAATCATAACTGGATGGTCAAAAATTCGGGGCTTTACCGTTTCGACGAATACGCTCATCACGACGAATTGGCGAAACTGATCGACGCTCCCGGCGACAGCGCCTGGATGCTGAACCCTTCGGACTGGTTCTACAGCGAAGAAAACGCCGGCAGCCCGCCTTGCCGGTACAGCATCAGCCTGCTCAAAAAGCTGCCGGTCAGCGGCCTGGAGAAAAGCGGCCTCGCCCTCGCCAATATACCGGCCTGCAGCCTTCAGGACTTCCTGCAAAGCGACGGGGAGCAGGACGACCGGCTGATGGTCGTCGGAGACGACGGACGGCTGCTGCTGCACCCGGACCCCGGAATGATCGGGCAGACGCTGGAAGCGGCAGGGCTGAAGCAAACGGACAAATTGACCGGCGACAGCGGGCAGTTCCGGACGAAAATGGGACAGCAGGCGTATACGGTCACTTACTTCCGTTCGCCCTACAACAACTGGACCTACCTGTCGTTCACGTCGATCCGCAGCTTGACCAAGGAATCGGACAAAATCGGCATGTACACGCTGTTTGTCTGCCTGTTCATGCTGCTCCTGATGCTGGCGATTGCCTGGACCGGTTCCCGGCGGATGTATACGCCCGTTCAGCAGTTGCTGCGGCAGCTCGACACCGGCATGACAGCCGGGAAAAAAGGGCGCAGCGACGAATTCCAGGTCATCGGCGAACAGGTGCGGAACTTGTTTCAGTCCAAGTCCCGGCTCGAACAGGAGGTTCACCGGCATCTGAATCAGGTGTCCGGTTTTTATTTGATGAAGGCCTATCAGGGCGGCGTCAAGCTTAGCGAGCTCGGCGAGCAGCTGGAGCGGTTCGGCTACGGCGAACGCATCCGGAGCTGGGAACTGAAGGCGGTGCTGACGCTGCAGATCGATTCGCTGGAGCAGACCGGTTACGAGAAACGCGACTTGGAGCTGCTGCTGTTCGCCGTTCAAAACATGACCGAAGAAATCATCCCGGCCGAGCGGCGTCTGGCGCCGGTTACCATCGAGCATACCGTTGTGCTGACGGTCGGCGGCGCGTCCGGTCCGACGAACGATTTCAAAGCCGATACGTACGCGCTCACGGAAGAGCTCCAGCGGAAAATCCACGATGTGCTGAAGCTGACCGTCAGCATCGGCATCAGCCTGCCGTTTCGCCGGCTCGCAGGTCTGTCCGACGCCTACCGCGAAGGATTGGAAGCGCTTCGCCAGCGGCTCAAGCTGGGCGGCGGCATCATCGTTCAATACGAGCACCTGAACGCGGGCAAGCATGTCCTTCATCTGCACTACCCGTATCAGAGCGAAAACGAGCTGATCGAAGCGATGAAGCTGGCGGACAAGGACAAGGCGAAAGAGCTGTTGCATCAATTTCTCGCGCAGGTGTTCGCGGCCGAAACCTCGCCCCGCGAGTGCCAAATTCCGCTCACGCGGCTGCTGAACAACCTGCTTGTCGTCATGCAGGAATCGGGCATTTCCGTCAACCTGATCCACCCGGAGCGAGGCTCGCTTTTCGAAGACCTGCTGGAGTTGAACACGCCGACGGAAATCGAGGACTGGTTCTGGACCTCCGTCGTTCACCCGGTGCTCCGCATCTTCCGCGACCGGCAGGACGCGCAATACGCCAATATTTCCGAGAAAATCATCGACCTGGTCCACCGGTACTACGATACCGACCTGACGCTGGAGGAATGCGCCGCCAAGCTGCACTACAATCCCAATTACCTGAGCAGCGTTTTCCGCAAGGAGACGGGGCGTTCGTTCAGCGAATACCTGACCGCCTACCGGTTTCAGATGGCCAAAAAATGGCTCGCCGAAACCGAGATGCCGATCAAGGACATCGCGGCGCGGCTGCGCTACAACAATTCGCAAAATTTTATCCGCTCGTTCCGCAAGCAGGAAGGCGTCACCCCCGGACAATTCCGGGAGACTCGGGGCAGGACGGCGACATAGCGCCGGGCAAGAAGCTTCCGCCAGCGTTGGCGGAGCGGACGGCTTCCCGTTGACGGAGCGATGCCGGGGGCGTCGGGCGAACCGTTAAAAAAGGAGCCCGCGGCCGCCGGAACGGCGCTTCGGGCTCCTTTTTCTGATTATTTCACGCCGAGCAGGTCCAGATGCTTGCCGATATGGCTTCGCAGCGCCGCCTCGTAATCTTCCTCGCGCTCGCTGAGCGTCCGGAAAAACTCGTCGCGGAACAGGCTCGAACCGTCGTCCTTTTTCGCCTGCAGCAACAGGCCGTAGGTGATATGGAGAAGCTGGCGCGCGTCGTTCTCGTTCATGTACGAAGGCAGCTCCTCGTCGGACATGTCGGCAAGCGGGCGGATGTTGTTCAGATTGGTCGTGACATGGTAATAAGCGGTCGCCTCTTCAAAATGCTCGAGTGCATACTGATGCATGCGGCGGTACAGGCCCGGATTCGTCTTGGCGACGATCCGCACCGCCTCCAGCCAGTTCGTGCCCGCCGTCTTGACGTGGAACCGCCCGTTCGTATAGCGGCCGACAAGCGCGAATACGCTGAATTTGTCGCTGCCCGAATGGATGCTCAGCTTATAGCCGAAATGATCCGCAATCGCGGCGTGAACGGCCAGCTCGCGCTCGAATTGGGCGATGTCGCCGATATAGTCGATCCCCTTCTGGAATTCGCCGATAAACCGCGGCGCCATGCTGAAGATATCGACGTTTTTGCCGATGAGCTCCGAAGCGACCAGAAAATGCGAGCCCGGCGCGGTCGGCGTCAGCGTCTCGTCGATCGAAATTTCGAAGTCGACGGCGCGGCCTGCGGTTTGAATATATTTTTCGTAAATATAAATCATGAACTGAATTGCTTCGTGATAGACGAGCACATCCCGCATCAGCGTTGCGGCGTCGAAATGAATGGCGTGCGGACCGACCTGGAACGTTTTGTCCAAATATTTCGCTTCATAGTGGCTGCGCACGGATTCCGGCAACTCTTCGTATTTCCGCTTCACTTCCGATTCGCCGGCCTGGGCGGCTTCGTTGTCGATCTGCTCGGAGCAGTCCAGCGTCAGCATCGTAAACCCGAGATCGAGGGCCATGCGGATGTCTTCTTCCTTTTTCAGATGGTCGCCGTCCGCCCCGTAGCCTTCGGTATACCCTTCCTGGAAAACGGCATAGGCCGCCGCGTCGATCACCTGCTTGTAGTCGCGTCCGGTAAGCGCAAGCTCGCGTATGCTTTGCTGAGCCAAAATGGGATGGATGGCGCGTCCTCTCACCGTTTGCACATGGCCGGGACCTGCGATGCCGAGGCGATCCCCGAGCCCGATGGTCGCGCTCTGCTTGCCGAAAGCCTGCGGTACGGTAAACGGAAAATGGCGGTTGAGCACAAACCGGTTCTCGTGCGAAAGCTCGCACAGCTTGACGCCGTCCGCCTCTTCGCCGCGCAGCTCGTCGTACAGCTTGCCGCTTCCCTCGGCGACGAGATATTTGCGTCCCTCCGCCTTGATCATCTGCACGCGGGTTCCTTCGGATTCGTGCCTGGAACGGGGATAAACGTGTACCTGGCCTGCGGCCAGCCGTTCGATGATGGATTGCGCTTTCATTTTTCTTTACGCTCCTTTCATGATAACAACGTTGTTATATTGATGCGGCAAAAGCGGCCGATCGAGGGTTTCCCCTATCGATCTCTCGGCCGCCTTGCGCCCGTCATCCTTAATATTTAATCCCGGTTAAAAGACTCGCCGATTCGCCTCAAAGCCTCCCGGTAGACGGTTTGAAGCGGCACGCCGTGAAGCCTTGCGGCTTGAGCGGCATCCTCGAATTCCGGCGAAGCCTGGACCAGCTCTCCGTTCTCATAGCCCAGCTTGACGCGGACCCGGCCGTAGGGCGTCTCGACCGTCTGCCATTTGCGGTCCAGCATGCGGCGCGTTCGTTCGCTTCTGCGGACGCCGAAGGTGGATGTCTCGGCAAGCAGCGTCGCTTCGCAGGCCGCCGCGTCCTCAGGCAGGCAAACGACGGTCGCAAGCACGCCCGGACGGTTTTTCTTCATATATACCGGCGTGTAATATACGTCGAGCGCGCCGGATGCAAGCAGGCGCTCCATCGCATAGCCCATCGTTTCGCCGCTCGAATCGTCGATTTGCGCTTCCAGCACGACGACCCGCTCTCCCGGCGCGGACGGAAGCTCGCGATGGAGCAGAATCGCCCGGAGCACATTCGGGAATTCGAAGTCCTTGTTCCCGGCTCCATAGCCGATGCGGTCGATCGTCCCTTCGGGAATCGGTCCGAAGCCGGAAGCGAGCGCCTTCGCGATGCCCGCGCCGGTCGGCGTCGTCAGCTCGGCGTTGGCCGGCATCGACGCCAGCGGAATGCCGCGCAGAAGCTCGGCCGTAGCCGGAGCCGGGACCGGGTACAGCCCGTGTGCGATCCGCACCTTGCCCATGCCGGTCGGAATCGGGGAGACGACGATGTCGTCGACGCCCAGATTCTCGAGCGCCAGGCAAACGCCGATGATGTCGATAATCGAGTCCATCGCTCCGACTTCATGGAAATGAACCTCCGACGGCGCGATGCCGTGGATTTTCCCCTCCGCCTCGGCAATCCGTTCGAACACCTTCGCGCTGCGCTCCTTCACGCGGGCCGGCAGGTCGGAGGCTTCGATCATGGCGAGAATATCCGCCGCTTTGCGATGCTCGTGGTGATGATCATGCTCGTGGCCGTGCGAATGCGGGTGGCCATGCGTATGTGCGTGCCCATGGCCGTGCTCGTGATCGTGCTGGTGCGCGCGAGCGTGGTCATGCGCGTGAGGGTGTTCATGCGTATGCGCGTGATCGTGCACATGAAGATGATCGTGGCCCGGGTGCGCATGACCGCGCTCGTGCCGGCCTTGTTCGGACTCGCGCCGATGGACGTGCCCTTCCGCGTGCCCTTGGGGGGCATCGCGTTCCGGGAACGTCAGCTTGAGCAGTTTGGCGGAAATTCCCCGGCGGACGGTCGGCACGAACGCCATCCGGAACGGGTCGAGCGGCAGCCGCCGCAGCTCCGACTCGATATAGGCCGGATCGGCGCCCAAATCGACGAGCGCCGCCAGCGTCATGTCCCCGGCGATGCCGGAGAAGCAGTCCAGATACAAGGTTTTGCGTATTTTCTTCGCTTCGGTCATGTTGCCGCCTCCGCCGCCAGTTGTTGAATCATCGCCGCGTTGTAGCCCGCGCCGAAGCCGTTGTCGATGTTGACGACCGACACCCCCGCCGCGCAGGAAGTCAGCATCGACAGCAGCGGCGTCAGCCCTTGAAAATGCGCCCCGTAGCCGACCGAAGTCGGCACGGCGATGACGGGCCGGCGCACCATGCCGCCGACTACGCTGGCGAGCGCGCCTTCCATCCCGGCCACGACGATGACGACGTTCGCGGCCCGGACGCGGTCGCGATGCGCGAGCAGCCGGTCGATGCCCGCAACGCCGACATCGTAGATGCGGTCCACCTCGCAGCCCATCCACTCGGCCGTGCCCGCCGCTTCCTCCGCGACGGGAATGTCCGCGGTGCCTCCGGTCAGCACGGCCACCTTCCCGGGAAGCCGCCGGTCCGCCGCACCGTACGCGATAAGCCCCGAACGCGGGTCATGCTTCGCTTCGGGCACGGCCACAAGAACCGCTTCCGCCATCTCCGCCGACGCGCGCGTCAGCAGCGCGCGGCCGTGCTTCTGCACAAGCCGCTTGAAGATCGCGGCGGCCTGCTCCGCCGTTTTGCCCGGTCCAAACACGACCTCGGGATGCCCGGTTCGCTGCTCTCTTGCCACATCCAGCTTGCAGAACTCCATGTCTTCGAATCCGCCGTTCACGCTTTCGCACGCTCCAATGCCCGGTTCATGCTGCCGCTGGCATAACCCTCTAGATCCATCGCCACATGCGTATAGCCGATCTCCCGGAGCTCCCGGGCGATGTCGGCTCCTCGCTCGACAAGAAGCGCCATATCCTTGGGCTCGACCTCGATGCGCGCGACGTCGCCGTGCGATCTCACCCGTACCTGCCGAATGCCCAGCGACCGGATGTAACGCTCCGCCCGGCCGACGCGGGTCAGCTTCTCGAGCGTAATCGTTTCCCCGTATGCAATCCGGGAGGACAGGCAGGCAAACGACGGCTTATCCCAGGTCGGCAAGCCCATTTGCCGGGACAGTTCGCGAATTTCTTCCTTATAAAAACCCGCTTCCTGCAACGGTCCGCGCGCGCCGTGCTCGCGAGCCGCCCGGATGCCGGGACGGTGCTCGTTCATGTCGTCGGCGATCAGCCCGTACGCGATAAATCGGTAGCGTCCCCCGCGCACATACGGCTCCAGATGCTCGAACAGACTTTTTTTGCAGAAATAGCAGCGGTTTCCGTTGTTCTCCTTGTACCCGGGAATGTCGAGTTCCGACGTTTCGATCACTTCGTGCGGAGCGTCGAGCAGCTTGGCAAGCCGGCGCGCTTCCGCGAGTTCCTCGGACGGATACGTTTCCGAATCCGCCGTGACCGCCAGCACCCGCTCGCGGCCAAGCGTATCGATCGCCGCTTTGAGCAAAAAGGTGCTGTCCACCCCGCCGGAGAACGCCACCACCACCGATTCCATTTCGGTCAGAATGGCTTTCAGCTTTTCGTATTTTTCCACCGCTTGCGACACCGGACACCGCTCCCTTCTCCTTTAGCCACGGATCGCTTGCCGCCGTTCAAAGCCGGAAAGATCCTTCATGCTGTCTTTGAGCTTGTCGTACAATCCGAGATAGATCGGGAAAAGCTCGTTGTAAACCGCGGCCCGCTCCGGATTCGGTTCGAAGACTTGCGCCTTGGCGCTCTCCCACCGAAGCAGCGGACCTTTGGCGTCCTCCAGCGCATAATAGCCGAGCTGAGCCGCGCCAAGCCCCGAGCTTTCGATGATCTCGGGCACCGCAACGGGCGTCCCGAGCAGATCGGCCGCCATCTGGCACCAGGACGCCGACCGGGCAAAGCCCCCCGACGCGAGCAGACGGGTCGGCTTTCCGGCGCGCTCCTCGAGCAGCGACTGAATGGCGCGGACTTGGAACAATACCCCTTCCAGCCCGGCCTTGAGCATGTGCTGCTCCCTGTGGGCCAGCTTCAGCCCGAACCACATGCCCCTGGCGTTCGCGTCCCAGAACGGCGCCCGCTCTCCGGACAGCAGCGGCATCATCAGCAGGCCGTTCGCGCCGGGCGGCACCGATTCGGTCAGCGGAATGACCGCTTCCATCGGCTTTCCGGGATACAGGCGCTCGGCCGCCCACTGCGCTACGATGCCGCCGTTGTTGGACGCGCCGCCGACGATCCAGCGGTTCTCCGTCAAGGCGTAGCAGAAGAGGCGTCCCTTCGGATCAAGCGACGGCGCGTCCACCATGGCGCGAACGGCGCTGCTCGTGCCGATCGTGACGCCGAACAGCCCCGGCGCGACGGCGCCGATGCCGAGGTTGGCGAGCACGCCGTCCGATGCGCCGGTTACAAACGGCGTGTCGGGCGACAGCCCCATCCGTTCCGCGAAGTCCGTTTTCAAGCCGGTCAGCTTATACGTCGTCGGCACGGGCTCGGGCAGCCGGTCGGCGCCGATGCCGGCCAGCTTCAGCGCTCCCGCGTCCCAGTTCAGCTCCCGCAGGTTGAACAAGCCCGTGGCGCTTGCGATCGAATAATCGACGACGCAGCGGCCGAAAAGGCGGCACAGCACATATTCCTTGATACCCAGCCATTTCTTCGTCTTCGCGAGCAGCTCCGGCTCCCGCTCCCGCATCCAGATCAGCTTGACGAGCGGAGACATCGGATGCACGGGCGTTCCGGTCCGCAGGTACACGTCCAGCCCCGTGCCGTCCGCATTCAGCCGTTCCGCCTGCTCCGCGCTCCGCTGATCCGCGAACGTGATGCTGGGCGTAAGCGGACGCCCGTCCTCATCGATCGCGATGAGGCTGTGCATCGCGGAGCTGAACGAAACGCACAACACCTGCTCCGGCTTCAGCTCCGCGTCGTCGACCACCCCGCGGACCGTCCGCAGCACCGCCGCAAAGATTTCCTCCGGGTCCTGCTCCGCGTATCCGGGCTTCGGCGTATGCAGCGGATATTCCGCCGAGCGGCCGGCCAGCACCCTTCCTTCGGGATCGATGGCCAGCGTCTTTGTGCTTGTCGTACCGATATCGACGGCTAATACGCATGATGTCCGATCGTTCATTTCGGCAAATATCCTTCCTCGTCAAAGCTCCACTCGTACGGTCCTTCCAGCACTTCGATCTGCGGATGCTTCAGCGCCTCGGGCAGCAGCGCTTCCGATATCTCGATTTCGCCGAGGTGCAGCGTATCGCGGATCCGAACGAGTTTGCACTGGGTGTAGTCGAGAATGTTGCACGTTTTGACCGCGGCCTTGATCGCCTCCCGGTCATTGGGCAGCGTCGTCGCCTGCTTCGTCGGGGCGCACACCGTCGAGGTCAGGCCGTTCGCGTACGTGCCCGGCCAGTCGGTTTTGTTCACGAGCCGCTGCGTCGTAAAGTCCGCGGTGCCGACGCCGTTCGCATTGCCTTTCGATTCCGGCGTCAAATCGAGCACGACCATCTTGTTCACCTCGGGCCCGCCGTAGGCGTAAGGCGTCGGATAGCGGCCGGTAATGTTCGGGTCGGCCCCGTCGCCGCTGATGTTTTTGCCGATATAATCGATCACCAGCACGTCGATCTGGGGAAACAGAATTTTCGGAAGCCGGGATTTCGCTTCCTCCAGCAGCGGAGGCTCCTTTTCCAGCATCTCCTCCGCGGCGATGACTTCGACCCGGCAGATTTGGTCGTACGCGTTCTCCACAACGGCGACGCCGTAGCGGATCGGCAGCTTTTCGATCATCACCTGGGCCATCGCGGGCACGTTTTCAGCCATATATTTGAACCCGAGCTGATGGCACGCTTCCGCGCCCTTTTGCTTGCCGAGCCCGATCGAGATCATCTTGAGCAGCCCGCTCTCGACTTTGCCCCGGAATGCCGTATGCGGCTTAATCCGGTTGATGACGACGATGACGTCCGCCTCCTTGGCGGCGATGGCATCGCAGTATACCGGCAGTCCGTTCGGCAGCCGGTCCAGCAGCACGACCTCCATCGAGGAGCGAACGGGAACGCCCATCCGCTGCTCGTCGATGCCGAGATGCGCAAGCACTTCCTTCTGCCCTTCGGCCGTCGCGCCCCCGTGGCTGCCCATGCACGGCACGATAAACGGCTCGGCGCCCTGCCGCTTCAAATCGTCGATGACCGCTTTCGTCAGCTCGTCAATCCGGTTGATGCCCCGGCTTCCGACGGCCACCGCCACCTTCTGTCCCGGCTTGACGGCGGCGCACGGCGCGGCGCGCAGCTTCTCCGCCAATTCGCCGATCGGGTCCGCGAGCTTGTCGTCGGGAAATTTCTGGCGGATGCGCACCATGCGCGGAATCGGGATGCCTTCCAGCAATTTGGTCAAAATATCGCTCATATCGTCATCGCTCCAAATCCGCCGTCCACCCGCAGCGTCGTTCCCGTTACGAACGAGGACGCTTTGGCGGAAGCGAGATAAATGACCGCGCCTTGCAGCTCCTCCGGTTTGCCGAACCGGCCCATCGGCGTATGGTTCATAATCGACTGCACCCGTTCGGGAGACAGGATTTTACGGTTTTGCTCGGCCGGAAAAAAGCCCGGAATAATCGCGTTCACCCGAACGTTGTGCGGAGCGAACTCGCGCGCGAGAAATTTCGTGATGCTGTTGATGCCCGCCTTGGAAGCGGAATACGTAAACACCTTGGACAGAGGCGGGTCGGACGACACCGAGGAAATGTTGATGATGGAGCCTCCCTCGCCCTGGTCGATCAGCCGTTTGCCGAATATTTGCGCGGTCAGGACCGCGCTTTTCAGGTTGACGTCCATAATCCGGTCCCATTCTTCCATCTTCAGTTCGAAAAACGGGGTCGAGCTGTTCATTCCCGCACAGTGAACGACCGTATCGACGCGGCCGCCCCACTCCAACACGCGGCGAAGCGTCTCGCGCAGGTCTTCCTCGCGCGTCGCGTCGGCGCGGATGCAGACCGCTTCCCCGCCGGCTTCGGCGATCCGGTTGCGGACCGCTTCGGCTTTGTCCATATCCCGTCCGACGACGGCGACTTTCGAACCGGCTGCCGCAAGCGCTTCCGACATGGCGCCGCCAAGCACGCCGTTGCCGCCGATCACGACCGATACCGTACCTCGAAGATCAAATAAATTCATGTCCATCCCCCAATTGCCGCATGGTGAAAAGCATTAAATAACAACGTTGTTATTGCCATCATAGCCGAAACCCTCTCCCGTGTCCATAGGATACGCAAAATGAAAATCGACTTCCTTTTCATGATACGATCGTATAAGATAAGGATAATAACAACGTTGTTAACCGCAGCGGCCGGCAGCCCGTTTGGAGACAGCCGGCTCCGTTTGGGCAAATCTTCCCGACGGATCGGTTCCCGTTTCGTTTATGTCGTTCAATTCGTTTGCGGAGGTGGCGGCCTTTGTCCGTTACGATCAAAGACATCGCCGAGCGCGCCGGCGTAAGTTTTTCCACCGTGTCCAAAGCGCTCCGGAACAGCCCGCTCGTGCATGAGAAGACCAAGGCGAAAATTCTCGCGATCGCCAAGGACATGGGCTACCAGCCGAATATCGCGGCCCGGCGGCTCGTCTCCAAGCGCAGCGGCGTCATCGGCGTCGTCTGGCCTTCCGTCGAGCGCACGACGCTGTCCTCTCTCATCACGCTGATCAATGCGGAATTGGAGAAAAGCGGGTACGCCACGCTGTTGTCCATCAACCGGGCCGATTCGGCGATCGAAACGTTCCGCCGGTTCCAGGTCGACGCGATCCTGCTGTTTTCGGAGCGGGCCGAACCGCAGATCAATTCCGCCGTAGCGAGGGGCATCCCGGTGCTTTGCTACGGAAACGCAGTGCGGTCGGTTTTTCCCACGCTGGACATCAACCGCAAAAAAGCGGTGCGGCTTGGCGTCCGCCATTTGTTCGAACTGGGCCACCGCAGCATGGCGTATATCGGGAGGCCGAATGTCCGCGACCCGCTCCAGGAGGAAAAGGCGTCCGCCTTTCTCGAAGAGCTGCGCAGCCTGATCGGCGAGGCCGCTTCGGAGCAAACGGTCGTGACGACATCCGGAATGGAGTTTCACGACGGCTATCTCGCGGCCAAAGCGCTGCTGCAGTCTCCGGATCGTCCGACCGCGCTGTTCGGAGGAAGCTACGATCTGACGAGGGGAATTTTGCGCGCCGCCGCCGAGCTGCATATTCGCATCCCCGAAGAGGTGTCGCTTGTCGCCTTCGACCACATCCCGCAGATGAACAATCTGGAAGTGCCGGTCACGGCGGTCGGCGTCGATATTTCGACCATGGCCGCGACGCTCGCCCGCAAGCTGCTCGACATGATCGAGGCGGGGCCGGGCGGACGGGAGGACGACGCGGGAAGCGCCGAAACGGTCGTGCTCGAGCCCGAGCTGGTCTTGCGGGCTTCGACCGCGCCGCCTGCTTCGGGTCGCGGGAGCTGAGCGCTGCGCATCTTCAGCGCACGTATGCCGTACGGGCTGCTCCCGTGAACAAGGGGCGTTTCGGCCTAAATCCGCCGTTTTTTCAAAGAAGATGCGATGCGCTTGAACGGTGCTGGGTTACGGGTTTGCTTTTCACCAGAAAAAAGCCGAATACCGCGGCAATAACAGCGATCAACAGGCCGGCTATCAAACCTAAAAAACGCGGAGACATCACTTCCAACAACAATCCGGAGAGGAACATGGTGGCGCCTAAGATGGAGTTTCGCAAAGTCGAAAATAGACCGAACATGCGTCCATGAAGGTTACGGTCGATGGTATGCATCACCAACGTATTGGTGCTCGCATTTCCCACGCTTGCGCCTACGGTGGCTATGAGGAGAAAAAGAGAAGCAAAAGTCAAATTGGGCGACTGGCTTACAAGCAGATGGGCAATCCCCTCGACGACAAACCCGACGGCTGCGGCAGGCAATATCCAGCGGGACAGGTACGGGGTCAATCCTCCTCCCAAAATGAAGCCCAATCCCAGTGAGGCGTATAAAATCCCGACTCCTTGATTGCCGGCATGAAAAATGTCAAAGGAATAGACGCTTAACAATACGTTAACCGCCCCGCCTCCAATAGGCCATAGTGCGGAAAGAATGATCATCACCTTAACGAATGAAGAGGATCGAACGATCGCGTACGTTTCGCTCATTTGACGCTTGATTTTCGTTTGGACGGCGCGCTTTTCCGAGACGGGGACTTGAATGTTTAGGGTCAACAGAGCAGAGAACAGAAAGGACAGCGCGTTTAGCCAAAATGCCTCATGCTAATCGTTTTTGGACACTCCGTTTAATAACGGTATATGGATAATATAAATAATTATAGAAAAACCAAAATAGGTCTTTTTTCGCTTTTTTAGGTATAACATGATCGGACTCCGCCAAAAAAAAAGTTCCGCCCGCCCCAAAACGGGTGCGAACGGAACTTAACGACAGCGCCCGGACAAATCCGGTTGCGTTGTACGATCAACCGATACGGTTTTACAGCCGCGCTTCCAGCGCCTTCTTCTCGGCTTCGTAGCCCGGCTTGCCGAGCAGCGCGAACATGTTTTTCTTGTAAGCTTCGACGCCCGGCTGGTCGAACGGATTGACGCCGAGCAGGTAGCCGCTCACGCCGCACGCGATTTCGAAGAAATACACGAGCTTGCCGAACGTGCGCGGGGTCATGTCCGGAAGATGAACGACCAGGTTCGGCACTTGGCCGTCCGTATGCGCCAGCAGCGTGCCTTCGAACGCTTTCTTGTTGACGAAATCGAGCGTTTTGCCCGCCAGGAAGTTCAGGCCGTCCAGATCGGCCGGATCGCTTTCGATCGTAATTTGCTCCGGCACTTCGCCCACTTGCAGCACCGTTTCGAAGATGATCCGGTTGCCTTCCTGGATGAACTGCCCCATCGAGTGCAAGTCCGTGGAGAAGTCGACCGATGCCGGGTAAATGCCTTTGAAGTCTTTGCCTTCGCTTTCCCCGTACAGCTGCTTCCACCATTCGGAGACGAAATGCAGGCCCGGCTCGTAGTTGACGAGAATCTCGACCGTCTTGCCTTTGCGGTAAAGCGCGTTGCGGATCGCCGCGTATTGGTAGGCCGGGTTTTCATGCACATTCGGGTTATTGTAAAGCTTGGCCGCTTCCTGCGCGCCCTGCATGATCTCTTCGATGTCGATGCCGGCGGTCGCGATGGGCAGCAGTCCGACAGCCGTCAGCACGGAGTAGCGTCCGCCCACGTCGTCCGGAATGACGAACGATTCGTAGCCTTCCTCGGTCGCCAGCTTCTTCAGCGCGCCGCGCGCCTTGTCGGTCGTGGCGTAAATGCGTTTCCGCGCCTCTTCCTTGCCGTATTTCTTCTCCAGCGCGTCGCGGAAAATGCGGAAGGCAATCGCCGGCTCCGTCGTCGTGCCGGATTTGGAGATGACATTGATCGACCAATCCTTGCCTTCGAGCACCTGGAGCAGGTGGGCGACGTAGGTCGAGCTGATGTTGTTGCCGGCAAAGAAAATTTGCGGCGTCTTGCGCTGCTCTTTGCTGAGCGTGTTGTAGAACGAATGCGACAGCATTTCGATCGCGGCGCGCGCGCCCAGATAGGACCCGCCGATGCCAATGACGACCAGCGCGTCCGAATCCGACTGGATTTTCTTCGCGGCCGCTTGAATGCGGGCGAATTCCTCCTTGTCGTAATCGAACGGCAGGTTGATCCACCCAAGGAAATCGGAACCGGCGCCGGTGCCGTTATGCAGCTGCTCATGCGCCAGGCGGACGGCAGGGGCGAGGTTGTCGATTTCGTTTTGGCCGACGAACTGCAGCGCTTTGGAATAGTCCAAACGAATCGTAGCGCTCATTTTTTCACGTATCTCCCTTCACTCACTATCGGCATGCTCTCTTGCGCGTAGCTTTAGAATACTCAAAAACCTGCCGCGGCACAAGCTTGTACGAACGAGTTTCATCAACTCTTCATGTATAAGTTCCCATCCTCATCCAAATGTGATACAAAGATGATAACGAGAGGAATGGAGGTTTCGTGCATGAGCAAAATCGGTTTTATCGGTTTGGGGATTATGGGCAAGCCTATGGCGGCGAACCTGCTGCGCAAAGGCTACGAGGTTACCGTCTACAACCGCACTCCCGGGAAAACGGACGAGCTTGCGGCGCTTGGGGCGCTCGTTGCAAAGACGCCGCTGGAACTTGCGCAAGCCTCCGACGTCGTCGTCACGATGGTCAGCAACGACCAGGCGGTCGAAGAGATCTATTTCGGACAAAACGGCATCGCGGCCGGCATCCGTCCGGGCTCGACCGTCATCGACAGCAGCACGATTTCGCCGAGCCTGGCAAGGCGGATCGCATCCGAGCTTGCGGAGAAGTCGGTCCGGTTTCTCGATGCGCCGGTAACGGGCAGCAAGCCGGCCGCCATCGACGGCACGCTGCTGTTTATGGTCGGGGGCGACAAGGAAACGGTCGAGGCGCAGCGCGAGCTGCTGCTCGCCATGGGCCGCGAGGTGCTGCACATGGGCGAGAACGGCAGCGGCGCGGCGGCCAAGCTGGCGCATAACACGATCGTCGGCATCAACGCCGCCGGCCTGATCGAAGGGATGGCGATCGCCGCCAAAGCGGGCATCGACGCCGAATCGTTCCTGAAGGTGGTGCAGGGCGGCGGCGCGGCGAGCAAGCAGGCCGAGCTCAAAGGCCGGAAAATAATCGGCCACGACTTCAGCGTCCAGTTTTCGCTCGCCCTGATGCTGAAGGATTTGAAGCTGTCGTCGGCGCTGACCGACGGGCTCGGCGTGCCGACGCCGATGCTGGAAGCGGCCAAAAGCCTGTTCCAAACGGGCCAGGCGGCCGGCTACGGGGATGAGGACCTCGCCGCGCTCGCGCGCGTGTACGAATCGTGGATCGGCAGACGGATCGGGGAATAATGCTGTACGTATGCTAACGGGGCGGCCCATAAGCGAGCGTAACCGACGAAGGGACTGGCTCATCAAGGCGATACTCAAAAAGCTAGCCCCCGCATAAGAACGAATGAACCTCCCAAGCCACTGTAAAAGCGCAGGTCGGAGGTTCATTTTTTTGCACCCAAAGCGGGGCTTCGAAATCCAAAACGGACTTTGGGGACAACCTCGTCAGGACAGGCCCGTTTAGATTAAACGCGGTGGGTCGGGGATTTGCTGAGGGCCATGGGGGCTATGGACCGTAAGTATGCTATGGGCATCTGGATGCCCCGGGGAAACGGCATCGGCTCCTATGCTTGAGGCGATATAGGCGAAATGCTGGAGCGGCATAGGCGTCTACATTGGAAATGATCCAATAGAATCGAGCGTTTAGGCGCCTGAAGCACACCTATGTTGGATATTTCCAATCCTTTGATCCGCTTAAGCGGGATAAGCCATCCGACGAGGAAATTCCATTGGATCATTTCCAACATAGGGTACCGCACGCGATGGAAAAAGCAAATATCCTGCATAAAATCCAACATGGCTTTATCCCGGATCGCCCAAAACTCGCAAACCCAACATTCATCTCCTACCGAAACGTGCAAACTCCCAAAATCCAACATCGCCTTATCCCGGATCGCCCCGAAACCGGGGAGCCGGTCGGAATCGAACGCCGACCGGCTGTTGCGCCCTATATTTTCCGCCGGGCCAAAATCTTCACCCCGTACGGCGGAACAAGCAGTTCCCCTTGAACGCTTCCTCCTTCGAGCAGATCGCCGACCGGCCGAAGCACGTTCACCTTGACCGCTTCCGCGCCGTAGTTGAGCAGAAACGCATAATCCGTATCGCCCGACGAACGGATGCCGAACTCCACTCCCGCGGGCAGCTCCGCCCAATCCGCCGCGGGCGACCGAATGCCCAGACGGTCGATCATCCTGTCCGCCGCCTGCTCGCTGAACGCCGCGCCGAAGTACCACGCTTCGCCCTTGCCGGCTTTCCGCACGGTCAGCGCAGGCTTGCCCGCGTAATAGTCGGAGGCGTAATAAGCCTCCACCTTCACCGCCGGATCGTTCACCTGCAAAATATCGTTGAACCCTTCCGCGCGCATGGACGGCTGCTCCGCTTCTCCGTTCCAGCGCAGCAACGGCGCCTGCACGGTGCCCGCGACGAGCGTGAAATCCTCCACCGTGACGCCGCACAGCTCCGCCGCGGGCCCCGGCAGCGGCCGCATTGCGCAATGGCCGTGCTCGTTCTTGTACCCGGTCCGCGCGCCGAACACGATTCGCCCTCCTTGTTCGACGTACCGGGCGAGCAGCTTCCCCGTCTCGTCCGTCAGGATGGCCGGATGAGGATAGATGAGGACTTTGTACGGCTTCAAATCTTCGAGCGTCGTGCTCTTGCGCAAATAAACGACATCGGCCGGAATGTGCCGATACTGCAGCCGCTTGAACCACGAGCGGACGCTCATCCGGCTTAGCGGCCCGTGCCATCTGTCGAGCTCGCCGTCCCACAGGTTGTCGTAATCGCGGACGATCGCGACCTCCGCCGCGTATTTCGTGCCGGCGATCGCCCCGCCGATCGAAGCCAGCTCCCGGCCGATTTGTTCGGCTTCGCGCACCCTGCGGTTCGGCCGGTTGTGCCAGTCGTTGATGCCGTGCCAGTAGATTTCCGTCCCGACCGTCGCCGTCCGCCACCGGAAGAAGAGCAGCATGTCGGCGCCGTGCAGGATCGACTGGTACGTCCACAGCCGCATTTGTCCCGGGCGCGGCGCGGGCATTTCAATCCGGTTCACCCAGCCGCCCGGCCCCGATTGCTGCTCCATTACGCAGAAGTTCGGAGAAATCGAGCGCACGCCCGCCAAATTCAGGCTCCACGCCCGGTCCAGCAGCGGCTCATCGCCGTCGTCCGGAAAAATCGAGGCGAACTGGGGGTAGGAATCGTAGGACATAAAATCCAGCAGCTCGTCTGTCATCGCATGGCTGTCCAGATGGCCGAACACCCCATTCGTCGTCACCCAATGGTCCGGCGCAAGCTCGCGGATGATATCCGCCTGCAGCTTCGCAAACGAGATCGCATTGTCGGAAATGAACCGCTTCTCGTCCAGCGCCTGGTGCGGATTCGGACTGTCGGAAACGGTCGGACGGGTCAGATGAACCTGTTCCCATTCCGTATAGGTTTGGTTCCAGAACACCGTTCCCCACGCCCGGTTCAGCGCCTCCAGACTCCCGTATTTCGCCTGCAGCCAGGCGCGGAACGCGGCGTGGTCGGCCTCGGAATAGAAGACATCGATTTCGCAGTTCAGCTCGTTGTCGATCTGCCAGCCGATGACGGCGGGATGGCGGCCGTAACGCTCCGCCAACCGCCTTACGATCCGGGCCGACAGCTCGCGGTACTTCGGGCTGCTGTAGTTGTAGTGCCGGCGCGCGCCATGCCGGTAGACGACGCCCTGCTGCGACACGTTCAGCGTCTCGGGATAGCGGTGCGTCAGCCACGCCGGCGGCGTCGCGGTCGGCGTGCCCATGATGACCTGCAAGCCGTGCTTGTGCGCCAGATCAAGCGCCCGGTCGAACAGGCCGAATTGAAAGCGGCCTTCCTCCGGTTCGAAAATCGACCAGGCGAATTCGCCCACGCGGATCACCGACAGGTTCATTTCGCGCATGCGGCGGAAGTCGTCTTCCCACATGCGCTCCGGCCAATGCTCGGGATAATAGCAGACGCCAAGTCTCAAACGTTCGAGCCGAATCGATTTTGCCATATGATCGCTCCTCAAACCGCGCGGCGAGATGCGGCACCCCGCCGCGCGGACGCTTCCAGTTTCGGACGCACTCGCCGCCGAAGCCTGCGCCTTAACCTTTGACCGACCCCGCCGTCAAGCCGCGAATAAAGCTTTTGGACCCGAACGCAAACAGCACGAGCACCGGCAGCGTGCCCAGCGTAAGGCCGAGAATCTGCGCGGCCAAATCCGTCCGGTACGCGTCGCCGAGCGAGGTGATGCCGAGCGGGATCGTATACAGCTCCGGCTTGTTGATGATAATGAGCGGCAGCAGGTAATTGTTCCAGGACCACAGAAACACCAGCAGCGAAAGCGTCGTGATGGCCGGATAGATGAAGGGAATCACCATCCGGAAGAAAATCCCGATGTCCGAGCAGCCGTCGATCTTCGCGCTTTCCAGCACTTCCGTCGGCACGGCCGAGCGGATAAACTGCGTCATCCAGTACACCCCGAACGCGTTGGCCACCCAGGGCAAAATGAGCGGAAGCAGCGTGCCGGACAGCTGCAGGTAACGCATCTCGATGACGTAAGCGACGATCCCGAGCTGGCCCGGAATCATCATCGTCAGCAGCACGAACGAGAAAATTTTGTTTTTGTGCTTGAACTCATGCTTCGCGAAGGCGAAACCGGCGCACGCGCTCACGAACACGGACAGCACCGTGCTGGAAAGCGACACGATCAGGCTGTTCAAGTAGACGAGATCGAACCGGCTTGCCGCGACCGTCTTGAGATTTTCGAGCAGATACGAGCCGGGAACGAGCACGATTTTCGTAAACAAATCCTCGTTTTGGTACGTGCCCATGATCGTCATAATGTAAAAGGGCAGCAGCGAAAAGATCGACAGCACCGCAATCGCCAGCGTGGCGAGCGTCTTTTTCAGCGCAGGGCTCATTCGGAATCCCCCCTGTAAAATCGGGCGCCGACAAAGGAGAAAACGGCGATGATCACGCAGAGCCCGTAGGCGATCGCCGCGCCGAGCCCGTAGCGGGTCGTGCTGCCGTACGCGGTATCGTACATGTTCCACACGGTCGTGAGGCAGCAGCGCTCCGGACCGCCGATCACCGCGACGCTGGAGCCCATGCCCGAGCCGGTCAGCAGCAGCATCGGCTCTTCCAGCAGCTGAAAGCCGCCGATGATGCCCGTGATGACGATAAACACCGTCACCGGCTTCAGAAGCGGGAGCGTGATCGAGAAAAAGGTGCGCAGCCCGCTCGCTCCGTCCACCTGCGCCGCCTCGTGCAGATCCTTCGGTACGTTGGCCAGGCCCGCCAGGTAAAAGACCATCGTATAGCCGAAGCCTTTCCAAATGAGCATCAGCACGATGACCATACGCGCATACAGCGGCTCGCCGAGCCAGTAGATGCCTTCGTCGACGAGGCCCAGTTTCAGCAGCACCTTGTTCACGAAGCCGGCCTGCCAGTCGAACAGCAGATTGAACATCAACCCGACCGCAACCGGCGTCACGATGTACGGCAAAAAATTGATCAGCTGGAACAAGCCTCTCCACTTCACCCAGCGGCTGTACAGCAGCGTTGCGATGACCAGGCCGAGCGCGATTTGCACAGGCAGCGTCAGGACGACAAACAGCAGCGTATTGCCGACCGATTTGAAGAAGTACGAATCCGGGTTAAAGAGAAATTTGTAATTGTCCAGGCCGACAAACGTTTTGTCGCCGATGCCGTCCCAGCTCGTCAGGCTGACATAAAACGAGAACACGATCGGGAACAGGCCGAAGGCCAAATAAAACAGCAGGTACGGCGAGAGAAACGCATACGGCACCCATCTTTTTTTTGCGGCATTCATGACGCTCACCAGGTAATGTCAGGCGCTTTTGCCTTCAATTCTTTTTTGATCCGGTCCATCGCCTGCTCGAGGCCGAAGGAGCTGTCCTTCGCCAGCGTCTGCAGCACGATGCTCATCGCCTCGTCGAGATACGTGTCGTTGATGTTCTCCGGCATATCCTTCGTCGTCGCGGAGATGTCCACGAAGAATTTCTCGCCGATATTTTGGCTGCCGAAGTTCCGCCACGTCCAGTTCGTAAAGGACGGATCCTCGTACGCTTTTTTGTAGTGCGTAAACACCCCGTCCGTTTTCTGCGCTTCGGCGCCCTCCTGCGACATGGAGGTGAACTCGATCCATTTCCAGGCCAGTTCGGCGTTTTTGGCGCCCTTCGGAATGCCGTGCGAGGACCCGCCTCTGACGATGCCGCCGCCGGGCGGAACCATCAGCGCCCACCGGTCGTCTTTTTTGTCGTTCGGGCCGATGACGTATTGCGGCATCCAGACCGGGCACTCGGCAAAGATGTATTTGTCTCCGCCGAACGCAGCGTTCCATGCCGGCGTCCATTGGTCGAGCTTATCCACGATGCCGGCGTCGCGGAACTTCACCAGAGCGGACAAGACGCTTTCGAGCGCGGACACGTTCAGCTTGTTTCCGTCGAAGTACGGCTCGGGACGCTGCCCTTTCAAAATATCGTTCACATCTCCGAGGCTCGGGAACATTTTGACCTTGCCGCCGCTTTTCTGAACGACCTCTTTCCCCTTCTCGATAAAGACGTCCCAGCTTGTAAACATCTTCTCCATCTCTTCCGGATCGTCCGTTCCGAAGTATTCCTTAGCCAGCGGCTTGATAAAAGCAAGTCCGGCAACGCTCATATCGTCCGGGATCGCGACCAGCTTGCCGTCTACGGAAAAGGCCGGGATGTCGTAATCGAACAGCAGCGATGTATCCGCGTTATACGGCGCCGCGCTCAAATCTTCCAGAATGCCCATATCGAAGATTTTCGCCTTCTGCCCTCTCTCGATCCGGATGACATCCGGCAGTTCGCCTCCGGAAGCGATCGTCGTCTGCAGCTTTTTCGGAACATCCTCCGCCGCCACATTCACCCGCTTCATCTTGATGTTCGGGTATTTCTTGTTGAAAGCGGCCAGCGCCGTCGGGTGCTCGGGCTCCCAGGTCCACAGCACGAATTCGCCCTTTAATTGTTCGTCCCCGCCGGAGCCGGCTTCCGCTCCGCTTCCGCCGCCCGTCCCTCCGGTATCGGCGCCTCCCCCGGACGCGTTCGGTCCGGACCCCCCGGATGCGCTCGGACTTGCGCCTCCCGAATTTCCTCCTCCGCAAGCCGCGATCAGCGCGGCCAGCAGGCAAAGGACGAGCGCGACAACGATTCGTTTGGTTCCACCGGATTTGCTCATCGTAAACCCTCGCTTTCCACCATTTTGATGTATCCGCTTTCAAAGCATATCGCTGCTTGCATCTTCCCGTAAATAACGGAATTCTGCACTTTTGGTCGGCTTTCTGCACAGACGCTTGATTCCTTTCCCCCCCGCTGCGTTATAATTTGGACTACACACACCATGAACGCGCGGGAGGGGGAACCGCATGAAGGTCATGCTGGTAGACGACGAACGCATCGCGTTGGAGCGTGTCGGCAACCTGCTCGAATGGAGCCGTCACGGGTACGAGATCGCGGCGACGGCCACGAACGGAAAAAGCGCTTTGCGGCTGTGCGAGGAAATCCGGCCGCAAATCGTGATCGCGGATATCCGCATGCCGGTCATGGACGGACTGGATTTGATCCGCGCCGCGTCCGAACGCAAGCTTGGCGTCAAATTCATCATTATGAGCGCGTATGAAGACTTCGACTGCGCGCGGCAAGCGATTGCCCTGGGGAACGTATCCGGCTATCTGATCAAGCACGAAATGGACCGGGACCATTTGCTGCAAGCGCTGCAAAAAGCAAAGGACGCCTGGCAGGCGGATGAAAAGCAGCGCCGGATCGAGCGCGCCCGGCAGCTTAAACAGGCGCTCGCGGACAGCGAAGCGTTGGCGTTGGCCGAAGGCGAAGGCGAATTTCACCCTCCGTTTGCGGTGGCGCTGATGCAGGAGGATTTGCCCTTCGCCCCGGTTCCTCCCGCCGGCGGCGGAACCGCGAACGGGCCGGCCTTCAGTTGGCCCGAGGAAGATCTTCTGCCGCTGGCCGATCATCCCGAATGGACGCCGGTCGGCGAATTCGCCCTCGATCGCGCCCGGTTTATCGCCGTGTACGCCCGGAAAGCGAAAACCGCCGCCCCAAGGCGCGAATCGTTCCGCGAGCTCGCCGCCAAGCTGCAAGCCCGGCTAAGATGCCGTTTCGGGCGCCCGTTCTCGCTTTTTTACTCTTTTCACGATGACGGCCTCTCCACCCTGTCCCGATCCTTGCATCGGGTCGAAACGGCCGCCCGCCATGCGGTGTTTTGCGGCAAAGACGCGCTGCTGTGCGCGGACGATCTCCCGCTGAACGACGCGGACGCCTCCTCTCTGCCGCTGCGCGGAGCGCGGCTGGCCGAACTGGCCCGACTGGCCGAAACGATCCGGCAGTTTGACGCCGGCCAAATCGAAAACGCTATCAACAGGCTTTTCGATTCGTCCGTCCGCCCGTATTGGGACCTGCCCCTCCTGCACGAAACGATTCGCACCGCAACCGCCGCCGCAAGCGAGCTGTTGGCCGCCAAGGGGCTGCCCGCGGAAGATCCGCTGGACCCGCGCCGCGGAGGATCGGCGTACCATATCGACGAAATCCGAAGCCGGCTGACGGATTGGATCATCGGGGTTTGCTCCGCCGCAAGCCCGTACCGCAACCTGTCCGGCAAGCTGCTGAAGGCGGTCCGCTATATCGGGGACCACTATCACGAGGACATCAACATCGAGGACGTGGCGTATTCGCTCGGCATCAGCGCGTCCTATCTGCATCAGCTGTTCAAGCGGGAGATGGACCGCACGTTTCACGACTATTTGACCGAAATCCGAATCGAACAGGCCAAGCGCATATTAAGCCGGGAGGACGCCAAAATGACGGATGTGTGCGCAAGGGTCGGCTACCGCTCGCCCCAGCATTTCAGCCAGGTGTTCAAAAAAGTGACCGGTCTGCTTCCCCACCAGTACCGGCATGGAGTCCGCGCCTGATGAGAAGGCTTCGTTCCGTCATTTTGCAGCGGATTGCCGTCGTCGCAGCCGTCAGCTTTCTGTTGTCGGCCGGCTTCACCTATTATTACTATCGCACGATTCTCATCGGCCAGATGCTTCGCGAAGACGAGACCAGGCTCGCCCAGACGATGAGACAGCTCGAATACATGTCGGACGATATCGCCAAGTTTTCCTTTTATTTGATTATCTCTGGACAGGTGCAATCGTTCTACAAAACGTTCAACCGTTTGGACACGTACGATCAATTCGCCATTCTCAAGCATACGCTGGACTATTTGGACAACAACAAGGGGCTCCGCAAGGAAGTGCACAGCTTTGCGCTTATTTTGCCGGACGGACGGGCGTTCTGGAGCGAATCGGTCAACGATCTTTATTTCTCCGAGCGGTTAAAGGAAGACTGGTACCAGAATTACAAGCGGTCCGGTCAAGATCATGCGTTTTCCGAGCCCCACGATTTGCTTGTATCCAACAACGCCTCGCAAACGGGCGCCATGATCAGCTTTATCGTCTCCGTAAGAGACATCGAGCAGCCCGAGAAAAAAATCGGCGAGCTGATCGTCAATCTCGACTATGAGAACTTCAAAAGCCTGCTCGACTTCGGCAGCCGCGACTTTGAAGGGTTTATCTGGCTGCATGAGGGAGGAGCCGTGCTGTACGAAAAAGAGCCGGATGAATCCGGGACGATGTCCTCGGACGAGCTGATCCGGGCCGTCGGCGAAAAGCCGGGCGAAGGCGCCGTCAAAGTCCGGAACGGCTATCTGCTGGTCGAGCGCTCGAACGCGAACCATTGGAAGCTTGTAACCTTCATCTCGCAAAAAAAGCTGATGGAACGGGGCCAATTCGTGCTTTATTTGCTCGGCGTTTTTTCGGTCACAAGCACCATTATGACGCTGCTGCTCATGATGCCGGCGATTCTTCGCATTACGCGTCCGATCATGCGGCTGTACCATGCGATGAATATCGTCTCGAGCGGCAACCTGCAGGCTTCCGTCGAGATCCGGACGGGGGACGAACTGGAAAAGCTGGGTCAGGGATTTAACCGGATGACGCATCAGCTTCGTTCGCACCTCGAGGAATCGATCCGTTACGAGAAAAACAAGCGGGAGATGGAGCTGGAGCTGCTCTTGTCGCAGTTGAACCCGCATTTTGTCTACAACACGCTCAATGCCGTCATGTATATGGCCGAAAAGCAGGGTAACCGCGACATCGTCCGGATGGTCGGCGCGCTTATCCGGCTTTTGCAGGACGCCGGCAAAATCGGCGAGGCGGGGTCGCTCATTCCGCTTCGCGACGAATTGCGCCTGCTGCAGGACTATATCGAAATCCAGTCGTACCGGTACGCCGGAATGTTCGAGGTCGTCCGGGACGTGGACGAAGAAGCGCTCGATTGCCTCGTTCCCCGCCATTTGATTCAGCCGTTTATCGAAAACGCGATTTTTCACGGCATATGCCCGAAAGACGCGTTCGGCACCATCCGCCTGTCCGTTTCCGCGCGCGAGCGGACCCTTGTCATCCGGATCGAGGATGACGGAGTCGGCATCGAACCGGAGCAGCTCGCCACGATTTGGGACAGGGTCGAAACGCGCAAAAACAGCGGCCTCCGCCACATCGGGCTGGCCAATACGAAAAAACGGCTGGAGCATCTGTTCGACAGACAGGCGGCGCTGCGCATCGAAAGCCGGGTGCACGAAGGCACCGCCGTGACGATCGAGCTTCCGAAAGTCGTCAAGTAGTGCAACAAAAAAACCGTCCCGGAGGCTTTTTGCCCCTCGAGGACGGTTTTTTCAGCTTGCATATTTTCCAGCTTACAGATAAGAGCAAATATAATCGGTCGTTTGCGCGACCTTCAATTTGAATTTGGCATTGGCCGGAACCGTGAACTCCCCGCTGCCCGAGATGGAAATCCATTCCTCGCTGCCCGGAAGCTGAACGCTCAGCTCTCCGGCCAAAATCTCCATCACTTCGGTTTGCGAAGTGCCGAATTCGTACTCGCCCGGCAGCATGATGCCCAGCGTTTTGTGGCTTCCGTCCGCAAACTTGACGGTGCGGCTCGTGACTTTGCCGTCAAAGTAAATATTGGCTTTCTTGACGACACTTACGTTATCGAATTGCGACATAATCGTCTCCCTGTTCGTGTAATCGCGGGCGGGCCGAACTCCCATTTCGTCGGCCGCCAAAGCACGGGGGTTGGTCCGGCGTTTCCAGCGGTTGGGCCGCTAACCGAACCTGCTCTCCCGTTAGGCCCCGCTCCCCGCTAGATAGAACCCAGGTCCGGCCATCAAGCCGGACCTGCGATCCGCTATTTGCCCAAATTTCCCGATTTTCGCCGGTTTCCGGACAGACGATCCGCTAATGGGGGGCAAATCCGCAAAATTGGCCGATGAATGAGCAAATAGCGGAACCACTGTCCGTATACTCTCGCTCATTAGCCCAAATCGGCCGAATAGCGGAACGACGGTCCGCATAACCGCCGCCTGCAACTAAACGAAAAACGGAACTAAACCGTTCACCCGTCCCAACTTAGCGGTTCACCCGTCTGTACATCGCCCCTGCACCCAATCCGCCCAGCCAATCCGCCCAGCCAGTCCGCGCATCGGTGCGTACAGCCAGTTCACGCATCGGTGCACATACCGTTCCGTATGCGATCGGCTGTGCCGGATTGACGATCTGTGCAGGGGCCGGAATTCCAGCGCTGTCCGATCTTACAGCAGCTTCTTGAATTGCGCGATCACGTTGTCGACGGTGAAGCCGAATTCCTTGATCACGCGGTCTCCCGGCGCGGATGCGCCGAAGGTGGAGATGCCGAGAATCGCGCCGCCATCTCCGACATAACGTTCCCAACCGAACGGGGAAGCCATTTCGATCGCAAGACGGGCTTTGACCGACTTCGGAAGAACGCTGTCCTTGTATTCCTGCGGCTGCTTGTCGAACAGATCCCAGCTCGGCAGGCTGACGACGCGAACATGCACCCCTTGTTCGGCAAGCGCTTTTTGCGCGGCGACGGCCAGCTGCACTTCCGAACCCGTCGCGATCAGGATGCCTTGCGGGTTGCCGTTAGCGGCTTCGGACAACACGTATCCGCCTTTGGCGACGCCTTCGCGCGCTTTTTCCGCCGTACCTGCAAGAATCGGCACGTTTTGGCGGGTGAGCACAAGCGCAACCGGGTTGGCGTTGTTTTGCACGGCATATGCCCATGCGGCGGACGTTTCGTTGCCGTCGGCCGGACGGATGACCGTAAGGCCCGGCATCGCGCGGATCGAAGCGAGCTGCTCGATCGGCTCGTGCGTCGGACCGTCTTCGCCGACCGCGATCGAGTCGTGCGTCAGGACGTAGACGACCGGCTGCTTCATGAGCGCAGCGAGACGGACGGCAGGACGCAGGTAGTCGGTGAAGACGAAGAACGTGCCGCCGTACACCTTGAGGCCGCCATGCAGGGAGATGCCGTTCATGGCCGCAGCCATGCCGAATTCCCGTACGCCGAAGTAAATGTTGCGGCCGTCGTATTGGCCTGGTTTGTATACGGGCAGACCTTTCAGGTGCGTCATCGTCGAGCTCTCCAGGTCGGCGGAGCCGCCTACGAGATGCGGAACGTTTTTCGCCAGGCCGTTCAGCGCGTTGCCCGATGCGACGCGGGTCGAGAGCGGCTTGTCTTCCGGCGAGTACACCGGCAGGTCCTTGTCCCAGCCTTCCGGCAGCTCGCGGTTGACCGCGCGCTCGAATTGAGCGGCCAGCTCCGGATAAGCCGATTTATATTTGGCGAACAGTTCGTTCCATTCCGCGTTCGCCTTCTCGCCGCGCGCCTTTACTTCCGCGAAATGAGCGCGCACTTCGTCCGGCACGTGGAATTCTTCGTGATCCCATCCGTAGAACTGTTTCGTCAGCTTCGCTTCCTCGGCGCCGAGCGGAGAGCCGTGCGGGCCGGCGTGGCCGCCTTTGCCGCCTTTGTTCGGGGAACCGTAGCCGATAATCGTCTTCACTTCGATCAGCGTCGGCTTGTCCTTTTCCGCTTGCGCGGCGGCGATCGCCTTGGCCAGCGCGTCCAGATCGTTGCCGTCTTCGACGCGCAGCACTTGCCAGTTGTAGCCTTCGAAGCGTTTGGCGACGTTTTCCGAGAACGACAAGCTCAGCTCGCCGTCAAGGGAGATGTCGTTGGAATCGTAAAGCACGATCAATTTGCCCAGCTTCAGGTGGCCCGCCAGCGATGCGGCCTCGGAGGAGATGCCTTCCATCAGGTCGCCGTCGCCGCAAATGGAATACGTGTAGTGGTTGATCAGCTCGAAGCCGTCGCGGTTGTATGTAGCCGCAAGCTGAGCTTCGGCCATCGCCATGCCGACCGCCATCGCAATCCCTTGGCCGAGCGGCCCCGTCGTCGCGTCAACGCCCGCCGTATGGCCGTATTCCGGATGCCCCGGCGTGAGGGAGCCCCATTGGCGGAAGTTTTTCAGTTCTTCCAGCGGCAGGTCGTAGCCGCTCAGGTGAAGCAGCGCATAAAGCAGCATCGAACCGTGTCCTGCGGACAGAACGAAGCGGTCCCGGTTGATCCATTCCGGATTGGACGGATTGTGGGTCATCGTTTTGGCGAACAATTGGTAACCCATCGGCGCCGCGCCCATCGGCATGCCCGGGTGGCCGGATTTGGCTTTCTCGATCGCGTCGATGGCCAAGGTCCGGATGGTCGTAATGGATAATTGTTCAATCGATTTGGTGCTTGCAGTCATCTTGTGGATGGACCTCCTTCTATATATCGCAAAGACGTTGTTCGTCCGCGATGGATAAATAAAACGCAAACCAAAATTCCCAAACCGGGCGCGGGAACGTTAATCCCACATATTGTACCACGGGTTTCCGGGTTTTACCACGGGTTGTACGTACAAGCCCGGCTTTGCGGCCCGCTTGGGCCCGGGATTCTTGGGGCGGCGGCTACCGCCTGAGCCTCACTTCCAGCTCGTCGCCCGCTTGAAGCGGCGCCTGGCCCTGCTCCGCGAGCCGGCGGTTGACCGCGGCATACAAGTCTCCCATATAAACGAACCGGTCGCCGATATACATTACCCATTCGTCGTTTTCCACATCGTAGGCCACGCGGCCTTCGATGACCGTCTGCTGCCTGCGGGAGGACATGGGCGTTTGCGTTCAGACGAAGGCGACCGTCTTGTTCTGGTACACGACCAGACGGTCCTCCGTATGCCACTTGACGGCGCGGGCCAGCACGATGCGCTCGATGTGGCGGCCGATCCGCTTCAATTCGTCGACATCGTTGCGGTGGCTGACCCGCTGAACGTCCTGCTCGATGATCGGCCCTGCGTCCAGCTCGGCGGTGACGTAGTGCGCCGTCGCTCCGATCAGCTTGACGCCCCGCTCGTACGCCTGATGGTACGGCTTGCCGCCGACGAAAGCCGGAAGGAAGGAATGGTGAATGTTGATGATCCGGTTCGGGAAATGCTCGATAAACTTCGGCGTGACGATTTGCATGTAGCGGGCCAGCACGACCAGATCGATTTTGCCCGCGGCCGTCAATTCCAGCTGCTTGCGCTCGGCTTCTTCCTTCGTCTCCGGCGTCACCGGAATATGGTGGTAAGGAATGCCGTAGGACTCGACCAGCCCCCGCATAATGTCGTGATTGCTGATCACCATGCTGATGTCGGCGTCCAGATCGCCGGCTTGCCATTGCCAGAGCAATTCCAGCAGGCAGTGGTCTTCCTTGGACACCATCACGGCGATGCGCTTGCGGCGGCTGGCGCGGTACACGCTCCAGCGCATGTCAAAGCGGTCGGCGACGCGGGTAAAGTCCTCCTGAAGCGACGGAAGCTTTTGCTCCAGATCGTTCAGGTCGAACTCGATCCGCATGAAAAACATCCCGCCCTCGGGGTTCATCGTGTACTGGTCGGACTGAACAATGTTCGCGCCCTGCTCGTACAGAAATTGGGAGACGGCCGCCACGATGCCGGGGCGGTCGGGACAGGAGATCAGCATGCGCGCGCGGTTTTTCTTATCTTCCTTGCGCAGCGCCTCCTGCGCTTTATAGACGTTAAGACTCATGCATTCGCTTCCTTTCTGCCAAACATGCCGTCGAACGGCGAACGGTTCCGGTCTTCCGCCGTTAACCCGGCCTTCGCCTAAACTCAATCTTCGCTCGATCTTCGCTGAAACCCAACCTTCACCTAAAACGGGTAGAACGGGCCTTCGCCTTTACACCCTCGCCGTTACAACCTTGCCGTTACACTTTCGCCAACCATTCTTTGCCCGCGAGGCTGACGGTGATGCGGTGGTTGATTTCTTCCTCGCTGTAATCGGGCGACAGTACACGATGCTCGACCGCCAAATCGTACAGCCGCTCCATCGGTTCGCGCGGGTCCGCTTTGCGCGCCTTGGCGTCGGACTTGAGCAGCTCCCACGTACCGAGCACATACTGGCGGGGCACGATGCCTTCCTTGTCGTAGAAGTGGTGAAGCCGCTCGACGTCCTCAAGGAAAGCGCCCCCGAAGCGCTCTTCGGCGTTGCCGCGCAGCATCGCGATTTCCGCCTCGTACATCGGTCGCTCCTTGTCCTTGATTTTCCCGATCCAGGGCGTTTCCAGAATAAACGGCTTGTCCCGCAGCGCCTCGTGATGCACGATCCTTTCGATCGCCTCGAACCCGATCCAGCCCGAGCCGATCGGAGCGTGGCGGTCTTTGGCCGATCCTTGCGGATTTTTGCTGTCGTTGATATGCACGACGGCCAGCCGGTCCAGGCCGACGATATCGTCGAATTGGCGCAGCACGCCGTCAAAATCGTTCACGACGTCGTAACCCGCATCGTGCATGTGGCAAGTGTCCATGCAGACGGCGAGCCGGCGGTTGTCCTCCACGCGCTCGATAATGGCGGCGATCTCCTCGAAGGTGCGTCCGATCTCCGATCCTTTGCCGGCCATCGTCTCCAGCGCGATGCTTACGTCCGTATCCTTGGTGGCGCCGAGCACCTCGTTCAACCCTTCGGCGATGCGTTGGATGCCGTATTCCGGATCTTTGTCGGTATAAGCGCCCGGATGAAGGACGATGTTGCGGACGCCGATGTGGTGCGTGCGGCGAATTTCCTCTTGCAGGAAATTGACCGCAAGTTCGAACGTTTCGTTCTTATAGGAACCGAGGTTGATGATGTAGGGGGCGTGAACGACGATTTCGCCGATGTCGGCCTCCGCCATCAGCTTCTTGCCCTCGGGAATGTACAGGCTGTCAATCGGCTTGCGTCGCGTGTTCTGCGGAGCGCCGGTATAAATCATAAATGTGCTGGAGCCGTAGGATATGGCCTCCTTGGCTGCGGTCAGCAGACCCTTGTCCGAAAAAGATACATGGGAACCGATTTTAAGCATGGAGTTGCTCCTCTCCGCCTCCGTGCCTTAAGGAACGGGGTTCCCGATCCGGCCGGGGCGCGTCCGTTTGGATCATCCCCTATTGTAGCGCGAACGTCGAAATAAATCTAGGAATGAGCTATAATTTCAAAATGAAGATTTGATGATTGTTTACATCGAGGTGAGAAGCATTGAAAGGCACGCCCGACTGGTTTATGTATTTTATCGGATTTTGGACGATCGTGCTGGTCGTGTTCATCAGCATAGGCGGATTTTTTATGTTTCGCAAATTTCTCAAGGTTCTGCCCAAGCAGGACGGGAAGTCGAAACTGGACTGGCAAAATTACTGGGTGGAAAAAAGCCGGCCGCTCTGGACCGAGGAAACGAAAGCCCTGCTGGACAAGCTGACCGAGCCGGTACCCGCCCCGTTCCGCGATATCGCCAAGCATTCCATCGCCGCCCGCATCGGACAGTTGGCCGTCGAAAGCGGCGCCTCGAGCGTAACGGTAGCGCACTGCATCGAAGGATACATATTGGCCACGCCCAAGCGGGACCATTCGTTCCTGATCAAATTTCTCGAAAAAAACCAAATCGACTACTCGCCTTACAAGCACCTCTTGGAATAATTTCGGTAATTCCGGCGGTTGGCTGAACGTAATGAAACAAATATCGAAACCTTTGCGCTTTGCCGCCGTCTAACCTCTTGAGGGCAATATGACAGCTCAGGCTTTTGACTAACTATGGAGGTGCTTTTGCATGAAACGTTTCGGTAAACATTTGGCTTTATGTGTAGCTGTCCTTTCTTTGGTTTTGGCGACGGCGTGCAGCAAAGACAATAACGGAGCCCCCGGGGCAAGCGAGTCTCCGTCCGCGAGTCCGTCCGCAAGCGTGACGCCGGCTCCCGAGAGCCCGAGCGCTTCTCCTTCTGCGGAAACCCCGGAAGTGATCGAATCGACCGGCGAATATATCGGGCTGATGGACAGCCACTCGATCGAAATCAAAACGGAAAACGGCCCGACTCCGTTCCAAATCGACGCCGCAACGGCGGAAAAGCTGTCCGATTGGGAACAAGGAACTCCCGTAAAATTCCAATATAAAGAAGAAAAGTTGGATGCAAACGGCGAACAGGTGAAGCAAAACGTGATCGTCTCCATCGACAAGCAATAACAGCAAAGGAGCGCATGTCATGCGGTTCATGATTTGCGGCGGTACCGGTTTTATCGGAAAGGCGCTCGCGGACGCGATGCTGGCCCGCGGCGACGAAGTTTGGATTGTAACGCGAAAAATGCCTGCGGCCCCGGCCGCGGGCTTTCTCTATGTAACATGGGAAGAATTGTCCAAAAACCCCGCCCGGTGGAACGGATTGGACGGTATCGTGAATTTGGCCGGGGAATCGATCAATCAGCGCTGGAACGAAGAGTCCAAAAGGCGGATTCTCGTTTCGCGCACGCAGACGGCCATGCATCTTGCCGATATCGTCAAACAGATGACCGTTCCCCCGAAGGTCGTCGTGAACGCGTCGGCTGTCGCCCTATACGGACATTCGTTCAGCAAGATGACAAAACGAAAGACCACGCCTTACATACCGGCTTCTGCGGCAAGCGCCGTCCCGGATTCGCCTTCGGCCGGCGGCGGCGCCGAAGCGATGGCCGAACGGGCCCCGCGCGGGGCAGCGGACCGAGGCGAGGCCGATTCGGCAGCATGGAAGGCGGATTCGCCGGCGGCGGAAGCGCCGGAACCGTTCTCCTTCGAAGCTCGGGACGCCCGTTCGGCGCTGGCGTCGAGCCCGGAACCGGCTTCGGTCCGTACCCGGGCGCATGCCGAATCCGAACCGACCCGCCATGTTTACCCTAACGGGCTGAAAGGCTTTACCCGAAGCGTTCCGGGGGAAACAGCCGGGCGGCTGTCGAACCCCCCGGCAGCCGGAGGTTCCGTTCCGGAGCGGGAACACAGCTATCCCGTATCGGATGATTTCGATCCGAATGGAGAGGATGCCGTGTATAGCGCCGGACAGGACGACTGGCACACTCAAGAAGCTGGCGGCTTCCCCGCGGAAGCTGGGTTCGCATCCGGCCCTGTGGGCTCGAACGCCCAAACCGGGCCTGCGGATTCGAACCTTTGGGCCGAACGTGCGGCACGGCCGGATTCCCCGCTGGACGCCGAACCGGCCGCTTCCGAAACAACGGGGAATGCGGTGCATACGGCGGCGTATACGGCGGCGTATACGCCGGCAACGCATACGGCAACGGGGACGTCCGGCCAGCCCGGCTCCCGATTGGCGGAATCGTTCGAGGAAGAATTGTTCGACGAAAATTCCCCTGCCGATCCGGCGGATTATCTTGGACGCGTCGTCGTTGCCTGGGAGGAGGCGGCGGACCAAATTCCCGTGGACCGAATCGTAAAGCTTCGCCTCGGTCTCGTGTTGGCCCGCAAGGGCGGCCCGTTCCCGCTGCTTCGGCTGCCATACCGGCTGCTCGTCGGCGGCAGAATCGGTGACGGAACCCAAGGGTTCCCATGGATTCACCTGCAGGATGCCGTTTCGCTCATCCTGTTCTGTCTCGACACGCCCGAGATCGAAGGGCCGGTCAACGCCGTCGCCCCGGACCCGGTCACCAACGACGTGTTCGGCCGCACGCTTGGCGAAGTGATGCGCCGTCCGCATTGGCTGCCCGTTCCATCCGGACTGCTGCGGGCCTTCCTCGGCGAAAGGGCGGTGCTGGTGCTCACGGGACAGCTCGCCTATCCGCTGAAGGCGCTCGAACACGGGTTCCAGTTCGCCTATCCGCGTCTGGACGAAGCGCTTCGCGATTTGACACGCTGACGGAGCGCTAACGGAGCAAATAGAAGTACCGGGGATACCGGGCGTTTCATTGTTAGCTACATTTCGTTGTATCGGTAGACGGACGAAGCGATTTGCAGGCTGTCGCCGCTCTTTAACGGGTACAGTTCATACGGCGCCATCGGCTTGCCGTTGATCCAGCTGCCGTTGCGCGAGCCGAGATCCTTCGCCCGCCATCCGTCCGCCTGCCGGATCAGCTCCAGGTGGGCTCTCGATACGCCTTGCGTTTCGTCCACGTGCTGCGCGATCTCGGCGGACCTCCCGATGATCAGGGAAGAGCCTTGAAGCGCGATGCGGACCTTGCGTCCGCCGCTGTCCGTCTCCAAATAAGGCTTCGAGTCGTTCGGACGGACGGCATCGGACAGCAACGCGGTCTCCGCTCCGCTTCCGGGCAGCCAGCTTGTCCGCAGCCCGGACGCTTCGGCGCTCTCCGCCCCCCATTCTTCTCCCTCCTTATTGGCAGCGTTCCTCCAGCCATAGTCCGCCGCTTCGCGATGCGAATAGGACGTATCCGGATCGGATACGGACGATGCAGACGATATAGGCGACGCAGGCGATATGGGCAGTGCAGGCGATACGGGCGAAAAAGCGGCAAACCGTGGTTTGGCCTCCGGCGCAGAAAACTCGCGTTCGCGTTCGGGCTTTACGCCGAGCTCTTTATCGTACTCCGGAAGGCCTGACGAAGCCGGAGCTTCCGGCGCCAGGGCGTTCTTGTTCTTCCCTAGAAAACCTCCATTCCACATATACGCGCAGGCTCCGGCCATACAGAGCGAAATTCCGGCCGAAAGCGCCAGGTTGCGCGAATCCGGCGAAGGCAAATAGACGAACCGCCAGGCCGCGGCGGCCAGCAGCGAAGTGCCCGCCGCAACGCAAGTCCTCAGCCTTCCGAGAGACAGCGGAGGCTTTTCCGTTGTCCGAACGGCCCATTCCTCCCGGCCGTCTCCCAACAAACCGGACAGGCTTTGCGGATCGTTTGCCGGCGTCTGAATCCGTCTTAGCAGGCCGCCTTCCGTCCTCGCGCCATCGGCCGGAACCTCTTCTTCGATCCCGTTCGGCCTTGAAAACGCCCTTGCCGGAATCGCCTTTTTCGGCTCGATGCCGGCTTCCGAACGAAGAGACGGATCGGAGGCGGCTTCCGGTCTGCTTGCTGCGCTCCCCATCCCCGAAGACCGCACCGCCGTCTTCGGCGAACCGTCAATCCCGGATCCCCGGGCTTCCTTCCCGCCTGCCGAACGGAATCGGGAGGACGACGTTTCCCGCGATCCGCCCGCTTCACGCCCTGCAATCGGGTTGGCTGCCGCCGCGTACGCCCGGGCGTAATGCCGAAGCGCCGCAGGCGAGAAATCCTCCGATCCCGCGATGCGCAGCAGGTGCCGCATGGCCAAGCCGTCCGGTTCGTCGACGTACATCATCCAGCGCACGATTAACCGCTCAAGCGCAAACGCGAAACTTTCCCCTGCCGGCTTTCTTGAGACCGGCAAATAGGTAAAATACAGATCATGCCAATCTTCGCCGACAAAAATAAAATCGTCGTCCAAAACGAAGCGCTCCTGATCCAGCATATAATCCCGGCCGTTTTCCAGCACGTCGGCCAGGCGGCACAGGGCGGATACGGCCTCGGCCATCGTCCAGCGGGAAGCCCGGACGGCCTGCGACAGCATGCGGCGCCCCGACAGGGAATAGCGCAGGGCAATCTTTCCGTCGAGCTCTTCCGTTTCCAGCTTCAGCAAACCGGGAACATCGCAGGCGCGGAGCATATCCGTTTGGAGCAAGTCCAGCTCTTTCCCGCCGATCGGCGGATCGCCCTCCAGCACCATCCGATGGCCGCGTCCCTGTTCGAATTTCACCTTATAACCGTTCATGCCTTTCCCTCCTTCTCATGCTCAGCCGAATCCTCCCCACATGAGGGCGGCAAAAGCGGGCCCCACCGCCAGCATAAACGGAAACTTCGCCCCGCCTTTGCCCGCTTCAAGCGGATGCTTTCCCCACGGCCAAGCGATGGCGCCGAACCCTTTGCGCAAGCCGGGCGCCCTCAGCAGAATCAGCAGCAGCGCAATCCCTCCGGCGAACAAAATCGACCATACGGCCAGTTCCAGCGCGCGAACCGATCCCATCCAAGCGCCGTAAGCGGCAAACCATTTGACGTCTCCCCCGCCGATCCCCCGCAGCAGAAACAGGATCAAAAGCGGCGCCATGCCGAATGCCGCTCCTGCGGCGGAGCGACCCAGACCCTCCCAGCCTTGCAGCAGACCGTGGCAAACCAGGCCGGAGACGGCAGCCGGAACGGTCAGGCCGTTCGGAATTTCCATGCGCCGAATGTCGGTCCAGCAGGCGATCAGGGTAAGCGCCGCAGCCGCGGATATCGTGATCATTTCGAAGCCCGTCAACCGTCGATTCTCTCCTTTCGTACGTTCCGTCTCGTTCGCGGCGTGGAAGCCTAACCGCCCCCGTTCGCTTGCGATTTGGCCGCAACCTCGAACGTCTGCGTCAATGGCTCTCTGCCTTCGGACTTTGCCTCCCAAAACCATGTGCCCGGCGTCGTGTTGCCCGAAACGTGCCAGGTCCATGAAACGATGCCCCTCTCGTCCGCCGTTGCCATTCCAAGATTCCTCGCCTGGCTTTCCCCGCTCTTGTAGACCACGGTCAGATAGACCGTCTGTCCCGGTTCCGCCCGCAGCGTCAGCGTCGCCTTTCGACCCCTTGCCACCGGATTGGGCGAAAGCGAAACGAACGACAAGGCGCTCGGCTGCTCACCGTCCTCGGCAAGCTTCGCGGCGGACGGCTGTCCGCCGACCCACGCCCGCTCCCTGGCCGATTGGCGCAGCACAAGGGTCCTGCCGACAAACGGAACCTTGAACGGAAGACGGTATTCCGCCTCCACCGTAATGAATGCGCCGGACGGCTGCTCGGCCGAAGGGATTTCCGCTTTGACCACCCGCAGGCGGTCTTCGTCCAGCAAGCCGCCGTCCAGCCTCGTTTTCAGCCACTCTTCGAACGCCGCTCTTGCGGCCGTTTGTTCGATCGACCACGAACCGTCAGCGGCCTGCCGGGCCCATTCCGACAACGGCGAAGGGAGAAGATCCCCGTATTCGGACAGCGTCCGGCCGATGTCCTCGAGCTTGGCGGACCATGTCTCCGTTTGTTTGTAGACGGGCTCGGACCGCACCTTGTCGGCGGCCAGGGATATCGGGTACCACGCCGCGGCGGCCTGCCTCACGGTCTGGGACAGCGCTCCGTGAAGCGCCATCGCCGTGACCGAGGTCCGAATGAGAAACACGAGAAACACAACCGTCAGCATAAAGATCGGCATAACGAGAGCGGCTTCCAGCGTGATGCTCCCCGCAGCGCGCACGAGCGAGGCCCGTTCACTGGTAGGCGTTATCCGCCGTAAAAACAGCTTCATAGCGGTTCCCTGCCACCTCTCCGCCCAGCCTTCCGGTTTTCCCGAGCGCCTTGATCAATCCCGGAAAAAACCACAACCTTAGCGACGCAACGCCCTCCCCGCTGACATATGTGTACGCCTCCTGCAGCGATATGCCCGTATTATGCTCAATCACGGCGATCGTGCGGGCGGTTTGGCCGGAAGAGCCGCCGTGAAGCAGGAAAAACAAGCGCAAATAATCGGAATAAACCGTGTCCGCCTTCACGTATTTGGACAGTTCGATCTTCCCCTGATCCAACAAATGCCGCAGATCGGCAACCGCATGTTTGACCGCGTAAAGCAGCGCTCCGGCCAGCACAAGCAGCGGAGACCCGAGCGAACGGGACTCGATCAATCCTTCCATTGTTCGAATCGCCAGCCGAAACATAAAAATTTCGCCGTATGCCGCCGCGATGTTTCCGCTCGGATGGGGCAAGCCATACAAAATATACTCGGCTTGCTGCTTATCGGGACTCGTCGCGCTTCCCGCCTCGCCGCTCAGCCATGCCTTGATTTCAGCGGGGTCGCTATAGGAGAAGCGAGAAACCGCGTATTCGGCAAAGTAGAGCGAATCCCGCCAATTCGCCGACGCAACGGCAAGAGCGTCAAGCCAATCCTTTGAGGCGGCGACCGCCTCGTCCCGGCCCCGGGACGCGCGATCCGGACGCGGCGGCGCCGTTTGTTCATCCGCCGCTTTGTTCCAGGCGAGATTTTTCTGGTAAAGGCGATCAAGCTCCCGGAACGCCTCCCTCTCTTCGTCCGTCCCTTCCGCTGCGGACAAAGCCTGCAGCAACGAGTTTGCGGACGACCACTCGGTTTCGGCCTCCTTTTCCAGACGTTTGCGCTCCTCGTCCGCGGCGCGATGCTCGCCAAGCTTTCCGCGCCTGTCCTCAAGAACGGAGCCCGAAGCGCCGTACCGGTTCCGATACAAATCTCCGGCGCGCTGCAGACGTTCGGCCCCGCTTCGAAGCTCTTCTTCAAGTCCGGTCGAACCCGAAACCGCCGCGGCCGAACGTCCGAATTGCGACGCCGCATCCGCCGTCTCCGCCGCCTCTTCGGACTGCCTGTCGAGCTCCGCCGCATATTCGCCGAAGAAAGCGCCGTCCAGCACCAAATCGTTCGCGGACTCGCGAAGATCCCGGAGCATTTGCTCGCGTTCCTTTCCGATTCCGCCATCGACCGAACCCTGTCCGGCATCTCCTTCGTCCCCGGAGTTCTGCGCGCCGGCCGCCATCTCCCGCATCTGCCGGTTCGCTTCCTCCGCTTCGCCAAGCGCCTCTCGGGCGGCCGCCAAGGCTTCGGCCGCTTGGTCGGCTCCGTCACGGATCCGATCCGGAAGCGAGGCGGCCAACCTGCTCATCCCCGATTCGTAAGCGCCGATCGCCGCCGAATGGATCGGCCCCCCGGTCGGATAAGGTTCGGTAAAAGGTTTGCCCTCCTGCCGGGCTTGAGCCTGGCGGCTGTTCCACTGCGCCACGGCATCGGCAAGCGCCCGGTTTCGCGCCTCGTCCTCCAGCCGCTTGCCGACATAATCGGGATACATCAGCGCCGCATCGGCAATGTCCCGCACGTCGCCGGCCGGCCTCGTTCCCGTCAAGTCGGCGGGAGGGTCCGGAACATAGCCTGCCATGGCGTTTACCAGCTTGCTTCCGGCCTCCGCCTGACGTTTCAGAACTTCGTCCAACGCCGCTTCCCTGCGTTCATAAGCTTGACGCATCCGCTCGAGAAGGTCCGCCGTCTTCTTCGTTTCCGCCATGGCGGCATCGATGCCGCGAAAACGGGATGCGAGCTCGATCGTCAAGTCGATCGGAGCCTTGTATTTCATCTCTTCCAGCACCTGCCGCCTGAACACTTCATGCGAGGCAAGCGGCCGGCTTTCCGTAACCTCCGCGCTTTCCCATCTGACGTCCAGAAACCGGAAAACTTCCGGCCCTTCCTGCTCCAGATTGCCTTCCAGCGTCTCGCGGAACAAGGCGTCGGCCCGGTCGCCTCCGCGAACGAACAAACCGTACCCGGCGTAAACTTCCGGATCGAACGAAGAAAGAACGGAGCGGGCGCCCGATTTCACCGCGAGCTCCGCCTGCTTGCGGAACGCCGCCACTCTGGCAAAATCGATCAACAGACCGTTCAGCAGCACGAAGGCCGCCGTCGCGGCGATAAAGTAAATCGATACGGCCCCCTCCGCGCGCTTTCGCCTTACGGCGCGTTTTCTCCTTGCGGCGCGCTTTCCCCTGCGTTCGTCACCCACTTCCGCATCCTCCTTCCGTTAACGTCCGGCCCCGCCGGTCAGCACGGCGGCGGCCTGCTCGCGATAAGCGGCTGCACCGCCATCCGCGCTGCGCATCTTCGCCGCGTAATAGCGCAGCAAATCGATATTCCGCAGAAATTCCGCCGGCTCGACGACGATGGCGGAGGCCTTCGCCGATAAGATTGTCGTACCGTTAAAGCGGCGAAGCGGCTCCGGAACATCGGAGCTGGTCGCTTCGGTGCCGATCTCCCTCCAGACCAGGGAATGGCGGTACCGCATTTCGCCCGCGGAGGCGGTGACGATCGTGCCGGCGGCCGCCAGCAGCTTGCGGTCCGCAAGATCGCCCGCTTCCGCTCCGCCGGCTGCCGGAATCGCCACAGCGGCGCCCGGCGATTCGAGGGCGAGTCCGAACAGTCCGGAGAGAACGCGGTCATCCGTAAGCCTCCAGTACAACCCGTCGTATTGTCCGGCCGGATATGCGCCCGTCCGCACGTCTTTGGCCGAATTCGGCCAATTATATGCCGCCCGTTCTCCCGCTATGGAGACGTTGTAGTACATAATGGCGCCCTGGGCGATATAAATGGCGAAAAACAACAGAAGGAACGTCATCATCAGCACGATGGGCATGACCATGGACGATTCCAGCGCGAAGCTGCCGGAATTGTCCCGCAGACGGCGGATCAACGGAGCAAACCGGAGCTTAAGAGAAGACATCTTCCGACTTGGTCTCCACTTTGTCGAATAGCGAGTTGAGAAAATCCGTAATTCGGTCCCTGAACAAAACGACGATCACGATGATGACCGCGGCAATAAGCACGATTTCCAATGTTCCCAGACCTTCCTGGTTTCTCCAAAAAGCCGTAAACCACTTGGCGCCAAGGCGCTGCATACGTCGGGTAAGATTCATCTTTTTAACCTCCTAATAATGGATTAAATGGTCATCGACAGCATGGCCGGCGTTCCGACCAGCACCATAATCAGCAAAAAAACGAGCACCAGCGGAAACGCCATGCGCGAGGAAGCCTGCTCGCCCAGCGTTCGCGCGACGGCCTTTCGCCTCTCCCAAAGCGTTCGGGACAATTCTTGAAGCGACGCGACGAACGTCTCCCCTCCCCGCCGGGCGTTGACCAGCAGCGTCGAAGCGAACATCTTGGCTTCGGGAACGGCGCAGCGCCGCCCGAATTCCTCCATCGCCGCCGCCAGCGTCTCCCCGCGGCCGATCGCATCGAGCGCCGCCTTTAGTTCCGCGTACAGCGGATGCTGCATCTGCCCCGGGCCCTGCCGGCGCTGCAGGCAGCGCTCCAGCGCCCGCATGACGTTCTCTCCGGCGTTGACCATCAGCAGCAACCGGTTCAGCAGCTCCGGCAGTTCCAGCACAATCGTCTGCCGATGCCGGTCCAGCTTTTTTTGCAGCTCTTGCCAGCGAAGCAGCGGCACCAATAACGCGATAACCGCTCCGAACGGAAACAGTTCGGGTCTCCCGGATACGAGGCCAAGCAGACCTGCGGACAGCAAAACCGCGTAAGACAGGCCCAACGCTTCGGCCGTCCAGCCGATCAAGCGCTCCCTTGTGCAAATTCCGCCATGGAGCGCGGCAAGCGCCGCCTGCGGCCGCAGCAATACGGCCCGCAGCCGCCGGTATATGCCCGGGCGCTCCACCAGCCAGCTCATCGGGCTGAAGAGCGGATGCCATTTAAGGCTGCGGTTTCTGGTTTTCCAGGCTTGCCGGAACATCCAGAGATACCCGATGGCCAACGCGAACCAACCTGCGCCAACAGCCGCCGTCATCATATCCGGATATCCACGATGCGCAGCATCCACCAACCGACCAGGCCGAGGAGAAGCAGGCAAACCGTAAGCACGACCCAGCCGATTCCTTGATGAAGAGCGGACATATAATCGCCCGCGATGAGATGAAGCAGGCCGACAAAGGCGAACGGCATCGCGATCATCAGCTTCGACTCAAATTTCTTCTGCGCAAGAAGCACCGAAATTTCCTGTTCGACCTCCATCTTTTCGCCGATCAAACCGGCCGTTTTGCGAACGACCTCCACGAGATTGCCGCCCGACCGCTTGCAGATCAGGAAAGCCTCCGCAAAGTTGCGAACCTCCTCCAAGCCGCTTCGCCCGGCGAAGTCGGCAAAGGCGGCTTCAAGCGGCTCCCCGTTCCGGAAGCGGACGACAATTGTCCGGATCTCGCGCAGGATATCGGCATTCGGGTTGCCGATCAGCATCGCCACATCCTCCTCCAGCACCGCAAATGCGTTCTCGACCGAACGGCCCGCCGACAGCAGCGAAGAAAGCGCGTGCAACGCTTCCTTGAAGTGCCGGCGCAGCTGCTCCAGCCGCCGCCTTCGCAGCCGCTCCCGCAGCAGCCGCGGCCCCCACGCCCCGGCTGCCGAAGCCGCGATCGCCACATACGGCTGACGATACAGCATCCAGACGGCCGTAAAGCAGAAGAGGCCGCAGAAGCAAATCGCGGCGAGCCGCTGCGAACGGCTCAGAACGTAAACCCGGTAATCGGTCATCCGTCAACCTCCTTCCACGAATCCGGCAAACCGCAGCTTGCGCACGTTCTGCAGCGAAGAAACCCGCTCCAGCCGTCCTCCCGCGGCGCCGCTTCCCTCCTTTCCTTCCTCGTGCCGAAACAGCGTGCGCAGCCGCACCTCCCCATCCTCCATTCCCGCCACCTCGCAGATTTCCGCTACCCGGCGGGAACGGTCGCGAAAACGGCTTAAATGGATCATGATATCGATCGCGGACGCAATCTGGCGGCGAACGACGGGAACCGGAAGATCCGCGCCGCCAAGCACCATCGTTTCCAACCGCGATAGCATGTCGCGCGCGCCGTTACTATGGCCGGTGGACAAGCTTCCCTCATGTCCGGTATTCATCGCCTGCAGCATGTCGAGCGCTTCCTCGCCGCGAACCTCGCCCACGATGATGCGGTTCGGGCGCATCCGCAGCGAAGCCCGGATCAACTCCCGCATGCTGATCTTTCCTTTGCCTTCCGTATTGGCGTTGCGGGTCTCCAGCGAGACCAGATTGGGCACGCCGCGAATTTGCAGCTCGGCCGCATCCTCGATCGTAATAATCCGCTCGTCCGCGGGAATCCACTGGGCGAGCGCGTTCAGAAACGTCGTCTTCCCCGAGCCGGTCCCGCCGCTGATGAAGATGTTGTATTTCGCTTCCACCAGCTGCCGGAGCAGCTTCGCAGCCTCCTCCGTAACGGAGCCCCGCGCGACCAGCTCGTCCATCGACGGAGGATGCCGGGGAAAACGGCGGATCGTGACGATCGGACCTGTGAGCGAGACCGGCGGCAGCACGACATGCACCCTCGAACCGTCGGGCAGACGGGCATCCACGATCGGCGACGCTTCGTTGACGATCCGGTTGACGCTGCCGACCATCGCCTGGATGAGATCCTCCAGCCTTTCCCGGCTTTCGAATTCGATTCCGGCGGGCTTCAGCTCGCCGAAACGCTCCACGAAAATATCCCTGTGCCCGTTGATCATAATCTCCGTAATGTCCGGATCGTCGAGCAGCGGCTGCAACGCGTCCAGTCCTCGGAACGAATGAAAAAGCCGGCTGACCGCGGACGCCCTTTCCGCCGACGTCATCTCTCTTGCGCGCGCATGGCGGAACAGCTCCTGTTCGATCAGCGCCCGCAGCTCGCCGTCCGATACGGCGGCGTCCCAGGCAAGCCGGGAGCGCACCGCTTCGCGAAGCTCAGCGAGCTCGGCGGCCGACAGCGGCGAAGCTTGCATAAGGCCCACCGCCTTCCGCAGGCAATTCGGGGGAAAAACGGTGCGGCCAGCCCCATTCGTCCAGAAGCCGGTCGACCGATCCGCTGAACGCCGGGGAAGCGAACCACCCTTCAAGACCGGCCATTGCCTTCCACTGCGGAACATAAGGCAATACGCCCGCAGGCCCCTTCCCCGGCAGCCGCCATTCGTTCTTCATCGCTCCGGAGAACTTGTTCAGCACGAACGACACGGAGCCCGCATCCATCGGAAGCTTGCCCATCCAGTACCGCGCCAGCTTCTCCGCCTTCCGCAGGCTCTGGGCATCGTCCATGACCATCCAGACGACCCGGACGCTCAGGTTCAGAAGCTCCAGATGCCAATCTCCGCAGCCGCTGTCGGCGTCGGCTACGATGAGATCGTAACGCCCGTCCGCGCGCAGAGCGCCGATGAGTTCCCGCAGCTGCTCCGCCGTCATCGCAAGGCGTTCGCCCGGATGGTCGGGAGCGTCGAAATATTCCGCCCGAAGCCGCCCTTCGCTTCTTCGGAGCCGTTCCAGCTCCTCGGCCGCCCGATCCTCCGGACGGGTACGCAGCGCGTACAGCAGACGGGACAGGCTGTCCGCTTCCCCTGTTCCAAGCAGCAAATCCGTCGCGTTCAGCGCCTCCAAGTTCAAATAGAAAACCCGGTATCCCCGTTCCCCGGCCTGCCGTGCGATATTCAAGGCAAGCGCCGTCTTCCCGCAGCCGCCGGCCGCCGAAAACACGGTCAGCAACGGCGCGCCTCCGGCAGCTTCGCCGCTCTTCCGGGCGTCTCCGTGCATGTGTTCCGTCAGTTCGGTCAGCAGACGGGACATGGGCTGATACATCGCCACCTCCGGAAGCCCTTCGCCCGCGCCCGGCCGCTCCGCGAGCGCCACGATCCGGCCGCGCAGGGCTCCGGCATCCGCTTTTGCCCGAATGGCCGGAAGAAACGAGGAATGAAGAAGCAGCAGCTCCGTTCCCGGCGCCTCCTCCAGATGCCGAAGGAGCGCAATCTCCTGCGTAAACGCCGCGATCCGCCAGCTCGGCTCGCTCTCGCGCAGAAAACGCGACAGCTTGGACGCATATTGCGAGTCGGGCACAGCCATCACCAACCGCAGCAAAACAGCCCCTCCCTTCAACCCGCGGAAAACGCAAAAAACCGCAATCTCCGACGAGGATTCATCGGAAATTGCGGTGCTTCCGCAAAACGTTGATTGATGTAACTACAATGTACCACGTCTTCTAAAAACGGTCAATCCTTCCAGAACGAAAAAAGGGAAGATGACGCAGAAATTGGAAATGCTACCTTGGAATACGTTTCGAACCAATCCAGCGTTCCGCTGAAGGGGGAAATGAAAAATGATTCAACGTTTATGCTCGTTGCTGACCGCGTTTGCGCTTATGTGGAACCCCGAAGCGGCCGGCAAAACGCCTTCGCCCGCGCCTTCCGCCCCGGAGCGCCCGGCTGCGCCGGCGCTGCGGCTGACGCAGCTCCAATTCGCCGATTCCGCGCACGGTTGGGTTGCCGGCTCCATCGGGGACGACCCGACCACTCAAATATGGCGTACGTCCGACGGCGGCAAGCGGTGGGCTTCCGCGCCGATCGAATCCGGCTTGCAGGATGCGGTATTTTCCTTTGCGGACGGCAAGCACGGCTGGGCGATCGGATCGAGCGAATGCAATATGGCCGCAGGGACGGCCTTGTGCGGAAGAACGACGATCCTGCATACAAGCGACGGCGGGAAAACGTGGAAGAGCCAGTGGTCGATTGCGGACCGGAGAGCCGGGGCCAACAATGAAATCCAGGCGATCGACGAAAACACGGCTTTCGTCCGCGTCCGGTCCGCGATCGGCAAGACGACGGACGGCGGACAAACCTGGCTGGACGCTTCCGTTTCGGATTCCGGGGAGGCGGCGCCTTACCGCATTTCGTTCGTCGACGCCTTGACGGGCTACGCCGCGGGCCGGCTCGGCACCGAGTGCCCCGATCCGGGACTTGTGCCTTCCGATGCGAATGCGGACTGCCGGGCCGCCGTATGGAAAACGAAAGACGGCGGCCGCCACTGGGTCAAGCTTGCCAACGCGCCGCGCCTCAGCGGCGACTGGTCGCCTGCAGCCATCCGGTTTCCGGATCGGAAGCACGGCTTCGTTCTGTTTGTGAATCCCGATACGCACGGCTCCCTGCTGTATGCGACGGACAACGGCGGCAGCAAGTGGAAGCTGCGCAACGACAAGATTCCGGGCATCCGCCCCTATCCGGTGAAGCTGGAATTCGTCAATCCGCGCGTCGGTTACGTTCCTTTGAGCGTCGGCGCGGGTCCCGTCGAAGGCGGCTTGTTGAAGACGGTCAACGGCGGAACCCACTTTGCGAAACTGCAGGACCCGCGCCTTGTCAGCGTTCAGGACGCCGATTTCCATGACCCGCGGACCGGATGGATCATCGCCCTTAATCCCGAGCGCCCCGAATCCGCCTTGCTCCTCGGCACGAAGGACGGGGGCGGCAGTTGGACCGACTTCACGCCCGGGACGTAAGCGGTCCTTGACCATTCTTGCCCCCAAGCATCGCGCTGCCGGGCGATCCGTGCGGGCGGCGCAAGCGGCCGGCTTTCCGGCGCCGCCAAAGGCAAGGCCCTGCGGCAGCTCCCCAAAGCTTCAACGCAAACCCATTCAGGGCGCGGGCGCTTTCGCGCGGTCCTGGCCTTTGTCCGATGCGCCCGCGTTCCGGTTCGCCGCCTTGCGGTCGGCCCGCATTTCCTCGACGGTTTTGACCTGCTGTCTGGCCGCCCCCCGATAGCCTTCCCGCGTCGGCAGCAGCGGCCCGTCGGCCAGCCGCTTCTTCGCGGCCGCGATCGCTTCGCCGTATTGCGGCAGCCACGCCTCCTGGGCGACCAGCATCTCGTCGACCATTTGCCAAATTTCCTTCGGATTGCAGACCGCGCCGACAAGCGGGTCCATCATAAAGGCCTGACGCAGCAGCTTGTCGTCCCCCCGCACCGCCGCTTCGACCGCAAGGCGCTGCACCGAAATGCTCGCGTTGCAGACGGCGGCCGGTCCGAGCGGCAAGTCTCCGACAAGCGGCATCGAAATGCCGTTGCGGTCGACATACCCCGGCGCTTCGATAACGGCATCGTCCGGCAAGTTCGAGATGACGCCGTTATTGACGACATTGAAGTGGCCGCGGTACACGCATCCGGTCTCCAAAGCTTCAATCATGTAGGAGCCGTGCTCATGGCTCCGCTGCGAAGCCTCGTACTTGAGCGCGGGATCGTTCAGCCAATTCGGAAACTCCGTCTCGAACCAGTTGCGGCCTTCCGTGCAGACGCGCAGGCATCCGCCCGTTTCCCCGTTGATCCAGCTGCCCGGATCGATCCAGTCGTGGATCTCGTCCGTTCGTTTGCGGTACCACGGAACGTATTCGCTGAGGTGCCCGTTCGACTCCGTGCTGTAATAGCCGAAGCGGCGAAGCATGTCGATGCGCACTTTTTCCGTCCGGCTGAAGTCCTTGTGCTTTTCGAACGCCTCGAGCAGCCCTTCCGTCAAATCTCGGCCGTTGTGGCGGATTTGAATATACCATGTCTGATGGTTAATGCCCGCGCAGACGATGTCCACTTCTTCGGGCCTTAGGCCGTACACTTCCGCGATCTGCCGGTGTCCGTGCTGAACGCCGTGGCACAGCCCGACCGTGCGCACGCCGCCGTACCGGTTGCACGCCCACGTCAGCATCGACATCGGATTCGCGTAATTGAGCAGCAGCGCGTCCTTGGCCGCCGCCTCGCGGATATCCCGGCAAATGTTCAGCATCTCGGTGATGCCGCGCTGTCCGTACATGATTCCGCCCGCGCACAGCGTATCCCCGACGCACTGGTCGACCCCGTATTTCAGCGGAATGTCAATGTCGGTCGCAAACGCCTCCAGGCCGCCTACGCGAATCGTGCAAAATACGTACTTCGCATTCCGCAGCGCCTCCCTGCGGTCCGTCGACGCCTGAATGCGGATCGGCAATCTTGAACGCCATAAAATCCGACCTCCATCGCTACACGTTTTGAAGGATAGCTCTGCTTCACATTGTAGCCGGACGGACGGGAAAGCGTTATCCATATTGTGACCGATTGGCCGGATAGGTGTATAAAATTCTAACCTTTTTTATCCATCCGGAACCTTCTCCGCAACCATGGAACGCCTGAATCCCAACGGCGTCATGTTCGTATGTTTTTTGAAGAGGGAATGAAAATACGGCCGGCTGCCGACTCCCACATAATCGCAAATATCGGCGACCGGAACGTCGGTGTGCAGCAGCAGCATCTTCGCCTTTTCCATTCGCAAAGCGGTCAGGCACTCCGTAAGCGTCTGTCCGGTCTGCGCCTTGAAAATGCGGTGGAGGTAGCCTGGATGGACGTTGGCCGCCGCCGCGATATCCTTCACCTGAATGGGGCGGTCGTAGTTCTGGTACAGAAAATCGACCGTTTTCCGGACATGCGGATTCGCGCCAAACGGGGACTTGTTCTCCGCCTCCGCGCGCAGCCGGGCAATGCGGATGAGCAGCTGGGCAAACAGCAGCATGGCCAAATTTTCTTCGGCTTCGCGGCGGTCCAGCTCCAGAACCAGACTTTTGAGCGTATAGTACACATCCTCCGGGTCGCGCAAAACGACATAAGGCTCGGAACAAGTCAACAGCGAAGAAAGCGTTCCGTCCCCCTCAGCCAGCCGTCTGAGCGACGGAACGGCACCGGAGTGCTCGGCAATGCCGAATTCGAGGTTCAGCATCCGGCATGTCCGTTCGACGATAAGCCGATGCGGAATATTGGAGTCCGCTCGCTCCCATGCTGCCGTCCCCCTTACTTTCATTCCTTCGCCGGTCTGCCGGAAACGCTCTTGCTCATTTGAGGAACCGTTTTATAGATTGTATACTTATTGATAACATGATAGATAGAGGGTGACCCGATGGAAAGCTTGAAAGAGGCATACGAAGCGCTGGGACTTCCTGAAAACGCAACCAAGGAAGAGCTGGAAAAACGCTATTACTTGCTCACGCGCAAAGCCCGCGCCGAGAGAATGCGGGAGCATTCGGAGCCTTCTACCGGCGAGACGATCGATCTGGAATTGATCAACCGGGCTTATCGATTCATCCACGAATACGAGGAGCAGCAGGCAAGCAAGCAATTCATCGAACAAAACTATGGAAAATATAAAAAGATGGCCGAGACCAAGCGGAAGTGGGATCATTTTATCCATTACTACAAGTTTCATATCCTCGGGGCCATCGCCGTATTGCTGCTGATCGGCTACGGCATCAAAAGCTACATCGACCACCGCGAGGAACAGCAGCGTCTGGCCAGCCTTCCCCCCGCCAGCTTGTCCGTCATGTTTTTCGGAGAATATTTTTACGGCGACGGCTTCGGAAGCGATACCGAACCGCTCGGCCAGGACATCGCCAAGCTGTTTCCCGATTGGAAGCGCGTAGTCGCCGGCCTTACGTATGTGCCTTCGCAAATGCGCAGCGAGCAGGATATGGCGCTTATCCAGAAAAGCATGCTGGTCGTCATGACCGACAAATCGGACTTGTATATTTTGGATAAAGACAATTTCACCAAGCTGGCCAAGCAGGGAGCGTTCCTGCCGCTCGACGAGGTCGGCGGACCGGCGATTCGGCCGCTGCTAAAAACCGGCGCCGCGCTTAAGGAGAAGGAGGAGGAACAGGATAAGGAGCATGTCTACGGCATCGACCTTACCGACAGTCCGCTCTCCGAGCTTCTCGGCGTAACCGGCAAGCAGTTTATCGCCGCGATCCGCAACACGGCGGAGCATCAGGCGAACGCGGAGACGTTTATCGCGCATTTTGCAAAATCATGACAAAAGCAGCCCGGGACTTACCGCCCGGGCTGCTTTTGTTCTTCTGGGCGGCCGTATCCAGCTTCACTGCAACATTTGATCGGTGATTAACGTCAATACGAATTAGAAAGGATGTGAAAATAATGAAAAAATTCCTATTTCTTATTATTGTAAGTGTGCTGGTTATTTCAGGCTGTTCAGCAAAAAACAGCTCCAATGCAATTGCCGCAAATTCTTCAATTGAAGAAACGGCATCAAGTGGCGACCTTCCTTTGTATAATATCGAATAAATGCTTAAAGGCAAAACAGATCTGGTTGTTCTTGTAAATGTAGACTCCGTCAGTGAAGTCAAAGATAAAGAACTCGGCACCCCCGAAGGTTCCCATCAAGAAGCAGCATTGCATATTGAAGAAACCTTTTTCGGCAAAGTATAATGCTCCCATAGGTTGAGACACGGGAGAGGTGATAAATAAGTTATAATGAGGCTATGGAAAAACGGAACCGATATTCCTCATTTCCGCTGAGTCACGCAGTCACTTAGTTAATGATAGTGGTTTTTCTTTTCTTTATTTTTACTTAAGATCATGTTTCCTCTTTTTCCAACATAATTAAATCCACAGCTCTTATTCCATTCTCCCAAATTTCAGATGGATAATCCAGGAAAAAATCTTTCTTGATTGCAAACATTCTGAATCCAAGCTTCTGGTAAAAAGCAAGATTACCAATACTTGAATTCGCCGTTCCTACAATAAAATGCTTGATCCCTTTTTCCTTATAAATTTGCAGCGCCCTTGTAACTAATAATTTTCCAAGTCCTTTCCCCCGATGCTCTGGGGAGATGGCAACATTTTTAATTTCTACCGTAACTCCATTCAATGCAAGCAACACGATAACGCCAACCGTTTTGGAGGATGAATTAACGAGATAAAACAAATCCCCCTTCCCCAGGTATTTTCTGATCTTCTCCTCTGACTCATCGGCAAGCAGCAGCAGCGGCATAAATTTCTGCTTTTCCTGCTCATCCTTGGCCTGCAGCAGATGGTAATTCACTTAAAATCCCCCTTGGTTCAGTTATTCCGCCAAAATAAAAAAATTTCTATCCCCTCAAAATAGAACGGTACGTATAGTTTCATGTACCTTCAGCCTATCGTTAAAAACATACCACCAGAACGTGTACAAAAAGCCAGCTCCAGCCAATCACCACAGCAGGAGGTCTCACACGATGGCTTCTACAGATACAATGGCACTTTTGGAGCTTTTGCGCAAGTGTAGTGTTGATGGCGACGTCGACTTCCTGAAAGAAGCACTCCAGGTGTTGGTCCAATCCCTTATGGAAGCAGAAGTCTCCGCCCAAAATCGGCGCCGAACGCTATGAACGTCGTGCGGACCGGACCACTTATCGTAACGGCTACCAGGAGCGGCTATGGGATACCCGTGTCGTTACGCTGAAGCTGAAGATCCCCAAACTAAGACAAGGCAGCTACTTTCCAGGCTTGCTGAAACCTCGCCGGCGGGCAGAAAAAGCCCTCCTTGCCGTGGTGGACGAGCTTGTAGAAGCGTTGGGGATACGCGGCATCAGTAAAAGCGAGGTTTCGCGCATCTGCAGGGAACTGGACGAGGTGGTGCTCGGGTTCAAGGAACGACCGCTGGATGGTGCTTACCCTTATGTCTGGCTGGATGCGACTTTTCCCAAGGTGCGCGAAGGCGGGCGGGTGCGCAACATGGCGTTGGTGTTGGCGATCGGCGTACGCGACAACGGGGAACGGGAAGTGCTGGGGTTTGAGCTTGGGTTTTGTGAGAAAAGGACCTTTTGGACCAAATTTTTACGCGGATTGGTGGCCAGAGGGTTGCGAAGCGTCGAGCTTGTCATCCGCCGATGCCCACGAGGGGCTAAAACAAGCCATTGAACAAGTGCTGACAGGGGCGACCTGGCAGCGTTGCCGCGTGCATGTCATGCGCAACATCCTTAGCCAGGTACCGAAATCGTCACAAGGGATGTTGTCGGCGATCATTCCGGACCATTTTCGCCCAACCGTCTTATGAGGAGACCAAAAGCCAGCTTAAGCATGTAGTGGACGAACTGTCCGGACGTTTTCCGAAAGCGATGGAGATCCTGAAGGAAGCGGAAGAAGATATGCTGGCGTAAATGACGTTTCCGAAAGTGCATTGGCAACGGATCCACTCGACGAATCCGCTGGAGAGGTTGAATCGCGAAATTCGGCGCCGTACCGATGTCGTCGGGATTTTCCCCAATCGCGATTCGGTGATACGACTGGTTGGAGCCATTCTGCTGGAACAACAGGACCAATGGTCTGTTGGTCGTCAATATTTCAGCCTGGAGTCCATGAGGCAACTAGCAGGCAAAACGGTCCAGGCGTCAGCGCCGACGACAGCTTTCCAGAAAATAAAATCACCCTTTTGTTCTCTATATGTTTCTATAGCAGAATTTCCACCACTTGACGGGACGTTTCCCGGCACTCGACCAATATGTCGTTTCCGACGGCGCTTCACAAAGTAGAGTGGACAATACCAATTCTCTTGCAGAAGCTGCAAATAAAGTATTGACCGTTAAAATAGAAGGAATACAAGGTCTGTATTCCAATGAAGAACTGAAACAGCTTCTGAACGAAAAATCCAGCAAGCTTTAATAAGAAAAAACAAGTAGAGCATTCACTCCAACAGGTCGCTCTGGTCTTTGCGAGAGGAGAAGTCGTCTAAAGAATTTAGCATTCCGGCATGCTCTGGCGGCTTCGGATTTCTTGGTATATGGGTAACTCATTCGACTGCAATAAGTCATGGACACCCCAAAATGACACCCATGCTGAGCGTACTATTTCAAAAGCAGCCCGGGACTAACCGCCCGGGCTGCTTTTGTTTTCCTGTACGCGCCGTTACTCCGTCGCGGCGGCGGGGCTGCCGCTTGCTTCCGCGCCGGCATCCGCAGCCGGGCTCGAAGCGTCCGCCGACGCTTCCGGAGAAGCGCCGTCGTCCGCCGGCGCGCCGTCGGACACGCCGGTTCCGTCCGCGGAGCCGGAACCGTCGACCGCACCGTCCACGGAGCTTTCCGGCGTGCTTTCCGCACCGCCCGCGCCGTCCAGACCGCTGCCGTCCGCGTCCGTCCCTCCGTTCAGGCCTGCATCCGTTTGGACGCCGTCCTGCTCGATCGTTCCCGTATCGTTTCCGTTACCGTTGCCCGACGAACAGCCCGAAAAGATCAAAAAGGCCGCCAACACCAGCAAAACAGACCATTTCCCGAGTTTCACCCTATCATCCCTCCGTTTAAAATCGTTCCGTTCGGCGAAAATCTAAGCTGCAGGTATGAAGGTTGCCGCTATCCCCTCCCTCCCGCTGCATTCACCGTAACCGACGAACCTTAGCGGTTCCTTAAATATGAACGATCCTTCATTTTTTTTACATGATTCTCATGGCCGGACGCCTCCGGGCGCGGAAAGGAGAGAACGCCGAAAAAGGCCGCCTCAGGAATCCTTGTTCCTTCAGGCGGCCTTTTTGTGCGTTTGCGGATTATCGCGGCTCATAGGCTGCTGTACTGTCCATATGGTTTTTCGCACATAGAGTAAAAGGGTGATGAGCAATCACAACCATCCAAACGGAGGTGATATCATGAGTTATCCCGTTGGAGGATACGGCCACAAACACGGCTTCGGGGGAGCGGCGTTCGTCCTGGTCCTCTTTGTTCTGCTCGTTATCATCCTTCGTGCCGGCTTCGGCATATACTAAAGACCGGTCTCGGTCCGTTTTTTCTTCCGCATCGCGCTCTTTAAGGCGTGATGCTTTTATTTTTTTAATCCGGCCAACGGGCGCCATCCGGACATGCTATAATGAACGACAAAAGACGGAAGGAGCTGACGTATTTTGAAAAATTTGCGCATGCTCGTCATCGGCCTCGTTGCCGGCGCTCTGCTCGCTTCAGCCGGTTCCGCAATCGGCGCGCCCGCATTCGCCAAAGTTACCGCTCTGCTTAGGCCCGACTATGTCGTGAAAGTGGACGGCAAGACGGTCCCGATGGCCAACGTCCCCTTGACCTACAACGGTTCCACCTATATTCCGCTGCGCGAAGCCGGACGGCTGCTCGGCTACGGCGTCGACTTCAAGGACGGCACGATTTCATTGGACAAAAAAGAAGCTTCCGCAGGCATCGACGCCTCGGAAGAACTGAACGCGCAGGATTGGGTTTCTCTGGAGGACGCGCAATCGCTCGGCGTCACGGCCGAGGTCGGCGAGCCCGACAGCGGTACCGCGTTCAACGGGCTGACGCTGTACGGCAACGGCAACAAGGTCGAATTGCCGCAGTTCAGACTCGACACGTCTTCCGGAGTCGCCTTTCATTCGCTGTCCAACGGAAAGACGATCAAGATCAAATATGCGGAGGGAAAAGCGTACCTGTCGATCAGAAGCCTTCGCGAATTGGAACTGATCCCCTAGCCTGGGGCGCGATTCAAAACGGACCGTTACCCGATTTCGATGCGCATGCCCGCTTCCTCGCAGGCAAGCCGCAGCGTCTCGTCCGGCATCCGGTCGGTCACGAGGCGGTGCACTTCGTCCAGCGGCGCATAGGAGAACAATACCCGGGCGCCGAACTTGGAAGCGTCCATCACGACGTTCACTTCCGCCGCCTGCCGGATCGCCGCCTTTTTGACTTCGGCTTCGTAAACGTTGGAATTGCTGAACCCGTGCCTTGCATCGAGCCCGGTGGCGCCGAGAAACACGCGGTCGAACGCCATGCCGGAGAGCATGTCCACGGTAACCGGTCCGGCCAGCGCGCCCGTTGCCTCCATGAGCAAACCGCCGGTGACGATCGTCTGGATTTGCTTGCCCATGAGCTCGGAAGCGATATTGACCGCGTTGGTCACGACGGTGATCGGAAAGCCGGAGGGCAAATACCGCGCGACCTGAAACGTGGTCGTTCCCGCGTCGAGAAAGACGGACTCCCCGGGCCGAATCAACGCCGCCGCATATTTGCCGATGCGGACCTTCGCTTCCGACATCGACTGGTAGCGTTCGGCCAGCGCGATATCCCGTCCGACCAGAATGGCCCCCCCGAACGTCCGCTTGACGTTGCCCGCGGCTTCCAGCTTCTCCAGGTCGCGGCGAATCGTCATTTCCGTGACGCCGAACGCTTCCTTCAGCTCGGAAATTTTCACTTCGCGCTCCGCGTTAAGCCACTCCAGAATTTGCTGCTGCCTCTCATTCAACTTATCGCCCATGGTCTTCGCGTCCTCCCGACGATTTCCGGTGCCGATGGCTTGATTTCATCCGATTCGATGACCGCTTATTCTATTATCGCTTGCCCGATACCGCGAATCAACCCTGCCGCGCCGCGTCGCGTTCCGACGCCCACAACCGGCAATCGGGCCGGTACGCCCATCCCGGCAACGGCAGAAGCGGGTCCCGATGCGCCCAGCCGGACGCCATCCGCTCCGTCAGCGCCCGCCACTGCGGAATGCCGCTGATCGCGTCGGCCGCCTCCACGTTGCAGGCTCCGGCCGCGACGGCATACCGCATCGTCTCCTCAAGCGGCAGTCCCCTGAGCATGCCCGCCAGAAAGCCGGCAATCGTGCAGTCGCCCGCGCCGGTCGTGCCGACCGCCTTCACCCGGAAACAGGGCGCGAGCAGCTCCCGTCCGCTCCAGGCGGAAATAACCGCGCGGTCCGGCGCGCAGGCGCCCATCGCCTGAAGCCGCGCCCGGTCGGCAGAGGTCTTCACGTACAACCCGTGCTCGCCAAGCTTGAGCGCGACGACGGCCGTCCCCATGCCGAGCAATTCGTCCGCGAGCGACGAGAGCAAGGGACCGTCCGCCCGCGCCAGCAGGTCCGCCCCCCCGCACTCTTCGGACAAGCGGCGAAACAGCCGCGGCCGGAGCATGAACAGAATTTCGTCGAAGCTGGGAAGAAAAACGTCGACAAAGGGCAGCGTTCTCCGAAGAATGGAGGGCCAGTCCGCTTGCCCGGACAGCGCGTCCGGATCGGGCCTCGCCATATCCAGCGTAACCGTCAGCCCTGCGCCTTTGGCTTTGTCCAGGAGCCGCTTCAGCTCCTCGCCCCCGCCCTCATACATGCGCTTCATCAGCGGAGGATAGCCGAAATGAAACAGTCTCGCTCCCGCCAGGTCTTCCGTGCGGACATCGTCCGCCGAAAAGGTGTCGTTCGTGCCGGGACAATGCAGAATCGTGCGGTCCGTGTCCGGCGGATTGATCACGACGCTGTAGGAGGTGAATTCCTCCCGGGAGACGATCATTCCCTCGGACAGCTTCTCGCCGCTCTCCTTGAGCAGGCGCAAGATCGTTCGGCCGAACATGTCCCCGCCCACCTTGCCCATCAGCTTGGTCCGAATGCCGAGCCGGTGAAGCGCAATGCCGGTGTTGGCGACGGCTCCCCCGGTCGAAGCGAGCGCCGGGCCGATCTCCACCAGCTTGCCGGGAACGACAATCGAGCCGATGCCGCCGCTTTTCGTCTCGATCCGAGGGATGATATCCAGACAAATATGGCCCGCCACGACCGCTTCCGCCGACTGTTTGCTCAAGCTCATCTCCCCCAATCGATTTTCACGGTTTCCCCCGTCCGGCTTGATTCCAGCGCGGCGGTGAACACCCGATGGCTTCCGGCCGCTTCTTCCGGCGTGGCGCAGCGGAAGGGCTGCCGCATGTCGGGACCGTTCGCCACCTCGTCGCAAAAAGCCGCCCACATCTGCAAAATCGAATCGGAAAACCCGAATTCGAAAATCGGGCCCGTGATGGTCTCATAGGCCGATTTGTAAGGCGCGTCCTGAATCTGCCAAGCCTGGGCCGCCCCCGGCCGATACGGCAGGCAGGCGACCTGCTTCGGGGTTTTGGTCGAGAATTCCGCCGAAAATTCCGTCCCCGCGATCCGGATAAACCATGTGTTGGCGTGGCCGGGCGCAATCCGCTTCATGGACAGGACCATCGGGAACGATTCCCCCTCCGACTCCGCCTCGCAGGCGAGGATCGCGTTGTCCCACGTCTCGCAAGGAACCTTGCCGCCCCGGCCGTCGGGCCGTTCCGTCACGATCTTCGACAGCAGCGCGCGGACGCTGGCCGGCTTCCAGCCGAATCTTAAAGGCAAATGCAGCACGTGCAGGCCGAGATCGCCCATGCAGCCGTACTCCCCGTTTGTCGCCGTCCGCCGCTTCCAGTTGATCGGCTTGCCGGGATCGAGGTCGCTCGAATGCCAGAATCCCGCTTCCACCTCGATGATTTTGCCGAACCGCTTTTCCCCGACCCACCGGACGATCTGCTGGGCGCCCGGGAAGAAAGGAAACTCCGAAGAAGCGCGAACGACGATGCCCGGCGTCTCCTGAAGCGCTTTCAATATCGCTTCGTTCGCCCGCCCGTCGATGCCGAACGGCTTCTCGCCCAGCAGATGCTTGCCCGCCCGGATAATATCGACGTAGATCGGCTCGTGAAGATGATGGGGAACCGCGCAGTACACGGCGTCGACATTCGGGTCGGCCAGCAGGTCCTTGTAGTCGGAATAAGCGTTTTCAACCGTCGGCACCCGACGGACAAACCATTCCGCCGCCGCCGGATTGGCATCGCAAACCGCGGTGATGCGCGGCTCGAAATCGACGTTCTCCAGATGGCACCAGCGCGCGGCCGCGCTCGCGAATTCCTTGCCCATCAGGCCGCAGCCGATGACGCCGAAGCGAATGGTCTTTTTCGCCATTATAAAGCATCTCCCTTCAGCACGGCCAGCGCCTGTTCCGCCGTCGCCCCGTCATGAACGATCGCCATGAGCGCGCGCGTCATCGCCGCCGGGCGGGGATGCTGAACGATATTGCGGCCGTAGACGATTCCCGACGCTCCCTGCTTCATCAGCTCGACCGTCCGATGGACGATCTCCTCGTCCGACGCGCGGCCGCCGCCCCTGACGAGCACCGGAATGCCGGACGCGACCTCGATCACCCGATGATATTCGGTTACGTCGTCGCACGGGTCCGCCTTGATGACGTCCGCGCCGAGCTCCACGGCCTGGCGGACGAGCGGCATGATCTTGCGGATGTCCCCGTCGACCATATAGCCGCCCTTCGCTTCGTTCGGGAGCATGACGAGCGGCTCGACCATGAGCGGCATCCCGTATTTCTCCGCTTCCGTCTTCAGCGCGGAAATGTTGCGCACGCACTGATGATGCAGCTCCGGCTGCCCCGGCAACAGCAGCAGGTTGACGCAAACCGCCACCGCGTCGAGCCTTACCGCTTGCTCGATCGTGCGGCCGATCGTCTCGCTGAACAGATAGCGGGGCAATTCCGCACCGTATACGTTGGCGGCGTCGGCGCGTAGCACAAGCCCCGGCTTCGTCTTGCCCGGGATCGATTGCAGCCATCGGGCCTGACCGACGCTAAGCTGAATGCAGTCCGGACCTGCATCCACGATCGCGGCCACGGCTTTCTCCATATTCTCGATGCCCTGCAAAAAGGTGTATTCGTTAAAAAAGCCGTGGTCGATCGCCACATCGAAACATTTTCCTTGCGCGCTAAACATCCGGTTCAAGCGGTACGGTCTGGACAAAACGGGCCAACTCCTTTTCACAAGAATGTTATTTTCGAACATAATATTAAAATAAAACGAACATTATGTCGAGATGAAATTTGTTTTTTTCACACATAATCCTCCATCCCCGCTGCCGCCAATAAAAAAAGCCGGGTCCGACAACCCGGCAAGACGTTGCATAACGATGCTCATATAATCGGTTTCGAAAAATGCCCCCGCTGCGCCCGGAAACCGCCGCTCACCCCAAGTAGCGGTGCGTCTCGGCTCCCTTTACGCCGGCAGCGACCCGGAAGACGGCTCCGGAGAGCGGATGCGCGCGCAGCTCGTCTTCGCTTAGGCCGATCCGGGCGGTTGTGATGAACAGCTCGTTGCGCTCGCTGCCGCCAAAGACGCACGAAGTCACAAGGGGGACGGGCAACCGGACGGACGCGAGCTTCCGGCCGGTTGCCGGATCCCAGCGGGCCACCTGGAACCCTCCCCAATGCGCGATCCACAGCTTTCCTTCCTCGTCGATCGTCATGCCGTCCGGCGCTCCTTCGCTTTCCGGGATTTCGATTGCCGTTCGCCGATTCCGGATGCTGCCGGTTTCCATCTCGAAGTCGAAGGCGGAAACCGTCCGCGTCGGCGTATCGATGTAATACATGACGGTGCCGTCCCTGCTCCAGCATAAGCCGTTGGAGATGCTGACGCCTTCCAGCATGACATCCAGACGCCCGTCCGCATTCAGACGGTACAGGAAAGAGGCCCCCGCTCGGTCCGTGAGCGAGGTCGTCCCCGCCCAAAACCGGCCCATCGGATCGCACTTGCCGTCGTTAAACCGAAGATCCGGGTCCGGATTCTCCGGCAGCCCGATCGGCTTTAGGCTCCCCGAATCCGGGTCGTACGCATAAATCCCGTCCTGCGCGGCCACCGCCAGCCCTCCGGACTGTCTCGGAACGACGGCGCCCACATATTGAGGGAACGCATAGCGGCTAAGGCTTCCGTCGGCAGGGCTGAATTTGTACACCCTTTTTTCCAAAATGTCGGTGAAATAAAGAACGCTCTCCTTTTCGTCCCAGGAAGGCCCTTCCCCGAGAACGGCCCTGATATCGATCAACACTTCCGGCTGATTCATCCTTACGCCTCCGTTTCTTCCCGGAAAGAGCCGCGTCATGCAGGTTGACCGGCTCCCTCCGGTTCAGCACACCTTTGAGTTGTACAACCGGGCGGACATGCCGCCGTCGATCAGGATTTCCGCCCCTGTAATCATTTCCGCCCCGTCGGATGCAAGGAAAACCGCCAGCCGTCCGATATCCTGCGGCGTGCTGATCCGGTTTCCCGCATGAACGAAGCGGACTTCCCGCTCCACCTCGGCGGCATTGCCGTCCTTGTTCAGCCACGTCCGATAGTGAGGCGTATCCGTAAATCCCGGACAGATCGCATTGACGCGAATGCCCGCTTTGCCCAGGCTGAGCGCCATGCCGTTGACGCCCGCCTTGGCCGCGGCGTAGATTTCGGTATCCGGCAGCGTGGCGAGCGCATGGTTCGACGAAATATTGAGCATCGCGCCCTTCTTCTGTTTTACCATATGTGCCGCGACATGTTTACTGCACAGAAACACGCCTCGAAGGCCGATGCTGATGACGTTGTCCCAATCCTCGGCCGTCGCTTCGAGCAGCGGTCGCATTATCGCAGCGTCCCCAAGGGCTAACCCGGTCGCGCACAGCGAATCCGAATTCCTCGCCAAGGAAATGATATAAGCCGGGGGGTCCGGTCCAGAAACAATCGAATCGGCAGGAACACCGCTTCCATCTTTGTCCTTGACGATTCTATTTAGGGGAAGGTTTCATGCCAAACAACGCGGCCGTCGGGATTCGAACCGTACGCCTTGTACGGACCACTGGAACGCCCTCTACGGCGCCGCGAAAATCAACCTCGAAAAGTCGTACAGTTCCACCTTTACATCCTTCGACCTTTGACCCTACAATAGGCATATATTGGAATGAAGCGAGGGGGATAAACGATTCAACGGGCCACCAGTTACGGCTAAAATTTTCAAAGTTGTACATACAACAGACACACACAACAAGGAGTGCAGACTGAATGAAACGCCCATCGATCCGGTTTAACCGCATCCAGAACAAAATCGCTATCGGTTTTTTAATCGTCATCGTCTGCTTGGTCTTCGAAATCCTTAGCGTAACCAAACAGCTGTCGGCCTTTCAAAAGGAGACCGAGTTTATTGTCAATCACGATATGGAAGTACATAGCTTGGCCCAATCCATTGAGAAAGATCTTATCGATATGGAAACGGGACAACGCGGCTTTGTCATCACTGGGGATACCAAATATTTAGACCCTTACTATAACGGGAAAAAGCGCTGGGCGGAACATTACGATTCCCTGTTTAAGCTTGTTGCCGATAACCCGAGCCAGCAGGACAAGCTGAAAGCCATTCAGAAGAACGTCGAAAACTGGATTCATGTCGCCAGCGAGAACGTGATCGCCATGAAGAGCGCGAATGACAACAAGGGAATTCAGCAATTCTTCCAAGAGGATCCGGGGAAAAAGGATATGGACGCTCTGCGCGAGCAGCTAGCCGATTTCCGCGCAACGGAAAAAAAGCTGACCGCGGAACGTGTCGCGGCGTTGGAAAAGAAGAACGACCAGCTTCAAAAACAGTTGTACGGATCGCTTGTGCTCGTGATTGCCGTCGCGGCGATTTCTTGTTATTTTACAGGCGCCTTAACGGCACGCAACGTGCGCAAGGTAGGCAGCGCCATCGCAGAAATCGCCTCTTCCGGCGGCGATTTAACAAAGCGAATCTCCGTGAAAACGAAAGATGAAACGAAGGATTTGGCCGATCAGACGAATTTGCTGCTGGCTAGCCTCCAAAGCATGATTGCCGACATTCAAGCAAGCACCGAGGAACTCAGGGGTTCCGCAAATTTGCTGAAGAACGGCGCAGAGGAGAGTTCCAAGGCGTCCGACCAAATCGCCCAGTCGGTTCAACGCGTAGCCCAAGGGGCGGAACATCAAGTATCCCAAACGCAAGAGATCTCCGCCATTATTCAGGAAACCGTATCGGGACTGGAGCAAGTGGCCTCCACTGCGACCGGCGTATCCGATCTTGCGCATCGTACGCAATCCATCGCCACGCAGAGCGCCAACGAAATGCGGCAGAACGCGGATAAAATCGGCCGCATCGAAACGATCTTCTCCGAGATCCAAACGTCCGCAGCGGAGCTTGGGCGCTTGTCCGAACAAATCCGGAACGTGGTAAGCCATATCCAAGAGATTTCAAACCAAACGAATCTTCTTTCCCTGAATGCCGCAATCGAAGCGGCGCGCGCCGGCGAACAGGGCCGCGGATTTGCCGTCGTTGCAGATGAAATCCGCAAGCTTGCTGACCAATCTGCGCGTTCCACTACTGAGATTAATGAAACGATTGAAACGATGCTGGACGGCATTAACGGGCTTGTCCTAAAAGTAGATAACGGCAGCACGGACGTAAAGAACGGCATCGATGCCATGATGAGTGCAGGCGAATCGTTCCGCACGATCATGGAAGAAGTAAATACCCTCAGCGCCCAAATCGTGGAGGTTGCTGCGACTGTAGAGCAAATGTCTGCCGGCAGTAAAGCCGTGGAAACGTCTGTCCGCGAAATTGCGAGGATTACGGAAGAAACCGCTTCGTTCTCCGAAGAAGTTGCAGCCATGACGGAAGAGCAAACGGCGACGAGCCAGGAGATGCTGCAAACCGCATTAAGGCTGAGGGAAATGTCGGATTCACTGCAAACGTTAGTCGGCAAATTCAAAGTATAAGCTCCGCCCGCCTGAAGGAGAGCCGAAGGGGAACCTGCCGAAAGCCGCGTCGTGATGCCGCTTCTGTGCATTCGCGGAATCTTTAGGGATCTGTGCGAATGCACAGACCGTACGATTATCCGTTCATAAGCTAAGGATGTGATGAACAATCACAGAAAATCAAACAGGTGGTGATTTCATGAGTTATCCTGTTGGCGGATATGGCGGATATGGCGGATATGGCGGTGGTCTCCGTGCCGCTGCATTCGTTCTCGTGCTCTTCATTCTGTTGGTCATCATCCTTAGGGCGGGAATCGGAATTTTCTAAGGTATCGCAACCTTTGCTTTCTCCCCATCAAGCTCGATTGAGCCTGATGGGCTTTTTTTTATGGGGGTTTCATGGCCGTCCCGCAACCGTCTCTCGTTCGTCGTGTACCCGTTGGTTCATGTGCCCGACGCTCCGGCGCACTGCAGCGCCGCTGACCCGCTCCGGCGGGCCACGTCCCGGATTTAATTGCCTTTTCGGCACTTAAATCGGGGGCCTGCGCAAAACCAGGCTTTGCAGTTGCCGTTAAAGCAACTACAGCGCCGCTGACCCGCTCCCGCGGGCCGCGTCCCGGATTTAATTGCCTTTTCGGCACTTAAATCGGGGGCCCGCGCAAAACCGGGCTTTGCAGTTGCCGTTAAAGCAACTACAGCGCCGCTGACCCGCTCCGGCGGGGGGTTACCAAAAGCCGAACCTCCCCCCTCCAGAAAAAAAGCCGGTCTCCGCACGGTAAGCGTCATGCAAAAACGGCTTTATATTTCGCTTCTATTTTGCTTGTTTCCTCGCGCGCTTCGTACTGCTATCGCCATCATGCCAAACGAACCCGGCTCGCCTGCGCATGACCGATCCGACCGGGAAGAGCACGGTCATGACAGCGGGTCCGGCGCTCGTCCCGCGGCCGTATCCGCTCGCTCCGCCGGACGGCCTGCCGGGGTCATCACCCGGTCCAAAATCAGCCGTTCGAAATGAACGAAGCCGTTGTCTCTTACGCGCGGTCTGGCCAGCGTGACCGGCAAGTCCATCGCGATACGTCCTTCCTCGATCAGGACGACCCGATCCGCCAGCGCCACCGCTTCGCTGACGTCGTGGGTAACCATCACAGCCGTGAACCCCCGCTGCAGCCACAGCTGTTCGATCAGCCGCTGCATTTCAATGCGCGTCAGCGCATCGAGCGCGCCGAGCGGCTCGTCGAACAGCAGCAGGCGGGGATTGCCGACAATCGCGCGGGCCAGCGCGACGCGTTGACGCTGACCGCCGGACAGGACGGACGGCCAATCGCCCGCCCGGTCCTGCAGACCGACCAGCTCCAGCGCGGCATAGGCTTTCCTCTTCGCGCTCTTCGCATCCGAGCCGACGACGCCGATGCGGACGTTGTCGAGCACGCTGTTCCACGGCAGCAGGCGAGCTTCCTGGAACATGAACCGCGTGTCCGGACTGATGCCGTCAACCGGCTTGCCGTCCCGTTCGAGCGTGCCCGAGCTGGCGTTGTCCAGACCGGCGATCATCCGGAGCAGCGTGCTTTTGCCGCAGCCGCTGCGGCCGACGACGGCGACAAACTCCCCCCGCCGGATCGACAAGCGGATATTCTGCAGCACCGGCTTGCCGCCGAAGCTTTTGGCAACGCCGTCAAGCTCGACGGACATGCCACTCTCCTGCTTTTGCGAAAGCCTCGCCTCTTCGTCCGCAAGCGGGGTTTCGCCGGCGGCTTCGTTCAAATTCAGGAAGTCTTTGACGGCGAGGCCTCCTTGCCGAAATGCGGATGCCACTTGAGCCATCTCCTTTCCAGCCATTTTGCGATCAGGTCGGACAACTTGCCGAGCAGCGCATAAAGCAGAATGCTAAGCACGACGACGTCAAGCTGGAAAAATTCCCTCGCGTTCATCGCCATAAAGCCGATCCCCGCATCCGCCGCGATCGTTTCGGCCACGATCAGGGTAAGCCACATGATGCCGAGCGAAAAACGGACGCCGACCAGAACGGAAGGCAGCGCCCCGGGCAACACGACTTTGCGGTAAAGCCTCCACCCGCGCAGCCCGTACACTTTGCCCATCTCGATGAGGCCGGGATCAACGGACCGTATCCCGTGCAGCGTATTGAGATAAATCGGAAACAACACGCCGAGCGCGACCAGAAAAATCTTCGCCTTCTCTTCGATTCCGAACCAGGCAATCACCAACGGAATCATCGCCAGATGGGGGATGTTCCGAATCATCTGGATCGTGGAGTCGGTCAGCTTCTCGAAGAGCGGAATGACGCCGTTCAGAAGGCCCAGCAAAAAACCGATCGAACCGCCGACCGCAAATCCGATGAGCGCCCGCCAGGTGCTGACGAGGATGGCATGCGTCAATTCTCCGTCGCGCAGCAGATCGAAACCGGCGGCAAGCACCTGATACGGCGTCGGAAGCGTCCGTTCGGGAATCCAGCCGATGCCGCCGAGCAGTTGCCAAACGGCCAGGACGGCCAGCGGGATATACCAAGGCAGCGCCCGGCTCGCGCGCCGGAACAACCCTCGTGTTACGCGATGCATATCGATTTTCCTCCTACACAGGGGGCGGATACCCGCCGGTCGGTAAGCGGATATCCGCCGGTCAATGAGCGGATGCCCGCAACGAGGCCGATCGGCGGCCGCTATTCTTTTACGAGCACCAATCTAGCGCCCAGGGCATCGGCCGGATCAATCTGGACGGCGCCCGAAATGGGGGACCGGTTGATTCGAATCCCCTGGCCGGCCAAGTAGGAAGCCGCGCCGTCCAGATCGGGAACCGTAAGGACGACTCCCCGCACCCCATATTTTCGCTGCGACACAAAGTCATTTAACGGGCTGTCCGGGGAATTCGGGGCAATGACTTCAAGCTGCCCTTGCGCGAGGGGGAAGAATATCCGGTCTCCCTGGCGGCTGGGGCAAACGGACTGCTCCCCGACGCGGGAGAGCCCGTAGCCGTCGCGGAAATAGGCTTCGCCCTCTTCGAGCGAAGGGAAGACCACCTCGAGGCGTTCGATACGCCCATAACCGAGCGGATGCGATTGTGGCGGATGGTCGCCGAACAGCTTGAGACGCTTTTCTTCATCGGTGCTGTCATGCTGAATCAAGAAAGGGTTCACCCTTTCGCCGCCGGACACACGGCTGCTCCGCCAGCCCCGGCGCTTCGCTCCCGAAGTCACCAGTTCCCCTTCCTGCGGTTCCTCGGCCTGAAGCGATGTGATCCCTTCGGCATTGCGGGATCTGAACCGGGCCACGTCCGCATCCAGATCGCTGCTGCCGAAAGCGAACGTAAAGAGTCCGGGGCCGTTTTGGTCCAAATGACGGACCAGCTCCGGCCATGCCGCCGTCCGGTCGTGCACGGCGATCAGTTCCAAATACCCGTCCTCCAGCACGACCAGCCGGTTGGCGGTTCCCCGGTCCGGATGCGTTCCACCTGCCGTGACATGGAAGCCCAGCTTCCGGTACTGTTCCGCCGCCGCATCCAGATCCGGAACGGCGATGAGCACGTGGTCAATATAGCGAATCGTCATAAAAGATTGCCTCCTTATCGAATCCATATCAAATCAGGCTTTCGTCAGCGAACGGTCGGACACGGCCTTCTCGCCGAAGTCCGCTGTTTTCCGTCCGCTATTCTCCGTCCGCGGCTTCCCGCAGGGCCGCTTCGGCCAGCGACGCGAGGACGTTGTCATCCATGGGGGGATTGCTCAACCCGGCCCGGACGTCGCGGTAGTAGCGCTCCAGAGGCAGGCTGCGAAAAAGCCCGGAGATTCCGGCTATTCGCATCGCCCGATCCACGATCCGAATGGCGTTGTTCGTGGCCACCAGCTTGGCCGCTCCGAGCAACGGCACCAGCTTGTGCCTGCGCTCCGGTTTCTCCTCCTCCCAGCGTTGAGCCAGCGTATAGACAAGAGACCGGGCGGCGAGGAGGTCCACCTCGATCTTGCCCAGGTGCGCCCGGATATGGGGGACATCCGCGATCGGTCCCGGAAGGGTGCTGACCCTGCGGGTGAGCGTATGGTTTAGGATAAAGTCCCTAGCAGCCCGGGCGATGCCCAAGTAGACCGCAGGAATCAGCAGTCCCCAGCCGGCACCGCCCCCGGAGTAAACCTGGCACGTCCGGCCGGAGCCGAACGTCTCCACAAGCGCATCCGGAGGCAGCTGCACGTCTTCAAACACGACGTCGTGGCTGCCGGTTGCGCGCATCCCCAGCACGTCCCACGTCTCCTGGATGCGGACGCCGGGACGATCCATCGGCACCAGGAACCACCCGCCGCCTTCTTCCCCTTCGATACCGGCCGAAACGACGGCGTAATCCAAGACCGGCGCCAGGGTGGTGAAGGACTTCTTGCCGGTGAGCACCCAGCCGGAAGACGTGCGGGCGGCCGTTGTGAAAGGCCGGCCGCCTCGGGAGGGGCTCCCGGTCTCGCTTTCGCTGGCCGCGGAGTTGATCAAGGCCCCCCGCTCAACCGCTTCCCGGCAGACCCGTTCAAAGACCGCGGCCGGCCAAGCGCCGGTCTCCGCAAGCTTGCCGATGAGGCTGAGATGCCATCCGATGGCCAAAGCGGTTGAACCGTCTCCCGAAGCAAGCCTCTCTTGGGCCAGCAAGGTTTCGGTCAGAGAGGCCCCCTCGCCGCCCCATTCCGCCGGAACGGTAAGGGCGTGGTAACCGGCGCTGCGTATGGCGCCGTAATGATCGTATGGGAAAGTATGGTTTCGGTCGTGCTCCTCCGCCTCCCGGGCAAACGCCCCGGCCAACCGCGCCGCAAGACCGAGGAACCGTTCCTGACGGGCAGTGCGGACAAAGAGGTCCTGATCTGTACTCATATCACCTTTCCTCCCAGATAAGCGCTTTCTACCAGCGGGTTGTCCAGCAATTCCGAAGCCGTCCCCCGCAGGGCTACCGTTCCGTGCCGGAGCACGTATCCGCGATGCGCGATTTGGAGCGCCGCCCGGGCGTTCTGTTCAACCATGAAAACGGTGGTGCCTTGCCGATTGATCGTCTGGATCAGCTCCAGCACCCGGTCCACCCACAGCGGGGAGAGGCCCATGGTAGGCTCATCCATGCAAAGAATGCGCGGGCGCCCCAACAGCGCCCTGGCCATGGCAACCATCTGCTGTTCCCCTCCGGAAAGGGTTCCGGCGACCTGATCCAGCCGTTCCCCGACCCGCGGAAAGAGATCCAGCATCTTTTCCAGATCCTCCGCCACCTGCCGGCGGTCCCGGCGAAGATACGCCCCCATGAGCAGGTTCTCCCGCACGGTCATGTAGGGGAACAGACGGCGGGCTTCCGGTACCGACCTCAGTCCCCATGCGACGCGCCTGGGCGTGCCCCAATGCGTGGCCTCCTCCCCGGCCAGGAACACGCGCCCTGTTCGTGGGCGAACCAGCCCGAAAATGGCTTTCATCGCCGTCGACTTCCCGGAGGCGTTGCCTCCAAGCAGGCAGGTGATCTCCCCTGCATTCACCGACAGACTGAGGTCAAAATGGACCTGAATCGCCCCGTAAAACGTATTGACATCCTGCAATTCCAGGATCGTTTCCATTCCGGCCGCCCCCTATGCCTGCTTCTGCAAGGTAACCGCGGAGTCCGGGACCGAATGGCCGGCTCCCCTCCTGCCGACGTACGCCTCTACCAGCCTCGGATCCGAACGCACGATTTCCGGCCGTCCGGACACCAGCACCTCGCCGGCATCCAACGCCACCACCCGGTCCGCAACCGCCATCACCAAGTCCAGCTTGTGTTCGATCAGCAGCATGCTCTGGCCCCGGCGCTGAAGGGTTTGAATAATTTCGGTCATTTCTTCGGTTTCCGTTGGATTCATGCCCGCGGTGGGCTCGTCGAGAAGCAGCACCTTGGGGCGGAGAGCCAACGCTCTCGCCAGTTCCGTCCGCCTTCGGTTCGCGTAGGAAAGGGAATAGGCGGGTTGGTGAAGCCTCGGGATCAGCCGCTCCCCGAACAGCGACAGGATGTCCCGAACCTCCTCCGTCAGTTCGGCTTCCCTCCGCCGGAAACGCCGGGGCTGGATGATGGACCAGGCGATCTCCCGAAGCGCCGCGAGCACGGACCCGCCGAAGCGGGATCCCGGGTCCGTCAGGCCGTGCAGCCGGGTATGGGCCCCCAGAAGCACGTTTTCCAGAACCGTAAGGTTGCCGAAGACGCGGCCGTTCTGAAACGTCCGGGCCAGCCCGTGGGCGGCCGCCAGATGGGCAGGGAGGCCGTCGATGCGATGTCCGTCCAGCAGGATTTCCCCCTCGTCGGGGCTATCTTCGCATGAAATCAGGTTAAACAGCGTGGTCTTTCCGGCTCCGTTCGGGCCGATAATGGCGACCGTTTCGCCTTCCTCGAGTTCGAGGTTGACTCCCCGCAGGGCGTGAAGACCGCCGAAACGCTTGTGCACGTTGCGCACGGACAGCAAGATCACGGTGACACCTCCAGACTCGGTCACGTCGCAGAGTTAAAAAGACCGTAAGGGCGAAACCGGAGCATTCCGATCAGCAAAAGACCGTAGAGAATGAAGCGAAACTCGCCTAAGAAGCGAATCGATTCCGGCAAGGCGATCAGAATGACGGCCCCCGCCACGGCGCCGACCGCGTTGTCCCGCCCTCCCAGGATGATCATGGTGAGCACCTGGATCGAGAGCGCGAAGGTAAACGTATCGGGCGCGATGTACGAATAGGAGTGGGCCAGCAGCACGCCGGCGGCAGCCGCAAAAAAGGCGCTCACCCCGAAAGCGATGGACTTGTACCGGGCCAGTCCGATGCCGAAGGCTCTCGCCGCCACTTCGTCTTCCCGCATGGCCCTAAGAGCCCGGCCCAGATGGGAACGGGACAGCCGGTGCACGACCCACACGCCGATCAGGAGAACGGCGAAGGCCAACAAATACATGCCGGCCGGAGACACGATCGGATAGCCGAAAAACCCCGGGGGCTGAATGTTGCTGATCCCCAAAGGCCCCTGGGTGACCCCTTCCCAGTTCAGGGCAATCAGGGAAATCGCCTCGCCCAAGCCCATGGTGGTGATGGCGAGGTACTGGCCTCGGAGCCGGAGGGCCGGGTAGCACAACAAGACGCCGATGGCCGCAGCCAGGAACGGGGAAACGAGCAGCGACAGGGAAAACGGCAGACCGAGTCGGCTTGTCAGGATCGCGGACGCGTAGGCGCCCAAAGTCACAAACCCCGCATGGCCCAACGAAATTTGCCCGGTGGTGCCGGAGATCAGATTCAGGCTCACGGCCATCAGTCCGAAAACCCAGGCGATGGCCAGCACCTGCAGCGGATACGGATTCGACAAAAACAAAGGAAGCGCCATGGCCGAAACCGTGACCGCGGGCAGCAGCCACCGGGGGAATCGGAGCGGCCGGCCGTGGGGAATGAACGTGCCGGCGGTGGGCTCGGGGTTCAAGGCCCGCCGCGCGGAGATCAACCCGTTGGGCCGAAAGATCAGCACACCGATGAGCAGAACGATGGCCATCAGGTTTCGGAAGCTGGAGCCGAGCCACTCCACACTGAACGCCTCGGTGATTCCCAGCACGTAGGCGCCGAGGATCGCCCCCGGAACATTCCCCAAACCGCCGAGCAGGGCGGCGGTGGTTCCCTTAAGCGTAGCCGAAGCGCCCATGGTCGGGTAAATGTTGTTGAAGTACAGTCCCACAAGCAGGCCGCTGAGGCCCGCGAAGGCGCCGGCCATGGCAAAAGAAAGGCTGCTTACCCGGTTGACGTCGACCCCCATCTGGAGCGCCGCCTCGCGGTCCTGCGCCGTGGCCCGCACGGCCCATCCCGCCCGGGAACGGTACAAAAACAAATGCAGCAGCAGCGCCGTTCCGACCCCGGCCGCCAAGATGAACAGATCCAGAAACGAGACCGTGCCGCCGCCCAGCTTGAACTGCCATTGCGGCAGCGGGCTGCGAAGAGCTTGCGTCTGAGGCCCCCAGATGATCTGGGCTGCGTTGTCCATGATGAGCCCCACCGCAATGGTGGTGAGCAGGAGAATCGTGCTTCCCGCCCGGGCGAAGGGCCGTACCGCCGCCCTTTCGACCAAAAGGCCGATCGCGGCGCTGCCGGCGAGCACCAGAAGAATCGCGGGAACAAGCGGCCAGTGCAGCCAGGCGATCGCCATCCACCCGATGTAGGCGCCAACCATGTACACAGAACCGTGGGCGAAATTGACCACGCCGGCCACGCCATAAATTTGCGTGATGCCGATCGCGGTCAGCGCATAAAGGTTGCCGATCACCAAACCGTTGAGCAGTTGGTCCCACATGGCGGCTTCATGTCCCCTTTTTTCGAAGTAATGAGAGCATCAAGGATTCCAAAGTTCGAACCGGCCGTTTTGGACCACTAGCGGAAGGAAGCGCGGATTTTGAAGCCGCCGGTCGGGCCCGAAGGAAGCTTTCCCGTAAAGCACCGTATCCAGGTCCTTGATGGACCCGAGCCCGTCCCGGATCGCCTTGCGGTCCGTGCCGTACTGCTCCATGACCTGCGCCAGAATCCGGACGCCGTCGTACGCCACCGCCGAAAACGAATCCGGATCTTCGTTGTGTTCCTTCTGATAGGCCTGAACGAAGCGCTGAACCTCCGGCCGCGGATCGCCGGGATAAAACCGGGTGGCGGTATAAACCCCTTCCACCGCCTCGCCGCCCAGCTTGATGAACTGCGGCGAATAGACGGAGCCGATGGCGACGACCGTCGTATCGAGGCCGACCGCATCACGCTGCTGGGCGATGAGCGCTCCGTCGTTATAATAGGAAATCAAAATCAGGGCGTCCGGATTCGCGTCCCGCGCCTTGGTCAGAATCGGGCGAAAATCTTTTTCGTTGGAGAGATAGCCCTCCTGCACCACCACCTCCGCGCCCAGTTCCTTGGCTTTGCCGACAAACAGCTCGGTGGTGGTCTTGCCCCAGTCCGTGTTCAGGTACAGAACCGCCAGCCGCTTTTTGTTCAGCTTCTGCACGGCCAGAGCGGCCAGATAAGGGGCGTCGTCCTTCTGGTTGGAGGTGTTGCTCCAGATATAGTCGCCGGTGTTCGTGAAATCGGGGTGCGAGTTGGTGATGCCGAGCTGAACCAGCCCCGCCCGCTGATAGATGGGGGATGCCGCCATCGACGCCGGGGAGCTGAAGTCGCCGATCACCGCCGCGATTTTGGAATCGGCCACGAATTTCTGGGCTACGGCCGGCGTTTGCTTGGGATCGCTTTGGGTATCCTCGAACACATACTCGAGCTTCCGGCCTTTCACCCCGCCATTGGCGTTAATCTCTTTGAGAGCGAGGTCGATGCCCTTCCGCCATTGCTTGCCATATTCCGCATTATCGCCTGTCAGCGGTCCGCTGACGCCGATCACAACGGGTGACTTCGCTTCCTGCGCAGCGGAATCGGACGGAGTTGTGCTTGTGCCGCTGATGCCGCAAGACGTTAGTAACAATGTGAAAACGACAGAGGCAAGGGGTACCGATCGGATGCGGGAAAAGAAACGTACGCGCGCAGACATGGGTTGCCTTCCTTTCTGCAGGGATTTCGAATCGACTCCGGTCAAGCGCTGGGCGCATTCGGGCCAAAGGACGCACCAAATGAACAAACCACTGGTAACGTAGCCCTCTCGCTTCCGTCTCCAGTGGTCTGGTCAACAAAAGTCCCAAAAATTTACTTTTCATCTATGCCTTGCACGATAAATTCGACTTACATGATAAATCCGATATGTTTAGTTGTCAATGACGAATATAAGCCGTTGGATTTCCTTGACGTCTCCAAGAAAGACGGGTATACTCGCTGAAAAAGAGCCATAACGCCGACCGGAACGCTGGAGGCCCCGAAGAAGATTCAGAAGGGCTTCCGGCGTTCGGTTTTTTTGGCGGCAGAGTTCAGCCGGACCAGACGAACTGGAGGCCCTCCCCTAGGGGAAAGGCCTCCGTATTTTTTCAGAAACTTCAAACAAACGAAGGAGGAAATGGCTGCATGAGCGGACTTCGAGAATATCTCGCCGAAAAAAACCAAGCCCTGCAAGCCCGCCGCGAGCGGATCAGAACCAATGGAGCGGAACCGGTTGCTTTGAGCGCTTCCGTCAAGGCCGAAGGACGAAGCGGGGTCAGGCGAATCCGGATTCGCGATTTTCAAATCCTGAGCGACAGCGACACCGACTTCGCCGGGTACAACCTCGGCCCTTCCTCGCCGGAACTTCAGCTAGGCGTCCTGGGCAGTTGCCTGACGCACATCTTCCTCATCCAGGCGGCCGAGCGCGGCGTATGGCTGGACAGCCTGGAAGTCGAAGTGACCGGCCAGCTCGATCCGCGGGCGAACCAGCCCGGTTTCGAGCACGTTCCGGTCTATCCGCACAACATCCGTTACCACGTACGGATCGTTTCGCCCGCCTCGGAAACGGAGCTGAAAGAGTTGCACGCGGCCGTCGAACGGTCCTGCCCTATCTTGAATCTGCTGGCGCAACCGCAGCAAATCGCCGGAACGGTCGAGCACGTCTCTCCCGAACAGGCCGCCGAAACGGCGTCTTAAGCGAACAGCCCTGAGATGGAAAATGGCGGACGCTTCCGGCCCGGAACATGCTTAACGAAGGCGAAGACGGCGTACCGCGAATCCGCACCCCATCTGCGCCGGCTGCTCGTTACGATGGACAAACAAGAGAGGGGGAGGGAAAGAAACATGCGATTCTCTCTGTTTTACAACTGCGACATCACGCCGGGCACATCGGTACGGGAACTCTACCGGGAGATTGAGGCCCAGGCGGTGCTGGCGGACCAGCTCGGGTTCGACGCCATTTATCTCGCCGAGCATCATTTCGAGGTTTACGGCCGTCAACCCGCGCCGTTGATCAGCTTGTCCCGGATTAGCGGCCTGACCCGGCGGATCGGTCTCGGTACGGCCGTCGTCGAGGCTCCCTACTATCAGCCGCTGCGCCTTGCCGAAGACGCGGCCTTGCTGGACGTCCTGTCCGGAGGCCGGGTGAGGCTCGGCATCGGTTCCGGCGCCCGCAATAAAGCCGCCGAATTTGCGAAGTTCGGCATTTCGATCGAGGAGAAAACGGGGCGGACGCTGGAGACCATTGAAATTCTGCGGCAAGCGTATGATCTGGGGACCGTTGATTTTGACGGCGATTACTACCGGTTCACGGATGTCGAGATTTGCCCCCGACCGTTCCGCAACGCCAACGATCTCATCTGGCTGGCCGCCAGCGACTCGACCGTCGAGCTCGCAGGCAAGCACGGCTATCGGTTGCTCGTCCCTCGGGTGGGTGCGGCCGAGCGCCATCGCGAGTGGATCGACCGCTACCGGGCCGCCTTGCAGGACCGGCCCGGCTGGGTCGCCCTACTGCGCTTTGTCTACGTCGCGGAGACCGCCCGGGAGGCGGAGGAGCAAACCCGCCGGACCTTTGCCCGTTATGCGCAGTACGACTGCGGGATCGCTTGGGACGGCCGCACCGGCACGCGCGAGTACAGGGACCTCATGAAGCAGATGAACATGGTGATCGGCTCGCCGGACGAGGTGGCCGAGCAACTGCAGCAGTGGCATGACGCGTTCGGCTTCGACGAAATCATCTGCCAGGTCTATGCGGCGGGAAGCGAGCACGCGGCGTCGTTGCGGGCCATTGAGCTGCTCGCCCGCGAGGTGATGCCGCGCTTGCAGTCGGCGGCAGCGGAACGGAGATGAAACAAGCAACGCCGCCGCGAGCGGCTTCGACCCTCGCGGCGGCCGTCGCAAAACCGCAGCGGGCACCTGCCGGGACGCCTATCGGACAAGCTAGGGCTTGCGCGGCCGGCCGGTTCCCAACCGTTTAAGGAGGCTTGCATATGACCAAAAAGAATCCGCGTAAGGTCTCTTTGTTGATTCATCGCCTAATCCTGGCGGCGGGGATGATCGCTGTCGTGGGGTTGCTCGCTTCTTGCGGCGGCGGCGGCTCGTCGGCGCCGGCAGCAACATCGCCGTCGGCTGCGGCATCGCGGTCGGCTGCCGGCAAAATCCCGCCGAAGGTTCGGATCGGCTTTCAGCCCCCCTACATTCCCGTCTTCGTCTTGAAAGACCAGAAGCTGGCGGAGAAGGCTTTCGGGGACCGATCCCCCGAAATCGAGTACAAACGGTTTTTGTCTCTCACCCCCATTACGGAAGCGATCTCTAGCGGCGCGCTCGATCTGGCCATCGGCGGCAATCCGGTAACCGCCATCGCTGCGGATCAGCCGATCCGCATTTTGGCCTTGACCGAGCGAAGCCCGAAAACCCACGCCGTTTTGGTGCGCCCCGATTCTTCCATCAAAAGCGTGGCCGATTTGAAGGGGAAGAAAATCGCCACGCCCATGGGCAAGTCGTACTTCTTTCCGCAGAAGGTACTCCAGAGCGCCGGCATCAAGGATTCCGAGGTCGATTGGGTCAAGCTCGAAAACGATGTGGGACGCTCGGCGTTCCTGAGCGGCTCCATCGATGCCTGGGTGACGTGGGACCCCTTTTACGCCGGCGCCGAAGTCAGTAAAGAGGCCGTGCCGCTCGTGGACGGTGAAGGGTATTTTCAGAACTACGTGGTGCTGTTCGGCAATGCCGACTTTGTCGACGCCTATCCCGACGCCGTGGCCCGATTTATCGAGGCATACCAGCAAGCGCTCACTTGGGTCCAAGATCATCCCTCCGACGCGGTACAGCTCTTTGCGAACGAAAACAAGGTCAGCACGGAAATCGCCGAGCTGACCATGAAGCGGCGCGCTTATCTGCTTTCCCCGCCCGACGTCGAAGACTTTGTCGCCGACAGCCGCGAGCAAGGAAAGTTTTTTGCCGAAATCGGAGTGACGAAGAAGGAACCGGATTGGGAAACCGCGATCGTACCGCAGATTGCGAAGTCGGTGCTCGATCCCTGACCCCGGCATTCCGCCTTCCGTCATGACCTCGAAGAGGGCCGCTCCTTCGCCGGACGGCCCTCTTCCCTGTTAGATGACGCCCGCCCCGCCCGAGCTTCAGCACCGGCGAACGGTGCGGTCGGCGGGATAGGAACGCTACGGCTCGCATGCGCCCAAGGTTGTCTATGGCCGCTTGGCGCCATAGGCCGTGCCGTTGTCGAACTGTTCCTGCCATTCGGGCGCCGCCGTTCCCGGCACTTTGCCCCCCAGTAGCCGGTCGTTGGTGCGTTTCATCCAATCTTCCACTTTGGCCCGAAGCTCCTCAAGCACTTCGCGGTAGTTCTCGTCGTCCGCCAGGTTGTGGCGCTCGAGCGGATCGTTTTCCAGATCGTACAGTTCTTCCGGCACGTTCGGCTTATAGTATTCCTCCCGCACGTCCTGGCCGGACAAGCTGCGGTGAATATCGAGCGGCAAATAGACCGACGGTCCGTCTTCGAAGTTGCGGATATACTTGTAACGTTCCGTTCTGACCCCGCGCATCGGGTGGTACCAGTCATGCCAGGTCAGCTCCGCGAAGAAGTGGTCGCGTACCGGCGCCTCCGCCTTGTTCGCGATTTTGCCCCAGAAGCTTTCGCCGTCAAGCCCTTCCGGGATCGGCACGCCCGCATATTCCAGCAGCGTGGGCATCAAGTCCACATTGCAAAGCAAATCGTCCACGACGAGGCCGCATTCGAGATAACCCGGGTGTCGCATGATCAGGGCCGTCTCCAGTCCTGCGTCCATAAGCGTCCCTTTTGCCCTCGGAAACGCGATGCCGTGGTCGGTCGTGTAAATCACCAGCGTATCCTCGGCCAATCCGGCCGCTTCCAACGCTTCAAGAATACGTTCGACCGCTTTGTCCAACGTTTTGACCGAACCGTGCAACAACGCCAAATCTTTCCGCACGTTCGGCGTATTCGGCAAATAAGGGGGAGGCGTGATCCGATCTTCCGGATCGGCGGCGGGCTCATATTCGTCAAAGTCCCGATGCGTCTCGAAAAAGCCGACGGAAGCGAAGAACGGGCGGTTGCCGTTGCCGCCGGCCCTTTCTTTCAGAAAGTCGGCGACCCGCTCGGCCACGTCGGGCGCACGGTCGCCCGGCACGGGCACGACTTTTTCATAGCCGAGTTTGTACGTGGAAGACGTGATCCGGCTTTCCGGTTCGCCAATCGTCTCATGGCTGAAGCCGATCAGCGCCGTTTCATATCCCGCTTTGCCCAGGCACATCGGCAGCGTCGTGATGGTCTCGCGCATGGAGAAGCCCAAATGGCTGAGTCCGATCATGCCGTGATTTTGCGGATAGAGACCGGTGAGGATGCTTCCCCGGCTTGGACTGCACTGCGGCGCGGGACAGAAATACCGGTCGAAACGGATCCCCTGCTCCGCCAGTTTGTCGATGGCCGGCGTTTGAACCGGTTTTCCGTAGCAGCCGAGGTAGCGGCCCGTATCATGCGAAATCATGAACAGAATATTTTTGAATGGCACCAGTCATGTCTCCTTTGGCGGATAACGTATTATTCTTTCACCGCGCCGGAAGTAAGCCCGGAAATAATGCGGCGCTGGAAAAGAAGGACAAGAACGATGATCGGAACCGTAACCGTGACCGCAGCCGCCGATATTTCACCCCATGGAAACGTGAATTCGCCCTGGAACATGGCGATGCCGACCGGCACGGTCATCATCGATTCCTTCGTATTCATCGTCAGCGAGAACAAAAACTCATGCCAAGCATCCACAAATACGATGATGGCGGTCGTGAACAATCCGGGCGAAACGAGCGGAACAAGCACTTTGTAAAACACAACCAGCGCCGAGGCGCCGTCCATTTTGGCGGCTTCCTCCAGCTCGTACGGAATGTTGCGAAAAAATGTCGTCATATACCAGATCGCGAGCGGCAACGCATAAGTCGTGTATGGAATCACCAAACCGGCATACGTATTGCGAAGGCCGGCGGACTGCATGAACAGAAACAGCGGCGAGATCGTCGCGATTTGAGGAAACATCGAGATCGCCAGCAGGACGCCGAGAAAGAGCGTTTTGCCGGGAAAATGCAGTCTGGCAATGGCGTAAGAGGCGAATGACGCAATGCCGAGCGTAACGGCCATCGTCAGAAGGCCGACCGCAAAGCTGTTCAGCAGATAGCGGCCGAACGGATGGTTGGCGAATACCGATACGTAGTTGTCGATCGTGTATTCAGGCACGACGACGTCGAACGCATAACGGCCGTACAGATAAGCCGGCGCTTTCACGGAAGCCAGAAAGATCCAGACGAACGGAAACATGACGGCCGCCACGAAGATCGCGGTTGCCGCATAAAACGAATACCCTGCTTGCCTGTTCATTTCGATCCTCCTAACGAATGCGCCGGCTTAGCGTTTCGCCGCCCAGCAGTTTGACATACGCCATGCTGATCAGAAGCACGCATACAAATACGATGACCGAAAGAGCGGAACCCGCTCCGAAATTCAGTTCCGCGAACATGGTCTTGTACGCATAAATGGTGATCGATTCCGTCGAGTTGGCGGGTCCTCCGCCCGTCAATACATAGATAAGATCGAAGACGCGGAAGGCGTCCAACGTCCGGAACAACAAAGCGACAAGAAGGGTCGGCTTCAGCAACGGCAAAGTGATGTGAAAAAATTGCTTAAAGCGGCTTGCGCCGTCCACCTGGGCGGCTTCGTACAGAGCGGACGGAATGGTCTGCAGCCCGGCCAGCAGCAACAGCGAGACAAAAGGAGCCGTTTTCCACACATCCGCCAGAATCACCGAAGCCAAGGCTCCCGTCCGGGTAGAAAGCAGAGCGCTCATATCCGATACCAGGCCGATTTCCATCAAAAGCTTGGCCACGATCCCGTTCTGGCCGTCATACAAAAAATGCCAGATCATAGCCGATACGGCAGTCGGCGTCGCCCATGGGATCAAGACGGCCGCACGCACGAGGCCGCGTCCGCGAAACGTGCGGTTAATGAGCAGCGCGATCAGCAATCCGGCGAGCATTTCCAACGCGACCGAAATCGCGGTAAACAGCGCGGTGTTTTTCAACGCATCCCACAGCCGCGGTTCCGACAGCAATTTTTGATAATGGCCGAATCCTACATAATTCGGTACGCTGAACGATTGCAGCACCGAATTCGTCAATCCGATCGCATCGTCCGGCCGGGACAAAGCGCCGCCATCCTTCAGCGACTGAACCGATTGCTTGATGTCGGACAACTGCTGCCGCATTCGTACCGCTTTATTTCGGTCCAAGCGGATTTGTTGCAGTTCGGCCGGCACCGGCTGGAAATTGTCCAACAGCTCGTTGACGTCATCCAGACGCTTCTTGAACGCCGCGTCTTCCTTCAATTCTTCGTTGACGCGAGACAGCCGGTCCGCCAGTGCCGACAGCTCGGATTGCCGATCCCCTTGCGCGGCTGCGGCTTCTTTCTTCAAAAGCGACAGCAGCAAGGCCGTCGACTCCGCATATTTTTCTACATTGACGCTATAGGACATGTTCAGTTGATTTCGTTCCGGATCGTTAAGCCGCAAATCGTACAGGCTGATCCAGAAGGTACGGATCAGCGGCCAAATGGCGACGGCGGCAATCATCAGCACGGCCGGCAGAATCATGGCGTAAGCCGTCCATGTCCTCGCGAGTGTTCGGTTTCCGAATCGCATCAAGCCCCTCCCTGCTTCCGCCTTCCCCCGACAAAATGAAGAGCCGTGCCAAGCGGCTCCTCATTCGTCAGGGACGTGCATTCCGTTATTGCCCGATGACCTCGTTAATCTGTTTCTCCAGGTTGGCAAGCGTTTGTTCAGGCGTCTGCTCGCCGGCGATCGCCTTGGAAACCTCGATTTGAATCAGGCCCGAAATTTTCGCGTAGTCCGGGGTCATGGCACGCGGGATCGCGCTTTTCAGTCCGTTTACAAAATCGCGGTTGGCGAAAAGCGGGCTCGCCTTCTGCACCTCAGGATCGTCAAACAGCTTGAGGTTCGTCGGAGTCTGCGTGCTGTTGACGGCTATGATTTTTTCGCCTTCTTCGCTGATCAGGAACTTAAGAAATTCCCAGGCTTCCTTCGGATGCTTGGAATACTTGCTGATCGCCCCCGAACCAGCCGCCAAGCGCGGCCGCCGAACGGACGTCGCCCGACGGCAAGGGAGCGATGCCGACCTTCCCGACCACTTTCGATTTGGCCGGATCGTTCGCTTGCGCGTACATGGCCGGCCAGTGGCGGGCGAATACCGCGCTGCCTTCGATAAAGGCGTTCAGCGTTTCTTTCTCGGTAAAGGTGTTGATATTCGATGGAACCGCGGAGGACGTATAAATGTCGATCAGCTTCTTAAGGCCTTTCAACGCTTCCGGGCTGTTTACCGCAGCCTTGCCGTTCTCGTCCAGAATGGATCCGCCATAAGCGCCTACCAATTCCGTAAAAGCGACCGTCAGTCCTTCGTATTGCTTGCCTTGCGATACGAAGCCGTATTGCGTGCCGCCCTGGCCTTTGAGCTTCTCGGCCTGTTCCAACAGCTCATCCCAAGTCTTCGGCACTTCCTTCACAATATCCGTCCGGTAATAGAGCAGCCCCGAATTGTTGTAACGGGGAAGCGCCCACTGCTGGCCGTTGTAATTGCCTGCGCGAACGCCGCCTTCGAGATACTGGCTGAGATCGATGCCGTCGTTCTCGATATACCGATCGAGCGGCAGCAGAAATCCGGCCTGCGCAAATTCCGCCGGCCACACGACGTCCAGGTTGATCACGTCGAGTTCCGGCGATTGGCCGCCCAGAATGGTCACCAACTGATCGTGCATCTGCGTGGAATCGTTGGGAAATTCCCGCAATTCGACATCGATCTCCGGATGCTTTTCCTCAAAAGCGGCGATCAGCTTTTTGGTGCCATCCGTCTGATCGGCTCCCTGGCTGAATACGATCTTCACCTTGGAAGCGGACGAACCGCCGCCGGTCTCCTGTCCCTGCGCGTTCGCCGATGCGCTTCCGGCCGGATTCGCCGCGTCGTTCGCAGTGCCGCATCCCGCCAGCAGCCCTCCCGCCAGCGTGACGGCCAAACCGAACTTCCACCAATTTTTGGACATGGCAATCTCCTCCTCTTTTATTCAAAAACCATTCTGAATCACTCTGAAAAGCTTTTCAGAATGCCGTCGGGGCATCCCTGCCCTCCATAACTTCGTCTTAAGGCTTGACGCTGATGACCGAGTCTCTCTCTACAATGCTGTGCGGAACGACGGTTCTCAGGTCATGAACGGGTTCGCCGCGAATCAGCCGCAGCAGCTTCACCACGGATAAATATCCGATATCAAACAGCGGCTGGGCGACCGTCGTCAATTTCGGAAAACACATGCCGGCCATGCGCGTATTGTCGAACCCGATCACCGATATTTCTTCCGGCACCCGAATCCGGTGTTCGTGCAGATAAGAAATAGCGGCAAGCGCACGCTCGTCGCTGGTTGCAAAAACCGCCGTCATATCCGGAAACTTGGCGTGCAGCGCCTTCATCGCCTGGTAGCTGTGCTCAAATTGGGGGCTGCCATACTCGATACACTTCTTGGGGTCGGACTCGATGCCGTGATCGTTCAGCGCGCGAAGGAAACCGCGAATCCGGGGCCCGCCCGAAATCGGGTCGTCGATCGACCCGCTGATCATGCCGATCCGGCGATGCCCGCGGCTGATCAGGTACGCCGCAGCGTCGTAAGCGGCTTTCTCGTCGTCCACTTTGACCGAAGCGATCTCGTAATCCGGGCTATGCGTGGCAGCCAGGACGACGGGGAACGTAAACTTGGACAGTACCTCATAATCGTCCGGCAGAACGGGCTCGCTTGTCAGGATCAGTCCGTCAATTTGTTTTTCATTCAATACTTTCAGGATGGCGTGTTTCTTGTCGGCATTGTTGTCCGTATTGCAAATCATGAGATTGTATCCGGCTTCATGCGCCGCACCCTCCATACCGGCGAGCACTTCCGAATAGAACAGGTTGGAAATATTGGGGAAAAGCACGCCCAGCGTCTGTGTTCGCCTGTGAATGAGCCCTCGGGCCAGCGCATTCGGCGAATAGTTAAGCTGCGCAATCGCCGCAAGCACCTTTTCCCGCTTTTCTTTCACAACCAGCTCCGGCGCATTCAGTACGCGCGACACGGTACTGATGGATACATTGGCCAGCTTCGCTACGTCTCTGATACTCGCTTTCATGCGGAACACCTTGCTTTGCAAAGGTTGAAAAGCTTTTCAATATGCAGCAAACCCCACCTCCATCTATTTGATCCGGATCAATGCGGTTGTGCCACGTATGAACCGTTCTTCTCTATATTCAAGTATTATACTCGGTTTTATTAGGATTACAATAGCTCGTTCTTTGTAAAACGCTTCTTGCCGCCGGTTGCATTTTTACCGATATAGGGTTCGTACCAGCCCTTCGTTCCGTTTAGTGTTTGACTTGGGATCCGTCGGGGCTTTGATTTCGTAATTCGTGGCGGATTCATAATAGGAGGGAACATAAAGGTCGAAATTTAGATGACTTCTTATCTCTCGGATTTTTGCATCATCCGTGATCGGCGTACCGCATGCAGAGTGGACAAGTACACTCATGGCTAATATAGCTGCTTTTAACATAACTTTGCCTCGTTTTCTTTGAAGTCGATCCGGATAGCCATGTCGCTCAGCGGTCCCACAGCCATTGTTGGCGGGTCGCCTCTTGCGGCAACGTCCGATACATTCTCAGCTTTCCACGGCAACCAGGTTGTATGCGCATGTAACAAAAAAAGCCGAGCCCCCAAGGAGTCTCGACCGCACTTTCTCCAATTACCGGACAAAAAAATAAAAAATCCCTTATGTATCAAGGGATTTCGAATTCGAATTTATGGTGCGGTCGGCGGGATTCGAACCCGCACGCCTTGTGGGCGCTACCCCCTCAAGATAGTGTGTCTGCCAGTTCCACCACGACCGCACGTTATGAAGTTGAATGTCGCCCGAAGTGGTTGCGTACGCTAACCGGATTCATCGGGTGGTGAGCCATGAAGGACTCGAACCTTCGACACCCTGATTAAAAGTCAGGTGCTCTACCAACTGAGCTAATGGCTCGAATGGTGACCCGTAGGGGATTCGAACCCCTGTTACCTCCGTGAAAGGGAGGTGTCTTAACCCCTTGACCAACGGGCCGGACATCGTTCGCTTGAACCGCTTCGTTTCCGCAGCCCTTTCAGACGACAAAAATGATTATATCCGAATCCCCGGCAGATATCAAGCCCTTTTGTCCAAACTTTTTTTTGCTTAAAAATGTGCTATCCTAAAGCGGAAGGAGAGATGGAAATGACCGATATGCTCTTGTATGATTCCCGAACCCATACCATCCGGGAGACGCCCGTGAGAATGCCGGAAGACGGCGAAGTGGCGTGGATTCCCCTGATCGCGGCAACGCCCGAAGAAGTGCAGCGTGTCCTGACGGACATCTTCCATTGCCATCCCTTGCTCGTCGAGGACTGCGTCACGATGAACCAGCGCCCGAAGTTGGACCGGTATGAAAACCATTTGCTGCTGACCTTTTTCCATGTTGACGAAGACTTGTCCGTAGTCGAGATGGAGCATGTGATCGGGCCCAACTACGTCATTACGGTCTGCTCCCAGGAAGTGGCTTCGCTGCGGGAAGCCGCATCGGATTTCCGGCGGACGGAAGGGAGGCACATGGAGTTCTCCGGAGCCGTCCTGTACCGGCTGCTGGACCGCTGCGTGGACGACTATGCCAACGTGACGGACAAAGTGGACAACCGGATCGAAAAGTTCGAGCGGGCTGTTTTTCACAATCCTCACGTGCGGATTTCCGGCGAGGTGTTCCGGTTGAAGAGGCGCCTACACACGCTGCGGCGCATTCTGGCCGACGAAAGGGCCGTTATCGGCGAGCTGACCCATCAGCAGTTCCCGTATACCCGCAAGGAAGCCGATGTGTACTTTTCCGACATTTACGACCATATTACACAAGTGCTCGACTCCATCGATTCGTTCCGGGAATCGCTCACCGGACTGCTCGACCTGCAGCTCAACATGAAGTCCGACCGAATGAACGAAATCATGAAGACGCTCACGATCATCAGTTCGATTTTCATGCCGCTCACCTTCATCGTCGGGGTGTACGGCATGAATTTCAGGTATATGCCGGAATTGGACTTGCCTTACGCCTATCCTGTCCTGCTGGTCATTATGCTCATTATTGCAAGTTCGCTGTGGTTTTATTACAAACGAAAAAAATGGCTGTAGCCGGCTGCCGCGTCGATAAATCCTCGATCAATCCTTTCCGGAAAAGCGCCTCCTTCGCGCGGAGGCGCCCAAAACCGTTCCGAAAACAAAAAAAAGGCCCAACCGGAGTAATCTCCGACCAGACCTTTATTTATGTATGCCGCTTGTCGAACACCTGGCGGAGAGAGAGGGATTCGAACCCTCGCGGCTGTTACACCCTAACGCTTTAGCAAAGCGCCCCCTTCGGCCTCTTGGGTACCTCTCCGAATGGCTCCTCGAACAGGACTCGAACCTGTGACTACTCGATTAACAGTCGAGTGCTCTACCAACTGAGCTATCGAGGAATATTTCGTCGATTGACGTTGTGTTCTCGAAGCGACATGAATTAATTTAGCATGCTTCTCGGAGGAAGTCAAGCACCTTTCCGCAGGTTTTTTAAAAAAATTTTGGACCCCGCAGATCGGGCTTGCATCCGTCGCCTCAGCCTTGCGCAGGTTCGGCATCCACCAGCTTCAGCCCTCCCCGGCAACGGCCGCAGGCGTATTTGCGCGGATCGACTTTGCGCTTGCGGGGATAGGACATGCCGCACGAGCGGCAGACAAGCCAATACTTTACCGGCAAGCTCCGGCGGGCGCCCGGCAGCGTCTTGCAGTACAAGGTCGCCCCGACCTTTTTCAGCAGCGCCTTGAATTCCGGGTCCCGGTGGCGGTATCCGAGGCCCGCCAAATGCAAATGATAATGGCAGAGCTCGTGCTTGATAATCCGCTCGGTCTCCTCGCGGCCGTACACCGCAAGCTGATGAGGGCTGATTTCGATATTGTGGCTTTTCAGAAAATAGCGTCCGCCCGTCGTCCGCAGCCTGCCGTTAAAAGTCGCTTTATGTTTAAAAGGCAGCCCGAACGCCTCCCGCGAAACGGACTCCACCCATGCTTGCAATTCCGCGTCGTTCACGGTTTTCTCCTCTTTTCCGTTCCATTCGCCTCGCCGCCCGGAAGCGGCGCCGTTCCGGGGCCCGCTTGGCCCCGAACTACTTGAATTGTAGTCTCCGGTTGGGCTACACTGTCAAGTAGAATTTGCCCGAGGGGAGAACCGCAATCGTCATGTCCAAGATGTCCTATATCCTCCTGCAGCGAAAAGACGGGAGCCTGCTCTTTGTCGAAATGCCCGCCTCCCACGCTTATCAACTGAGCGCGTTGAATTTGAGGCTTCATAAAGAACTGTCCAAGCTGACCGCCGACAACGTGCCCGAACTGCCCGTAGCGGTAGCCGAATGCACGGGACTGGAACTGCTTGACGGGCGCATGACGCCGGTCAGCGGGTTAGCCTATATAAACGAACTGGAGCGCACCTTCGCCGCCATTCGCGAAACGTCGTATCCGCTCGTCTCCCTGCTTACCGAAATCCGCGCCCTGCAAGCACAGCTCGAACAGTGGTACGAGGAAGAGGGCCTGCTCTGACGCCCCTTGGTCCGGCGCGGATTCGCGGCTTCCGCCGCCACACCTTAAAATCGGACCTGCACGACGGGTGCCTCGCTCCCATATGCTATTAACACAGCACGAACGGGAGGAGGTCGACCGCGATGCCGCAATGGCTGTGCAATCAGCTCATGCGGGCGTACCTGAAAAAGGACCGCAGGCAAATCAAAATGCTGAACGACTGCTGGTTTTTTTACCAACGGCAGACGCCGTCGCAGCAGACGACGCCGGCTACGCGTTCCCTGCATTGAACGGCCGTTTGATCATGACCGGAAAGATCGCGGACAGGCATACGCACCCAACGGCCTCCGGTCCGCTGGCCCGAGACGAAGGCCGCCTCCTCCGCAAGCTTGCGCGCTTGCGAAGCGAGGCGGCCTTTTGACACGCTTGGCTTCGTTTGTTCAGGTCTCCTGCGGTCCTTTCATCGTCAGGCTGACCCGGCCTTTTTTCGCATCGATGCCGATCACCCATACCTTCACCGTATCGCCCACGGCCACCACCTCGGTCGGATGCTTCACGTAGCGGTTGCTGAGCTGCGAAATGTGGACGAGCCCGTCGTTTTTGATGCCGATGTCGACGAACGCGCCGAAATCCACCACGTTCCGCACGGTACCCATCAACTGCATGCCCGGCCGCAAATCCTCGATGTCGAGCACATCGGTATGGAAGATCGGCGGCGGCAGCTCGTCGCGCGGGTCCCGTCCGGGACGCAGCAGGCTGTCCACGATGTCCCGCAGCGTTGGAACGCCGACATCAAGCCGCTGCGTCATCCCGGCGATATCCATCTGCTGCAGGCGCGTCTTCAGCTCCTCCGAGCCGATCGCGGTCAAGGGCAGGCCCAGCATGCCGAACAGTGCGTCTACAACCTTGTACGACTCAGGGTGAATCGGCGTGCGGTCAAGCGGATTGTCCCCGTCCATAATGCGCAAAAAGCCTACGCATTGCTCATAGGTTTTCGCCCCCAGGCGCGGAACCTTTTGCAATTGAGAACGATTGGTGAACTTCCCTTGCTCTTCCCGCAGCTTGACGATATTCTTGGCAATCGTGCTGTTGATCCCCGACACGTAACTAAGCAGCGACGGAGACGCCGTGTTGACGTCGACACCCACATGGTTGACCGCCGATTCGACGACGCTGTTCAGGCTTTCCTCCAGACGCTTCTGCGAGACGTCGTGCTGATACTGGCCGACGCCGATTGCTTTCGGCTCGATCTTGACCAATTCGGCCAGCGGGTCCTGCACCCTGCGGGCAATCGAAACGGCGCTTCGTTCCGCCACGTCCAGATCGGGAAATTCCTCCTGCGCCAGCTTGGAGGCCGAATAGACGCTTGCGCCCGCTTCGCTGACGATCAGATACTGCAGCCCCCGCTCCGGCATTCCCTTGATGACGCCGGCGACGAACTGCTCCGTCTCGCGCGACGCGGTGCCGTTGCCGATGACGATCAGGCTGATCCCGTACTGGTCGACCAGGCGGCGGAACAGCGCCTCGGCCTCCGCCTTTTTGTTGTGCGGCGGCGTCGGATAAGCCACGGCAACCTCCAGCAGCTTGCCCGTCTCGTCGACGACGGCAAGCTTGCAGCCCGTCCGGTATGCCGGGTCGACGCCGAGCACGACGCGTCCCTTCACCGGCGGCTGGAGCAGAAGGTTGCGCAGATTCTCGGAGAAGATGCCGATCGCATGCTCTTCGGCTTTCTCCGTGAGCTCGCCGCGCAGCTCCCGTTCGATGGACGGCGCGATCAGCCGCTTGTAGGCGTCCTCCGCGGCGGCCGCCAGCAGGTCGCGGGCGGGAGACGGCCGCCGGATCATGCGCCGCTTAAGCTCTTCGACAACGCGGTCGGCCGGCACCTCGATGCCGACGGCGAGCACCGACTCGCGCTCCCCGCGGTTGATCGCCAGCACGCGATGCGGCGGCAGCCGCTTGACGGGCTCGGCATACTGGTAATACATCTCGTAGACCGACTCGGCTTCCGGATCCTTCGCCTTGCTGTGCAGCACCCCGTGATCCCACGTAAAGCGCCGCACCCATTTCCGGATGTCCGCATCGTCGGCAATGCCTTCGGCGATAATGTCCATCGCGCCCTGAAGCGCTTCCTCGGGGCTTGCGACGCCCTTCTCTTCGTCGACGTACCGCGCGGCTTCCGCATGGGGATCGCCGTGCTCCGGCTGCGACAGCAGCCACTCCGCCAGCGGCTCGAGGCCCCGCTCCTTGGCCACGCTGGCCCGCGTTCTCCGCTTTTGCCGGTACGGGCGGTACAAGTCCTCGATCTCCTGCAGCTTGACGGCCTTCTCCATCGCCGCTTGCAGCTCCGGCGTAAGCTTCCCCTGCTCGTCGATCAGCCGGATGACCTCGCTCTTGCGATCCTCCAGCTGCTGCAGATACCCTCTGCGCTCCTGGATTGCCCTCAGCTGATTCTCGTCCAGCTCCCCGGTCATTTCCTTGCGGTACCGGGCGATAAACGGAATCGTGTTCCCCTCGTCGAGCAGTCCCGCCACCGTCCGCACCTGGCCCGGCTTCAATCCGAGCTCCGCGGCGATCTGGGCGATCATCCGCTCCTCGCGGGCTTGTTCCGAACCTTGCATTTCCTCAAGCATCCAACAGCGCCTCCCTGTCCAATCACGAAAAACAAGCGCTCCCAGCCGGAAGCGCCTGCGTGATCGTTTACTTCTTTACGGATTCTCCAGCGTAGTGCAAACCGCCCAAAACATATTCCGTCACATCGTCCACCAGCTCTTGAGCCGACTGCGGGGTATGCTCCAGCAACGGCTGGAAGTAGTCCGTGTTTCGGTGGAACAAAATGGAGCCGAGAACGGACAGGAGCGCATTGTCCAGCGACCGGAAGCGAAATACGCCGATTCGGCGCCCCTCTTCCAGCAAATTCCGCAGCTTGCCCCAAATCGGGAACATATACTTGCGGATCACGCTCGTCCGGGGAGTTCCCAGGCTAATCTCCTGCTGGAGAATCAGCATCATTTCCGGCTCGCGGAAACGGTACTGCATCACCTGTTCAATAATATGGATGATTCCTTCCACAGGCGGGAACGGCCGATCCACGCTCGCCCGTATCAATTCGTTGGGCAAAAAATGCTCGAAAAGCGCTTCGAAAATTTTCTCCTTGCCCCCGAAATGATAAGAAATCAAAGCCACATTGGCGCCTGCCTCGTCGGATATTTGCCGGATGGTCGTCCGGTCGAATCCTTGCTGTGCGAACAATTTCTTGGCCGCGCGCAGCAGGCGCAGCTTCACGTCCTGTTCCGCCGATTCCATAATTTCCTCCGCCTTGATCAGGATCATGTACTATTATGAACCGTGCGCGGACGCGAATCAAGCTCCGCTGAGCGTCAACTTGCCTGCGCCGCCTCCCGGACGGGCTGACGGTCCGGCTTAAGCGCAACGGTTCCCGCTCCGACTGCGGCGCAGGACAAGGCGATCAGCAGCAGCATGCCGACGGCACGTCCCGCTCCCGGCCCGCCGAACAACACGTCCATGCCGCTTTCCACCGCGTACGTCGCCGGCAGCACATTGCCCAGATTGGCATAAAAATCGTTCAACAGCTCCCGCGGCACCATGGCGCCCGAGGATACGAGCTGAACGGACAGAAGCAGAATGTTGAACACCATGCCGCCGATGCCGAACAACAGCAGAAACATCTGCGTCAGGAACAAGAACGACAGCAGCATGACGAACATCAGCCCCCACAGCGCGAGAAAACCGCGTTCCGCCTGCCCGCCGAGCGCCATAATGAGCGAAGCGCCTACAAGCGAGACGCCCACCGCCGCGGCGACGTTCAGAACGCAGCGGGCGGCAAGACGCTGCCAGCGGCCCGTCTGAGCGGCCAGCGCCGCGGAGGATTGCTCCAGGTTCATGCTCATGATCATGGAGCCGACAAAGGAGGCCAACACCATCATCATCGGGATCATCTGATTGTTCATTCCGGAGACCGGATTCACCGGCTGGACATGGCCGACGACCCGTTCGGCCAGAGCGGCGGACGCCGCGGCGGCCTGTTCCGCAGGCTGCACCTTCGCCAGAATCTGCCGGACGCCTTCGCCGACGGCAGCCTTGTTTACCTCTGCCGTCACTTGACCCGAAACGGAAGTCATGATGCTTTTGATCAGCGACGGATTCGATTCGTTAATCCAAAAATCGAGGGAAGCCTGCCGGTCCGCCGCGGCAGCGTCCGCGGAGAAGGTCGAAGGGATGCGGATGACCATCTGCAGCTCCCGCTCGTCCAATTGCTCCATCGCTTCTTCGCGGTCTGAGAGCAGCACGGTCTGCACCGGCAGGCTCGACTGCAATTTCGAAGCGACCGCCTTGCCCAGCCCCTGATCCTCGTTGACGATGCCGACGCGAAGCTGGCCGGTCCGGTCCGTTACGCCTTCGTACCCGGTCATCCATACGACGGAGAAAATGAACTGGAACATAAGCGCCGTCGCAATGCCCATCCATGTCGTCGGCCTTTTCATAAACAGCTTGAGGGTTCTCATCTCTCACCATTCGCCCTTCTCTTTTAATCATTTGTTTTAATCGTTTGTTCTAATCATATGTTTAAAATAGCCGATGAACAGGCCCACTGTCAATCCTTGTCTTCGTTCCGCCGCAGATCGAAACAAAAAAAGACGAAAACCACCAAGCGGTTTCCGTCTTTCAAAAATCGATCAAACCGACGCTGATCTGCAGGGCGTCGTCGACTTTGCGCATCATTTCTTCGTCCAAGTGGGTGATTTTGTCCGTCAACCGCTGCTTGTCGATCGTCCGGATCTGCTCAAGCAGCACAACCGAATCCCTTTCCATTCCATAAAATTTCGAATCGATCTCGACATGCGTCGGGAGCTTTGCTTTCTGGATTTGAGCGGTTATGGCAGCTACGATAACCGTCGGACTGAAGCGGTTGCCAATATCGTTCTGAATGACGAGCACGGGACGCACGCCACCCTGTTCCGAGCCAACAACCGGCGACAAATCCGCATAGAATATATCCCCGCGCTTGACGATCAATGGGCTACACCCCGCTTACCAGTCGTCCAAGTGTGCTTTCGGCATCCTCTTCCGCATGAAAAGCTTCCGATGCTATGTTCAGGTTGATTTTGGCCATCTCCATATATCCACGCTGCATGGAATCGCGGATCAAACGTTTCTTCCGCTCCACGAGATATTGTTTCATCGCCTGCCGAATGACTTCGCTGCGGTTCGAATTTTCCTTTGCGACCACAAAGTCGACTTCCCGTAGCAGTTGATCCGGCAAGCTGATCATGATTCTCTTTGTATTATGCGCATTGGCCACCGAACAAGCACCTCCAAAGATTTTCCAGCCCTCTACCTAATTTCCAGTATGTCGGTCCCGGGAGAGAAATATACGACTCCCCTGTCGACAATCTAAGCATTCGCGTTAACAAGCCCATTTTCCTGCTGAACACAGCGCAAATTTATCCACTCGTTCAAACGTGCGCCAGCGGATTGGTTACCGCCACAATCGCTCCGTTCTTCACGTATACGCGGGGAACTCGCGAAGAAATCATGCAGGTGACTTCGTAATTGATCGTGCCAAGCGCGGCCGCCACTTCCTCCGCCGTTATCGTCTGATCGCCCTGCCGCCCGATGAGCACGACTTCTTCCCCCGGCTCGAATTCGGGGGCGCCTTCGGTCCTTGCGTCATCCAGCCGGATCATGCACTGGTCCATGCAGATCGTGCCGAGCACCGGCACCCTGGTTCCCCTAAGCAGCGCTTCGGCTTTGCCCGACAGCATCCGGCTGAAGCCGTCGGCATAACCGATCGGCAGCGTCCCGATCGTTTCCGTCCCGCTCGTCACGTAACGGGCTCCGTAGCTGATGCCTTCTCCGGGAGGAAGGGTCTTGACGTGCACGATTTGCGTTTTCAGCGTCATGACCGGTTCCAGGCGAATCCGGTCGCGGCGTACTTCCTCGCTCGGATACAGTCCGTACATGGCAATCCCAAGCCGCAGCATGCCCCCGATGTGGTCGGGCAGATCGATGCCGGCCGCGCTGTTGCCCGCGTGGATGATGCGCAGGGGCAAGGCGTGACGCCGGACATACTCCGCTACGGAAGCGAACCGTTCCGCCTGCATGAGCGTATGGCTTTTGTCGCTCTCGTCCGCTTTGGCATAATGGGTAAACATGCCCTCGACATCCAGTTGGGGCAAGGCGCACGCCCGTTCCAGAAACCGTTCGGCCTCGCGGCCCGGAAGCACGCCGAGACGCCCCATGCCGGAGTCGATTTTCACATGCGCCTTCAGCTTGGGGCCCTGTACGGGCAGCTTTTCGATTTCATCCAAGGAATCGTGCCTAAACAATGTAACGGTAATCCCGTGCTCCCGCGCAAGCGGGAATCCTTCGGGCGGAGTATATCCTAGCGTCAGCACCGGCGCCGTTACGCCCGCGCGCCGAAGCTGCAGCGCTTCGTCCAGCGATGCCACCCCGAGATAATCCGCTCCTGCGGCTACCGCCGCTCTCGCCGTTTCAACCGCTCCGTGTCCGTAGGCATTCGCCTTTACGGAGGCGAGCAGCCTTGTGCCGGACGGCAGGAGATCGCGGAATGCCTTCACGTTGCGCTCCAGGGCATCCAGCGAGATCTCAGCCACCGTCGGCCTGAAATATTCATCCACGGACCCGTCACCCACTTTATTCTGTCAAAACCATATCTTTAACCTATATGGTAATGTTACCGGGTGACCGTTGGGCTGTCAACGAATGATCGCGATCCAACGTTTTCCATCGCGGGCATTGGCCGAATATGGCAAAGGAAGAGCCGGTAGCGGGAAGCCGGCTCCTCCTTTGGCGTTATTTACCCGACGAATCCACCATCGATTGCGCGACCCGAACCATCTCTTCTTCCGGCAGGTCGATTGTGGTCAGCCGGTAATCCGTGCCGTCGTAGGTCCACGTCAGCGTCTTCGTATCCCCGGTCGTCAGGTGGCCCATCGTAAAGCCCAGATCAAGCGCAATGCCTTCGGTCGTGGTGACCGCCTCCGTCTTGGACACCGACTCCAGGATGGTGAAGTCGTACGTGCCGGTATAGCGGAGCATGACGCCCTGGCTGCCGTCGGCCAGCTTGATTTCGACGATGTCCTTTTGCTCGACGCCTTCGGGCAGCAAGTCCGGATCCGGCTCGACGGTCACAAGCTCTTCCGTCTGCGCGTCCGTTCCGGCTCCGTCGGAAGCCGCGCTCTCGCTTCCGCTCGCGCCTTCCGTCGTTTCGGAAGGAGCGGCGCCCGGCTCGGCCGACGATTCGCCTGTTGCTCCGCCGTTTGCGCCGCCGTCCGCATCGCTGGCCTCCGGCGCCTTCGTTTCGCTTGCGCCAGGCTGCTGCGCGTTCGTTTCGCCGCCGCCAGACTGCGCATTCGGAGCGGCCGTCATATTCTGCTGCATGTCAAACGCGGAGCGGTCGAATTTTTTCCCGAACTTGAAGTTGTCGAACTTCACTTCCACCATCAGGTTCGCGTTCGTATCCGTGATTTCCACCTGGCGCGGAGCGTAATCGGACTTGGCCAGCCAGATTTTTTGGCGCGCGAACGATCCGTTCTGATAGTTGCTCGCCATCACGTCGAAGACGTACGAATCCTTGTCGGACGTGAACTGGCGCGAATTGTCGAGTACGATGCTCTTCACGAGCGTTTGGTACAAATAGACCTGGCCTTGGTTCTCCGGCCATTCGCTCTGAAACCGGTAGCTCTTGTTCAGGCTCGGCGTTAGCACGAACACGCCGTCGTCGTTGCGGAGCACGATCTGTGTGATGTCCTTCTTGTCGTTGGTGAGCGCGATCCGGTAATAGGACGGTTTTTGGTACCACACTTCGACCTTGTACGTTTGCGGCTGCTGTCCGGTATGCAGAATCATCGTGCCGCTGCCTTCATAGCTGTCCATTTTTTCCATTACCTTGTTCAAATCCTTCACGACCGTTTCCGCGTTTTTGCTCCCGCAGCCCGCAAGCAATCCTGCAAGGAGAACGACGGCGGCAGCGATCCATGGGATCCGACGACGCATGAGATCAACCCCTCTGCACATTGGTTAGTCCATGGTTCATACTTATGAGGGGACTTGACCTAATATGCAGACAAGATTGACGAGCTTCAGCCAGCGGAGTGGAGCCGGCCGCCGAGCGTCCGCGCCGCACACGAACCGGCGGCTCTGGCGTACACGCGGGCCGCCCCTCCATCAGCGGAACCCCGCTTTTCCGAATTGCCACCCGTAAAAAGCTAAAATGCCGACATGCATTAAACTCAGAACCAGATACAGATTGCTGTAGACCGCCGCCGAATCGGCAAACGGGTTACCGCCCCTTCGCCGCGTCTCCCTGAACGAGTTCCAGGCCGTCTTCCCACTGCACGCGCACGGATTTGCCGGCGAACGGATCCGGGCTGTCGGATACCTGATAGTGCAGATGCGGCTCGCTGGAATTGCCGGAATTGCCGCACAAGCCGATCGGGTCCCCTTTGGACACGCGGTCGCCGACGTTCACCGTTACGGATCCTTTCTTCAAATGCGCCAAAACGCTGTATTCCCCGTTGCCGTGATCGATCACGACCATGTTGCCGGCCGGCTGCCGCTCGTTCATCGCTCCGACGGGCTCATTGTCTTCGACGTCGTTCACAACCTGCACCACCTTGCCGTCCTGCGGCGCGACGACCTCCTGCCCGAACGCATAGTAGCTTTCGTTTCGGGCCGGGTCGCCTTTATACGAATACCCGTCCTTGACTTGAATGAAATCGTAGGCGTAGCGCTGGCTTTCGAACTCGTAATGATAATTGGTGAGGACGTTTGCGCCTCCCCAGAACACGAACCATTCCCCTTTGAACGGCAGCCCGTAAGCCAGCTTCGTCTTCGCCTTGTCCGTTTCCGGGAAGCTACCGACATTCACCAGCCGCAGTCCCGAAATTCGGTTCCCGTCGTCCATGGTGACGATCAGCCCCCGCTTGCCTCCTTGGTCTTTCCAGGTGACGTATTGACCGCCGTTGACTTCAAAGCCCGTGTGCGGCACCCACGTTTCCACGCCCTCGCTGAAGCTTTGCACCGCCTCGCGGAAATCGGAAAGCGAAATCTCCTTCTGAAAATCTTCGGTAAACTGCGCGTAGACGTTCTCGTAATCTCCGTCGAGCAACGCCTGCCCGATTTGTCCGGCTTCGTATCGAACCTCTTGAACCGAATTCGCCGCCTCCGTTTGCGCCGGCTGCGAAGACGGCGTCCCCGTGCCGCTTGCCGATGCGCCCGCCGTTTCCGCCGGCTCCTTGCCTTCGTTGCCGCCGCAGCCCGCAAGCAGCGCGGCGGCGAGAACGATCGCCAAACCCCGTTTTTTCATGATCCGTCCCCACACCTTCCATGCCTTTTTTCTATGTTCACCTCCATCTTACAAGCCCCGTCTTGCCCGCAGGCTAACCGCGTCTTACCTTCGTCTTAAATCGTCCGCCGAAAATTAAGATTCCGTTAAGATTTCGGGCCGCTTATCCGGCAGGAAAACGATGTTAAAATAAGGTGAACATGTTCGGCAAAGGAGATTTTTACCGCGTGAAAGATGCCTTTATCCTACTCGTTGACGACGAACAAGCGATTCTCAAGCTGCTGGAGACGGCGCTGCGCAAGGAAGGATTCGTGCATATCGACAAGGCGGCAACGGCGGAGCAGGCGCTGGAAAGCTGCCAGCGGCGGGCATACGATCTGATCGTGCTCGACGTGATGCTGCCGAAGATGAGCGGCGTGGAGGCGTGCCCGCTCATCCGCCGGCTGACGGACGCCCCGATTCTGTTCCTCAGCGCGCGGACGACGGACCTCGACAAGCTGACCGGATTTGCCGTCGGCGGCGACGACTACGTGACCAAGCCGTTCAATCCGCTGGAAGTGATCGCCCGCATCAAGTCGCTGCTGCGCCGCTCCGGCAAACCGGCGGCTTCGGACGCGGCCCCGTCCGCCGGCGGCGGTCCGGTGTTCGACTTCGGCCGTTTTCAGGTCGACGAGGCGGCCGCCGAGCTTCGCGTGGAGGGCGCTGTCGTGCCGTGTCCGACGCTTGTTTTTCAACTGCTGTTGTTTTTCTGCAAACATCCGAACCGGGTGTTTACGAAAAGCGAACTGTACGAACGGGTATGGGGCGAAAACAGCGTCAACGACGACAACACGGTCATGGTGCACATCCACCGCATCCGCGAGCGGATCGAGCCGGACCCGGCCCGGCCGAAGTATCTGGTCAACGTGCGCAGGCTCGGCTACAAGCTGGTGAAGAGGGAGAACGTTCATGAACGTTAAATGGCGGCTTGCGTTTCGCCTGATCGCCTGGCTGGCGCTGGCCGGGTTCGCTTTGTTGGCTTTGGCGGGAGGCGCGCTCTACTGGACCATTCATCAGCTGACGCGAATCGAGGCGGCAAGGGATTTCGAAAGCGCCGGCCTGTACCGGCTGGTGCAAACGATACAAGCCGAAGGCGACGATTTGAAGTTCGATCCCGAACTGCTGGAGATGGTGCGGGAGAGCGGCGGCTGGCTGCAGCGCATCGACGAAAACGGGCGGGTGACGGACGCTTTCTTTACGCCTCCCGATGTGCCGGACGCCTACGGTCCGGGGGAGCTGACCGCCTATTGGCTGGGCAAAACGCCCTTCCCTTACCAGCTTTATCTGTGGATTCAGAGCAAGGACGGCGTCACCCATACGCTGATTTACGGCCTGAGCAACAAGGACGATCTCCTGCTGCGGCAACTGGCGGAACAAGGAAAAGTGGCCGGCGGCAACATTGCGCTGCCCGGCGAGCTGGAAGACCGGCTGCGGCAAGCCGGCGCCTGGCTGCAGGTGCTCGATCCGTCCGGCGACGAGTTGGCGTCGTTCAACAAGCCGGAGGGGGCGCTCGGCCGGTTTTCGGTGCAGGAGATGGCGCTTCGTTCGATTTATCCCGACCGCTACGGCGCGACGCTGACCTCCCGCTACGACGAGACGACCGGGCGGACTTGGGTGTTGAGTGCGCCGCTGCCCGGCTACAAACCCGGCGAGGAGCCGGCGATCGCGCCGGAAGTCCGGGTGCCGGCCACGGCCATCGGCCTGCTTTTTGCCGCGTCCATGCTTGTCTTTGCGCTGGTCGCCGGCTGGTTCGGGCACCGGTTCGGGTCCCCGATCGTCCATATGCTGACCTGGCTCCGTTCATTGGACGAAGGAAGCTACGTCGAGCCCGCGGACCCGTCCGGACGGCCGCGAAGCCGCAACCGAAAAGGCAAAACCAAACGCAGCTACCGCGTTTTCGAGGATGTCATCCGCTCTCTCGATTCCCTGTCCCGAACGCTTCGCCGCAACGAAGAGATGCAAGCGGAGAATGAACGGCTGAAGGACGAGTGGATCGCCGGCGTCTCCCACGACCTGAAGACGCCCCTTTCTTCGATTAAAGGGTACGCGCATATGCTGAACGCGGATGCCTACGAATGGACGACGGAAGAAGTGCGGTCCTTCGCGAAGGTGATCCTGGACAAATCCTCGCATTTGGACGAACTCATCAACGATCTTACGTTAACCTACCATCTGCGGCACGGAGGACGGGCCCCGTCCCTGGAAACCGTCGATCTGAACGAATATTTGGCGGAAGCCGTGCGGGAGGCGTCCAGCCATCCGCTGTACCCGGAAGGCAGCATCCGCTTCGTGCCGGACCGCAGACCCGCGCTTCTTTCGATCTACAAGCCGTGGTTTCAGCGGATTATCGACAATCTGACGGCCAACGCCCTGCTGCACAACAAGGAAGGCACGACGCTGACCGTATCCGTTCAAACGGGGCCGGAAGGCGAAATCGCCGTCTCGTTCGCGGACGACGGAGACGGCATGGACGAGCGGACGGCGGCGCGGCTGTTCGAACGGTATTACCGGGGAACGGATACCGAAAGCCGCACCGAAGGAACCGGGCTCGGCATGGCCGTGACGAAGGCGCTTGTGGAAGGGATGGGCGGCTCGATTGAAGTGTCCACCTCTTTGGGCCGGGGAACGGTCATCGTCCTCCGCTGGAAGGCTCCGAATTCCGGCCGATAAGCCGGGAGACGACATTTTCCATAAGCTTCAGCCCGATCTCCCCGCGCAGGGTGGCAATCGATTCGGGATGGAATTGCACCGCGGCAATCGGCAGCGTCCGGTGCTCGATCCCCATGACGATCCCATCCTCCGCAACCGCCGTGACCTCCAAGCAGTCGGGAACCTCCTTCGCGTACAAAGAGTGGTAGCGGCCTACGCGAAATTGCCGGGGCAGTCCGTCCCAAATCGGGCTCGCCCCCTTGATCTCCACATAAGAGGTCTTTCCGTGGCGGGGCGTATCCAGAACAGCCAGGCGTCCCCCGAAATATTCGACGATTCCCTGCAGTCCCAAGCACACGCCGAAAACGGGAATTTGTTTCTCAAGACAAAGCGAAAGCGTCTCATTCAAGGCAAATTGCGACGGCCGGCCGGGACCGGGGGACAGCACGACCAAATCGAACGGCTTTTCTTTTAACATGCTGCGGGCATAGGGGGCGCGCAGGGTGACGACAGTCGCGCCGGTTTGTTTCATGTAATTGGACAGCGTATGGACAAAAGAGTCTTCGTGGTCGACCAGCAACACGGTTTTGCCTTCTCCCGCCGGCGGACGAGCCGATATCGGCTCTCCCCGGCCCATACGGCCGGACCCGCGCACCGCCTCGACGAGCGCCGCCGCTTTAACGAGGGTCTCCCGCTCTTCGTCCTCCGGAACCGAATCGTAAAGCAGCGTTGCGCCAACGCGAATATGCGCGACCCCGTCCTTGATTCGGATCGTTCGCAACGTCAGCCCCGTATTCAAATCGCCGTTAAACGAAAGATAGCCGACAGCGCCGCCATACCAGCTTCTGGGCGACGATTCGTGCTCTTCGATCCACCGGATCGCCGCCCGCTTGGGCGCGCCTGTGACCGTGACGGCCCACATATGGGTCATAAAAGCATCCAGAGCGTCAAATTCGGGACGCAGAATGCCTTCGACGTGATCGACGGTATGAATGAGGTGGGAGTACATTTCGATCTGCCTTCGCCCGAGCACCCGGACGGAACCGGGTTCGCAAATGCGGGACTTATCGTTCCGGTCCACGTCGGTGCACATCGTCAGCTCGGATTCGTCCTTGGCGGAATTGAGCAGCTCCCGGATGCGGTCCGCATCTTCGATCGCGTCGGAACCGCGTCCGATCGTACCCGATATCGGGCAGGTTTCCACCCTTTTGCCTTCTACCCGCACATACATCTCGGGAGACGAGCCGACCAGGAATTCGTCCCCCAAATTCAGCATGAACCCGTACGGACTGGGATTGATTTCCTGCAATCGGGAAAAAATCCGGGACGGCAGACGGGTGCACGTCTCATACAGCGTATGGGAAGGGACGACTTCGAACAGATCGCCCGCTTTGAAAGCTTGGGCCGCCTCCCGCACCAATTGCGCGTAACGGCCCGGAACATAGCCCTCCGCCGGCACCTGCCCGCTCAGCTTCGGCTCCCGATGCGTTCCGGTTCTTTCAAGACCGTGCGTCTCTCCTCCTTCGAAGCGAAAATCATAGGACAACCGGTATGCGGCATTCAACCGATGATCGACGACCACGAGCTCGTCCGGCAGGTAAAGCACCGCGTCCGGCTCGTTCTCATCGCGCTCGGCCTTCAGCTCCATCGGCTCGAACTGAAAAACCAGATCGTACCCGAACGCGCCGTACAACCCGAGAAAAGGGTCCTCCGGAGAATCGAAAAGGTCACGGATCGCACGGATGACGGAAAAAAGGGAAGGCTGTCTTGTTCTTTCCTCTTCGTAAACCGGATGCCCGCCGGCTTTGATGCTGCCTGTTATCGTATCGCCTGCGCGGACGAGACGGCCGATATCGGCGGTTTGCAGCAGCTGAGAATAAATGGCGTTCAGCAGCAAGGCTCCTCTGCTGTTTTCGGCGGAGATGCGAAACCGGTCGCGATAGGCCCTCAATTCGAACGCGGGGTTCGTAAAACCGATATCCCACCGGGAATACCGGCCCGGATATTCATAGCCGCTGGAAAAAAGCGCGCCTTTCCGATAATCGATAGCCTTTTGTACGGCTTGAACGGCAGTCGCGGTTTCCAGCGGTTCCAAACAGCGGGTAACCTCGAGATGTCCTTTGGTCTTGTACGCATATTGCCGGGGAACGGATACGAACGACGATAAAATGCTCATGCGGATTCCCTCCTCCAACATTCAGAGGAGAACAGGAATTGCGGAGAGGATATGAAAACAGAAGCCAAACCAACGCCGCTCCTGCGGCCGTTCGGCATGGTCCATTCTCGGCTCGTCTCTTCTCGTCTCATCCAACCTGTTCTCGTCTCGACTGTCTACAGCTTACCGCAGCAACCCGATATTTTCAATCCAAAGCTTGCACGGTTGCCGTCCGAATATGGTAGATTACCTATAAAGGCTTCCGGATTGGGATGAGGTCGATGCTCTACTATTTTTTCGCGCTTTTCGGCGCCGCTATCGTACTGCTCGCGGGCAATCCGCGCCACGAAATCAACCGCTGGGCGTTTTGGTTTCTGGCTTTCGCCGCGATCGGCGGGCTGACCGATTTTCTTCGCGAGTCCGGATGGGACGCGGCGGCGCAGGCGGTTCAATTCGCAAACCTGGCGGTTACGCCTTATGCCGTCGCGGTTTTCGCCCTCGTCTATTCGGAACTTGTGGCCAGTCCCGCCCGAAAGCGGTTGTGGAAATGGCTGCTGCTGCTCCCGCCCGCCGCGACGCTGGCGGCTTCGGCCTGCGGTCCCGCCTTTCGAATCGATTACGGCTGGCTGCTCGCCTGGGCCGCCCCTTATTACACGGGCGCTTGCGTCCTGCTCGCGGCGGCGCTGCTTAAGGAAAACGACCGCGTCAAGCGGCGCAACCGGCTGATCATCACCGTCATGATGGTGCCGACCTTGCTGGCCGTGCTTTTCCTGATTTATGTGGCCAAACTGGTCAAGCCCGACTTCGATTTTTTCCGCTATGTGTCCCCGTTCTTCATTTATTCGTTCGCGGTGGCGATCTTAAGCCTGTTCGTGTACGGGGTGCTCGGCATCAAGCTGCGCGTGGAACGCGACCCGATGGACAGCGCGATGCAAGCGGCAAGCTCCGGTACCCATCTGCTGAGCCATTCGATCAAAAACGAAATCGGCAAAATCGCCATCAGCGCGGAAAATATCAGGCGCTCCCTGACCCGGCAGGACGAGGCCGCGCGGGAGCACCTGGAACTGATCGCCAGCGCCTCGGAGCATTTGCTCGCGATGGCGGAGCGGATGCACAGCCGGACGAAGCGGATCGAGCTTAAGCCCGAGCCTTGCCGGCCCGACAAGCTGGCGGAAGAAGCGGTCCAGCGCAACCGGGAGCGGGCGGAACGCCTGGGAATCGAGCTGATCTGCGCCTTCGCCGCGAGGCCGACGCTGCTGTGCGATCCCGTTCACCTGACGGAAATGCTGGAAAACCTGCTGTCCAACGCCATCGAAGCGCTGCCGGACGGCGGAACGGTCGTCCTCCGGCTTGAGCGCGGGCGAAGCGGCGTCTCGCTGTCGGTCGAAGACAACGGAATCGGCATTCCCCAGGACCGGATAGGCCGGGTGTTCGAACCGTTTTACAGCACCAAAAGCGGCAGAAGCAACTTCGGTCTCGGACTCTCTTACGTCTACAATGTGATGCGCCAATGCAAAGGATCGGTCGAGCTGACCAGCCGGGTTAACGAGGGGACCCGCGTCACGCTGCACTTTCCTTCGTCGGCCGTTGTAAAATCGAAAGGAGCCTGACCGTGGAACAGATCAAAGTGCTGCTGGTCGAGGACGACCCGGAGTGGATCAAAGCCATGACCAGCTTTCTCCATCACGAAGACGACATGCTCGTCGTCGGCTCGGCGACGAATAAAGAGGAAGCCGTCAGGCTGGCGCGGACGCTGGACTTCGATGTCGTGCTCATGGACATCCAGCTCGGCGAAGGCGCAATGGACGGCATTTACGCGGCCATCGACATTCACGACATTCATCCGGCCAAAATCATCATGCTCACCTCGCTTCGCGACGAGCGCGTCATCACGCAGGCGTTCACCGCCGGAGCCGTCAATTATATCGAAAAAAGCCGGTTCAAGGATATTCCGCACGCGATCCGCACGGCTTACCATCATCCGGCCGCGATGGACGCGCTGCTGAAGGAGTTCGCGCGGCTCAAGCGCGAGGAACAGCTCAAGCCCCTCACCCAGGCCGAGCGCGAAGTGTTTGAGCTGATCGAGGCCGGATATACGCAGTCCCAAATCGAGAAGATGCTGTTCAAGGCGGAAAGCACGCTGAAAAACCAAGTCAACAAAATCTTGAAAAAGCTCGGCGTCAAAACGAGCAGGCAGGCGGTCGAGAAAGTCCGCCGCAAGGGGCTCGGTCCGGATTGACGAGACGCCTGTTTCCGTTTCGGGGTACTACAAGACGTAGTACCTTTTTTGGCATTCGCCCCATAAAAGTTGGAACTGCACGGCGGCCCCGTTTCGGTCTACACTTTAACCATCGGAGGGATGCGGCTTGATCATTCGCAAGAAAGGCATGAGAGGCCAGGGGAACAGCCGGGAGGACGGCATAAGAAGCCGTGCGAGCCGGCAAGGCCGCACAGGCCGGCCCGCGATCCTGCTGATCGACGGACATTGCTTGCTGTGTCAAGGCATTACGCGGTTTATCGCCAAGCGCGATAAGCGCGCCGTTTTCCGGTTCGCCGCCCTTCAATCCCGGACGGGACGGCGGCTGCTTGCGGAAGGCGGCCTGGCGGACGGGCCGGACAGCTTCGTCCTGATCGAAGGCGGCCGCTGCTTCGTCAAATCCGACGCGGCGCTTCGGGTGTTCCGCCGGCTTGGCGGGGCGTGGCCGCTGCTGTACAGCCTGAAGGCGGTGCCGCCCGCCCTGCGGGATGCGGCGTACGATTGGATTGCCCGAAGGCGCTATCGCTGGTTCGGACGGAGCGAAGCCTGCCTGGTTCCGGACGAGAAGATCAGAAGCCGCTTTTTGCCGGACGGCGAAGAAGACACGGAGGCGCCGGAGAAATGAAAGCGAAGCCGATCTATGTGGAGCTGCCCATACGCGCCGATATGGACAAGCTCTGGCGGTACACGCAGACGCCGGAGCTGCACCAGCAGTGGGATTTGCGATTTTCCGAAATCGCGTATCTGCCCCGCAGGGCGGACGAAACCGTCCAGCGCTTTCTGTACCGCACGCGAATCGGCTTTGGCCTCAACATCGCGGGCACCGGGGAAGTGAGAGCGCAAATAGCCGGTCCGGGAGGCGAACGGCTGTCGACGCTCCGTTTCGGATCGGAGCAGCCGATCTCCCTCATCCGCGAGGGCGGCGGCTACTGGCGGTACAAGCCGCAGGGCGACTGCGTCGTCTTCAGCACCCGTTTCGACTACCGGACGCGCTTCGGAACGGCCGGCCGCCTGTTCGACCGGCTGCTGTTCCGTCCGCTCTTCGGCTACGCGACGGCCTGGAGCTTCGACGCGCTTCGCATTTGGCTGGAGCGCGGGATTCCGCCCGCCGCCACGATCCGCAAGGCGCTCGTTCACTACATCTGCGTCGCCCTGCTCGCGCTGCTCTGGCTGTACCAGGGCCTTGTGCCGAAGCTGCTGTTCCCCGGCACCTGGGAGTCCGCGCTGTTGGAGAAAGCGGGCTTGCCGGTCGGGCTTGCGGACGGCATCACGGCCGTCCTGGGCGTCTTCGAGATTGGGACCGCCCTGCTCGCCGTCCTCCGGCACCGCAGCCGCCGGGCGCTGGCGCTGCTGTGCGCGCTGCCCGCGCTGCTGTGCGCCCCCGCGCTATGCGTTAGGCCGGACCTTACGACCGCGCCGTTCGGTCCCGTTCCCCTCAGCCTGTCCATGATCGGACTCGGCCTGCTTGCCTCCCTGACGCTCGGCGACCTGCCGGACGCCGGACGCTGCGCGCGCAAGCCCGGAGAATCCGCATCATCCGCAGCTTATTCTTCAGGAGGAACGAGCGATGGCATCGATTTATGAACGAGCATTGGGAAGCGACTTCGGAAAGCTTCATCCGCGCATTCGGGAACGCTTCGGCTTCAGCAGCGAGGACAAGGTGGCCTCCGTCGGCGTCGGCGTCATGGACCGGATCTGGACTTCCAAATGGGCCGCCGTGCCGCTTCACATCGGCACATACCGCCATATCCTGTTCCCGGAGGGCGGGGTCCGCATCCCGTTTTCGATCGGCAACTACGCGTATAAGGACAGCTTCGGACGGGAGACCGTGACCTGGTGCCGCGAATTCAGGTTCCCGAATACGGTGCGCCGGTTCGACGCCACGATGATCTATAGCGATGAGCGCCGAACGATCGTCGATTATCTCGGCACGAAGCAGCATCTGGCGGTCGATTTGAGCGTCGGCGTGGCCGAAAACGGCGGCATCCGCATCCGCTCGGGCGAGCAGCGTTTCTACGAAGGCCTGATCGGCTTCCGGTTCCCGGCCCTGTTCACCGGAATCGCCGACGTATGCGAATGGTACGACGACCGCCAGCAAACGTACCGGATCTCGGTCCGGGTGACGAACAGGCTGATCGGAACCGTGTTCCGCTATTACGGCCGCTTTCAGGCGAGCGTCCGGCCGCTCGACCCGGCCCTGATTCCGCCGGATGTGCGGCCGCTGCGCGAGGAGCGCCGGGCGTGACGGCGGCACCGGAAAGCGGAATATTTCCCCTGCGGAAAAAGGAATGGTAAAATCGGGGAGAGATGATTCCATTCGAGGAAGGAAGGTGCCTCCCATGAGCTATGCGGCCTATTTCGCCGGTCAACGCGAACGGCACTTGAACGAGCTGAAGGAATGGCTGTCCATTCCGAGCATTTCCGCTTTATCCGAACATAAGCAGGACGTGAACGCCGCCGCGAAGTGGCTGGCCGACGCGCTCACCCGCGCCGGACTGGAGCAGGTGGAAATTCATCAGACGAAGGGGCATCCCATCGTCTACGCCGAGCACCTGCACGCCCCCGGCCGGCCGACGCTGCTGATCTACGGCCACTACGACGTCCAGCCGGTCGATCCGCTGCATCTGTGGACAACGCCTCCGTTCGAGCCGACGATCCGCGACGGCAAGCTGTATGCGCGGGGAGCAACGGACGACAAAGGCCAGCTTTTCCTGCATATCAAAGCGGTCGAGGCGATTTTGCGCGAGGAAGGCCGGCTTCCGGTCAACATCAAGTTCTGCGTCGAAGGAGAAGAAGAAGTATCCGGCACCAGCCTGGCGGAATTTCTCGCCGCCAACCGGGACAAGCTGGCGGCCGACGCGGTCGTCATTTCGGACTCCTCGCTGCTGGAGCGGGGCAAGCCGTCGATCTGCACCGGCCTGCGCGGCCTCTGCTCGCTGGAAGTGACCGTGACGACCGCCAAAACCGACCTGCACTCCGGCCTTTACGGCGGAGCCGTGCCCAATGCGCTGCATGCGCTCGTGTCGCTGCTCGCCTCGCTGCACGACGATCAGGGCCGCGTCGCGGTGGAAGGCTTTTACGAAGGCGTGCCGGAGCTGACGGAGCTGGAAAAAGCCGACTTGGCCAGCTACAATCCCGACGAGAAGCAGCTTGCCGCCGAGCTGGGCCTCGACACGCTTTACGGAGAACCGGGCTTCTCGTTCACCGAGCGCACCGGCGCCCGACCGACGCTGGAGCTGAACGGCGTGTACGGCGGCTTCCAGGGGGAAGGGACGAAGACGGTCATTCCGAAAGAAGCGCATGCCAAAATCACCTGCCGTCTGGTCGGGGACCAGGACCCGCAGAAGACGCTCGAACGGATCGAACGCCATTTGCAGGCGCATATCCAGCCGGGGGCGAAGCTGCACATCCGGCCCGGCGAAAAGGCGCGCGCTTTCAGCTGCGACCCTTCCCACCCCTTGCTTCAGCTGGCGGCCGACGCCTATGAAGAAGTGTACGGCACGCGCGCCGTGTTCACCAAGGACGGCGGTTCGATCCCGATCGTGGAGACGTTCTCCCGCATCCTGGCGGCTCCGGTCGTCATGATGGGCTTCGGCCTGCCCGACGAAAATCTGCACGCTCCCGACGAGCATTTCCATCTGGAGAATTTCGACAAAGGCCTGCTTACGCTCGTCGCCTATCTGCACAAGGTGGGACAAGGAACCGCTTCCCGAAGCTGAAGCTTCCCGAAAGCCGTTCGGACATGCCAAAGCCCCCGTTCCTGCCGCGAACGGGGGCTTTGCCCGTTTCGTCTAAGTCTTCCATTCCAGCTGGCGGCCGCCATGAGCGTCGGCAGCTTGGAGGGCGCTTGAAGGGCGGCGTGTCGGCCATCGGCATCGCGCTGGCGCTTGCGTCCCCCCTGAGCCGGGCGCTGGGCACCCGATGGGTACGTGGATACCAAACGCGTAACGGCCATGCAAACGACCTCGGCGGCACCCGGATTCCCCTCTTGTTTTGCCCCTGCGTTTCCATCAGCCGGGCAGATAAGGCGGACACAGGATCCGCTATTTGTTCAAAATCCCCCGATTTCCGCCTTCTCGCGGACAGACAATCCGTTAAGAGCTGTAAATCCGCAAAAAATAGCCGACGGACGAACGAATAACGGAACCTCTGTCCCCACATTCTCCCCGTAGACGAGATCGGCCGATTTAGCGGAACGACGGTCCACCAAAATCATCATTAACGGTTTGGCGGATCGAGCCGGAATGACGATCCAGGGATCACCCTCTTGCACATGCTTTTCTCAGCAAGCTAACTGTCCGTTAGGAAAGCAGCCTTACTTTGGGGACAGTCCCTTTGCCCGTTTCGTCTAGGCCTTCCATTCCAACTGGCGGCCGCCGATCACGTGATAATGCAGGTGGTGCACCGATTGCTGGCCGTGTTCCCCGATGTTTGTGATGACCCGAAATCCGGTTTTGTCCACGCCCGTGATTCGCGCCACGTTCTGAAGGACCTGATGAAGATGTCCGATCAGCTCCTTGTCCTCCGTCCCGATGTCCAGCAGGGACGAAATATGCTTTTTCGGAATCGTCAGCACATGCACCGGCGCGATCGGGTTGATATCGTGGAATGCGACCGCAAACTCGTCTTCGTAGACTTTTTGGGACGGAAGCTCGCCGTTTACGATTTTGCAGAAGATGCAGTCCATGTGAATTCTCCTTTGCTTGAAAATATAGAAGTTCGCGGGCGGGCTTACGCGGACGCGCCGCCCAACGCGCCGCCCAAAGAGAGTTCGCGCGCAGATGCGCCACGCCCTTGGGCGAGCCGCTCGTGCCCGACGTGAACCCCGCCAGGAACCCGTCCAGCGGCTCGTCGCGGTTCGCTTCAAGGGCTTGTCCGGGCTGCAGCCCGGCGCTTCGCTTCAGGGACGTCCACGAACGATTCGCGGGTCCGATTTCCTTGGTCCCGACAGGCTTGAGCCCGCTCCAAATTGGCATCTAATGGCATCGTATCATTTTTCGGGAATTCATTTCAATGCGATGTCTCTTTTTGTTATGATAAGGGAAAGGATTAATTTCCAGGAAAAGGAGAAGGGGATGCTGCTTTCCATTCGGAGGCTGCTTGCATACGGGGTCGATTTCGTGCTGCTCGCTATGGTCCTTATCGGGCTGCAGATGTCGGTTTATGCGATGACGTCCGGGTTTCCGTTCGATCGTTTCGATCACGGATACGAAATCGAATGGTGGGTTCTGGCGACGATGTCTTTGCCCGTATGGCTGTATTTTATCCTGTGCGAACGACTCTTCCAAAAGACAGTAGGAAAAAAGCTGCTCGCCTTGAAAGTGACGGACCGGACGGGATCGAACATCAACGTTGCGCAAGCGCTGGCCAGAACCGCCGTCAGGTTGCTTCCGTGGGAGCTGACTCATCCGATCGTCCTCGTCCCCGAGCCGTGGTGGAGCGTGGAGGAACCGGGCAATCTCTATTTGATTTATATTCCGAATGCCCTCCTGCTTCTCTATATTGCCGCGTTATTTTGGAATAGGGGGGCTAAAAGCATACACGACGGATTGGCCGGAACGCGGGTCACCCGTGCGAAGCAGGCAACGCCGCCGCAATCATTCGCCGAATAAGCGACGTCCATACCGTCTCGCCATGCCGCAAATGCGATTCTGGCTGTTTTCGAAGCCAGCCCCAAAAACCAACAAACCTCCAAAAACCACTGTAAAAAGCGGTTTTGGAGGTTTATTTGTTTTACATCCGGCATACAGCCCGCCGGAGCGGTTGGGCGCGGCTTCCCCGGCCCGGCGCCGTCGTCAGCTTTTCGGCTGGTCGACCTCGAGCAGGTCGAGCAGGAACATAAAAATCGGAATTCCGATAATGAGCCCCCATATGCCCAAATAATGCTGGGCAAAGATGAGCACGATGAACGTGTAAAACATCGGCAGCTTCGTTTTGTGCGCGTACAGGCGCGGATTGAGAAAATACGTTTCCAACGCGTGAATGGCCAGAATCATGACGATGGTCCAGAGCACCAGGGAAAAACCGCCGACCTGGTACCCGATGATGCTGATCGGAATAAACGAGATGACGACGCCCGCCACCGGGATGAGGCTCAGCAGGAACACCATGATCGTCAGGGCGAACAAATACGGAAAGCCCATGATCCAAAGGCCGATCATCGTCAGCACCGTATTGAACACGGCGATCAGAAGCTGGACCTCGATCACTTTTCCGAAGGAAGACGTGAACTTTTTGCTGAAGTATTCAAACTCCTTGTACGCCCAGCCGATCTTGCTGTTCCGGAATTTCTCCGTGAATGCGACGATCTTGTTTCTTTGCAGCAGATAAAAGAAACTCAGCAGGATGACGATCAGGATGATTTCCAGCCACTTGCTCAGCTTCTTGATATACTCGATCGCGCTGCTGAAGTACGACTCGTAATTGACGTCCCCTTTCTTCAGCGCGTCGATCAGCTTCTGCACGATCTCGTTGTTGTTGGACGTTCGCAGAAAGCGGTCGATGTTGCCGATCAACTCGATAATCTGGCTAATGATCTTGGGGACGTAATTGTAAATCCCGATTACAAGGCCCGACACCAGCAGCGTGTACAAAACGACGACGACCGCAATGGGGGATACGGGAAAAAAGCGGTTGAGCTTCTTCGTCAGGTAGCTCTGCAGCCGTCCCATAACAAAGGTTACGAGGAACAGCAGCAGGAGCAGGTTGAGCATATGGCGGAGACTGAACAACAGCAGCAGAACAAGCAAAAGAAACAGCACTCTTCTTACTCCGGGTTGAGCAAAAAACGTTCGCAACGCATCCATCGGCTTCCCTCGTTTACATTTGTCTCGTTCACTATTACGGTTCACATCGTCCCGCGTTTCACGATCCTGCAATATTTTGCCCGTACGATTTAAGAGTACCTTACATCAAAAGGAGCAGCAAGAAGCTTCCACCCTCCGGTTGCCGGGCTATGCCTTGCGTTAATCGTGGCTTGCCTTTTGCCCGGATTTCTTGACTGTGGTTACGCCCTTTATCCGATTCCCTCCCGTTCCCAACCGAATGTGCTACAATGGGGCCGTTCGCAAACGGAGCCGGCTGACCAACGCGTTCTGACAAGCAACGCCGTCAACAGCTTATGCCGGTCAACCGGCTTCTTGGAGTTTATTTGCGCCGAGTTTATTTTCGCCGGGAGGTTTGTCTGGAATGAAACAGGTCAGATTCGGCATTGTCGGTATGGGCAATATGGGCAGCAATCATGCGGCAACCCTTGCGTCCGGCAAAATCAAAGGAGCCGCGCTGACGGCGGTTTGCGAAGCGAGCGAGAGCCGCCGGCAGTCCATTCGCGGGCAGTATCCAGGCCTCGCGGTTTTCGCAACGTCACGGGAGCTGTTCGAATCCGGGCTGATCGACGCCGTTCTCATCGCCACTCCGCACTTCGGGCATCCGGCCGATGCGATCGCCGCGTTCGAGCGCGGTCTTCACGTGCTGATCGAGAAGCCGGCGGGCGTCTCCGTCTCGCGCGTTCGCCCGATGAACGAAGCGGCCGCAAGAAGCGGCAAAGTCTTCGGCATCATGTATAACCAGCGGATGAATCCGCTATACGCGAAAGTCCGCGATCTCGTCACTTCGGGCGAGCTCGGGGCGATTCGCCGGACCAACTGGATTATTACGAACTGGTACCGTTCGCAGGCGTATTACGATTCCGGTTCGTGGCGGGCCACCTGGGCCGGGGAAGGCGGCGGCGTGCTGCTCAACCAGTGTCCGCACCAGCTGGACCTCTGGCAATGGACGATCGGCATGATCCCGGCGCGGGTCCGGGCGTTCTGCCATTTCGGCAAATACCGCAACATCGAGGTCGAGGACGAAGTGACGGCTTACGTCGAATACGCCAACGGGGCGACCGGCGTGTTCGTGACGACAACCGGCGAAGCGCCGGGAACGAACCGTTACGAAGTGATCGGCGAACGCGGCAAGCTGGTCGCCGAAAACGGGAAGCTGACGTTCTGGAGATTGCGCGAACCCGAGCCCGAATTCAACGCGCGCAACACCGTTCCCTTCGCCAGCCCGGAAGCTTGGCGGATCGATTTCGATCATTTCGGCCCGAGCCCGGAGCATGCCGGCATTATGCAGAATTTCACCGACGCGATCCTGAACGGAACCCCGCTTGTCGCGCCCGGCGAAGAAGGCATTCTCGGCTTGTCCATTTCCAACGCGATGCATTTGTCCGCCTGGCTGGACCGTTGGGTCGAGCTCCCGCTCGACGAGCGGGAATTCGAGGCGCAGCTGCAGGCGCGAATCGACCGTTCCGCCTATCGCGCCGAAGAAGCCGCAAGCCGGTGACGCTGTCCGATAACGGTCCCATTATTTGAAAAGAATACGCTATCCACGGGAGGAGCATACGATGACTAGCGAAATTCGCGGCAAAGCCCTGTTCGGCGCCAGCAGCGGCCAGACCTACGCCCCCGCTTCCGCCAAGCCGGAACCGGTGTGCGGTCCCGGCGAATTCGTGATCGCGGCCGTCGCCCTCGATCACGGCCATATTTATGGCCAATGCCGGGGACTGGTCGAAGCCGGCGCGACGGTCAAATGGGTATACGATCCGGACCCGGCCAAGGTCGAAGCGTTCCGGAAGGTTTTCCCCGAAGCGAAGGCGGCTCCTTCGGAAGCGGCCGTGCTTGAGGACGACGAAGTGCGCCTGGTCGCGGCCGCGGCCATTCCGAGCGAGCGCTGGGCGCTCGGGCTGAGGGTGCTGGCGTCGGGCAAGCACTATTTTACCGACAAGACACCGTTTACCGAGCTGTCCCAGCTCGAAGCCGCCCGGAAAGCCGTCGCGGAAACCGGATTTAAGTATATGGTTTACTACAGCGAGCGCCTGCATGTGGAAAGCGCCGTCTATGCGGGCCAGCTCATTAAGCAGGGCGCGATCGGCAAGGTCGTTCAGGTGCTCGGAACCGGTCCGCACCGGCTCGGCACCGGGCGGCCGGACTGGTTTTTCCGCAAGAAGCATTACGGCGGCATCTTGTGCGACATCGGCAGCCACCAGATCGAGCAATTCCTTTACTTTGCCGATTGCAAGGACGCGCGCGTGCTGCACAGCAAAGTCGGCAATTACCGCAATCCCGATTATCCCGAGCTGGAGGATTTCGGAGACGCCACTCTGGTCGGGGACAACGGGGCGACGAACTATTTCCGCGTCGATTGGCTGACGCCGGACGGACTGGGCACCTGGGGCGACGGACGAACCTTCATTCTCGGCACAGACGGGTATATCGAGCTGCGCAAATATATCGACATCGCCCGTTCCCGGGACGGCGGCCATGTTTATCTCGTCAATCATGAAGGGGAAGCGTATTTCGACGTGGCCGGCAAGGTCGGCTATCCCTTCTTCGGGGAGCTGATTCTCGATTGCCTGAACGGCACCGAGAACGCCATGACCCAGGAGCATGCCTTCAAAGCGGCGGAGCTGTGCCTGATCGCCCAGCGGGATGCGGTGCGGATCAGATGAAATCGCCTTCAAAACGTGTTAAAATGGCATAAGAAGGATATCGAGGAACCCTGTTTCGCGGCGAGCCGAAACAGGGTCCTTCCAACTTTGCAGGCGGAGGTGTCCCGGATGCCCGTCATTCCGTATGCGCAATGGAACCGTCCGATCGAATTCGCGTACCGATGCGCGACGCCGATTGCCGAAATCAGCTTTCATTCCCATTCGTTTTACGAAATTTATTATTTTCACGAGGGGCAGTGCACCTTCCTGATCGGGGACCGCATCATGACGCTGGCCCCGGGCGACCTCATTCTGATGCACGGCATGACGCTGCACCGGCCGAACCCGCAGCCTCACGTCCCGTACATCCGCACGCTCATTCATTTCGACCCCGCCTACATTTACCGCGTATTGCCGGAGGATACGGTGCGCGGCTTGCTGTTGCCGTTCGGAGAACTTCGCAACTATCGCCTCTCCCTGTCCGGCGAACGGCGGGCGGAGATCGAACGGCTGCTCGAAGAACTAAGCCGTCTGTACGAAGCCTCCGAACGGGGCGACGCCGTTCAGCCGTTCGCCTATGAACGATTTACGCTGCGGTTTTGCGAACTGCTGTACGTCATCAAAGGCTGCTGCCGGCAGCCCGTCGATCGGCAAATCCACCGTTCCGAGCGGGAGCGCCACGTGCAGAACATCATCTCCTATCTCGAACGCTGCTATCACGAGCCGGTCACGCTCGATGCGATTGCGGCGGAGCTGCATTTGACCAAAACGTACGTCTCCAATCTGTTCAAGGACGTCACCGGAACGACGGTATTTCAGTACCTGTATAACCGGCGGATCAATCAGGCGAAGATCCAGTTCCGGCTCGATCCGCACATGCCCGTGACCAAAGTGGGCAAAGCGGTCGGCTTCGCGCACCCGGCGCATTTCACCCGCGTGTTCAAAGCGGCCGTCGGCTGCACGCCGGACGCCTACCGGCGCCGAATGCTGGAACTGCAGCAGGCCGGGAATTCGGCGTCTCCTTTGCTTTCCGCGTCCGGCGTTTGAATGGGGTCCCTTTAACAGCATGCAATATGCGTATAGCAAAAAGAGCAGGTCAACGGCTTCCCGCCTTGCCTGCTCTTGTCGATTTTGAAGGATGGTAGGCCCTGTGGGGATCGAACCCACGACCCGTTGATTAAGAGTCAACTGCTCTGCCAGCTGAGCTAAGGACCTGCGACGGAGATTATAATAGCACATATTTGGCCGATGTGCAAATGTATTTTTTGGAAATTTTAAAGCCCAGCATAACCCATAAAAACACCACTCGGGATAGCGGCAGCTTCGCCGTTATCCCGAGCAGCGTCTCAGTTCCGACTGCAGGCGGATCAGCCTTCATCGCACAACAGATCGCTTACGGCGCTCGGCTTGACCTCATTATCCTTGGCCAAGTGTTCGACCTTTTTCAGGTTGGCTTCGGATACCGTAAAGGACAGGCTGTCCTGGCGCCACGGATATTCGAAATACACCTTGCGGTCCTTCGGATCGAACGCCTTCACCCGGTTCAGGTTGACCAGATTCGTGCGGTCCAGCCGTTCGAACCCGGCGTTCTTCAGCAACAGATGAAGCTCGTCCATCCGGGTCGGATAGAAATAAACCTCATCCTTCGTATAGAACTCCGGACCTCTGGCCGTTGGCCGAATAGCAACAAGATTCTCTACGTTGACGGCACACGGGTTCCCCTTGCGATCAAGCAATAAAATCTGTTGCTCCATTCGCCCGCTCCCCTCTAGGCTGCTATCTTCTCAGCTCTTCGGGCACCTCGGGGCGATGAAACAGAAAATTGCATGCAGTCGACGCGAAAGCAACGGCGACAAGCGCCAATACCCGGGAAATGACAGTTACCGCATGACGTTTCATTACGATCATCTCCTTATCGGAATTCGTATAGTTGTTGCGGATTGTATCAATTGAGCCACTGCTACAGTGGAACTGAGCCAAAAGAAATTAAGCGATACGATCAGAACCGAAGCCAGCTTCAACAGCGGAAAATATCGCTCCGGAATGCGAGTGTGGCCTTTCAGATTGGAGGGTGCAAACAACAGCAACAACACGGCGCTGGCGATGATCGTTCCCTGCACCCACTCCTCCGTCATCGGGATATGCGGCGCAGCGGCCATACAGACGACGGATAAAACCGAGCACTGCAGCGCGGTGCGCAGATGGGCGCCGCCGGATACGAACTTGAGCGCCATAAACGCGGCAAGACCGAGCATCGTTTGGCCGAATTTTCCCGTAATCGCTCCTGCCAGACCAATCACCAATACCGTAAAAAAGAGATTCAGCAAGATGATCAGCGAATACTTCATCACATCGACGCTGGCCGTACGTTCCGGCTCCGCATTTTTGAGCCTCTGGGCAAGCCGCAAAGCCAAAACTTCAATCATCGTCTTCACGGTCCTTTTTTACGGAAATAATAATCAAAGCGATCAACGCCAGAAAAAACAAAATCGAAATGAGCAAATATGGCGGATCTTCAATCGCAATATAAAGCATATTGGCCGCCACAACCAAAACGATAGAAAGAAGCAAAAAGATAAGAAACGGAACGTTTTTCCGGACAAAGATCTGGCTGCGAGTAAACCGGCTCGCTTCCCGAATAAAGCTGAACCCGCCGTTCTGAAACTTCGTCACCCATGCGCACAGGATCATCACCACTGCGGTAGCGGCTTGAATGGCAAACGCATCGGGCGTATACGACTCGATTTTCAACGCGCCGCCGTTTAAATGAGAAACCATCGCCACGATCATCCATTGAACGATGGAGTTTACCACGTAACCCGTCACGACCATGACCGCCGCATTAAACAAATGCAGCCCCAAAAAAACCGAAAAGAAAGCGATATGCACCGCCACGTGAATCAACGGCGAAAAGGCTTGCAGCGACTCCATCTGCAACGAATTGGAGGCGAAGCTGAGCACGATCGCATACAGCGTAAACTTGAACATATTCTCCCGGACGTTGAACCGGAAGAGGACGAGAATCAAATAGATGAACGCGATGTACTCCAGGGAAGAGAAAAAGATGAAGCCGGCAAATTTCATTCCCTATTGTGCCTCCGTCAAACCGTAGGATGTTAGCCCTACTTCTATTCTATCAAATTTCCAAAATTAATCATCCTTTTTTTGCAAACCCGCCCCGATCCGAAACAGGAAAGAGAGACTTCTCCCGGAAATCTGGTAAAATGAAATGAGCGCAAGCGCAGCATAAGCCAAAAGGAATACGAATTAAAGGAGCTTGAAGCATGACTGTTCGAACGATACTGCCGTTTGGCGACCCGATTCTGCGGAAAAAGGCCAAGCCTGTCGAGGAAGTGACGCCGCGAATCGTCAAGCTGCTCGACGACCTGAAGGATACGCTGTACGCCGCCGAAGGCCGGGCCGGTCTTGCGGCGCCGCAGATCGGCATTTTGCGCCGGGCGGTCGTCATGGACTGCGGCGACGGCCTGATCGAGCTGATCAATCCGGAAATTGTCGAACGCCGCGGCGAGCAGCTTGGCGCCGAAGCGTGCCTGTCCTTCCCCGGTTATGCGGGAGAGGTAAAGCGCGCCCAATACGTGAAGGTAAAAAGCCTCAACCGCCGGGGCGAACCGTTCGTATTGGAAGCGGAAGGCTATCTGGCGCGCTGCGTTCAGCATGAAGTGGATCACCTGGACGGCATTTTGTTCATCGATCATGTCAAAGGGGACTTCCTGTACCACGAGCAAACCGGAGAGCGCATTTCCCTGCTCGACGTGAGGAAGCTGGCCAACACGGGAGAACTGTAAAGAAAACCAAGGGAGAGAGGAACTTGCGGTCATGGACGCGATCCGAAATTTGATTTTCGACTTCGACGGCACGCTGGCGGACACGCTGCCGGTCATGGGACACGCGTTCGCCAATGCGTTTCGCAAATACGACAACCGGGAACTGAACTTCGGCGACTTCAACCGGATGTCCGGGCCGACGGAGTTCGGCATCATTCGATTGCATCTCAAAAACAAGGAGCTGGCGGAAACGGCGATCGAAGAATTCGTCGCCGATTACGAGCGGCACCATGAATCGTTGGTCAGGAAGAACGATGAGATTGCGGCGCTGCTGCGGGATTTGAAGCAGGCCGGAGCAGGCCTTGCGCTTTTCACGGGCAAAGCCCGCCGGACGCTCGACATCTCCCTTGCCAAGCTTGGGCTGGAGCTTCCGTTCGACAAGATCGTCACGGGCGACGATGTGACGCGGTCCAAGCCGGCGCCGGAAGGCATCCTCCGCATTCTCGACGCGCTCGGCTGGAGCCGCGAGTACACCGTCTATATCGGCGACAGCAACGACGATATGCGAGCCGGCCATGACGCGGGCGTGCGCACGTTCGCGGCCCAATGGATGCCGAACGTGCAGGCGAGGCAATACGCGCCCGCGCCCGAACGCGTCTTCGCCAGCATAGGGGAATTCAGGGCCTACCTGGCCGGCCGCGTTCCCGGCTTCCCGGGTTGACGGCAAGCTTCGGGCTGCCGCCGAACCGACGAATACCGGCCAGACCGACCGCTGCCGGTTCGCATGTCCCGCCGGCGGGACGGACCGCCGCACGAAAAAACGGGAAGACAGCCTCACAAGGCCGTCTCCCGTTGCCGTTGCCGCGTTATTGAGGCAGCTCGACCGAGACCTCGCGGCGCTGCTCCGCCGAGCGCAGCACGCCGTCGATAATCGCCTGCTGAATCAGAATCTGCTCGCCGGGTATCGGCGCCGGGCGACCGTCGCGCACCGCTTCGGCGAAGTCGCGCACCTTCTCGTCGAACAGGTTCAGCGAATGCTCGATCAGCGGCACCGGCGTTTCCGTATGGCCGCCGAACGCATCGTGGTAAACGGTCATGCTGCCGATCGAGCCGTCCCACACCCCGGACCACGGCCCCGTGCCCGCCGGCGTCACTTTCAGGCCGGCGTCCGTGCCGAGAAACAGCGTCGCGCCTAGCGAATCCATATGCATCGCCCATGAAATTTTGAACTGCAACACGACATCGTTCTCAAACCGGACCATCGCCACGCCGAAATCCTCGACCTCGAAGCGGTCCGCCTCCGGATGGTATAGCGGATTCGTGCCGAAGTGATTCGATGTGAACGCCGACACCGTGAGCGGACGCGGATAGCCGAGCGCGTTCAGCGCAAGGTCGAGCGAATAGCAGCCGATATCCGCCATCGCCCCCGCCCCGGCCAGATCCTTGCGGATGAAGGTTCCGCCCGGCATGCCCCGGCGCCTTCCGCCGCCCGTTTCGACATAGTACACTTTGCCGAGACGGCCGGACTGCACGATCTCCTGCAACCGCTTCATATTCGGATCGTAGCGCGGCTGGAAGCCGATGCTCAGCATGTTGCCCGTCTCCCGCGCCGCCTGCGTCATCTCGACCGCTTCCTCCAGCGTGACCGACATCGGCTTTTCCAGCAGCACCTGCTTGCCTGCGCGCAGCGAGTCGATACTCGTCCGGTGATGGGAAGCGTTCGGCGTACAGATGCTTACCGCATCCAGATCGTACGCAAGCAATTCCGTATGGCTGTCAAAAGCGGCCGCTTCCGTCAGCCCGTTCGCCTCCGCGAACTGCCTCGCCTTGCCCGGGATCACGTCCGCCACCGCCACGATGTCGACGAACGGCAGCTTGCGGTAGGCCGAGACATGCGCGCGGGCGATCCCGCCCGTTCCGATAATGCCGACTTTGATTCGTTTTTCCATGGTAAGCCGCTTCCTCCCTGTCCGTGTTTCGGCTGTTCCGCCTTAGCGGGCCCCGCGCTTGTGCTTGCGGCGGTAGGCCGAGGGCGTCATGCCGAATTTGTTTTTGAATACGGGATACAAATAGTTCGGATTGCCGAATCCGTACCTCAGCGCGATTTCTTCGACCGAAAGGTCGCTTTGCAGCAGCTCCGAGCCGATCCGCTGCATCCGCGCGTTCTCCACCCATTCGCGGAACGTCGTCCGGCCTTCGCTCCTGAATATGCGCTGCAGCTGCCGGGGGCTGACCTGCACGCGTTCGGCCACTTCCTCCAGCGCGATCGGACGATCGGCATTGTCCTCGATGTACTGCGTTGCGAGCCGGAAGCGGTGTCCGTTCATGTCCCGCACGGGAAAACGCGCGGCCTCGTCCGGCTGGGCGAACACCCGCGACGATCTCAGCAAAATTTGAATGATGATCTGCTTCATCGTCGTGTAAAATCCGGTTCCCTGGTTTTCCCAGGTGCGATACGCCTCCAGAAATCCCGGCATGGCCTGGTAGCGGTCGGGCACGGGATAGCTCGGCATCGTCTGCAGCAGACGGACGCATTCCTCGGCCTCTCTCGCTTCCAGCTCGTCTCCCCATCCGTCCGGCGCCGCCCCGGCGAGCGGCACGATCTCGCAATGCAGGCACAACTCATGCATCGGGTCGTCTTCGTCCGATTGCTGCTCGTGCATCACGTCCGGCCCGGTCAAGTAAAACATCCCCTCGCGCAGCTCGTAAACGGTGCCGTCGATTACAACCGTCCCCTTGCCTTTGGGAATAAAATGGAACTCGAATTCGGAATGCTTATGCATCGGGATCAGGTGGCCCGGGGGAAAAGAAGCCAGATGGCACCGCAGCACGCGAATGCCGAACCGCCCCCAGCGGAACTGCAAATCGAGCCGGTCCATCCCGTAGCGTTTTTCCGCCATTCGCGCATAGGGAAACGAAACCGCCGCCGCCTTCCGTTCGTGCGCGTTCGAACGTTCTTCCGTCTGCATGCCTTCCCCCTCCAGTCCTTTTTTCCAATGCAAATGCTTGGCCGCTTAGCTTTCCAGCTCCTCGAGCCGAATCTGGCGCCGCTCTTCGTACGAACGGTTCGACGCTTCCATCAGCTTCGTCAGATCGAGGGCGAGCGCCACATTTTCCGTTGCTTCCGTCCCTTTTTGAATATGTTCTACCCATTGGCTGAACGCGGAAGGAAGCGGCTTGCCGAGCGGCACCTCATGCCAGCCTTCGCCTTTGCGGTTGCTGCGCACAAGCAGCTTCTCCTCCGGGAAGCCGAACAGCAGCGTGCCCTCGGTGCCGTGCACTTCGATGGAAAACGGCGAATGGCTGTTGACAAAGCCCGCTTCCACGATGCCAAGCGCTCCGTCCTTGTATTGTAAAACGCTTACAGCATTGTCCTCGACCTCGCGCCCCGTCACAAAGCCGAAGCCGGACGTCACCGCATCCGGAAGCCCGAGAAACAGCCGCACCAGGTACATCGGGTGGCAGCCGAGATCGATCAGCGCGCCGCCTGCGCATTGTTCCTTGGAATAGAAATGCTCGGGCAGCCAGTTCGCGGTCGCCCCGTTGTGCGACAGACGAACTCTAGCCAACGTCAGCTTGCCGAGCGCGCCTTCCGCCAGCACGCCGGCAATCGCCTGCGTATAGCCGTCATACAGCCGGGGCAGGGAAACCGTCAGCTTGACGCCCGCTTCTTTGACCGCCGCCAAAATTTCGCCGGCTTCCTTCAGCGTCGGCGCGAGCACTTTTTCCGTAAAAATATGTTTGCCTGCCTTGGCCGCCTTTACCATTACGTCCCGGTGGAGATGGGTCGGCGCATCCACGACGACGGCGTCAATGTCCTTGCGCGCCAGCAGGTCATCAAGCGATTCGTAAAAAGGAACATTGTACTTGGCCGCCTTCTCCCGTCCCCGCTCCGGCCGTTCGTCCCAGACAGCGGCAATTTCCGTGTCGGGATGGTCCAGCACCTGTCTCGTGTAATCCTCCGCGTGCACATGCCAGTAGCTTAACATGCCTACCCGAATCATCCGTCTCGCCCCTCACTTTAAATATACGACACAAGGAGAAGATATCATATGAGTTTGCATTACATAAATGCATTTTCACGCCATTCCGACTATAAAAATGCGACAATTTGTTTTCTCTCGCTTCTTTCCCCCGCGCCGAAGGAACCGCCGCCGCAGGCTTGACGGACCCTGCCAGAAAAACAAAAAGGCCCCCCGAAAGGGGAGCCTTCTTTCCGGCTTAGCCGGTTATCACATCATGTCCATGCCGCCCATGCCTGCGCCGCCTGCCGAAGCTTTTTCCTTCTCCGGCTTGTCGGCGACAACCGCTTCGGTCGTCAGGAACATGGACGCAACGGAAGCGGCGTTTTGCAGCGCGGTACGGGTAACTTTTACCGGGTCGATGATGCCGGCTTCGAACATGTTCACCCATTCGCCGGTAGCCGCGTTGTAGCCGATGCCGACTTTTTCCTTTTTCAGGCGTTCGACGATGACGGAGCCTTCTTGACCCGCGTTCGCAGCGATCGTGCGGATCGGCTCTTCCAGCGCGCGCAGGACGATGTTCACGCCGGTCTTTTCGTCGCCTTCCGCTTCGATTGCGGCAACAGCGTTGTATACGTTCACGAGCGCAGTACCGCCACCGGAAACGATACCTTCTTCAACCGCAGCGCGGGTTGCGTTCAGAGCGTCTTCGATGCGGAGTTTGCGTTCTTTCAGTTCGGTTTCGGTTGCAGCGCCGACTTTGATAACCGCTACGCCGCCGGCCAGTTTCGCCAGACGTTCTTGCAGTTTTTCGCGGTCGAAGTCGGAAGTCGTTTCTTCGATTTGCGCCTTGATTTGGTTGACGCGAGCTTTGATGTCTTCCGGATTGCCTGCGCCGTCCACGATGATCGTGTTTTCTTTGTTGACGCGAACTTGGCGAGCCGTACCGAGTTGTTGCAGGGTCGTGGATTTCAGTTCGAGACCCAGTTCTTCGGTGATGACTTGGCCGCCCGTCAGCGCCGCGATGTCTTGCAGCATCGCTTTGCGGCGGTCGCCGAAGCCCGGAGCTTTAACAGCTACGCAGGTGAACGTACCGCGCAGACGGTTGACGACGAGCGTAGCTTGCGCTTCGCCTTCCACGTCTTCCGCGATGATGAGCATCGGTTTGCCGGATTGTACAACTTTCTCGAGGATCGGCAGGATCTCTTGAATGTTGGAGATTTTCTTGTCGGTGATCAGGATGTAAGGATTGTCGAGGACAGCTTCCATTTTGTCCGTGTCGGTGATCATGTACGGCGACACGTAACCGCGGTCGAACTGCATCCCTTCGACAACTTCCAGTTCCGTCAGGAAGCCTTTGGATTCTTCGACGGTGATGACGCCGTCTTTGCCCACCTTGTCCATCGCGTCCGCGATCAGTTGGCCGACTTCTTCGTCAGCGGCGGAGATAGCGGCTACTTGCGCGATGTCGGTGCTGCTGCCGACTTGCTTGGAGATTTTCTTCAGCTCTTCGACGGCTGTGCGAACGGCTTTGTCGATACCTTTGCGCACGACCATCGGGTTGGCGCCCGCCGTAACGTTTTTCAGGCCTTCGCGGATCATCGCTTGAGCCAGAACCGTAGCGGTCGTCGTACCGTCGCCGGCGACGTCGTTGGTTTTCGTCGCGACTTCTTTCACCAGTTGAGCGCCCATGTTTTCGAACGCGTCTTCCAGTTCGATTTCTTTCGCGATCGTCACGCCGTCATTCGTGATGAGCGGAGAACCGAATTTTTTCTCCAGAACGACGTTGCGGCCTTTCGGTCCGAGCGTTACTTTTACGGCATTCGCCAATGCGTCCACGCCGCGGAGCATGGCGCGGCGAGCGTCTTCGCTAAATTTAATCTCTTTAGCCATTCTTCAAAACCCTCCTCAAAATATCCTTGATCGTACGTATTCAAAAAACGTTGTTTATGTGGGTATATCGCGCCCCCGCGGCCCATTAGCCGACGATGGCGTGGATGTCGCTTTCTTTCATAATCAAATACTCTTTGCCCTCATACTTGATCTCGGTGCCGGCATACTTGGAGAACAGCACCCGGTCGCCGACTTTCACTTCGAGAGCAATGCGCTGGCCGTCCTTGTTCAAAGCGCCGCTTCCCACTGCGACGACCGTTCCTTCTTGCGGTTTTTCCTTCGCCGTGTCCGGCAGAACGATGCCGCTAGCGGTTTTCTCTTCTTTGGCACTCGGCTCGACAAGTACGCGATCGCCCAAAGGTTTGATCATGAAAATAGCCTCCTTTAGAACAAAGCTTGATTTGTATTTTTCATGTTCTTGTTAGCACTCGATTGTCTAAAGTGCTAACAGACAATTATTATGATACTGATTTTGGGAGTGCTTTTCAAGTCCTTTTCCGTTAAAATTGGCCGGCAAAACGGGTCTCCGGCCGCATGTGGCGGAAACCTGAAAAAAGCGCCGTCCCGGCAGCGGAACGGCGCATAGGTACGACATCAATTATTTCCCCATCTTTCTGCGTTCATTCAGACGCGGTAATTCCCGGTCATTCCTTTCAGGCGCGATGCCATTGCGCTCAGATTGCGGGCCGTCCGGGCCATCTCCTCCGTCGAGGACAACTGCTGCTCCGTCATGGCGGACATCTGCTGGGAAAAGGAGGCCGTTTCCTCCGTAATCTGCGTAATATCCTGAATGGACTTCAGCACGGCCTGGCTTCCTGCCGACATCTGCTCCACGGCCGCAGCCGCTTCGATAATATTTCCGCTGAATTTGCTCACTTCGTCCACGATTTCGCGGAACGCTTCCTCCGCCGTGCGCATGCCGGTTACGGCGCCGTAGACCTGCTCCGCGCTCTGCTCGAACATTCCGGCCAAAGCGCCGATGTCGTCCGACATCGTCTCCAGCGTGCTGCCGATCTGAACGGCCGATTGCTGCGTCTGGTCGGCCAGCTTGCGGATTTCCTGGGCGACGACGGCAAAGCCGCGTCCGTGTTCGCCGGCTCTCGCCGCTTCGATGGCGGCGTTAAGCGCCAGCAGGTGCGTCTGGTTGGAGACTTCCGATATGTAACCGATGACTTCCAGCACCTGGGAGGACTGCTGGTTCAATCGCCGGACCGTTTCCAGCAAAGACCGGAAAGCGGACTCGACCTCGACCACGTCGGCCGCCGCTTTTTGCAGCAGCGCGGAACCGCTCTCCGCCCGGTTGCGCGCGGACATGGCCGTGTCCGACACGCCGGTTGTCGTCTCCGCCACCTGATGAAGGCCGTCCATCGTCTCGAGCATGACGGCGGAAATGTGTTGCGACTGCGTCACCTGCGTCTCCGAACCGTTTGCGACGCGCTCGACCGCGCGCGTGACTTCCGCGCTGACTTTGGCGTTCTCGTCCGCGCCCTGCTGCAGCAGCACCGCCGCGGCCGCAAGCTCCGCCGTGCTGTCTCGCAGCTCGCGCATCATCTTCTGCAGGCCGCTCAGCATATCGTTCGCCGCCTGGGCCAAATCGCCCACCTCATCCTGCGACCGGAAGTCGATCCGGCGGGTCAGGTCGCCGCCCGAACCGGCGATATCCTTCAAAGCGGACGTTACGCGGCCGATCGGTTCGACGACGGACCGGTTCAGATACACGATCGCGTATCCCAAGGCGATGAAAAGCACCGCTTCGATGGCGACGACCCCGAAGAACAGCAGTTTATCCTTCGCCCAGTCCATGCCGAGAAGCATCAACGCCAAAGCGGCCGCCTGCAGCACGGCAGCGACGCCTCCGAAAATCCCCAACTTTTTTCCCAGTCCGATGCCCGCACTTCTCATAAACTCGACTCCTTCCCTTCCGTCCCGCGAAAAAATATAACGAAGGCCCTAAAATATGTAATCGCTTCCAGGCGATTGTGCTACCAGTTTACCATAAATTTGTCGCAAAGAACATCGGGAAACAGCAAATGCTGTCATTTTTCGTCATAAAACGCATTTTCATGGAAAGGAGCCGAGATCGTTCATCGGAAAGGAAAGCGGGGAGAATCCGGGCAAGGAAGCGTAGTCCGCTCAGTACCCTTCTTTGCCGTCAGTCTCGCCGTTCACCCTTCATGTAGTCCGCTCAGTACCCTTCTTTGCCGCCAGACTTGACGCACACCCTTCATGTAGTCCGTCCAGTACCCTTCTTTGCCGTTAGTCTTGCCGCTCACCCTTCATGTAGTCCGCTCAGTACCCTTCTTTGCCGTCAGTCTCGCCGTTCACCCTTCATGTAGTCCGCTCAGTACCCTTCTTTGCCGCCAGACTTGACGCTCACCCTTCATGTAGTCCGTCCAGTACCCTTTTTTGCCGCCAGACTTGACGCACACCCTTCATGTAGTCCGTCCAGTACCCTTCTTTGCCGTCAGTCTCGCCGTTCACCCTTCATGTAGTCCGCTCAGTACCTCTCTTTACCGCCACCGCCACTGCTAACGCGCCAAGCAGTCCGTTCACTACCTCACATGGCCCCGAGCGGTTATATTGGATTTTGTGCAGGATACCGGCGAATTTCGCTCATTTACGGAACCTATGTTGAATTGTCTCCAATGAAAATGGCCCCAGAGCTTTGCGGATTCGGCTTCTGCGGGCCAAAAGATTGGATATATCCAACATATACCGGCTTTCGGCGCCTGAACGGCGTATTTGGTTGGATTTTTCCAATTAGATGCGTAGCTGGGTTGCTATTTAGTCCCGATGGGGATATAAACGCACAGGCTGCGGTTGCTCATAGGTTACGGTGGCTGTATGACCGTGATTGCGATAAATGGCCGAAGTTGCGGTATGGGTGCAGTTGCGGTATAGGGGCAGTTGCGATTATAGCCGCGGTAACGATATGGCTGGAATTGCGATTATAGCCGCGGTGGCTATACAGCGACCGGTTGCGATGAACGAACAGCCGCTGCGTGCTCTTGAACAACTGCGGCCGCTGCCGGCTTGCCGTTTTCGATTCTCCTTTCGGGTACAGCGCGATCTTGGGGCAGGGGGCATTATCCAACCGCCGTCCAATAAGGCTCATCCCATGCTCGACAAGAGCGTTTGGAGATGTTTGTCTGTTAACGAGCCAGCCGTACAAAAAAGCCGAGAAGGGCAACCCCTCTCGACTTGGAGACGATTCAAGGTTTCGAACCGGCCGTCCCCGCTCCGCTTGCCGCCTCGCGCTCCCATTGTTCCTCCCATTCCTGCTGCCGCGCCAGCTTTTTCCGATAAGCGGCGGAGGACAGCAGAATGCTCAGTTCGTACAGCACGATGAGCGGCACGGCCACCAGCAAATCCGAGATCACGTCCGGCGGCGTGATGACCGTCCCGACGAAGACCATGACAAACCAGGCCAGCCGGCGGAACTTCTTCAGAAACTGCGGGTTCAGAATGCCCAGCCGGGTCAAAAACAAAATCAAAAGCGGAAGCTCGAACAAAACGGCGAGCGGCAGCACGATATTAAACAGGAAGGAGAAATATTGCGCGGCTCCGTAAGTCTGCTCGAGTCCCAGCGTTTCCGTCATCTTCTCCGTAAAGGAATAAGCCATCGGGAAAACGACGTAATAGCCGAAAAGAATGCCGGCGACAAGCATGACAAGAGCCCCCGGCACATACCGGAGCGCGGCTTTTTGTTCCTGCGGGTGAAGCGCCGGACGGACGAACAGCCACATTTGAACCATGGCAAAAGGGATAACCACGACAAAGGAGACGACGAAAGCGAATTTCATGTATAAGCCGATCGCGTCCCAGGGCGAGAAGGTGTGCAGATCGATCCTCTCCGTCGGAGCCGCCGCCACGAGATAGTCGAACAGCGGCTTGGCGCAGAACAAACCGCCGACCAATCCGAGAACAAACACGATCAGGACGTAAATGACGCGTCTCCTCAGTTCGCCGATATGCTCCAAAAGAGGCATCCAGCCTTCGCCCGCTGGAAATTCCCCGGGAGAGTCGGTTCGTTCGTTCCGTTTCGTCATATTATTCCGGCAGTCGCCTTTCCGCTTTCGGCTGCTCCGGCTTCGCTTGCGTTTCCCCTTCCGAAGCGCCGACTTCGATGCGGCGGGACGGATTATCTTCCATGATATCGTTCGCGCCCCGCTTGAATTCCCGCAGCGTGCGGCCTACCGCTCTGCCCAATTCCGGCAGCTTGTTGGGACCGAACAACAGAAGCGCGACCACCACGAGCAAAATCATTCCTGTAGCGCCGATGCCAGACATCCAAAAGCCTCCTTGTTTGAAATCAAATGATCTTGCATGTCTTAAAGGGCGGCCGTTCGCGATCAGCAGCGGTGCAAACCGCCGTACCCCATTGCGACAATATCTTCTTTGACAATTCTATCACCGGCAAGCACGCGAGGCAAAAGAACGTCGAACGAGGTATACGGGTCATGCATGACGCAGCCCGGCAAGCCGAAAATCGGCACATCCCGCACATAGCCGAACAGCAGCATCGAACCCGGCAGCATCGGCGTGCCGTAGCTCACGATGTCCGCGCCGGCATCCGCAATCGCCCCCGGTGTGCGGTCGTCCGGATCGACGGACATGCCTCCGGTCACGAGTATCATATCATACCCTTGCCGAAGGAAATAGTGAATTTCGTTGACAATTGTTTGTCGGTCGTCGGGCGCGAAGCGCTGTTCGGCGACTTCCGATCCGAGCGCCGCCAGCTTGGCGGTCACCACGGGGCCGAATTTGTCGGCGATGCGCCCGGAGTAGACCTCGCTGCCGGTGGTGAGAAGCCCGGCCCGAAGCTTGCGCAGCGGACGGACGTCAACCGGGGAAGCCCCTGCGTTGCGCTCCCGGTAGCGCGCGGCTATTCGCTCGACCTCGGCCACCTTCGCTTCGGGCACGATGAGCGGGATGGCGCGCGTCGCGGCCACCGCTTCGCCCTCGCGCACGACCGTATGGGTTGCCACCGTCGCGAGCGCAATGTCGCCCAGCCCGTTAATCGCGTCCACGACTTCCTTCGCTACCGAAGCAAGCCCCGTAATGGCCGACTTGAGCGTAACCTTGCCTTCATGCGGCTCGCCGTAACGGATCCGATCGCCCGCCAATGCCGCGGCCATGCGCAGCGCCGCGTCGTCCTCGTGCAGATCTCCCGCGCCCAGCTCCATGACGTACAGATGTTCTTTGCCGATATCCTTCAGCTTCGGAATGTCTTCGGGAACGACCCTGTGTCCTTTCCGAAAAAGCCGTCCCTTGAACGCGCCGGGCAAAATTTGGGTCAAGTCGTGGGCCAGCAGCATTCCGACCGCGTCTTCGACCTTGACTTCGCGCAATACCGACGAGCTGCCGGCTCGCCGGATATGAGGTTCAGAAGCGCCTTCCGGTTGTTGCGTCATTCTTCAAGCTCCCCTCTCAGCCCCTTGACCTGATGCAAGGCGTACGGGAGCTGATCGATAATCCCCATGAACAGCTTGTGGACGGCTTTCGGTTCGCTCGGCAGATTGATGATGAGCGTCTGGCCCCGGATGGCGCAGACGCCGCGAAACAGCATCGCCCGCCGCGTCCAGCTCATCGCCGAGGCGCGCATCGCTTCGGCCATCCCCGGAACGACGCGATCGGACACCTTCAACGTCGCCTCGGGCGTGACGTCCCTCAGTCCAAGCCCGATGCCTCCCATGGTGAAAACGAGGTCGGCCTGAAAATAATCCGCCATTTCAATGAGCGCGGCGCGAATTTCGTCCTGCTCGTCGGGCACGATCCGGTAATCGACGATTTCCCCGCCCAATTCCTCTTCCACCAGCTCGCGGATGACCTGTGCGCTCGTATCTTCCCTTTCGCCTCGCGAGCCTTTGTCGCTTGCCGTCAGCAAGGCCACTTTCCAACGCATGTCCTTCTCTCCCCTCCGCTCACCCGTTCTGTCTTTGATGCCGGCCTGTCCGGAACCTTTGGCGGCGCGCTCCCGATCGCGTCCGAAGCGGCGGCGCTAATCGGATGCCGGGTTTTCGGCCGGCCGACGTTCGTCCGCGTAATAATCGCCGCTTTTGCCGCCGGTCTTGAAGACGAGCCGGGTCGGTCCGATCACCATATCCTTCTGCAGCGCCTTGCACATATCGTAAACGGTTAAAGCGGCTGCGGAAACGGCGGTCAAAGCCTCCATTTCGACGCCGGTTTTGCCCGTCGTTTTCACCTCGGCCGCAATAAAAAGCGTGTCCGTCCCGTTATCCGAAAACGTCAGGTTGACGCCCGTCAGCGGCAGCGGGTGGCACATCGGAATCCAATCCGACGTCCGCTTCGCCGCTTGAATGCCGGCGACCTGCGCCACGGCCAGCACATCGCCCTTGGCGACGGAGCCTTCGCGAATCCGCCTCAGCGTCTCCGGCGCCATCGCGATGCGGGTCTCGGCCCGGGCCGTGCGGGCCGTGACGGGCTTGTCGGAGACGTCCACCATGACGGCCCTGCCCTGCTCGTTAAAATGAGTCAGCCGGTCTTCGTCCGGACTCATCCGCTTCCCTCCCTTCAAACCGGATCAATCCGTTCTCCGTTGCCAGTCCGTCCAGCACGAGATCGTGCGGCTCTCTCGGCAGCGGCTCCTCCACCGTCTGCAGCTCGAACGCGAAGCCGATCCAAAGCGAGGTGTGGCCGGCCGATTGCCTTGCGGCGAACAAACGGTCGTAATAGCCGCCGCCGTACCCGAGCCGTCCGCCCTGCCGGTCGAACGCAAGTCCCGGCACGAGCACGACATCGAGCGGATCTTGCTCGCCGTACGTCCGGGTTCGCTCCGGGTCCGGCTCCGGAACGCCCCATTTGCCGGCCCGCCAATCCGCCGGCGAAGCGACCAGGCGCAGCTCCAGTCCGCCGCCGTCTTCGCGCACGCGCGGAGCCGCGATCCGGTGGCCGCGCGCCCAACACCAGTCCGCAAGCCATGCCGGATCGGCTTCGGAGCGGAATGCGCCGTACAGGCATACCGTCAGCGGACGGCCGAGCTTTTGCTCCATCGGAAGAAGAAGCCGGCCGGCGACGATCCGGCCGATTTGCCGCGACTTTTCGATTCGCTCCCGGGCCGGAAGGGCGTCTCTTGCGCTTCGGATCCGTTCCCGCCAGCGTTGCTTGTCGGTCGTCATCGCGAGAAGTCATCTCCTGCGGAAAACAGCTTGGCAAAACTGTTTAAAGTTAGCTTCAGTTTATCATTATTTCGCCCTTTTCGCCAAATGCCAACACTTATCGGACGATGACGCCCGCCGGCTGGCCGAAGGCGAAAAATCTGCGATTGAAGTCGGATGGAAACCTATTCGTTATGAGTCGTTATCCCGTCGAAGCCTAAGTCTTCATTTTCCATCCGGTCGATGACATTCCCTTTTAACAACCTCTCATCCTGTAACTCGACGATGTTGCCATCCTTTATATACCGAATATTGATCTTTAGCACTTCAGACAGGAACCGAAGGGGAACCATCGCCGTTTCGTTTTGGACGACGGGCTTCGTGTTCAGCTTTACTTGTTGATTATTCACGAGCGCCGTATCCTTACCTATAAATAATACTATCGTTTCATCTTCGACCGCGACAATCGCTTTTTGCTCTTTCCGGTCCCAATTCACGGAAGCCCCCATCAAATCGCCGACCAACCGAAGCGGCACCAAGGTTCCGCCGTTGGCGTCGGCGTACGGCATCTGCTGCGACGAATAAAGCAAGTACGGATGGTTCAGTTTCAGCTTAATCCCATCGTTCTCCCCAAAGCGGCTTGGGCGGACGGCATATGAAAAAACAGCATGACGAGTCTTCCACACATAACGTTCATCTCCAACCTGCGCTTGGACGTTCCTGCCGATTTACGCTAAACTTGTAAGGAGCCATACTGCATGAAACGACGAGTCGGAGGGATTCCTCTTGCTTTTGCAAGCATCAGGCATAACCAAGTATTACGGAGCTACGCCCGTCCTGAACGGGGTGGCGATTCAAATTAACGAACGCGACCGGATCGGGCTCGTGGGCGTGAACGGCGCGGGCAAATCGACTTTTTTGCGCATTTTGGCCGGAGAGACGGCCCCCGATGCGGGCTCCGTGTCCAAGCCGCGGGAGATCAGGATCGGCTATTTGGCCCAGAACAGCGGCTTCGACGGGCAAATGACGCTGCAGCAAGTCATGTCGTCCGCGTTCGGCCCCCTGCTGAAACAGGAAGAGGAGCTTCGGAGGTTGGAGATGCGCATTTCCGATCCGGCCGAACAGGAAGATGCCGCCCGTTACGAAGCGCTGCTCGGCCAGTACGCCGACCTGAGCGACCGGTTTCGCGAAGCGGGCGGCTTCGAGATGAACAACCGCATCCGCAGCGTTTTGCACGGCATGGGCTTCGGCGACTTCGCGCCGGATACCCCCGTATCCGCGCTTAGCGGAGGACAGCGCACGCGCCTTGCGCTGGCGCGGCTGCTTGTCGTGCAGCCCGACCTTCTGCTGCTCGACGAACCGACCAACCACCTCGACATCAAAACGCTGAGCTGGCTGGAGCAGTACCTCCGAACGTACGCCGGAGCGATGGTGATCGTCTCCCACGACCGCTACTTCCTGGATGCGACCGTCACGTCCATCATTGAAATCGAGCGCCATTCGGCCACCCGATATACCGGCAATTATACCCGTTTTATGGAGCTGAAAGAGGCCGAATTTGCCCAGCGCGTCAAGCTGTACGAGCAGCAGCGCAAAGAGCTGCAACGAATGGAGGATTTCATCCAGCGCAATCTGGCGCGGGCTTCGACGGCGCGGCGCGCGCAAAGCCGGCGCAATGCGATGGAGCGGATCGAGCGGCTTGAGAAGCCCGGGCACCTGAAGCAGGCGAGCTTCTCCTTTACAACAGAGCGGCGGACCGGCAAAGACGTGCTGCAGGTCGCCGATGCGTCGGCCGCTCCTGCGGCGGGGTTGAGCCCGCTGTTCCGCCATGTGTCTTTTGAAGTCAAGCGAGGCGAGCGGATCGCGATTCTCGGCCCGAACGGCGTGGGCAAGTCGACGCTGCTGCGGGCGCTGGTCGGCGAGCTTGAGCTAAGGGAAGGGAGCATCCGCTGGGGCACCGGCGTCATGCTCGGCTATTACGACCAGGAGCAGCGCCAGCTCAATCCGGCGAACACGGTGCTGGAGGAAGTGTGGAGCTCGTATCCGCAGCTTCCGGAAGCGGAAATTCGCACCGTGCTCGGCAATTTTCTGTTCAGCGGCGACGACGTCAAGAAGACGGTAGGCTCGCTCAGCGGCGGCGAAAAAGCGCGGGTCGCGCTATCCAAGCTGATGCTGCGCAAAGCGAACGTTCTCGTCCTGGACGAACCGACCAACCATCTGGATCTGTGGAGCCGCGAAGTGCTGGAGGCGGCGCTCGAGGAATACGAAGGCACGCTGCTATTCGTTTCGCACGACCGCTACTTCATCAATCGGCTGGCGGACCGCATCCTCGACCTGCATGCGGACGGCGTTCGTCATTTCCTGGGCAATTATGACGATATGATCGGGAAGCAGCAGGAGATGGAAGAGTGGGGCCAACCGACGGAAAAGCCCGTACCGGCCGCGGACGCCGAAAAGGCCGTCAACGATTACGAAGCGGAAAAACGGGCAAAACGCGAAGAAAGGGCCCGGCAGCGCAAGCGCGAGCAGGCCGAGGCGGATATCGAACGGCTTGAAAGCGAAATCGCCGCAGTCGAGGAAGAAATGGCCTCGGAAGACGTCTTTACCGATTACGTGAAACTAAAAGAACTGCAGACGGCCGTCGAGCGGCTCCGCAAGGAACTGGAAGCGGCTTATGCGGCTTGGGAAGCGCTCGTGGAATAAACCGCGTTAGATAGAAAGGAGAAACGCGATGGCATCGGGTCCAAAAGAGCCTCAGGAATCGCCGCTGCCGCTGGCGCAGCTCCGGTTCGTTAGGGAAGAATGGCTCCGGCAGCGGCTGGAAGAAGTGAAAGTGCTTTATCGGGATGAAAACGAACTGTATCGCCTGGTCAAAGATTCCGCAACCGGAGACCATTTCCTCCACTATGCCGTCCGGCACCTGAATTTGACGGCGGGAGCGGCGGAGGAGGAATATCATCATCTGCTGCCGCTCGAGCACGACGAAGTCATCTCCTTTGCGCTGGGCTCCCCGTTTTACCGCTATCCGGATGAATGGCAGGCTCCGTATTTGCGGAACGGCAGCGAAGGCGGCTATGTCTGGTACGATCCGAGCGGAGCCGCCCCTGATATTGCCGCCTACGAAGAAGCGGCCGCCGCGCTGAAGGAGAAGCTGCTTGCCTTTCGCCGCGAAGGCAGCTTGGGCGAGGAAGAAATCCGCCGTTTGCTCGAGGAGACGGAACGGCTGTTTCCGCCGAAAGCGCCCGACGAAAAGTAGCGGAAGCGGCCAACAGGTTATCCACAATCGAAATGCGAAGCAAAAAACCGGGAAGCGGAGAACGCCGCCCGGTTTTTTTGGCTGTATATCAATCTTTCCGTTAACGGATCGTTAACGTCGGATCAACTCCGGCTGTTTATATCCACATTGTCCACATTATCCACAACAGGGTTGTGAAAAACTCATCCCCTTTTCATAATTTTTGAAGTTCAACTCCCCCAACGGATTGACAGCTTTACCCACACTATACACATGGGTTGTGGATAACCTTGTCCACAACTTGTTCATTCCGATTTTCGGCGTTATTGACCGGCCGCCTGCTTGCCCTCTTGACTGAGCCTGACCGCCATAATGGCGCTGTTGCAGGCCGAAACGTATGCCCGTGCCGCGGCGAAAATGATGTCTCGGTGAATGGCCGTGCCGCGGTAACGCTTGCCCTGGCATACGACCGTGACAACGGCTTCCCCGAACGCATCCTCCCCGGTCGACAACGAATGCAGCTCCAGGTCTTCGAACCGCGCGTCGACCGGCATCGCTTCGCGGATGCAGCCGATCACCGCTTCGAGCGGCCCTTCGCCCGCCCCCGTGTACGTTCGCTCGGCATTGTCTTCCGCGGTCCGGATCGTGACGGATGCGATGCGCGAACGGTTCGAGCCGGCGAGCACCTGCAATTCCGTCAACGCGTACGGCTCGATCGCCTGCTCGGTCGACTCTCCGATCAATTGCAGCAGCACGTCGTCCGTGACGATTTTCGTCTCGTCCGCCTTGACCTTGAACCGGTTGTACACCTCGTCCAGCTCGCGGTCCTCAAGCGTAATTCCATACTCCGACGCGCGGTGCTTGATCGCATGGCGGCCGGAATGCTTGCCCAGAACGATCATGCTGCGCGGAATGCCCATCGCTTCCGGGTCCATGATTTCGTAGGTGTTCCGGTTTTTCAGCAAGCCGTCCTGGTGAATGCCGGATTCGTGCTGAAAGGCGTTGCGACCGACAATCGGCTTGTTGTACGCGATCGGAAAATGCATCGCGCGGCTGACCATGCGGGACGTCTCGAATATTTCCGAGGTGCGGATGTTGGTTTCGACCCCGAGCGCATCGCTGCGCGTCTCGATGGCCATGACCAGCTCCTCGAGCGAACAGTTGCCCGCCCGCTCGCCGACGCCGTTGACGCTCACTTCGACTTGCGTGACGCCGTGGCGGATGGCCGCCAGACTGTTGGCTACCGCCAGTCCCAAATCGTTGTGGCAATGGGCGCTGTATACGACCTTGTCCCCGCCGCGAACGTTTTGCCGGATTCGCGCAAACAGCGGGCCGAACTCCTCCGGCAGCGCATACCCCATCGTGTCGGGGATGTTGATGATCGTCGCGCCTTCCTCGATCGCCGTCTCGACCATCCGGTACAGAAATTCTTCGCTCGCGCGGGAAGCGTCCATCGGCGAAAATTCGATCTGCTCGACAAACTGCTTGCCGTAAGCGATCATTTCCCGCATCAACGCGATCACTTGGTCCTCAGTCTTGCGCAGTTGGTGCTGCAGATGAATCTGCGAAGCCGAGACGAACAGATGGAGCCGGCGGCGGGCCGCATCCCGCGTGGCGGCGACGGCGGCGTCGATGTCCGCCTTCACGCAGCGGGCGAATCCGCATATTTCGACGTCCTGCAGCTCGCGCGAAATTTGCTGAATCGCCTGAAACTCCCCGGGGCTCGAGATGGCAAAGCCCGGCTCGATCGTATCGACGCCCAGGCGGGCCAACTGCCGCGCGATCATAATCTTTTGCTCGGGCCGCAGCGACGCTCCCGGCGCCTGCTCCCCGTCGCGCAAGGTCGTATCGAAAATGTTGATTTTCTTCTTCATATGGAACGCCTCCCGATCGAATGGATTCGTAAAGATTGAAAACCGTCAACCAACGGATTACCGCTCGGTTCCGCCGCTTCAAGGTGCAGCCCGCTCGTCGGCGCGGTGCCGCCCATCATTGGGCGGAAACGGCAAAAAGCCCGCCGTCTCCTGCAAGAGACGACGGGCCGATCAGCCGCCGCGGTACCACTCCGCTTGGAGCCGCTGCCGTTCGGACGGCAAGCCGCGCTCCCCCTCATGCGCCGAATCCGGCCTTCCGAACGGCCGGATTTCGGCGAGCGCCCTGTATCGGGGGCCAGCCGTAACGGCGTACAAGCGCGGCCAATTGGGCCTGCGTTCCGCCGTTCCGCTCCCGGGCGAGTTCGGAATCCCTTCGTCTGCGTCGCACCTTCCCGCAGCTCTCTGCAACCAGGGCGGTTTCCTACTGCTCCCGATCATCGCGTTGGTACCTATTCGTATTGAAAGCGGAAGGCCGGGTGTCTTGCCGGCAAAAACACAAAAGCCCGCCGTCTCCGTTAAGAGACGGCGGGCCGGACGGCCTTCCGCGGTACCACTCTTGTTGACGCTCCTTCCCCGCATAACGAAGAACGAGTGTCCACCTCACGCGCCAGCCGGCAAATGACATCGCCGCTGCCGCACCCGGTCACGGGGGTTAGCCGTATCGCCGTACGCGGATGCGCATTCCGCGCGCATCGTTCCGACGATCCGCTCCCAGGCGAGTTCAGGCTTCCCTTCCACTGCGTTGCACCATCCCGCAGCTCTCTGAATCCGGGTGACCGCCTTACTGCTCCTGTTCCCAGCGTTTTCCCTTTGAATTGGATTTTATTATATTCTCCGCTGAATGTTCTGTCAATTCGTTATCGTCCAAAAATTTTTATAGTCCGCTTCCGATTGCCGCGAACCAACCGCCGCCGTCCCATTCCTTGGCCAAATCCGTGCGCGCACAGTCAGCATGCCGTTTTCTCCGTTTCATGAGCAACTGAACAATATAAAACCGGGGGCTTAGCGGCGTAAACGAGTCTCAGAGCCATCTCATGAATCGTCCCTTCCTTACGGGGACGTTATGCTGCGCAGCCCACAGAATCAAAGCTTTGCGGTCGTTCGCATCGCGGATGTCGAGGCAAAGCCGGACGGGCGGGACCCGGCGGCCTCTGGGTACAATGCCGACGATCGGGCCATCCATGCGGATGTCCCGGATTTCGCCCGGCGTCAGCGGCAAGCCGTTCACCTCGACCGACCCGTAACGAATCGTCAGTTCCGCACGGCCCCCCGCTCTTCTCGCAAACAGGTATATGAATCCGAACAGGCAGATGGCGGCAAGGCTTCCGAAACCATAAAAGACGGCGTCCTTATGCTCGGCTTCCAGCAGATTGCGCAGCGACAGCAGCAGCAGAAAAGCGAACAAGGCAAGCGTTTTGAGCTCCAACGGATACTTAACAGCCGCGCGGCGGCGCAGACCGGCTTGCGAATCGGACATGGCGCATCTCCTTTCCTGGACAAGTTGTCTCTATTATCCTATTCGGAGTGCGCGTAAACATTCGTTTTTTTAACAAGGATTGATCAAAATTGACTGTCTTTCCGTTATTTTGCCCTAAAACGGCTAAAATCCAGGCGACGAGGACACGGATTCCGTTATTCGGTTCAAACACACGCGATTTGCGATGTCCTGGCATCATTAACGGATCTACGGTCCGAAAGGAAGACGATTAGGAGCCGAATAGGAGACATAGCGGATTCTCTGTCCTCATGTTGCCGTGTGGAGGGGATGCGCGAAGGGGCGTTCGACGCGAGGCAAGCTGAACTGCTCGGGCGGCATGGGCGATCAGGCAACGCATCCAAGAGCCAGGTCAGAACGCGACACGGATGGGCGCCGGTCTGCGAGCCGCTCGCGGCCAAAGTGACCGACGGCTTCTCCGAACGTTCGATGCGGTTTTTGCCGAGTATCCGACGTTGCCGATTTCGCTCCCTACGGTTTCCGCTTCATGTTCTGGCCGTAAAAAATTTCGTCCATTTCTTCCCGCAATTGCGCTGCGATGTTCCGCTGCTCTTCCGGGGTCAGCTTCTCCTTCGTGTACCCGAACAGGTAGTTGTCCAGCTCGAATTGGCGGAGCTTGCACTTCGTATGGAAAATATGCTCCTGATAAACGTTGACGTCGATCATGTCGTACTGGGCCTTCACTTCGTCCGGAATGTAGTTCTGAATGGAGGTGATGTCATGATCGATAAACAGCTTGCGGCCTTTGATGTCCCTTGTAAAACCCCGAACCCGGTAATCAATCGTCATAATATCCGTATCGAAGGAATGGATGAGAAAACCAAGCGCCTTAAGCGGCGAAATTTCCCCGCAGGTGGAAACGTCGATGTCCGCGCGGAACGTGCTGATGCCTTCGTCCGGGTGGTATTCGGGGTATGTATGGACGGTAATGTGGCTTTTGTCCAGCGATATAACAACTGCGGCGGGAAGCGGGCCGGCCGGCGCATCCAATGGCTCTGCGGGTGCGGGCGCCTCTACGACCGGCCCTTCCGAGATCAGCACGGTTACGCTCGCCCCTTGGGGGACGTAATCCTGCTTGGCGACGTTGAGCACGTGCGCTCCGATGATCTCGGCGACGGTACGCAAAATGCCGGTCAGCCGCTCCGAATTGTACTGCTCGTCGATATATTCGATGTAGGCTTCGCGTTCCTCTTTCGTCTTGGTATAGCAGATGTCGTACATATTAAAGCTCAGCGTCTTGGTCAAATTGTTGAAGCCGTGCAGCTTCACCCGCCGCTTCGTCTCCGGCTTGCGCGCCATATCCGATTCCTCCCGTCCGGTTAAGGTTCGGTTCTATCTTGCCCAGCGGGCGGAAGGCGCACACATCGGCTTGTTCAGTCGGGGACCGTTCGGGTCGGAGACGGTTCAGCCCGGGACCGTTCGGAGCAATATTGTGCGGCAGATGCGCGGCAATCCGGCGGTCATTCGGGGCGTTCCGGAGCGAACGCTATGCGCTCCTAGCAGCTACGGCGAGGCCGTGCAAAAGCAAAAGCCGCCCGGACAACCGATGTCCGGACGGCCCGCGAATATTCGAATTGAAAACCCATCCCCCCGCGGTTTAGGTCGCAACCGACCACCGCTCCAGCGACAGCTGCGGCTCGGCCTGCATGTCGAGCGGCGTGAATTCGCCCCGGCGCCATTTCAAATCGGCGGCCGCGGCGATCATGGCGGCGTTGTCGCTGCACAGCGAAAGCGGCGGGATAAGCAGGGGCAGGCCCGCCTTCGCGCACAGCTCGCTCAGCCGGCTGCGCAGCCCCTTATTGGCGGCAACGCCGCCGCACAGCAGCATCTGGCGCACGCCGAATTCGGCCGCCGCCCGCATCGCCTTCGTCGTGACGACGTCGATGACCGACGCCTGAAACCCTTTTGCGAGCGCCGCATACGCCGGTTCCTCGCCTTTCATTTTCCACCGGTTGATTTCGGCGAGCACCGCGGATTTCAAGCCGCTGAAGCTGAAATCGTACGAGTCCGCTTCCAGCCAGGCCCGCGGCAGTTCGATTTCCTGTTCCGCGCTCTGCGCCAGCCGGTCGACATGAGGCCCTCCCGGATACGGGAACGACAGCGCCCGCGCCACTTTGTCGTACGCTTCGCCGACGGCGTCGTCCCGCGTTCGGCCGACAATCCGGAATTTCCCTTCCCGCTCAAGCAGGACAAGCTCCGTATGCCCTCCGGAGACGACCAGCGCAACGGCGGGGTATTCAATTTCGCCGATAAGCCGGTTGGCGTAGATGTGCCCGGCAATATGATGGGTGCCGATGAGCGGCACGTCCAGCGCCAGCGCCAGGCTCTTTGCGGCGACGACGCCGACCAAGAGCGCCCCGACGAGTCCCGGTCCCTGCGTAACGGCGACCGCGTCGACATCGTTCAGCGAAATCCCGGCTTTCGTTACGGCTTCCTCCAAAATGACGGTGATGCTCTCCACATGCTTGCGCGAGGCGATTTCCGGCACGACTCCGCCGAAGCGGCGGTGCGTGTCGATTTGGCTGGACACGATATTGGACAGCACTTCCCGTCCGTTGCGCACGACGGCCGCGGATGTCTCGTCGCAGCTGGTCTCTATGGCAAGCAGATGATAAGGCCGAGTCATTGCGCTTCCCCTTCCGATGCTCCGGCGGTTTCTTCTCCGGCGCCCAGGTCCGGAACCAAATCCGCCCACATGATGATGGCGTCCTCCCGGTTGTCCGAATAATATCCCGGACGAATGCCGGAAGCGACAAAGCCGAACTGGCGGTACAGCCGCTGCGCCCGCTCGTTCGAAACCCGCACTTCAAGCGTCATCCGGCGCGCGCCGAACCAGTGCGCGGTTCGCATCAGCTCGCGGAGCAGACGCTTTCCCAGCCCCTGCCCTTGATAGGGCTCTCGGATCGCAATGTTGGTGACATGGGCTTCGTCCACGATCACCCACATGCCTCCGTAGCCGACAATCGTTCCGGCCCGCTCCATGACCATATATTTGGCGAACATGTTGGAAGTCAACTCATTGCGAAACGCATCTTCGGTCCACGGAGCGGTAAACGTCTCCTGCTCGATCTGCGCGATCGTTCCGATATCTTCCAGCGTCATGGCGCGAAACTGAAACTCGTCCCGCTCCCGCTTTCCGTTTTCCAGCATTAACGTCCACGCTCCTCCCGCGCCGCCAGCAGCTTGGCCTCCGCCTCCGCCAACTGCGTATAGTTCGGAACAAAAGCAAACGCGTCGTCGCGCTCTCCGCCGCGAATCCGACGCTCCGCCAAAAGGCCGACCGCGCCGGCATGCATCCGGTACGGATAAAGGTCAAGCCGCGTCCCCGCCAATCCGTCTGCGCCCGCCGCAACGGCCTCCGCAAACGGTTCGGTCTGGCCGACGAACAAAATCGAAGCCGGCTTGCCGCCGGCATCCCCCTCCGCCGCTTTAAGCGCCAGCTTCTCCAGCCAGTCGCCGAACAGGCGAATGCCGTCCTCCTCGATTCGCGTCCATCCCCCGTCCGGCTGCGCCGCAAACAGCGCAGTATAAGCTTGTCCGCGCCGTCCGTCCATCAGCGGAACGATCCAGACGGCGCCTTCGTTCCCGCTCCCCGCTCCGGGCGCAGCCCGCAGCTCCATCCAGGCTCCCAGCGCCAAAGCTTCGAGACTGGATACGCCAACGAGCGGCTTGTTCCACGTCCATGCGAGCGTCTTGGCCGCGGTCACGGCGATCCTTACCCCCGTATAGGAACCGGGGCCTTGTCCCGCGGCGATTGCGCCGATCTCTTCCCGGGACATGCCGTTTCGCGCAAGCAGCGACTGAATCTCCGTCGCGATTCGCACGGCATGGTTGCGTTCCGTCAACGACACCGAGGAATCGAGAATGCTGCCGTCTCTTACGATCGCGGCGGCAAGCACGGAAGTCGACGTATCGAACGCAAGCACCGTGAGCGGTTCATTTGCGGGATGCTCCTGATTGTTCACTCGAACGGCTCCTCCTCAACAATTTCCTGTAATCATCGCCTAGACGGGAAGCATTCCGAGTTCCCTGCACCAGGCGGCATACCTTTCGCCCCGCGGCTCGGCCACGACGTCGCGCGAGGTCGGTCCGGTCACTTCCAGCCGGATGTGCAGACGTTCGGGCGGCAGTAACGGCTCGATTAACGAAGCCCATTCGACGAGCGACACGCCGTTGCCTTCGAAATACTCCTCCAGCCCGAGCTCGTCCGCCTCCTCCAGCGAAATCCGGTACACGTCCATATGGTAAAAGGGCAGGCGGCCGTCCTCGTATTCTTTGATAATGGTGAAAGTAGGGCTGCTGACGATATCGCGCACGCCAAGACCGCTTGCAAAAGCCTGCGCAAACCTCGTCTTGCCGGCTCCCAAATCCCCGTCCAAAGCCAGCACGGTTCCCGGACCGCAAAGCCTCGCGAGCCGCTCCGCAAAGCGGGCGGTATCCGCTTCCGACCGCGACTGCCAAACGAAGGCGGTCCCGTTGCCGCCGCGGTAATCCCTGTGTTCACGATCGCTCATGTGCCGCATTACCCCCGGTCCATAATTGTCCTTATTATATCGGGGCAAACGCGAAGTTGCAAAGACCGTTCGGTGCGTAAAGCGGCGCGGCGCGGGTCGATTCCGGTTCCGAAACGTCTATCCGGCAACGGTTTGAAACGGAATCTGGATATGGAACGAGCTTCCGTCCGTGCGCTTATCGTCCATCCAAATCTCGCCTCCCATCAATTTGACCAGATTTTTGCTGACGGCAAGTCCCAATCCCGCCCCTTCATTCGCGCCGGCGGAGGACGCATCGATTTGGGAAAACGGCAAAAACAGCATGTCGCGTTGGGACGGCGAGATGCCGATGCCGGTATCGATGACCGAAAACCGGATCATCGTTGAACGTACGGTTTGGGAATCCGTTTCGCCGACTCGCACGGCCTCCAGGCGCACGAAGCCGTAATCCGTAAATTTGACGGCGTTGCCGAGCAGGTTGGCCAGAACCTGCCTCAACCGCAGCGGGTCGCCGTAAAGCGCGTCGGGCAAGGTCTTGTCGATGGCGTACTCGAGGCGGATGCCTTTTTGCTTCGCGCTGACCGCGAACAAATGGATGCAGTCCTCGACGCATGCCGAGAGGCTGAAGATGGATTTCTGCAAGCTGATGCTGTCGAGTTCAATGTGGGAAAAATCGAGAATGTCGCTCAGAATGCGAAGCAGCGCGTGGCTGCTCTTCTGCTGGATTTGCAGAAGCTCGCGCTGGCTGTCGCTGATCGGGGAATCCTGCAGCAATTCGTTAATGCCGACAATCCCGTTCAGCGGCGTTCGAATCTCGTGATTCATCGTCGCGAGAAACCGGCTTTTGGCCAGATTCGCGCTTTCCGCGGCCTGCCTCGCCCGAATCAGTTCCAGCTCGGTCGCCCTCTGCTCGGTGATGTCCCTTCCGACGGTATACAAAAGCGGCTTGTTGTCATCCGTCAACGTGAAAAGGGTAACCTTGATCAGCAGTTCCTCGCCGTTTTTTTTCGCCACGTGAAATTCCGCCTCCTGCGGCTCGGACAGGCCAAGGGCCTTTTGCACGCTGATGCACAGCATGGATCGCTCCTTCCGGTCCTTGATCAGCTTTTCCGGATCGATATCGGCCAAATCTTTCTCCGTATAGCCAAGCCCGCGGTTCAACGCCGAATTGGCATGCACGACGCGGCGGGCATGGGGATCGTAACAGGCAGCCATTAGGGGAGTGTGCTCGAACAGGGAGAGGAACCGGCGTTCATGATAGACCGCCGTCTGTTGCGCGCGCCGTTTTTCGAAATACATGCTTGTCCACCCTGCGGCAAGGATGAACAGGACGAAACCGCCTGCGGCAACCAGCATGTGGCGATGGATATGGATGCTCAGCCCTTCGGAGGACCCGCCAGCCGGAACGAGACCGGCTCCGGCGAGCGAAACGTAATGCATGGATGCGATGGCAAAACCCAGCAGAACGGCTCCGAACATTCTGGCCCGAAGCGGAATGCGGCTTCCGTTTTGTCCGGAGAACGCCACATGAAAAGACAACCACGAACAACCGAAGGCCAGAACGGAGGAGATGACAACCGACGCCTCGCGGTAATGGATGCGCACAGGCATCTGCAAGGAGGCCATGCTGACGAAGTGCATGAGCGCAATGACAAGACCGGTCAGCAGACCGGCAGCCGCGATACGCAGCCCGCGATACGCCGGTCCGGTCAAACATTTCAACGCTCCGAAAGAAGCGATAATCGGAAATACGATGGACAAGACGAAATTCCGCGAGCAGCGGGCCGACGCAACATCCATCCGCAGCGCAAGCATGCCCGCGACATGCGCGATCCATACGGCCAAGCCCATCGCAATGGCGGCCATCGCCAGCAATCGCGTGTTCGTTCTGCCTTGTTCGAGGAAACGGTTCAAAACGTCAAACGAAATCAGAGAATAAACGAGAGTTGCAAGCACGGAGAACAGCACCAATAAGTCGCAATAATGTCCAAAGTCATGATGCATAGGCGCAGCTCCTACACCATTCATATGTATGCCTAAATCTTAAAACGCCGAAGTTTAAAAATCAAACCCAAAAGCCGGATATGCGGACAGATCGGCAAAAGAAAAACCAGCGACAAAAGTCCCTGGTTTCGTCCTGTTTTTCGATATGGAAAGAGCGGTTTTTTACGCTTGTTTCAATACGTCATGATCGACGTAGCGTTCGCCGTTCAGCTCGCTGATGATATTGATCGCGACTTTGGCGCCGTCGCCCGCCGTGATGATCGTATGCATGCTTACGCCTGCGACGGTTCCCGCCGCCCAGACATTGGCGAGGCTGGTCCGGCCTTCGGGGTCGGCATCGATCACCGTCTTGATGCGCGGCTCCGTGCCGGGTTTCGTCCGAATGCCGCTGGCCTCGGCCAAATCGGCGAACATGCCGGTCGCCACGATCACGTGCTTGCCCTCGTAGGAAGCGCCGCTTTCGGTATCCACCTTCACGATACCGTCGCCCGCGGTCAGCTTGACCGCCTTGTCCTTCGCGAATTCCGCGCCGTGCTTTACCGCCTGCCGCTTGCCGGTCTCGACCAGATCCGGCCCGGAAATATCCGGGGCGCCGTAATGGTTCTCGATCCAAGCGCGCCGGGTGACGCTCTGATCGCTGTCGATCACCAGCGTCTTTTTCCCCGCTTTGGAGGTGAAAATAGCCGCGCTCGCGCCTGCAGGTCCTCCGCCGATAATGACGACGTCGTATGCCATGTTGCCCTCTCCCTTCCATTCTCAATAAGATTGCCAGTTCATCCTTATCATAACACTGCAAGAGTGCGCTTTCAAAAACAATTATGGAGAAAGCTGCCGCGAGGAAGCAAAGCCGACCCGGCCAGGAAGCGGGCAAGCTCCCCGGCAGCCGGCGCCCCGGCGGCGCGGCTTTCCGTCAATCCCGTCCTTCTTCCAGCCGGCCGACCGACACGGTCATCGTGTTCAGCGGATTCGAGCCGACCCGTACGGTCGCCATCCCGTTTGCCTCATCGACATTTTCGATCCAAACCGGCCGTCCTTCCAGACGAACCTCGATCGTCTCTTTCGATTCGTAAATTTCCTGAGCTCTCCGGGCGTCCATTAAGGGTTATCCTCCTCCATCGTATCCGTCGTCGAGTCTCCGATATAGCCGTTGTGTTCGGTCACCTGACCGCCGCCCAGCCCTTCGTTGATCATCCGGTCGACGTCCATGTCGAAGTCGTCTTTGCCTTCATAATCGGAATCGCGGTGAATTGGATGCTCCGCCATCGTCATTCTCCCTCCGGATCGAAATTCAAAACTTGTCTTAATGTCTCCGCGCCGGGTTGAATTCATGCATTCAGGGGACGCTATAGGCAGCGAAACAACGCATACCCGGAAAAGCAAAGGAGTGTAAGCGAGATGCATACGGTCTGGAAAGGGGCCATCAGCTTCGGGCTCGTGCACGTTCCGGTCAAAATGTTCACGGCCACCGAAGACAAAGACATCCATCTACGTTATATTCACAAGGAGTGCGGCACCCCGATCTCCTATACACGCAGCTGCCCCCATTGCGAGCGGCCGGCCGAATGGGACGAAATCGTGCGGGGCTACGAATACGAGAAAGGACGGTTCGTGCTGTTCGAGAACGAGGAATTGGAGGCGATAAAGCCCGAAAATACGCGAACGATCCGGATTTTGGATTTTGTCGCGCTGCAGGAGATCGATCCGCTTTATTTTCAAAAAACGTACTACTTGTCTCCCGATCAGGCGGGAGCCGGCGCTTACAGTCTGCTGCTGGAAGCGATGCGCGACTCGGGGCGAATCGGCATCGCCAAAGTCGCCATCCGCAGCAAAAGCAGCCTGGCCGCAATCCGCGCGGTCGAGAATTGCATCTGCATGGAAACGATGTTTTATCCCGATGAAATCCGGCCCGTTCAAGCCGTGCCCAACTTGCCCCAGCAGGCGAACGTGAACGACCGGGAACTGGCGATGGCCAAATTGCTCATCGAACAATTGTCCACCCCGTTCGAACCCGCCAAATATACGGACGATTACCGGGCCGCGATGCTGGAGGCGATCGAGCGCAAAGTCGCGGGACAAGGCCTGGATGTAGTGACGGCTCCGGCGGCGGAGAAGACCAACGTCATCGATCTGATGGCGGCTCTGCAGGCCAGCCTCGAAGCCGTCAAAGCCGCTCCGCCGGACAAGGGAAAGGAAGCCGACGCGCCCGGCGCGCCCAAGCGCCGGTCAACGCGCGGACGCAAAGCCAAAGAAACCGCTCCTTGAAGGGGCGGTTTTATCACGGCGGCGGCGGGGTTAGGCCTCCAGCTGATGTAGTCCGTCCAGTACCCTACATTGCCCCCAGCCACGGTGCTCAACCTCCAAGTAGTCCGTCCAGTACCCTACATTGCCCCCAGCCGCAGTGCTCAACCGCCAAGTAGTCCGCCCAGTACCCTACATTGCCCCCAGCCGCAGTGCTCAACCGCCATGTAGTCCGCCCAGTACCCTACATTGCACCCGTCCGCGGCGCTCAACCGCCAAGTAGTCCGCCCAGTACCCTACATTGCCCCCAGCCGCAGTGCTCAACCGCCATGTAGTCCGCCCAGTACCCTACATTGCCCCCAGCCGCAGTGCCCAACCGCCAAGTAGTCCGTCTAGTACCCTTCTTGGCCGCCGACCCCTACGCTCACCCGCCATGTAGTCCGTCCAGTACCCTACATTGCTTTCAGCCGCGGTGCCCAACCGCCATGTAGTCCGTCCAGTACCTCACATGCCCAGAGCGGCTATATTGGATTTTGTGCAAGATACCGGCTCCTTTCGCCCATTTCCGGAACGTATGTTGTATTTTTTCCAACGAAACGGCTCAAGAACCCCGCTGATTCGGCTTCTGCGGGCCAAATGACTGGATATATCCAACATAGATCGGCTTTCGGCGCCTGAAAGGCAAATAGGATTGGATTTTTCCAATATGGACGCATAGGCTGCGGTTGCTCATTGGCTACGGTTGCGATTACAGACGCCGGTTGCGATAAATGGCCGAAGTTGCGGTATGAACGCAGTTGCAATTGTAACCGAAGTTGCGATTGTAACCGGAGTTGCGATTATAGTCACGGTAACGCTATCGCCGCGGTTGCGATGAACGAGCGAACAGCCGCTGCGAAACTTGGGCAACTTCGGCCGCTGCCGGCTTGCCGTTCCCGATTTTCTTTTCGGATATACCACGATTCTTAGGCAGGGGGCAAAATCATGGACCGGCCGTCGTTTTTTGCGTGCAACGTGGCAGAAGAGAAGGATGCTCCTTCCTCTTCTACCATTCCAATATTTATAGAATGAATTCTCGCAGAATCCTTGATAGAATGAAAAGCGTTCCAGAGCCGAAGCCTTGATCAAGGCGCGGGGGAACCAAGTTGTTGTGGGGTGAAGCCGCAATTGAAGCTATCGCGGCAGGGTGTACTCTTTGACCCTAACCCGTCAGCTAACCTCGCAGGCAAAACAAAGGGAGGAATGCTTTTTGTTTAAGCAAGGTTTCAAACGTTGGGGTATGTTGGCGATTACCGGCGCGCTGGCGGCGGCATTGTCCGTTCCCGCGGGCGGCGCTACGGCGGCATCGAAAGTTAGCGACGTGCAAGTGAAAACGTACGCGTTTGCGCTCGATTACGATTCGCTATCGAAGCTGGCCGACAGCTACGGCATCGATCTCGACCAATTGCTCAACCAAATTCAACAGGGCATCCCGCAAGGCGTCACGACGAAGCCGACGCTGCCTTCCAAGCCTTCTTTCGACTGCGGCAATAACGGTTCGAACACGAATGCAGGCAAAGAAAATGCGGGTTCGAATAAAGGCGGCGCAAACAACGGCAACAGCGGAGCAGGCTCGAATGCAGGCAGCGGGAACAAAGGATCGAACAACGGCGGATCCGGCAGCAATACCGGTTCCGGCTCGACGGTCGGCGTGTCGCAATATGCTGCCCAAGTGATCAATCTGGTCAATCAGGAACGCGCCAAAGCGGGCCTGAAGGCGCTCAAGACGGACAGCAAGCTGACGGCCGTCGCTCAAGCCAAGGCCAAGGATATGTACGACAATAACTATTTCAGCCATACTTCTCCCACTTACGGTTCTCCGTTCGATATGATGAAGAAATTCGGCGTGTCCTTTAACTATGCCGGCGAAAATATCGCCAGCGGCCAAAGGACCCCGCAAGAGGTCATGAACGCCTGGATGAACAGCCCGGGCCACAAAGCGAACATTCTCAACCCGAACTTCACTTCGATCGGCGTTGCCTATTACAACGGCAAATGGGTTCAAGAATTTACGGGCTGACCAGCCCGGGACAAGAAGGCCGGCGCCCCGCGCGATGCGGGATGCCGGCCTTCTTTTCGATTGCCGCCGAATTTCCCGTTTTTAGCGGCTAAATTCGGTTTTGCGCCGAAGAGTCCGCTGCCCCTCAAAAAAGAAGCCACAGCAGCAGCAAAAATCCCGCCAGCGCGCACAGCAGCCCTCCGATCCGGTAGCGAAAGCATGAAGCGGCTTCGGGCTCCCTGAACGGTCTTTGTCCTTGCAGCAAGTCCCGGAACGCTCTCGGGTGAAGGGCGACAAACAGCGCCGATCCCGTCCAGAACACGAGCAGCAGCGAGAGGGCGGTCTGCGGGGTGTCCATGGGTTCCTCTCCTCATCGTCGAATAATGCCGGGCGAACAGCCGCAAATCCGGCGAATCGCAAACCCGTTATTGTTGTTGTATTCAGCTTCGCCGCGCAACGTGACTTCATCGGCATTTAGCGTACATAAAACGACGGATTTCGGCGCACATTCTGGGGTAGATCCCCGGGGAACGCAAACCGGGTTGCGCAAAGGAGAGGGACATGAAGCAGCGCGTGATTTTGCAAATCGGCGAACACGAATTAAGCGTGTCCCATCCCGACAAGCTTTTATGGCCGGAGTCCGGCATTACCAAGCTCGCCTACGTGCAAACGCTGGCGCAGCTCGCTCCTTTTATGCTGCCGCACAGCGAGGGACGCTATTTGACGACGATCCGGTACCCGGAAGGAATCGCGGGGGAGACGTCGTTCTACCAGAAAAATTGTCCGCAGCCCGCCCCTCCGTTCGTCCGGACGGCCAAAGACGGGTCGATCAACTATGTGGTGCTCGACTCGCTGCCCACATTGGTTTGGCTGGGCAGCCTATACAGCCTCGAATTCCACGTTTCGTGCGAACGAATCGGCGATCCGCTGCCCGACCGCTGGATACTGGACATCGATCCTTCGCTCGAAGTCGAGCCGCGGCTGATGGAGGCGGCGGACGAAGTGCTGACTTTGCTCGAGTCGCTCGGTCTGCAGGCCGTGGCGAAGACGTCCGGCGCGACCGGCGCGCAAATCGTGATGCCGATCGAGCGCGGACCGACCTACGAGCAGCTACGCGCCTTCGGCAAATTCGTCTCCGAATATCTGGCGGCGCAAAGACCCGAGCTTTTTACCGTCGCCCGGCTGAAAAAAGACCGCGGCACGCTCATCTATCTCGATTATTTGCAGCATCACCCGGGCCGGACGTTAGCCGCTCCCTATACGCCGCGGGCGCGTCCCGGCGCGCCCGTGTCGACGCCGCTCACCCGCGAGGAGGTCAAGCGGGACGTAAAGCCGGCCGACTTCCACCTGGCGAATGTGCCGCAGCGCCTGTCGGCCGTCGGCGATCTGATCGCCCAATGCAAGCCGCAGCCGCTCGGCCGCGTGCTGCAATCGCTCTCCAAGCTATAACGCTGCGGGCTTTCGGCGGCGCGAAGCGCTCATTTTTTCCCGGCTTGTTTCCGGTAGTCGCTTGGCGCGCAACCGAACGCCTTCTTGAACGTGTTGCTGAAATAAGCCTGATCCGCATAGCCGAGCCGCTCGGCGATTTCGATCACGCGCAGCGACGTTTTTTCCAGCAGCTTGGCCGCTTCCTTCATCCGCATCGCGGTGACGTAATCGGTAAAGGTCGTCCCTTTCGTCTGCCTGAACAGCTTGCTGAAGTAGCTCGGATTCAGGTGAACCCATTCCGCCGCTTCGGCCGAGGACATATCGTACGCATGGTTCGACTCGATATAACGAATCACCTGATCGACGGGGGACAGCTCCTCCATCGCGACTTTGTCTCCGTCCCCGTTATCCTGCGGAGCCGCCCGCTCTTTCTTGCGCATCCAGACGTCGAAGCATGCTTTCAGCTCCTCGAGTTCGACGGGCTTCAGCAAATAATCGACGGCACCTTGACGCAGCGCTTGCTGCGCGTACATAAAATCGTCGTGGCCGCTGACGATGACCACGTCGGTCGGGTAGCCGTTTTCCCGAATGTCCTTAAGCAGCGTAAGACCGTCCATCACCGGCATGCGGATATCGGTCACCACCAGCTCCGCTTGGTTTGTCTTCAGCCAATCCGCCGCCTCCATGCCGTTGGCCGCCTCGTGAACGATGTCAATCGGCAGTTCCGTTTTTTGGATCACTTTGCGAAGCGCGGTACGAACCCACTTTTCATCCTCCACCAGCAGAAGCCGGTATCCCATTGCGATCTCCTCCCAGATGCGGATCGTAAGGCAATACGACGCTGACTTCCGTTCCTTCCCCTTCCGCGCTTTCCATCAGCAGTCCGCACCGCTTTCCGAATACGTGGCGGATGCGGCGGTGCACGTTTCGGACGCCGATGTGCGATTCCCGCACGGGCTCCTCCTCGTCGAACCGGAGCCGGAGCTGCTCGAGTTTGTCCGCCGGGATGCCCGGTCCGTTGTCCGATACGCGCACTTCCATAAGCCCGTCTTCCAGCAGCGCGGCCGACAGCCGGATGCGCGTTTTGCCGGCGTTTGGTTCCATTCCGTGAACGATGCAGTTTTCGACGAGCGGCTGCAGGGTAAACTTGCAAATCTGCTGGCGCATCGCCCAATCCGGAACGTCGAATTGGACTTCCAGCCTGTCCTCGAACCGAAACTGCTGAATCCGCAAGTACACTTCCACGATTTCGACTTCCTGCCGGATGGTGACGGTCAGGCCGGCATCCTTCACGTTGTACCGCAGCAGCCGGGCAAGCGCCGCCGCCATCGTTCCGATCTCGTCGATATCGTGCTCGAGCGCCATGCCGCGGATCGTGTCAAGCGAATTGTAAAGAAAATGGGGATTGATTTGGGCCTGCAGCATTTTGAGTTCCGTTTCCGTCTGGCGCAAATGCAATTGCGTTTCGTTCAACTTGGAAAAATACACTTCGTCCAGCAATTGGGACAAACGTTTCACCATGCGGTTGAACCCGTTGGCCAGCATGCCGATTTCGTCTTTCGACCGGACGGGCACCTTGCCGTTAAAGTCGCCGATTTCGACGCGCTTCATATACCGGTAAAGCCGCTTGATCGGCCGGACCAGGCTGGCGGCGAGCCCGACGCTGCAGACAAGCGCCAGAACCGTAAAGATCGCCGTCGTGACAAAAATTGTCCAGCCGATATTTTCCCGGCTGCTTCGCATCATTTCCGAATAGGGAATGGAGGTAACCACCTGCCAATGAAGCGAGTCGCTGCGGCTGAACGTGAGCAGCTGCTTCTCTCCTCCGACTTCCGTAACGAAGGAGCCGACGCTTTCGCTGCGCATGGCCTCGACAACGCCTTCAGGCGCCTTCGTGCCGATCAGCCGATAGTCGGGATGGTAAACGTAAATCCCTTGTTCGTCCAAAATAAACAGGTACCCTTTGCCGGATTCCCCCAGTTTCACCTTCCGGGTAACGTCTTGCAAGCGCTTGTAATTCACGTCGATGACCAGCGTCCCGAACGGCTGCAGCGTGTTGGGATTGGCAATCCGCTTCACGATCGAAAGGACGGGCTCCTGCCTGCCGTTCCACTCGATCACGCGGCTGTACACCTTCGGGCTTCCCGTGACCGGAATGTTGGGGAACCAGTATTCCTTCTCGATGCCATCTACCGTCGATACGCCTTCTTGAACCGCCGAATTGACGACCTGAATGTGGTCCAGAATGAGCGTGATGTTGATGACGTCGGACTGCGAATAGGCGGAGTTCTTCAGCACTTCGCGAACCGCGGGCACAATGTCGGCATCGCTTACTTCCTTGAGCGACTTCAGCTTCAAAAAGGCGACGACGTCCGGATGGTTGACAATCTTCAGCGTGTTGATTTCGAAGCCGCGCAAGTATTCTTCCACGTAGTGTTTGACCTGCTCGATAATTTGCCAGCTGTACCGCTTGGCTTCGTTTTCGAACGTTCGCGACGTTTCCCGGTACGAAATAAGCCCGACGCACACCATCGGGATGACGACCAGCAGCGTCGAATAAACGATCAGCTTCGTCATGAGGGGACGGTCGGCCAGCAGCAGTTTCCGGAAAAAACGTTGTACGAAAAGCCTGACGCGTCCTGCCATGATCGTCCCGCTCCTTTCCCGCGCATTCCTTGAAACCGCTATCCTGCATTTGCGTTCTTTATCTTAACACAAAGGAGAGACGCCTGGCAGGCGCCTCCCCTTTCCGTTTATTTCGCGGCTTCAATCGCATCCAGGACGTTGCGGTATTCGGAACGGTAGCTTTCGATAACCGGTTTTACGGCGTCTTTCCACGGCTGCAAATCGGTTACTTCGGTGATGGTCACGCCGGCCGCGCGCACGGCTTCTTCGGATTCCTTCTCGTATTTCGCCCATTCTTCCCGTTGATAATCGATCGAATCCAAAGCCGCCTGGCGGATAATCGCCTGATCTTCTTCGGACAGCTTATCCCATACCGTCTTGGAGACCAGCAGTACTTCCGGCACCCGCTGATGCTGATCGAGCAGCAGGTAAGGCGCCACTTCATAGTGCTTGCTGGAATAGTAGCTCGGATAGTTGTTTTCGGCCGCGTCGATGACGCCGGTTTGCAGCGAGCTGTAGACTTCGCCGTAAGCCATTGGCGTCGCGCTGGCGCCGAGGGCGTCCATAATGGCCAGATTGAGCTTGTTCTCCTGAACGCGGATCTTCTTGCCTTTAAGATCGTCGATGCTTTTCAGCGGCTTGGCGGAATAGAAGCTCCGGGAACCCGAAGAGTACCACCCAAGCCCCTGCAAACCGGAAGACTGCAGGCCGTCCAGCATGCTCATGCCCGTTTCGCCCAACAGGAAATTCCAGACATGCTCGTCGCTGTCGAAGATGTAGGGAAGACTGAAGACGCCGAAATCTTTGTTGAATTCCGCCATCGGACCGGTGCTGACGCGGGTGAATTCGATGGCGCCGAGCTGCACCTGCTCGATGACCGCCTTTTCTTCGCCCAACTGCGCCGACGGGAAGACGTCGATCGTGATGCGGCCGTTCGTCCGCTCCTTGACCAGCTCGGCAAACTTCATATCACCCTTGGTCGTCGGGTAGTCCGCCGGATGGGCCTCCGCCAGACGGAACGAATACGTCGGCCCGTCGCTTCCGCCGGCTTCCGGCCCGCTCGGCTGCGCGGAACCGCCTCCCGCTTTTCCGCCGCCCGAACCGCAGCCTCCCATCAGCAGCACGGCCGTGAGCGCCATTGCGATCATGCCCCAACGTTTGTTCTTGTTATTGTTCATGCCGGATTCCCCTTTCCTTTGTGTATCGGTCTTACGACCCGTTCACCAGATTCGGCAGCCACAGCGAAATTTGCGGCACGTATGTAATCACCATCAACACGGCGACCATGACGAGGAAGTACGGAATGAGCCGCTTCGTTGCCGCCTCGATGCTGACTTTGCCGATGGCGCAGCCGACGAACAATACGGTGCCGACCGGCGGGGTGATCAGGCCGATGCCCAGGTTCAGAATCAGCACGATGCCGAAGTGGACCGGGTCCATGCCGAGCGAGGTCACCACCGGGTACAGAATCGGCGTCATGATCAGAATGAGCGGTCCCATATCGAGCGGCGCGCCGAGAATCAGCAGCAGGATGTTGATGATCAGCAAAATCATGACCGGATTGTCCGAAATGCTCAGCAACCCGTCCGTGATGAGGGCCGGAATTTTCAAATAGGTCAAAACCCAGGCAAAAGCGTTGGAAGCCGCGATCAAAAACAAAACCATCGAGACGGTGCGGAACGTTTTCAAAAAGATGACCTTCACATGCTTCAGCGGAAGATCCCGGTACACGAAGAACGTCAGGATAAACGCGTACACGCAAGCGATCGCCCCCGATTCCGTCGCCGTAAACCAGCCGGAGAAGATGCCGCCCAAAATAATGACGGCTGTAAACATGGACAGGAACCCGTCGGCGATAATCTTGGGCACTTCTTTCAACTTGACCGGCTCGCCCTTCGGGTATCCCCGTTTCTTGGCGATGAAATAGGTCGTAATGAGCAGCGATGCCAGCAAGATCAGGCACGGCACGATTCCCGCGAGAAACAGGCTCGAAATCGACACGCCGCCCGCTGCAAGCGCATACAAAATCATGTTGTGGCTCGGCGGCATCACGACGCCTTGAATCGCTGCCGCGGATGTGACCGCGACCGAAAAATCGGCATCGTATTTTTTCCGCTTCATCGACGGAATCAAGACGGAGCCTACCGAAGAAGCGTCTGCCGCGGCGGAGCCGCTGATGTTCCCGAACAGCATGCAAGCTACGCAGTTGACCAGCGCAAGGCCGCCTCGCACGGCGCCGACGAGCAGCTGCGCCAGGTTGACCAGCCGCATGGCCAGCTTGCCTTCGCTCATAATCTGGCCCGCCAGAATAAAAAACGGAATCGCCAGCAGCGAGTAGGAATTCAGCCCCTGCACCATCCGCTGCCCGATAACGGCCAGCGGCAAATCCAGCGTAAAGGCCGTGAGCAGCGACGACAGCGCCAGCACCATGGCGATCGGAAAGCGCAGCAAAATCAAGATGACGAAGCTCGCAAGCAGAATCATAATGGAAACCGTCGCGCTCATTCAACCGTCTCCTCGTCCAGTTCTTTATGCTGCACGGTATCGACTCGGAAAAGATGGAGGATGGAGTAGCAGCTGACCATCACGCCCGTAATCGGCATAATGACGTACATGACGCTGCTCGGCCACTCGGTTGCCGTCATTCGGTTGTTGCTCATCAGCTCCGTAAACTGCCAGCCGTAGATGATGAGAAACAGGCCGAAGCCAAAGTTGCAAAGCGCGATAAACGCATCCAGCACCCGATTGAACCATTTGGGCAACAGCTTGGAGAAAGAATCCATCGCAATGTGCAGATTGTCCCTGAAACCGATTGCAATTCCCAAAAACGAAAACCAGATCAACAGCAGCAATGTAATTTCTTCCGACCAGAAAAACACAAAGTTGAACACTTTGCGCGTCACGACCTGCATCGTGACGATGATCGTCATCAACGCGACCAGGCTGACCGCGACGGCTTCAATCGCGCGATCGATCCGCACGGCAATCGCCTTCAACTTGGGAAGGAGAGCGCCCATCCGTTCTTTCACCCCTTGCGTTTCGTATTCGCTTATTCATTTTAAGCGCTTACAGAAAGCCGAAGAAGGATGCGATCTTGTGCTTTATTTGTAATATTTTTGTTTGTTGGGAGCCGGGATCTGCACAAAGCCATTCGGGGCGATGTAGCGCAATGGACGGACTACTTGGAGGCTGAGCACTACCGCACATACCCCAATCGCCCTAGACGGCCCCCTCCTGGCGGAGCTCCCGTTGCGAGCCGGCTTCAACGCGCGGAATTCCCGCCTGTTCCCGCCTTGAAGCCGACGGCTACGCCGGTTCAACCGGTTGAAGCCGGGTGCTGCTTGAACGCGCCGCAGAAAAAAAGAACGGAGCAAGACGCGAACGACATCCGCGAAACCTGCAGGCAGGTCTCGGATGGTTCGCGCCGCTCCGTTCCGTTATTGGCGTGCGCCCGCCGGTTGAGCGGCCCGGTGCACGGCCGGCCGGAACCGCTCTTTCGGCCCAAGGCTCCGCCGGTCAGCCCGCCACGTCCCGTTTGCAGAACACGGTCCAGGAAACGAGATTAAACAGCACGAAGTAGACGGCCAGCACGGCAAGCGAAAAGCCGAGCGTCGTCGGATGGTTCGGCAGCGGGCCGGTTCCCGAGTCCAAATAGCTCATAAGCTGCAGATGGGGGAACAAGACGAACTTGATCCAGGCTTTGCCCGTCAAGGAAAGCAGCCCGCTGATCAGGCTTCCCGACAGCAGCAGGAAAATCGACAAACCGATGGCCAAGCCGCTGCTGCGAAACGCAGCCGAAAACATAAACCCGAACGTCACGATGACGATCTGGGAGACGAACAGCAGCAAATAGGACGCTCCCATATAGGTCCAGGGCGAACCGCCGGCAAGCGGAGACGTTTCCGGAATGAGCCCTTTCGGCGAAGCGTCGTACCCGAAAATCGCCACATTCACGGTAAAGGTAACCGCAAAGCAGACGGCAATAAACAGCAGCGAGAACAGAAGCACGGAAATATATTTGGACAGCAGGATCGACGAACGGCTCCAGGGCCGGATCAGCAGCAGCTTGATCGTCCCCCACGTGAACTCGCCCGCGACGGAGTCAGCCGCCTTCACGACGGCAAAGACCGTGATGAGCTGAAAGACGATGGACGACTCGAGCCTCATCAGCTCCCAGTTGTTCATGGAATCCGTCCCGTCCATAACCGCGACCAGTACGCTGATCAGAACGGGCACCAGCACAACGAAGCCAAACATAATCCAGGTTCGGGGCCGGCGGTAAATTTTCATGTTTTCGTTTTGAACCAGCTTCCAAAAGTCAGCCAATCGTATCACTCCCCGTCACTTCGAGGAATTGGTCCTCCAGCGATTTCGTCTTTTTGCGGATGCCGTACACGCGGATGCCGGCTTCGACCAGCCGGCGGTTTACGGCCGCCGTCAGATCGCGGTCCGCCGTTATGGTCAGCAATCCGTCCACAATGCGGCCGGCTCCCTGTCCTTCGAGAATGCCCAGCGCCGCATCGGGTTGATCGACCTCGAACAGCACTTCCTCCGCCGCGCTCGACGATTCGGTCTGAGCGCCGATGGAACGGATGTCGATGAGCTTTCCTTGTTGCAAAATCGCGACGCGGTCGCACATCAGCTCCATCTCCGACAGCAGATGGCTCGATACGAACACGGCCGTTCCTTCTTCCCTGGCCAGGAGGCGCAAATAATCGCGGAGCTCCCGGATGCCGGCCGGGTCCAGCCCGTTGGTCGGCTCGTCCAGCACCAGCAGCGACGGCCGGTGAAGGATCGCCTGCGCGACGCCGAGACGCTGGCGCATGCCGAGCGAGTATTTTTTCACCTTGTCGTGAATCCGCTTCTGGAGCCCGACCAATTCCACCACTTCGTCGATTCTCGCTTTCGTAATGGCCGGATTCATGCGGGCGAAATGCACCAGGTTTTGATACCCGGTCAAAAATTTGTACATTTCCGGATTTTCCACAATCGCGCCGACGCGGGATATGGCCTGCCGAAACGCGGTTTTGACGCTATGGCCGGCAATCGTAATATCTCCCGAAGTCAGCGACATCAGCCCGACCATCATCCGGATGGTCGTCGTCTTGCCGGAGCCGTTCGGTCCGAGAAACCCGAATACTTCCCCCGGCTGCACATCCAGGGACACCCGGTCGATAATCGTCCTGCTGCCGATCCGCTTGGTCACTTCCTGCAGCCGGACTATAGGTGCCTGCGACATGACTTCCCCCTCCATTCATCCAATACCTTATAGCAAACACCTAATAAACTAATACAAATTATAACAACGGTCACTAGACTTGGGGCTAAAATTGTCGGTCTTTAGGCTAATTTTAGATTCGCTCCGCCAAAAAGCGGCCGTTAACGCGCTCATCCCCTCCGGCACCCCAGGCACGGCCGGACATCCAACGGTAAAGGGCATGGATGCGAGCCTGGCCGGGACACAATCGCATCAGCAGGCCGTTCAGCAAGCGGGCCAGTCTGAAGCGGTCCTTGGGGCACAGCTCGAATTGCATGCCGTAGCGATACCCGCCGTTCTCCGCATGCCGCCAAACGATTTTGCCCGCGAGCGCGGCCTCTATTTCCCCCTCTGCCAACTGCACTTCCAGCACCAGGGCGGGATGCACCGGAAAGCGGAGCCCGCTTGCAAAGCAGCAGCCGCCTTCGCTTATATTAATTAGCCTGGCTCCGCCGTACGCAGACGGCGTCCGGGCGTTGTGAACGGCAAGAATGCGTATGCGGGCAAGGCTTCCTTCGGGAAGCCGAAGGCGCACATGCCGCCGTCTCGAAAAAGCCGGTTCCGACCGGTCTTGCCCCATAACCCCTTTCCCCTTTCTGAACGCAACCTGCCCCGGCACGGTTTAGCCCTTCATCTTGCGGGCCGCGCCGAGGACATTTCCATTATGATACAATTCGTATCTATTACGGCATAACGATAGGATACGAGAGGGATCGTATCAAGGAATTTTTGGCAACCACCCCTTAATATAGAGGGTTAAAACCGACAACGTCGTATCCATCGGCTATTTCGAGAGGATTTCGGATTCGGCGGTATGATACGTTTTGTATCATAGAATGCAAACCATTCATTTACATATTATGATGATAATCAAACGACTCTCTTTGGAGGGAATACGATGAAAACCGGAAACCGCATCGCATTTTTGCGAGATCAACGCGGTTGGACTCAAGAAGAACTCTCCTCTTCCCTCGGCATTTCGCGAGCCGCCTTATCCCATTACGAGAAAAACCGGAGAGAACCGGATACGGAAACGTTGGCTAAAATCGCGGATTTGTTTGGCGTATCGATAGATTATCTGGTCGGTCGGACGAACAGACCGGACATGATTGTAGACGGAGATGTGCGCGAATTCGTCTCGCAGCTCGAACTGACAAGCGACGTTCTGGACCGGTTCGAATTGACGGTCGACGGACGAAAGCTGACCCCCGAGGAAGCCAGGCGCTTCATCGCCTTCATTCGGGCCGAACGATCGATGAGCTGAAAAGGCGAAGCGGACCTCTCCGGCAGATCAAAACCTCCGCGATCGGGCCGGACGCGCAAGCGGCCATCGTGGAGGTTTTTCGCTTGAACCCGGCTTTGGGGCCTGTCGGGCTTCAGAACTTCGATCTATGGCTTCATCGGCGATTTGCCGAACCATTCTTCCGGCCATTTTTCCCGTTCAATCCCTAGCTGTTCCAGTACCTTCCGGATGTCAAGCGTAATTTTTTTCCGCTCCTTCCCGAGGCATATGCGCAGAATGTCATCCTTCTTCACACCGGGTACCCTCTCTTTGGCTGGCAGAATCCCAAGCATTAAAGCCAGTATAAAAGACTTGCAACGCAGAGGCTGTCGAACCGCCTATCCGGCATCGGCTTTTTTTCCAAGTTTTTTTGTCGAATCCGCCTCGCAAAGGGGCAGCCCGATGATTCCGTTTCCATTCCATAAAAAAAGCGATCGGCGGAGGAAAAATTCCCCCGACCGATCGCTAGTCTGAATCAGTTGCCGCCCACACGGGCCAAATCCCGCATATTCGCTTCGAACGCGGCCAGCATGGCCTGTTCCCCGCTCAATCCTTGGGCTTCGACTTTGGCGATTTGTTCCATCATCCGCTTGTAGTCTTTCGGAATCACTTTGACAAACCGCGGCAGGAATTCCGTCCATTCCTTCAGCACGCGCTCCCCGAGCTCGCTGCCCGTATATTGCACGTGCTTCTCGATCATGCCGCGCACCTCGGCGATTTCTTTTTCATCCTCCAGGGTTTCGAGCAAAATCATCTCGAAGTTGCAGCGCTTGAAGAAGTCGCCGTCCCAGTCGATGACATAAGCGATGCCGCCCGACATGCCCGCCGCGAAGTTGCGGCCCGTTTTGCCGAGAACAACGACGCGCCCGCCGGTCATATATTCGCAGCCGTGGTCGCCCACGCCTTCGACGACGATCTTGCCGCCGCTGTTCCGAACGGCAAACCGTTCGCCCGCAACGCCGCGGATGTAGGCTTCGCCGCTCGTCGCCCCGTAGAAGGCGGTGTTGCCGACGATAATGTTCTCTTCGGCTTTGAAGGTTGCCTTCGGCGACGGATAGACGGCAATCTTCCCGCCGGACAGCCCTTTGCCGATGTAGTCGTTCGCGTCGCCCTCCAGCGTCAGCGTCATGCCCTTCGGAATGAAAGCGCCGAAGCTTTGGCCGGCGGTGCCGACGAAGTGGAAGCGGATCGTATCCTCCGGCAGGCCGTCCTTGCCGTGCTTCTTGGTCACCTCGTGGCCGACGAGCGTCCCGACGACGCGGTTCGTATTCTTGATCTTGAACGTGCCCTCGACGCGCTCCCCGCGCTCGATCGCCGGAGCGGCCGCCTTAAGCAATTGCTGCATGTCGAGCGACTCTTCCAGACCGTGATTCTGCTGCTTGACGTTGTAGCGGTACGAGCCTTCCGGCAGCTCCGGCATATGCAGCAGCGGAGTCAGATCGACGCCTTTCGCCTTGTAGTGGGAAATCGCCTTTTTCGTATCGAGGCGGTCGGTGCGTCCGACCATCTCCTCGACCGTCCGGAAGCCGAGCTGGGCCATGATCTCCCGCAGCTCTTCCGCCACGAAGCGCATATAATTGACGACGTATTCCGGGTCGCCCATGAACTTCTTGCGCAGTTCCGGATTTTGCGTGGCGACGCCGACCGGACACGTATCCAACTGGCAGACGCGCATCATGACGCAGCCGAGCACGACGAGCGGAGCCGTCGAGAAGCCGAATTCCTCGGCGCCGAGCAGCGCGGCGATCGCGACATCGCGGCCGGTCATCATCTTGCCGTCCGTTTCAACCACGACGCGGTCGCGCAGGTTGTTCAGGATCAGCGTCTGATGCGTTTCGGCAAGGCCGAGTTCCCACGGCAAGCCCGCGTGGCGGATCGAGCCGATCGGCGAAGCGCCGGTGCCGCCGTCGTAGCCGCTGATCAGGATGACGTCGGCCCGGCCTTTGGCCACCCCTGCGGCAATCGTGCCGACGCCTACCTCCGACACCAGCTTGACGTTGATGCGGGCATTCGGGTTGGCGTTTTTCAGGTCGTGGATCAGCTCGGCCAAATCCTCGATCGAATAGATATCGTGGTGAGGCGGCGGCGAGATGAGTCCTACGCCGGGAGTCGTGCCGCGAACCTCGGCCACCCACGGGTACACCTTGCGGCCCATCAGCTGGCCGCCTTCGCCCGGCTTGGCGCCCTGCGCCATCTTGATCTGGATTTCATCCGCGTTGGACAGGTAATGGCTCGTGACGCCGAAGCGTCCCGAAGCGACCTGCTTGATCGCGCTGCGGCGGGAATCGCCGTTGGCGTCCGGAATGTAGCGCGCCGGGTCTTCGCCGCCTTCGCCGGAGTTCGACTTGCCGCCGATGCGGTTCATCGCGATGGCAAGCGACTCGTGCGCTTCCTTGCTGATCGATCCGAACGACATCGCGCCCGTCTTGAACCGCTTGAAGATCGATTCGACCGGTTCGACTTCCTCGAGCGGCACCGGCGGCTGGTCGAACTTGAAGTCCAGCAGCGAGCGGAGCGTGCGGATCTCTTCGTATTCGCCCTGAACGAGGGCGGAATATTTCTTGTAAAGCTGGTAATCGTTGGCGCGGGTCGCCATCTGCAGCGTATGAATCGTCTTCGGGTTAAACAGATGGTCTTCCCCGTCTTTGCGCCATTGATAGTCGCCGCCGGAGTCGAGCTCGAGCTCGGCGCCTTCCCGTTTGGCGAACGCTCTCCGGTGCGGCTTGAGCGCCTCTTCGGCGATCGTGTCCAGGCCAATGCCCCCGATCCTGGACGGCGTCCAGGTGAAGTATTGGTCGATCACGTCTTCCTTGAGCCCGATCGCTTCGAAGATTTGCGCGCCGCGGTACGATTGGATCGTCGAAATCCCCATTTTGGAGAGGACTTTGACGACGCCTTTGTTGGCGGCTTTCAAATAATTTTTGACGGCTTTCTCGTGCGAGATGTTCTTCAGCCGGCCTTGGCGAATCAGATCGTCCAGCGTCTCGAACGCCAGATACGGGTTGACGGCGCTGGCGCCGTAGCCGATCAGCAGCGCGAAATGATGCACCTCGCGCGGTTCGCCCGATTCGAGCAAAATGCTGACTTTCGTCCGCGTTCCCTGACGAATCAGGTGATGGTGGACGGCGGAGACGGCCAGCAGCGACGGAATCGCCGCGTTGTCTTCGTCGATGCCGCGGTCCGAAAGAATCAGAATGTTGTGCCCGTGCTCGATGACGCGGTCGGCCGCCTCGCACAGAAGCTTCAGCGCGTTGCGCAGCCCTTCTTCTCCTTCGTCCGCCGGGAAGAAGATCGGCAGCGTGATCGATTTGAAGCCCGGCCGGCGCACATGGCGCAGCTTCGCGAAATCCTCGTTCGACAAGATCGGCGACGCGAGGCGGATGTGGCGGCAGCTTTCCGGCTCCGGCTTGAGCAAGTTGCGTTCCGGTCCGATCGTCGTGTAGGTGGAGGTTACGATTTCCTCCCGGATCGCGTCGATCGGCGGGTTCGTCACCTGCGCGAACAGCTGCTTGAAGTAGTTGAACAACCGCTGCGGACGCTCCGACAGCACGGCGAGCGGCGCGTCGTAGCCCATCGACGCCAGCGGTTCGACGCCGCTTGTCGCCATCGGCTCGATGATTTTGCGGACATCTTCAAACGTATAGCCGAACGCCTGCTGGCGCTGCCGAACGCTGTCGTGGTCTTCTTCCGGAAGCTCCGGCGCATCCGGCAGTTCGTCCAGATCGACGAGATGTTCGTTCAGCCACTCGCGGTACGGATGTTCGGAAACGATTTTCTTCTTCAATTCCTCGTCGGATACGATCCGGCCTTCCTTCGTATCGACAAGCAGCATCCGTCCCGGGCGCAGCCGGTCCTTCAGCACGATGTCCTCCGGCGGAATCTCGATGACCCCGGCTTCGGAAGCCATGATGATCAGGTCGTCCTTCGTGACGTAATAGCGCGCAGGGCGCAAGCCGTTGCGGTCCAGGATGGCCCCGATCTGCACGCCGTCCGTAAAGCCCATCGCGGCCGGACCGTCCCAGGGCTCCATCAGCGTGCTGTGATATTCGTAGAAGGCCCGTTTATCGTCGTCCATGTACTCGTCGTTCTGCCACGGCTCCGGCACCATCATCATGGCGCAGTGGGCGAGCGAGCGGCCCGACAGGTACAAAAACTCGAACGTGTTGTCGAATTTGCCGGTATCGGACAAATCGTGATTGATGATCGGCTTTACTTTCTCCAGATCGTCGCCGAACAGTTCCGATTCGAACAGCGTCTGCCGGGCGTGCATCCAGTTTTCGTTGCCGCGGAGCGTGTTAATCTCCCCGTTGTGGATCATATAATGGAAGGGATGCGCCCGCTCCCAGCTCGGGAACGTATTCGTCGAGAACCGAGAGTGCACGAGCGCGATGGCCGTTTCCATGTCCGGATCGTGCAGCTCCGAGTAGAATTGCCCGACCTGCTCGGTCGTGAGCATCCCTTTGTATATGATTTTTTTGCTCGAAAGGCTTGCGAAATAGAAGGTTTCGCCCCCCGGGATGCCGGAATAGCGAATCGCTTTTTCGGCAAGCCTGCGAATGACGTACAGCTTGCGTTCGAACGCCAGATCGTCGTCAAGCCCTTCGGCCCGCTCGATAAACACCTGGCGGACAAAAGGCTTCACCCGTTTGGCGGAAATGCCGAGCATGCTGTCGTCCGTCGGCACCGTGCGCCAGCCGAGCAGACGCTGCCCTTCTTCCGCGACGATGGAGGCGAACATTTCCTCATGCTTCGCGCGCTGTTCGGCGTCTTGGGTCATAAAGACCATGCCGACGGCATAGCGGCCCTCTTCGGGAAGCTTGAACCCGAGTTTGGCCGTCTCCCGCTGAAGGAATTTGTGAGGAATTTGCATCATGAGGCCCGCGCCGTCCCCGGAATTCGGTTCGCTGCCTTGTCCGCCCCGATGCTCCATATTGATAAGCAGAGTCAGCGCCTGCTCGATGATATCGTGCGATTTGCGGCCTTTGATATGGGCGACAAAGCCCATGCCGCAGGCATCCCGTTCGTATTGCGGATCATACATCCCCTGTTTCGGAGGCAATCCGTTAACGAGCTCTTTCATTTTTACGCATCCTTTCTATAGGAGAAAATCTGGAAGAGGAAGGAATAGAACGCGTTGGCAGCACCGACTCCAATGGCTGGACTTGACGGACACGATCCGGCAACGGAACGCGCGGCCGCCGCCGCTTCCCTTGGCGAACCGTTCCAAACCTGCTGCCCTCCACCGCATAGTCTGGTACAATAAAAACATGCCGACCGTTCTTTGGCTCCGAACATTGCATTCCTTAAGAGCTTCGCCGACCGGCAAGCCTGGAATCCGCCCCGACTCACAATGGTTCTTTTATTATTATGTTATTTTAACACCAGCGTTCGGGAAATGACAATTTAATATTTCGCCAATAGTTTGCAGAAATAGACAACTCGCCGAATAATTATTCAGGAGGGTGAACATTTATGCCGAGCGGAAAAGCGATTCGAGGCCTGTACGCGTTTTTGTTGGCGGGAACCTTGATGTGGACGCTCCCGGAAGCGGCGCATCCCGCCGAAACCGGCGCTTCGCCGGCGGAAACGCCGCCTCCGGCCGCGATTGGCGCCGACGCCCCGGACGCTTACCGGATCGTCGTGCTCGGCGACTCGATCGGCGTCGGCTACGAGCCCGGCGCGGCGGCCGAGTCCGACCTGTACGGCTACGCGGACCGGCTGTACGAACAAGCGCTGCTGCGCGGGCGGGCGGAACTTGCCAACTACGCGATCCTGGGCCTGCGGACCGAAGGGTTGATCCGCCAGCTTCAAGGAGCCGCCGAACGGAAATCGCTCCCGGCTTCGGCGCTGCAGGACTTCTCCGCATACGGCGATCCGCGGATTTCCCGGCAGGCGGAGACGGTTGCGGCCAAAGGACCGGAATTGCTGGCCGACCTGGCGGCAGCGGATCTTGTCGCCATCACGATCGGCGGAAACGATTTTCTCGGCTTCATCCGTGGCGTTCTCGCCATGCCCGCGGAAGAAGCTGAACAAACCTTGAAAGCGGATATTGAAACGATTCTGAATAATTATGCAGAACATGCAGAAACGGCCGTCCGGCTCGTCCATGCGCTCGCTCCGAACGCTTCCATTGAATTGTCCGATCAATATTTGCCTTTTCCCCGGCAGACGAACGCGGATCTGTACGACTTGCTGACCGGCTCCGTCGGCCAGCTTTCCGCCGATCTGGACGCGCTTGCCGCCAAGCTTCAGGCCGAAGGCATACCGCTGCGCATCGTACACATCGGCTCGGCTTTTGCCGGCTACGAGCTTTCGATGACACACATGTTTGCGGACCAGGACGTCCATCCGAACCAAAACGGCTATAACGCCATTGCCGAAGCCTTTGCCAAAACCGCCTGGAACGCCTACGTCAAGCTGGTTCCGGCGGACAGGGGAACCGCCGCTTCGCCGGCCGCTCCCGCCATTTACGTCGACGGCAAGCGGCTTGTTACGGCTTCCAAGCCAAAGCTGCACGACGGCGCCACATTTCTGCCGCTCCGCGACATCGCCGACGCAACGGGGGCGCAGGTGTCGTGGGACGGCAAAACGAAGACGGCGCTGTTCCGCAAGAACGGCCGGGAGATCGCCATCGCGATCGGCTCGAAGACGCTTCGCGTTGACGGAGCCGAGAAGCCGCTTGCCGCGCCGGCTTATTTGGAGAAGGCGGGCAGCGAGCGGAAAACGTACGTCCCTCTCGCCGCCATCGCAAGCGGATTGGACTACCAGGTCGTCTATCGTCCGAAGCTGTATACCGTATTCATCCATTCCTGATCCCGTTTGATGCCCATAGTATAACCAGCCGGATTTTTCCTACCCTTGGTCTTGTTCCCATACGTCGCGTACGTCGCGCGTGAAGCTAGATGCGCACGGCCAAAAAGAAACGGGACGAAGCGTACCCGCTTAGGTACCTGCTTCGTCCCGTCTTTCATGGGCCGGATAATATGAATAGACTTTTATTTGCCGACTTTGACGCGGATCGTCACCGTTTTGCCTTCGAATTGCGCCTTGATGGTCGTGCTGCCTTTGGCGACGGCCGTCACGACGCCGGAGGAGGATACGGTTGCGACCTTCGAGCTGCTTGCGGTCCATGCGGCGAGCGACGTCACGTCCGCGGTCTTGCCGTTTTCATAAACCGCCGTCAGCTTGACCGTCGCGCTTGCTCCCGGCGCAAGCGTAAGCGGCGAATCGGAGGCGGTGAGCTTGGTCAGCTTGGCCTTGACCGTAAATGGGATGGACAGCGTTTTGCCCTGAATCGAGCCCGTGATCTTGCCGCTGCCTTCGGCGAGCCCCTTGACGCTGGTGCCGTTCACGCTGACAAGGCTTTCGTCGGACGGCGTCCATTCGATGCGGGAGGCGATCGAAACCTTTTTGCCGCTCTTGGTTTTACCCGTCACCTTGATGCTCTTCGATTTTTTGAGCGTCAGGTCGATGCTGGCCGGATCGATCGTAAAGGAGACGAACTCCTCTTCGACGGTAACGGATATTTTCACGGTTGCGTTCAGGTAGGTGCCGGTCAGCGTCGCCTTCGCGGGCGCAAGTCCTTTCCAGGTACCGTCTTTCACCAGCAGGTTGACGGACGAAGACGTCCATTTCACCTTGTCGGTCACGACCTCCTCGTCTCCGTTGTCATAGACCGCCGTGATGGCCGGGAAAGGCGTTTCCTTGCCGATGATCAGGCTCAGCGAATCGGTTTCCGGAAGCAGCAGATGCACTTTCTTGTTGACGACGACTTCGACCATGCCCGACAGCTCTTCGCCGCTGCCGTTCCGAATCGTGGCCGTCAGCGTTGCCGTGCCCGTAGCCCGCGCGGTCCATTTGCCGTCTTTGACGGAGACGACCGAATCGTCGGAGCTTGTCCAGGTGACTGCATCGCTGATGTCGATCGTGTCGCCGGAGAGCGCCGTACCGCTGACGGAAGGCAGCGTGCCGGTTTCGTCCGCGTACGTTTCGATGCGCTCCTTGCCGATCGTCAGCTCCGTAATGGTCGGATACACGGTGACGTTCAGCGTCCGGGTCAGCCCTTTGTAAGAGGCCGTAATCGTCGTCGTGCCCGCGCTCTTCGGCGTCACGTAAGCTTTGCCGCCGGAAATGTCGACCGTAGCCGCCATCAGATTCGATGAGGTCCAAGCGGCTTCGGCGGTAACGTCGGTTTTGGAGTCAAGGCCGTTCAGCACGTAAGCGCTGATCTCCTTCGGCCCGCCCTGCAGAGGAATTTTCAAATTTTTCTCCGGTGTGATGCGAAGCGCTTCGTACGGCGTGCGCACGACAAACGTAATCGTGGCGGACACGCCCAGGTACGTCGCCTTGATTTCGGCCGTACCGGCCCCGACGACGGTCACGACCCCGTTCTCGTCAACCTTCACGACGCCCGTGTCGCTGCTTGACCAAGCCGCCTTGGACGTGACGTCTTCGGTGCCTCCGGACTTCAGCGTCGCGGTAACGGACAGCGAGCCGTAATCGTCGTCTCCGACATACAGCTCGATGGGCCCCTTTTGGTCGAATTTCAACCCCGAGTAAGGGGAGGAGACCGTCAGCTTGACCGAATCGGACCTCCCCAGATAGCTGGCTTTAATCGTCGTTTCGCCGGATGCAACCAGCGTCACCACTCCGTTTTCCACGGTGGCCACGCCGGTATTCGACGACGTCCAGGACGCTTCGTCGCTGACGTCGGTCTCGCCGCCTCCGCTCGTTTCGATCCCGATCGCCTTCAGCGTGAGCGACTCGCCCAGCCGGATGTCCAGCTTGTCCGCCAAGTTGGCCGATTCCCCCTGCTTGCGAAGCTCGAGAGAGCTGTAGCGGTATACGGCATTGACGGTTACCGACGCCGTGTAGCCGGCGTATTTCCCCGTGATGACGACGTTCTTGGCGCTTGCGGTAGCCGTCACGACGCCGCCGCTGACCGAAACCGCGGAATTCGAAGAGCTCCAGGTCGCGACCGACGTCACATCCTTCTTCGTCGTCGATCCGCTGACCGTAGCCCATAAGGTCAATGCGATCGAATCTTCATTCACGTAGATCGTATTGGATGGCAAGGAAGACAATTCCACAGCCGTAATCGTTTCATCCGCCGCCGCCGCAAGGCCGCCGATCTGGCCCCACAACAAAGCCGCGGTTAAAATGGCGACAATCCAACGAATCGTTATGCGCTCCGGACGCCGCGGCCGCTGTCGCGCCGCTTGAATCGCGTTGCTGTTCATCGGGTAGAATAATCCTCCTAATCATACTTTTTCGTCCATATCCGCTATATTTATCGGCATGCAGATCGAAATATTGAAGAGTAGAGGGAAAATCTGTTCAAATTCCTAGTTTCGAGGAAGCTCACCGGACATAAAAAAGGACCGCTCCATGGGGAGCGGTCCCTTGATCGGTCTTACGAATGGACGGCCGAATTCGCCGCTGCGTAACGGGCTCCGGAAGACCCGCTCAGCCGGCGGCTGCGCACCGTGAACAGCGTCACGATCAGCGCCACAAAGACGGCCGCGTAAGCCGCGAGATCCAGAAGCTGCGCGCGGATTTCCCAGGCGTCTCCGCCGGCGATAAGCAGGCGCAACGCCTTGATCGCATGCGTCATCGGCATCCAATCGCCGATCCGCTGCAGCCATTGCGGCAGCAGCTCCGCCGGATACGTGCCGGCGCTGGACGCAAGCTGCAGCGTCAGCAGAATGACGGCGACAAACCGCCCGACGTTGTCCGCAAGCGTAACGAAAAATTGCACGATCGTCATAAAAGTTAAGGAAATGGCCGCCGTAACCGCGACAAACATCGGCACATCGGGCACCTTGAGCCCGATGCCGTAAATCAGCAGCGCATCGGCCAGCAGCGTCTGGATCAACACGACGGGCGCAAACAGAAGCAGCTTGGACAGATACCATCGGAAGCCGCTCTTTACCGTAGCGGCGGCATCCCGCAGCGGAAGAATCACCGTCGACATCAGCACGCCGACATACAGGCCGAGCGAGAGGAAATACGGCGTCATTCCGGTGCCGTAGTTCGGAATATCGGCCAGCTTATGCTCCTGAACGGCCACGGGGTTGGCGAACATCTCGGCCTGCCGGTCGTTCCCCGCTCCGGACGAAGCTTCCGCGGAAGCCTCTCCGAGCTTGTCGGCCAGCTCTTTCGAACCGTCCTCCAGCTTGAGCAATCCGCCCTTCAGCTCCGAAGAACCGTCGGCCAGCCGCAGCGTGCCGTCGTTGACGGCGTCCAACCCTTCGGCCGCCTGCGCCAGCCCGCTGCGCAGCGTTCCGGCGCCGTCCGCCACCGACTTCGCGCCGGCGGCCAGCTTCGACGCCGCTGCCGATGCTTCCGCCAGCTTGCCGCCAAGCGACTCCGCCCCTTGCCGGAGCTTGGCTTGCCCGGCGGCAAGCTGCGCCGCGCCGGACGCGAGTTCCCCTTGCCCGGCCGCCAACCGCTGCGCGCCGTCCGACAGGCTTGCCGCGCCCTGCTTGAGCTCATCGGCGCCGGCGGCGACGGACTTCGCCGCCGCCAGCAATTGCATGAACGCCGCGTCGCTTTCCATCCCGCCGTGCGCCGCCGCATACTGCTCCAGCCCGGCGGCAAGCTGCGCCGCGCCTTTGGCCAAGTCGGCGCTGCCCGACTTGGCGGCCTCCGCACCGGCAGCGAGCGATTGCCCGCTGCTTGCCAGCTGATCGGCTCCCGCCGCAAGCCGGTTCGCCGCCGCCTCCGCGTCCTTCGCGCCGGACGCAAGCGCCTTTCCGCCGTCGGCGAGCTGTGCGGCGCCGGACGCCAAAGCCCGGCTGCCGTCCGCCACCGACTTCGCGCCGGCCTGAAGCTTCGCCGCGCCGCCGGCGAGCTGGCCGACCCCTTGCTCCAGATCCTGCGTGCCGCTGGCCAGCTTGGCGAGATTTTCGCGCAGCCGCTCCGCGCCCGACTCGGCTTCCTTCGCGCCGTCGGCCAGCTTCGACGCCCCTTCGCTGGCGTCGCTGAAGCCGTCGGCCGCTTCGCCGATCGAGTCGAATACCGCTTGGGCGTACGCCTTCGTCACCGCCTGCGCGACGTCGCTCCGGAGCTTCTCCGAAGCTTCCGCCCCGATCCGCGAGGACAAATAGTTCCAGCCGTCATCCACGTAATATTGAATAGCCGCAGGCTGCGGCGCCTCGTCCTTCAGCGTCGTCGCCTTTTGCGAGAAATCGTCCGGAATGACGAACGCCATCGAATACCGGTGTTCCTTCAGTCCGTTCATCGCTTCCCGCTCTTCCGTAAACGTCCATTTGAAGCTGTCGTCCTCTTTCAGCTCGCCGATTAAATCCTCGCCGACATGAAGCTGCTTGCCGTTCATCGAAGCTCCCGCATCCTTGTTCACGACGGCCACCGGCAGCCGGTCGAGCTTGCCGTAAGGGTCCCAAAAGGCCCCGATCAGCATGCCGCTGTACAGCAGCGGAATCACCGCCAGACCGGCGATGGACAGCATCATCATTCGGTTGCGCAGCAGCCGTTTGAACTCGGCTTTGACAGGTCCGCTTCCCGGGTTCTTTTTCCCCATGCATCTCCCGCTCCTTCTTGCTCGTTTCGGCGCGGCTCGACCGCGCCATCCGCCATAATACGACATGACCAATTTGGACATCCGGTCAGTTTGATTCAAAAAAAGAATGCGTCAGCGCACCGCCAGCCCTTCGATACAATAGAGCCGGAAGCTGCTCAGCACCTTTTCCTTCGTCAGCGGCTTATGCAGATGATTGCCTTCCGCCGTAAGCGCCAGATACATTTTCAGCATCATATAAGCGGTCAATTCCGGATCGCAGGGCCGAATTTCCCCCTTGTCGACCGCCTGCTTCACATGCTTGGCAATGTAGCCGATGATCGCCCGCTCGATCTTTTCCAGGCCTTGCTGCGCCATCGGGGTGCCGATGTCCCGGACCTCCTGGGACAGCTTGACGGCCAGCGCGTGCCGGTCCCGGTAGTCCAGCACCCGGCTGAGCACCTTCAGCAAATTGTCGGCAAAGGAAAGGGAAGGGTCCAGCGTTTCATCCGCCACCTTCTTCATGTCGCGAATGAGATCGTCCATGATCTTCTCAAACAGCTCTTCCTTGTTCGCATAGAACGTGTAAATCGTTCCCTTGCCGACATTCGCCAGCTTCGCGACCTGTTCCATGGTCGTCGCCTTGTAGCCGAAGGAGGCGAACGAACGGGCTGCGGCTTCGGTTACCTGCTTGCGGCGGTCCGGCGTCTTCCGTTCTTGAACCATCGGTCGTGCGCCTCCTCTCCGAAAAAACTGACCAAAATAACAAATTGGTCATTTCGTTCTAAAGGCTACGATAACACAGGCGGGGCTAATCTTCAAGCTTTACATTTTATATTCCTTTCGGAGTCCCTCAAGCAGCTCGAGCGAACGTTCCGCCCAGCGCTTCAGCCGTTCGAGCCGCTCCACCTCGGCCGCAAGCGCCGTCTGCAGCGATTCTCCGTACGGCGGGACCGCCCCTTCGTAAGGCTGTATGGCCGAAGACGGCACCCACACCTTCTCGCGGAAAGCGGACGCGCGGCGTTCGTGGAACATCGGGACGTCCGGATCGTAGGGATGATGAAGATCCCCTTGCGACGGATGCCGGAGCACGGCCATGATTTGCACAAGCGTTCTGCGGCCGTCCGATTCCACGACTTCTGCGATATATTCTCCCGTTTTGTAGCTCGCTTTGACCCTTTGTCCGCTTGCATGGTTCGTTTCGCCCATTCACGGATTCCTCCCTGAAAAAAACGGATTCGTGCCTACACCGAAATTGTACACCGCCGGCGGCCGCAACGCACGATTGCCTGGAAAATTTCGGAGCGAATCCGGGCGAATGCCCATTCGCGTTCGGGCGCACTTGTCCCGAGTCCGATAACCGCGTAATATGGAAAGTAGGTAAAGTGGAGGAATGTTTACGATGCGTAAAAAACGAGTTCTGCTGCTTTCCGAAGGTTTCGGCACCGGTCATACCCAAGCGGCGCACGCGCTTTCGGTCGGGCTCCGCCAACTGTCTCCCCGCGTGCAGACGAAGGTCATCGAGCTGGGGACGTTTCTGAACCCGGTTATCGGGCCGCTGATTTTGTCCGCATACCGCAAAACCGTCAGCAGCAGACCCAAGCTTGTCGGCAAGCTTTACCGCAATCACTACGACAAATCGCTGAACCGGATGAAGAGGTTCGCCCTGCACCGGTTGTTTTACAATCATGTTTCCGATGTCATCGAGCAGCTTAAGCCGGACATCATCGTGTGCACGCATCCGTTTCCCAATGCGGTGGTCAGCCGGCTGAAGCGTCTCGGCCTGGACGTGCCCTTGTGCACGGTCATCACCGACTACGATGCGCACGCCACCTGGGTGAACCCGGAGGTGGACATGTATCTGGTCAGCACGTCTACCGTCCGGAACAAGCTGATCGCCCGCGGCATTCCGCCCGGCAAGATCGAAGTGACCGGCATCCCGGTGCACCCGAATTTCTGGCATCCGCATGACCGCGCCGAAATTCTGACGCAGTTCGGGCTTGCCGACATGCCGACCGTCCTCATTATGGGCGGCGGATGGGGGCTGATGTATTCCGAGCAAATGGTCGAGTACATGACCTCCTACGCCGACAAAGTCCAGCTGATCCTTTGCGTGGGCAGCAACGAAAAAGCGCGCGAGAAGCTGCTTGAGGATCCGAAGTTCCAGCATCCGAACATCAAGGTGCTCGGCTTCACCAAGGAGATCAGCAAGCTGATGGACGTCTCCGATCTTCTGGTCACCAAGCCCGGCGGCATGACCTGCACCGAAGGGATGGCCAAAGGCATTCCCATGCTGTTCTACGAGCCGATCCCCGGACAGGAGGAGGAAAACCTCGACTACTTCGTCACCCACGGGTTCGGCGAAGCGCTCACGTCCACCGAGACGATCGACCGCTGGTTCCGGCTGATTCAGGAGCCCTACGCGGCCGGTCAACATCGCGATACGCTGCTTGCGCTGCGGAATGCCGAGTATAATCCGGCCAGGTGCTCGGAAGCGATTCTGGCCCTGTTGGAGTAAGCCGGGTTCCGGTCTTCCGTCGGCTCTGTCCGGTCTGTCCGCTCTGTCCGTCTGTCCGCGTCCGGGCGTTTTGCCCGTCGCCTGCCCTTGCCTGAAGGGCCGGCTGAAGCGGAAAAGTATTGTTGTGTCCGAGCCGCCGGACGATGCGGTTGCCCGGCCGTCCGAAATCCCGGCCCTTAAGAAACGAACCTCCAAAACCACGGCCAAAGCGCGGGTTTGGAGGTTCGTTTGTTGCCTATCAAAAGCGGGGGAAATACGAAAGCTTTTCAAATTTCGAAAATGGTCGTTTGACACAGCCCCGCGCATCCGGTCCGCCGGGGTCGAGCACGCCGATCCGGTCGAGCGGCTATGCAATTGCCATAACAGCAACTGCATAGCCCGTTTTCGCGTGCACCCCCAATTTAAGTGCCTAAACGGCAACTAAACCGGACAGCCGCCCCGCCGAGCCGGTCGATCAGCTCTGCAATTGCCACAACAGCAATTGCAGAGCCCGTTTTCGCCCGCACCCCCGATTTAAGTGCCTAAACGGCAACTAAACCGGACATCCGCCCCGCCGAGCCGGTCAAGCGGGATTGCAATTCGCAAAACCGTGCCGAATTATAACGCGCTGCCCCCGAAAAGGAAACGGTACTCCCAGTGCTTGCCGGCGATCGAATCGATGCGCACCCCTCCCGATTTTTGCGAATAGGTGTGCAAAATTTGTCCGTCGCCCAAATAAATGCCGACATGCGAGATTCTTGTGCCGAACGGGCTTTTGGAAGCGTAATTCGAGGGGCTTGTCCCTTTGTAATCCATAAAAAACATCAGGTCTCCGCGCTTTAGCTGCTTCCAGTCGGTCGTCACCTGCGACTTGCCGCGGACATAGGAGCCCTGGCCGCGGGAATCGGCCGGCAGCGTAATGCCCAGCGCGTCTTTGAAGGCTTGTCTGACGAAGTCGGAACAGTCGAACGTCGACGTATCGTTCCGGTCCGAGCCGAATTCGTACGGCGTGCCCAAATATTTCATTCCCGCGGCGATGACGGCCTCCACTTGGGAGGACGAGGGCGCGGCCCCGCCGGGAGCCGAGGGAGCGGAAGGCTTCGAAGGCTCCGCTATGCTTCCGGTCAGCTTGATGTACTTGGCCGACGAGCTGACGTAGCCCGATACGCCGTTCGCATCCGTTACCGCGTACCAATAGGCATTCACCTTCGAAGTGACCGTAACGTTTTCGTTCTTTTTCAAATAGCGGATGAGCGCTCCCGAAGTCGACGGCGATTTGCGGAATGCCACGCCGGACACGATGACGGCATTGCTGCCGCGGGCCGTGACGGCAGAAGCGTCGCCGCCGACGAGACGGACGTACTTTTCCTGAGAGGAAACATATCCGATCTGGCCCGAAGCGTCCTTGACCTTGTACCAGTAGCTGTTCGTTTTTTCCAGCAGCGTCAAGGTTTCGCCCGGCTTCAAATGCCGCATGACGCCGGAAGACGTGCTCGGCGCCGTCCGGAAGTTGACCGGAGCGACGATGCTGACCGATTCCGGCTTCGCTGCCGCGGAACCTCCCGCCGGCGCGATCGCGGCCATCAGAAGCATGCCCGACAATAACAACGTGATTCGTCTCATGCGCATTTGGGTCCTCCTGTGATGTCAACGTTGTGAAGCGCGGCTCGGCTGCTTCGGGGTCTATTATAGGCGCCCCTCGGACATCTTCCATCGGACCCGTTTCATAGGACTTCTCCAATCCATAGGCAAATAGGAGCAAGAACAGACTAGGAACAAAGAACGCAACTTCGCTTCGCGCAAAGGATCAACCCGACTCGGAAACCCACCAATTACCAAACCTTATTTTGCATCCAAACGCAATTTGCGGAATTTTAAGCCTCAAAATTTGGAAACCGCAACGATCATCCCGTTCCGCAAAAGGCTCCGACAACGAAAAAACACCCCGCCCTCCGGGTCTCCCGAAGGCGGGGCATTCGCTTCGCTTGCGCTTGACGGATCTGATTTCGGAAAAAGGTTCGGCTTATGTATGGCGGTTCTTTGGTGCTCACGGGATCGTCAGCCTGAACGTTTTGGACGGTTCGTTCCGATCGGCTCCGCAAGCCGTTAGACGGTATTCGGTTCCCCGTTCGGCCGGCCGTTCCTCCAAGCCGCCGCAATATTCGACCTCTTTGGCCGCACTCCCGAACGCGTCGCGCGTGTTGTCGAACCGGTATTCATTGCTCTCTCCGTCATAGCTCAAATCGTAAAAAATCGGGGCGCCCTCGACCGTATAGGCGGTAATATGCACCTCGTCCGGCGCGTGTCCTTTGACGTTGTCCGCAAACCGCTTCCACGCGTCTCCCCGGACCTTGCCGTCCGCCCCGATCACGACGTCATAGTCGGCAAACGCAACGTTCAGGATGCCCGGCAAGCGTTCCGCCGTATCGACGGCGTCTTCGAACGCCCGGATCTCTTCCGGTTTTTCGAACTTCCGTACACCGCACCGTTAACGAGGCCGAACGTCTTGAACCGGCTGACCGTTACGCCGGGCGCCGCATCCGTTTCGGGGTACGCGTCTTGCGGCACCGCCCCCTTCTCCGCGCGGCCGCACGAAGCCAGCAGCAGCAGAACGGCCGCCAGCGCGGCCAGCCGCCTTTTTCTCATAAATCGATCCCTCGCGAAAAAACGGTAACAGGGGCCCCATTCGGGCCCCATCGGCCGCCCGGGCCGGCCTTTACGCCGGCTGCATGCGGGCGCGAAGCTCTTTGATTTCCGGATTTTCAAGATATTCGTCGTACGTCGTCAGCCGGTCGATCAGGCCGTACGGCGTAATTTCGATAATCCGGTTCGCGATCGTTTGCACGAATTGATGGTCGTGCGAGGTGAAAATCATCGTCGCGTCGGTTTCGATCAGGCCGTTGTTGAGCGCCGTGATCGATTCCAGGTCGAGGTGGTTGGTCGGCTCGTCGAACATAAGCACGTTTGCGCCGGACAGCATCATTTTCGCCAGCATGCAGCGGACCCTCTCGCCTCCGGACAGAACGGACGCCTTCTTCAGCGCCTCGTCGCCCGAGAACAGCATCCGGCCGAGGAAGCCGCGGACGAACGTTTCGTCCTGGTCTTTGGAATATTGGCGAAGCCAATCCACCAGCGTCAGGTCCACCCCGTCGAAATAAGCCGAATTGTCTTTCGGGAAATACGCCGGCGTGATGGTGACCCCCCACGTAACCGAGCCGGAATCCGGCGCCAGCTCGCCCGCAAGAATCTGGAACAGCGCGGTCTTCGCCTGTCCGTACGGGCCGACGAGCGCGATTTTGTCGCCTTTGTTGACGACGAACGAAACGCCGTTCAGCAGCTTCTCGCCGTCGACGGTGAGCGAAACGTTGTCCACGGTCAAAATCTGCTTGCCCGCCTCGCGTTCCGGCTTGAACTGGATGAACGGATATTTGCGGTTGGAAGGCTTGATGTCGTCGAGCGTGATCTTTTCCAGCAATTTGCGGCGGCTGGTCGCCTGCTTCGCCTTCGACTTGTTGGCGGAGAAGCGCTGGATAAATTCCTGCAGCTCCTTGATCTTGTCTTCCTTCTTCTTGTTCTGTTCCCGCATCAGCTTGAGCGCAAGCTGGCTCGATTCGTACCAGAAATCGTAGTTGCCCACGTAAAGCTGGATTTTGCCGTAATCGATGTCGGCGATGTGCGTACAAACCTGGTTCAGGAAGTGCCGGTCGTGGGAAACGACGATAACGGTGCCCTGGTAGCGGGACAAAAAGTCTTCCAGCCAGCTGATCGACTCGATGTCCAGATGGTTGGTCGGTTCGTCCAGCAGCAGAATGTTGGGGCTGCCGAACAGCGCTTGCGCCAGCAGGACGCGAACCTTCTGGTTGCCGTCCAGCTCGGCCATTTTCTTGTCATGCAGCTCGGTCGCAATGCCCAGGCCGTTCAGCAGTTCCGCCGCTTCGCTCTCCGCTTCCCAGCCGTTCAGCTCGGCGAATTCCGCCTCGAGCTCGCCCGCGCGCATGCCGTCCTCGTCCGTGAAATCCGGCTTCGCATAGATGGCTTCCTTTTCCTTCATGACGTTGTAGAGACGCTCGTGGCCCATGATGACCGTCTCCAAAACGCCGTACTCGTCGTAGGCAAAATGGTCCTGCTTCAGCACCGCGAGGCGCTCGCCGGGGGTAATGTGCACCTCTCCGGTGGTCGGCTCGATCTCGCCGGACAAGATTTTGAGGAACGTCGATTTCCCGGCTCCGTTCGCCCCGATCAAACCGTAGCAGTTGCCCGGCGTAAACTTGATGTTGACGTCCTCGAACAGGGCACGCTTGCCGTAACGCAAACTCACGCCGCTTACCGTAATCATGACTTCGCTCTTCACTCCATTCCTTTGATCCGAAACGACTAACGTTGGGCGAACCTGATCGTTTCGCCGTGCTGCAGCATAATGATTTTCTCTTCGGGAATCTTCAGGCGCAAACGCTCCGCTTCCAGCCGCGACAAGGCATCCTTGGGCGTATCGTCGGCCAGCTTGAACGAACCGTAATGCATCGGCACGAAGTAATCCGCACCCAAATCCATGTACGCCTTCAGCGACTCTTCCGGACTGACGTGCTGGGGAGCCATGAACCATTCCGGCTCGTACGCTCCGATCGGCATGAGCGCGACATCGATTTTGAAGCGGCGTCCGATTTCCGCAAATCCCCGAAAATACCCGCTGTCCCCCGCGAAATACACGGTCGGGCCCGCATCGCTTTCGAGCACCCATCCGCCCCAATGCGAATGATTCGTGTCCCACAGCGTCCTTCGCGTCCAATGCTGCGCGGGCACGAAGGTGAACTTGACGCCGTGCAGCGTCGCCTCTTCCCACCAGTTCAGCTCCTCGACGAGCCGAAAGCCTTTGACCAGCATTTTGCTGCGAAGCCCGGCGGGAACCAGCAGCCTTTTGGTCCCTTTCAATTTGCGCAAAGAGGCCAGATGCAGATGGTCGTAATGCGAATGGGAAACGAGCACAACGTCCACGGGCGGCATGTCCGACAATTCCACGCCCGGCGGCGCGAGCCGCTTATGCAGCGCCATTCGGCGCGCCCAGACGGGGTCGGTCACGATGTTCAGCCCGCACATTTGAATAAGAAAAGTCGAATGGCCGATCCATGTGATCGACGGTTCGCGGCGGTTGTGATGCAAAAAGCGCAAATCCGGGATCACATTCGGAACGCATTCGCTGTAATCTCTTTTCAAGAAATGTTGGAGGCGGTCCTGGCCCCACCGGAACAACTGGCGTCGGACCGCACTATTGGCAGAGGCCGAATCCATGTTGACGTAGCGATGCTTGCGCATGTAACCCCTCCGATGATGTGCTCATTCATACTATAGCAGGAATCGGGGGAATGTACCAACGAAGCCGTGCCCAAATATCCGGACAATTTGCCTCTGTAGATTTCATAGGAACGATAGGTTTGTTCCAGGTTCCCTGGCGTGACGAAGCAGGAGGGCTTGCCGAAGCGGTAAAAAGCGGTGTCTTCCAGAACGGAAGCGACAAAGTGCGAGCAGAAAAACGTGTTTTTGCGGTGCAGCTTCCTGCCGAGCAGGACGCCCGCAAGTCCGAGCAGGCTGTAGCCGTAGCGTTCCCGTTCGGCCATCATCGCGTCGACGCGGGCGCGCACCCGCCGATATTCGGCCCTGGAAACGGGCAGCCTGAAAATGGCGCATTCGGCGGCGCTGTAAAAGGGATCGCGCAAATTTTCGCGGATCATCCCGGCAAACAGCGGGTTGCGGAGCTTTTTCCGCCCGAAGCTGTATATTTCACGCAACTCCGAATCGAAGGCGATGGAGGCGTGGTTCAATTCGTCCTTCGTAAACCATTGGATCGTCTTGCTGAACCAAGTCCCGGTTGCCGTGAGCACGACATAAACGGCGGTTCGCGGCGAACCGGACGTTCCGGTCGGCATGGCGAATCTCTCCCCTAACGAGCATCCGTTTGCAATTTATGCTAATGTAAAATGAGCGGGATGAAGACGTACGCCGGTTGTGTTTGCGTCGCGACCCGGGTCCGTACCGTCCCCCGACCTTGGCCGGGGAAGATGTCCTTGCTGTATCGGGAAAGTTGATGAAAACGGAGGCGAACGAAGCATGAAGCTGTTGTCGATCGAACCGACGCCGAGCCCCAATTCCATGAAGCTGAACGTCGACGAGAAGCTTCCCGCCGGCGAGCGTTATACGTATACATTGGCCAAGCGGGATCAGGTTCCGCCGTTTTATTTGCGCCTGCTTTCGATTCCGGGCGTCAAAAGCGTGTTCCGGACCGCGGACTTCATCGCGGTGGACCGCCGCCCGAACGCGGACTGGGCGGAAATCTTGGGCGCGGTGCGCGAGCTGTTCGGCGCGGACGGCGTCGCCGCGGAGGCGCTCGGCGCCCCGGAAGCCGGAGGATTCGGGGAAGCGCACGTGCTGGTGCAGATGTATCGCGGCATTCCGATCCAGATCCGGGTGCGCTACGGCGGCCAGGAGGCGCGCGCGGCGCTGCCGGAGCGGTTCGCGGCCGCGGTGACGGAGGCGGCCGGAGCGACGATGATTCGCGAGCGGAAGCTGGAGGAGATCGGCATCCGGTACGGGGAGCCGCAGGACATTTTGGAGGAAGTCAAGCGCGAGCTCGATGCGGCCTATCCGGACGAGCGGCTGCGGGAGCTGGTTGAGCAGGCGAAAGCGGCGGGCGCCGGCGGAGACGGGGCGGTCGTCCAGCCTGCTCCTCCCGCGGAGCTGTCGCGGGAGGAGCTGGAGCGGCGCCTGTCCGCGCCGGACTGGCAGACGCGCTACGCGGCGCTCTCCCGCGTGAAGCCCGCCCCGGAGCTGCTGCCGCTGCTGGCGAAAGCCGTGCGCGACGCGCACGTCTCGGTGCGCAGGCTCGCCGTCGTGTACCTCGGCGACCTGCGCAGCCCGGAGGCGCTTCCGTACTTGTTCGAAGCGCTGAAGGATTCGTCCCCCGCGGTCCGGCGGACGGCGGGGGACACCTTGTCCGATCTCGGCGATCCCGCCGCGATCGGACCGATGACGGCCGCGCTCAGCGACGCCAACAAGCTCGTCCGCTGGCGCGCGGCCCGGTTCCTCTACGAAGCCGGCGACGAGACGGCTTTGGAGGCGCTCGAGCGCGCCGCGGCCAGCGAGCCGGAATTCGAGGTGCGCCTGCAGGCCGAGATGGCCCTCGCCCGCATCAGAAGCGGCGAGGAAGCGGCCGGATCGGTATGGCAGCAGATGACCCGCATGCGGGAAGAAAACCGCGGCGGCGGCGACAAGGCGTAAGGCAGCGTACCGAAGCGGCGGCAGGCGATAGGGCGACAAGGCGATAAGCGGCCGCTCCCAAAGCAAGTCTGCTCGCTTGACGAAAACGAAAGAAATGGCGGTGTAAGGGGGTTGTCCCTGCATCGCCATTTCTTGTTTTCGGTCTGTTGCCGCTATCTTAAGCAAATGACGGGCTAGCGAGAGCCGTCCGACCTCCAGGCTCGCCTTCGGCAGGCACTCCCCATTCCCGTCTACCCGCTCCAGAGTATCCGCTCACTTGGACCGCGGGCCGGATTGAATTGCTGTTATAGCACTTACATCGAGGGGGAACGCGATTTCGGGCGCAGCAGTTGCCGTTATAGCAACTGCAGCGCCGCCTACCCGCTCCGACGAGCCGCGGGCCGGATTGAATTGCCGTTTTAGCACTTACATCGAGGAGGAAAGCGATTTCGGGCGTTGCAGTTGCCGTTATAGCAACTGCAGTGCCGCCTACCCGCTCCGGCGGGCCGCGGGCCGGATTGAATTGCCGTTTTAGCACTTACATCGAGGGGGAACGCGATTTCGGGCGTTGCAGTTGCCGTTATAGCAACTGCTGCGCCGCCTACCCGCTCCGACGAGCCGCGGGCCGGCTCAAGCCTTTTTCAGCCGTTACATCCCGGCGACAGCCGCCAGGCTCAGTTCAGGAAGCCTTCCAGCGCGATCGTCGGCTTCATGTCGGACTGCCAGGCGCCTTTATTGTAGCCGCCGTTGTAGCCGGGGGTAGCCTCGGGCTCCCAATAAAACACGCCAAGCCCTTTGCCTCCGGAAAGATTCCGGACCTTCGTCTTGATGTCGGAGATGAAGCTCTTCGCTGCCGAAGGCTGGTTGTAGTCCATGCCGATTTCGGAGATCATGATGCTCTTGCCGTAGCGCGAAATCAGATCGTTCGCGTTGCTGATCGTCTGATTGACCTTCGTCTGCCAGTCGGACGCGGACGGGTACAGCGACATGCCGATAATGTCAAACGTCGCGCCGTTGCTGATCAGCCCGCCGATGTTCCAAACGAACAGCGAATTGTCGTAGCCGTTGGACAAATGGACGATCGTCTTCGTGGAGCTGCTGATCGACTTGACCGCGTTGTTGCCGGTATTGACGAGCCAGGCGTAATTACGCATGTTGACGGACGCCTTGCCGTCATCCCACAGCATGCCGTTGTTCGTCTCGTTGCCGATCTGCACCCAGTCCGGCGTAACGCCTCTGCTCTGCATCGTCGTCATCACATCGCGCGTCCAGTTCCATACGGCGTCCATCAATTGCTCGAACGTATAATTTTGCCACGCAGCCGGCTTGGTTTGCTTGCCGGGGTCCGCCCACGAATCGCTGTAGTGCAGCGTCAGCATGACGCTCATGCCGGCGTTTTTCGCCCGCTGGGCCAAGTCGGCCGCGCGTTCCTTGTTCAAGTAGCCGTTGCCGTAATCGCTTGACGGATTGACAAACACGCGGATCCGGACGGAGTTGATCTGGTAATCCTGCTTTAAAATGTCAATGATGTCCCGCTGCACGCCGTTTTTGTCCTTCCATTTGTACCCTTGCGCCTCCATGCCCGGAACCCAGCTGATGTCCGCGCCTTTCGCAAATGCCGGGGCGGCTTTCGCGTCGCCGGGAGACACGGCGTTGCCGAGCGCCAGGGCCAAACCGAGCAGCGCCGTCAACAGCCATCCGAACGTTTTTCTTCTCATCCCGATTCTCCTCTCGTTTCGATTCAGCAGGCCTCCGGCTCCTACGCCGTTTAACGTCCCTCCTTTCCTCTCTTCACCCCTAATTGTAAGCGCTTTTAAAAATGCGAACAGGACATTATGGAAACAATCAGGATGTTTTCATAACCTGTCGGATGCGGACGCGAGGCGCGGACCGCCAAGTCTTCCGTGGCCTTCGCACGCGGCGTTATGGGGCGGTTTCAGCCGCCCCCGCGGCACTGCCGGGCGGTGCGGCCGCCGGGCCGGGCCTGCACGGAGACACCTGCCTGCATGGGATGTACCTGCCTCCACGTGCTGCGATTACCTGCGCATGCCACACCTGCCTGCACGGTCCGTACCTGCACATGTCACACCTGCTTGCACATGCCACACCTGCTTGCACCGGCTGTACTTGCCTTCCACGGGCTATACCCCTGCCTCCACATACCACGCCTTCCTGCACATGCCACGCCTGCCTGCACGGACCGCGCCTGCCTGCATCCGGCTACGAACGCAGCGCGTCCCATGACGCCAGCTTGCGGCCAGCGAAATCGAACAGCGTCAGATTCGACCAGTTATTGGCATGGCCGACCGACCACGACGTTTTGGCCGGAATCCAGGCCGGTTCCCACCAGTAAAGCCCCCGCCCCAATCCGTTCGGAACCCCGCGGATAACCGCCATCAGATCGCGCAAATAAGCGGACTGCCCTTCGACCGAAGCCGGATAGCCCGGATGAAGCTGGTCCTCCCGCCCGACGATCAGGCCGTCCCCCTCTGGGGCCCGAAGCGTCCATGGATAAGCGGTCTCCGCGACATAAATAGGCTTGCCGAATTCGCGCGCCGTTTGCTCCAGGTTGCCGCGCAGATCGTCCAGCGTGCCGTGCCACCACGGATAAAACGACTGCCCGATCACATCGAAATCGACCCCGCTCCTGCGCATCCGATCGAAAAACTTGAACGTTCCGGGCCAGTCGCCGCCCCGGTCGATATGAAGCATCACCTCGGCTTGCGGCGCCGTCTCTCTGACCGCCAGCACGCCCACTTTCAAGAGGGACGCGAGCGCCTCCCGCTGTCCGTCCGTGTCGAACTCGCCGTCCACCCGGCCTTCATCCCACAGCAGGCCGTTCGTAATCTCATTGCCGACCTGCACCATATCGGGCGGCGTGCCCTGCTTCGCAAGCGCCGACAGCACCTCGGACGTGTACCGGAACACCTCGCGCCCCAGCCCGTCCAGATCCAGCCCCGCCCAGGCTTTCGGCTTCCATTGTTTCCCCGGATCGGCCCAGCCGTCCGAATAATGGAAATCCAGCAAAAAGTGCAGTCCCCGCGTTTTGATCCTCCTGGCCATAACGAGCGTGCGTTCCAGATTGCAAAAGCCTCCGGGAGGATCGTTCCAGATCCGCAGGCGGATCGAGTCCGTTCCGGCATCTTGCAGAATGGCCATTATGTCCCGTCTTTCCCCGCGTTCGTAGTACGCCCCGCCCGCCGCTTCAATCTCGTCGGCAAACGAAATATCCATGCCGATCAACAAACGGTTTTCCAAGCGCTTCGCCTCCTCGCTTCCGCTACTCTTTTACCGAACCCAGCACAAGCCCCTTGATAAAAAAACGCTGCAGAAACGGATACACGATCAGCACCGGCAGCGCGCCGATAAAAATTTGCGCCGCGTTGATCGTCTTCTGCGACAGCAAATCGAACTCTTCCTTGCTGAAGCTCATCGAGCTCATATCCCGCGACACGATCACCGTCTGCAAATACGTGGCGAGCGGATAGTCCTCCTTGTTGCTGAGGTACAGAAGTCCGTCGAACCAGGAGTTCCAGTGCCACACCATCGCGAACAGGCCGAGCGTGGCGAGCGCCGGCAGCGATAGGGGCAGGTAGATCCGGAACAGAATGCCGAACTGCCCGGCTCCGTCGATCAGCGCCGCCTCTTCGAGCTCCCTCGGCACGCCGCGGAAATAGTTCATGAGCAGAATCGTCAGCCACACGTTGACCGCTCCGGGAAGAATCAGCACCCAGAACGAGTCCGTCAGGCCGAGCTTCTGAATCACGATATAAAACGGAACGAGCCCGCCGTTGAAAATCATCGTAAACACGAAAATCCAGGCGTAAACCGAGCGTCCTTTGAACTGGTTGTTTTCCTTGGACAGCGCGTAAGCGGCAAGACAGGCGATCAGCAGGATGACGAACGTGCCGAGCAGCGTGCGCTTGACCGCGACCCAGAGCGAGCCCAGAAACACCGGGTTGTTGATCGTCTTTTTGTACGCCTCCACGGAAAAATCGACCGGCCACAAGCCGACCAGGTTGGCATCGGCCGCGGCTTTGGCGCTGAACGATACGGCGAACACATGCACGAGCGGAATGATGCAGAGGACGGACAGCACCAATAGAAAAGTCGTATTGAAAAAGCTGAAAATCCGGTACGGCGTTGTCTTATAGTACATAAACCGGCCTCCTCCCTAAAACACCCGGTAATTCGCCAGCTTGTAAGCCAGCCGGTACGCCACGATAATCAGCAGCATGCTGATGACGGATTTGAACAGGCCGACCGCCGTCGCAAAACTGAAATCGCCGTCGATGATGGCCGTCCGGTACACGAACGTGTCGATAATGTCGCCCTTGTCGTAGACGAGAGAATTGTAAAGGTTAAAAATCTGGTCGAACCCCGCGTTCAAAATATTGCCGAGCGACAGCGTGCCGACCACGATCGCCATCGGCAGAAGCGACGGAATCGTAATGTGCAGCGTCTGCTTCCAGCGGCTTGCTCCGTCCACCTCCGCGGCTTCGTACAAGGACGGATTGATGTTCGCCAGCGCCGCAATGAAGACGATCGTGCCGTATCCGAATTCCTTCCACACCTCCGACACGACGACCGTCACCCGGAACCAGTTCCCGTCGCCGAGGAAAAACACCGGACCGAGCCCGAAGAACCCGAGCACCCGGTTCGCGAAGCCTCCGTCCGTGGACAGGAAGTTCACGAGAATGCCGCCGAGGATAACCCATGACAAAAAATGCGGCAAATACACGAGCGTCTGGATCGTCCGGTTCAGCAGCCGCTTGCGCACCTCGTTCAGCAAAATCGCAAACGTAAAAGGTACGATCAGGTTGAACACGATTTTGAGCACCGAGATGACGAGCGTGTTCCAGATCACTTGGATGCTGTCGTCCCTCTCGAACAGCGCCCGGAAGTGGTCGAGCCCGATCCACGGCGATCCGGAAAAGCCGAGCCAGGGCTTGTAGTCCATAAAAGCCATCACGATGCCGGCCATCGGAACGTAATTGAACACGATCAAGAACAGAAGCGCCGGCCACACCATGAGGTGAAACGGCCAAGTGCGCGTCCACGTTGCCATCGAATTCCGCCTCCTTTAACCCGTACGCTTCCCGTTAAACCCTGATGGCCTGAAAAGCAATGCTTCCGCCTATTTGCAGCTCATTCGCGCACACCGTTGCTTGGCCAGCAATGGGAAGCCGCTGCAATTGCGATGACGTTACTTGGGCGCCGATTGAAAACGGCCGCGAACGAAAAGGGCAGCCGGTAAGCCGGCTGCCTCCTTTCCGGTCCGCCGGCCGGGTCAATGGGCCGAAGCGTACCACTCGTTGACTTCCTTCGTAATCTGGTCGCCGCCGGAGGACTTCCAGGTTCCGACGAATTTATCGAACTCGTCCAGGCCTTTTTTGCCGTAAATGATTTCGTTAAACGTCTGCAGCTCGATTTTTTTCAAATAGTCCAGCTTGGACTGCATCGTCGGCGTGGCCGGACCGGTGAACATGTCCTTGTAGGAGATGTCCGGCTGCGACATCAGCACCTTGGCGGCGGCCGGCGTTTCCGGGCCGTAATTGTTTTTGACTTCCTTCTCCAGCCGGGTAACCGGCTCCTTGCCGTCCGCCAGGTTCAGCAGCGCCTTCATCTGGGCGTCCGGAATGCGGGCCCCGTCCTTGACCAGCCAGTAGCGGTTGATGTTCACTTCGCCGCCCGGAATTTTGTCGAGATATACCGGGTTGCCGTTTGCGTCCAGATCGTAGTCGTACCCTTTGAACACGCCGATGTCCCACTGGCTGCCCGGCTCCGGGTCCGCCAGATGATCGAACAAGTAATTCTGATACGTAAACAGCGCCTCCGGATGCTCCATGTCTTTGTGGATCAGCGTTACGCCGGAGGTAAAGTGCGTGCCGTGCCGCCCCGCCTTGCCGTCCGGTCCGGTCGGAATCGGGTAAGGCTTCCACACCGCGTGAGGCACGTTTTTGACCGTATCCAGCAGCGGCCAGCCGCTCATCCAGTAAGGTCCGGGTATGATCCCCGCCGTTCCGGCAACCGCCGGCTCGGCCGTTTTGTTCTCGTCCCACAGCGCGGCTTCCGCCGGAATGTAGCCTTTGTCCCGCCACTTTTTGAGCGTCTCCAGCGCCTGCTTCGACGCCGGATGGATGGAGCCCCATTCCAGCTTGCCGTCCGCGCCGACGTTCCACTGCCCGGGAATGGTGCCGTAGGCGCCGAACACCCACGAGGGATCGCCCATCCACGTATTCATGGTCGTCTTGAAGCCGATGGACAGCGGCGTGACCTTGTCCGGGGACAGTCCGTCCGGGTTGCGGTTTTTGAACGCGTCCATGATGGTTTCCAGATCCGCGAGCGTTTTCGGCCCTTCCAGGTTCAGCTTGTCCAGCCAGTCCTGGCGAATCCAGAGCAGATAGTCGTGGTTGTAGGCGTAGTCGAGCACCGGAATGCCCATTTTCTTGCCGTCCCGCATATAGGGATTCCATACGTTCGGATCGAGGTTCATCGCCTGCTTCCACTTGTCGTTGGCATATTGGTCGAACAGGGAGCCGACTTCGCGGAACATGCCCGTATCGATCAAGTCCTGCGCAAGCTGCGCATCGCCGATCGTCACGACATCGGGCATCTTCTGGTTGGACGACATCGCCAGCCGCATCTTCGTGACGAACGCGTTGTTGGTGTCCGTCACGGACCACAGCGACTTAATCTCGATGCCGAGCGTCTCGAGCGCCCATCGGGTCGCGACGTTGTTTTCGATCGTTTCGCCGTTTTTGAATTTCAGCGCCGGATCGACGCCCCACACCGTCGTGATCGTGACGGGCGGATCGTACTTGTCCTTGTAGGCGCTTGCCGTTTCGCCGGAGCCGGTTGCGGAAGCGGACGCTGATCCTTCCGGGGCGGGCGAATTCGCGTTTTTGCCGCCGTTTCCCGAACAGGCCGTCACGAGCGCCGTCACCAGCGCCAGCGTCGGCCACAGCAACCCTTTTCGTTGTTTGCGGGCTTTCATGCGGTTCCCCCTCGCTTCAAAGTAATCGGTTTCACGGTTCATTATAGGGGAGCCCGCCGGGAGAGCCTATGGCGCGCTTCCAACATTTCTGCACCTTTCGCAGCTTTTTGCCGCACGGGGGGCCGCCGTCCCTCACGTCGCACCCGTTATTGGTCGCGGTACTCGTTGGGCGTCATCCCGTAATATTTGCGGAACATTTTGCTGAAGTATTGCGGGTTTTGATAGCCAAGCTCGGTCGTAATCTCGTAAATTTTTTTGTTTGTCGACCGGAGCAGGTACTGCGCCTTCTCCATGCGGATGCGGATAATGTAGTCGCCCAGGCTTTCGCCCGTTTCCATCTTATAGATCTTGGACAAATAGACGGGATGCAGGAACACCTTGTCCGCGATCGTCTTGACCGACGTTTCCTGTCCGATGTCGTTCATGACCAGCTCCTGAACGCGCCCCACGATGCGGCTCCTCTGATTGCGGTCGCTCTCCGACAGCTCGCGCTCCAGCTTTTCCAGCATGTCCAGCCCCCACTTCCGGAGCTTGTCCGGGGCATGCACGGACGAAGGATCGAGCAGCGGGTCGAGCCCGCTGCCGTCGATCTGATGAAGCAGCAGCCCTTCCCTGTGCGCGAGGTACAAATACGCGTTCGAAATCGACAGAAACGCTTCGTACACATGCTCGCCGGTTGCCGGCATCCCTTCCAGCGCGCCGAACACCGCTTCGATTTTCGCTTTGGCCGCGGCCCACTGCTTCGATTCCAGCAAATGGATGAGGGTCGGCGGCTTGTAGAGGATTTCCAGCGGCTTAACGGTTATATGTCCGGACGCAAAATCCTCCTGAAATAAAATGGCCGGGCCTTCTCCCCGGCCGCAACGGAGAACGGCCGCCAGCGCGCTGCGGTACGTGACGGACAGCTCGTCCGGGAACACAAACCACTGCGTCACGACCGTCGCAATATCGCCCTTCAGGTAATGGCGGACCTGCCGGTGGAATTCGCTGACGAGCGGCTCCAGCTGCGCCTTCGTCGGATGGCTTCCGCCCGTTCCCTCCAGCGACGCCAGCAGGACGAGCGCGTCGTGCGGCGCTTTGCCGTGCCAGATGCGGAGCCGGTCCGAGAACACTTCCTCGGCGATATTGCCGACGGCATATTCCAACAGCGGCAGCGACTGCGCGTCGTAGCGGTCGAACTGCCGGCCGAGCCGCACCAGCATCATAAACGCCATTTCCCCCGCCCGGAGAGGAATTTCGTACTGCTTCAGCTTCGCTTCGATCGCGCTTCGGGGCCATTGCCGCCCCAGCACGAGATCCCGCATCAGATGCTCCCTCAGCGCCGGGAGATCCGACTTCATATCGTACATCAGCCGGTGAAGCCGCTCGGTTTCCGCCCATTCGTCGCGCAAAGCATCGATGGCGGCCGAAACGCTGGCCATAAACTCCCCGTCGTTGACCGGCTTCAGAATATAGTCGGACACCTGAAGGCGAATGGCGCGCTTGGCATATTCGAAGTCGGAATGGCCGGTCAGCAGCAGGCAGCGGATATTCGGCCATCGCGCCTGAACGGTTTCGATCAGCTCCAGCCCGTCCATTTCGGGCATGCGGATGTCGGATACGAGAATATCGACCGGCTTCTCCTCCAGAATGCGCAGCGCTTCCGGCCCCGAAGACGCGCAGTAGACCTCGCGAATGTCCAGCAGCTCCCACGGAATCGTTCTTCGCAGGCTTTCCGTCAAATACGTCTCGTCGTCCACAAGCAAAATCTCGATCATGCGTATGCCCTCGCCTCCGCAGGATTGCTGGTTTTCGGCCGCCAGCGAAGCGTCACCCGCAGTCCGCCGAGCGGGGACGCTTCGACGTTCAGGCCGGCGGATTCCCCGAATCGGAGCTGCAGCCGCTGGTTGACGTTCCACAGCCCGCAGCCCGTCGTCTCGTCCATGGCGGAACCGAGCCGCCTGAGCAGTTCCTCCCGCGCTTTCTCGTCCATCCCTTTGCCGTTGTCGTCCACGACGATCCGAAGCTCGCCGTCCCGTTCGGATACGGTGAGCGCAATCATGCCTTCCCCGTCTTTCTTCTCAATGCCGTGCACGATCGCGTTCTCGACAAGCGGCTGCACGACCAGCGGCGGGATTTCGATTCTGCGCAAGCGGGACGGCAGGTCGATCCGGACCTCCAGCCGGTTTCGTCTCAGCTTGTGAATTTCCAAGTAGCTGCCCACGAAATCCAGTTCCTCGGACAGCGGCACGAAATCCCGTTCCTGCCTTGTCGTATAGCGGTAATAGCTGGACAGATTTTCCGCCATCGCGACGACGGCCGGATAGTTTTGCATTTTCGCCATGCTGGATATAAACGAGAAGCAGTTGTAGAAAAAATGCGGATTGATTTGCGACTGAAGCTGCTTCAGCCGCGCTTCCCGCACGTGGATCCGTTCCAGGTACACCTTTTCGAACAGCTCCTGAATTTGCTCGACCATCGAGTTGAAGCGCATGAAGACGAAGCTGAATTCGTTTGTCCCCTTCGGCTTCAGCCTGACCGAATAATCCTCGAGCTTCAGCTTCAGAAAGCTGCCGACAAGCTGCTTCAGCGGGGCCTGAACCTGGGCGTACAGCACGTAGGCCAGCACGCAGCCCATCAGCAGAAGCGAGCCGACCGCCGCATAGAACATCCGGTTCGTCTCGACGATCGGGCCGACGACGTCGGACAGCGGGATATAATCGATCAGATGCCACCCGGTTGTGGCCGACCACTGCGAATTGACCAGATAAGGCTTGCCGCCTAGCCGAACCGTCTGGTTGCTGACGTCCATCGTCCCTTCCGCTTCGAGCTTGCGGATCAGTTCCCCGGCGACGGCCCGGTTGGGATCGCTGCTGAAAATCGCGCCGACGCCTTTTTTATAGAAAAAAGGATCCCTCCGGCCGTCGCTTTTGAATTCGTCCAGCATCTGCGCGATATTGCGGCTGTCGAACCGGACTTCGATGATCAGATTCGCATCCTGCGGATGATCGAAGGACCCGTAGGGCGTGGCCGTAAACAAGGAAAACAGCAGCCGGCCGTCGCTTTCTTCCTTGACCTGCCAGCCCCGCTTCATCCGCTTCTTCAACTCGGCGTCGTCGTACGTTCTCACGTCGTTCGAGGATACGACCCGTCCGAGAGCCGGGGAATAAATATACAGCGAGTTTTGCCAGTTGGAGGAGTTCTCCTGAATGCTGAGCTTGCGCTGAATGCGGTTGATCAGCGTGATCATGTCGAGCGGCAGCGAAGGCCCGGGATTGTCGAACGTATCCCTTAACTCCGCAATATCGGGGTCGTGGATCAGCAGATTCGTCCACAACGCCATCGTCGAGATATTTGTGTCGATCTGATTCTGGAAAAAGACAAGCCGGTTCGTGTTGGAGCGATCCAGCTCGCTGCGCAGCACCCCGGTGCTTGTCCGGTTCGAGATCAAGTACAGCCCCATGATCGGGAGCAGCATGGCAACAAGGATAAGGACGATTTTGGTAAACAGATTGATTTTCGGCATGACCGCATCTCCGTCCCGGCTGAGAAATGAAGGGGAACTCATACTTGCTGAACTGCAGAAAAAGGTTGCCCGGATCTGGACAACCCCTGATTTTGGAAACGCTTTAATTTTAAACGTTTGGAAGACGGATGAAAAGAGGCACGATTGCAACATTTCCGCTCTTTTCGCATCCGGATTCGGCGATAGCATTCGCAAAAAAAAGCAACCGTTTTGTAATGAAACCGTAATATCGCTTTCATCTATCTTTCATAAAAGGAGGATACAATAAATTCATGACCCCCCTTTTCATTCATATATCTCTCCACTGACCTGCAGCGGTGCTGCAGGTTCTTTTTTTATCGTCGACACCGTATTTCCGGCGGACGTTCTCCTTCGCGTATAGGCACCTGCGGATAGGCATTCGCATATTGTGCAGTATCAATCAATCGCCAGCATTTCCCCCGCAACGAGGAGGAGAACCCCATGCCAAAACAACGGCCGGCAAACGTTCGGTCGAAAAGTCATCCATCGTCCGGCGGCACGTTAGCGAAACTTTCATCCCGTTCGCAAAAGTCCAAGACGCCGGAGCCGGCTAACAAGAAGCCGCAGGCCCAAAAGGTTCGTCTGCACCAAAGCGAAAACGAAACAAATGCCCCCGTCAGGCAAATCCCCTGGTGGGTGCTGCCGGCGGAGCAGCGCATGATGACTCCGGGCGGACCTGGAGGACCCGGTATGCCCGGCGGTCCGGGAGGTCCGGGAGGACCGGGTATGCCTGGCGGTCCGGGAGGTCCGGGAGGACCGGGTATGCCTGGCGGTCCCGGAGGACCGGGATTACCCGGCGGACCGGGGGGGCCCGGGCTGTTTCCGCCAGGCCCCGGGCCATTTCCGCCCGGACCTTGGCCGTTCCCTCCGGGCCCCGGACCGTTTCCGCCCGGACCTTGGCCGTCATTCATCGTCGTTCGTGTTCTGGGCGGCTTTACTTTCCCGGGAGCAACCCGTTCGGCATACGTTCCGTTCTTCCCCGGAATCACGATCCGTCAGGCATTGCTGTTCAGCGGGCTGGTCCGCTTCGGACCTTTCGGGCGGATCATTTCCGTCTCCGGCATCCCGATCGGCGCGAATGTAGGTGTAAGAATCCGCTACAATGGCCGGATCATTCCGGAATCCCTGCTGGACTTTCCGGCTCAACCCAACAGCACGGTCACGCTCGAATTATATGCTCTCTAGCCCGCGTAATCCGAACCGCGTCCTCCGCAAAAGCTGTCCTGCAAGCAACTAATCTGCCGAGAAAGGCAGCACGGTCAACCGGATGCATCCATTCAACAATCCGAAACGGGATCGCGCAAACGTTATTTTGGCTCCATCTCATTTCTTTTTTGGACCATCACCGCTTTCTTGCGGGCAAGCGAAAGCCATCCGGTTTCAAGGCTGACTTTCGACAAGCATCAAAGCCAAAAACGCCGAAATCCTCCAGCCTCGCCAACTCACCCTTCGCAGAGCCGGGCCTTCCAATTGCTATGAAAGCAACTACTGGCGCGAAAAAACAGAAATGGGCCGTGCAATTGCTTTTTCCGCAACTACAGCCTTGTTTTCGGTCGCCGTCCGCTGAACCGGGCCTTCCAATTGCTATGAAAGCAATTGCTGGCGCGTAAAAACGGAAATGGGCCGTGCAATTGCTTTTTGCGCAACTACAGCCTTGTTTTCGGTTGCCGCCCGCTGAACCGGGTCTTCCAATTGCTATAAAAGTTATGATGAACGTAAAACAGCCCCATTTGCACATCCGTAGGTTAAAATGGAGTTGCAACACAACCCTTTCAGAGCTACATGCAAAGGAGCTGCTTACGATGAAGGATACCACAAAATACGTCGACTTGGATGTGCCGAAAGAAAAAATATCGGTTGCCATTGCCGATTCAGGAAGGGAAGCTGTCCGGTACTTCGGGATCATCGCACATTGTTCGGAAGCGGTCCGGCGATGTTTTTATCGACGAAGCTACAAAGGCCGTGGGGAGTTTGAGAGAGTTTAAAGGCTGTGGGAAGTTTGAGAGAGTTTTGGAGAGTCCGAGGGAGTTTGGGCAATTTGGGATGAACCGCAATGGTCCGAAGCGATTACGGAAGGGGGGGAAGTGCCCGCAACAGCCGGTGCACGCCGCCTGTTCCGGGGGCTGGCGAGACATCAAGCTAAAACGAAACCTCCTGCCTCACTTTTGCGGTGATTGTTGGAGGTTCCGTTGTTCTGTGTTCTTACATTTGGATTGACGCCCGCCGTCTTGGTACAGCCGTTCCGGAACAACCGCTCTGTCCTTCGGGTGTCAGTACAGCACGTCGACGGCTCCCGCCTGGCGAAACAGGGCGTCGTTCCGCTCGATGGAGCCGCCTTCCGCAACGAGAACAAACTTCCCTTCGTCCACCGCTTCGGCGCACGAACGGACGGCATGAGGCGGAATGCCCATTTGCTTCAGCGTTCCGCCGATGTCCGCATCGTCCCGGTTCCAACGAAGCAGCCCCAATACCGGTAAAGCCGACGCATTGCCGGACGAGCCGCCGCCTTGAAGAGGAGCGACCCATGCCGCCGCCGCAATGCCCGCGTCCTCCCCGGCAAATCCCGCATCCATGTCATCGCTGCGGGTCAGCGTGCCCTGCACGCCGGCAACCTCTTCCACCGGGGCTTCCGCGTGTCCGGCAAGCAGAGGGGCGTTCTCCCCGTTTTTCACGATGATTCGCAAGCTTTTCGCGGTCCCGGCGGACGAGCGAATCCGCTCCACCGCATCGAGCACCTGCCCCTCCCGTTCGAAAATGCCGATCGTCGTTGCCATTTTCTCCTCCTCGTCATGAGCGCCGGTCCGCGACAACGTCTGTCCGGACGCGCAAATTCGGAACACGGAATAGGGTTGCCCTTCCGAGGCAGGCATAATCATGCAGCGCCTTACTTCTTTTGCCGGCGGCGGGTCCGGGCATCGCAGACGGGCGGTTCCCTTCCCGATGCGACGCCGATCACCGCTTCCCCGTCGATCATCCTGACGAGCGCTCTCGCCCTCGCTTCTTCAAGCCGATTGACGGTGCAGAGCACGACGGGAACCTCGCCGCCGCGGCTTTCGGGCGGAAGCGGAGTCGCCTTACGGTTCAAGCTTTTTTGCAGAACCTCGACGATTTCCTCGGCGCGGACGCTTTCGATCCATAGCGTTCTCGTCATCAGGGAACCGTTCAGTCCGGCGCCCATCCACCATAACGCGAGAACGTACGCGACAAGCGAATGAAAAGACTGCTCCCAACCGATCAGCCAGCCCGTGACCAGAATAAGCGCACCGTTCAGCCCGTACAGGCCGTAACGGGCCCAGCTTTGCGAGATCCGGCCGACAACGTAATCGGACAAGTCCAGAAAGCCGCCGAAGCGCAGCACCCAGCCAATGCCCAGACCAAGGCAGGAGCCTCCCATCAGCGACGCAAGGAGCGGATTCATTGTCAGCATCGGAGCCGGATGCAGCGCGAACACCCCCGCGGAGAAAAGCAAGATCGAAAATATCCCCCGCGCGCCGTAGCGTTTTACGACTTTCCGGTAGCCAAGCAGCACGAAAGGAAGATTGAACATAAACAGAAACAGGCCGAGCCGCATTCCGGTGAAATGGGAAAACAGGGCCGATATTCCGGTCAAGCCTCCCACGACGATCCGGTGCGGTATGAGAAACATCTCCAACCCGACCGACGCCAAAACGGCGCCGGCCGCTACCCCCGCCCATTTGCGGACCGCGCTTGCGGCAGGAAGGGCGGCATCGCGACTGGTCATGCGGCACGACTCCTTCCGTTATGGTGTATGGAGAATCCATGGGTGACGCAAATTCGTTAGTCTGCTGCAAATCTGCTGCGGTATATGGCAACTCAACTTTGCGGGCTTCTTTCCTGCGCGGCCCGCTTGCTGAAATGGAATACTTTGTCAAGCAGCTTGTAGATGGCTTTCGTTTCTTTCGTAAGCAAAGGGCCGAGAACGGCCAGGATCAGAACATACAGGGCGGCGAACGGCTGCAGAATCGCCATAAGTCCCCCCGCTTTGCCCAGATTGGCGACGATAATGGAAAATTCCCCCCGGGACACGATGGTCAGACCGATGTTGGTCGAAGACTTCGGAGACAGCCCGGCGGTGCGTCCCGCAAGCATGCCGGCAAAGAAATTGCCGATCAGCGTCACGATGACCGCTCCCAGCGCGAGGACGATCGTTTTGGGCTCGATCAGGGATGCCGGATCGATGGTCAGCCCGAAACTGAAAAAGAAGATGGCGCCGAAAAAATCGCGGAACGGCACGATCAAATGCTCGATCCGCTGCCTGTGAACCGTTTCCGCCAGGACCAGCCCGACAAGCAGCGCTCCGATCGCTTCCGCCACGTGAAGCGTCTCCGAAAAACCGGCAACGATGAACAAAATGGAGAAAATAACGAGCAAAAACACTTCGTTGGAACGGATATTCAGCAGCTTGTTCAGGACCGGAACGGCTTTGCGGCCGATCAGGAGAAGCGCCAGCATGAACCCGAGCGACACCGCGGCCGACAAAAGCACGCCGCCCAGCGTCGAGGAACCGCTCAGCACAAGCCCCGACAAAATGGACAAATAGACGGCGAGGAACACGTCCTCGAACATGATGATGCCCAAAATCATTTCCGTCTCCGGATTGGCCGTCCGCTTCAGGTCGACCAGCACCTTGGCGACGATCGCGCTGGACGAGATTGTCGTGATCCCGGCGATAATCAGCACTTCTTCCAGCGGAAAGCCGGACACAAAGCCGAATACAAGGCCGAGCGTAAAGTTGATGCCGATATAAATCGTGCCGCCCACGACAATGCTTTTTCCCGCTTTGAGCAATCTGCCGACGGAAAATTCCAGCCCCAGATAAAACAATAAGAACAGGACGCCGATCCGTCCCATAAACTCGATCAGCGGCGCGCTGTTGATGAAGCGCAAATCGAAATGTCCCCAGTGAAAGGCGTGCGGGCCCACTGCCATGCCGATCAGGATGTAAAAGGGAATGACGGAAAACCGCAGTTTGGACGACAGCAGACCCGCCGCCGCGATCAAGGCGATCGCAATCCCGATTTCAAGAACGATATGCGTCAGATCCATTTAACCGCCCCCTTTTGCGAGAATTTCCCGGAACGCTTTCTGCTGGCGCCTTTCCCCCATAACCACGATCGTCGCTTCCGCCGTGAGCACGTAATCCGGCCCGGGATTAAGCTGTTTCGTCTGGTTTTTGCAGACGACCGCGAGGATGGTGACGCCGGAATTTTTGCGGACGTTGAGCTCGCCGATCGTTTTGCCGACGCATTTGCTTCCGGGCTCCAGCTTGTACCATTCGATGACCAGCTCGTCGAACGCCATTTCGATCGTTTCCAGCGCTTTCGGCTTGTAGGCCATGCCGCCGATAATGCCGGCCAACTGGCGCGCTTCCTCGTCGGTCAGCGTCACCATGGAGATCGAATCGTCGGGGTCGTCATGGTCGAAGTGGTACATTTCCCGCCTTCCGTCGTCATGAACGATGATCACCAATTTGTCTCCGCTATCCGTCACCATCTGAAATTTTCTTCCGATAGCAGGAAGTTCGGACTCGCGAATGTTCATGGTCAAAAAACCTCCACTATATTCATTTTTTAGGAAAACCGAAAAAGAAGCAGCACCAATAAATGTACCGATCGCTCAAAAAATGGGTACAGCAAACAAAGCTTCAACTATGAAATGGTTGAAACTGGAAATGAAAAAGGATATAAATCGCTTAGGAGACGAAATCGGAAGTAAATTTAAGAGGGGATAAATACAGCTGCTTTAAACGAAGGGGAATCCACGGGTATAGATAAAGCCGTTGGACTTTAGGGCGATCGGCGTTGCGTTCCGGGCCGAAAAGGCAAAGCAGCAGCGCACAAAGAACGCTTGCGGCCATCAGCTTCTTCGCGTAAACGGTGTTCGCCGCGCCGGCGGCTTTCGTATTGGAAGCGACCAGTTGGGCTACGGTCACCCGGCCGCTCTCGCTTGCGGAACCTTCGGATTCGGGTAAAGGAATGAACGAAATCGACATAACCAGCATGGAAATCAGCAGCAGCCATCTTGTCATGAAACGGTTATGCCTAGCCAGCTTCATCTGTCTCACCTCCCTGTCCAGTTCTTATTTCTTTTCATCCTCTCATTCAGGATAACATATTCCATCCCGAAGGCCAAACCCGCCACCTGTATTTTTATCATAATCCGGGCTTTTTAGCCGTATCCATTTTACATCAAGCGGTTAACAGCCGCGCTGTGGAGGTGCGCAATGAACAAGCAGGCGCTTCAGATCGGATACGTCAGTACCTACGTACCGAAGAAATGCGGTTTGGCCACTTATACCCACCATCTCAGGGAAGAGGTGGCGGCGGCCAAAAACTCCCCTTCTCCCGATCCCGTTATCGCGGTTTGCGATCCGGATGAAGCGAGCGTATACGACAAGGATTTTCATTTTCCGCTGCTTAAGCACGTAAAAGACGATTATGCCCGAATGGCCGACGTCGTCAACCGGAGCTCGATCAACATCGTTTCGCTGCAGCACGAATTCGGCATCTTCGGCGGCGAAGCCGGCCATTACGTGCTGGAGTTTCTCGAACGGTTAAAAAAGCCGGTCGTCACGACGTTCCATACCGTCTTCGAACAGCCGGTCGAACCGTACGCGTCCGTTCAGGCGCAAATCGCCGCCCGAAGCGAGCATATTCATGTCATGAACCGGCGGGCGATCGGGTATTTGCACGACCGATTCGACATTCCCTTGGACAAAATTTCGTTTATTCCCCACGGCAGTCCGGTTCCGAACTTTAAGGAGCGGAAGATCACACGCCGGCAGTACGGCTGGGAAAACCGCAAGGTGCTGTTCCAGTTCGGGCTGCTCAGCCGCAGCAAAGGCGTGGAATCGCTGTTGAAGGCCGTCGCCCTCGCGGTGAAAGCGGTGCCGGACCTGCTGTATATCATCGCCGGCCAGACGCATCCCGAAGTTCGCAAGCACGAAGGCGAAGCGTACCGCGAGGAGCTCGCCAAGCTGATCGACGAGCTGGACCTTCGGTATCACGTGCGGATGATCAACCGCTATTTGCCGGAGGAGGAGCTGACCGCGCTTATTTCCGCCTGCGATCTGTACGTTACGCCTTATCCGGGCATGCAGCAAATTACGAGCGGAACGCTGGCGTACGCCGCCGGCTTGGGCCGCCCGATTTTAAGCACGCCGTACAGCTACGCAAAGGACCTCGTGCAAGGCTACGAAGAACTGCTGCTCCCTTACGGGGATACGGAAGCGTGGAGCGGCAAAATCATCGAGCTGTTTACGTACCCGGAACTGCTCGCAAATTGCGAGAAGTGGATGGTGGAGATCGGCCGCAGCATGCAGTGGCCTCAAGTGGGGGCGCAGTACTTGGGGCTGCTCGAGAAGGTGGCGGCAAAAAAATCGTGGAGCATGGCGGATGTGGGCTGAAGCAAACAAAAGGCGGACCGGTGCGCCGTCTTTTCGACACCTGCGCCGTTTGACGGACGATACCGGTCTTATCGAACACGCGCTCGGCCGCATTCCGCGGCGCAAAGAAGGGTATACGACCGACGACAACGCCCGCGCGCTGTGGGCCGTCTCCGAATGGCTGGCGCCGGAACGGGCGGCGCTTCTTTCGCCTGGCGACCGCGAGCGGCTGACGTCGCTTGCCGATGTTTATCTGGCCTTTATGCTGTGGTGCCAGGGCGACGACGGCTGGTTTCACAACAACATCGCCTATGACCGGACGCCGGAGCCGGAGACGAGGTCGCACGATTGCCAAGGGCGCGCGATCTGGGGCTGCGCCAACGCCTGGGTGCGTCTTGCCGCCGGGCAGCGGGAGACGGCGTTCATGCTGTTTCAGCAGTCGCTGCGGACGATCGGACGCATCGACTCGCTCCGCGGGCGGGCGTTCGCCCTCGCCGCGTGCTCCGAGCTGCTTCAGGCCGAAGAGAGCGGACGGATCGTTCTGCCGAAAGGGTGGCGCGGGGAGCTGAAGGATCATCTCTACCGTCTGGAGGAACTGCTGGACGGGGCATACCGGGACGCTTCCCGGGAAGGCTGGCATTGGTTCGAACCGGTCATGACGTACGGCAACGGAGTGCTGCCGTGGGCGATGCTTCGGGCTTACCGCACGACGCGGCGTCCTTCGTCGCTGGAAACCGGGCTGGATAGCCTGTCCTCCCTTCAGGCGGCAATGACATCCGAAGGCGGCTGGTACCGGCCGATCGGCAACGAACATTGGCACACCCGGGATGTCAGCAGCCGCTGGGATCAGCAGCCGCTGGAGATGTTCAAGCTTGCGCTGGCGCTCGAGGAAGCGGCGGCCGCGCTGGAATCGGCGCGGAAGGATGGCGTGTTTCTCGTCATCTCCCCCGACGTTTCCGGACTCGGCACCCGCCGGCGCCAAGAAGCCGGTTCGCTCGCGGCCGGTTCGCAGACGACCGCCTCGAAGCCGGATTTCGGCCGCGCCTCGGACGGAACGGAACCAGGCGCGCCGGAGTCCGCGTTGGCGGCAGGCGGGGCCGCTACGGCCGCCGGCGAACGGAAGCCGAGAGTGGTGGACATCGGGGAGCATATCGCGGCGCTGCGGGCGTCGCGCGACCGTTGTCTCGACTGGTTCTACGGCGACAACGATCTGCGGGTGCCGATGGTGGACGAGGACGACGGCTCCTGCTGCGACGGGCTGCAGATGAACGGCCCGAACGTCAATTGCGGGGCGGAAGCGGCGCTTTCCTACTTGATGACGGAAGCGATATGCTATGACCGCAGGCGGGCGAACCGGGCCTAGAAAGAATCGGATCGTTGGCGGGCGGCAAGCTCAGCCTGAACGAGAGCGCCGGGCGGTGTCGCCCGGCGCTGTTTGGCTTGTCCGTTTAATGGGCCCGCTGTCCGTTTGCCGGCTTTCCGGGCTTTTGGAAGCTCCCGCCTTACCCGCGAAGCCGCCTCAGGGCTTCCGCGAAATCGTCCGGCAGCGGCGCTTGCACCGACAGGCGCTCGTTCGTCCACGGATGATGCCAGATGAGCCGTTCGCCGTGCAGCGCCTGGCGGGAAATAAGCCCGCGTTTGCCCCCGTACAGCCCGTCTCCGGCAAGCGGATGCCCGATGGACGACAAGTGGACGCGGATCTGATGCGTTCTCCCGGTTTCCAGCCGCAGCCGGACGAGCGTATGGTCCTTGAAGCGTTCCACAACCTCGTAGTGGGTTACCGCCGGATCTCCGGTTTCGCTGATGCGCCGGCGGGTGGAGTGATGGCGGTCCTGTCCGATCGGCTTGTCGATCGTCCCCTTGTTCTGGGGGATGACGCCTTCCGCCAGCGCCAAATACACGCGCTCGATCTTTTTCTCGCGCATCGCCTTGTCGTATTGGTAGTGGGCGAATTCGTTTTTGGCGTACAAAATGGGCCCCGTCGTTTCCTTGTCGATACGGTGGATATGACGGATTCTCACATCCTGGTTCGACAATTCGTAATACGCGGACACCGCATGGGCAAGCGTGCGGCGCTGTCCCTTCTCGCTCGGATGCACTTCGATGCCGGCCGGTTTGTTGACGACAAGCGTAAAATCGTCCTCATAAAGCACGTTCAGTTCCATCCAGTCCGGCGGAAAATCCCGCTCTTCCCGCGGGAACAGCTGCAGTCTGAGCATCCCGCCTTTCAGCTGCGCGCCCTTGGTCTGAAGCAGCTTCGAAATCAGCTTGGGCGGCAGCGGCGTAGCATTCAGCGCCTGCTGCAGCGTAGCGTTCGCCAGGTAATCGGGCAGGCGGATATCCATCCAGTCGCCCCGGCGCCGGCCCAGTTTAAGCCGAGGTCCCGCGGATAGGCCGGACGATGCCCGCAATCCTGCGGACGCGCCCGTTCCAGCCGCCCCCCTCGTCCGGGCTCCCGTTCCGCCGGCCGCCGCCGCGCCCGTCCGGGCTTTCGTTCCCGCGCCGGTCCCGGCTGCGGCTCTGCCGCCGGAGGGAGCGGTTCTTCGCCCGTGCGGACGGCCGCCCGCTTGATCATGATGTTTCGCCCGAACGCGATCCGTCCGGCCGGTTCGTTCCTTCTTTTGCTGCCGGCTTTTGCCCGGTCCGCTCATCCTTCATCCACCCCGATCCCCAGTTTCGCACACACTATACGAGATCGGCGCACCGTTGTCAAATGGGCGTTTGTTGTCCGGCTCGGGAAGGGCCTTTTCGCCTCCTTTAGCGGCTGCCGCTACCGGCTGCGAAGCCAGCTTCTGAGCGCCCATTTCCGTTCGCGCCGCTTCATGTAACTTGGCAGCGAGCGGTAGATCTCCCGGCACTCCCGATCCGCCTGGCGGGCCTGCTCCGCGCGGCCGAGGCGCGCATAAACGCTCCCCAGCCGGTAATAACCCTCGCAGGAAGACGAATGAATCTCCCGAAACCGCTGCAAATAGTTCAGCGCTTTTTCCGCATCCGAATCGGCGAACGCTTCGCCCAGGCGCAAATACGGCAATCCGTACTTCACGCGCGGACTGATCTCGAGCGCCCGGAGCATGGCGCGTTCTCCCCGCTCTTTTTGCCCCAAACCAAGCTCCGCCAGCCCCAGATCGCTCCAATATTCGGCCGAATGATCCATCTGCGCCTCGATGCCGGCCAGCACCTCGCGGGCTTCGCCGTATTTTTTCGCTTCGATGAGCAGCCGCGCAAGCTCGGATTTGGCGGATACGTCGTGCGGGTTGAGCGCGAGCTGTCTTCTTAGCTTTGCAATCTCGCTTTGGCGGCGAAAAGGACGAAGCAGGCTGGGCGTCAAGCCGACAAAACGCCTTTCCAGAACATACAGGACGACCAGCAGAACGATCAGCGCCGCGAACGGATTGCCCAGCAGCGCCCACAACAAACCGAACAGAAAAAAGGTTTTCATTCGGGTTCCTCCTTCCGTACCTGCCCTTCGTACCCGGCCTGCATTACGGCGTTTCCGGTCAACCCGGCCTGACCCTGCGCGTCGCCTGGGCTTCCAGCGGATTGTCCGGCCAGTAATGTTTGGGATAGCGGCCTTTCAAGTCTTTCCGCACTTCAAAATATCCGCTGCGCCAAAAGCTTGCCAAATCCTTCGTCACCTGCACCGGCCGCTGGGCCGGGGAGAGCAGATGCAGGGTCAGCGGCACCCGGCCGCCCGCGATGCGAGGCGTCTCCGGCTGGCCGAACATCTCCTGCAGCCGCACCGCCAGCGCCGGGGACTCCGGGTCGGAATAGTCGACCGGCAGACGCGAGCCGCTCGGAACGACGATATGCGTCGGAGCGTCTTCGTCCAGCCGGCGCCGCTGTTCCCAGGTCAGGGACGCTTCCAAAACGGCGGCCAGTTGAAGCCGCTGCAGGTCCGCCCGGCTTTTCATTCCGGCGATATACGGACCGAGCCATTCGGATACGGAAGCCGCCAGCGCCTCGTCCGACCAGTCCGGCCATTCCGTGTCGTAACGCCGGAGGAACAGAACCCGCTCCTGCAATTGTCTTGCGGATCGGGTCCAGGGCAGCATGTCCAGCCCTTCCTCCCGGATGCCCTGCAGCAGCGCCTGCGTCACCAGGTCCGGATCGGGACGGGCAAGCGGCCGCTCCTGCAGGACGACCGCGCCCAGCCTGCGCACGCTGCGGGCCCGCACAGCCTGGGCGCCGGCATCCCAGGAGACGGTCTCCTGCTCTTGGATCAGGTCCGAGAAGTGCCGGTCGAGCTCGGCTTCGTCCAGCGGAGCGGCAAGCCGTATCCGACCCTCCTGGCCCTGATCGTCCAGCTCGGCGGCCACGATGAATTCGGCTTGGGCGAGCGGCTGCCCTTCGGGGATGAACGCGCCCCGGCCGCCGCTTAGCGTATAGCGTCCGCCGCCGCGGCTGCGCCCGATCCGGTCGGGATAGGCAAACCCGAGCAGAATGCCGCAAGCGTGCGCGAGATCTGCGGCGGGTGCGGCTGGCGCTTGGGCTGCCGCGGCAGAAGGCGCTGTTGCCCGTGCTGCGGCTCCGGCGGCCGGGTTGCGCGCTGCAGCGTCCGCCGCTGCGCCGCTTGCGGCCGATTCCCCGGCCGCCGTGGCGGACAAGGCGCGGCGAAGCTCCTTCGCTTCGGCAAGCAGCCGCTCGCGGGCGCGCTCGTCCGCAAACGCGGCGGCAGGCCCGCCCCGCAGCGCTTCGATGCGCAGCCCGATGTCCGGGCTTCGCACCATTTCGCCGCGCAGCAAGTCGCGATCGCTCAGCAGCGCCGCAAGCTCGCCGGCCAGCTCGGCCATGCCGAGCGATTCGGCCTTCAGCAGCATGTGCGCAAGCCGCGGATGCGTTCCGAGCGCGGCCATGCGGCGTCCGTGCGGCGTTAGCGCGCCGCCGTCCGTCAGGGCGCCCAGCGAGCGGAGCAGTTCGCGGGCCTGCGCATACGAAGCGGCCGGCGGCGGATCGAGCCAGCGAAGCTCCAGCGGATCGGCAACGCCCCACACCGCCAAGTCGAGCGCAAGCGCGGCAAGATCCGCCTCGCGTATCTCCGGCGTGCCAACCGGCGCCAGCTGCCGGTCCTCTTCTTCCGTCCACAGGCGGTAGCAGACGCCCGGCGCGACGCGTCCCGCCCGGCCTCTCCGCTGGTCCGCGGACGGTCTGGAAACCCGGACCGTCTCCAGCCGGGACATGCCGGTGCGCGCCGAGAAGCGCGGCACCCGCATCAGGCCGCTGTCGACGACGATGCGGACTCCCGGCACGGTCAGGCTCGATTCGGCGACCGAGGTGGACAGCACCACCTTGCGCCGCCCCGCCGGGCTCGGCGCAAGCGCCGCATCCTGCGCCTCCTGCGGCAGACTGCCGTACAGCGGCGCCACGTCCACCGGGCGGCCCGCCAGCGCCGCCCGCAGCTTCGCCTCCGTGCGCCGGATTTCCCCGGCGCCGGGCAAAAACACCAGCGCGTCGCCCTCGGGATGGGCGACAAGCGCCTCCAGCACGCTCGAGGCGACGGCGTCCTCGATCGCTCCTTCAAGCCGCCTCGCCGCATACCGCGTCTCCACGGGATACACCCGGCCGGGGCATTCGATCACCGGCGCCCCGCCGAGCAGCTTCGCGACGGCCTCCGTCTCCAGCGTCGCCGACATAACAAGCAGCCTGAGATCGTCGCGGAACAGCTCCCGCGATTGCAGGCAAAGCGCCAGCCCCAAATCGGCGTGCAGGCTCCGTTCGTGGAATTCGTCGAAGATGACGATTCCGACCTCCTCGAGCGCCGGATCGGACTGCAGCATCCGCGTAAGCACCCCTTCGGTCACCACCTCGATTCGGGTGCGGGGGCCGACGCGGGTATCCATCCGCACCCGGTAGCCTACGGTTTCCCCGACCGCTTCGCCCAGCGAAGCCGCCATAAACCGCGCGGCGCCCCGGGCCGCAAGCCGCCGCGGCTCGAGCAGGACGATTTTCCTCCCTTGAAGCCAATCCGCTCCGAGGAGCGCGAGCGGCACCCGCGTCGTCTTCCCCGCGCCCGGCGCCGCCGAAAGCACGGCATGGCGCTCGCGTTTTAACGCCTCCAGCAGCTCGGGGATCGATTGATCGATGGGCAACGATGACATTCCGTCTTCCTCCCGTACTTGCTTCTTTAGTTCCAGCTTATCACGTTTCGGGCGGCCGCGCCTCTTTTCGAATATTCCGCATAAAATATAAGGAGAAAACCCGCTTACCGCAGTCCCCGCTTGACACGGCTTCTTTTTGGGCGTATTTTTATTTCGACATACGAGCAGGTCAAAAAAACGGAGGAACGGGAAATGTCGCCCCGAACCAAAGAACAGAACGAAGAAATCCGTTCGGCCCGGATTAGGCAGATCATGGCGGCTGCGGCGGACGTGTATCTCGAAAAGGGCATGGCGTTCGAAATGCGCGATGTCGCGCTCAAGGCGGGCGTAGGCTACGGAACGGCCTATCACTATTATCCGAACAAGCACCGGCTTTTCCGCGACATGCTCGGCCAGGCTTTGGAACGCGCCGCGGAGCTGACGGACAGCGTCATGCAGCTTCAGGCTCCCCCGCACCGCAGAATGCGCGAACTGGGAAGGCGGCTGCTGAAGCTGTGGAACGCCGACCCGGCCGTATTCATTCTGTACCGGATGGCGTCCGAAAAGTTCCATCAGCTTCCCCACGAAGATGCGGCGCAGTTGGGCAAAGCCTTTCAAAGCGCGCTGTACGAGCCGCTCGAAGACGCGCTGCGCAGCGAATTGGACGCGGAGGAAGCCGAGCGGACCGCAAACGTATGGCTGGGCGCGCTGATCGGCTGCGCGAACCTGTGGCTGTATCACGGCCGCTCGCATATAGATGCGGATGACTGGATCAATCGATTGTACGCCGGATTCGGAAACGAAGGAGAGAGACGATGATTACGTTAAAATCCCCTCAGGAAATCGAGGGCCTCAAGGCGGCCGGAGCGCTCGTGGCAAAGTGCCACAAAGAAATCGCCAAAATGATCCGGCCGGGAATTACGACGTGGGACATTGAGGAATTCGTCGAAGATATGCTCGCGAAGGCCGGAGCGCGCGCCTATACGAAAGGCTACAAAGGTTACAAATACGCGACCTGCGCTTCCGTCAACGATGTGATCGCCCACGGATTTCCGAACAAGACGCCGTTAAAAAACGGAGATTTGGTCAAAATCGACATCGTGGCGCAGCTCGACGGATGGATCGGCGATTCCGCCTGGTGCTACGGCGTAGGGGAGCTGTCGCCCGAGGCGGAGAAGCTAATGCGGGTCACGAAGGAATGCCTGGATATCGGCATCCGGCATGCCGTCATCGGCAACCGCATCGGCGATGCGATGCACGCGCTGCAGAAGCACGCGGAGTCGCACGGCTTCTCCTTGGTGCGCGATCTGGCCGGCCACGGCGTCGGGCGGGAGCTGCACGAAGAACCGAGCTTCATTCATGTCGGCACGCCGGGCAAAGGCTTCCGCTTCAAGGAAGGCATGGTGTTCACGATCGAGCCGATGGTCAACGCCGGAACGTGGCAAATGACGATCGACCCGGACGGCTGGACGTGCCGGACGGCCGACGGCAGCCTGTCCGCGCAGTTCGAGCACACGATCGCGATTACGAAAGACGGGCCGCTCATCCTGACCGACCAAGGCGACTGACCGGCCCCACCGGACCGGTGCCGCTTGGCGCAGCGGGATATGGCGAGGCGATCGGCCGGCAAAAATAGGCTCCGCCCGGCTTCCGCCGGCGGAAACGAAACAGGGCTGCGATCCGAACCGCAAGCGGCGGTTCGGGCGCAGCCCTTTACGTTATTTGACGACAAGCAGCAAACGGTTATGCGACGGATCTTCCACCAGCCAGCCGCCATCCCGTTCGATTGCCGCAACGCCGGCTTCGCGAATGCCCGCCAACGTCTGCTCCAGCGCTTCTTCGGAAGCGAACGCGACGGTGAAATAATCGAGTCCCGCCGAATTCTCCGGCGCGGGCGGCGCCCCGACTCCCGCCCACGTATTCAGGCCGATATGGTGATGGTAGCCGCCTGCCGAAACGAACAGCGCCGCGCTTCCGTAATGGGCCATCAGACCGAAGCCGAGCACATCGCAATAAAATTTCCGGGCTTCGTCCAAATGGGCGACATGCAGATGGATGTGCCCGATTTTGGTTCCGGCGGGCAGCCCCGTCCATTCGTCCCCGCCGGCAAGCTCCAGCAGGCCGCGGACATCGACCGCCTCCGTCGCCATTTCCACTTCCCCGCTCGCGTTGTAGTTCCAGGTCTCCCGGGGACGGTCGGCATAGATTTCGATGCCGTTGCCGTCCGGATCGGTAATGTAAAGCGCCTCGCTGACCAGATGGTCGCCCTGTCCGAAATAAACGTTCCGCCGCACGAGATTGCGCAGGGACAAACCGAGCGACTTGCGGTCCGGAACGAGGATGGCGAAATGATAAAGCCCGGTCGTTCTTCTTCTCCCGCTTGCGAGCGCATCCGGAATTTCTTTCAGCACCAGCAGCGGCTCCGTTCCGTTTTGCGCCGCCAGCTCCGCGACGTTCCCTTCCCGCCTGAGCACGTTAAAGCCGACGACTTCCCCGTAATATTGAATCGAACGCTGCAGATTGCTGACCTTCAAATGAACAACACCGATTTCCGTTTCCGGATGAATGCGGCTCGTCATGGCGATTGTCCTCCTGTCGGATCCGAAGCGATGCGACGACGGATCATGGTGATAAGTTAGTTACTTTTAGTAAGTATCATACCGTAATGAAGCAAATCCGTCAATCGCACACGGACCGCACGGGAATCCGCCATCGCCATGGTCCTGTCGTCCCCGCCCTTGTCATCCCCGCCTCTGCCGTCCCCGCCGGATTACAGCTTTCGGATGCCGGTCAAAAAGATTTCGATCATCATTTGAAAAGTCGCGTCCAGACCGAGCGGGAGACCGAAGCCGCCCTGGCGCTCCAGCGAAACGAAGCCGTGAAGCATGCTGCGAAATACCCGCACGGCGTGCAGGGCGGCGTCGCCTTTAAGCCCGTACTCGCTCAGCGCGCCGACGATCCTGCCCACGAGCTCACCGCTCTTGGCGGCCAGCAGCTCGTCGCCGCCATCCGGGGCGCGCTGGATGGCTTCGTACAGCCCCGGATGCTTGCGGGCAAACGCGAGATAGGCGTCGGCGAGCGCATAAACCGCGGCATCGCCCGTCTGGCCTTGAGCGGCGCCGTTCAGCTCCGCCGTCAGCAGGTCGAGCCCCTTCAACGCCAGATGGCGGCGCAGGTCCGGCAATCCGTTCACGTGATTGTATAGCGAGGGGGAACGAATGCGCAGTTTCTGGGCGACGGAAGCGAGCGTGACGGCTTCCAGTCCTTGCGCGTCGGCAAGTTCGGCGGCAGCCTGAATAAGCGTAGGCAAATCAAGTCCGATTCTGGGCATTTCGATCTGTCCTTTCGTTTGCTTAGCCTTTTTGCACGGCCCGTTCCATTGCCGGCAGCGGCTCCTTCAGCATGCGGCCGTGGCCGGCGGCGAGCAGGCTGGGCTTCAATTCGATCAGCTTGCGGACGGTCGCCAGCGCGGCCTCCTTGTTCCAGGTGGCAAACGCCGGAAACGGAAACAAGGGCCGCAGCTGCCCGGACGCCGCCACTCCGCCGCGCGTCTGCAAGGCGTCGCCTGCGATCAGCGCCCGGCTGCGCGTATCCAGAAACGCCATCGACCCCGGCGTATGTCCCGGCGCGGCAACGGCGAGCAGCGAGCCGATCCGGTCTCCGTCCCGAAGCAGCGCATCCGGGCGGGTCTTCACCTTTCCCGGCTTCGGCACGCCGCCGCGGATCGGCGTCCCCGGTTCGTCCGCATCGAGCGACCGGTCGCCGGCCAAGAGCCTCGCATCCCGTGCGGAAATGAAGACGGGAACGTCCGGAAGCGCAGCCTTCAGCGCGTCCAGCGCGCCGATGTGGTCGCCGTGCGCATGGGTCAGCGCAATGCGGACGATCGGCTTGCCGATCCGTCCGGCCGCCTGCAAAATGCCCTTGGCGCTGTACGGGAAACCCGTATCGATCAGCGTCAGTCCGTCCGCCTCTTCGACCATATAGACGTTAACCGGGAATACCCGAGGCATAAACGTCAGTTGATACAACGATCGTTCGCGAATGACCCTCACTTGAACCGCCTCCAAAACTAATGTCATTAGTTTTATCATAAACTAATACCATTAGTTTTTGCAAGAGCATTTTCCTCTCTCTAACGTTATTCTGATAGGATCTCCGGACCCGCCATCGATTTCACTTTAGCCCGACCGTATACATCAAGGGCCGCCCCGAAGGCAGCCCGCCCTTTCCGTCCCGCCCGCCTCCTCGCGCGCACGACCGAGCCCTCGTAAAGCCCGAGAGTCGGCGAGACGGGACTCTTCACGCCGTCAATAAACTTCGACTTCGGAAAATTGCGCCGCCGGCCACGCCGTGTTGCCGCTGACCACAAGGCGCACGAACCGCGTCTTCGCCGCGTTCGGCTCCAGCCGGATCTCGGCCGCATTGCCTGCGGCGGGATCGAAGGTGTAGGCCTTCGCGGAGACGATGGCCGCAAAGCTGCTGCCGTCCGCGCTTCCCTGCACCTCGACCGTTTGCTCCCGCTTCTCCCACGCATCCTGCGGCGGAAGCCGCAGCACGAGCCGCTTGATGTCCCGCTCCTGCCCCAGGTCGATCGTCAGCGTCTGCGGGAACTTGTCGGCCATGCTTTCCCAGTACGTATACGGATCGCCGTCGATCGCGAGCTTGGCGGCAAATTCCTGCGCCGTATCGGTCGACGATACGGCTTCTCCCGACAAGGCGACGTTCTCCTCGAGCTTCGCCTTCTCGAAAGCGGCCGTCACTTCGCTCGGCTTCTCCGAACGGGTCAGCGCCACATAGCCGACTTTGCGGCCGAGGATATTCGCGATATAGTCAAACAGCAGCCCGTCTCCCTCTTCCTTCACCGGCAGGTCGGCGATCTTCTCTCCCTGCGCCGTATAGGCCGCCGCCGCGGCATGCGGCCAGCCTTTTCCCTTGACGATCCGAACCGTCGTATCCGAGCCGAACGGCTGGTACACGCGGATTTCGTTTTTCTCCCGGACCTCCACCAGATCGTGCTCGCCCGGATCGAGCGCGTAGCCGTTGTACTTGACGTAGTTGCCCGCGCGCACGCTGCCGTCTTCCGAAGCGATGTCGAAGCCGCCGGGCGCAAGCTCCGTCCGTTCGTCGAGCGCGTACGGCTTGGCATCGTCCCAATTGGCCGTCACGACGTAGCCGCCGAAGTCCGTCCTTGTCGCCGTTTCGTTCAACTGCTCGTAATTTCGCACCGGCGCGGTCGCATACCGGGACAGCACTTGGCTTTGGAACACGCCGGCCACCTCGACCCAGGGATTGTCCGCGCCGTTATACAGGTCCGCGCTCAGGTTGTAGCCCATGGCCGCGTTCCAGCGGAGCATCGCCTGGTCGTCCGTCATCGTTTCGGCCGCCAGGTTGTGCTGGTACAGCAGCACCTTGTCGCGGACGAGCATGCCGATCATCGGGTAATATTCGGTGTACGCAGCCGTCTTCGGCCGGTAGCCCAGCAGATCCCACAAAAGATTCGTGCCCATGAAGCCGACCGCATCGTCCGCCAGCGCGTCGATGCCGTCCTCGGTAAACAGGCGGTATCCGGCAGAGCGGAAATAATCGCGCACGCCGCGGAAATAGGCCGTCGAAGCGTCCGTCCCCTCCGGCAGATTGCCGTTATACATATACGGAGCGCTGCGAATGCCCCACTGATCCTCGAAAATGCCGTCAAAGCCTGCGGCAAGCAGCTTCTTATGCTCGTCCATAATCCGCTTCGTCACGAACGGATGATGGGGATTCATGACGTAGCCGCTGTGCTCGCCGTAATCCTCCTTAAGCGCCTCGCCGTTTTTCTGCACGACGGCGATGTCCTTCAGCGTCGTTCCCGGCGGCAGCGCGGCAAGGGTCGGCGAGTTCACGCCCCACCAGGAGAAATTCGTGTACGGGACGATCCGATGCCCTTTCGCATGCGCATCGTCCACGAAAGCCCGAAGCGCATCGTCCCCTCCCCACTTGGCGTCCGGAGGCATAAAATCCGGATAGTTCTCGTCGTGGCCGCCGGTCTGGAAGCCGACCGGATGCAGGATGCCCGGATACGCCAGCCGGCTCGCGTAGCGGTCCGTCAGCGCGTTCCAGCTCGCGTCCTTAAGCGCCGAGATGTCCATCTTGTACATGGGCAGGCGGACGTAATCCGCAAGCTCCTTGCCCAGCTTGTCTTCGAGGGAGCGATAGTCGAAAATGCCGTTCCGCTCGCCATAGGAAGCGATCGAATCCTTGTAATCGCCGCCCAGCTCCAGGACGATCTCCGGAGTCGTCCATTCCGCGCCCGGCGCAAGCGCGGTCGAATAGTCGTGGACGAACGCCGTTTTGCCCGCGTCGTCGACCTGGTTCTTGAAGCCGATGTTCGTCGTCGCCGTCGTCTCCCCGTGCGCGTCGTAGACGGCCAGATTGCCGCTGCTCGTGCGGACCGCCGCGTACGTGGCGAACAGGATGCCGGGATACGGCGCTTCGTACGAATTGTTTTCCCGAAAGAATGCCCCCTTCAGCCTCGCTCCCGGCAGCATCGGCAGCAGGGCGTCCTCCACCTGAGCGGCAGGCAGCTTCAGCTCGTAGGGGAAGCGGAACGACTTGATCGTCTTGCCCGTACCGTTTTTCACACGGGCTTGCATCACGATCCTGCGATCGTCCGCAAACCGGACGGTGGCCTCGACCTCCAGCGGACCGCCGTAACGCAGCACCAGCTCCCCCTTTCGCTTCTTCCATTCGTATGCGAAACTGTCCGCCTTCGCGCCGTGATAGGCGGTGTCGTCTTCCGCGAACGCCCACCACAGCGCTTCCGCGCGGTTGCCCTCCGTCAAGGCGCCGTCCTCGTTCTTATCGCGCACATAGACGATCGCGCCGTTGTCGGCGCGAAACGCGGCCTCGTACCCGGAGCCGCGGACGACAAGCAGCCCCCGATCCTGCTTGAGCCGCGCCGAATTCCCGAAAACGGATGGCGCATACAGCGCGGCGGCAACGATCAGAAGCAGCGCCAGCAGCGACGCGGCGCCTATCCACGCCCATTTCCCCTTCTTCGCCCGAATCCCCGTCATAAGACGCATGTTGCCGTTCATCCGCCGGCCACCTCCGCAGATTGCGAAAATAAAATCCGGTTCCAAACGCCTTCGCGCCGGAACCGGAGCCATCATCGCTTCTTACTGCACCTTGATCGTATCGAAGAATTTCTCTTGCACAAGCTTGGCGGCCGAATCCAGCAGCGACTTCGGGTCGCTGTTTTTCTTCGAGAACACTTCCTGGATCACGTTGGTCATCGTCGCGTAGTAATCCTGCGTATTGAACTGCGCCTCCGGCTTGCCGTCCAGCAGCGCCAGCGCCGCGCTGTCAAACTGGTACACGTTGTCATATTTCGCGTACAGCTCGCGCGCCTTTTTGCCGTATTCCGAATCGTCCTTGAAATATTGGATGATCGGCGGAACGTAGTACTTGTTGTCCTTCTTGCGGGCTTGAATGTTTTCCTCCAGCGACTGCAGGCCGCGGTCGGAGAAGTAGTCGAACGTGGCATAGCGGAACGCCATTTCCTGTTCCTCCGGCGTAGCGTTCGGGTTGATGACGAGGAAGTCGCCCCCCAGCACACCCGTATGTTTGCCGCCTTTTTCCGCCGCCGGCATCGGGTACACCGCCACGTCCTCCGGCTTCATGCCGCCCTGGTTCAGCGCTTGGTCGACGATGTCGCTCGGACCCGCGATGGCCATCGCCGTCCTTCCTTGCGCGAAAGCGCCGACCGCGTCGCTCCAGCCGAGCGCCCAGTCCTGCGGAATGGCGTTCGCGTCCCAGCGCAGCTTCTTGTAGAACTCCAGCGCCTTCACCCCGGCTTCGGAGTTGAACGTCGCCGTTACCTTGCCGCCTTCGACTTTCTGAATGTCCCCGCCCGCTTCGAACAGGAAGTTCGTCCAGTTCCAGCCGGCTTCGTTGCCCTTGCCCATCGGGGCGATGCCCGAAATGCCCTTGGCCGGATCGGCGACCGCCTTGGCGGCGTTCAGCATATCGTCCCACGTCCAGTCGTAATCCGGAATGGCCGCGCCTTTGTCGCTCAGCATCTTCTTGTTGACGACCGTACCGGTTACGTAGCCCTGCTGGGCGATGCCGTACACCTTGCCGTCAATAATAAACTGGTTCTGGAGAATCGGATTCATCTGATCCTTGTACTCATAATTGTTGAACAGTTCGGTAATGTCGGCGGCCCAGCCTTTTTCGGCAAGGAACTTGCCTTCCGTCGCGTACGTGTTGAACAGCGTCGGCGCTTCGCCCGCCCCCATCTTCATGCCGATCTCGTTCGGATTGTACTGCCAGTCGCTTTTGACGATCGTCACGTTCGGGTATTTTTCGTTGAAGCGTTTGATCTTGTCGTCCTCCAAAGCCCGCAGCTCCGGTTTGTCGGGCGTCGGATAATAAATGCTGATCGTCACCTTCTTCGAAGTGATATCATCGGACGCCGGCGGCTCGCCGGACGAAGCCGAGGGCTCGGAGGAAGATGGCGAAGAAGATGCGGACGGAGAAGCGTTTCCGCCCTTCGAGCCCCCGCTGCACGCGGACAAAACAAGCGCGAATACGATCAAAGCGGACAGCAACGTCGAAATCTTACGCATCGATATTTCCCCTTTTCAACTATGAAATGGTTTACACGCTCATCATATAGGAGGCGTTTTGAAAGTTCGATGTGCGTTCCTATTCCGATTGTGTGTTGCTTTACGTTTAGCCCTTTACTCCGCCCAGATGAAGTCCCCGGACAATATAGCGCTGGAAGATCAGAAAAACGAAAATCGGCGGAATCATCACCATCGTCAAAATTGCAAACCGGATGTTCGTGTCGAGCCTGCGGGCATCGATGACGAATCGCTTGATCGCCGTCGACAGCGGGTAATGCTCGCCCCCGAGCACCATGGAAGGCCAGAACCACTCGTTCCAGGCATTCGAGAACACGAAAATCGCAAGCGTGGCGAAAATCGGCACCGACAGCGGGAACGCGAGCTGAAAGAAGCAGCGCAGCTCCGAAGCGCCGTCGATCCGGGCCGACTCGAACAATTCCTGGTTAAGGCCGTCGAAAAAGCTTTTGAGCAGCAGCAGGAAAAACGCATTCGCCCCGGCCGGCAGCCAGAACGCCCAGAACGTGTTCATGAGCCCCAGATCCTTCAGGTTGATGAAGTTCGGGATAATATAGGTCGTCGGCGGAATGAACAGCGTGACGAGAAAAAAGTAGTACGCCGCCTTGCGGTAAGGCCAGTTGAGCCGCGACAGGCTGAAGGAAGCAAGCCCCAGCACGAGCACGGTCGCAACCATATTGCCCAGGAAAATGTAGATCGTATTGCGCAAATACAAGGTCAGATCGATATATTTCCAGCCGGTGACGTAATTGTCCCAATGCCATTCCTTCGGCAAAAATCGCGGCGGAAACGTGTTGACTTCCACGTTCGCCTTCACGCCGTTGAAGAAAGCGACGGCGATCGGATACAGCATCGAGACGACCATGGCGGCAATGACGAGCGACATCGCCGCGTAAGCGATTTTGTTCGCGGGCTTCTTCAGATCGTAGGCGGACAAAATGCCGCGCTCCGCTTGTTTCATGACGCGTCCCCTCCCCTGTTCGACAGTCTGTGCTGCACGACGGCCAGCACCCCGAGCACGAGGAACATGAGGACGCCGAGCGCGGATGCCACGCCGTAATTCAAGTTGTTGAAGGCGTATTTGACGATATACAGCGCATAGGTCAGCGTCGCGTTGTTCGGGCCTCCGTCCAGCATGGCGAGCTGCGATTGATAGCCCTGGGAAGTGGCGATCAGCTGCAGCACCAGCAGCAGCGCGATCTGGTGGCGGATGGACGGCAGCGTAATATGCCGGATGCGCTTCCAGACGCCCGCACCGTCGATTTCCGCCGCTTCGTACCAATCCTTCGGAATGCTCAGGACGGCGGCCAAATAAATGAGCATGGCGGAGCCGAACTGCTGCCACGTCTCCATGACGACAAGGGAAATCATCGACCATTTCGTATCGGTCATAAAGTTGATTTGCCCGATGCCCAGCTTCATCAGCACGGCGTTAAACGGCCCGACCGGATCATACAGCCAGCGCCACAGCCCGTAGAGAACGACGACGGGAACGACATAGGGCAAATAAGCGGCGATCCGCGCGAAGCCCTGAAATTTTTTCAGTTCCGAGATGGCAATGGCGAACAGAATCGGCACCCAGAACCCGATGACAAGACACAGCAGCACATAGTATAGGGTGTTTTTTACGGCTTTCCAAACAACGGGATCGCGAAAAACGGTCTCGTAGTTGTCCATGCCGACGAACGTGTTGCCTTTGACAAAATCGACATGGTAGAAGCTGTACACGATTCCTTTCAAAATCGGCAGCCACAAAAACAGCAAGAAAATAATGACGGCCGGGAGCACAAAGGCGTATCCCCAGAAGTGTTTTCTCCATCGTCCCCGCTTCGGCCCCTTGACGGCAGATTTCGGCGGAGAGACGGAAACGGCGGTTTCGTTCATGCAGTCTCCCTCATTCCTTTTCGATCGGTCCATTTTCATTGTAGAAACCGGGAGGGAAGCTGAACATGTGCGCTTCTATGGGGATCATGGCCGATTTTACTTCTTCATTTTCCTTTCATCTCGCTGGGGCTCATGCCGAAATATTTTTTGAAAATTTTGCTGAAATGCTCCGGGGATTCGTACCCGACCTTTTCCGCGATTTCGTAACGGCGCAAATCGGTATGCAGCAAAAGCCGGCGGCTTTCTTCCATGCGCAGCTTGATCACGTATTCCCACAAATTGAGTCCGGTATGTTTTTTGAACAAATAGCTCAAATAGTTGGGGCTGACGTGGTTGCGCTGCGCCACCTCGTTCAGGGTGAGGCCTTTCTGCGCGTAATGGCGCTGAATGTATTCGACCGCGCGCTCCACGATCGCGTTGTTCTGTTCGTTCCATTCTTCCTCGGTCGGTTCCTCGTTGTACAGGTTCCATTTCATGTCGCCATAGTAAAAGACGAAATGATCCTGGTGATTGCGGTTCCACAAAATCGCTTTGCGGGCCTGCTCGCCTAAAAGCGGCAAGAACTCGGCGCCGCGCAAAATTTGGCTGAAGCCGATAACGCACGGAATATTCAAATATTTGCTGATGTTGTGATGGAGGCTCCGGGCGATCATGTCGAGCTGGCTGATCTTGTCGACGCCGGCGGCGCCGTAGGCCGCCTCATCCCATTCCATGATGACGCTGATCTCCCGGTCCGGCGAGTCGAATGCGGCAAAGCTCCACTCGCGGCCGAGCAGCTCGCTTGCGATATTCAGCGCGGCGTACTGCATCAGCCGCACCTCTCCGTCGCGAAAGCCCCGGGCGGCAAACGCCTCGCCGCCCGGATCGAGACGAACCCGGATGACGGCGTAATAAGGTCCGCGCAAGCCGAGCCTCGCCGCGGCTTCGGCTTTATCTCCGCTCGCGCTCCGTTCCTGAAGCAGGCGGTTCAACTCTTGCGTTTTGGCGGGGTCCGGCGACTGCATTTGAAAGTGCTCCCGCAGCTGCGACAGCAATTCCTCCTGGGCGGGAACCGGCTTGCTCATCTGCAGCAGGGCGCTCCGGACCGAATCGAGAAACTGCTCGCTGCCGAACGGCTTGATCAGATAATCTTTGGCGCCCAGCCGGATCGCGAGCTGGGCGTACTGGAACGTCTCGTGAGCGGAGATGATGATGGCCTGCACCCACGGTTTTAAAATTTTGGCCTGGTGCATCAGCTCGATTCCGTTCATCTCGCCCATCTGGATGTCGGTCACCAGCAGGTCGATGTCCTCCATCCGCAAGTAGTCGAGCGCCTCGTGCCCGTTGTGGGCGATGTAAATATGGTTCAAGTCCAGGCCGGACGTCTGCAGCAAGTTGCTGAGACCCTTGCAAATGAGCGGCTCGTCGTCGGCAATCAAAATGCTGTACATCCGATTTCCTCTCCTTTCACGCCCCGGAGGACTCCGCTTCGTACCGGAGCGGCAGCACGATGGCGGCCTGCGTCCCGCCGCCTTCCCTTGCGGAATAGCTCAAACCGTATGCTGCCCCGAAATGAAGCTCGATCCGCTGCTGCACATTCCGGATGCCGTAGCCGGACGGAGCGGCATTCTCCTTATCCCGAAGCAGGCGTTCGATCGCTTCATAGTCGACCGTTTTGTACCCGTTGTCCGCTACGGTCAGCACCAGCGTCTCCCCGTCCCGAACGGCGGTTACGACGATTTCTCCATCCTCGCCCATGCTGCGCACGCCATGAATAATGGCGTTTTCGATCAGCGGCTGCAGCGTGATTTTCGGAATCAGGACGGACAGCACCTCTTCGTCGATCCGCCATTCCACGGTGAATTCGTATTCGTATTTTTTCTGTTCGAGACGCGTATAGGCCTTGGCGTGCTCCAGCTCCTCCCGCAGCGTAATCAGCTCCCGTCCCCGGCTTAAGCTGATCCGCATCAGCTTGGCAAGCTCCTTGATCATCTCGGCGGATTCGGAATTGCCTTCCAGCGAGCTTTTCCAGTAAATGCTTTCGAGCGTATTGTAAAGCAGATGCGGGTTGATCTGCTGATACAAAATTTGCAGCTGCGCTTCCTTCTGCTTGATTTCCAGCATATAGCGGTCCTCGATCAGCGCGTTGAGCCGTCCCGCCATGCCGTAGACCGAATGGATCAGCACGCCGACTTCGTCATTGCGGTCCTTGGCCGGTTCTTTCGGGAGCCGGCGTCCCGGCGCGTAAGAGCGCGTGAAAACCGCAAGCCGCTGAAGGGGCGCAATCAGCGAGCGCCAAAAATACGCCATGACCACAATGGCAAACAGCGAATAGACGATGGAGATAAGCTGAATGGCCCGCTTCAATTCGTTTTGCTGCTGCAGCATCGACCGGGTCGGAATTTTGTAGATCAGCTTCTGCTGGAGCAAATCGTTGTAATGCATCACGTAAATATACCCCGAAGCGATCGCGTCGGCCGTGCCGTCCGGACTGCCGGCGGCATTGAGACCGGGGGGCAGCTCGAGCTTCGTTCCGATGGCCGGAACGGATGCGGCCAGCACCGTATTGTCGTAATCCGTCAAGTAGATTTCGCCTTCGTCGGGCAGCGATATCGTCGCAAGCGATTGCTCGATCTTTTTGTCCATGTTCGTAGCGACGAGCGCCCCGATGACGACGTTGCCTTCGGTGATGCTGTTGACCGCGCGGACGTAGCCGAGCGTCGTCGCATCCGTCGACGTGCCGAGCCCGTGCAGCAGGCGCAAATAGCCTTTGCCCTTTTTGGCGATCGCCTCGCCGATCCACGCCGGCTTGTTCCGATCGTTGTAGAAGTAGACGCCGCCGGTCTTAAACCGGGTCGCCGTGTTCGGCGCGAACGAATACGCATTGTCGGGATCGTAAATGAACAGATAATAATAGACCGCTTCTCCTTCGGTCATGCCCAGCGAATAGCTGGCCAACAGCTTGTCCGCGGCGGCGTATTTCTGCACCCGGTCGAACGTCTCCCCTGCGCGCGGCCTCATCTCCTGCGTAATCGGGTACTGGATAATGGTCGCCATGATCCGGTTCACCGTATCGAGATCCCGGTTGATCAGCGTGAAGTTCAGTTTGTTCAGCTCGGCGTAGGCATTGGTCACGTGGCGCTTCAAAAGCTGCGCCGCCTTCGCATTCGCATACCAATTCAGCAAAAACACGGGACCGACCAGCACGCAAAAAAGCAAAATCAGCTGCTGCTTGAGCTTGATTTTGGTCAACGGATTCGAAAGCCGCTTCCGCATCTCGCGTCCCCCCGTCTATCGCGCCTTTCGCGTCTTTCGCGCTTAAGCCGACTCCGCAATCAGCCGTCCGTTTCTCCGCCACCCTCCAGTCGTTTTTCCCTCAATTCCAGTCGTTCTTTTCTCAACCCCAGTCATTCCTTCCCAATCCAGTCGTTATTCCCTCAATTCCACGTCGTTCTTCCCCCAATCCCCAGTATGGCGAAAGAACGCCGGAAAAGTAAGCGTTGTCATGAAACTGCATAAAATCGCTCCGCAATTTGCGTAACATCGCGCACGCCGTCTCCGGAAGCGCCCCGGCTTCGACACGGCGCCATGCCGCCTCTGCGGATACGTAACGAGCCGCCTTTCGCGAACGGTTGCTTAAGTCGGCATACCCGACTGGTGCCGTTCGGCGCAGGCGCGGCAAATACACGCCTTGCCCCGCCTTTCCGGGGGGATCCGGGCGCGAAGCGACGGCGGAATCGGGACGACCGCGCACCAGCAAGCCTCCACCGGCCTGCCGGCGAGGACGGCGCAATCGTTGTTCCGCCCGCAGAGGGGGCAAAGAGCGGGGGTTAGATTATGGCCGTTCGGTTCCGGCATGTTCGGCTTCATTTCGGTCCGCCTCCTGCGCACGGGTACGGAAGCATGCGTCCCGCCGCTTCATTCGTGTGTCTATTATATCAGAATCCGTCCGCCACAGGCGCACGAATTCGCGATCTGCATGTAGACTAAAAAGTGGACACGCCGTAGTAGCGGCCCGTACAATATAACCAACCAAAAGGTCGAGGTGTGTCATGGGGGATATCCGTCAACATTTTGACGACGAGTTTAAACGTCAAACCG
>Ga0310836_100030_pt1 | contig 253397 bp, 233 predicted proteins | sample SM_ome_4_FD_201310 | JGI IMG/M metagenome (GOLD analysis project Ga0310836, IMG submission 201310) | Sorghum-adapted microbial communities enriched on stacked mutant (SM) sorghum from Joint BioEnergy Institute, Emeryville, California... ... | reverse complement strand
GTTACAGACGAGGAGCTTGCGAGGGCTGTTCGCCTCATCAACAACCGCCCTCGAAAATGCCTGAACTGGAAATCTGCTTACGAAGCATTCATGGATGAACTGTCGCAATTAGCTTGACAATTCGTCTAATGAAAAGGTACGTCTTCCCTTACGCGGACAGCCGGAAGAGCGACCGAACAAGCTCAACCGCCATCAGCAGGACGTACATGACGCTGAGGACGAAAAAGGACAAGCGCCACACCGCCCGGATCAGTTTCGCTCCGTCGACCTTGCCCCTGACCCGGTTCTGGGCGTTGCCGATCAGGCCCGCAAGCAAAAGCATAAACAGCAGGATCAAATAAGGTCCGAAGGAAGTGCCGAGCTTGTTGAGCAGGCTGGATACGATGCCGATCAGAAACAGCGTCGTGACATCCATCGACAGCCGGATGGCCCGCTTCTTGTCCTTGCTCCGCGCATGAGCGACGAAGAACACAAGCAGAAAAGGGACGACCGGCACAACGGCCAGCGCCGCGTAGCCGTATTTCAACGCTTCCCAGACAGCAGCCATGAACACCTCTCCTCATCCGCCGGATAACGCCTTCACCAATGCCGTCAGCTTGTCGTTCCAGGGCGATGCCCGTCCGATCGCGGACGCCAGGCGGCTGACCGCTCCGTTGATGGAGCCGATCTCCGTCGCCCGCCCCGCAAGCGCGTCCTGCAGCATCGAGGAGCGGTTGGCGGCCGTTCGTTCGCAAACGCCGATCACTTCCCGCCACAACTCCTCGGAAGTTTTAAGCCCATACGAAGCGAGAATGCCGGCCGTTTCCTCGTAGACCGCCCTCATCGCCGAGCGCCTCTCGGCCGTCGCCAGCATTTCCCCGTTCGTCACGCGCAGCAAAGCGGTCAAAGGATTGATCACCGCGTTGACGAGCAGCTTGCGCAATATCCGCTCCGTCATTTCATTCGACAAAAATACGGTAAATCCTGCCTGGGAAAGGCAACTTTCGACGGTACGGGCCGTTTCCGCGGGGATGGGACCGGCCAGGCGGACGGGGGTTGCGCCAAGCAAGGGAGCGCGGCCGAACCAGGTCGTCCCGCGCCCGGTATGCCGGACCGTCCGCGCGTCGATCTTCAGCGCCGCCTCGGTCGTCACCGCGGCCATAAGCGTTCTGCCGGGTAATGCGGCTTCAAGGCGCTCCAGATGGCCGATGCCGTTGCACAGCGCCACGATCGCCCCGCCCCGGCCGACGGCCCGATCCAGCGCCGCAAGCAGCGGCGGCTCCAGCGCGGTTTGCTTCACCGCCAGAAAAGCAAGCACGTCTTCCCCGGGCGGCGCATCCTTGACCGCCGCCGCCTTGACGGAGGCGACGGCGTCCGCGGTCCCGTCCGCATGCTCGATGCGGACGCCTTCGGCCTTCAGCAGCCTTGCCTGTTCTTCCGTGCGGGTCCAGATATCCACCGGCTGGCCGGACGCCGCCAGCTTCCCGCCGATCAGCAAGCCGAGCGCTCCTCCCCCGACGACCGCAATGCGCGTCATGGCGTTTCCTCCTCTCTTTTTCGTTCCAATGCGTTCCCCCTCTTTCTCGCTTAAATACGTTTCCCCTCTCTTTCTCGCTCCAATATTATACAGCAAGATTATACGGCAAGCCGCCCCGTGGCGCCTTTTGGCTTGACGGCCGCGTTCGGGATGGCTTCTGAACCGTCTTCATTGGGCCCCTCCCGGCAAGCGAGCGAACCGCGTTGCCTTTCCGCTTGAAAAGACGGGGCATTCGCGCGTTGAGGCCGTTCGCAACGGAAGTTCCGTTCGGAGGGTTCCGTCCCGGGCGATTGGGTTAGTGCGATAGTGCGCAACCGCCATCTATTCCGCTCAGTACCTCTCTTGCCCGTCACCATCCTCGCTAACCCGTTATGTAGTCCGACCAGTACCCTACATGCCCCCGAGCGGCTATATTGGATTTTGTGCAGGATACGGGCTCCTTTCGCCCCATTCCGGATCGTATGTTGGATTTTCCTCAATGAAACGGCCGCGAGAGCCTTGCGGATTCGGCTTCTGCGGGCTAAAAGATTGGATCTATCCAACATAGAGCGGTTTCCGGCTCCTGAACGATGAATTTGGTTGGATTTTTTCCCATATAGACGCGTAACCGAGTTGATATATCGTCGCGATAGGGATATAGACGCGTAGCCGCGGTTACGTTTGGAAATCCTTGTTCGTCAATAGATCGTCGAAAAAAAACGACCTGCCCACAAATCTTGTGGAAACAGGCCGATTTCTTCATTCGATGCGCTCCAGATTGCCGTTGGCGTCCATCTTGAAGCGAGTCTTCTCTTCCTCCGGTTCTTCCGCGAGAAACGCAAGCCGCCTCGCCCGGTCCATAATCTTGATCAGCGCCTTATAGTCGTCGTTCACAACTTGGTAGTCGGTCTGGACCTCGTTTACTTCCTTGGAAAGACGCTCGTTCTCCTCCTGCAGGGCGGCAATCCGTTCGTCCTTCTCTTTCAATTCTTTTTCCAGGTGCTTGATTTGCCGGTTCAACTCCTGGATCGAGCCTTTCCATTGCCGCAGATAACGGATGACTGCTTCGAGCGACAGCGATTCGGCCGTCACCGCTTCCCCTTTGGCAAGTGGCGCCTCGCCGCCGGTTGTTTCTTCCGCGGCGTCCAAATCGGCTATGCCCTGCTTTTTCAAATAATTCCGCTTCTGCCGCTGCTGCTTGGCGAGCTGGATCGCCTCGCTATACCGTTTCCGCACGCAGCTGTTCCACCTGAATCCGCAGGCCGCCGCGGTCCGCGCGATTCTCCGCCCTACTTCTTCGAATGCGGCCAGCTGCGTGCCGCCTTCCCGGATATGCCGCAGGGTCACCTCGGCCAAAATCAAATCGTCGTCTTCCGTCCATGCATCCTGTCTGGCTGCTGTCATCTGACTGTTTTCCCTCCTCAACTTGCATCGATGCTTCTCAATCCATTTCTATGCTTGGCGAGAAATTCATAGAATCTATCGGATACTCCTATGTATATCCAATTTTTGCGCGCGTATACCTGTGCGGAACCGAAACGAAATCCGGAATAAAAACGCGATCCTTGCGGAAACCTACGTAACCGAAACGAAAAGTTTGCCAATTCGTCACTTCTTCCGGTTTACACTTCGTGCGGGCAGCGGGTATAATAGCGTTTAGAATTGGGTTGGAATGCGAAGCAGAGAGGGGGATCTTTCATGGCACGCATGTTTCGGGTGCTCGGCTTCTTCACGCTTGTGATCGCGCTGATGTCCTTCGCAGGCGATATGTGGGAAATGGCCTTGCTGTTCTTTATACAGGCGGCCGTATTTTTCCTGTTCGGTTATCTGAAATTCACGGAGCGGACCTATATCTTCATGTTCTGGGGATATATGATCATTGCGTTCCTGGGCTTTACATACTGGTCGGTGTTCGAGATGGGTCTGCCGTTCTGATCGATGGCGGAGCCATTCGGAAGAAAAGCTTGAGACGCAGGCTTCCCTGCGTCTCAAGCTTTTTTGTTTGCCGCCCTTTCTTTTTCACCGTGCCGGTCAACCGCGTTTCGCGAAAATTTGCACCTTGAACAGCTCGCCCATCCCGTCGGACAGCAGAAGCTGGCGGATCTGGCGGTTGCGCCGGACGACCGGGGCAAACGGATCGGTACACGCATGCGCGGCAAGCCGGTCCAGCACGCCCGACGCGATCAGAAACCGCTGCTGCGTCCCGTACCAGAGCGGCTCCCAGCCCGCGTGAACGGCGGCGTCGCGGATCGCCGTAAAATTCACGTGCGCGGTGATGTCCTGCTCGCCGGGCAAAACGTAGGGATCGCCGTGCGCGATATGCCGCCTGTAGCATACCAGCGTTCCCTCCATCCGGTGCGGACCCGTCAGCTCGGCCGCCTCATCCCCGTAATCGAGAATGACCAGCAGCGCATTTCCGAGCTTGCCGTACAAGCCGGCCACCCAATCGGCCGCGTCGAGGCCGACCTCCGCAATCTGCCCCTTGAGCAGCTTCGTCCCGTCCAGCGCAAGGCGTTCCGCGAGTCTCGGCGTGCTGAGTCCGGTCAGGCAAGGCGCGGGCTGCCCGGCGTTCTCGTCCCAGAACACGCCCTGCTCTGCCAGCCCGTCCTCCGTTTGCACGACCCGATGGACCGGAAAAGCATCGAGCAGCTCGTTCGCGATAACGATCGTGTTCCCTTTCCGCCACGGATAAGCCTCGGCCTCCGCTTCCGCGAAAATGCGGGCCGATCCGCTTTCGATCCGATCGCGCAGCGCAATCTCCGCCTCCCGGCGGTGCGCCGGATGATCCTCGACGACAAAAAGCCGGAACCGGTCGTTCGCCCCCTCCCGGCCCCAGGATTCGCCCAGCTGCCGGATCAGCCTTCCCGTCCCGCCTCCCCAATCGACCACGTTTGCGCCGCTTCCGACGCCGAACCGTTCGTCGGCCAGCTTCCAAAGCGCAGCCGCAAGCTGCTCGCCCATCGTTTCGCCGAGAAACGGGCTCGTGTAGAAGTCGCCGGACCGGCCGACCCGCACGGGACCGCTGCGGTAATAGCCGCAGTCCGGATCGTAAAGGCACAATCGCATGTAATCGCGGAAGGTCAGGCAGGGCACTTCCGCGCCCGAAGGCAGCCGGCCGACGCGGCCGCTTCCGGCCAGCTCGTTCCGGAACGCTTCGGCGAACTTGGGCACAGGCGCATGATCTTCCGGCAATCTTCTTCGCCTCCTTTCCCTGCGTTTGCCAACCGATTATAATTAAACTTCGGACAGAACGATCGCGTAATCTTATGCAGGCTCAAAAGAACGCCTGCCGGACTTCTATTTTCGACGTTCGGTTCATAGGCTGAAATACCGCGCCGCTCGTCCGCCCGAAAGGAAGGAGGCCCCGATGCGACGATTGTTATGGTTAGGATTGCCGCTGCTGCTGGTCGTTGCGGCGTTGACGCGGGCCGGGGCGCTCGTTCCCGTGTACGCCGACCCGGCGAGCATGACGGATGAAACGCGCAAGCTGCTGGAAAAAAGCCTGTCCGTCACCGAAATCGAACGCGAGATCGAACGGATCGGAACCTTAAGGCGCAGCGCCGAAAAAGACATTGCCCAGAGCGAGGCGAGACTGGCCCAGCAGGAGATGGCCATCTCCGCTCAGCGCGAACGGGCCGGCCGCGCCCTTCGTTCTTATTATATGGGACAGAAGGATATTCTGCTGTCCGCCGTTTTTCAAGCCCGGTCGCTGTCCGAACTGCTGCGGACGTGGGAGCTGATGGAGCTGGTGTTTCGGGCCGACCGGGAAGCGATGCTGACCTATCAGGAAGAATACGACCGTCTGCGCCAAGGCTACGAAGCGCTCAAGCGGAGCAAGCAGGAGCTCTCCGACGTGGAGAACGCCCTGATCGCCCAGCGCGATCGGGTGGCCGCCTTGCGGCGCGAACTCGATCAGGCGCTTGCCGACAGCGGGCAGGGAGACTATTTGCGGCAGCTGATGAACGAGCTGCAGGCCTATTGGCGCAGCGTCGGCTTGTACGAGGTCCGCGAGCATTTCCGCGCGCTGGCGAAGACGATGGGCCATTTGCCGGACTGGATTCAGGAGCACCCGGACATGATGACGACAAGCGGGTTGAAGACGACGATTACGATTTCCGACAGCATGCTGAACGAATTCATCCGCAGCCAGGACGAGCGCTTCAAGACGTTCACGATTTCGTTCAAACCCGGCCGGATGAAGCTGGAAGGTTCGCGCGGCGACCTGAGCGTTGCGATCGAAGGGCACTACACCCTGGAAAACGAGCCCGAAAATGCGATCCGGTTCCATGTCGACAAGCTGGTGTTCAACGGCCTCGAATTGCCGGATACGACCAGAGCCGATCTGGAGCGCGAATTCGACCTCGGGTTCTATCCGCAACAGCTCATTCGTTATGTAAAGGCCGACAGCGTCAGCATCGAAGAAGGACAATTAACGGTCACGCTTAAAATCGGCAAATAATTCCGATGCGAGCGCCTTCCATCTCTCCGGCGCGACGGAGCCGTCCAGCAGCCCGCTCCACAAGGCTCCGATCTCGGCCAGACGCGAAGCGACTTCAGGACCCGAGGCGAGCGCCGGCTCGTTCGGGAACCCGCGCAAGCCCGAATCGCTTAACGCCTCTTCGATCCCGTATGCCTCCGAATAAAGGGAACGGGAAACCGGCAGCCGTCCGGTTTGGCGATAGTTTTGCAATTGGTTGTCCTTGCTCGTCATTTCTGCGGCCCAGACGCGGGCCGCTTCTTCGTGTTTCGTCTTCGCGGACAGCACGATGCTGACGCCTCCGGGCCAGACAAAATCGCGGTTCCAGGCCGACCGGTCGATAGCCAGGGCGGCGGCCTCGGAGCCGGACAACGTCCGCAGCGCCCGTGTGGCGGCGGAATTTCTCGCGACAACCGCCGCCGCTTCCCCTGCGGCAAACGACCGCCAGAACGCCGGCGTCAGCGGACCGGAACGAATGCCGCTTCGCGCCTCGGCAAGCAGAGACAGCGCCTGTTCCAGCGCGCCGCCGTCCGACGCTTGTCCCGCCGAGGTCAGCGGCGCGTCCTCGCGCCGGTTCGCGAACAGCCCGATCCACGCGAGCAAAGCCAGCGGATCGGAACCGTCAATGGCAAGCCATCCGGCGTTCCGCCCCGTTTCCGCAAGCTTGCCGGGCAGCTCCCGCCAAGCCTCGGGGGAAAGCGGGGGGCTGAACTTCGTCTCCCCCTCGGCCCGCAGGGCGCTGAGCACCTCGGTATTCCATACGACCACATACGGATCCATATCGCGAGGCACGGCCCAAACGTAGCCGTTCCATTTCAACTGGGAAACGAGCGAATCGAACGGCTCCGAAATCGCCTCGCCGACGAACACCTCGTCGGCCGGCAGCAGCTCGCCCGCCACCGCAAGCGCTGCGACCCATTCGTTCGGCACAAGCCAGATGTCCGCGCCGTCCGGGCTCCATTCCTCCCCGTTCCAGCGCCTGCCAGCCTCCGCCGGGTCCTGACGCCTCAGTTCGACCGAAACGTCGGGATGGCGGAGCCGAAAGGCCTCGTTCTGCGCCTGCAAGGTTTCGAATTCGGACATGCCGACGACGGCCGTGACCGCAAGCTCCGCCGGCTCCTCCCCAACGGGCGAAGCGGACGGCAAAGCCTCCGTCCCTCCGGAAGGACTGGCCGGCTTCACGGTGGGAGCGGGCGCCGAAGCCCAGGGAGACAGAAGCAGAACCGCCAGCGTCAGCAGCACGAGTATAACGGTCGACTTGCGACGCGCCACGCCGCTCACTCCTCTTTCGGTTTTTGCCATTTATCTATGATAACAGGTAGGAACAGGAATGTCTCGTGTTTTTGGCAATCGTGATCTGGCCGGCGCGCTACAGCCGTTCCGCCGCGAGCTGCGCGAGCCGGGAACGCTCCCCTTTTTCCAGCGTGACGTGCCCGCTGATGCTCTCGTCCCTGAACCGTTCGACCAGATAAGTCAACCCGTTGCTTTGCGCGTCCAGATACGGGTGATCGATCTGCTCCGGATCGCCGAGCAGCACGATTTTGCTTTGCTCGCCGACGCGGGAGACGATCGTCTTCACTTCGTGCCGGCTCAAATTTTGCGCCTCGTCGATGATGATGAACTGCCCGGGAATGGATCGTCCGCGGATATAAGTGAGCGCCTCGACCTGGATGCTGCCGAGCCCCATTAAGATTTTATCGAGATCCCCCGATTTTTTCGTATTGAAAAGAAACTCCAGATTGTCGTAAATCGGCTGCATCCACGGGCGCAGCTTCTCTTCCTTCTCGCCCGGCAAATACCCGATATCTTTGCCCATCGGCACGACGGGACGGGCGATCAGCAGCTTTTTGTACTTGTGCTCGTCTTCCACCTTCATCAGCCCCGCCGCCAGGGTAAGCAGCGTCTTGCCCGTTCCGGCCCGCCCGGTCAACGTCACCAGCGGAATGTCGTCGCTGAGCAGCAATTCGAGCGCCATCCGCTGCTGAGCGTTGCGCGCGGTAATCCCCCACACCGGATCGTTGCTCAGATGCAGCGGTTCGAGCCGCTGGCCGTCCGGACTCACCTTCAGCAACGCCGATTTGGACGTGCCGAGTTCGTCGCGCAAAATGACGAATTCGTTCGGGTGCAGGCCGGATGAAATACCAAGCTGCCGTACGGACAAAAACCGGAAATTGTAAAACTCGTCGATCACCGAAGGGTGCACGCGCAGCGTAACGTGACCGGCGTACTGGTCGGAAGGAGAAACCGTCCGGTCCGACAAATAATCTTCCGCCTTGATGCCAAGCACATCGGCCTTGACGCGGACAAGAACGTCCTTGCTGACCAGAATGACGGGACGGCCCGCCTCGCCGTGCTCGAGCTCTTCCATGTGGTAATTCAGCGCCACCGCTAAAATCCGGTTGTCGTTGGTCATTTCGCCGAAAAGTTCTTGCACCCGGACGAACCGCCGGTGATTCATCTCGACCTTGAGCAGCCCGCCGTTTGGCAGCGCAATGCCGGCGTGCAGATGTCCCTGTCCGCGCATCCGGTCAAGCTCGCGGGATACGAAGCGGGCGTTGCGTCCGATTTCGTCGGCCAGCCGTTTTTTGGAGTCGATCTCCTCCAATACGACCGAAGGGATGACAACCTCGTTCTCCTCGAACGAAAACATCGCCAGCGGATCGTGCAGCAGCACATTCGTGTCGAGTACGTAAATTTTTTTCATCGGTGGTCCCTCCCGGGTTCGACGATTTTTGGCGTTTTTACATACCTGGCAGACGACAGGGGACAATAAGGGAAGCACTCCAAACGAAGAAGGTGAAAACATGCGATGGCAGCCATACGGGTATAAAGCTGCAATGGGCCTGCTGCTGGCCGCTTTGGCTTCAGGGGCCGCGGGCTGCGGCGCGAAAAAGGCCGCGCCCGAGCCGACGGCCAACCGCTTCCGGACTCAAAGCGAACAAACGGCCAACGCGGCGAAACAAAAGATCAAGGATCCGAAAGCGGTAGCCGCGCATCTGGAACGGCTTGCAACCAGCGTGCAGGGCGTCAAGGGAGCGAATTGCGTCGTCTTCGGTAATTACGCGATCGTCGGCATCGACGTGGATCCGGCGATGGAGCGGTCGCGGGTCGGAACCGTCAAGTATGCGGTCGCGGAGGCCTTCCGCAAAGACCCTTACGGCATTGACGCGCTGGTGACGGCGGACGTCGATATCGCGCACCGGCTACGGGAAATCCGGCAGGACGCGCAGCAGGGGAGACCGATTGCCGGCTTTGCCGACGAGCTCGCGGACATCGTCGGGCGCCTCATGCCGCAAGTGCCGCGCAGCATCATTCCTCCCGCTTCCCCGGATAACGACAGCGCGGTGAAGAAGCGGGAAACGGATTCGGCTCGGGGTCATCACGTCCACTCCTCCCGATGAGATTGAGCACATGCAAAAAAGCCCAGTGAACCATCACTGGGCTTTGCGCATGCCGACAAACACTTGTCCAAGGGTATGGAATTGTTCCGTCCGACGCGCGGCACGCTCGCCGGGCAGGCCGTCCGAAATCGTCGCGGGACAAGCCGGCCAACGCGCGCGAGCGGCGACGCCATGCTGAGCTGCGGATAATGCGGCGTTCATTCCGGATTCGGGAAGCAACGTGAACTGGACCGCCATTCGCAGACCTCCTCGAAGCGTTCGTGGCCTCATTATAGCATACGCCGAAATCCGATTCCAAGACCGATCCGCCCGGTTTAACCGGCGTCGGAAGCAGACGCCGCCTCGTCCCCGCCGACCGTCCGGCCCTCCGGCGAAAGCTCCTCCGCCAGCGCCTCCCGCGCCTTTTGGACGCTGCTGTCGTCCAGATAAACGTAAGGACTTTTCCATTTCCCTTCCAGCGGGATGAACCGGATATGCTCCGAATCGAGATCGTAATAGGCCTTGAGCATATGGGTAATCTGCTGTTTCGGGATGTCCGTCGTCATGTTGTTGCCGACGGCGCTGATGACGTTGCCGAGCCTGGTCACGCCGCCGAGCGACTTGAGCTTGTCGGCGATCGCCGCAAGGACGCGCGCCTGGCGTTCGTTGCGTGCGAAATCGCTGGAATCGGCGGTTCCCCGGTTCGACTTCCGGTACCGGACGAAATCAAGCGCCTGCTTGCCGTCCAGCACCTGCTCGCCTTTTTTCAAATCGATATTGGTTTTGTCCGCGTTGTCGACGTACCGCATGTCCTGATCGACATAAACCTTCACGCCGCCCAGCGCGTCCACGACATCGATGAATCCCTGGAAATTGATAATGGCCGTATAATCGAACTTGACGCCGAAAAACTCGCCGAACATCTTCCGCATTCCTTCCCGGGCGTAGGCGTAGGCTTGGTCCTCGTTCAGCCCTTCCTCCGACCGGCCTTCACGGTAAAATCCCGAATAATAAGCGTTCACTTTCTGTTTCTTGTATCCGTCCAGCTCGAGCAAGGAGTCGCGCGGAATCGAAACGACCGTGGCGGTATTCGATTTCGGGTTAAAGGCCGCCACCATCAAAACGTCCGTATTCAGCGTTCCCGTGCCCGAACGGGTGTCCAGTCCCAGCAGCACCATCGAGACCGGCCTGACCTGCGCGCTGTCCGCCGAGGCGATCGGCTTGTCGTCTCCGCCCCCGGAGATATCGTTGAGAAACTGGTTGAATTCCCAGTACAGGTAGCCGGCATAAGCGCCCAAACCCAAAATCACGACGGCAAAAAACGACAGCAACACGGTTGCCCAACGGCGGCGCTTCGGTTTTTTCGTCTTTCGGGGCGCCGGCGTTCGACGCGTCTGTGCGCTCCTGGAGCGCGGCGGCAACGGCGTACTTGCGTTCATTCGCTCACCTCAGCATCTTCTCCGCCACCATCCGGAGCGAGGCCGTACAGCTCGTTGCGAAGCTGTTCGGACGCTTCCCGGTCGAACCAGACGGTTCGAGGGGCGGCATTCCGCTCCCGATACGTGACGTGATATTTCGCGGCGTCGGTCGAGCTGATTTCAAACGACGCCAATCCGTGATCTTCCGACAAAATTTGCGCGAAAAAGCGAAGCGAATCCCTTGCGGCCTCGTCGTCCGGCCGTGCCTCGGTCATCAGCTTCGTCTGGAGCCAATAAAACAACGCGTCGGTCAGACGCATCCCGCTCCCCCCGATCGGCTGCGATCGCATCCTGAATCCTTCCCGTTCGGCTTAACGCGATCCGGACGTTTCGGACGCCGGCTTGTTGCCGCCGTCCTTGCGCTTGCGCCATTTGTCGTACAGCTGGCGAAGCCGCAGCATCAGCATCATGATGACGGCGACGCCCATGCATTGGATGATCGGCAGCTTGTCGATCTGGAGAATCAGCAGGATGAAGCAGCCGACCGCCATCATGACGTAAACCAGAATCTCTTTCAAAATCGGCAGTTTTCCGGGACGAAACACGGCGTTGAAAATATAGGCGGTAAACGCAAATATGAGCAGATAGGAGACGACAGGATGGTCCTGGAACCACTGCTGCACGCTTGTTTCCTCCTTCGTTGGCGCCCGGAGAAGCGGGGCAAAACCTTAAACGCCCGATTCCGCCAGTTTGCGCTGCTTTTCGTATTTGTCGCGCTCGCTTTTGTTCAAAATCTTTTTCCGCAGGCGGATCGACTTCGGCGTAATTTCGCAGTACTCGTCGTCGTCCAAATATTCGAGCGCCTCTTCCATCGACATCAGGCGGGGCGTCTTCAGCTTGACCGTCTCTTCCTTGTTGGCCGTCCGCATGTTGGTGAGCGCTTTTTCTTTGCAGATGTTGACGATGATGTCGTTTTCGCGCGTATGCTCGCCGACGATCATCCCCTCGTACACCTCCGTGCCCGGAAGCACGAACAGGGTGCCGCGGTCTTCGACGCTCAACATGCCGTACGTCGTCGAAGTGCCCGTCTCGCTGGCGATGAGCACGCCCTGATGACGGCCCCCGACCTGTCCGCCGACAACCGGTCCGTAATGGTCGAACGCATGGTTCATGACGCCGTACCCGCGGGTCAGCGTCAGGAAGTGCGTCCGGTAGCCGATGAGGCCGCGCGCCGGAATGAGAAATTCCAGCCGGACCTGGCCGTTGCCGTTGTTGATCATATTGACCATCTCGGCTTTCCGCGTGCCGAGGCTTTCCATGACGCTGCCCATGCTTTCCTCCGGCACGTCGATGATCAGCCGCTCGATCGGCTCGCATTTGACGCCGTCGATTTCGCGGACGATAACCTGCGGCTTGGACACCTGCAGTTCATAGCCTTCGCGCCGCATATTTTCGATCAGGATGCCCAGATGCAGTTCGCCGCGGCCGCTGACGATGAATGCGTCCGGGCTGTCCGTCTCCTCCACGCGCAGGCTGACATCGGTCTCCAGCTCTTTGAACAGCCGCTCGCGCAGCTTGCGGGACGTCACGAATTTGCCCTCGCGCCCGGCGAAGGGGCTGTTGTTGACGAGAAACGTCATCTGCAGCGTCGGCTCGTCGATCTTCAGGACGGGCAAGGGTTCGGGCTTTGCGGGATCGGCGACCGTTTCGCCGATATTGACGTCCTTGATGCCGGCGATGGCGATAATGTCGCCGGCTGCCGCTTCCTCCAGCTCGATCCGCTTCAGCCCCTGGAAGCCGAACAGCTTCTCGACCCGGGCCTGGCGGATCTTGCCTTCGCGGTCCAGCACGGCAACCGGCTGGCCTTGGCGGATTTTGCCCCGGTTCACGCGGCCGATCGGAATCCGGCCCAAATATTCGTTATAGTCGAGGAGCGTAACGAGGAACTGCAGCGGTTCTTCCGTGCTTTCGCGGGGAGCCGGAATATGCTTCACGATCGTTTCGTACAGCGGCTCCATCGAGGTGCCGGGCACGGAAGCATCGAGGCTGGCGATCCCGTTCAGTCCCGATGCGTAGACGACCGGGAAATCCAACTGGTCGTCGCTGGCTTCAAGCTCGATGAACAGCTCCAGCACTTCGTCGACGACTTCGGCCGGACGCGCCGCCGGCCGGTCGATCTTGTTCACGACGACAACCGGCACCAGCCCCGCTTCCAGCGCCTTCCGCAGCACGAATTTGGTCTGCGGCATGCAGCCTTCGAAAGCGTCGACGACCAGCAGCACGCCGTCGACCATCTTCATGATCCGCTCGACTTCGCCCCCGAAGTCCGCGTGCCCCGGCGTATCGACGATATTGATCAAATAGTCCTTGTAACGTACGGCCGTGTTTTTGGCCAAAATGGTAATGCCGCGTTCGCGTTCCAGATCGTTCGAGTCCATTGCGCGCTCCTGCACCTGCTCGTTGTCCCGGAACGTACCGGATTGACGCAGCAGCTGGTCGACCAGCGTCGTTTTGCCGTGGTCGACGTGCGCAATGATAGCGATGTTCCGGATGCGATCTCTTGGATGCATGGTTCCACTCCTCTTGATCTCTGTATCCCAACATAAAACGCCGACGCAAGGCCGACGTATACCTACATCCCTTCTATTATAAGCGAATCAGGCCTTAAATCAAGGGATTACCAGATTTTCGGGCGGCGCAGCACCAGGTAGGTGCCGATGCCGATCAGGATCAGCGCCAGGAGATATACCCCCCACGTCCACAGCAGCGTCATGACGAACATGAGCAGCGAAATCGCTCCGAGCCCGACCGAGGCGACCCAGACGCTGCGGTTGCGGACCGGGCCGAATATGTAGTATTCGTACAGTCCCACCGCAACGGCAAACAAAAAAAGCGGCCACAAATACTTCATCAGGCTCCAGTCGAACCAGCGTCCGATCAGCAGCGGAACGGATACGACGGTCAATATTCCCGCAGGAATAAGCGCAACCTCCGGCAAGATCCGGCCGAAATACAGCACATGGAGCAGCACGCCGGCAACCAGAACGAACAGCGGCCAGAACACCGAACCGATATAGGTAAATACGCCTAGCTTCCCCAACAAGATGATCAATCCCGCAGCCAAAACCAGAACGCCCACTGCGGCGGATTGCTTATTCACTTTGGCCCCCCCAATTCTCTCAAAAACTGTAGCTATGTTTGAACCAATTTCCTTTTAGTGTAATGGAATTGAGGCGAAAAAACTAGGCCGCCAAGTTAAATTTCAGACAAAGATCATGAATGGTCCGAAAGCCGGAAACCGTCTTTATGCCGCGATTCAAACGCGCCTTCTCCGCAGCCAAAGCGCCGCGGCGAGCAGAATCGCGACGGCAACGAACGGAAGCGCCTCGGCCGCTTGGGGAGAAAGCTGCGGAAGCCAGCGGTTCCAGGCGGGGTCTTTAAGCACCATATCCCCGGCCGCATACCCGAGCAGCGCACCGCCGATGTAGACGAGGAACGGCAGGCGGTCGAGCGCGTTCATCATAAACGAACTGCCCCAAATGATCAGCGGTATGCTCATGGCGATCCCGATGACCAGCAGAACGACGTCCCCTCGGGCGACGGCGGCGATGGCCAGCACGTTGTCCAAGCTCATGACGAAATCGGCGGTCACGATCGTCCAGACGGCGCCGGAGAGCGTCCCCGCCGCTTCCGTCCGCTGCGAATGGCCGCGGGTTTCCGCCAGCAATTTCAGCGCGATGGCGAACAGCAGCAGCGCCCCGGCCGTCTGCAGAAGAGGAATGTTTAACAGCGTCACCGCTCCGACCGTCAGCACGCAGCGCAGCACAACGGCCGCAGCGCTCCCCCACCATATGGCTGCGCGCCTTTGCGCAGGCGGAAGCCGCTGCCCGGCCATCGCAATGACGACGGCATTGTCTCCGCTCAGCAGCACGTTAATGAGCACGATTTGCAAGAAGACCAACAGATTTTCTCCAAATCCCATCCCCTAATCCTCCCCTCATACCCGTTGTATGTACAAGCCGTTCAGGTTATGTTATAGAATGTTGAACAAATGCCGGGATTTCTTTTGAATCCTTTCGGCCGTCTCATACGTATTTAACAGTTGTACATTTTAGGGGGGTCCAACGTGGAAGAGATATTCAGTCTGCAGTTTTTCGGTTCTTTGCTACAGATCGTCTTTATCGATTTGCTCCTGGCAGGCGATAATGCGATCGTCATCGGACTTGCGGCAAGAAACCTGCCGAAGCACAATCAGCGGAAGGCGATATGGTACGGCACCGGAGGGGCGATTCTGATTCGCGTGGTCGCCACCTTGCTGGTCGTAAGCTTGCTCAAGATCCCGTTTTTGCAGGCGGTCGGCGGCGTCGTGCTGCTGTGGATCGCATACAAGCTGCTCGTTCAGGAGGACTCCCACGAAGAAATCAAAGCGAGCAATTCCCTGTGGGGAGCCGTTCGCACCATCGTGATCGCCGACGCGGCCATGGGACTCGACAATGTCATTGCCGTCGCCGGAGCGGCGCACGGCAACGATCTGCTGGTGATTCTGGGTCTTTTGATCAGCATTCCGGTCGTCGTCTGGGGAAGCACGCTGTTTGTCCGGCTGATTAACCGGTTTCCCTGGATCGTCTATTTCGGTTCCGGCGTACTGGCCTATACCGCGGCCAAGATGATTACGCATGAACCGAGATTCGACGGCCTGTTCCACGACAATCCCGTTGTGACGTGGACGTTCGTGGCGGCGATGATCGCCGTCGTGGTCCTCGGCGGCATGTGGACGAATGCGATCAAGGCGAGGAAGGAACGGGAGAAAGGCCTGGCGAACGGAGACGCGCGTAAATGAACGCTTGAACGATTTCCCGTATGCGGGATTATCCTTCGGCTCCTTTTCCGGCTTCGGGTTTCCGTGGCAAACCGTCGCCGGGCTTTGGCGTTTTGACGATCGGATCCGACGGACCGTGGTTCCGCTATCCCGTCCATATCCGGCTAAAATCCCAAGCGCCCGGACACAGGAGCCGTTATTCCGTCCAAAAAGGAGCCATTTTTGATGAAAGGATGGAAATAACGGACCCGATGTCCGAAACGGAAACGATTTGGACTTTACAACGGTACATAGCGGATTTCCTGTCCCGCTCCCGAAAAGAAAGAACCCCCGAAACTCCGCATAACGCGGGATTCGAGGGTTCTTTCTTCGTTTATCGCGGCAGCGGGGCCGGACAGCGGGCCGGCGCGTTCAGAACCAGCGGTCTTCGTCGGCCGTCCCGGCCGCTTCCGCCTTTCGGGCGGTGGGGACGCGGCCGCGGGAATCGATCAGCACCGTTTCCGTGCCGGCTACCGCCTCTTCGATCAGACGCTCAAGCTCCGCCTTCATTCCGGCTTCGATCCGCTCCACCACGTGCAGATTCGGATTGGTTGCCGGCGATTTCGGAACGAACAGCGTACAGCAGTCCTCGTAAGGCAAAATCGACGTTTCGTAGGTGCCGATTTTTTCGGCTTGACGGATGATGTCCAGCTTGTCCATCATCACCAGAGGCCGGAGCAGGGGCAACGACACCGTGCGTCCGATCACGTTCATGCTGCCGAGCGTTTGGCTGGCGACCTGCCCGAGGCTGTCTCCGGTTACGAGCGCGAGCGCGCCGCTGCGCTCCGCCAGCTTTTCCGCAATGCGGAGCATCGATCTGCGCATCAGCGTGATGATCAGATTTTCCCGCCCTTTCTGCGCCAGCATCGTCTGAATCTCCGTAAACGGCACAAGATGCAGCTTCAACCGTCCTCCGTAATGCGCGAGCCGCTGCGTCAAGGATACGACTTTCTCCGTTGCCTGCTCGCTGGTGAACGGGTAGCTGTGAAAATGAACGGCCTCGATCTCCAGCCCTTTGCGCATCGCCATCCATCCCGCCACGGGGCTGTCGATTCCGCCCGACAGAAGCAGCATCGCTTTGCCGTTCATCCCGATCGGGAAGCCGCCGGCTCCCGGAATGACGCGGCAGTATACGAACGTTGCCTCGGCCTGAATATCGACCTTCAGTTCGATCTCGGGATTGCGCACGTCCACCTTCAGATCCGGCGTGTTGCGCAGCACATGCGCCCCGACCAGATGGTTCATCTGCTGCGAGTCGTGGGGAAAGTCCTTCCACGTTCTCCGCACCGTTACTTTGAACGTCTTCGGAGTCCGCTCAAGTCCCCGCATAACCTGAAGCGCGGCATCCTGAATCGCCTCGACTTTGTTTTCCGCCCTGACGACCGGGCTGAACGAGGACAGGCCGAATATTTCCGAAAGCCGTTCGGATACGGCGTCAAAGTTTTCTCCGTTCAGATGAATGAAGAGCCTGCCGTACGATCTTTCGAATTCCAGCTTTGAAAAAGAAGCCAAGGCCTGCTTGATGTTGGTAAACATGAGCGATTCGAATCTGCGCCGGTTGCGGCCCTTGATCGTCAATTCTCCGAATCTCACCAGTATTAAATTGTAATTCATGAAAAACTCCTCTCCAACGGCTTCAGCTTCGCGACGACCGCCCTAAGCCTGTCGGCCAAAAGATCGATATCGCGTTCCGTATGCTCGTCGCCGAAGCTGATTCGAATGCTGCCCGAAGCCCGCTGTTCGTCCAATCCCATGGCGGTCAGCACCCGGCTCGGCTTCAGGCTTTTGGAAGAGCAGGCCGACTGCGTGGAAATCAAAATGCCGTGCTCTTCGAGCATGTGCACAAGCACTTCCGGTCTCATGCCGGGGTAGGAAACGTTGACGATTTGCGGAGCGGACCGCTCTTCCTCTTCCGGCACGTTAAGGCAAAGCTCCGGAATGTCCTTGAGCAGCCCGATCAGCTTGCGCCGCAGCCCGTACATCCGCGCCCTTCGCTCGTCCATCGATTCCATCGTCAGTCGGAGCGCCTGCGCCGTCGCGACGATGCCCGGCACGTTGTGGGTTCCGCTCCTTCGGCCGTCCTCCTGTCCTCCGCCGGCAAGCAGCGGGGCCAGCGCCAATCCTTCGCGTACCAGCAAGAAACCGACGCCCTTCGGGCCGCGAAATTTGTGCGCCGATCCGGTATACAGATCGATCCCCCATTCCTTCCAGCGCACCGGTACTTTGCCGATCGCCTGGACGCCGTCGACATGAAACCGCACTTGGGGACGGTCCGCCAGCAGCCGGCCGATTTCCTCGATCGGCTGGATCGCTCCGGTCTCGTTATTGACGTGCATGACGCTGACCAGCACCGTATCTTCCCGCAGCGCGTTGGCGACGGAATCGGGGCTGACGCGGCCTTGTCCGTCCACCGGCAAAATCGTGACCTCCACGCCCTGCCGCTCGAGCTGTTTGACGCACTCGTAGACGGAAGCATGCTCAATCGCCGTTGTAATAATATGCTTTTTCGGCTTGCGGGACGAAAATACGGTGCCTTTGATCGCAAAGTTGTTGCTTTCGGTTCCGCCCGAAGTGAAGACCACTTCGTCCGGCTTCGCTCCGAACGCTCCCGCTACGGCCGATCTTGCCCTTTCGACGAGCCTCATCGCCTCCGCGCCCGATTTGTGAAGCGCCGCCGCATTGGCGTAGTGCAGCGTCATCAGCTCTCCGACGGTCCGCACGACTTGCTCGTATGGAAGCGTAGACGCCGCATGGTCAAAATACAGCATGTCCATTCCTTCTCCTCCTTTCCCGCAACGATGCACAATCATTTTTCCCAATCGTAAAAAAAGACCAAAAAGGGATGACTTCGCATCCCCATTTGATCCCCGATCCGGATAACATGAAATGTATAGCGGCGGCTTTCTTACAACAGCGACGTCCAATTGCTTCGCGCATCCAACACTTTGCGGATGTACGCCTGCGTTTCGGCGGGAAGCTCCGAAAGCCTGGAAAGAACATCCTCGTTCGTGCGCAATCCCAGACGGTCGACCCGTCCGGGCCCCGCATTGTAGGCTGCCAAAGCCGCCATCTCGTTGCCGTCGTATTTGCGCAGCAAATACGAAATGTAGCGGGTTCCGCCATCGATATTTTGCGCCGGATCGAACGCGTCGGTCACGCCCAACCCCCGCGCCGTGCCGTCCATAAGCTGCATCAAGCCTTTGGCTCCGGATGAAGATACCGCGTCGGCCCGAAACGACGACTCCGTCTGGATGATGGCTTTGACCAGAGCGGGATCGACGCCGTACCGGGCTGCCGCTTCCTTGATTAGCGGATCGTAAAGCGAAGTGGCGCCAACGTCTTCGATAAGCCCCGCCGAGCCCCCGGTCCAGGCGTTCAAACCGGACAAGCCTAAGGGGCCGCTCGGCCCGAACAGTTGGGAAGAATCGGACGTTCCCGAGCCGCCGTAGGCGCCGGATGAGCCGTAACCCGCCGAAGCCGCGAGGCTTTCCGATTCGAGCATTTGCGCCAGAAGCTGGCTGAACAAACTGTCGTCCCCGTCCCGCACGGACGATACGGGGTCGGTATCGAAACCGAGCGGATCCGCGCCGGCAAGCCACTGCGACAGCAGCAGCTCCTTCAAAATGCGGGGATCCGTCGCCATGACCTTCATGTCGCTCATCTGTCAATCTCTCCCGGAAATTGATGCCTGTCCTTACCCATTTTACATCAATTCGGGAGACCAAGAAAGAAAAAACTGACAATCGGAAGGGTTTTGGCCTCAAAACGCGCTTTTAGGCCTACGTCTTCTGTATTAGTCTTTGTTTTGGGCTTCAGGCGGTTATTTTTGCTGGTTTTGCAGCCGGCGCTGGATCAAATATTCGCTTTCATAATACGACAAATCGTCGCGAAGTTCCTCGTAAATGCGGGATATGCTCAACACGATGTCGCGAATCGCGCGAACCGGCTTGATCCGGAACCGGATCGCGTCCTGGCCGGTGTACGCATAACGGCCGTCTTCGGAGTAGCCTTCGTTCTTCGGGTAGAAAAACGCGTTCACGCAATTGTGGTAAACCTCGTACAAAGCCTTTTCCGCCGCTTCGGCATCGAAATTCGGCCTGCGCAGCAATGCCCCCAGCTTCTCGTACGAAACTTCGGAGAAGACGAGCAAATGGCGAAGATCGGACAGCATGCCGGAATAAAAAGCGATCAGCTTCTCGTCTTGCTCTTCGACTAACTGCGGTAGTGCGTTAGCGTTCAAAAAAGCTTCCAGCTCGGCGCACGCTGCCTTTAATTTGTCTCGGCTGGATTCGGCGAGGGCCCTGGCATTGGCGGATGGCATAACTCACTTACCCCTTTCATTTTCCCACGGACATAAGTAAAAACGTTTCGTCAGATCGGCGTCCGCGAAACTTATCCTCATCGTACCATAAATTCAAATGAAACGGTACTGGCTCCCGCCAAAATCGCCCGTATTAATTTTGACCCGCTGCTGAAAGCTAACGTTAGTCCGGCGCCAACGATCGCCGGCATGCGGACAAGGAGGTTTAACGGGATGCGCCGTAAAACATGGTTCGGCCTATTGTTTGTCGCCGCCGTCTTCCTGCTGGCGGTTCCGCTTATCGTGCCCCCTTCGGGGCCGAGAGCGCCCGCTCCGGCTCCCCGGACGGAAGGCGGCGGCTTCTCGCCCGCGCGGCAAACGCGCGAGGCTTCCTTCAAGCAAAGCGCAATCGAGCGGGACAAGGCGGCGACCGAACGGCTAAGCCGCATGGACAGCGAGCGGGATCTTCGGCTGCTGCTTTCCGCGGAGGGGAAGACTCCCGCCGGCAAACGGCAAGCGCTTTTGCAGCAAACGGTTCGAAAGCATTCGCATTTGATCTCGGTCTGGTGGAAAACCGGCGGCCAGACGTACAAGGCCGATTCCGCGCCGGCCGGGCTTAAACGCAGCGCGGCGCCCTATTTGCGCAAAGCCAATGCCGCCTTGGCCCGCGGGAAAAGCTACCAGTCGCCGGCTTTTACAAGCGGCGGGGAAAGCAATTTCGTCGTGGCCATCCCGGGGGCAAAACGCGGCGAAGGCGTCGCGGCGCTCGTTCATTCCGATATCGTTCAGGAAGTCGAGCGGCATCAAAAGAAAAATTTGCGCGTCGTTCCTTATCCCGCGGAAGGAAGATACCGCCTGGAATCGGTCATCCCCAACTCGAACCGGGATACGACCGTGCGCAGCGGAGAGGACAACGGCAACGCCAGCCATTATGCGGTTGACGAGCTGGTCGTGAAGTTTAGGCAGCCGCTGACCGGAAAGCAGCTTCTTCAGCTGCGGAAGCAGCTGCAAATCACGGTGGTCCGGCACCGCGGCACGACCTACCTCTTCCGGTCCGGCAAATACGACATGGCGCAATTAAAAGCGTTTTTTTCCAAATGGAATCCGGTCTATATGGAGCCGCACTACTTGTATCTGACAAACGAAGCGCCCGGGATCGACGGTTTCGGCGATAGCGGCGATACCCCCGCCATCGTCCCCAACGATACGCTCTACGGCCGATACCAGTGGAACTTGCCGGAAATCGCGACGGAAAAAGGCTGGAACGTAACGCGGGGCAAAAACGAGATTATCGTCGCGGTCGTGGACACCGGCGTTCAGCTTGATCATCCCGATCTTCAGGGACGGCTTGTCCCCGGGACGAATATCGTCGATCCGTCCAAGCCGCCGGAGGACGATGTCGGTCACGGAACCCATGTCGCCGGCATTATCGCCGCGCAGGTCAACAACAACGAAGGCGTCGCCGGCATGACCTGGTACACGAAAATCATGCCCGTCAAAGTGCTGGACAGCACCGGAGCGGGAACGACGTATTCGGTCGCGGAAGGCATCATATGGGCGACGGACCACGGTGCGAACATCATCAATATGAGCCTGGGCAATTACGCCGATGCCCAGTTTCTCCACGATGCCGTCAAATACGCCCACGACCGGGGCGTCGCGCTCGTTGCGGCCAGCGGCAACGACAACACCGACCGTCCCGGCTATCCCGCCGCTTACCCGGAAGTGATCGCCGTCTCGGCGACCGATCCGGACGAGACCCGAGCCGAATATTCCAATTTCGGCGACTACATCGACGTGGCCGCTCCGGGCAGTTCCATCGCCAGCACGTATCCGGGAAGCCGGTACGCCGCGCTCTCCGGGACGTCGATGGCGTCTCCGCACGTCGCCGGGCTTCTGTCGCTGGTCAAAGCCGCCAACCCGGATTTGACCAACGACCAGATGGCGGACGTCATCCGCAAGACCGCCCGGGATTTTGGCGCCGCGGGCAAGGACGCCGACTACGGGTACGGGCAGATCGACGTCGATGCGGCGGTCAAGGCGGCCAGCGCCGGCGCTTCGGGCGGCGGTACCGGCTCTGCCGGAGTCCGGGCGGACCTCAGCGGCAGAGAAGGACTTGGCTCGCTGCAGTTGTTCCCCGAACGGGTTCGCCGGGAAGTGCGGCGGATTTTGGACAAAAGCCCTTGAATCTGCGAATTCCCGCATCCTCCGGGTCCGCGAACGTTTCGCGGATTTGGGGGATGTTTGTTTGTTCGCATTTTCTCATGCTTTTTTATGGATTTTCGTTTAAAATGAAAGATTGAGAGATATCGAGTCATTTCTAAATACGGAATAGAAAGGAAGAATAGATTGGACAAGCCGCAACGGAAAGCCTTGAACAAAAAACTGCGCCAGCAGCAGCAACAGCAAAAACAACGCAGAATGAGGATTCTGATTTGGGCTACGGCCATTTTGTTCGCCGCAATCGTCGCCGTCGCGTTTATCCTGAAGCCCGAACCGAAACCGATCGCGATCGATTACGGCAAAGTGCCGACGGTCGGATCGGAAAATGCCCCGGTCAAAATCGTCGAGTTCGGCGATTTCAAATGCCCGGCATGCAGAATTTTTAGCCAAAACATTTATCCTCAACTGAAAGCGGATTTTATCGATACGGGCAAAGCTTCGTTTTCGTACTTAAACTATACGATCATCAGTCCCGACGGAGATTCGGTCACGGCGGCCGTTGCCGCGCAGGCGGTTTATCACCAGAACAAAGACGCCTTCTGGACATATTATAAAACGCTGTTCGACCACCAGGGCGACGAACATACCGTATGGGCCACGCCGGATTATTTGGTGCAGCTCGCCAAGCAGGCGGACCTCGGCATCGATTACGACAAGCTGAGTCAGGACATTGTCAACAACACCTACAAGGACGAGGTTGACAAGCAAACCCGCCTCGCCAGGGACAACGGCTTCTACTCTACGCCTACGATTCTGATCAACGGCAAAAAGCTCGACGATAACGCAAGCCTGAATTACGGCAAACTGAAAGCGGAAATCGAAAAAGCGTTGAAAGCGCAAGAGAACGGCAAGTAAAGGTGGGGATTTGAACGTGTTGGCCCGGATACGCGCATACAGCCTGTACCTCGCCTGGGTCGTGTCGCTTGCGGCAACCGGAGGCAGCCTTTTTCTCAGCGAAGTGATGCATTTCGTCCCCTGCAGCCTTTGCTGGTTTCAGCGGATATTCATGTATCCGCTCGTTCTTTTGCTGGGACGGGCCGCGCTTCGGGACGACCGCGGCATCGTCGGCTACGCCTTGCCGCTTTCCGTCATCGGGGGGCTCATCTCTCTCTACCATTACGGAAAGCAAAAGATTCCCGCGCTGGCCCAAGTGCTGCCTTGCACGAGCGGGGTGCCGTGCGACAAGGACTACCTGGACTGGTACGGCATCATCACGATCCCGCTGCTCGCGCTGATTGCCTTTGTGCTGATTACGATATTGCTGCTTCTCGGCAAAACATCCTCGAACGGCGCGGACGAAGCCGGAGCCGAAGAAGCGTAAGGCGCGCGGCCGCCCGTTCCATCACTCCATAAGGAAAAAACGGTCGTTGGGGACCGTTTTTTCCTTATGACGGCCCCATTATCCGAAGCTCCATTGGAGGGGGCCGCCCCCTCAACCGCCATGTAGTCCGCCTAGTACCCTACAGCCGCTGCGCCATTCCAGGCAACTTCGCCCACAACCGGGCAACGGTGCTTAACCGCCCCGCCTTCTTACTTTTGGTAAACAACCGGATTCAAAGGGCTGGCGGCTAACCCGCCGGGCCGGCAACCGGGCAACCAGGCTTGCAAATCGTTGCGGCGCGCGTTGCTGTCCGGTTCGGCCACTTTGGCGCCGTCCGCATAATAGATGATCGTCATCACCTCGCGCATCGTTTCCGTCGGATTGCCCGGGGCGCTGTGGAGCGTCCAGCCGGCGTGGAAGGTGGCGTCTCCGGCCGCCATGGCGCCGTAGCTCACGATCGGAAACCCTTTGTCGGCGATGTATTGCCGCAGCGTCCGATGCGACTCGTCGGAAATTTCCAGCTTGCTGATGTAGCCTTTGAGATGGGAACCCGAGGCGAACGTCATCGAACCGACTTCTTCCGAAACGGGGACAAGCGGCATCCACATCGTGATCGTTTTGTCCGTATCCAGCGGCCAGTAAATTTGGTCCTGATGCCAAGGGGTATGCCCTCCGCCGGGTTCTTTGAAAAGAGCTTGATCGTGATAGATGCGCACGCAGTCAACGCCCATCAGGTCCGCCGCGATTTTCGCAAACCGCTTGGCGAACACGAACCGCTTGACCGCTTCGCTTTTTTGCCACAAGTTCGTGATTTGAATGAACGCTTTGCCGTACGTATCCCGTTTGTGCACCGGTTTATCGTGATAGTTTAGCGCTTGGACCCAGCGGCTGATTATGGGCTCATAAACCCCGATTTCATCGGGAGACGCTACCCCGCGCAGGAAGATATGGCCGTCCCGCTGATAGGCGCCGATTTGTTCGTTTGTCAGATTATACTCATCTTGCATTAGCGGCAGCCCATCGGCTTGCTCGAAAGGCTCCGCTTGCTTTTCTTGGCTCATGCGCGATTTCTCCTTTTTTCTTTGATTCGGATTCGTACTTTATTTATGATTGTAGGAAGGATTTTCTAAAAAAACGTTGTCTAACTCTCTTGACTATTTGTCAAAAACAACTGACGTGGGGGAAAGGTGCGCATGAAGCCGATCGTTCCGTATATTCGCGAATGCGATTTTGCCGTGCGCAAGCCGTGGATCATGCCGGAGCGCCGGCTTCTCGATTACTTGCTCGTTTTCATTCAAGAAGGCCAATGCCGCTTCACGGTAGACGAGGTCGAATATCGCTTCCAAAGGGGAGAGTTTTGCTTCATTCAGCCGGGCAGCTTGAATCGGTTGGAAGGTCTGACGAATACGATCACGCCGTTCGCCCATATGGACATTTTTTATCATCCCGATCGGGAACAGAGCTTTCCCACCAAGGCGGGCCAGACGGACTTAACCCCTTACCTGCACCTGCTTCAGCCGAGGTTGAACGATGTGTTCGGCATCGACGTTCCGGTCAGGCTCCAACCCCGAAATCCGGCCATATTCCGCGATACGTTCCTTCAAATGGTGGAATGCTGGCAGTACCGCGATCCGCTGATGCAGCTCAAGGCACAGCATGCGGCGACGGAATTGCTCGTTGCCATCTTGGAAGAGCACCGCACGGACATCCGGCAGCTTCGGCCTTCTGCACAATCGTTCCATTGGATTTCGTCGTATTTTTCGTTCCATCTGAGCGAGCCGTTGTCGGTCGAAGCGATGGCGAGGCGCGCGAACCTGTCGCCTTCGCGGTTCAGCGCGCTGTTCAAGCAGCGCTTCGGCATGGCTCCGTACCAATATTTGCTGGAGATGCGCGTCAGCCATGCGCGGGAACTTCTCGAGACGACGGAGCTGTCGCAAGAGGAAATTGCGGCGTACTGCGGCTTCGCGGATATCCATCATTTTTCAAAAACGTTCAAGAAAAAAACGGGCAAGCCGCCCGGAGCCTTTCGCCGCCGCCCGGAAGCATAACGAGCCGTTCCCGGTCCACCGTCCGGGAACAGCTTCCGTTCCGGCGCAGCCTAAACCAAAAAGCCCGCAAAGCCCTAAGGCCTTGCGGGTTATGTACGACCGGAAAGTTTGCCATAAGCCGGGTTCTGTTCTTCCGGTGGTACAACGGACCGGCAGGTCCTCCCACGTGATGGAAGCGACAATCATCTTTCTAGGCCGTACGTTACCGCACGGCTCAAGCGACCAACCCGAACGCACCTCGGGCCAAGGCTGCGGCTTCGAGAGCCGCTGCGTTCCTCTTCGGTCTTGCTCCGGATGGGGTTTACCAGGAGCAAAGTCGCCAGTGCTCCTCGTGGTCTCTTACACCACGGTTCCACCCTTGCCTGTGCCGCAAAACGCGGCCATCGGCGGTCCGTTTCTGTGGCACTATCCTTCGGCTCGCGCCGACTGGACGTTATCCAGCATCCTGCCCTGTGGAGCCCGGACTTTCCTCTCGCGGCAGACGCCGCCAGCGATTGTCTGTCAAACTTTCCGGTCCATTAGCCTAGTATACCGCGAATCGGCTCAAGACACAACGGGAATCGCTGGATATGCGAACAACCGGCACGGATCCGGCGCAAGCGGCCGGCCCGGCCGGTTGCCGGTTATTTCAGCCTGAACGGCTCCGTATTGACTTGCGAGGCGATCACCTCGGTGGCGTATCCCTTTTCCTCCAAGCGCTCGCGCAGCCACTGCGCCGTTTTCGGCTTCATGATTTTTTCGGCATTGTGTCCCGGATCGATCAGGGCCAGCCCCATCGCGGCAGCGTCGTGCGCGGTATGGTAGTCGATGTCGCCCGTGACGAACACGTCCGCGCCCGCAAATTTCGCGTGGCGGATGTACCGGGAGCCCGAGCCGCCGAGCACCGCCACCTTCCGGACCGTTTTCGAGCCGTCGCCGACCGCCCGAACGAACGGAACGTCAAAAGCCCGCTTGACCCGCTCCGCGAACGCGTCCAGACTTTCCGGCTCCGGCAGCGCGCCGACCCTTCCCAGCCCGAACGACCGGCCTTTCAAATCCATCGGGTAGATGTCGTAGGCCACTTCTTCGTACGGGTGCGCCTTCAGCATCGCCTGCACCGCCGCTTTCAGCGCGCTTTGGGGAACGACCGTCTCGATGCGCGTCTCCGCGACCGATTCGAGCTTGCCCTGCTTCCCGATAAAAGGATCGGTTCCTTCCCTCGGCAGAAAGGTTCCCGTTCCCTCCACGTTAAAACTGCAGTGGCTGTAATTGCCGATCCACCCCGCGCCGGCGTTGAACAGGGCTTCCCTTACCGCTTCCCGGTGTTCGTTCGGCACAAAAACGGCCAGCTTGTACAGCTTGTCGGTATGCACTTCCTCCAGCACGCCGGTAACGTTCAGGCCGAGCGCTTCGGCCATCCAGTCGTTCATGCCTCCCTCGGCGGTGTCCAGGTTCGTGTGCGCCACATAAACGGCAATGTCCTTGCGGAGCAATTCGGCCGCCAGCGCGCCTTCCGGCGTATCCGTGCGGAGCGTCTTAAGCGGACGGTAGATCAGCGCATGATGGGCAATGATGAGCTCCGCGCCTGCCGCTGCCGCCTCTTCCACGACGGCGGGCGTCACGTCCAGCGCCACGAGCACGCGGCGGACCTCCTTCTGCAGCGTCCCGGCCTGAAGGCCGATGCGGTCGTCCGGCACCGCATAATGTTTGGGCGCAAGCCTCTCCATCAACTGAATTATCGTTTCTCCGCGTGCAAACATGCGAGCACCTCCCGCAAAAGTTCCGTTTTCGCTTCCCATTCCCGCGCCTTCTCCGCCGTTTCCGGCGAATCGGACAGACGAAGCCGAGCCAAAATCTGTTCCCGCTTGCCGATTTCCTCGGTCCATTTCCGCCTAAACAGCTCGCCGCCTTCCCGCACCAGCAGCGGTCCCATCTCGTAAGCCAACGGCTCCGGCAGCTTCAGCCCTTCGTCCTGTCCCTTTCCCCGCGGCAATTGGATATCGTACAGCTCTCCGTTCCGTTCGGCGGCCTCTTTCTCATCGGGGGCCTTGACTGCGCGAAGCAGCGTGTAAATTTCCCCGCCTTCCTCCAGCAGCCGCTCCGCATCCAGCACGTATCCGTGCTCCCGCAGCCAGCGGCGCACCTGATCCTCCGCCACGTGAGGCGACAAAATCAAGGTGCGAACCCCTTCCAGACGGTCGCCGGCCGATTCCAGAATGCGCACGATCAGACTGCCGCCCATTCCGGCGATGCAAACGGTATCCGCTTCTCCGGGCGAAAGGACGGACAAGCCATCCCCTTGGCGGACGGATACGATCTCTTCCAAGCGGGCGTCGGCCACCTGGCGTCTAGCGGCTTCCGCCGGCCCGGCATGCACGTCGCCCGCCACCGCATACGCGATTTTTCCGGAGGCAGCCAAATAGACCGGCAGCAGCGCGTGATCCGTCCCGATGTCGGCAAATCTGGCGCCTTCCGGCACCCAATCGGCCAGGGCGGCCAGCCGCGCGGAAAGCCGGATTCCTATTTCTTTCGCTCGTTCATTCAGCATAGATTACGCAACCCATTCCATCCAATGTTTTCTCCATTTGTACAAGCTGATGCCGGCAATCGCGATCTTGGCCAGCAATTGAAACGGAATCCACTGCGTGTCGATGCCGTATAACGCGGAGTACAGTTCCGGCATAAACCACAGCACGATCGCCGTCGCGAACAAAACCGTTCCCGCGGAGCGGATTTTGACGCTGACGAACCAGCTGAGCCAGACAAACAAAACGGCGGCCGGAAGCCAGAACAGCTGCACCTCGATCCCGTTCGGCTCGTTTATTTTATGCGCCAGCGTCCAGGCGTACAGAACGACGACGGCCATCCAGCCGCACCATTGCAACAATCCGAACCGCAGCGCGACGCCGACGCCGATCCAGGTCAGGGCGCACACGATAAGCAGCAGGACGGGGCCCGCTCCCTTCTCCCAGCCGTGAAGATGCAAAATCGCCATTCCCGAGAGTAGCAGAAGCAGCATGCCCGTCCCGAGCAGGAGAAACGCGCGATGCGGAAGCCTGTCCCGCCACCGGGCGCCTCCGGCGACTAAGCCGGCCGTCGCTGCGGCCGCAAGTCCGATTTGCAATGCAAGGGGAAACGCGTTAAAATAAAGTACAACCAAGCAGATCAAGGTAAAAATGCCAAATCCAAGCAACCATTGCCTGCGGGACGCCTGCTCGATTTTGCGAACGGCCCGGCCAACCAGATTTTTCGGCCGGTCCTCCAAATCATCCAGATACAGATTTTGCAGAAAGTCGCAATATTGCTCCGGAAGCAGCTTGCTTCTCCGCCAGGATTCGATTTCGTTCACGATTAATTTTTTCTTATCCCCATCCGATACAGGCATGCCGATTCGCTCCTTTCCGATTGGAACAAAAAGACCTTCAACCGTCTCGGCAGAAGGTCTCCCAATCAGGCTAATACCTGTATCGGCTTATTCGAGGAAATCTTTTAGCCGTTTGCTGCGGCTCGGATGGCGCAGCTTGCGCAACGCCTTCGCCTCAATCTGGCGAATCCGTTCGCGGGTAACGCCGAACACCTTGCCCACTTCTTCCAGGGTGCGCGTACGCCCGTCGTCGAGGCCGAAGCGCAATCTCAGCACATTCTCTTCCCGTTCGGTCAGCGTATCGAGCACGTCTTCCAGCTGTTCCTTCAGCAGTTCGTAGGCGGCGGCGTCAGCCGGGGCCAGCGCTTCCTGGTCTTCGATGAAGTCGCCGAGATGGGAATCGTCTTCTTCCCCGATCGGCGTTTCCAGCGATACCGGCTCTTGCGCGATTTTCATGATTTCGCGGACTTTATCCACGCTCAAATCCATTTGCTCGGCAATTTCTTCCGGCGTCGGCTCGCGCCCAAGCTCCTGGAGCAGTTGACGGGACACCCGAATCAGCTTGTTGATCGTTTCGACCATATGCACCGGTATCCGGATCGTGCGGGCTTGGTCGGCGATAGCGCGGGTAATGGCTTGACGGATCCACCATGTTGCATAGGTGCTGAACTTGTAGCCTTTCGTATGGTCGAATTTCTCGACCGCCTTCAGAAGGCCCATATTGCCTTCCTGAATCAAATCGAGAAAGAGCATGCCTCGTCCGACATAACGCTTGGCGATGCTGACAACAAGACGAAGGTTCGCTTCGGCCAGTCTCTTTTTCGCCTCTTCCCCGTCCTGTCCGCCGCTTTCGATTTTTTTGGCGAGTTCGACTTCGTCGTCCGCTCCGAGCAGCGGAACTCGTCCGATTTCCTTCAAATACATGCGGACCGGGTCGTTGATTTTGATTCCGGGAGGCAGAGACAGATCGTCATCGAAATTGAAATCGTCGTTTCCGTCTTCATCGCCGTTTCTGCCAAGCTCGTCGTGATCGTTGGCCACCTCGATGCCAAGGTCCGCCAGCTGCTCGAAAAACTCGTCGATTTGATCGGGATCCTGATCGAATGGAGACAGCTTCTCCATGATCTCTTTATAGGTCAGAGAGCCTTTCTTTTTGCCCTGCTCAAGCAATTGCGCCTTGACCTGTTCCAATGTCGCTTCCGTTTCCAACCCGGTGTGTTGATCGTTCGCCATTACCGACTCCCTCCTCCCCGGATCATCCGCATCAAGCATCCTTGCGCTGTTTCTCCAGGGCGATAATCTCTGTTCCAATTTGTACGGCAAGCATGATGTCTCCGGCCCGCTCCGCGCGAAGCATCTCCTCTTTTTTTCTCTCGATTTCGCGGGTTAGCGCGGCCTGACCGATCGTGCGAATGCAATCCTCCATAACCTTCTCGTCAAAAGGAATATCCTCCATCGCGAGGGCGCTGGCCACCCGCTCGAGTCGTTCATCCTGCAAAAAAGCGGTAAACCGGCTGACATCGGGATCGTTGCCTTGCGCGTAATAAGCGTATAAATAAGCAGCAATGGCTGCATGATCCTCTATATGAAAGCCGTCTCCTATCCGATCCCGGACGGCAAATGCCGTTTCCGCGTCCTGCATCATCCAGGAGATCAGCTGGCGTTCCGCCTGCACATAGGCGGGAGCAAGCGACGGATGGCGGGATGAAGTTCGCTTTTCATTCCATACATTATTCCACGTTCCGCCAGGAATATCCCCAGTTGTTCCCAATTTCTCCTGACGGCGGATGTCGGCGACCTCCTGCTTCAGGGTATCAAGCGAAACGTCGAACTCCTGAGCCAGCTCTTTCAGGATCAACTCCCGTTCCGTCGGAGACGGTTGCCTTGCGACGAGGCGGGCCGCATCGCGCAAGTACCGAATCTTCCCATCTTCTTCTAGGAGTATATGGGATTTCCTTAAATAGATGAGTTGAAATTTGATGGCCGAAACCGCGCCTTCGACGATTTCCCGGACAAAAACTTCCGGACCGTTTTGCGTAATGAATTCGTCGGGGTCCGTCTTCGCCGGCAGAAGCCCGACCCTTACCCGAAGCCCGGCGGCTTCAAGCAAGGGGATGCTTTTGTGGGCGGCGGCTTGTCCGGCGTCGTCGCCGTCGTAGCAGACAATCGCCTCGTCCGCGAACCGCCTGAGCAGCGCCGCATGTTCGGCCGTGAGCGCCGTGCCCATCGTGGCGACGCCGTTGGTCACTCCCGCGTGCCAAGCTTTAATGCAGTCGACATACCCCTCGAACAGCACGACCTGCCTCGTCTTGCGGATCGCGCTTCGGGCATCGTGCAGCCTGTACAGCGTTCGGCTCTTGTTGAAAAGCGGGGTCTCGGGGGAATTCAAATATTTGGGCTGCCCGCTTGTCATCAGCCTTCCCGCAAAAGCGGCGATGCGTCCGTCGGGGCCGCGGATCGGGAACATGATCCGGTCCCGAAACCGGTCTACGTAGCCTTCTCCTTCCTGCCGTCTGGACAGAAGGCCTCCGCGCTCCATATCCGCAAGCGAAAAACCTTTCCTCTCCAGCGCCTTAGCCAGCGTATCCCACTTGGCAGGCGCATAGCCGATGCCGAATTCTTCGATCAGCTTGTCGTGAATGCCGCGGGAGCGCAAATACTCCATCGCCGGCTTGCCCGCTTGCGTGTTGCGAAGCACGTAACGGTACAGCTTGGCGGCGTATTCGTGGGCCTCGTGCAGCACGTCTTTCTCCCGCTGGCGCGGGGACGGCTCTCCTTGAGGCCGGGCCCAGGTTACCGGCAAGCCCGCCTCCTCGGCCATACGCTTCACCGCTTCGGGAAAGGTCTCGTTTTCCATCTCCATCACGAACTTGATGACGTTGCCGCTCTTGCCGCAGCCGTAGCAATGGAAAATCTGCTTCTCCGGCGTTACGGTAAACGACGGCGTCTTCTCGGAGTGGAACGGACAAAGCCCGACCAAATACTTTCCTCGTTTGGACAAATGAACGTAACGACCGACCGTCTCCCCGATCTCGTAACGCTTAAGAACCTCGTCAATCGTCTGCTGCGGAATCAAGCCGCTGTTCATCGTGCGTCCACCTTCTTCAGCGCGAACCGGCGGCGGATGCGGACAAACGAAAGAACGTCCCGAGACGCCCCAAAGAGACTTGTCCTTCTCCGCAAGCCGGAACGCCGACAACGAAAGTTCCTTCGGAACCTTCCGGCCGATCTATATGTGTATTATTCGCTAGCGATCCCGGTTCTCCTGCATTTCTAGCAGCAACTGTGTCAGCTTTTGTTGAAATCTGACTCGGTCTTCGCTTGAAAAAGCCTTGGGTCCCTTGGTGCGCAAGCCTCCTCGTCGCAATTTGGCCGATTCGTGCCGCTGCGCCAGCAGCCCATCGATATCGGCTTCCGTAATCCGGTGTCCCCGCGGCGTCAATACGGCGGACCCCCGCGCCAGGCCGATCGCGGCAAGACCGTAATCGCCCGTCACCAGAACATCCCTGGATGTCAGCACGTTGGCGATATAAAGGTCGGCCGACTGCGGGCCGGCGTCCACCGTCACGACTTCCACCTGCGGTTCGCGCGCCAGCGCGTGGGCATTGGAGGATACCATGAGTGCCGTCGCCCCGCAGCTGCGCACCGTTCGACCGATTTCCGTCTTGACGGGACAAGCGTCTCCGTCCACCACAACCCGATTCCGATACGGGAGCATCCGACATCACCGCGTATTCCACCAAAGTTTGCCGTATTATTATATACGTCAAAGCGGACCAAAATCCTGCCTTTGACTCATTAAATTTTAAAATAATAAACCTTGCGGACGAAGATGTCAATACTTTATGCCATTTCTGTATCGATGGTTTGAGAAGGCTTGCATCCGCCCGACAAACGTCAGGCAACCCGCTTGTCGAAAAAGCCGGCTGCCTGACGTTTACGCGTAATTGAAATGTTCCAGGATCAGGCTCGCCGTCTCCTCCACGGCTTTGTTCGAAACGTCGATGACAACGCAGCCGATCTGTTTCATGATCCGATGGGCATATTCCAGCTCCTGCTCGATGCGCTCCATCGTCGCGTAGGAAGCCGTATCCGGAAGGCCGAGCGCCTTGAGCCGCTCCTTGCGGATGGCGTTCAGGGCGTCGGTGCGGATGGTCAGTCCGATCACCTTGCGCGGATCGACTTGAAACAGTTCCTTAGGCGGCGCCAGTTCGGGAACGAGCGGCACGTTGGCCACCTTGAACGTCTTGTGGGCGAGCACCATCGACAACGGCGTCTTGGACGTGCGGGAAACGCCGGTGAGCACGATATCGGCCTTGCAGATGCCCGTTACGTCCCGCGCGTCGTCGTAGCGGACCGCAAACTCGACCGCCTCGACCTTGCGGAAATATCCCGCGTCGAGCACGTGGTTGAGACCGGGCTCGTGCCGCGAAGGCCTGCCGAACCGCCGCTCCATCTGCTCGATCAGCGGCCCGAGCAGGTCCACCGCGGGAATGCCCCGGGCGGCGGCTTGCTTCGCCATGCGCTCCCTGAGCTCCGGAATGACAAGCGTATAAAGCACGATCCCGTCGGAGGCGGCCATGTCCAGCACCGAATCGATCGCTTCGACCGTCTGGATGAAGCCGATCCGGCGAATGTGGACCTGCAGCGGATGAAACTGCGCCGCCGCCGCCCGAACCGCTTGCTCGCCGGTGTCCCCGGCGGAATCGGAAGCGACGTACACGGTTACGCTGTCGCGCGCCATTACGATCCCTCCCCGGCCCTTCGAATTAGCCGGCCAATTTGGAAAAATCGGCAAACGAGCGGATGTCGTCCGCGATGGTGGCCAGCAGCGACAGGCGGTTGCGGCGGACCGCTTCGTCCTGGGCCATGACCATCACCGATTCGAAGAAATCGCCGACCGGCTCCGCGAGCAACGCGAGCGCCTCGAGCGCGGCGGCAAGCTCTCCGCCGAGAACCGCCTTCTCATACTGCCCGTGCGCTTTCTGCCACGCCTCGTAAAGCTTGCCTTCGGCCGGCTCCGCGAACAGCCGCGCGTCCACCTGGCGGGATTCGTCCGCTTTCGCCGCCAGATTGCACACCCGGTTAAACGCCTCCACGGCGGGGCGGAACGCTTCCTTGCGGTCCCCGTCGCCCACCGCCGCCTGCAGCGCCTGAGCCCGCAGCACGGTGCGGCGAACGTCGTCGCAGCCCGCTTCGAGCACCGCGTCGACCACGTCGTAGCGGATGTGCTGTTCGGCAAGCACGTTTTTGACGCGAAGCGCGAAGAATTCGTTCAGGTCCTTCAAAATATCCAGCGTATCCCGCTTGAGGCCCCGGGCTTCATGGACATCGAGGGCGATCCGGAACAGCTCCGGCAGCGTCAGCTCCAGCCCGTGCGCAAGCAGCGTCGATACGATGCCCGCCGCCTGGCGGCGCAGCGCATACGGGTCCTGCGAGCCGGTCGGTACGATGCCGATCGAGAAGCAGCCGACGATCGTGTCGATCTTGTCGGCGATCCCGACGATCGCGCCCACCGGCGAAGCCGGCGGCGTGTCGCCCGCATTGCGCGGCGAGTAGTGCTCGTTGATCGCCCGCGCCACTTCGGCCCGCTCTCCGGCCTTCAGGGCGTAATCCTCGCCCATGATGCCCTGAAGCTCCGGAAACTCGTATACCATCTGGGTCACGAGGTCGAACTTGCAAATGTCGGCCGTCCGGCTGACGTCCGCCCGCACCTGCTCGTCCGCGCGAAGCTGCTGCGCGAGACGGTCGGAGATGGCGCGGACGCGGCAAACTTTGTCCGCGACGGTGCCGAGCTCCTCGTGGTAGACGATGTTCTCGAGCTTGGCGAGGAACTCGGGAATTTGCACCTTCTGGTCCTCTTCGTAGAAGAATTTCGCATCCGAAAGCCGGGCGCGCAGCACCTTTTCATTGCCTTTCGCCACCGTTTCCAGGGAAACGTCGTCGCCGTTGCGCACCGTGACGAAGTGGGGCTTCAGCTTGCCGTCTGCTCCCAGCACCGGGAAGTAGCGCTGATGCTCGCGCATCGACGTGATCAGCACTTCCTGCGGAATGTTCAGGAACGACGGATCGAACGACCCGGACAGCACCTGCGGCTTCTCGACCAGGAACAGCACTTCCTCCAGCAGGTCCTCCTTGACGGCGATCCGCCACCCCTTCGCTTCCGCCAACTCCCGGATGCCGTCCTCGATCAGCCGCTGCCGCTCGTCGATATCGGCAATGACATGCTGCTCCCGCAGCTTCTCCAGATATTGCTTCGGCTCCTCGATGACCGCATCCGCGCCGAGGAAGCGATGGCCCCTCGTCACATTGCCGCTTCGGACGCCCGCAATCTCAAACGGAACGACCTCCGTGCCGTACAGGGCGACAAGCCAGCGGATCGGGCGGACGAACCGCAATTCGTGCGCTCCCCAGCGCATGTTTTTCGGAAAGGTCAAAGACGCGATCAACTGCGGCAGCGCTTCGGGCAGCAGTCCCGCCGTCTCCAGGCCGGCGCTCGACTTATTGGCAAATACGTACTCGACGCCGCCGAGTTCCTTGAAAAACAGCTTCTCCGGCTCCACCCCCTGGCTGCGGGCGAAGCCGAGCGCCGCCTTCGTCCAGGCGCCGCTGTCGTCGAGCGCGATTTTGCGGGCCGGGCCCTTCACTTCCTCGCTGACGTCCGCCTGCTTTTCGGCAAGGCCCTCGACCAGCACCGCAAGCCGGCGGGGCGTCGCGAACGCGCGCACGGCGCCGTACTCCAGCCTGCTGCCCTCCAGCCATTTCTCCGTCTTTTCCTTGAGCTGGTCGATCGCTCCCCGCACGAAGCGCGCGGGCACCTCTTCCAGCCCGATTTCCAGCAGCAGATCCTTAGCCATGGGCCTCCACTCCTTTCTTCAGCAGCGGGAAGCCGAGCCGCTCGCGCTCCTTGAGGAACGTCGCGGCGACTTGGCGGGCCAGATTGCGGACGCGCGCAATGTAGCCCGTACGTTCCGTCACGCTGATCGCTCCCCGCGCATCCAGCAGGTTAAAGGTATGCGAACATTTGAGCACGTAATCGTATGCGGGGAAAACGAGATTTTCGGCCATGGCGCGGTTCGCCTCCGCCTCGTAGGTCGAAAACAGCTGGAACAGCATCGCCACATCCGACACTTCGAACGTATATTTGGAATGCTCGTATTCCGGATGCTTGAACACGTCCCCGTAAGTGACGCCGTCCACCCATTCCAGATCGAACACGTTCTCCTTGTCCTGAATGTACGAAGCAAGCCGCTCCATCCCGTACGTAATTTCCACCGATACCGGATGGCAATCGATGCCCCCGACTTGCTGGAAGTAGGTGAACTGGGTCACTTCCATGCCGTCCAGCCATACTTCCCAGCCCAATCCCCAGGCGCCGAGGGTCGGCGATTCCCAGTTGTCCTCGACGAACCGGATGTCGTGGTGGCGGGGATCGATGCCAAGCCGGCGGAGACTTTCCAAATACAGCTCCTGGATGTTGTCCGGCGACGGCTTCATAATGACCTGGAACTGATGGTGCTGGTACAGCCGGTTCGGGTTCTCGCCGTATCGGCCGTCCGCGGGCCTGCGCGAAGGCTCGACGTAGGCGACGTTCCACGGCTCCGGGCCGATCGCGCGCAGGAACGTCATCGGATTCATCGTGCCCGCGCCTTTCTCCACGTCGTACGGCTGCACGACGATGCAGTTCTGTTCGGCCCAGAACTGCTGCAGCGTCAGCGTCATTTGCTGGAAGTTCATGTTCTCGCTCCTTTTATCGCAGTCGTGTCGGAGTGCGGCGGAATGGGGAGGCCTGGCACGTCAAAAAGCCCCCGTCCCACGCCTGCCTCCGCAGACGTAGGGACGGGAGCGTTAGTCCCGCGGTTCCACCCTACTTGACTTCCGAACGAAAGCCGTCCACGTTTGAACAGTCCGTTCGCAAGCCCGCTCTTTTCCCGTTGGATGCCTCTCCGGAGCGCCATGTTCGCCGATTCGTCGCGCCGGGCTTCCACCATTCCCGGCTCGCTGACAGGTTGCGACGGCAACCGGTTACTTTCTCCTTCTTCGAGACCGATTCCAATGATCATCTATTTTACACAACCTGTTAGGGGTTTGTCAAATGGTCTGGACCGTTCGTTTTGCGGTCTTTCGATCTTTCGGTCTTTCGGTCTTGCGGTCAGATCGGCCTATTCTTTTGTCCGTTCGGTCGGCTCGATGCTATCCGCGCTTTTCCGTTCCCCGTCCGCTTCCGGCAGCTCGCCGCTTAGCCGTTCCCACTGGTCGAGGAAATGGCGGGATTTGAGCTTGACCCCAAGATGGTGGTCCATCCACAGCCGCATCGCCTGGGCCAACCGCCTTTTGGTCGATTCCTTCACGTCCGTATTGCCCAGCCGGCGCAAATCGAGCGCCGCAAACAGCCTGAGCAGCTTCCAGGCGCCGCCCTCCAGCGGCACGGCGTCCGGATCGCGGCCGGAGCAGCGAAGGCACAGCACCCCGCCGGCGGCAGCGCTTAACCGGAACGGCCCTTCCGGGTTGCCGCAGTTCGCGCACGCGTCCAGCAAGGGCGCATAACCGGCGGCCTGAACGATCTTCATCTCGAACGCCCGGATGACGATCTGCGCGTCCTTGCCTTGCGCCAAGGCTTCCAGGCAGGCTTTCAGCTGATGAAACAAATAGCTTCCCGCATCCTCTTCCCCGACGGCCCGGTCGCACAGCTCGGCCGCATAGGCCGCATACGCGGCCAGAGTCAAATCCTCGCGCAGCTCCCGGAACGACTCGATGATCTCTCCGCTGCTCAAGGTGCCGAGCCCGCCGGATTTGAAAAACGAAAAATCGCCGTATGTAAAAGGTTGGGCCAGAGACGCGAACCGGCTTTTCGGCTTTTTGGCTCCGCGCACGACAACCCCCTGCTTGCCGTGCGTCGGGGTGAACAGGGTGACGATCTTATTGCCTTCCCCATAATCCGTCCCGCGAATGACGATGCCCTCCACCCGGTACATCATCGGGTCTCTCCTCCTCTCCCAAACGTCGGCTCTCCCATACGCCAAGCGGCTTCCCGCGCCGTGACGCAAGAAGCCGCTCGCTTTGCCCGCCGCTTGCTACGCTTGCCCAAGCGGCGGCTCTCCGAGGACGGATTCGCCGTCCTCCCGGTCTGGCGCCGGCTCCGCCGGATCGCGCCTTCCGAGCTTGTCCATCTCTTTATACAGCAAGTAGGCCTCGACATCGCCGGTCTGCGTAAACACGTGCCACGTGAAATTCCGCACAGCGCACTCATCCTCTCCCGATGGAAATGGCTTGCCCGTTTTTCCACCGTTAGGATGCCACGGCGCCGCCGGAGGTATGCCTGTCAACTTTTGCTTCGCAGCGGTTTAATCTTCGCGGAATCCGAGCGTATGGAGCACCGATTCCCGGTTGCGCCAGTCTTCCTTCACTTTCACCCACAGCTCCAGGAAAATTTTCGAGCCGAGCAGCCGCTCGATGTCGAGCCGCGCCAGCTTGCCGACTTCCTTCAGCATCGAGCCGTTTTTGCCGATGACGATGCCTTTTTGCGATTGCCGCTCCACGTAGATGACGGCGCCGATATGGACGACGCCGTTCTCTTCCGTGCGCATGCTTTCGATCTCGACGGCGATCGAATGCGGAATTTCGTCGCGGGTCAGCAGCAGGATTTTTTCGCGGATGAGCTCGGCGCACACGAATTGCTCCGGATGGTCCGTCACCTGATCGGCCGGGTAATACATCGGGCCTTCCGGCAAATAGCGGGACAGCTGCTCCAGCAGCGTGTTCACGTTGTTGCCGTGCAGCGCCGACACCGGAACGATTTCCGCAAAGCGGTACAGAGCCGAGTATTGGTCGATGACCGGAAGCAGGTCCTCCGGGTGAACCTTGTCGATCTTGTTCAGCACCAAAAAGACGGGCGTGTCCACCTTTTTGAGCCGCTCGATAATGAACCGGTCTCCGCCGCCAAGCGCTTCGCTGACATCGGTCAGAAACAGAATGGCGTCCACTTCGCTGAGCGCGCTTTCCGCGGATTTCATCATGTAGTCGCCCAGCTTGGATTTCGGTTTATGGATGCCCGGCGTGTCCAGAAACACAATCTGCATCTCGTCCGTCGTATAGACGCCGTGAATTTTGTTCCTAGTCGTTTGCGGTTTGTCCGACATGATGGCGATCTTTTGGCCGATCACCTGGTTCAGCAAGGTGGACTTGCCGACGTTCGGCCTGCCGACGATAGCGACAAAGCCGGACTTGAAGCCTTTCTTCATCCTGATTCCTTCTTTCCTTCCGTATCGCTTAAGGAAAAGGCGCCGGGCAGCAGGTCGGCCACCGTGGCCAGACGAATAGCCCCGCTCAGATTGCCCATGATCACCGGCATATCCGGCGCGCACAGCTCCGCCATGACCTGCCGGCATACCCCGCACGGGGCGATCGGACCGGACGTGTCGCCGATGACGGCGATCGCCGCAAACGATCTTGGCGCGCAGCCGTCGGCAATGGCCCTAAACAGCGCGGTCCGTTCGGCGCAATTCGTCGGCCCGTATGCCGCGTTTTCCACGTTGCAGCCGCAATGCACGCGTCCGCCGGCGTCCAGAAGCGCCGCGCCGACCTGAAAACGGGAATACGGCGCATAGGCTTTGAGCCTCGCTTGCGAAGCCGCTTCAAGCAGCTTTTCCGCCGTCCAGCCCTTCCATTCCATCCTGAGCGCCCTCCTAACTTTAGCTTTTATATCTTACTAACCGTTTATCGGGATCATGCGGCCGCCGCCGGCACGCAACCAGCCCCCTCTACGGCCATCAGCCGCCGAACAGCGCCCGCCATAACGGCGGCCCCAGCACGATGAACCCCACCGCGGCGGCAAACAGCGAGGCGACCAAGGTTGCGCCCGATGCCGTATCCTTGGCCGCTTTTGCCAGCTCGTTGCGCTCCTGCGACACCAAATCGACCGCCCGCTCGATAGCCGTATTGAACAGCTCCGCCGTCCAGACGGCGGCCACTGCGGCCAGCAGCCAAAGCCAGTCGCCGGCCGGCAGCCTGAGCAGCGCGGCCAGCGCAAACACGACGGCGCCCGCGGAGACGTGAAAGCGCATATGCGGTTCGCTTCTGAACGCGTACGCGATCCCGGAGACCGCGTTGCGGAAGGAGGACAGCTCCGACTGTTTCCGGCTCACCGGGCGAGCCCCGCTTCCGCCAAAACCGCTTCCTGCTTGGCGAACATCTCTTTCTCCTCCGCTTCATTGCCGTGATCATAGCCGAGCAGATGAAGAAAACCGTGCACGAACAAGAAGCCGAGCTCCCGCTCCGCGCTGTGCCCGTATTCCTCGGCCTGCGCGTACATGCGGGGAACGGAGATGACGATATCCCCGAGCGGCTCCTCGAACGGATCGTACGCTTCCGTCTCTCCGTCCTCTTCTTCCTCTTCGCCCGCTTCCCCGCCGGCGGCGTCCGCGTCGGCATCCACGGTTTCGTATTCATCGGCGTATCGGATAACCGGCTCCTCCCCGGCCTCCCGCATCGGAAAGGACAGCACGTCGGTCGGCTTGTCCAGCCCGCGGAATTCCCGGTTCAGCTTCCGGATGCCTTCGTCGTCGGTCAAGGTCAGCGTGACGACGCCCTCTTCGACGCCTTCCATTTTGCCGGCGATGCCGAGCAGACGCTCCAGAAGACCGCGCCAGCTTTCCTCGAAAGGCGCCCCTTCCTCCCGCTCGTCCAACCATTCCAGTCTCAGTGTCATTCTCGTTGCTCCTTTGCTTCCTTGCGGTTTTTCCATTCTTTGTCGTCGGGATACTCGATCCGCGAATGAAACATGCCGATTACCGTTTCTTTGAGCGTTTCGGCTATTTTGTCCATTTCCTTCAGCGTCAGATCGCATTCGTTGAATTGGTCGTCGTCAAGCCGGTCCTTAATGATTTTCCGGATAATGCTCTCCACCTGTTCGACCGTCGGATGGCTGAGGGAACGGACGGCAGCCTCGACGCTGTCCGCGATGCCGACGATCGCCGCTTCTTTCGTCTGCGCTTTCGGTCCGGGATACCGGAAATCGTCCTCCGTCCACGGACATTCCGTTCCCTGTTCTTCCGCGCGCTTAACCGCCTTGTAGTAGAAAAATTTCAGGAAGCTCGTCCCGTGATGCTGCTCCGCAATGTCCCGGATCGGCTTGGGAAGCTTGTATTGCTTCAGCATCTCGGCCCCGTCGCGGGCATGGGCGATAATGATGGAGGCGCTCACCTTCGGATCGAGCTTGTCGTGCGGATTGACGCCTCCGTTTTGGTTTTCGATAAAATAGGACGGCCGCTTGGTTTTGCCGACATCGTGATAGAACGAGCCGACGCGGCACAGCAGGCCGTTCGCGCCGACCGCCTCGGCGGCCGCCTCCGACAGGTTGCCGACCATGAGGCTGTGATGGTAAGTGCCCGGCGTCTCCGTCAGCAGCTTGCGCAGCAGCGGATGGTTCGGGTTGGACAGCTCGACCAGCTTCAAGGCGGACAAAATGCCGAACGTCATCTCAAAGAACGGCATCAGCCCGATGACCAGCACGGCGGTCAGCAGGCCGCTGGCGAACATGAACCCGACGGACTGGATGAGCAGCATCCGGTCCGGATTCGATTCGACGAGCGTCAGCGCGACGACCGCAACCGATCCGAACAGGCTGACCATAATGCCGGCCTTCAGGATGGACGACCGCTGGCTCGCCCGATGAATGGCCAGCACCGAAGTGAACGAAACGACCGCCGCCACGAAGCCGTACCGGAAATCGAACACCGACCCGTTGCCGACGTTCATGATGATGCTGGAAAGCACCGTGAACAGCAAGGCGCTGACCAGGCCCAGATGCATGTCGAGCAGCAGCGTGACCAGCATCGTCCCGACGGCGACGGGCGCCAGATAGCCGATATACGGCCATTCCTCGCTGCGCGCCATGGCGACCAGGTGCATCAGCAGGATGTTCAGCGCGAAAATCAGCAGCAGCATGAGCCCGTGCGCGTTGTTCCGCTTGAGAGAGGGCGCCGACGGCGAGGCGGAGGCCGCCGTCATTTCCACGTATCCGTAAATGGACAGCACGAACAGCAGCGAAAGCAGCAGAACGCCAAGCTGCGGCCAATAGGTCCGCTGCTCCTTCAGCAGCCCCATGCTGTCGAGCCGCTCGTACAAATCTTTGGTAATCACTTGCCCCGCCTTCACGATGACGTCGCCCTGCTTGATGACGACCTGCGGCGTGTTTTGCCGGGCTTCCGCCTTGGCGGTTTCGGTCGCTTCCTGATCGTAGAAGCGGTTGGCGGTAATGACGAACCGCGCCAATTCCTGCAGCGTCTCCCGCTGCGTGCGCTGCTCCAGCGTGCTCGTGTTGATCAGCTCGGCCACCTTGGACCGGGCGGTTTCCGCATCCCGCAGCGATTCGGACGTCAGCTTGCGGACGATGTCGCGCCCGACCGTACGCATCTCCGCCACCTGCTCGGACGTGAGCCGCGGCAGTTTGTAGAAGGTCTCCTCCGGAATGGAATACTTTTGAATCTCGACAACCCGCTTCATTTCCTCAAGCAGGCTTGCCGAATAGGTGGAGGAACCCTCGTTGGCTCTAATGAATTGCTCGATGAACTGATCGAGCCTGCCCGGAATTTCCGACCGGTAAATTTCGACCTTGTTCTCCGTCGTCACCTGGTCGTCCTGGTTCAACTGATCGATCCGCAGCAGAATTTCGTCCAGCAGCGTCTCGTTGTGCAGCGCCACGGTGGAGTAGACGGAGCCGACCTTCTCGGCCGCCTCTTCCTGCGCCATGAGCGTGGCGTATTGGTCGATCTCCTGGTAAGGCGCCTTGATGTCGTGCTCGCTTTTCGCTCCGAGCGTAATATCGTACGTTTCCGGCACCAGACGCGACGACAAACTGAAATAAAAAAGCAGCACAAATAGGAGCAGCAGCAAGGTGCGTACCGCTCCGCTCGTTTTCCAACCCGACGTATAGAAGGACGACGATTTGCCCGCCGGGCCGCTTCGTTTCCGGTTCATCCGGCGCTCCCTCCTTTACGGCGCTTATTGCTGCTGTTCCTTGTCCCGGTTGTAAGCGGCGATGATTTTTTGCACGAGCGCATGCCGGACGACGTCCTGTTCGGAGAAAAAGACCATGGCGATTTCCTCGATATCCCCCAAAATGCGCTGCGCTTCGATGAGACCGGATTTTTTGCCTTTGGGCAAATCGATCTGCGTCACATCGCCGGTGATGACCATGCGGGAACCGAAGCCGAGCCGGGTCAGGAACATCTTCATCTGCTCCGGCGTCGTGTTCTGGGCTTCGTCAAGGATGACGAACGAATCGTCAAGCGTCCGGCCGCGCATGTAGGCGAGCGGGGCGATCTCGATCAGCCCGCGCTCGAGCGCCTTGGCTACGCCTTCGGGGCCGAGCACGTCGTTGAGGGCGTCATAAAGCGGCCGCAAATACGGATCGACCTTCTCCTGCAGGTCGCCGGGCAGAAAGCCGAGATTTTCGCCCGCTTCGACGGCCGGACGGGTAAGCACAATCCGCTTGATCCGCCCTTCCTTGAGCGCCGCCACCGCCGAAACGACCGCCAGATACGTTTTGCCCGTGCCGGCGGGACCGATGCCGAACACGATGTCCTTTTTGCGGATCATGGTGATGTAATGCCGCTGGCCAAGCGTCTTGGGCGCGATCGGCTTGCCGCGGAACGTCACGGCGATCTCGCCTTTGAACAGGGAGAGCAGCTCGTCCGCCTTGCCTGTTTTCGCCAGATCGAGCGCGTACCGCACATCCCGCTCCCCCAGCTGCAGCCCGCCGCGGATCAGCTCGAGCAGCGTCTCGAACAGCTGCTGCAGCATCTGCGCTTCTTCTTCGCTTCCTTCCACCACGATTTCCGCTTCGCGGGAATGGATGACCGCCTGCGTCTTTTCCTGGATCAGGCGAAGAAACTTGTCCTGCGGGCCAAACAGCGAGAACCCTTCCGCCATGTTGCGGAGAGGAATAGCGATAACTTGTTTCATTTCCGACAAAAAGCCTCATTCCCTCTCAATTGGGCGTTTGAATGATTGGACGTTCGGTCGCAATGGATTGTTCAACTTCAAAAAGTACATTTAACACCACTTTACCATTGTCCGTATGTTCATGCAAAAGTTTTTCCGCTTTGATCTCCGAACCGCTCCCGCTGCGCGCCAGCACCGCATCCCGCGCGCGCTTCAGCCCCGCCTCTTTCGCCTCGGCCGGCGTCAGCTTCTCCTCGATCAGCCCAAGCTCTTTCTCCTTCTCCACCAGCTTGCCGAAGGGCAGCGTCCAGTTCCCGAGCGAAAGCCGCTTGAGCTCCCCGTGAATGACGGATTTGCCGAACGGAGGCGCGCCATAGCCGGTAATCTGCAGCGCGCGGTTGCCGATGACCAGATACGTGCGGTCGCGAGTCTCCCCGGTCAGCGTCTGCACCTGCCGCTTCAAGGGGGAGACGACCTTGTATTCGTACCATACGATCCCCCGCACTTCACCTTTGGAAACGACCGCCTTCTTCCGCTCGCCTTCGCCGATGAATCCGGAAATCAGCACGTCCCCTTTGCGGACCCGCTGGTTCGCTTTGACTTTGGGCCGGCCGTTCTCGGCCACGATCTTCGTCACGACCGCGTCGGCCGAAGCGACAAGATCGCGCGGACCTTCCGGCTTCTTCTCCTCGGGCTTTGCGGACTCGACGATGGTGATGGACACTTTCGTTCCGGTCTTGTCCACGCCGACCCAAGCGGCATCCGGGAGCCTGCCGGCAAGACGCCTGGCGAGCTCGGACGAATCCTTGAGCCGAAACGACCACTGGAACGGGTACAGCCCTTCCTCACGCGCCGCCTTCAGCACCGTTTCCTCCGAAATCGACCGGTTTCCTTCCACCTGCACGTCCCACACCAGAGAAGATAACACGAACAAGGCGCAAACGAAGCCGAGCATCCCGGCGGCAAACGTTTTGCGCCGCGACAGCCTCGCCATCTGAAACGGCAGGCCCCGCCGTTCGGCAATGCGGGTACGGCTCCCGCAGCGTTTGAGCAAAGGGCGCAAACGGAAAAAATCGGGCACCGTCACCCGAAACGTCAGCGGTCCTTTGCCGGTATAGGCGATATCCCACAGCAGCAGTCCCGCCGCCGTCGCTTCGTTAAGAAACCGCTCGGCGTCGCCGCCGATCAGCTTGACCGTCACGTAGCCCCGCAAATAATGGATCCAGCTTCCTCTCATTTCGCCTCATCCTCCCCCAACGCGGGCTGGCCTGTCCAGCTTCGCCGCAGCGTATGTATGGCGTTTGCCTAAAATGGCGCGGCCGCGCCGCTTCTTCGGTCTTATTCGGCGCGCCTTGCCGGGATGGCCTGTCCCATGCGCGTCCGGGATGCGGCGCCGGCCCGGAAAGAGGCCTTGCGGCGTTTCGTTCCGGGCTTTCGCGTTTGTACCGTTATCCCGCAGGCGTCGAACCGGAGCTCGACCCGGACCGCAGCTGTACGCCGGTAATTTCCCCTTCCACGAGCACTTCTTCGGCGCCGATCGTCCGGATCACCAAGTTTTTGCCGGTCACCTCCAGTTCGCCCCGTTCCATGGCCAACCGAAGCGAACCGGGGGAGAAATGAAGGACGCCGCGATGATTTTCCACCGTAAGCTGCACCCCGCCGATCATCGTCACTCTTGGCAAGTCGAGAACGACGTCCTGAGGCAGGTCCAGGATGCGAGCGGTCCATCTGCGCAGCTTGCGCCCGACTCGTGGCATGGAGCGCCCCCCCTCCCGTTCGGTAAAACATATGCGCCGCGCCGCCCAATTATGAAGCGGGGAGCGAGGAGGAGTTACGGTTCGCCTTCCAGGCGCGCTTGCTCGCGCCCGGGCGGTCGAACCCGGCGGCGGCTTTACGCCCATGAAAAAAACCTTCGAAACCGCCGCAAAAGCGGAATCGAAGGTTTTGGGCCGAAGCGAAGGCTCCGTTCGCCCCGACAAGCCGCGCTAGGTCCGCCTGCCGCCGAAGGGCCTGCGCGCGCGGGGCTGGCCGAGAATTTCGGCCCAGACGATCGCGCGCTTCAGCTCGTCGCGCCGAAGCGGCCGATTGCGCATAGCCCCCGCAAGCGGCGCTTGCGCAGGCGCCGAAGCCGGCGTCGCGCCGGCCGCCCGTGCGGACGGGGAAAGCGGCTTGGCCCCACGCGGGTGCGTCCCGGGCCCATTCCCGGCGGACGCTGCGGGTAATGCGTCCGCCGGGCCGAGGGAATCTCCGGACGGCGCAGCAGGGGGACGCGCGGGAAGCTGAACGACCGGCGGGGAATCCGGCGCCGGATGCGGCCGTTCGCCCGGAGCCGAAGCTTGCGGGAGCGAAGCCGGCGCCGGGGAGGACGGCCGCATCGGGCCGCCGGGCGCCCGTTCCCGCTCATGCTCCGGCGCCGGGTGCTGCCGGGGCCGCTTCGGAGCGGACGGCCTCTGAGGCGGATGCGGCCGTCCGAGACCGCCCCCGCCGCCGAAGTCGGGCATCCGGCCAGGAGGATTTTTTTCCAGCGGCGACTGCCGGAAGAACAGCGTGTAGAGAATGCCGACGACAACGGCTATATACAGGTAGTTGTCGACGATAAAATCGATCAGCCGCTCCATGGCGATCAACGCCCTTCTTTGCCGTCATTGCCGGTAACGTCCGTTCTGCCGATCGACTCCCGCATCTGCGTGTCGGCCTCGATATTTTTCAGGTTCAGATAATCCATGACGCTGAGCTTGCCGCTGCGCAACGCTTCCGCCATGGCAAGCGGCACTTCGGATTCGGCCTCGACGACTTTGGCCTTCATCTCGACGACGCGGGCGGTCATCTCCTGCTCCTGGGCGACGGCCATCGCGCGCCGCTCTTCCGCTTTCGCCTGGGCAATCCGCTTGTCGGCTTCGGCCTGCTCGGTTTGCAAATGCGCCCCGATGTTTTTGCCGACGTCCACGTCCGCAATATCAATCGACAAAATCTCGAACGCGGTTCCCGCATCCAGCCCTTTGCTCAGCACCGTGCGCGAGATCGAGTCCGGATTTTCCAGCACGTCCTTATGCGAGTTCGAGGAGCCGACCGTCGTCACGATCCCTTCGCCCACGCGCGCGATGATCGTCTCTTCGCCGGCGCCGCCGACCAGACGGTCGATATTCGCGCGCACGGTCACCCGCGCCTTGACCTTCACTTCGATGCCGTCCTTCGCGACGGCGGAGACGATCGGCGTTTCAATGACGCGCGGATTGACGCTCATTTGCACCGCCTGCAGCACGTCGCGGCCCGCCAGATCGATCGCCGCGGCGCGCGCGAATTCAAGCGGAATATTCGCTCGTTGAGCCGCGATCAGGGCGTTGACGACCCGGTCGACGTTGCCGCCGGCCAGAAAATGGCTTTCCAGTTGGTTGATCGATAGGCCCAAACCGGCTTTCGTCGCCTTGATCAGAGGATTGACGATCCGGCTCGGGATCACCCGGCGAAGCCGCATGGCCACCAGTGTGATAATGCCGATGCGCACGCCCGAAGCCAGGGCCGAAATCCACAGCATAAACGGGAAAAAGCTGAAAAACACCACCAAGGCGATGATCACAACCCCGACAATGACAAGCAAATTAACGTCCATACGATCCCTCCAGCAGTCATATTGTTCGCTTTACGCGGCTTGCTCCTCGCCCGGCTTAACGCCCGATCGGCTTCGGGGGTTGCGCCGAACGCTCTTTCATTTCTATTCTTTGTCCGCTTCCTTTACGACGACGCGGGTGCCGTCCGCCGTCACGACCCGGACTTTGCGGCCGGCATCGATGAATTCGCCCAAGCTGACGACATCGATTCGCTGTCCTTCCACTTCCGCCACGCCGGCCGGCCTCAACGGGGTCAGCGTGACGCCTTCCTTGCCAACCCAGATCCGGCGGTCTTCGTTCGGAATGAAGCCTTGTTCCGCCGTCAGGCTTTCCCGGAGAATGAACCGGTTCCAGATTCCCCGTTTGCGGAAAATATAGACGACGATAGCGATCACGACGAGCGCGGCGAGGGAAGCGATGCCTAGCGATTTCAGCGCGTCGCCGGTATCGTAAGCCGCGATGACAATCCCCGCGATCACGCCTGCCGCGCCAAGCAGCCCCAGTATCCCGAAGCTGGGAACGAACATCTCGAGCACGAGCAGCACGACGCCCAGAATAAACAGGACGACGGATTCCATTCCCGCGAACCCGGCCACATATTGCCCGAAGAAATACAGCGCGAACGCCGCGATGCCGACGATGCCCGGCACGCCGAAGCCGGGGACGAACAATTCGATGACGATGCCGGCGATGCCGAGAATCAGCAGCAGCGTCGTCACTCCCGTCAGCCAGCTGGCGACCCTTTCGGCGACGGTCGGCTCGACCTTCACCGTCGTCCAGTCCTTCAGTCCGTACCAGGCAACCGCTTCGTCAACCGAGCCGGCCAGCGCGTCCGCGTATCCGACTTTCAAGGCTTCCTCGGCGGACAGCGACAGGATTTCCCCTTTCGCCTTCGTCCGGCCGATTTCCTTCATTTCGACGGTCAAATCCGGATTGACCATGCCGACCGCAATGTCTCCGTTGCGCCCGTTCATCTCGGCGGCGGCTTTCATCTTGCTGCTCCAGAATGAAACGACTTTGGGGCTTTCCACCGCCTGTCCGCTGGCATCCACCACCATCGCCGCGCCGATCGCCGAACCCGGAGCCATGACGATTTTGCCCGCGTTCAGCGCGATGTAGGCGCCGGCCGAAGCCGCATCCCCTTCCACGAAAGCGAGGGTGGGCACTTTGGAGGCGCGGATGCGGTCGCCGATCGCTTCCGCGCTCTTCAGTTCGCCTCCCGGCGTATTGATCGCCAGAACGGCCAGCGACGCCTCCGCTTCCTCCGCTTCGGTCAACGCCCGGTTCAGAAAGGAAGCCAGTCCGCTCTCCACCGTTTGCTTGACCGGAATCACATATACGCTTCCCGAGCCTGCCGGATTCGGAGCGCCCTTGCCGGCCGCATCGGCCGCATTCGCCGCAGCGCTCCCATTCGCCGCAGCGCTCCCATTCGCCGCAGCGCTCCCATTCGCCGCTGCGGCGGCCGAAACGATGCCGGCGGCCATAAGCCCGACGGCCATGACGGACCGCAACCAACGTGCCAGTCCTTTGCGCCAAGCCGTTGGCTCTCGTCTTGCGTCTTTTCCGTCCCTCAACTGCATTCCTCCTCCTGGCCGGTCCATGCTGCCTGCTTAAAAAGGCCTCTGCACCCTTGAATGTACATTATTGGTTACGAAAACGGCTGCAAAACGTTTCAATCCTTACGAAAACGGCCGCAAAACACTTCCATTCCCGCCGAAAAAACGCAAAAAGCACTCCCTGCACGGGAGTGCCTGTCGTTTGCGGATAATTCATTGCAGAAATTGTTGAACGATTTGGTTGACGAGCTTGCCATCCGCACGTCCCTTTACCTTGGGCATGAGCGCCCCCATCACTTTCCCTAAGTCCGCCTTGGAAGAAGCACCGGTCTCTTGTATGGTCTGCGTAACAATAGCTTTAATTTCTTCTTCGTTCAGTTGCTTGGGGAGGTATTGGGAAATAATATCAATTTCTGCTGCCACGTCCTGGGACAAATCGTCCCGGCCCGCCTTCTGAAATTCCTGGAGGGAATCTTTGCGCTGCTTGACTTCGCGGCTCAGAATATCGAGCACTTCGTTATCTTCAAGCGGACGACCCAATTCGATCTCCTGATTCTTGATCGACGCGCGAATCATACGAATGGTCGAAAGCCGGAACTTGTCCTGGCTTTTCATCGCCTGCTTCATGTCTTCGTTCAAACGTTCCGCGAGACTCATTGGTGCGGATTCCTCCTAGAACTTGCGTTTACGGGCGGCTTCGGATTTCTTCTTCCGTCTGACGCTCGGTTTCTCGTAGTGCTTGCGTTTTTTCAGTTCCGCGAGAACGCCGTCTTTGGCGATGGAACGCTTGAAGCGGCGGAGTGCAGCGTCGAGTGTTTCATTTTTACGTACTTTCGTTTCGGACACCAGTTTTCCCTCCCTCCGGAACAGACCCCAACACACGGTTATCAAACCTCATTATAGGTGATGAAGAAAGGGGGTGTCAACTTCCGGCATCGGTCGGGAACGCCGGACTTGCTTAATGATCTTTCGCGTTAAGCGGTCCCAGCTTTTCTCCGCCCAGGACGTGAAAATGAAGATGGAACACAACCTGCCCGCCGTCGCGCCCGCAGTTGTTCACGATGCGGTATCCGTCTTCCGCAAGCCCCGCTTCGCGTGCGACCTGCCGGGCCGCGAGCAGCACCCGTCCGAGCAGTTCCGCATCTTCCGGAGCGGCGTCGTTCAGCGTCGGGATGTGCTTTTTGGGGATGACCAGCAGATGGACGGGCGCTTGGGGCTGAATGTCCTTGAAAGCAAGCACGTGCTCGTCCTCGTACACCTTCGCGGAAGGAATCGAGCCTTCGACGATTTTGCAAAACAAACAATCCATCGTTATGTAAACCTCCATGAAAGCCGGATCTATGACTTAATCATACCGCAAACAAGAGACGGTCGTCCAATCGTTCCTCTCCCCGCAATGCGGGCTTCGGAATCGAAACAGGCAGTTGAGAGAGCGGCCCCGTACCCCGTAACCCTGACATGACGAACAAAAACGGCGACTCCCTATTAACGAACAAAGATGTTCAAATAACGATCAAGGATTTTCAAACGCTCAGTCGAGCTTGTAATGCCCCCGCACAAAAATCGCGTTGTCCCCGGAAAAGAAAAATCGGGGACGGCAGGCCGGCAGAGGCCGAACCCGCCCAGGATGACGAAACGGCTGTTCGTTCGTTAAGAGAAACTCCGGCCATATAGCCGCCGTGGTTATATAGCAACTTCGGCAATTTACAGCAACCGGCCGCTATAATCGTAACCGTAGCCTATGAGCAATCGTAGCCTATGCGTCAATATAGCCTATGCGGCTATATTGGAGAAATCCAACCAAACACGCCGTTCAGGCGCCGGAAGCCGGTCTATGTTGGATAAATCCAGTCTTTTGAACCGCAGAAGCCGAATCCGCCGGGCTCTCGAGCCATTTTATTGGAAAAAATCCAGCATACGTTCCGAAAAAAGGCGAAAGGAGCCTACATCCTGCACAAAATCCAATATAGCCGCTTGGGGCCATGAGAGGTACTGGGCGAACTACATGGCGGTTGTTCACCACGGACGGCGGCGATGTAGGGTACTAGGCGGACTACATGGTGGTTGAGCACCGCGGACGGCAGCGATGTAGGGTACTAGGCGGACTACATGACGGTTGTTCACCGCGGACGGCAGCGATGTAGGGTACTAGGCGGACTACTTGGCGGTTGTTCACCACGGACGGAGGCGATGTAGCGTACTGGACGGACTACATGGTGGTTGAGCACCGCGGTCGGCGGCGATGTAGGGTACTAGGCTGACTACATGACGGTTGTTCACCACGGACGGGAGCAATGTAGCGTACTGGATGGACTACATGGCGTCTGAGCACCGCCGCACGTAACCCTATCGCCCGGGGCGCCCCCTCCGAACGGAACTCCCGTTGCGAACAGGCCTCAACGCGAACATACCCGTTTTTTCAAGCCGAACGGCCACGCGGGCTCGCTCGTTTTTTTGGAAAGGTCCAACCAAGATAACGGAAGACAAGAGGACGGGCTGCCGGGGAGGTTAAGGGGTCCGCCGTAGAAAAAAATCAAGCCGATGCGGTTTTGCATGGCTTGACGACCCGTTCCTTTACCAGTAATACGGCAGCAGCGACAGCGCGATGAGCCCCGCCAGCGGGAGCGCGAGCCGGCTGAAGCGCCGAGGCCGGAACGGAAAAAAGGGGGACGGCGGAAACGGCCCGGGTCCGAAGAACGGCGACGGGAAAAACGCCCGATAGCCGTCAATCGCGCCCGGAACCGCCAGGCAGACGGTTTCGTCGTCTACATACTCCACGATTCCGTCGTAGCACATCCCGTTGGCCGTTCGCAGTTCCACGTAGCGGTGCATATGTTTTTCGCACAGGATTCTAAGCTCTTTTTTGTCCATGTGGCTCCTCCTCATCCAGGCCATACGCCCAAAATCTATATGCTCAGCATATGCCCAGATGAGCGATTCGCCACTTCCCGCGCCCGTTCGCAGCGAAAAGCGACGATCAGGCCAGCGATTCCGCCAATTTCCGAAGCTCCTCCACCGCTTGCTGCGCCGCCTGCACCCACTCGTCGCCGGACGCCATAAGCCGCAACCGCTCCTCCTTGGTCGGGAGCGGATAGGCGTTCAGCTTTTCCTCCAGCTTGGCGCCGCCGTCCCGAAGCCGCGTCAGCGTCTGCGTCTCCTTCTCGGTAAGCGGGCCTTCATGCCCGCCGATGGAAACGGCCGCGGCCACGATTTTTCCGATCGGCTCCTGCGCCGCTTTCGTCGCCGCCGCCAGTTCTTGGCCGGAGTAGGTTCCCGACTTCGCCAGCGCGTCCAGGCACTCGCCGCCCGCCAGTTCGAGCTTGCCGAACGATTGGGCCGCCGGCAGCCGGCCGGCCGCGCCGTCCGCCTTCAGCATCGCCTCCGAGCCTTCCCGGAGCAGGCCGGCGAAGGTTTGGCAGTAGCCGTAGCTTTCGGCGAGCTTCTCTCCCTGCTCGGTTTTGCGGCTCTGCTCGTCGAGCAGCTGGCGCGAATACAAAAGGACGATTAGAATCGCCATGATCGTGATCAAAATCAGCAGGACCGGAACCGTGTACGTTCTTTTTGCCATAATGTCTCCTTTCCGTTCTGCGAAGCGCGCAAACGGCCTCCGTCTATGCGGCCGGCCCTTTGCGGAAAAGCTTGCGCGGCGAAACTTTGCGGCCGGCGTTCGTTACAGCAGCCGGACCGCCTGTCCGCCTCCGTCCAAAAAGTATACGTAGCCTTCCGCCACCGGCCGGCCCAATATCGAACCGATCGCTTCCGCGTATTGCCTGATCTGAAACCGGTGCTTTGCCGCCGCCGCTTCAAAGTTGCCGTCCGGCACGTAATCGGTTTTGTAGTCGATCAGCACGTAGCCGTCCCCTTCCGGGAACAGGCAGTCGATAACCCCCTGAACGAGCACCTTGTCGCCCGCCGCATGATCCGGCAGCTCCGGGTAGACCGCCTTCGCCGGAAGGCCGAAGCTGAACGGCTGCTCCCGCCACACTTTCGGAGCCCGGCACATTCTTTCGAACAAAGGCGTACGGCAAAACGCCGCCACGGCGCCGGGATCGACCGCCTGCCGCTGATGCGGGGAAAGGATCCGCCTGTCTTCCAGCTCCGCCATCAGCCGAACGATGTCCTCCTCGTTCACGCCGATTCGAAGCGGCAAATGCTGCATGACCAGGTGGACGGCGGTTCCCCGTTCGGCCGGCGTCAGCCGCTTGGCGGACATAAAGCGCGGCCGGCGAAGCCGGTACGCCGAGCCGCTGCCGGCCGGCGCCGGTCCGAAAGCGTCGTCCGGTGCGGCCAGGCGCGCTTCTTCGTCGTCGTACGCTCCCGCGCTGTCGGCGGAGGAACCGGCAGAGGGCTCCTCCGCGGGGAAGCGTTCGTCGCGATCCGCCAGCGTTTGGCGTCTGATTTTCAGGGCGGATACGGACGTTTTGGCCGCGACGCGGGAAGCTTCCGCATGCGGGTCCGTCCATGCCAGCGCCTCGTAAGCCGACCGGCCCGCCGGCGTCTCCGGCACCGGAACGCCGTCCAGCCGCAGCACGCGGTTCCACAGCGAATCCCCGTCCGCCGTTTCCGCAGCCGAAGGCGGCGCGGCGCGGGTGAACGCGGAAGCCGGGACGATGCGGCAGGCCCATGGCGTGGCGGACGGCTCGCCGAGGCCGCCGTTTGCTGCGCGATCCGTTCCGTCAGAGGCCCAATCCGCGCCGGCGAGAACGGAGGCGGGGCCGAGCCAGTCCAAATAGCGGCCGGCCGCCGCGATCGCGTGGTCGGGCATGCCTTCCTCCGACAAAGCGGCCAGCTCGCGCCATTTTTCGACGTCCTTGGCGGCGTCCGCCGTCGTGCCGATCAAATAGAGCTTTTCCTTGGGCCTTGTCAGCGCGACATACAGCACCCTCATCTCTTCGGCGAGCAGCTCCGCCCGCAGCCTTCTGCGAATGGCCAGCTGCGGAAGGGTCGGATAAGCGGCGCGGGTGTCCCGATCGACAAACTTGGGGCCGAAACCGTACCGCTTGTGCTTCAGGAACATCCCGTTCAGATCCTGCCGGTTGAAGGCCCGGCCCAGACCCGCGACAAAGACGACGGGGAATTCCAGGCCTTTGCTGCGGTGGATGGAAACGAGCCGGACGACGTCCTCCTGCTCCCCAAGCGCCTTGGCGGCGCCGAGATCGGCGCCGGTATCCCGCATCCGGCCGAGAAAGCGGAGGAAGCGGTAAAGGCCCCTGTAGCTGGAATTGCGCTCATACTGCCTCGCCCTGTCGACGAGCGCCCGCAAATTCGCCTGGCGCTGAATGCCGCCGGGCAAGCCTCCCACGAAATCGTAATATCCCGTATCCCGGTACAAAGCCAGCAGCAGCGACGCTAGCGATTCCCGCCGGGCCAGCGTCCGCCACGATTCCAACGACCGGAGAAAGCCGCGAAGTTTTTCCCGCCAATCCTCGTCTCCGGATTCCGAATGCCGGCCGCCGCCGGCCTCTTCGGCGCGGGCGTCCGAACGGCTGTCCCCGGCTTGTTCCGGACGACCGTCCGCAACGTCGTCCCGCGCGGCCGCCTGCACCGCCTGCCAGAACGATCCCGACCGGTCGCGAAGCCGAATGCGCGCAAGCTGCTCCGCCGTCAGGCCGACGATCGGAGAACGCAGCACGCCGGCGAGCGGAATATCCTGATCCGGATTGTCGATCAGATGGAGCAGCGACAGCATGACGTCCACTTCCGTCGCGGCAAAGTAGCCGGTCGACAAATCGGCGAAAGCGGGAATGCCGGCCGCCTTCAGCTCCTCCAGCACGACCGGCGCCGCCGACGACGTCGCCCGCAGCAGGATGACGATGTCGCGGTAGCGGAGCGGACGGAACAGCCCGGATTTGCCGTCGTACACGGAAAAAGGAGGCTTGCCGCTGCCGTCCTGCCCCATCAGCCGCCGGATTTCGGCCGCGATGCAGCGGGCTTCCAACTGCGCCGTTTCAAGCTCCTCCTCCGCTTCCCGTTCGTCCTGCTGCGATTCCTCGGCACCGCCTTGCGCCAGCGTTTCCTCCCGCTCGGCTTCGGCTGCGGGGGCATTTTCCCCTTCCCCGCTTCCCGACTGCAGCAAAATCATCTCCACGGCGTAAACGTCTTCGGACGCGTCTTCCGCAGGGTATCCTTCCCCGTAGACGAGTTCCGCGCGGCGATCGTAATTCATCTCGCCGGCCGGCTCCCGCATGATCAGGCGGAATACGTGGTTGACCGCGTCGACCACCCGCCTTCGGCTGCGGAAGTTGCGCGCAAGGTCGATGCGCAGGCCCCGCAGCGGGCCGGAGCTTGCATCCGCCCAAGCCGGCTCCGGTTCCGGCCCTTCCGCCGCCCCGTCCTGGCGCCGCTCTTCGCCGGATGCTTCCGCCGCTATCGGGCCCTGCGGAGTCCATACGTCGTAGGCCTTGTACTTGGCCAGAAACAGCCCCGGCTCCGCCAGCCGGAACCGGTAGATGCTCTGCTTCACGTCGCCGACCATAAACACGTTGCCGGGCGAATGCCGGGCGATCAGCGAGACGATCGCCTCCTGCACTTCGTTCGTATCCTGATATTCGTCGAGCAAAATTTCCTCGAAGCGCTCCCGGTAGTCCGCCGCGGCGGAAGACGGCAGCACCCGGTCCGGCGTCGAGGAAGGGTCCCGCAAAATCGCGAGCGCGTAGTGCTCGAGATCGCCGAAATCAAGCAGGCCCTTCGCCCGCTTGGCCGCTTCGTATCTGCGCCCGAATTCGATCGCAAGCTCCGCCAGAGCCTCCATGTCCGGAGCGAGCCTGCGCAGCTCTTCCGCATACTGCTCCGGCGTCCGCACGAACCATTCCTCTCCGAGCTTCGACACCGCTTTTTTCGCTTCGTCGCGCAGGTTCTTGACCTTCTCTTGAAGCGCGGGGTCGACCTCGTCTTTCCGGCACGCTTTCAAGCGGCCGAACGTGCAGGCGGCGTAAGCTTCGCTCCACTTGTCCAGCGGCTCGTTCCGCACGGTGTCCAGCAGCCTCCCGACGGCCGCCAGATCGTCCTCCAGCGTATCCGCGTATGGTTGGGGGCCGCCGGGACTTCGGGCCGCATTCAGCGCGGCGGAAAGCCGGCTGAGCGCGCCCTGCAGCGCCAGCGCCGCATCGCTGCGAATGCTGCCGATCCAGGGCGCGTTCGCAAGGCCCTGTTCTCCGGCTTCCCGAAAGGCCGCCGCGGCCTCGCGCAGCCACCGCTCGGGCCACGGATGGCTGCGGGCAAATTCGTGCAGCTCGAGAACGAGCCGGTGCAGCGGCTCGTCGCTCCGCTCCCCGCCGAACAGGTCTGCCAGTCTGGCCAGCGCTCCGCTCTCCCCTTCCCGGCCGTAACGCTCCTCGAACAGCTCGTCGAGCGTGTCCATCCGAAGCAGCTCCGCCTCCGTCTCGTTCGCGATGCGAAAGCCCGGGTCCAGGCCGATAAGCGGGGCGTACCGCTCGACCACTTCCAGGCAGAAAGAGTGCAGCGTCGTCACCGACGCCCGCGGAAGCAAGGCGAGCTGACGCCGCAGGTGGTCGGAATCGGGCCTGCGCTCGAGCTCGTCTTCCAGGGCGATGCGGATGCGCTCCTTCATTTCCGCCGCGGCCGCCTTGGTGAAGGTCGCCACCAGCAAACGGTCGACGTCCAAAGGCCGCTCTTCGTCGGCAATGCGGGAAAGAATGCGTTCGACGAGCACGGCCGTCTTCCCCGATCCGGCCGCCGCGGCCACCAAAATGTCGGTTCCCCGAGCGGAAATAGCCGCCCATTGCTCATCCGTCCAGCGGCTGCCTTCCGGCTTCGCGTAAGTCGCCGCAAGCAACCCCGTATGCCCGCTCAATGCCAGTCTCCCCTTTCCGCTTCGTTTTCCAGCCACTGCCACAGCTGCTCCCGGCTCGAAGGCTTCATCAGCGGGTGATACCGGTTGCCCTCGATCAGCGCGTCGAACTGGCACACCGGCCGGTATTCGCACTGCGCGCAGGGGCTCCGTTTGTCCAGCCGGTAAGGCGAGATCGAGACGTCCCCTTCGACGATGCGGCGGCCGATGCGGCGGATGCTGTTGCGGACCGATTTGCGCAGCACGTTCCACTGGCCCGAATCCGCGACCTGCGAGCGCGCCGAGAACGAGCCGTCCTTCTTGAATTCCACCGGAATGACGGACGATTTGCCTTCGGCCGCGAGCGATTCGTCCATCAGCCGCACCGCCTCTCCGTTTGCGAGCACGAGCCCCTGCATGCGGAACTCCTTGCGCATCGCCCGCTCCGCTTCGGACGGCGACATGCCGTTCGCGCAGTGCAGAAGGGGATTATGTACGTGAAAGTACAGCACGCCCGCCGGCTCCGCCGGGCGTCCGAGCCAACTCGGCGCATGGGAGACGACGACATCGAGATACGTCAGCATTTGCAGCGACAATCCGTGCGCAACCTCGTCGAGCTTCAGCTTCATGGCGCTGGACTTGTAATCCAGAACCCGCAGCAGCAGCCCCTCGTCCGTTTCGGCCGCGTCGACGCGGTCGATCCGCCCGACGATATCCATCCGCCGCCCGTTGCCCAAATCGAGCGACAGCGGCGGCAGCACGCCATCGGGGCCAAACGATACTTCCAGTCCGACGGGTCGGAACGCCGACAGCCTGGCGTGCTCGCCCAGCATCGCCGACGCCCGGGCGACGATCTCCTTCAGCTTCCGGGCCATCGCCTGGTGGCGTAGGGAGGACAGCAGAATTTGCGACTGCACCTTCGGAAGCAGCCGCTCCACCGCCGCTGCGGCTTCCTGCTGCCAACGGGCCAGCGATTGGCCCGCCGGCCCTTCGGCGAGCAGCTTCTCCGTCGTCTGCCGCAGCGCGGCGTGAAAGAGCTGGCCGATGTCGGGCGCGTCGACGCGGTACAGCCTGCGTTCGCGCAGCCGCAGTCCGTGCGAAGCAAAATGCCGGAACGGACAGGCGACGAACCGCTCCATCCGCGATACGCTGGCGATCAGCCGGTCGCCGTACAGCAGCCTGCTCGTGCCGGCCTCAAGCGGCGGCTCGTCGTTCCGGTATTGCAGGGACGACAGCAGCTTCCGCAGCCGGAACCGCCATATCTCGCGTTCGGCCAGAAAGCGGTACACCGACCACCAGCCGTCGGCCAGCTCCCCTCCCTGCCGCCAAGCGCGCAGCCGGGAGACCAGATAGGTAAGCGCCCTCCCCGGATGGGCGGCGTACGCCAGCTGCCGTTCTTCGGATTCGCCTTCCTGCGGCTCGGCGTTCAGCACGCCGACGGGAAGCCCCGGAAAGCGCTGGCGCAGGCGGCGGATATATTCCGACGGGAGCAGCCCCTGCCCTTCCTCATCTGCGGCCGGATAGCTGATCCACAAATGCCGGGAAGGAGCCGTTAAGGCCAAATACGCCAAAAACCGCTCGTCCAGCAGCCGGCGGCGCGCCCCCGGCGCCATCTTCAGTCCCGACTCCGTCAGCCGGTCCCGCTCGGCCTCCGACAGCAGGCCGTTTTCCCGGATCGCCATCGGCATGACGCCGTCGCTGACGCCGAGCATATAAAGAACCGCGATGCGATCCGACCGCGTGCGCTCCGGACTGCCGATCAGCACCGCGTCGAGCGACGGCGGCACCGCGCCGAGCTTCATCTCCTCCAGTCCCGCATCGATCATGTCCGCGAACAGCTGCGGATTGGACGGCTCGTCGCCGGTCAGCTCGACCAGCTGGTCGAGCAGGTCCAGAACGCTGTCCCAGAGCGGGCGATGCAGGCGGGCCTTGCCGGGATCGCCCGCAGCCTCGTCCTCGGCGCTCCAGCGTTCAAGCCGGTCGGCGACGCGGGTTTCCTCGAGCAATTCGAACAACGCTTCGCACAAATCCCGCATCGTAGCCGACCGCTTAAAGCGCTGTTCCAGCCGGCGAAGCGGAGAAATAATCGCATCCCGCGTCGACCGAATCCGCTCCATGTCAAACGCGGACTTCGAGGGCTGCTCCTCCGCTTCCAGGTCGCCCCGGGAAAGCGGCAGCCACGCCCGTTCATCGTGCCACCGCCAGCCGTCGATGCCCGCGGCCAGCACGTAGTTTTCCAGCTCGTCCACTTCCGCGCGGGCCGACACGGCGTCCTGCGGATGAAGCAGGTCCGTTTTCGCGCAGCGAAACACGGAGTCGGATTTCCATCCGCCTACGACCGTCTCCAGCGCCGAACGGACAAACTCCACAAGCGGATGATGAGCGGCCGTCACCTTGCCGTCGAGAAAATAGGGAATTCCGTAATCGGCGAACACTTCTTCGAGCAAATCCGCATAGTCTTCCATCCTGCGCACGAAAACCGCCATATCCCTCCAGCGGCAGCCTTCCGTCCGCGCCCGGCGCAGCATGTCGCGGGCCGCCCCTTCCGCTTCCGCGCGGCGGTTGGCCGCTTCGTAAAGCGACAGGCCGCACTGCGGGCGCCCCGGATCAAGCAGAGCGGGATCTCCCGTCCAGCGCCTGCGGGCGTCGAACGCGCTTTCCACATGCGCCAATACGGGGTTCGCCGCAAACCGCGGCAGCGGATCCGGATTCAGCACGACCGGCTCCTCCACCGGCACCTTGGCCGTTTCCGCCAGCTCGCAAAGCCGCGCCGACGTTTCCGCCGTCGGATGAAACAGCTCCAGCTCGTCCGGACGTTCGCCCGCTCCCCGCGGCTTGTCCAGGCAAAGCGTCACCGACACGCGGGCGGCATGGCGCAGCAGCGCCTCGATCGCCTCGTATTCGTTCGGCGTAAAGCCGTGAAAGCCGTCCACCCAGATTTCCGCGCCGGCAAGCTGCTTGGATTCGGCGGCTCCGCGCACCAGCCACCTGAGCGCGTCTTCCCCGTCCAGCCACCGTCCCGCCATTTCGCGTTCGAGATCGAGGGTGAGCAGCGCCAGGTCGTGAAGCTTGTCCGCCAGCAGGGCGGACGCCGGGTCCGTTGCGGACACCGATCCGGCAAGCTCGGAAAGCTTGGCTCCGTCGATCCCGTAACGCTTCCACTCGGTAATCAGCTCGTTCAGCTTGCCGACCAGCCCCTGTCCCGCCGCTTCGCTGCGCAGCAGCTTCCACTGCCCGCGCCTTTGCTCCAGCGATTTGCGGATCAGCATCGCCTTGCCGTTCTCATTGATCGGCACCGCCGCCGAGCCGCCCGTCTCCTGCATGACGCGAAAAGCCAGCCGTCTGAAGCTGTGAACCTGAACGCGCATGAACCCGCTTAGTTCCGGCGACGAAACCAGCGCATATTCCGCTTGAAAGGTCGCTTGTTCCGGCACGAGCAAAATAAGCGGCGGCCCTTCCGGATCCTCGCGCAGCTTCCGCCGGATTTCGTCCAGGCAAAACCGGGTTTTGCCGCTTCCCGACCGGCCCGTTATCAACCGAAGCGTCATCCTTTTTTGCCGCTCCTTTCGTTGTCGAATGCCGACAAACCTTCTTCTACGAACATTGTACCATATTGCCGCAAAGGGCGCACACACGTTCGCAGAGCTTACGGGCGCGAAACAAGCGCGAAAAAAAGTTAAGCGCGTGTTAGGCCCGGTTCGGACCGAAAGCAAAGAAGCGTATGCGCGGGAATCTGGCGGCCGGCAGCCGCTTGAACGCTCAGGGGAAAATGCGGCCAAAAAATAAAATCGCCCGCAGTTGCGGGCATTCGGTCATGGATCGGGTTCCCGCCGGCGAGTTGCCGGCGAAAATCCGTCACGAAATATGCAAATAAAGCTTCGTCCCGTCCCGGAACCAGAAAATCGCGGCGTCCGACCACAGCTCGACGTCGGTCACCTGCTTCCACTTGCGGCGAAACTCCAGATCAAGCGCCATTTCGCGCATTCTCTTGTTTAGACGCTGCCGGCTTTCGACTCGTTTCGCCTTATTTTGCAGCGGTACGGTGCGTCGTCCGAAGCGCAATACATCCACAAGATCCACATCCTCTCTCCACTATCCTAGCCAACAGGATACCGAAGAGATTTTAGGAAAGTTACAGCTTGTCCGACTCACACTTTCTTAACAAATCACCGAGACTACAGCGATTTCCGGCTGCGCACCTCGAAGATGCCGAATTTCAAATAGTTCCCTTCTTCGACACCGCCAAGCTGCGGATGGTCTTTGCCCGCTCCCCGCCACTCGATCAAGCGAAGCGTTTTGCCGGCATCGGCGGCCGCCTCGAGAATCGTTTCCATAAACAGATCCGGCCTTACATGGTACGAGCAGCTCGACGTTACGAGATACCCGCCCTCGTTGATCAGCTTCATCGCGTGCAGGTTAATGTCTTTGTAGCCGCGGATCGCGCTCGGCACGGCCCGCTTCGTCTTGGCGAACGCGGGCGGATCGAGGATGACGACGTCCCACGTCCGACCTTCCGACGTAAGCGGCTTCGACGTGTCCACTTTCTTGCCTTCTCCGGCGGCCGCCCGCTGCTGCCGCTCTTCCCGGCCCTTGACCTGCTGCCGCAAATATTCGAAGGCGTCGGCCGTCACGAACTCGACGCGGTCGGAAAAGCCGTTTCGCTCGACGTTGCGCCTTGCCGTCTCGATCGCGTGCGCGGAAATGTCGAGGCATGTCACTTTTTTGGCCCCGTATTTGCAGGCGTGAAGGGTGAAGCTCCCGGTGTGGGCAAAGCATTCCAGCACGGTCGCGCCGTCCCAGTAAGGAAACGTGACGGGTTTGCCGTTGGCGTTGACCGGAATTTCCTGGATTCCCTCCTCCGTCTCCCGCTTCTCCAGCTTGATGCCGCTGCGGACGCCCCAGCCGGTCATCAGCGGCGCGATGGCAGCGCGGTTTTCCCGCTGGTCGAAGAAATAGCCCGTTTTTTGCCCGCCTTCGATGTCGACCTCGACTTTCAGGCCGTTTTCCTCGATGACGACATAACGCGGACAGTCGCCGTACAGAACGCCGCTGCGCTCCTCAAGGCCCTCCAGCGTGCGGACGCCGACGTCGCTCCGCTCGTACACGCCGCGCGGCGCGAACACGTCGATAAGCGCGGGCAGCCACAGCTCCCTGGCTTTGTCCATGCCCAGCGTCAGCACTTGAACGACGAGCACGTCGACGTAACGGTCCACGATGAGCCCCGGCAGAAAATCCGCCTCCCCGAACACGAGCCGGCAGGACGGCTCCGCGCCGACAAAACGGCTCCGGTAAGCGGCGCACCTGGCGAACCGCTCCCGGAACCAGTCGGTGTCCCACTGCTCAAGCGGTTGATAAGAGACGACGCGGACGGCGATTTGGGAGTTCGGATTCCAGTAGCCGACGGCCAAAAACTGGCCCCGATGGTTGACGATTTGAACGAGCGCGCCGGGTTCGGCCGCTCCTTCCAGCTTTTCGATCTCGCTTTGATAAACCCAAGGATGGCCCTGCTCCAGCCTCGGGCGGCGGGAACGGTTCAAAACGACGCGGGCTTGGCTTCCGGTGGACATAACGATCACGCCTTTCCTAGACATTACTTGTCCGATCTATGCATACAATGGAATGAAATTTCGCTTGAATGGCGGGAGGATTGAGATGATGCTGCTTCCGCTTGTCGCCGCGTCGATTTTCGGACTGGCCCTGCTGCTCGGCGGAATGAAGGTGACGGAAACGGCGCTCCGCGTCTGGGCCGGAGAACGCCTGGCCGCCGTTCTGGCCGGCACGACCTCGACGCCGCTGCGCGGCTTCGTCGCCGGAACGGTTTCGTCCGGGCTGCTGCAAAGCGGAACCGCCGTCACGCTGCTTACGATCAGCCTGGTCAATGCCGGGCTGCTGCCGCTTGCGAACAGCTTCGGGATTTTGCTCGGGACCAACGTCGGGACCACCTTGACGACCGAATTGATCGGCCTGCGCCTCCACCGCTACGGCCTGCCGCTGCTGCTAGCTTCGTTCGCGGTCTGGACGTGGACGTTGCTCGCGCTGGAAGCAGGCGCGCTGCCCCGGCTGCCCCGGCGGGCGGCGGACGCCATGAGATACGGATCGGCCGCGCTTGCCGGCTTTGCCCTCATGCTGATCGGGTTCGCTTCGCTGCAAACGATCGGCCCCGTCCTGCAGCAAAACGGCACGTTCGCCGCCTGGATGGCCCAGACCGAAACCCGGCCGATGCACGCTTTGCTGGGCGGGACCGTTCTGACCGCGCTCGTTCATTCCAGCTCGGCGGTCATCGGCATGGCCATGGGGCTGGCCGACACGGGCACGCTGCCGGTATCGACCGGAATCGCGGTCGTGCTCGGGGCCAATATCGGCACCTGCTTCACCGGTCTGCTCGCCTCGCTCGGAGGAGGCAAGGGCGGCCGCTTCGTCGCGCTTTCCCAAATCGCCCTGAACGTGTGCGGGGCGGCGCTGTTCTATCCTCTAAGGGACGGGCTGCTCGCGGCTTCTTCGGCGATCTCTCCCGGGCATCCGGCGGCGCAGATCGCGCATGCGCAGACGCTGTTCAACGTCGCCTGCTCGCTGCTGGCGCTGCCGATCGCCTATGTCCGCATCCGCAGCTTCGGCCGGCCGCGAACGGGCAGAACGCCTTGAGCCCGGGCCCGGATCGCTCCAAATGTTCCGTTTCGGCCGCAATCGCTCAATACCCGCCTTCCGCTGGCGGCTTTCCGCCGACGATGGCGACGCCGGAGCTCGTGCCGATCCGGTTCGCCCCGGCAAGCAGCATGGCGGCGGCGGCTTCGGCGGTGCGGACGCCCCCGGACGCTTTCACGCCCAGATGCGGCGATACCGATTCGCGCATGAGGCGAATGTCAGCTTCGGTAGCCCCTCCGGGGCCGAAGCCGGTCGACGTCTTGACGTAATCCGCGCCCGCGGCTTCCGTCAACCGGCACGCCTCCCGCTTGAGCTCGTCCGGCAGCGCGCCCGTCTCGAGAATCACCTTGACGAGCGCCCCTCCTTGGACCGCCTGGACGACGGAGGCGATATCCCGTTCCACGGCGTCGTAATTCCGTTCGAGCAGCCTGCCGACCGGCAGCACCATATCGATTTCGGACGCCCCGTCCTCGACGGCGGCCGCGGCTTCGAACGCCTTGGCGCGCGTTGCGGCGGCGCCGAGCGGAAAGCCGACGACGGCGCATACCTTAACCTGGGTGCCGGAAAGCTGTTCCCGGCACATGCGGACCCAGCTCCCGTTGACGCACACGCTGTAAAACCCGTATTCAAGCGCCTCGCGGCACAGCTTGGCGATATCTTCCGCGCGCGCTTCCGCCTTCAGCAGCGTGTGGTCGATAAACGGCGCCATCGATTGGCCCGGCCGCCAGATCGGGAATCTGCCGTCCGGCCGGCTCGCCTTCGCTTCCGGCGGCTCGCAGCCAAGACGGCGAAGCGCCTCAAGAAGCACTTCTTCGTTCGTGTCGTATCCGCCCTCGCGCTGCAGCCGCCAGCTTTCTTCCGGCGTGTGCCAGGCTACGCCCGCGATCTCTTCTTCCTGCGCTTTCAACGCGCCTTCGTCCGCCTCGACCAGAAAATAATGCACTTCCTTCTGCACGGCGGCCCTGTCGGCGGATTCGTATTGGTAGCGGACGACGGACAGCGGAGCGACAATCCGCCCGGCAATGCCCGTTTCCTCCCGAATTTCGCGAAGCGCCGTTTGCTCGATCGTCTCCCCCGGCTCCATCTTTCCTTTGGCCAGCGTCATTTTGCCGAAACGGTCTTGGATCAGCTGAATCTCCAGCATGCCGTCCCGTCTCCTGTATACGACGCCTCCCGCGGAAATTTCGTTCACTTCGACTCCCCCTGCCGTCAATTTGCGACTTATGTACGACAAAAGATTTCATCCCGGAGGTCCGGCAGCCCTCGCGTCCGCCAAACCGCCGGGTGAAATCTTCGCCCGAATCTTTACTTAGGCGTGCAGCGCCAGCGGACGGGCGTCCTCCAGCACCTCCAGCAGCTCTCCCTTGCATTCGTTCACGCCGGCTTCCGTTACGCGCACGCGGCACAGCTTGCCGACGAGCGACTCGTCGCCCTCGAACGCGACAAGCAGATAGTTGTCCGCATGGCCCGCAACGGTTCCGGAGCCTTCGCGGGCTTTTCCGCTTCTTTCCGGAATGACGACAAGCTCCCGTCCGACCCACCTATGCGCATACTCCGCCTGCATCTTCTCGGACAGGTCGATCAGCTTGTGGACGCGCTCGTGCTTGATTTCCTCGTCGACCTGATCCTCCATCCGCGCAGCCGGCGTGCCGGTCCGCTTGGAATAGGGAAACACGTGCATTTCCGCAAAGCCGATCTTTTCCATAAACCGGTAGCCGTTCTCGAACTGCTCGTCCGTCTCTCCCGGAAAGCCTACGATGACGTCCGTCGTAATGGCCACGTCCGGCATCGCCTGCTTGATGCGGGCGATTTTATCGGCGAACTCCTCCGTCGTATATTTGCGCCGCATCCGCTTCAGAATCGCATCGTCGCCGGCCTGCAGCGGAATGTGCAGATGGCGGCACATCTTCGGCGACGAATTGAGCACTTCGATCATGCGGTCGTCGATTTGGCTCGCCTCGATCGAGCTGATGCGGATCCGCTCCAGCCCCTCGATCTTGTTCAGATCGACGAGCAGATCGCTGAGCCTGTAATTTTCCAGATCGTCGCCGTAGCCTCCGGTATGAATGCCGGTCAGGACGATCTCCTTGTAGCCCGCTTCCACCAGCTGCCGCGCCTGCTTCAGCACGCTTGCGGGCTCGCGGCTGCGCGAAAGGCCGCGGGACCACGGAATGATGCAGAAGGTGCAGAAGTTGTTGCACCCCTCCTGGATTTTCAGGAACGCGCGCGTTTTCTCGGCAAAAGTCGGAACGTCCAGCTCCTCGAACGCGCGCGTCTTCATAATGTTGCGCACGGCGTTGACGGGCTTGCGCGTCCGCTGGACTTCGGCGATAAGCGACATCAGCTTGTCGCGGTCCTGGGTGCCGATCACCAGATCGACGCCCTCGATATCCAGAATTTCGGCCGGCGACGTTTGCGCATAGCAGCCCGTCACCGCAATGACGGCGTCCGGGTTGCGCCGGATCGCGCGCCGGATGATCTGTCTGCTTTTCTTGTCGCCGGTGTTCGTCACCGTGCAGGTATTGATGACATAGACGTCGGCGTCGTCCGTATCGAAGTCGACCTGCTCGTAGCCTTCGTTCTTGAACAGCTGCCACATCGCTTCGGTATCGTAAAAATTGACTTTGCAGCCGAGTGTATAAAATGCCACGCTGGGCATGGCGGTCAACCTCCCATCTCTCCTGATTCGTATGCAATGCAGGCAAGCGCCACAAGCGCCGCTGTTTCCGTCCGCAAAATGCGGCGCCCGAGTCCGACCGCGGTCGCCCCGGCCGCCGCGGCCTGCTCGGCCTCCTGCGGATCGAAGCCGCCTTCGGGGCCGACGACGACCAATACGCGCGGATTCGCCGCGGACGGACTCCGCTCGCGAAAAGCCGACAAGACTTGCTTTAAGCCCGTCCCGCCGCGGCCTTCCTCTTCATAGCATAGCAAAGTCAGATCGTAATCTTTCATCGAGCGGAGCAGCTGCTGCCACGAGCAAACGGGCGCCACCTCGGGAATGACCGCGCGATGCGCCTGCTCCGCCGCCTCCTTGGCGATTTTGCGCCATCTCTCAAGCCTTTTTCCTTCCTTGCGCTCGTCGTACTGCACGATCGTTCGCCGCGAAGTAAAGGGCAGGAACGCGGCCGCGCCCGCCTCGGTGCCCTTTTGAATGACGGTTTCCAGTTTGTCTCCTTTGGGCAAGCTTTGCGCCACCGTGACGCGCCATGCCATTTCCGAACCGGTATCGATCCATTGAAGCACCGTTCCGGCGATTTTGCCCGGTTCGATCGTTTCGATCCGGACCTGCGCCTCCCGGCCGGCTCCGTCGCAGGCGATAAAGACGTCTCCCGGCTTCGCCCGCATGACCGTGCCCAAATGACGGGCGTCGTCTCCCGTCAGCGTCACGCCGGCGCCTGCGAATTGGCCGGGAGCGACGAAATAACGCTGCATAACGCTGGTGCCTCCCGCAATGTTCTAAACTCCATCATACCTTGTTTGACCGGGACGCGCCACCGGATTATAGCGGCCAGCCAAGCAGATAGCCGATCGAACGGATCGTCTCCGAGTTGGCGGCGGCGTTTCCGAAGACGGCGGCAAGAAGGGCGTTCATCGCTTCCTGAATCGGCGTGCCGAGCGAGAACAGCGGCGCGATCGTCGCATTGCGCAGCGGCGGAATGAACACGAGCAGCAGAAAAACGAACATGCCCCATTGTTCGTTCTGGCTCATTTTCAGCCGCCACCGAAGCGGCGCGAACTCCTCGACGATGCGGTAGCCGTCCAGCGGAGGCAGCGGTATGAGGTTAAACAGAAACAAAATGACATTAAGATGAAGCCAGTAGGCCATAAACGTCGACACCGTCTCCAGCATTCCCCGGGAAGGCGCTTCAAGCGCTCCGGCCGCAACCAGCGCGTAGACGACCAGCAGGCCCAGAAACGCGATCAGCAAATTGCTGACCGGTCCCGCCGCCGTCACGATCAGGCTCATCAGCCTCGGATGCCGGAAGCGGCTTCTGCGCACCGGCACCGGCTTCGCCCAGCCGAAGCCCGCGACGAGCAAAAACAGAATGCCGAACAGGTCCAGGTGGGCCATCGGATTAAGCGTCACGCGCCCCTGCTCGTAGGCGGTCGAATCGCCGAATTTCCATGCCGTCCAGGCGTGCGCGAATTCGTGCACCGTGAAGGCGAGCAGCATCGTCAGCACGACGAACGGCAGGTGCTCAAGCGGATACCAGAGAAAATTCATTCCGCATCTCCCTTCGGCTTGCCCGCCACAAATGCGATCCAGTCGTCCTCGCGGACCTTGTCGATAATGTCGAAACCGGCGGCAAGCAGCGCGGCCTCCACGTCGGCTTCCTTGTTTTTATAAATGCCGCTCGCGATGTAGATGCCGCCGGGCTTCAGCACCTCCATCACGTCGGAGATAAACAGCAAAATGATTTCCGCCAAAATATTGGCCACGACGATGTCGACGGGCGGACGAACGGCATTTTCCGCGCGGGATGCCGCTTCGCCTTCCCGCAGCACGCCCAGCAGGTCGCTTTGGCGCACCTCGATGACATCGTGCAGACCGTTCAGTTCCACATTTTGCGTTGCGCTCGTGACGGCGACCGGATCGAGATCGACGGCCAGCACCCGCGACGCGCCGAGACGAACGGCGCCGATCGCGAGAATGCCGGAGCCGGTGCCGACATCGATCACGGTCTCCCCGCCGGAGATGGCGCTCTCCAGCGTACGCAGGCACAGCGCGGTCGTCGGGTGCGTGCCCGTGCCGAACGCCATCCCCGGATCGAGTTCGATGATCAGCTCGCCTTCGCGCGGCTCGTATTCTTCCCACGTCGGCTTGATGGTGAGGCGATCGGAAACGGCGATCGGTTTGAAATACTTTTTCCACGCATGCGCCCAATCCTCCTCGTCGACTTCGGCCACGCTCAGCTTGTATTCGCCCGCATCGAACCCGAATTCGGGCAAGCCCGGCAACAGCCGCTCCAGCTCGCTTATGACGGCGTCCGGATCGCTGTCTTCCGGAAAATATCCTCTGATGTAAGCGTACCCCGCCGGAATATCGTTAAGCGGTTTGTCGTACCACTGGCCGAGGGACGTATCCCGGGGCTTATCCGGCGACCACGATTCCTCGATCGAGACGCCCCCCGCTCCCAGCTCGTGGAGATAATTCGCGATTATTTCCTGCGATTGTTCCGTCGCGAAGACGGTCACTTCAAACCAGCGCACTTGTCTTCCTCCCCGATTTCAAAACCGCGGCCGCCGCGGTTTTCATTGACCTTCATTATACACGCTTCCCGGAAGCGGACGCAAAAAAAGCGTCAAGCCGCAAAGGCCTGACGCTTCCTGTTCAGTAGCTATTCCGAAATAACCCGGCCTCCCGCCTGCTCGATCACGGTGCGGGCGCGCGCAAACGCAACCGCCGGAACCTGGACGGACAGGCTGAACGGTCCTGGCGCACCAAGCGTTCCCGGTTCTTCCGCAGCCTCCAGAAAGGCGTCGGAGACGCCGGATTCCGAAACGCCGCCCTTCCGCTCGATCCGGAACCGGTCGGCGCGCAAGGCCAGGAGCTTTCGTGCCGCGTGTTCCGCCTGATCCTGGGAAGAGAAACCTGCAACGAGCGGACGCATTTCCATGCCGTTACTTCCCTTCGTACCGGAAGGCCCGCCGGTCGGCTTCCTCGGCCCGCTCCCAGGCTTCCAGGTCGTCCTCGTCCGCAAGCTCTTGGGCGTATTCCACATCTTCGGCCGATGCGGCCGGCAACTTGGAGGTCCGGGAAGCAAATCGCTTTCTGCTTGGGCGTTCGTCGATGCTCATGATTCATCCATCCTTTGGCGTTATCCTTCCGCTTCAAAAGATAGGATGCGCGTCCGGATGGCCTCGTATGCATGCCGAAAGCTCCCGCCCGAACCGCGGACGGGAGCTTGAACAGGCCCTCTGCGCTTCAATCGCCGCGGCCGCGGCGCGAAGCGGAAAAGAAAGCTCGTCAGTCGCCCAGTATCGCTTTTTTCATTCGTTCGAATATGCTCGACGGATGCTGCTCCTGCGTCGATTCGCCGATGCTGGCGGCAAATTCGCGAAGCAGGTTCTTCTGCGCTTCGGTCAGGTTGGTCGGCGTCACGACGGTCACTTTGACGTGCTGATCCCCCTGCCCGTAGCCGCGCAGCCGGGGCACGCCTTTGCCCTTCAGGCGGAAGTAGGTTCCCGTCTGCGTTCCGGCCGGAATTTTCAGCTTGACCTTCTCGGTCAGCGTCGGAACCTCGATCTCGTCGCCCAGCGCCGCCTGAGCGAACGTCAGCGGCACTTCGCAGTAGATGTCGTCTCCTTCGCGCTCGAAAAACTCATGCGGCTGTACCCGAAGCACCAGGTACAAATCGCCGGGAGGGCCTCCGCGAAGCCCGGCTTCCCCTTCGCCGCTGACCCGAAGCTGCGCGCCGTCGTCGACGCCGGCCGGGATTTTGACGTGGATTTTCCGCTGCCGCTTCACCTGGCCGCTGCCGCCGCACACGGAACAGCGTTCGCGGATGATTCTCCCTTTGCCGCCGCAAGTCGAGCAGACTCTGCGGTTGACAATCCGGCCGAACGGCGTATTCTGCACCACTTCCTCCTGGCCGGTGCCGCGGCAGGACGAACAGGTGTCCACCCTGGAGCCGGGCCTTGCGCCGCTGCCGCGGCAGGTGTCGCACGTTTCGGTGCGGGGAATGGTGATGTCGGTTTCTTTGCCGAAGACCGCTTCCTTGAAGCTGATCGTCATCGTGTATTGCAGATCGTTGCCGCGCTGCGGAGCGTTCGGGTCGCGCCGGCTTCCGCCGCCGAAGAACATGTCGAAAATGTCCCCGAAGCCGCCGGCGAAATCGCTCGCGCTCGCCCCGCCGCCGAAGCCCGCCATCGGATCCTGATGGCCGTACTGGTCGTAACGGGCGCGTTTTTGCGGGTCGGTAAGGACGTCATAGGCTTCCTTGACTTCCTTGAATTTGGCTTCCGCATCCGGCGCCTTGTTGACGTCGGGATGGTACTGACGGGCCAGCTTGCGGTAAGCTTTCTTGATCTCGTCGGCGGAGGCGTTCCGGTCGACCCCCAGCACTTCGTAATAGTCTCGTTTGTCTGCCACTCCTCCACCTCCTCATGAGGAAAGTCAAAGCCGTTCCGGTTGCCTGGCCGGCAAGGGAAGCAAGCTTTGACTTTGATCAACGTTTCTTATTTCTTGTCGTCGTCCACGACTTCATAGTCCGCATCGACGACGTTGTCTTTTTTAGCCGCTCCGGCATCCGCGCCGCCTTGAGCCGCTTGCGCGTTCGCCGCCTGCTCGTAGAGCTTGACGGAAAGCTGCTGCACGACCTGCGTCAACTCTTCCGTCGCGGCTTTGATTTCGCTCAGGTTGTCGGTTTCGAGCGCTTTTTTCACTTTTTCCTTGGCCGCGTTCGCCTTTTCGATTTCGCTCGCGTCGACTTTGTCGCCCAGGTCCTTGATCGTTTTTTCGACCGTGTAGACCATCTGGTCCGCGCTGTTCTTCGCTTCGACCAGTTCGCGGCGCTTCGCGTCTTCTTCGGCGTACAGCTCGGCTTCTTTCTGCATGCGTTCGATTTCTTCCTTGCTCAAGCCGCTGGAGGACGTGATCGTGATCTTCTGGCTTTTTCCGGTCCCTTTATCCATGGCGGACACGTTCACGATGCCGTTGGCGTCGATGTCGAACTTGACTTCGATTTGCGGCACGCCGCGAGGAGCCGGAGGAATATCGCTCAGAATAAAGCGTCCCAGCGTCTTGTTGTCGCGAGCCATCGCGCGCTCGCCTTGCAGGACGTGAATTTCGACCTGCGTTTGGTTGTCCGCGTACGTGGAGAAAATTTGCGATTTTTCCGTCGGAATCGTCGTGTTGCGTTCGATCATCTTGGTCATGACGCCGCCGGCCGTTTCGATGCCGAGCGAAAGCGGCGTAACGTCGAGCAGCACGACGTCCTTGACATCCCCGGTCAGGACGCCCGCTTGAACGGCTGCGCCGAGCGCGACGACTTCGTCGGGGTTAACGCCTTTGTGCGGCTCCTTGCCGGTCAGCTTCTTGATCGCTTCCTGCACGGCCGGAATCCGCGAAGAACCGCCGACGAGCACGACTTTGTCGATATCCGAAGGGCTGAGGCCGGCGTCGGCGAGCGCCTGGCGGGTCGGACCCATCGTCCGTTCGACGAGATGCGCGGTCAATTCGTCGAATTTGGCGCGCGTCAGGTTGACTTCGAGGTGCTGCGGCACGCCGTCGACCATCGTGATGAACGGCAGCGAAATCGTCGTGCTCAGCACGCCCGACAGTTCTTTTTTCGCTTTTTCCGCGGCATCCTTGAGGCGTTGGACGGCGGCACGGTCCTTCATCAGGTCCACGCCGTGCTCTTTCTTGAATTCGGCTGCGAGCCAGTCCATGATGGCCTGGTCGAAGTCGTCGCCGCCAAGATGGTTGTCGCCGCTCGTCGCCTTGACCTCGAAGAAGCCGGAGCCGAGCTCCAGAATGCTGACGTCGAACGTACCGCCGCCGAGGTCGAAGACGAGAATCGTTTGGTCTTCTTGCTTTTCGAGACCGTACGCCAGCGCCGCAGCCGTCGGTTCGTTGACGATCCGCAGCACTTCCAGGCCGGCGATCGTGCCGGCGTCTTTGGTCGCTTGACGCTGGCTGTCATTAAAATATGCCGGTACGGTGATAACCGCCTGGGTAACCGGCTGGCCCAGATAAGCTTCCGCGTCCGCTTTGAGCTTTTGCAGAATCATCGCGGAAATTTCTTGCGGCGTGTAGGCCTTGTCGTCGATTTTTACTTTATAGTCCGTGCCCATATGGCGTTTGATCGAAATGACGGTGCGGTCGGGGTTCGTGATGGCCTGGCGTTTCGCCGCCTCGCCGATGATGCGCTCCCCGTCCTTCTTAAAGCCGACCACGGAAGGGGTTGTGCGGCCGCCTTCCGGATTGGGAATGACGACGGCCTCGCCGCCTTCCATGACGGCGACGCAGGAGTTGGTCGTTCCCAAGTCGATCCCGATTACTTTGCCCATATGAAGTACTCCTCCTCACATCGTTCCATGGTTAGTGCTTCGATCTTGCTTCGTAAGTACGTCTCTATTGGCTGACCTTGACCATGGCCGGGCGAATCACCTTGTCTTTCAGCCAATAGCCCTCCTGAACGACTTCGACGACGATGCCCTCGCCGTATTCCTCCGATTCGACCTGCATAATCGCCTGATGAAGTTCCGGATCAAACGGCTGGCCGACCGGGTTCATCGCTTTAAGTCCCTCGTTCTCCAGCACCTGAACGAACTGGCGGTAAATCATTTCGATGCCTTTCGAATAGGCGCTGTCATTGGCCGCTTCTCCTCCGGCTTTCAGCGCGCGCTGAAAATTATCGACCACCGGCAGCAGCTCGCTGATCAATTTGGCCGAAGCGTATTTGGAAAGCTCTTCTTTCTCTTTCAGCGTGCGGCGCCGGTAGTTGTCGAAATCCGCTTGAGCCCGCAGAAAACGCTGATAATTGTCGTCGGCAAGCCGCTGCAGTTCCAGATAACGGGGATCTTCGGCCGCTTGTTCGGTGTCGCCGGACCGGTCGGCCTCCGCCGTTTCGGCCGCTTCCGCGCTTTCGTCCGCGCCGCCTGCCGCCTCTTCGGGCTGCTGCGTCTCCGCGGCGTTCTCCGCCGCTTCCTCGCGTTGCTCTTCCATCTTTTCGGGCTCCTTCATATCTTGACTGCTCACGCGCAAATCACCTCCTTACCGTGCCACCCTCGAGCGGCCGCTATACCCTTGCTCATTTAAACCAACGGCTCAAATACGTAGCGAAATCGTTGGTCAAATATTCCAGAAGATGGATGACCTTCCCGTACTCCATCCGGGTCGGGCCGAGGATTCCGATCGTTCCCAGCGATTGCCCCTCGACGGAAATGGTCGCCGTAATGAGGCTGCATGAATTGATCTCTTCCACGGCATTCTCCGTGCCGATCCGCACCTGAATGCCTTCCGGAACGGCATGGAACAGCTGAACGAGCTTCGACGTCTCTTCCAACGTATCCAAAATGCCCTTCACTTTGCCGACATCCTTGAACTCGGGCTGCGTCAAAATATTCGTCGCCCCGCTCAAAAACACGTTCGGCTCCATCTCGTCCGCAAGCGTCTTCTCCAGCACTTCGAGAACCTGCTCGCAGCGGTCGATGAACCGGCTCAGTTCGCTGGCCACCTCGGTGTAGAGCACCGATTTGATGCGGACAAACGGCACTCCCGCCAGCTTGTCGTTAAGCAGATTGACGATTCTCTGGATATCCCCGATGTTGATGCCTTCGGGAATCGTGACCGTGCGATGCTCGACATGGCCGGTGCTCGTGACGATGATGGCGACGGCAGAGCTGTCGGTCAGCGGAACGAGCTGAAAATGCTTCAACGTCGTGCTGAACATTTCCGGGCCGAGAACGATGGACGTGTAGTTGGTCAGATGCGACAAAATCGTCGCCGCCTGATGGATGACGCCTTCCCAATGGCTCACCTTGTCGGCGAAGAAGCTGCGCAACTTGGCAATGTCCTGTTCGCTTGCGCCGGAAAGCGGGATCAGATGATCGACGTAATAGCGATACCCTTTAACCGAAGGAATGCGGCCGGCCGATGTATGAGGTTGCTCGAGCAGCCCCAGTTCTTCCAGATCGGCCATCTCGTTGCGGATCGTCGCCGGACTGAAGCTTACATCGCCCCGTTTGGAAATGCTTCGCGAACCGACTGGCTCCGCGGATCGGATATAATCGTCGACAATGGCCGTTAAAATCATCCTTTGACGTTCGGTTAACATCCGGCATTCCCTCCTCGGTTCGTTAGCACTCTTGCCAAACGAGTGCTAAACGCTATAACAAAAATACCAAACCGTTCCCGCCGTTGTCAAGAACGATCCGGGTCCGATCTGGCATTTGCGCCGTCTCTGCGCGTACGGCAGTCTCCGTCCGTTTATCCTTGAATCTGTTCCAAGCGGCCGCAACCGCCCGCGCAAGTCAAAAAAGCACTTTGACGACCGCCGTTTCGTCGCAGCAGTGCCGTTTGCTGCAGTGGACGCAGTCGGTCCACACTTTCTCGGGGAAGATCTCTTTTTCTACGACCGTAAAACCGTTTTTGACAAAAAAATCGACCGCGTACGTAAGCGCCATGACTTTCGGCACCTTGATCGCCCGGGCTTCGTCCAGCAGCGCGTTCACGATGCGCGTGCCGAGCCCTTGGCCCTTGTAGCCTTCGGCCATTCCCAGTGAACGGATTTCCACCAAATCGGCGCCCAACCGAAACAAAGAACCGCAGCCGATCAGCCGGCCGCCTTCCTCGGCCACGATGAACGAATCGATATGGCGATGCAGCGCATCCTTGGACCGCGGAAGCATAATGCCTTTCTCTGCGTAGCCCTGAATCAGATCGTAAAGCGCGTCCACGTCGCTTGGCTGCGCTTTGCGGCAGGCGATGGTCATGTTCACGGGATTCCCTTCTTTTCGGCATCCAAAATGTAGTGATGTGAATAAATATACATCAAAACGAATGAATCCTCAAGAGAGAAATATGCGCCTTTCCGCGGCTGCCGGCGCATATCCCGTGTCCGCTTTTCCGACCTGCGGCTGCTTTTTGTTCCTTATTATATGTTATTCGTTCAGGAGGTTTCCCGTTTGGGGCGCAAAATTCCAGCCCCTCGCCCGCCGGCGGCTTGCCCGGTGCGGCTCGGCCGCAAATGCCGGCGCGTCTTACAGGAACGCGCCGAACACTTCGTTGCCAAGGGGAACGCCGCGTTCCGTCAAGCGGTAGCCGGCCGCCTCGCCGGTGCCGGAGGCCTCGATCAGCCCCTGCTCCAGAAGACGGTTCAACACGCCGCCGAACACCGCGTCCAGATCCGCTCCGCCGAACTGGGCCGCGAAATCCGCCTTGCGCACGCCCCCGCGCAGTCTCAGTCCGACCATCATAAAGTCTTCCATCGCCTCGCGGACCGTAACCGGGGTCGTTTCCAGCCTGGGCAGCCCGTTTGCCGCGGCGTCGATATAAGGCTGAACGCCTTTGATATTGATGTGGCGCACGCCCATGGCGTAGCCGTGGGCGCCCGCGCCCAGCCCGTAGTACGGCTCGTTGCGCCAGTACACGGTGTTGTGCCGGCTTGCAAACCCGGGCTTGGCGAAGTTGCTGATCTCGTAATGCTCGTACCCCGCCGCGCCAAGACGCTCCCGCAGACGCTCGTACATCGCCACTTCCTCGTCCTCGTCCGGCAGCGGAAGTTCGCCCCGCTCGTACAGCCGGTGGAAAAGCGTATTTTCCTCGACTTTCAGGCTGTAGAGGGAGTAGTGCGGCAGATCCAGCTCCAATGCGCGCGAGAGACTGTCTTCGAGCTGAGCCAGCGTCTGGTTCGGCAGACCGAACATCAGGTCGATGGACAAATTCGTAAACCCGGCCTGCCGCGCGTTCGCAATGCTGTTGACGACGTCCTTCGCCTCGTGAATCCGGCCGATGGCGGCCAGCAGCTTGTCGTCGAACGATTGGGCGCCGAAGCTGATCCGGTTCACGCCGCCCTCCCGCATCGCGTCCAGCTTGGCCGGGTCGGTCGTGCCCGGATTCGCCTCCATCGTAAATTCGGCATCCTCGGACAGCGGAAAATAGCGGGCGACCGCATCCAAAAACCGCGTCATCTGCCGCGGATTCAGGACGGTCGGCGTGCCGCCGCCCACAAAGACGGTGCGGATCGTTTCGGGCGGCAGCGCGCGGACGGTCTGCTCCATTTCCCGCTCCAGCGCATCGAGATAAGCGTCCACCGGCTGGCCGGCGACGACGTAGGAGTTGAAATCGCAATAATAGCACTTGTTCGTGCAAAACGGGATATGAATGTAAAGCGCGCGCGGCGTCCAGGCGTGCAAAGGAACAACCGCCGCCGCTTCATGCGCGCCGCTTGGTTGCGAAAGGGCCATGGCGGTCGCCTCCTTCTTCTTGATGGAACCCGGAACCGGCGCGGCGGTTCTCGCCGCTTGCACGGTTTCGCCCGCCGCTCCGGTCAGTCGTCGTCAATTTTCAGCACCGCCATGAACGCTTCCTGCGGCACCTCGACGCTGCCGACCTGCTTCATGCGCTTTTTGCCTTCTTTTTGTTTTTCCAGCAGCTTGCGCTTGCGCGTAATGTCGCCGCCGTAGCACTTGGCCAGGACGTTTTTGCGCATCGCTTTGATCGTCTCCCGCGCGATGACCTTCTGGCCGATGGCCGCCTGTATCGGCACCTCGAACATTTGGCGGGGAATCAGATCCTTCAGCTTCTCGCAAATGACGCGGCCGCGCTGGTAGGCCCGATCTCTGTGCACGATGAACGACAGGGCGTCGACCTGTTCGCCGTTGAGCAGAATGTCCATCTTCACCAGCTTCGACTGGCGGTAGCCCGACAGCTCGTAGTCGAACGACGCGTACCCCTTCGTGCTGGATTTAAGCTGATCGAAGAAATCGTAGACGATTTCGGCCAGCGGAATTTCGTAGATCAGCGTGACGCGGGTCGTGTCCAGATACTGCATGTCGACAAATTCGCCGCGTTTGCCTTGGCACAGCTCCATGATCGCGCCCACGTAATCTTTCGGAACGATAATGGACGCCTTAACGTACGGCTCCTCGACATAATCGATCTTGCCCGCCTCCGGATACTCGGACGGATTGGAAATTTCCAGCTGCTGGCCGTTGGTGAGCGTGACTTTGTAAATAACGCTCGGAGCGGTCGTAATGAGCGGAATGTTGAACTCCCGTTCGATCCGCTCCTGAATGATTTCCATATGCAGCATGCCGAGAAAACCGCAGCGGAACCCGAAGCCGAGCGCCTGCGACGTCTCCGGCTCGAATTGCAGCGAGGCGTCGTTCAGCACCAGCTTCTCCAGCGCTTCGCGCAGGTCGTTGTAATCCGAGGAATCGATCGGATACAGGCCGCAGAAGACCATCGGATTGATCTTCCGATAGCCGGGCAGCGCTTCTTTGGTCGGGTTTTTCGCATTGGTGATCGTGTCCCCGACCCGCGTGTCCTTGACGTTTTTGATCGAAGCCGTAATGAAGCCGACATCGCCGGGACCGAGTTCGTCCACGACCGTCGCCCGCGGCTTGAACGTTCCGACCTCGACGACGTCGAACGTCGCCCCCGTCGCCATGAACAAAATCGGCGTGCCGGCGCGGATCGTGCCGTCGATGACGCGAATATAGCAGACGACGCCCTTGTAAGCGTCGTAATACGAATCGAATATAAGCGCCTTGAGGGGCGCATTCGGATCGCCGCTCGGAGCCGGAACCTTGCGCACGACCTGCTCCAGTATCTCTTTGATGCCGATGCCGTTTTTCGCGGAGGCAAGCACCGCTTCGCTTGCGTCCAGCCCGATCACGTCCTCGATTTCCTGGCGGACCCGCTCGGGCTCGGCGCTCGGAAGGTCGATTTTGTTGATGACCGGCAAAATTTCCAGGTTGTTGTCCAGCGCCAGATACACGTTGGCCAGCGTTTGCGCTTCGATGCCCTGCGCCGCGTCAACGATCAGCAGCGCCCCTTCGCATGCGGCCAAACTGCGCGACACTTCGTACGTAAAGTCGACGTGTCCGGGCGTATCGATCAGATGAAGCGTATACGTCTCGCCGTCATCCGCCTTGTACTGAAGCCGGACGGCCTGAAGCTTGATCGTAATGCCCCGCTCCCGCTCCAAATCCATCGAATCGAGCACCTGATCCTGCATTTCGCGCGAGGACAGGGCGCCGGTATATTCGAGAATGCGGTCGGCCAGCGTCGATTTCCCATGGTCGATATGCGCGATAATGCAAAAATTGCGAATATGGCTTTGTTTGGGTCGAATGTCTGCCATCAGAACCTCCACCGGAGTTACCTCATATGCCTATCTAGGTAATTATAGCAAGGCAACGGCGGTGCGGCAATGCGCCTTCTTCGGCCCGGTCCGCTTGCCCCGTCATTCCGTCGCGGATTCGAACAGCGAGACGATCAGCCGGATGCCGCTTTTCGACAATTGCTGCAGCGTCTCCGCCGTTTTGCCCGCCAGACGGTCGACAACCGGTTCCCGGTCAAGCCGGGGAATCGCCGGGACGGCATCGGGACCGGTTCCGGGATCGTAGGCGATGCCGGGCGGCTCGTCGGCGAACCTGGCCCCGCCTGTCCTTCGCGCGGCCGCCGCTTCCGAGGCTTCCGCCGCGGCGTCCGGCGGCTCGGCTTCCCGCTGCCCATCCTGAGCGATACGGGTTCCGCTCTCCTCCAGCGGCCCGTACACGGTCGAAATGCCGCTCGACGCCAGTTCCATCCCGTACATCATGGCAAGCAAGATCAAGACTCCTACAATCGCCAGCTTCACGATATCCCTTCTCATCCTTTTGCCCCCTCACTTCGTTTGCGCGGGCGCGTCGGCTTTGACCGCGCCTTGCCGCTCCCAATAGATTTCCGCAATCACCTCGGCCAGGACATCGGCCGTGCGGTAGCACTCCGCAAGCGTGTTGTCGACTCCGCCGATTTCGATCAGCACGCTGTCGGGAGACACCGACTGGTTGTATTCCCCGTTGCCCGTCGCCGCCGTTTTGCCCCATATTCCGCGGGACAGGCCCGGATATTTTTTCTCCAGCATCTGATGGATCGAGTTGGCGAACGCCTCGTTTTTCTCCCAGTTCGGGTTCCGGTGGCCGATGATGAAATAGACCTGGGCGTAAGCCACTCCCCCGATCGTCGCGGTCGTCTTGCTTCGCCGCTGGGAATCCCGGTGAATATCGAAAAAGATTTTCAGATCCTTGTTCTCTGCGATCGCTTCCTTAACCGTCTGAAGCGAATATTTGTAAGAGTAATTCCAGTTATAGCCTTTGACGGTCGATGCGTAGTCCTTGTCGGAGTGAACCGTGCCGATGCCCCGCTTCTCCAACTGATCGGCCATCCGCTTGCCGACGAGCGTCACGTTGACGGTGTCCGAATTAGGGTCCTTCGTTCCTTCCTTCAGCTCCGGATACCAGGACTCGCGGTTGTGGGAATGGTAGATAAAGACGACCTTGCGTCCTTCCGTCGTTTGGCGGTCGCCCGGTCCCGGCGCTTTGCTTGCGTCCGGTTTTTCCGGCGCCGCGGACGGTTCGGGCGAAGGCTCGGAAACGTCCGGCGAAGCGCCGCTTTCAGGCGAAGGAGTCTCGTTCAAGCCGTCTTCCTCATCCGAAGGCAGGTCTTGACCGGGTTCGTGATCCTCCGGCGCTTCCCCTCCGCCCCCCGAACCCGGACGCAGCAGCACGGCGCTGTCGCGGTCCATGCCGGGCATTTCCAACGCCAGCAGGCTCTTCGGGTCGTCCGGATTCAATTCGGTCATCCACCGGACGAGAAAGGAAGCGAGCCGGGACGCCGATACGGGCGATTTCTCCTCTTGCTTATCCATATGCGGCAATTCCATTCCCAGAAGCGAGGCAAAAAACGATCCCGAAACCGACGCGGCAAACCCCTTCATGGATTGAACGGGCGAAGCGGCGAGCACGTTCTGAACGATGCCTCCGAGCCCGAGCAGCAGGACAACCGTCATCGAAATAAGGCTTAACGCCAGATACGCTTTGCCGGTAACGAGCATTCTCCTGATCCGATATTTCAACCTCGGACGCTGCGCCATGAAGATGATCCGTCTCATCCTGTTCCTCCTCGGCCCCCCTGCATTGAGGGCGTTCTCTCTATTTTTTGCGGTGATAGTCCAATATATGAGAGACCGTAGTTTGCTAGAACCGAGAGAGTTTTAAAGGTTGATAGACCGGTATAATCGCTCGCGTCAAGGAATCGAAAAAAATAAACCTCCATTTTCAAAACGGAGGTTTGGTCAGGCTTCTTTGTCGTCTTTTTCTCCGGACTTCCCGCTTAATGGGTGTAAGCCGAAACATTGCCGGTATCGACGGCCTCGTGCAGCGCCGCGTTTAATCCGCTGGCGATAATATTGGCGACGTCTTCCATGAACTGGTCGATTTCCTTGGGCGTAACGAGCAGGTTATGGCCGAGCGGATCGAGCACTTCCTTGACAAGCTGCAGACGGTCCTGTTCCGACATCGATCCGAACACGCCGAACAGCGGCTCGGTGTTGTCCGTATGCTTTTTCATATGGTCGAACACCATATCCATCGTATTGTTGACGATGGTGGAAGCGTACACGACCGTCGGCACCCCGATCGCGATGCACGGCACGCCGAGAATGTCCTTCGTCAGCCCTTTGCGCTTGTTGCCGATGCCCGACCCGGGATGAATGCCCGTATCCGCAATCTGAATCGTCGTATTGACACGATCCAGCGAGCGGGCGGCGAGCGCATCGACGGCGATCACCAATTCCGGTTTGGATTGGTTCACGATGCCCCGCACAATATCGCTCGACTCGATCCCGGTCGTGCCCAGCACCCCCGGCGCCACCGCGCTTACCGAACGGTAGCCCGGGTTCACCTGATCGGCCATCAGTTCGAAAAACTGCCGGGTCACCATCGTGTTCTCCACGACAAGCGGGCCGAGCGCGTCGGGCGTCACGTTCCAGTTGCCCAGCCCGACAATCAGCACGCTCGCGTCCTTGCCGATTCCGACCCGCTGCAGAAACGCCTCGAATTCGCGCGCAAACGTCGTCGCCACCTTATCCTGCAGGCTGGAATCGCCGCGCCTTAGCTCCGGAACCTCCAGCGTGACGTAGTGGCCGATCATTTTGCCGATCCGCCGCGCGCCTTCCTCGTTCTGAATGTGCATCCGCGTTACGGTAATGCCGGATTCCTTGTTCGTCTCGCTCAGCACACCGGGGATGTCGCCGTTTCCGTCGGCCTGCGCCGCTTCTCTGGCCTCGAGCGCCAGATCCGTTCTCACACCGTATTGGCTTAAATCCAGACGTTCATCCGCCACTTTGGGCCTTCCCCCTTCGACAACAGGATGGACGGCAAAAGCTTGCCGCCGCGGGAAAAATCGCCGCAATCCCTTAACCGGTTCTGCTTGCGTTTTGCCCCCCTGCATGATAGAATGTTACAAGTTGTGTGGAGAAATACTTCTTGTTTTGCAGTGGGAGGTGAAATCAATGCCGAATATCAAATCCGCCATCAAACGGACGAAGACGAGCGAAAAGCGCCGTCTGCGTAACGCTTCCCAAAAATCCGCGCTCCGCACGGCCGTCAAGCAAGCCGATCTGGCTATTGCCAGCGCCGACGTGAACGCTGCCAAAGAAGCACTTCAACTGGCTCAGAAGAAGCTGGACAAAGCGGTAACCAAAGGCCTCATCCATAAGAATGCGGCTGCCCGCAAAAAATCCCGCCTGGCCAAAAAATTGAACGCTCTGTCCCAGCAAGCGTAAGCTTGCTCCTGACATAAGCAGCGCAAGAGCCGTACCGTGCGGTCGATCCCGCACGGTACGGCTCTTTTTCCGTCCGGCTGTGCCGAAAAGCCTGGGGCGTCAGCCTCCCCGCGCTCCCGTCTCCATCAGAAACAACTCCAGCCCGAGCGTCTTTTCCACCCGTCCCGTCTTCATCGCGTAATCGAGCTCGGCAAGCCGCTCCAGAATTCGCGCAAGCCGGTCCGTGCTGAAGCTGCGGATATGCTCGCCCATCATCTTTACCGCATACGGGTGCAAGCCGGTCTGGCCGGCGATCTGCTGGGGCGTGTAGCCTTGCCTGGACAACTCCTTGATAAACAGCATGTTCCGAAATTGCCGGACAAGCAGCGCGGTCAGCTTGATCGGCTCTTCCCGCTGCTTGAGCAGATCGTAGTAAATCGCGAGCGCCCGGTCCGTGCGCAGCGCCGCGATTTCTTCCGTAAGCTTGAACACGCTTTGCTCCGTGCTCGCGGGCACGAGGTCGGCCACCGATTGGGCGGTCACCGTTCCGTTCTCTCCCGCGTGCAGGCACAGCTTGTCCGTTTCGGCCGCGAGCGCCGCCATATCCGTGCCGACGCGGCGAAGCAGCTCCGTAAGGGCCGCCGGTTCGATGGTCCGCCGCTGCTTCTCGGCGCGCCTTGCCACCCACTGCATCAGCTCTTCCGCCGACAGGGGCGAGAAGTTTACCACCGCGTCGCTTTGCTTGGCGGCTTTGGACACTTTCTTGCGCTCGTCCAGTTTTTCGTGGGGAACGATAAAGACGAGAACGGTCGTTTCCATCGGAGACCGCATATATTCCAGCAGCCTTTCGGGACGGTGCTCGATCTTGGCCGCTTCCTTCCCGGAAGAAGCGAACACGACGCTGTCGCGTACGATCACCAGCTTATGCGGCACAAGAAACGGAAGCGTCTCCGCCTCGTCGATAATTTCGTCGATCGAATGCTCGGACGTATTGTACCGCATGATCGCCATCTCCCGGTGTTCCGGCTCGACAAGCCGCGAGACCAATTGCTCCGTAAATTCGTTCATCCGATAAGCTTCCATGCCGCAGCAAACGTATACCGGCCTTATTTTGCCTTCCCGCAGCTCGCGAAATGCTTGTCCGGACTCCATCGCATGCCCTCCGTCCCGTTGTCGCTCTCTCGCTCATTCAGAAAATTATACGTTCAGATCGGCAAAAAAACAACAAAGAGACCGCGCCTGGCTTGGGACGCGATCCCTTTGTCGTAGGACATCTATGTCAACGTTCGCCGGCCGGCCCATGGTACCGAGCGCGAACGACCGCGACCTTCGTCCTTCTGGCGGTTTCCGCCGTTCCGTACACTATACGCAGGAAGGAGCCGAATGGTGCAGCCTTCAGCCGCCCTTCCGCTCTCCCGATTCCAGGCTCCAGGAATAAACCGATTCCGTGCCGTCTTCCGCCGTCCATGCGTAGTAAACCGTCTTGCCGTCTTCGCTCCACTGAAGGCGGGAAAGCGTCCCCGGCCGCTCCTCGCTCTCAAACAGAAGCTTGCCGTCCGCATCGCAAACCTTCAGGCGTCCGCCTTCGGCGAACGCGTAGCGCGTCCCGTCGGGGGAGCTCACCGACCCGAAAGCAAGAGATGCCGGCCCGTCCGCCGACGGCGAAGCCGAAGGGAGGGCAAGCGCTTCATGCGGCGGCTCCGCACCCGGCGAGGGAGGCGTTAGGCTGGGAGGCGAGGTGGCGTCGAGCGCCTTCGCGCCGTCTTCTTCGGGCGTTTCGCCGGCGGCTGCCGCAGGTGCTTGGGCGGCGTCTTCCGCAGGCGCTTGGCCGCCTTCTTCGAACGTTTTGTTGCCGCTTCCCGCAGGCGCTTGGCCTGTTCCGGCAGCTTTGTCTTCCAACCGGCTTGCGCCGGTTTTCGCCTCCCCATCGCCGCTCTTGCCGATCGACCGCGTCTCCTCATACGTCTCGTCCTTCCCGGAGCCGCGATCTTCCGCCATTGCCGGTCCGGGAGAGGGAGCCGGATTTTCCGAGGGATTCTTCGGGAGAGCCTCATCCGCATTTGCTCCCGCGGAGGACGGATTTGCCGCAGGGGCGGAGTCCGCCGATGCCGCGCTCAAATTCATGACGGCATTCCCGTCGGCCTCCGACGCTTGGTCTTTCTTGGCCGTATTCGACAGCCACGGCGAAGGGTGGATGGCCATGACCGCAGCGATGACGGCGGCCGCAGCCGCCGTCGCGGCTGCCCCGAACCGCCGCGCCCACGGCCGGGCCGGCCGTTTTGCCGGACCGTCCGCTTCGGTCCGGGAGAGCTCCGCCGCCGGGAACGAAACGGCGTCTGCCGCGCCCGAGCTGCCGGAAGCGCCGTCCGTTCCGGTTGAGCCGGCGGCCAAGACGCCCGCCGATTCGGCGTCGATTTGCTCCAACTGCGGCAATATGGCGTCCACAAGGCTGTACCGGGGCTCCACCCGCGGCAGCTCCGCAAGGTTTTGCGACAGGCGGGTGAGGCGGTCGAACATCGCAGCGCATTCCGGGCACTGCCGAATGTGCTCCATCATGCTGGCATGTTCCTGAGAGCTCAAATCTTCATCAAGCGAACGCTGCACGAGTTCCATCACCTCTTCGCACTTCATCCCCGGACACCACCTTTCCGATAATCATGCAGCAGCACCTGTAGCTGTTGCCGGGCTCGAAACAAATAAGACTTGACCGTGTTGAGCGGCAAATTCAAAGAATCCGCGATTTCGTTATACGAAAAATCCTGCAAATACCGGAGCACGACCACCGTCCGGTGGTGCTCCGGCAATTTGCCGATCGCTTGGCGTATGTCTTCGGCCGCATACTGCGACATCACTTCCCCTTCCACATCGTCCGCCGCATGAAAAACAAGCTCATGCTCGTCGATGGAAACCGAAGGGCGGTTGCGGCGGAATTTGTCGATGCAAATGTTCGTGACAATCCGTTGCACCCATGTCCGAAATTGCGCTTTTTCTTCATAGGAATCGATTTTCGTATAAATCCGGATCAGCGCTTCTTGCGAAGCGTCCAACGCATCCTGCTCGTTATTCAATAAATAATAAGCCGTTCGGTACACCTGGCTTTCGATCTCGCGGAGCAGCGCGACAAGGGCGTCTCGATCGCCGGCTTGCGCAGCTTTGATCAGGCTGAGCTCCACCACAGAAGATCCTCCTCCCCTGCACTTCCATTGACGCAATCTTTCGTCCAAAGGTTGCATCCCGTCGGTCCGGAAGTTCCCGGGACTTTCATATCCAATTGATAGAAACGCGAAACGAACAACACCACTCACAGTCTAGCAAAAAAAGGGACGTTTGTCTGTCCGGTCAAAAGGCGGTATTTTCGGCGGCCGACCCATGAACGAACAAGCATTTTCAAATACTCTGTCGAACTTGGAATTTTGCCCCCTGCCCAAGAATCGCGCGGTACCCGAAAAGAGAATAACGAACGGCAAATCGGCAGAGGCCGAAGTTGTCCAAGATTGCGCGGCGCAGCCTGCACAAAATCTAATATAACCGCTCGAGGCCATGTGAGGTACTAGGCGGACTACTTGGTGGTTGTGCACCACGGCTGGGGGCAATGTAGGGTACTGGAAGGACTTCTTGGCGGATGAGCACCGCGGACGGCGGCAATGTAGCGTACTGGACGGACTACTTGACGGGTAAGCACAGCGACTGCAAGCAATGTAGCGTACTGGACGGACTACTTGGCGTGCTGCACACTACCGCACGTAACCCAATCGCGCTCGGAGCGGCCCCCTCCGAGCGAAGCTCACGTTGCGACCGACTTCAACGCGTGGTATTCCCGTCTATCCCTGTCTTCGAACCGAACGGCAGTGTGGGTTCGCTCGCGGCTCGTTCGCCGGAAAGGGCCAAACGGAGACGGTTCAGTCGCCGTTTTTTCCGCGCTTCCGGCCCGGGCCGACTCCGGTTTACGGAACGGCCGCTTGCGCCAGCTTCGTCCTTCGGTCGAGCCTACCGTCCGGCCGAACCCGGTACTGGATTTCTCCGTTCAAATCGGTGCGGAAACAGAGCGTGCCCGCCCGGCGCAGCCGTTCGAGAACGTCGGGATGCGGATGGCCGTACACATTGTTCCGCCCGACCGAAATGACGGCCTCGCGCGGCCTCCACCACATGAGCCATACGGCGGATGTGGACGTGTTGCTGCCGTGATGGCCCGCTTTCAGCACGTCGATCCCTCCCATATTCGCCGCATTCGCCTTTGCCTGCGACGCAGCCCGTTCCGACTGGCGGGTTACGATCGCCGTTTCTCCCGCCTTTTCCAAATCTCCCGGCAGCAGGAAGCGCCTGCCGTACAACGTAAGCAGCAGCACGACGCTGCGCTCGTTCTGCTCGTCCACGACTGCGATCGTTTCACCGGCTCCGCCCGCCCCCGCCGGATAAAGCGCTTCGAGCTGCGCCGTACCGTCGATCGCCCACCGCATCCCTTCGTGAACCGCATAAAGGGATACGCCGGATCGGAGCGCAAGCTCGAACAGCCGCTTGGCCTCCGCGGTCGGCTTGAGCGTGCCGTTGAACAGCAGGGCGCGCACCCGGAAATGCTGCAGGACGGCAAACGCGCCTCCGATATGGTCCTGATCGAGGTGCGTCAGGACGAGCGCATCGAGCTGCCGCACGCCCCGCTGCTTGAGCAGCGGCACCAGCGTCTTCCGTCCGACCTCGTACGGGTCGCGGCGTTCCCTCCACGCTTCGTCCGCCCGGCGAAACGAAACGGTCCCTCCGGCGTCGATCAGAACAAACCGGCCCTGGCCGGTCCGCACCAGGATGCTGTCCCCCTGTCCGACGTCCAAAAACATCACCTTCCCCGTCCGGTCCAACCAGGCCGGCTGCAGACCCCAAATCAGCCACGCGGACCACAGGACGGTCAGGATAGCCGCAACAAGACGGCCGATGCGCCTGCCTTGCGGCGCAGGAGCCGTTGGCTTCACGGCCTCGTCTTCAGGGGTAAGCGGCTGCGTTCCACTCTGCGTCAGGCCCTCCCCGTGTCCGGCGGCGAGCGGCCGCGTCGCCTCGTGTGCCGCAAACGCCGTTTCGGCGTACGCCCGAACCCGTTTCGCCCGGATTCCGGGATCGAAGCGGAACGCCTCGAGACGCCGGAGACGGTCCGCATGGCGCTCCGCCATGACCCGAGCCGCTTCGCTGCGGTTCTGGCGCGATTTCAGCCAAACGGCGGTTAAGCCGAGCAGAAGATAGGCCGACGCCACCCAAGCGAGCGGCGGTTGCGGCCAGTAGGTCTGCAGAAAGCCGGCGGACTGGAGCCGATCCGTCAAGTCGAAGGTCAACCGGTTGCACCACGTCGCGGCTTGGGCCGCATAGGCGCCGAGGGGGCCCCAAAGCGCGCCGAGCACGACCGACGCCATTCCGAGCGGGAGGACGACAAAGCTGATGAACGGGACCAGCAGCAGATTCGCGGGAAGGGAAAGGAAATGGAACTGATGAAAATAAAAAATCGACACGGGCAGCGAGCAGATTTGGGCGGTAATCGCCACCGCAAGGGCGCTTTTTAGCGATTTGAAGCGAACGGGCAAATAAGCCGATGCAATCGGCACAAGCAGGATCAAACCCGCGGTTACGAGAAAAGAAAGCTGGAAGCTGACGTCCTCGATCAACCGCGGATTCCACGCCAGCATGATCAGAGCGGATGCGGCCAGCAGATGAAGGCCGTCTTTCAGCCTGTTGCGGCGGGCCAAATACAGCGCGATCATGGCCATCAGACAGGCTCTTGCCGCCGAAGGGGAAGCGCCGGTCAGCAGCATGTAAACCGGCATCGCCGCCATCGTCAGATCCAGCGACCGCTCGCGGGTCAAGCGGAAGACCGCCCCCAGCCGAAGCAGCAAAAAGACGACGACGCCGACGTGGAGCCCGGAAATCGCCAAAATATGCGTCAACCCGAGGCTGGCGAACGCATCGAATTGCTGCGGATCGAGATCTTCCCGGATTCCCGCGACCAGCCCCTTCATATAGCCGGCGTCTTCCTCGCCGTACAGCCTGTCCATGAGGCCGCCGATGCGCGAACGCATCTCGTCAATCCAGCGAAGCGGCTTTGCGCTCCATGGAACCGGTTCGCCCAAGGGCGCGACGGATGCGGCGCCCCGGGCGGAGAGCGTCCAATGAATGCCCTGCCGCTTTAAGTACGAACGATAGTCGAACCCCCCGAAATTACTGGCTTCGTTCGGCAGCCGCAGCTCTCCGGCGACCGTCACGGCATCCCCCCGCTTCCAGGAAGCAGCCGCCTGCTTCTCTTCCTCCGCCGCCAAGCGGACGCGTACGAGCAGCTTCTCCTTCGGAACGACCGGATGTTCCGACAGGCGCGAAAGGCGCAGCCGAAACGTCGCCAAATCCCCGTCTACGTCCACGGGCGAAACCAGCCGGCCCGACGCTTCGACCTGCCGGCCGTCGGGATCGCCGAGCAGCGACGGCAGGACGGACACATTGCGCGCCTCGACCCATGCCCTCTCCCCCGCCGCCAGCGCGATCGAAAGACCGAGCAGAATGGCAATCTTCGGCGGCATTCGCCCCAAATACGCGCAAGCGGACAAAAGCAGCAGCATGCCCGCCAAAACCGCAAGCGCGGTCCATCCTTCCCACACGGACAGCACGGCGCCGCCCGCAGCCCAGCATCCGGCAACCGCAACCAACGGCCTTCTGGCCATATCGCCGCCTCCTTGTCGAAACTCTCTGCCGATCGCCAAACACAAAAGAACCTCCCGCGCTCAAAGCGCAAGAGGTTCTTCCCCTTTGCCATCGCCGTTTCATTCCGCCGCGTCCTGGACTTCGGTATCCGGCGGCGGGGTGTAGCCGTCGAGCCTGCGAAACAGCAAGCCTTTCTGCTCCATCAGAGCGGAAACCTTCTCATGGTCTTTCGCGTACGCCCGATGGTATACGATCTCCTTGATGCCGCTGTTCGCCAGCATGTTCGCGCACGTCCAGCAGGGCTCGTCGGTCACGTAAACCGTCGAGCCTTCGCGGTCGATGCGGTCGGTGAACAGCAGCAGGTTTTGTTCGGCGTGAATCGTCCGGATGCACCGCTGCTTTTTGACCATGGGGGCCCCGTCTCCGGGGGAAGGCTCATATTCCTCCACGATCATGCAGCCGGCCTCGGAGCAGTCGGGCACGCCCATAGGCGCGCCGTTGTACGCGGTCCCGAGCAGCTTTTTGCCTTGTACGAGCACGGCGCCGACATGACGCCTCGGACACCGCGAGCGGGTTGAAACCATGAACGCGATATCCATAAAATAAGTGTCCCAATCCTTGCGCACGGATTGCGCCATGGGGTTGCCTCCTTCCCATCCGGCGCCTCTGCGACGCGAACCGGATGTTCATAAACGCGAATTCCGCTTGGCTGGCCGCCAACGCCCGATCCAAGCCGTACAGGATGTCGTCATTCGCCGACAAATTCTTTTCTATTGTCTCATATTTCCTGTTAAGAGAAAAGGCATTCCAAAGGCCGAGCCGACCGGCCTCCGGCGCGTCTTTCCTTCTCCCGTGAGCCCTCAAAAAGCAGCGGATTTTCGATCGCATGCGTCGTCAGGAAGAAGCCACGGTAACCAGATTCCGGATTTTGGCGAACAGCTTTTCGCCGATTCCTTTGACGTTTTTCAACTCTTCGACCGAGCGAAAGGCTCCGCGGGTCTTCCGGTATTCGACGATAGCCCGCGCTTTGGCGGGTCCGATTCCCGGCAGCTCGTCGAGCTGATCCTCGGTCGCCGCGTTCAGGTCCAACAATCCGGAAGCGGCGGAATCCGGTTTGGCAGCCGGGGCGGCCGGCGATGTCGTTGCCCCGGCAAGCGCCGATGCTTGCCCCGGTACCGTTGCCGGCCCTGTATTCGACGCTGGCCCCGATGCCGCCGCTTGCCCCGTTTTCGCCGCCGCCGATGCTTCCGGCGCTTCGGACGCCGCCTGCGCCGCTTCGTCCGGCGCCTCAGGCGTTCCGGGCCTCTCCGTACCGGGAGGAGCGGCCGATGGCGCCGAAGCGGCGGCCGGCCCGGCAGGCGATACGGCCGCGGCCTGAGCCGCCCCCTTGGACGCCCCGCCCGGAGAGCCGGACTCCCGCCCTTCTGCGGCCAACACCTCGGCCATCGCCTCGTTGACCGGCTCCCATCCGGGGATGTCCGCTCCTTTCGTCGGCTGCATCAGCGCATAGCCCAACAAAGCGGCTCCCACAACGGCCGCAGCCGCCGCAATACGCCGCCCTGCAGACGGGCTTCGGCTTAAAAAATCGCGCATTCGGGTCATCTCCTTCCGTTTTTTTGAATCGAAAGCGCATGTCGGCCAACCCCCGGTTCATAAAATGGAATGAAGCAAGCGTCAGTGAGGAGGGGAGAAGCCTTGAAGGTCTGCTTCATCGGTACGGGCAGCATGGGCAGCCTGTTGACGGAAGCGTTTCTGAAAGCGGGAGCGCTGTCGCCGGAACAAGTGACGCTTGCATCCCGTACGCGCTCCAAAGCGGAAGCTCTGGCCGCCCGCTATCCCGGACTCGCTGTCGCCGACGACAACCTTTCGGCCGCAAGCGATGCGAATCTGATCTTTCTCTGCGTCAAACCGTCCGATTTTCGCGCCGTGCTCGACGATATTTTGCCGGTTTTGACGAAAGACCGGATCATCGTGTCGATCACAAGCCCGATCCGGATTGAAACGCTTGAGAAGATCGTTCCGTCCAAAGTCGCCAAAATCATTCCGAGCGTCGTCAATTCCGTCGGATGCGGGGCGACTCTCTTCATGTTCGGCGCCAGATTAAACGACGACGACCGCGCGCTTCTTCGGCAGTTGTTCTCATCGATCAGCCGGCCGGTGGAAATTGACGAGGAGAAGGTCCGGGTCGCTTCCGACCTTTCCAGCGTCGGACCGGCGTTTTTCGCGTTTTTGCTCGAACGGTTTATCGAAGCGGCGGTCGCCGAGACCGGCATCAACCGCGAGACCGCCACTACGCTCGCCTGCGAGATGCTGTTGGGCTCGGCCCGGATGCTGCAGGAGCCGGACTGTTCGCCGTCCGATCTGCAGCGAAGGGTGTCCGTGCCGGGCGGCATTACCGCCGCGGCGCTCGCGGAACTGGACCGGGCGACGAAAAACGCGTTTTCCCGGGTGTTGCAAACAACCCACGCCAAATTCAAAGAAGACATGGAAAAGGCGGAGCTTTCCTTACGGCCCCAAAAGCGGAGGGGACCCCGGGGCAACCCTTGACCAGCCGCAAATGCAAAGGGGCGGACCTCCTATGTTCATAGAGAGGTGCCGCCCCATCTTTGTCAGTTCGCCACGATATTGACGAGCTTGCCTTTGACTGCAATGACTTTGCGAACCGTTTTGCCGTTGGTCAGTTCCTTCACTTTATCCAATCCCATCGCCAGCTCCCGCATGCCCTCTTCGTCCAGATCGGACGGAATCGAAACGCGTTCGGCGATCTTCCCGTTCACCTGCACGACGATCTCAACCTCGGCATCGACGGTCAGCGCCGGATCGTATTCCGGCCAAGCCACGTACGTGATCGTCTCGTTGTAGCCGAGCCGCTGCCACAGTTCCTCCGCAATATGCGGCGCGATCGGCGACAGCATCTGCACGAAGTTCTCCATCGCTTTCTTCGGCAGCACCTCCGCCTTGTACGCCTCGTTGACGAAAATCATCAATTGGCTGATCGCCGTGTTGAAGCGCAGGGCTTCATAATCTTCGGTCACTTTCTTGATCGTCTTGTGCCACGTGCGGCGGAAACCTTCAGCGCCCGGTACGTCCTGAATCTTGGGATTCAACTGGCCGTTGTCGTCCACGTACAAGCGCCATACGCGCCCGAGGAAGCGGTAAATGCCTTCCACCCCGTTCGTATTCCAGGGCTTCGTCGCCTCCAGCGGCCCCATGAACATTTCGTACATCCGAAGCGTATCCGCGCCGTATTGGTTGACGATATCGTCCGGATTAATGACGTTGCCGCGGGACTTGGACATTTTCTCGTTGTTGGTGCCGAGAATCATCCCTTGGTTCACCAGCTTGTGGAACGGCTCCTTCGTCGTGACGACGCCAAGGTCGTACAGCACTTTGTGCCAGAAGCGCGCGTACAGCAGGTGAAGCACGGCATGCTCGGCGCCGCCGATGTACAGGTCGACCGGCAGCCATTCGTTTTGCTTCTCCGGAGAACAAATCTCCTTGTCGTTGTGCGGATCGATGAACCGCAGGTAGTACCAGCAGCTTCCCGCCCACTGCGGCATCGTGTTCGTCTCGCGGCGCGCCTTGCGCCCCTTGGAATCGGTCACCTCGACCCATTCCTTCACATTCGCCAGCGGCGATTCGCCCGTTCCCGAAGGCGTGATCGACTCCACGTCCGGCAGCAGCAGCGGAAGCTCCTCCTCCGGCACGGGCTCCATCGTTCCGTCTTCGTAATGCAGAATCGGAATCGGCTCGCCCCAGTAGCGCTGGCGGCTGAACAGCCAGTCGCGCAGCCGGTAGGTGACTTTGCCGCGGCCGCAGCCCTTCTCCTCCAGCCACTCGATCATCTTGGCGATCGCGTCCTGCGTATGCAGCCCGTTCAGGAAGCCGGAGTTGACATGCTCGCCGTCGCCGGTGTAAGCCGCTTCCTTCACGTTGCCGCCGCGGACGACTTCAATGATGTCCAGACCGAATTTGGTCGCGAACTCCCAGTCGCGTTCGTCGTGGCCCGGTACGGCCATGATCGCGCCGGTGCCGTAGCCCCCCAAAACGTAATCCGCGACCCAGATCGGCAGTTTCGCGCCGTTGACGGGGTTGACGGCATAAGCGCCCGTAAACACGCCCGTCTTGTCCTTGGCCAGATCGGTGCGTTCCAGATCGCTCTTGCGCGCGGCCTGCTCGATGTAAGCCTCGACCTCCGCCCGCCGCTCTTCGGTCGTAATTTTCTTGACGAATTCGTGCTCGGGAGCGATGACGCAATAGGTCGCCCCGAACAGCGTATCCGGACGCGTCGTGAACACGGTAAGCGACAGCCCTTCGTGCCCGTCGACGGCAAAGGTCACTTCCGCGCCGGTCGACTTGCCGATCCAGTTCCGCTGCATTTCCTTGATGCTTTCGGGCCAATCCAGCTCCTCGAGGTCTTCCAGCAGGCGCTCGGCATATTCGGTAATTTTCAGCATCCATTGGCGCATCGGCTTGCGGATGACCGGATGATTGCCGCGTTCGCTCAAGCCGTTGATGACTTCCTCGTTCGCGAGCACCGTTCCGAGCGCGGGACACCAGTTGACCGGCACCTCGGCGACATAGGCCAGTCCTTTCTTATACAACTGGATAAAAATCCATTGCGTCCATTTGTAATAATTCGGATCGGTCGTGCTGATCTCGCGGTCCCAGTCGTACGAGAAACCGAGCGATTTGATCTGGCGGCGGAAGTTGTTGATATTCTCTTCCGTAATGTCTTTCGGGTGCCGTCCCGTCTGCAAGGCGTACTGCTCCGCCGGCAACCCGAACGCGTCCCAACCCATCGGGTGGAGCACGTTGTAGCCGCGCATCCGCTTGTAGCGGCTGACGATATCCGTCGCGGTGTATCCTTCGGGGTGGCCGACATGAAGGCCTGCGCCGGACGGATAAGGGAACATGTCAAGCGCGTAAAACTTCGGCTTATCTTTGTCTTCGGTTGTGCGGAACGTCTTGTGCTCTTCCCAGTAGCGCTGCCATTTGGGTTCGATCTGCTGCGGCTGATAGCCGGATTGCTGCTGGTCTTGCGTCATGGCGTTTATGCCCCTCTCTTTGTTCTGTCAAACTGTGTGCTTGCGCAGTTCGCGCCAAACGAAAAAACTCCCGCCCCAGCGTAAACGCTAGGGGCGAGAGTCTGGCTCCCGTGGTACCACCCTAGTTGACGTTCGCCCTGCCTGGGCATCCGTCCACTTCAGTCTCCGTAACGGGGAGAAACCGCCGCGCTTGCCGACAAGCCGCTTTCCGTGCGGACGGGCCGGATTACGCGCAGAGGCTCCAAGGCGAGTTCGCCGTTCGCGGCAACCGGCTTGCACCCGCCGCCGGCTCTCTGGATGACGCGAAAATGGCTACTATTCCTTTTCACAGCCATAAAAGTATGCCATGATTATAGCCAAATGAGGCGAATACTGTCAAGTGGCGAAAGATTCGCCTTTCTCCGCTGCCATAAGGAAGCAAATGATCTTCACAGACTCCGCAAATGCCGCAAAAACAGCGTGGCGTTCCAGTAACGGCGCGACAGCGAGTGGAAAAAGGCGGTCTGCACGGAAATGAGCGCGATGATGAGCACGTTCCGCACGGTCTCGCGTTCCTCCGGCTTAAGGTGCTCGAGCGACTTCACGAAGTGCTCCGTCTTCTGCACGATCCGCTGCTCGATAAACGCGTCGTGGTTGCGCAGGCTCCCGTCGTGAATCGGCACGTCCAGCAATTGGTCGTTGTTCTCGTCCAGCTCTTCGAACAGCGCGGAATACGATTCGTACAGCTGAAGCGGATGAATGACCGGTTCGGAGCCGCCGTCCAAAGGGTGGAACAGCATCTCGAACAGCTGGCGGATCGATTCGAAATCGAGCGACGACTTGAGGTCCTCGATCATGAACAGCAGCACCATCTGGTCAAGGGAATATTTTTTGCCGGCTTTGGGCGTGCCCAGATAGGCTTTGAAATCGCGCTTGACCCAATTTTGCATCGACGTGACGGAAAAATTCGTGTATTCGATCAAGTTGCCCAGAGACACTATATCACGAAGGGAAAAACCCGTCGGCTTCTGGCCTTTGACGAGCTTTTCGAACACTTGCGGCAACAGAGTGGACAGAAGAGCGTCAAACGATTTTCCCTGCTCCAGATCCTCGCGGTGAGCCCGAATCCATGCTTCCTGCAGCACGACAAGCGGCGACTTCTGGCAGGTGCCCGACAACGCCCGGAGGAACAAGGCCATCTCGCGGCGAGTCAGCGTAAAGGTTTCCATGTTCGGTCACCTTCTTGTCATAAGTTCTTTTGAACTCATCATAAAATGAAGATAACGGATTGTCAAAGCCATAAAAGTCCTCCCCGTTTCCCGCAATGACGGATATTGGACCCTAACCGGCCAATTCAGGCGAATCCCGCCCAAAACCGCATTTGAGATTCAAATCTCCAGGTCTTATTATAAGTTCATAAGAACTTTTCAAATAAATTGGATTGGAGTTGGAAACGGATTTGGTCGTCAATTTGATTTTGGTTGCCGTATTGGTTTTTCTTACCGCCTTTTTCGTCGCCACGGAGTTTGCCATCATCAAGCTTCGCCCCAGCCGGGTCGATCAGCTGATTCAAGAAGGACGCAAAGGCGCGCTTGCGGTGCAAAAGGTCACGAGCAATCTGGACGGCTATTTGTCCGCGTGCCAGTTGGGCATCACCATTACCGCGCTCGGCATCGGCGCCCTCGGCGAACCGACCGTAGAGAAGATTCTTCATCCCGTATTCGACGATCTCGGCCTCAGCGGCGAAATGAGCAGCTTTCTCTCCTATCTGATCGCCTTCGTCGCCATGACGTATTTGCACGTCGTGCTCGGGGAGCTTGCGCCGAAGTCGGTGGCGATCAACCTGGCCGAACGCATCGCGTTCCTGACGGCCAAGCCGATCATCTGGTTTCACAAAGTAGCCTATCCGTTCATTTGGCTGCTTAACGGTTCGGCCAACAAGCTGATCCGGTTGTTCGGGATGAAGCCTGCCAGCGAGCACGAAGAAGCGCATACGGAAGAAGAAATCCGCATCATTCTCTCCGACAGCCTCGAAAGCGGCAACATCAACAAGAGCGAATACGGCTACGTCAACAATATTTTCGCTTTCGACGATTTGCTTGCCCGGGAAATTATGGTTCCCCGAACCGACATGGTCTGTTTGTATACGAACAAAAGCATTGAGGAAAACCTGAATACGATCCGTACCGAGCAGTATACCCGTTACCCGGTCGTAACCGACAGCAAGGACAACGTCATCGGGTTCATCAATACGAAAAAGCTTTTTATCGAATATGTGACCGCCCCGTCCGCAATCGATCTTCGTTCGCTGATCCGGCCGATCCTGACCGTTCCCGAGGTGATGCCGGTAAGCGAGCTGCTGCGCAAAATGCAGCAGGAACAGGTGCATATGGCCATTCTGCTCGACGAATACGGCGGCACGTCCGGCCTGATTACGATCGAAGACATCCTGGAGGAAATCGTCGGCGAAATCCGCGACGAATTCGACTCGGACGAACCCAAGCCCATCGAGAAAATCGCGGACGATCATTATATCGTGGACGGAAAGGTGCTGCTGTCGGACATCAACGACCTGCTCGGCACCGACATCCGGAACGAAGAGGTGGATTCCATCGGCGGGTGGCTGTACAATCAGCTTTCCGAATTCGATCCCAAATCGGAAATTACGGTGGATGCGTACACGTTCATCGTGCTTGAAAAAGAAAACCACCGCATTCGCACCGTCGAAATCCGCAAAAACAGCCTGGTCGGCCAAGGCCGGTCATAAGCCGAACCGACAAACAAAGCCGCACGGCGTTCCATCGCGGGGACTCCGCTCCCCTTCCGTTGAACGCCTGCGGCGTTTTTGCGCGCGCATCTCTTTTGCCGATATTGGCCGGTATCCCGTTCGCTCATGATCGTTGCCTCTTGCCCCGATCTGCGGCGGTCCCCATGAACGGGTAACAAAAAAACGAGCGGCAGTCCGGTGAGATTGAGCAGCTCGGTTCACTCTTTTCACACGGCCGTTTCCGCAGTTGCTTCAAAAGCAATAATTTTGCCCCGCACACGCTTTTTCGCGCATGCAGTTTCTTTTTTGGCAATTGGAAAGCTCGATAACCCCCACTTCAGACGAAATTTTAATTTTTGTTGCGGTTTTTGCACTTCATTCGCATCCTTGCACGAGGAAAAATCCAACCCAATTAGCCGTTTAGGTGCCGAAAGCCGGTCTATGTTGGATTTATCCCCGTTTTTAGGCCCGCTAAAGCCGGAAATGCCGTTCTCCCCCGGCAATTTCAACGGATTTATTCCAGCATATGGTCCGGAAATGGGCGAAAGAGCCGGCTTCCTGCACAAAATCCAATATCGCTGCCCGTACATACTCGTCTTTTCTAGCCGAACGGCAAAGTTGATTCGCTCGTTTATTCGGTAGGGACCAAAAGAAGACGGTTCAGAAGCAATCCCGAAAATGATCTTCAAATAACGGAAATCAAATACTGGATGTCAACTGGCCAATCGCAGAAAAAAAGAACGGCTTCCCGGCCGGCATCCGCAGCGATGCCATTGGGGGCCGTCCCGTTCCGGATATGTCCGGGCAAAGGCGGGGATTCGGAGAACGGTTCAATTCCTTGAACGAGCCGGTCTTCAGCGTTCAGCGCGGACGCCGCGCGACGAAAAACAGCCGCTCCGCGTTCTCGTCCGGCTCCTGCCACTTGAAATCGGCGAACAGATGCAGCAGCTCGAAACCCGCGGCTGCCAGCTCCGCGCTCAGCCAGTCCGGGTCGTAGGCGCGCTGGACGTGCGATTCCTCGAACCGCCGGTACAGCGCTTGCGGTTGTTTGCCGCCCTCTCCTCCCTCGCGTTCGTCCTCCCGCACGAAAAAGGTCAGGTCATGCTCGATTTCCATCCGCTCGGCGTCGTATTCACATGTCCATATGTAAGCGATATCCCGCTCGTCCAGAACAAACGGCTGTTCTTCCGCGTAACGCGCAAGCTGCCGCGGCGCGTGCACGTCGAACAAAAACAGTCCGCCGGGCGCAAGTCCCGCGAACGTCCGCTGGAAGACGGCGGAAATATCCGGCTTCTCCGTCAGATAGTTCAGGCTGTCGCAGAACGAGATCGCGGCGTCCACCGGGTGCGGGAGCTCCCAATCGCGCATGTCCTGCTGCAGCCAGCGGATCGAGCCCGGCTCCCGGGAACGGATCAGGCCCGCTCCCGAGGACGACTCCCACTTGCTGCGGGCGACGGAGAGCATGTCCGCCGAAAGGTCGATGCCGAACACGGTGAAACCGGCCTTGGCGAGCGGAATCGCGATGTTGCCGGTGCCGCAGCCGAGATCGGCGACGGTGGCCGGCATTCCGTACTGCTCCCAGCAGCGACGGGCGAAGCTCAACCATTCGGCGTAAGGCATCTCTTCCATCAATCGGTCGTATACAGAGGCAAATTGCCGGTATGAACGCATCGTTTCTCCCCGTTTCAGTCTTTTTCCGGCTCCGGTTTCTCCTTGCCGCCGCCCTCGCCGGCGATCAGCTTCGTCCAGTTGCCCTCCTGCGCGATCAGTCCGTCTTTCATCAGCTTGCCGAGCGCCCGCTTGAACGCGCTTTTGCTCAGACCAAACCGGCGCTGGATAATGTCCGCTTCCGTGGCGTCGGAATACGGCATCGCCCCGCCGGGCCGCTCTTTGAGAAAAGCGAGAATGCGGCTTGCGTCCTCCAGTCTTCCGATCTCCTTGGAGGGTCTCAAGGACAGCGTCACCCTGCCGTCTTCGCGAACGTGCGTGACCCGCGCTTCGACTTTTTCCCCGATACGCAGCTTTCGCGAAGCGGAGCCGTTCGGGATATAGCCCAGCGCGCCGAAGCCGAGCACGCCGCCTTCCACCAGAACGAAGACGCCGTCCCGGAACACGTCCGTGACCCAGGCGGTCTTCAGCTCGTTGCGCCACGAGCCCGGAGCGCGGAAGACCTTCGCTTGAAAGTCGTCGAGCTTGGCCAAACGGGCCAGCATGCGGCCCTGCTTGTCGTGCTTCATGACGACATGAAGCTCGTCTCCTTTCTGCGGCCAGCATTCTTTTCCGGGCGGAAGCTCCTTAAGCGGCAGCAGAAGCTGCCGGCCGATGCCGATTTCGAGAAACCAGCCGAACCGCGGGTGAAAATCGGCGACGGCAAGTCTTCCCAGCTCTCCCGCGGTCAGCAGGGGCTTCCGTTGCGTCGCGGTCAACCGGTTTTGATCGTCGTGGAACAGAAACGCATCCACGTCGTCCCCGATCTCGGGACGGCCGTCCACCGCTTCCGCATAGGGCAGAAGCACCTCGGGGCCTTCCGCGTCGAGGGGGCCGAGAAACCAGCCGTATGGAGCCCGCTCCCGCCTCACCCGGAGCTTGTGGATCGCGCCAGCCGTCAGCGTCATGCGAAAGTCACGGCTTTCGCATCGGACCACAGCCGCTCAAGCTGGTAATATTCCCGCTCGTCCCGGTGGAACACGTGCGCGACGACATCCCCCATATCGACCAGCACCCAGCGCGCCGTCTCGAGTCCTTCCACCCGCACGCTCACGCCGAGCTCCTCGGCGCGCTTGCGGATTTCCGCCGCGATCGCCTGCACCTGAGGCTCGGAATTGCCGTGGCAAATGACAAAATAATCCGCCACCAGCGATATCCCCTGCAGGTTCAGCGCCAGCAACTCGTGCGCCTTCTTTTCTTCCGCCGCCGCGACAACCGTTTCAAGCAATTTATCCGCTGTTGCCATACTCAGCCTCCCGTTTAGGATTTTTGCGTCCGCTTTTCGATCGTTCGGATCAAATCGTTTCGCGCAAGTACCGTTAAAGGAAAGATCGTCTTGCCCTTTTCAAGCAAAAAAGAAATCGTGGAATCGAATCCCGCCACAAGCGCCTCTTCCAGGCTATGGTTGGCGAGTTCGCGAATCTTATGCACGCCGGGAAAATCCCGTCCCGGCTCCATATAATCCGCAAGACAAACAATTTTGTCAAGCAGCGTCATGTTCTCCCGGCCCGAGGTGTGGTAACGGATCGCGTCCAGCACCGCCTCGTCGCGGATGCCGAGCTCCTCGCGCACGGCCCAGGCGCCTACATGCGCATGCCAGAGTTCTTTGTCATACTCGAGCAGCTCCGCCGGAAGCCCTTGCTCCCGGATAATGGTTTCCATCCGGTGGACCGGCCAGGCTTTGCAATAATCGTGCAGCAGCGCGGCCAGCCATACCTGTTCCCGATCCCCGCCGAACCTTGCGGCGAGCTCCTCGGCCGTGGCGACGACGCCGAGCACATGCCACCATCTTCGCTCCGGCATCTGGCGGCGGGTCGCTTCCATCAGCGCTTCACGATTCATATAAGCCCTTCCTCCCGATGTATTCTCTCACCGCTTCCGGCACCTGGTAGCGAATCGACTGTCCGCGCCTTACCCGGCTTCGGATATCCGTCGACGAAATGCCGACGGGCGGCATATAGGCCGGAATCAGCCGGCTGCGCAAATATTCCGGGAGCGTATGCTCCATGCTTTCCTCGCCTTGCCTCGCCAGGCAGATAAACGAGATTTGCGCCGCCAGCTCCTCGATCCGGTGCCAGTTGGGCAGATCGTTCATCATGTCGGTGCCGACAATCCAATAGAAGCTGCGGTCCGGATAATCGGCCTTAAGCGTATTTACCGTATCGATGGTGTACGAGACGCCGCCCCTTTTCAGTTCGGTCTCCTCGACCCGGAAACCGGGATGCCCGGCAATCGCAAGCTCCACCATCGCTCTGCGATCTTCGCCGCTTGCCCCCGGCTGCGGCTTATGGGGAGGTACGAAAGACGGCACGAACCAGACCTCGTCCAGCCCGGCGGCTTCGCGCGCGGCTTCGGCCGCCAGCAGATGGCCGATATGGATCGGATCGAAGGTGCCGCCCATTAAACCCGTTCGTTTCATCGCATTCGTTCCTTTTTTACTCGGGAAGCTCGATCTGCTTGTTCTCGCGCGATTCCTTGTACAGCACGATCGTTTTCCCGATCACCTGCACCAGTTCGGCGCCCGAGCGTTCCGCCAGTTCCGCGGCCACCTCGTAGCGGTCGTCGTCGTTATTGTTGAGGATGTTGACCTTGATCAGTTCCCTTGCCTCCAGCGCCTCCTCGATATGGCGGATCAGATGGTCGTTGACCCCGCCTTTGCCCACCTGAAAAATCGGCTGGAGATGGTGCGCTTCGGAGCGCAGAAAACGTTTTTGCTTGCCTGTCAGCATACATTCAAACCTGCTTTCGTCGATTGGTCGATGGATCATACCGGATTGCAAAATATACCGGGCATGCCGGGCGCTTGGGCGCAATCGGCTAATCGGCGTTTGTCCCCGCGGCTGCCGCGGAGCTTGCCGCCGTGCCGCCCTCCGCGAACGAGGCCAGCACCGCTTCGCGCATCGCCGACACCGGAGCCGGGCGGCCCGTCCAGTATTCGAAGGCATAGGCGCCTTGGTAGACAAACATGCCCAGCCCGCCGTGAATGCGGCAACCGCGCGCTTGCGCCTGCCGCAAAAAAGCGGTGGTGAGCGGGTTGTAGATCAGATCGCTGGCGACGGCGCCGGGCGCAAGCCAAGCGGGATCGATCGGCGTCGCGTCTACATTCGGCGCCATGCCGACCGACGTCGTGTTGATGACGACGTCCGCATCCGCGCAAGCTTCGCGAAGCTGCTCCCAGCGGACGGCCGTCACGCCCGCATCCGGCGCGAACGAGGCCGCCAGCTCCCGCGCCCGCTCCTCCGTGCGGTTCGCGAGCACGATGCTTGCGGGCTTCTCCCGCGTCAGCGCCCAGACGATGCCGCGCGCCGCGCCGCCGCAGCCGACGACGACGATCCGCTTGCCGCCAAGCTCCGGCTCGGCTTCTTCCTTCAAGGACCGGACATAGCCGATGCCGTCCGTATTGTAGCCCGTCAACCGGCCGTCTTCGTTGACGATCGTGTTGACCGCCCCTATGGCCCGGGCGCTCTCGTCGATGGCGTCCAAAAACGCCATCACTTCGATTTTGTGGGGAATCGTCACGTTTAATCCCCTGAAGCCGAGCGCGCGAATGCCGGCTATCGCTTCCCCGAGCCGGTCCGGCCGCACGTGGAAGGCGCCGTACGCGCCGTTGATCCCCGCCTCCCGAAAAGCCCTGTTCATCATGACGGGAGACTTCGAATGGCGGATCGGGTCCCCGATCACCCCGAATAGCAGCGTATGACTGTCCATTAGGTTTGTTTCCCCTTTTTACAGCATCGAATCGCGCAGCAGCACCTTGACGCCCTTGGGGGCGTAAATGTCCACCAGCGCGCCGGTTTTTCCGTTGGCCTGAATCCATCCCATCCCCGAAACGAAGATATCCAGCTCGGCATGCATCGGCAGCCGCAGCGAATGGCGCGTCCAGGGCGGCATGTCGTCCAGCGCTTCCCGCGACGGCGGGGACAGCAATTCTCCCCGGTGCGCCGCATACAGCTCGTCCGCTCTCTCCCGCTTCGTCCGGTGGACCGGCAAGGCGGAGGAGACATAGATCGTAAACGATTGCCGCTCCCCTTCCACGAAGTCGAACCGGACAAGCCCTCCAAGGAAAATCGTCTGTCCGGCGTTCAGCTGGTACGTCAGCGGCTTGAGCGGTTTTTCCGGCAAGACGGCGTTCAGGCTTTCCCGGGGCACGATCTCCGACAGGCGCGAGCGGTACACGATGCCGGGCGTGTCGATAATCGACTTCCCGTCGTCGAGCGGAATGCGGATCGCGTCCAGCGTCGTTCCGGGGTAACGGGAGACGGTGAGCTCCCGGTTCAGATCGCTGTAATCCGCGATCAGCCGGTTAATGAGCGTGCTTTTGCCCACATTCGTCGCGCCCACGACATAAACGTCGCGATGGCCCCTAAGCTCCGCCACCCGCTCGACCACCTTGTCGAAGCCGATGTTGCGGCGGGCGCTGCAGAGGACGACGTCCGCCACCTTCAGCCCGTTCAGGCGGGCCTGTTTCTGCACCCAGTTGCGCAGCCGGTTCCAATTCGTGACCTTCGGAAGCAAATCGATCTTATTGACGACGAGCAGCACCGGATTGTTGCCCACGAACCGCTGCAGGCCCGAGATGATGCTGCCTTCGAAGTCGAACAGATCGACGATGTGGACGACCAGGCTGTCGGTGGAAGCGATGCCGCCGAGCATCCGCAAAAAGTCGTCCTGGTCGATCGCGACCGTCGAGGCGTCGTTGTAATTTTTGATGCGAAAGCAGCGCTGGCAAATAACCGAATCGCGGCTCCGCGCCGATTCCGGCACATAGCCCGGCAGATCGGGGCGTTCGAACTGCAGCGCGATTCCGCAGCCTGCGCAACGCTGCCGTGTCTCTTGCATGTCTGGCAAAATTAACGTTCCTCCTTCGTCGGCCAAAGTCCGCGCCGCTTCAAACGGGACAGGGCGACTTTTTCGATCATGCGGTTGATCCGCGTGCCCCAGCCTTCTTCCCCCGGGGCGATCGGCGTGACGAGAATGGTGTGCATCCCCATCCTGCGGCCGCCGAGGATATCCGTCAGCATCTGGTCGCCGACGACGACCGCTTCTTCGGGCGAAAGCCCAAGCAGCTCCAGCGCCCTGCGGAAAGCGGCCGAAAACGGCTTGCGGGCGGCCGGGATGAACGGAATGCCGAGCGGCTCCGCGAATTTGGACACCCGCGTCAGGTTATTGTTCGAAAGCACGACCACGCGGAAGCCTTCCGACTTGACCTTCTCCAGCCATGCGGCCAGTTCCGGCGTAGCCAAAGGCGTCTTGGCGCTGACGAGCGTGTTGTCCAGATCGGTAATGATGCCCCGGATGCCCCGGGCGCGCAAAGCGGACAGATCGATATCGTAAACGGCGCTTACGATCTGATCCGGCAGCAATCGTTGAAACATTCGCTTTGAGTCCCCTGTCAACAGAACAATGATGAACAAAATATACCACACGCCGCCCTGCCTTGCAAAAACGAAAGAGCCCGGCGCCGGGCCGGGACTTTCCGTTGTTTATAGCGTTTTGCGGATTTTGTCCGCGGCTTCCATAAAGCGGCGGTACGCCTCTTCGTCTCCGCTGCCGCCGGCGTATCGCGCGCGCTCGAACTGATGCAGCACGCATTCGAATTCCGGTCCGAGCGACGCAACCCGGCCGCTCCAGCCCGCCAGCGTCTCCCGCAGCGTCTCGTGGGGTTGGCGCTTGAACCCCTTCCTTTGCAGATAACGGATCAGGCGCTCCGTCTCCCGGACGATGCGCTGATTCGGCGTCGTTCCCCGGTTGCGAAACCGGCGCCAGGAGGCCAGCAGCTTGCCGCGCCGGAACCATCCCCAGAGCGCGGCGAGCGCAAGCGCGATCGCGCCGGCGGCAATCGCCGCCGCAGCGGGCAGGCGGCTTTCGGCGGACGGCGCCGCCGGCTCATCGGCGGCCGCGTCGGGAACGTCCTCGGAGACGGATTCGGGAAGGACCGGCGCGATTTCAGGCTGAGGAAGCGGAAGGCTGAAGCCGGCCGTCGGCTCGAACGGAACCCATCCGTAGCCTTCGAAGTACGCCTCGGCCCAGGAGTGCGCGTCCGCGTTGCGGACCGTATAGGTTCCGGCTCCGTTCGGGTCCGGCCGGTAGCCGCCGCCCGCCGCGCGAAGCCGCTCCTCCTCCGAAGGATCGTATCCGGACGTATAGCCTTTGACCCACCGCGCCGGCAGGCCGAGCGTCCGCGCCATGACCACGAACGCGGTGGAATAGTAATCGCAGTAGCCTTCCCGAATCTCAAACAGAAACGCGTCGACGACGTCGGCGCTTTTCTTCTTGCTCACATCCGGCTCGTTCGTGTACGGGTAAGTCGAGCTTAAATACTGCTCCAGCTTTTTCAGCCGGTCGAAATCGCCGGTCGCATCCCGCGTGACCTCGCGCGCAAGCTCGCGCACCCGATCCGGCAGCGATTCCGGCAGCTGCAAATAAGGCGCAAGATCGATGGAGGTTTTGCCGTCTGCGGGAATGGCCGACATCGCGCTCAGCTTCGCCTCGTCGAACACCGGAACCTCGGATACGACGGTGTAGCTGTTCACCTGCGCCGCGCGCGGAAATTTCAGTTCCCATTCCTCCGGGTTCCAGGACAATCGGGCGTTGCCGGAAGCGTCGATGTCCTCCAGCCCTCGGGCCGGTCCGGCCGTGAACAGCACCGGAATCCGGTCCTCCCGCAGCAGCTTGACCGTCTGGGTGACCCGGCGCAGCTCGACGCCTTCGGGGTACTCCGGTTCGAGCGGCAGATCGCTCATGCCGGGGGCGGCCGAAACGGTCTGCATCCCCTTGCGGTCGGTCCAGCCTTTGCCGGTATAAAACGATTTGGTCTCGCCCCGCCAGTACGATTTCTGATTGGTGGTGACCTGCATCACCGGCGAATAGTCGAACCGGAAGCCGCCGCCGATTTCGGTATCGTTGCGGCCGTAACCGGATTTGGAGGAAAGCGCGCTCTTCGAAGCGGACGATCCGTTTAGCAAACCTCCTTCTCCGGAAAAACTCGGCACCTCTTTGTTCTGGGCCTGCAACCACAGCGTGTACGGGTCTTCCAGCAGCGCCGGGGCCCGCGGCATCGACATCCCGACCGCGACGAGCAGGCCGACGACGGCAACCGCCGGCAAAAGCAGCGGAAGCGGCCTCTCCGCCAGCGCGTTCCAGCTTTCGTAATGGCGCTCGCGCAGCGCGCGCAAATGCAGCACGAACAGCCAGCCCAGCCCCGCAAGCACCGTCCAGGCGATATTCCGCCACAGTTCGAGCGGCAGAAAGGAGTCCACGACCGACAAGGCGCCGATGGAAGTCAGGATAAAAACGATCGCCCGCGACTTGGTCGTGCCCAAGCGCGCCATAAAATGCGTGACCAAAAGCGAGCCTACGGCAAGCTCGAGAAACGGATGGAACTGCTTGCCGTGCGAAACCGTAAACGTCCGCACCGCATCCCAGCTTACCCGCGAATCGGGCCACCCGTGCCAGGTAAAATCGGTCAGCAGCACGACGGCGGCGCACGACGCGGCGATCTGGAGCGACAGCCGAAGCGCGAACGCGCGGGACCACGCAAGTTCGGTCACGGCGTAAGCCGCAAACGCGGCGTAAATAACGTCGTACGTTTCGCTCCACCAGTAATCGCCGAAGCACCGGATCAACTGCAGCGCGATCGTCAGGGCAAATATCCGGTGCAGGCGCTCGAGCACCAGCCGCCGCCAGAACACGGTTTCGGCGCGCCGGCCCGCGGCCGAAAGGCCTAAGCTCATGCCGTCCCCACCTCCAATGCGCCCGGCAAATCCTCCAGGCGCGACAGGCTGATCAGTTCCCAGCCGTTCGCCCGGAACAGGCGCTGCCACTGCTGCGCCTTTTTGGCCTCGTCCGGCCCCGGGTTCCGCTCGGCGACCAGCACTTGGCTGGGCGCCTGCCGGCTGGCGCCGAGCGCTTCCAACGCCCGCGCGAGCGGCTCGTCCTTCCGGGGACTGACGACGACGATATGCGTTCCCGTCCCGAAGCGGTTCAACGTTTCGAAGACGGTATCGCCGAGCGAGCCTCCGTCTTCCGCTTCCAGGTCGATCAGCTGCTCGAGAATGTCCTGGCGGTTGACGGGATGGCGCTCGACGCCGTACCAGCGGCTGGTCGCGCCGGCGATGACGAAGCCGACCGGCATCCCTTTGCGCAAGGCGAAGTCCAGCAGCGAGGCCGCGGCGGATATCGCCAGTTCGAACCCTTCGGCGGTCCGGTAGGAAGAAGCCTGGGCATCGAGCACGATCACGAATCTCGGCAGCGCCTCGCGCTCGTACTCCTTCGATTTCCACTGCCCCGTTCTGGCCGTCGCGTTCCAGTGAATGCGCGACATCCGGTCGCCGTGGATATACTCCCGGACGCCGTCGATTTGCGTCGTCTCCCTCGCCCACAGGGAAGCGACCCGCTGCTGCGAAACGCCCGTCCTCGACCGCCGCATCGTCCGCCATTCCCGAATCGCGATCGTGCGCGGCGCCACTTTGATGTCCAGCCCGTTGTCGAACGAACCTTTGTGCTCGAACAAGCCGAAGATGTCCCGGGTCGAGCAGAGCGTGGGCTGATAGCGGTAGCGTCCGCGCCTGAGCGGCGCCGTTTCGTAGCGAATCGTGCCCCTCCGCTTGTAGTCCGGAACGAACGAAAGCTCGTATTCCTGGCATTCGCCGCCGCTAGCCCGCGCCAGCCGCTCTCTTACAATTACGTACGGCAGCGGCCAGAAACCGGGAATTTCAATCTGGAGCTTGACGCGCAAGCGATTGCCGGCGGTAAACGACAAAGCGCCCGCATGGCTTTCCTCCAGTTTCCGCGTTCCCCGCACGCTGCCGATTCCGCTCCAGCGGCCCAGCAGCAGGTAGAGCGCAAGAACGTTCAGCATGACGAACAGCATGAGCGACGTTTTCCCGCCTTGGAACAGCAAAAACAGCAAGGAAGAAGTATAAAGGACGGCGCATAGCCAGCCGAACCGGGTAATCGGCAGCCGCTTCATCGTCACCGCTCCAATCCGACCGGCACGGGAAGCAGCCGCAGCACTTCCTGAAGCACGCCGGTCTCCGTCGCGCCCTGCATCCGGGCTTCCGAACGAAGATGCAGCCGGTGAGCCAGCACGAGCGGCGCCATCGCCTTGACGTCGTCCGGCAGCACGAAGGACCGGCGCTGCAGCAGCGCGTACGCCTTCGAGGCGGCGGCAAGCGCCACGCCGGCCCGGGGGCTGGCCCCCAGCAGCACGGCCGGATGGCTGCGGGTCGTGCGGATCAGCGAAAGCAAATAGTCCGCAACGCTCTGGTCGAGATGGACCTGCTCCGCGAGGCGCTGGATTTCGACGATCTCCTCAACGGTGGCGACCGCCGTCAACCGGTCGGCGGAGCGGCCGGCTCCAGGCTCCATAATAAGCCGCCGTTCGGAAGCCTCGTCGGGGTAGCCGAGCGAAAATTTCATCAAAAACCGGTCGAGCTGGGCTTCCGGCAAGCTGTACGTTCCTTCGAATTCGATCGGGTTCTGGGTGGCGAACAGCACGAACGGTTTCGGAAGCGCATACGTGACGCCGTCGACCGACACGCATCTTTCCTCCATCGCTTCCAGCAGCGCGGACTGCGTTTTCGTGGTCGCGCGGTTAATTTCATCGGCGAGCAGCATATTCGCCATAATCGGGCCAGGACGGAAGACGAACTGTTCCTCCTTGGGGTGATAGATCGATACGCCCGTGATGTCCGTCGGAAGCAGATCGGGATTGCATTGAATCCGGTGAAACACGCCGCCGATCGATTGCGAGATCGCCTTGACGAGCTGCGTCTTGCCGGTGCCCGGAACGTCTTCGATGAGCACGTGGCCGCCCGCCACGATCGCGGTCAGCATCCACGCGATTTCGTCCGTTTTGCCGTATATGCAAGATTCCACATTTCGCCGAATCCGATCCAAAATTTGCATCGCGGTCTGTTGCTCCATGCCCCGTCTCCTCCTATGGAATCCCATAAATAAAGTCTACCAATTTATTATACCGGAATATGGTGACAATCGTAAATTTTGATAAGTAACGAACCCTAAACCTTTCGGCGGGGACCGGATTCGTCGGCCTGATCCGTCCCCGACGGGCGCAAGCCCCTTCCCGCGGCCGGAGGTTCGACAGGTTAGGGCTTCGACGCAGTCATAACCACCGGCTTAGCCGGTGGCTTCCATAAGCCCTATAAGGGCATGGTGCAAGCAAGCGCCTCTAAGGCGCACTGAAGATCTGCCAACCGCGTGTTGCCTCAGGCTGCCCCTGAAAAGGGGCTTTTTACTTGCCCTTTTTCACCGTCTCACCCGTAAACGGGTCGATTAGCTCCTTCATCGTAAGTTGTTCATAATTCTTGTCCTCCACCAGTTGGTTTCGGATATACTCCTCGATGACTTTCCTGTTTCTCCCCACGGTATCTACGTAATACCCTCTACACCAGAATTGGCGATTACCGTAACGATATTTCATATTTGCAAACTTATCGAAGATCATCAGCGAGCTTTTTCCCTTCAGATATCCCATAAACTCCGACACACTAAGCTTCGGAGGAATACTCACCAGCATGTGAATATGATCGGGGCAAGCTTCTGCTTGAACGATTTCCACCCCTTTTCGCTCGCACAGTTCTCGAATGATCTTACCGATTTCTCTTTTTAATTTCCCATCAATCACTTGTCTGCGATATTTCGGCGCAAATACAATATGGTATTTGCAGTTCCATTTCGTGTGTGCTAGACTGCTCTTGTCCATCCCTTGTCCTCCTTGATGTTCTGGTAGCGGTTGGCAGACCGGCTCCCATCTTATCATGGAGTTCAAGGGATGACTACTCATAGCTATAAGCTTTCCTGAACCCCCAGTCGAACTGGGGGTTTTCATATACAAAAAAACCGAACCGCTTGTACGGTTCGGCCAGAACATAAGGATTTTCGCCCCGGTTCGGTTCTCCGGCTACCCTTTGGGCTTGACGATCAGGGCGGCCAGGAACGAGAAAATGATCGCCGCCGATATGCCCGCGCTCGTCACCTCGAAAATGCCGGTGATGACCCCGATCCACCCGTCGCGCTTAAGTTCCGTAAGCGCGCCGTGCACGAGCGAGTTGCCGAAGCTGGTAATCGGCACGGTCGCTCCCGCTCCCGCAAACTCGATCAGCGGTTCGTACCAGCCGATCCCGTCGACGATCGCTCCGGCCACAACAAGAATCGCCATCGTGTGGGCGGGCGTCAGTTTGGCGATATCAAACAAAAGCTGGCCGATCACGCATATGCCCCCGCCGACCAGAAAAGCCCACAAATACTGCATGCTGGCATCGTCTCCTCCTTTATGCGCATCGCTGGCGCAACGCGAATGGATTGAGCAGTTTTGGAATCGCTTGGTTGATCAGGCTTCGATCGAAACGGCATGCGCGATGCACGGAATCGATTCGCCCTGCTGGAAAGACAGCGGACTGAGAAGCGCTCCGGTCGCCACGACGAGGATGCGCTTGATCTCGCCTTTGCCGAGCCTTTTGAGCAAATGCCCGTACGTGACCACCGCCGAACAAGCGGCCCCGCTGCCTCCGGCCTGAACCTTTTGCTTCGCGACGTCGTAAACCATAAGCCCGCAATCGGCGAACAAGGTTTGCTCCATCGGCACCCCGTTCTCTTTGAGCATCTCCGCCGCCAGCGGATGGCCGACACCCGCCAGATCGCCCGTCACGATCAGATCGTAATAGCCCGGCTCCCTTCCGGTATCCTGCAGATGCCCCTGAATCGTATCGACGGCGGCAGGCGCCATGGCGGCTCCCATGTTGAACGGATCCTTGATGCCCAAATCGACGATTCGGCCAACGGTAGCCGAGGTGACCTTCGGACCCGCGCCGGACTTCGCCACGACGGCGGCTCCTGCGCCCGTAATCGTGTATTGCGCGGTCGGCGGCTTCTGGGAGCCGTATTCCGTCGGATAGCGGAATTGCTTTTCCGCGGTGGAATTGTGGCTGCTCGTCCCGGCCAAAACCCGGTCCCCCGCCCCCGAGGAGGCGATAAGCGAAGCGAGCGCCAGCGCCTCCATCGAGGTCGAGCAAGCGCCGAACACGCCAATGTAGGGCGTTCCGAGCGAACGCGCCGCAAACGAGCTGCTGATGATTTGATTCAGCAAATCGCCGCCGACAAAAAACTGGATGTCTTCTTTTTTGAGCTTGGCCTTGTGAATCGCGATATCGGCCGCCTGCTCCATCAGCAGCCGTTCCGCCTTTTCCCAGCTCGGCTGCTGCATCTGAAGGTCGGGATGAACGAGATCGAAATCGGCGGCAAGCGGGCCTTCCCCTTCATCCGGTCCGACGACCGTGCCTGTTGCGACAATGACGGGCGGATTCGGGAACACCCACGTTCGTTGACCGTGCAGCATCGGCCTTATCCCCCCGTTCCGATCAGCCAATGAACAATCCCTACGATAAAGGCGGCCACGACGCCGAACACGATGACCGATCCGGCGAGCTTGAACATGTTTGCGCCGACGCCAAGCACAAGCCCCTCGCTGCGGTGCTCGATCGCGGCCGAACACATCGAGTTGGCAAAGCCCGTAACCGGCACCGCCGTTCCCGCTCCCGCCCATTGCGCAATCTTGTCATACACGCCGAGGCAGGTAAGCACGACGGAAATGAGGATAAGCACGGCGACCGTCGGATTGGCCGCCTGACGGGAATCCATGCCGAAAGCGGCCATAAAAAAATACTGGATCGCCTGTCCGAACGCGCTTATCGTTCCCCCGACCAGAAACGCCTTGAGGCAGTTCGCCCATACGGGACGGGCGGGCTCGCGCTTTTTGGCAAACGCCTGATATTCCTTCGCCGTCATGGACAGCGGTTTGTACTTTGCGCCGCCTTGGGCAGCTTGCTTAACGGCCATCTTCAGTCTCCTTTCTGACCAGCGGAATGATCAGATTTAGGTTTTACCTATGCAGCAACATTTATGTTTGCGGGCATGATGTTTCCTTTCCGCAGCGGCGAACGCGGAACAAGCAAAAGGCTGCCGCGGCGAAATTCGCCGCGGCAGCCTTTTGCTCATCGCCTGATCGGTCAGGCTTCTTGATATGTTGTCATTCTCCCGTTTCCTTGATCGATTTATAGCCGTACAAAATGACCAAGAGCGATGCGATTGCCGCACCCGTTACGACGATCATGCCCGCCGCTGCCATCGCTGTCACCTCCCGCCGGATCGTCCATGACGATTGCTTTCGGTTATAATTAACCGTAACGGAAACCCGGCGCCGGGGCAATCGAACATTTTTTGAACGCCTATGACAATTTGATGAACCGCTTGCCCCGGCCGGGCTATACGCCTGATTATTCCCGGAAGGTGAAGCCATGAATTGGACCGAACTGAAAAGCATCGTCCGCAACAGCGGCAATATCGTCTTTTTCGGAGGGGCGGGCACGTCGACGGAAAGCGGAATTCCCGACTTTCGCTCCGCGGGCGGCCTGTACCGTACCGGCAATGCAGAAGGACCTTCCCCGGAAGAAATCTTGAGCCGGCGCTATTTCGAAACGCACACGAAAGAATTTTACGACTTTTACCGAACGCACATGATTTATCCGGACGCCAAGCCCAATTCCGCCCATTACGCGCTTGCCCGGCTGGAAGCACGAGGGCAGCTTAAAGCGGTGATCACCCAGAACATCGACGGCCTGCACCAGCTTGCCGGAAGCCGGAACGTACTCGAGCTGCACGGTTCCGTTCACCGCAATTTCTGTATGAAATGCCGCGCGTTTTACCCGTTGGAATATATCCTCCGCACGGCCGGACAGGTGCCGCTGTGCGAATGCGGCGGAATCGTCAAGCCGGATGTCGTGCTTTACCAGGAAAATCTGGATTCGGACCTGCTGGATGAAGCGGTTGCGTACATCCGCCAAGCGGACGTTCTCATCGTCGCCGGAACCTCTTTGACGGTGCAGCCGGCCGCGGGCTTGATCCGTTTTTACCAGGGAGAAAAGCTGATCCTGATCAACAAAAGCCCGACTCCGCTGGACAGGCTGGCGCGTTATACGATCTCGGACAGCGTCGGCAGCGTGCTCCGGCAATTGGCGGAGGAATGACCGCGCGGCATCCTTCGCCTTGGCATATTGCCGCGGCCAGAACCGCGAACGGGAGAGAGGGCCTCATTTCGGCCGTACAGGCACGCATGGGCGACTACCCACATACAATGGTAATGCTTCTTTGCGTGATATCGACTGACAACCGGAGGTGGCCTATCCGTGCCCGGATTGTTTACGGCAATCGCCCTGTTTCTGAAGCAACTGTCCCTGCTCGTCTCTTACGTCAAGAACAACGCATTCCCCCAGCCTCTCACCGACGAAGAAGAAGCGCTGCACTTGCGCCGGATGGCGGAAGGCAATCCCCATTCCCGGAATTTGCTCATCGAGCACAATCTTCGGCTCGTGGCGCACATCGTCAAAAAGTTCGACAACACCGGCGAGGATCTGGAGGACCTCATCTCGATCGGCACCATCGGTTTGATCAAGGCGATCGAGTCCTATTCGCCGAACAAAGGCACCAAACTGGCTACGTTCGCAGCCCGCTGTATCGAAAACGAAATCCTTATGCATTTGAGGTCGCTGAAGAAAACCCGCAAGGACGTGTCGCTGCACGATCCGATCGGGACCGACAAGGAAGGAAACGAAATTACGCTGCAGGATATTCTGGGAACCGAGCCCGATGAAGTGGTTGAAAAAGTACAGCTTAAAATAGAAAAAAGCAAAATCTATCGCAATCTCGACATTTTGGACGAGCGCGAGCAGGAAGTGATCCGCGGCCGGTTCGGCCTGGACGGCGGCGGCGACGAGCGGACCCAGCGGGAAATCGCCCGCGAGCTCGGCATCAGCCGCTCGTACGTCTCCCGCATCGAGAAGCGGGCGCTGATGAAGCTTTACCACGAGTTTTACAAGACGAAGCGGTGAAAAAACTACGACTGACCAATTAACGTACAATAATTCCTAAAGTTTCACTTGGCCGGCTTACGAAGCTGGAAAGAACATTACCTCCGAAAAAACGGAAACCCTATATTGTATGTTAATTGGTCAGTTATCAAAAAAGACAGCCTTACAGGATGTTGACTGTCCCTAAGATGTCGATAATTTCCGTTCAATTCCTTCAACCCATTGCGGAATCCGTTCCGCTCGATAGGTTATCGTATTGTGGTTAACCTCCAAAACAATTTCGCCTTCCGAACGACTGTTATCAATAACAATCAGATGGTCGATCAAGTGTAGATAAGAAAGTAAATTTTGAATGGATGTTGCATGTCGCCTGACGATATCTTCGGAGGGAATGTGATGCCCGCCATTCTTTACGCGAGCTGCAACCCTCTCGATATTTAGGCGGTAATCTCCGAGACCAACATAAAACATCGTAACTTTAAATCCGTTTGTTTTGGCATTGCCGCCAGCTAATGTTGTTTCCACAGAAAAATCGCGTCTTATGCGAATGCAATCCCTGGCGAGCCTAACGGCTTCTTTTCCTGCTGATATTTTTCGGCAATCAGATTACGGATGGTGCTTTTTCCACTGCCGTTGTTCCCGGCAAATACATACATAGTCGCAGACGGTTCATGCATGAGAGAGATCCTGTTCGGATACGGGGATTACCTCACCGTTACTGTACTTTTTTACGATTTGATCTTTGTTCGTTTTATATACGATGTAGGTTCCGTTTGCTTTCGCATCCAGCATCGCACGATCGCCTGTGAGTTTAATGAGCTTCTGAAGATCTTTTAGTTGATTCATGGATCTCACCGTCCCAACCAACGGGCATCGGCCCTTGGAATTTCCCTACCGTTGATTATAACACAAAAATGCCTTTGGATTTCACTACCGGTCACCCCGCTTTTCCCACTCTATTTAAATCTCACCGCACAAACTTCCCCGACAACACCAGCGAGAATCTGAAGAACTTCATCTTGATCATCAACATCGGCCTGGATGGAGGCGGAGACGAGCGGACCCAGCGGGAAATCGCCCGCGAGCTCGGCATCAGCCGCTCGGCACTCATATGTCTTTCCGCTGGAAATAGAGCAGTCCCCCCGCCAGAAAGACGATAAAACTGCCCAGCACCGTCACCGTCAGGCTCTCCAGCGGCAGGCCCAAAGCGCCGAACGTTTCGCCGTCGCGGGGCACCATCGCCAGCAGCGGCTGCGCCCAGGGATAATAGGGGCCGACATCGGCGGAATTGACGATCAGGATGTTCGGGAGCGTAAAGACGACGTTGACGGCGAGCGGCGCGGCGAAGGAGGACCAAGCCAGCGAGACGCCAAGCTGCAAGGCGGCAAGCGGCAAGCTGGCGATCCAGCCGCCCGCGGCGCTTTGGAGCAGCATGTCCCACGGCAGCGGGCCTTCGAATCCCCTGACGTAGAAAACCGCTGCGGCCAAAGCCCCGAACAACACCTGCACAGCCGCCAGGTGCAGCGCAATCAGCGCATATTTCGCCGCATACAGCTGCGGACGGGTCACCGGCATCGAGAGCAGCAGCTTCCATCCGCCCCCGGCATGCTCGTACCGGCATACGACCGAAGCCAGAATACCCGTTAAGATGGGCAATAGCAGCATCGCATGCAGAAAGGACATGCCGGACAAGACGACCGCGAACGCTACGCGCAGCGGCGCGCCGGCCGGAGGATTGGACAGAAGTCCGACAACGGCGGCAAGCAGAGGGCTTGCGGGCAGCAGCCAGCGGAAACGGGATTTGGCCAGCTTCAGACGTTCCGCCGACAACAGACGCAGAAAGCTTCTCATCGTCAGTCCACATCCCTTCGTTCAAAATGAACCGCGCCGACGAGGAGAATGAGCGCCCCCAGCAGCACGCCTCCGCCTACGGCCAGCCGAAGTCCGGAAGGCGGGCCTGCGGCGAGCAACGGCCAGGCAAGCGGCACGAATTCCGGCAATTGGCCGGCAAACAGCGAACAGACGGCGGCGAGAAGGCCGATCGCGACCGGAGCCGCCTGATTGCGAACGGTCAACGACATCCAGAGCAACAAGGCCAGAAACGGCAAGGAGGCCAAAAACGGCAGAAAGCTGATTTTCAAAATCTTTACTGCAGGAAAGTCCCAGCCGAACCCCAGCGCAACGCCGAGCGCCGCCGTCCCCCATGCGAGCAGCGCGCAGGATACGCCGAGCAGGATGACCGACAGCAAAAATTTGGCCGCAAAAACCGCCGTCCGCGGCACGGGCAGCGCCAGCAGCTGCTTCCACGAGTTCGTCTGATGCTCCACGTTGGCAATCAGGGAGCTGATCAGCGTAACGCCGGCGAGAACGGTAACCGGAACAAGCAAGGCGATGTTTTCAATCAGCCCGCCCCACAAGTCGTCCGCATACTTCTTGGTCAAATAATCGTAGCGGATGCCGAAGTTCAGCGCCTGCAGCGCCACAATCCCGAAAGGTCCGGATACGGCGAGCAGCCACAATCCCTTTCTGCGGATTTTCAGCAGATCTGAGGACAGCACCCGGCCCATCATGCGCCGCCTCCTTCCCCGACGATCTGCAGAAACAGCTCCTCCAGCGACTTGCGCTTTTCCTCTACGCGGTAGACCGCATGGTTTTGTTCCACCAGCGCCTTGACGATACGGGCTACGCTTTGGTCGTCCGTACGTTCCAGCGCGATCCGCCCGTTTTCAAGCTTCCCCCGGAACCCCATGCGAAGCAAGGCGAGCAGCGCCTCCTCCGGCTCGGATACGGCCACGGAGATCGAGCCTTCCGACTGGCGGCGCAGGCTTTCGATCGTATCCTGAAACACCATCCGCCCTTGGCGGATAATGCCGACCGTGCTCGCCATTTGCTCCACCTCGCTGAGCAGATGGCTCGAGACCAGCACCGTTATGCCGTGCTGCTTCGGCATGGCCTTGATCAGCTCGCGGATTTCGAGGATGCCCGAAGGATCGAGCCCGTTGGTCGGCTCGTCCAGAATCAGCATCTCCGGCTCCCCGAGCAGGGCGGCGGCGATGCCGAGGCGCTGCTTCATGCCCAGCGAAAAGCCTTTGACCGGGCGCTTCGCGTCCTTCGTCAGGCCGACCGTTTCCAGCACCTGCGCGATCCGGGTTTTGGGCACGTCCAAGATTCTCCGGATCGCCTCCAGGTTTTCCACGGCGGTCAGGTGCCCGTAGTAGGACGGATACTCGACGAGCGAGCCGATCTTGCGCAAAATGTGCAGCTTTTCCCGCTTGAGCGATTTGCCGAAAATTTCGACGCTTCCCCGGGTCGGCTTGATCAGACCGAGCAGCATGCGGATCGTCGTCGTCTTGCCCGCGCCGTTCGGACCGAGAAAGCCGTAAATTTCGCCCCTGGCGATGTTCAGATTGACATGGTCGACCGCCAGGCGGCCCCGGTACGATTTGCATAAATCTTTCGTTTGGATGATCCATTCGCTCATGTTTCTCTCACCCCGGAAGCCATCATAGCCCCCGAAGGTTAAAACGAAGAACGCCCCGAGTTTAAATTTCGTTTAAAAATGCTCCCTAAAAATGTTCCCGGTTCGGCCAAATCGCGATCCGGGTTCCGCCTTCGTCCGAATCGGTCCGACGCTCCAGCTTCATCTCGCGCAGCAAATGGTCGACGATCGCCAGGCCGATGCCGCCGCCCTTGGCGTCCGATTTCGCCTGCATGCCGGGGCCGCGGTCCGAAATGACGAGCGCCTGGATTCCCGTGTCCAGCACCTGCGCGCGAATGCCGACATAGCCGCCGGAGCGGGCGTGGCGGACCACGTTCTGGAACAGGTTGTCCAGCACGCGGAGAAAGGCGTTCCGGTCCGCCTTCCAAACCAGCGAAACCCCATCCAGTTCGATCTCCGCCTCGATGCCTTCTTTTTCCCACAAGGGGTACCAGGTTGCGGCGCTTTGCCGGACGAGGCGCACGATATCGCACGTTTCGATCCGCAGCGGGTATTTGCCGCTTGTCATCAGCGTGTAGGCAAACAGGTTGTCGATTAAAGCGCCCAGCGTCTCCGTTTTCGCTTCGAGCTGCTTGACGGACTCGGCGCCCTGCGCGCTGAGCCGCTCCCGGCCCAGCAAATGCACATGGCTGCGGATCACGGTCAGCGGGGTCCGCAAATCGTGCGACAGGCTGGAGATGAGCTGTTTGCGAAGCTTCTCCTCTTCCCGCTCCCGTTCTCGCCCTTTGCGAAGCCGGTCCGCCATCACGCCGAACGCATGCTCCAGTCGGCCGATTTCGTCCGGTCTTGAAATGGCGACCGGAGCCGGAAGTCCGTCTTCGTCCGTTCGGGCCATCGCGGCCTCAAGCCGGACAAGCCGCCGGCGGATGTTCCGGAAAAACAGCCACGACATGACGACGAACGCGACAAACATGAACAGCATAAGGCCGATATAAAGCGGAGCATACGATTGAACGGGCCATTCGATGTTCAGGAAGGCTCTCGGCATTTGCAGCACCATAAAGCCCGGCCCCTTCTCTTCCGGTCCGAAAAAGGCGACCACCGTGAAAGGGTCCGCGTCCACGCTCCGTTTCATGAAGCGGATCGCTTCGTCCGCCGTCCATGTTTCCGGAAGTCCTCCCCGCTCCGGCAATTGCAGCCGCGTCCGCCCTTCCCCGTCGACCCAGAACAGCGTCGCGTCGGCATAGCGCTGTTTCAGCGCGCGAAGCCGCGCGTTCACCGCCGCCGCATCCGCCCCGTCAAGCCGCCGGGCTTCCGCATGCCATTCGGTCTGTAATTCGTCGGCCGACCCGTATTTCAATTCGGCCGGACTATGAAACAGCGTGAACAAGATCGACAACGCCGAAACCACGACCGGAAGGAACAGCAGCGCCAGCAAAACGATCATCATGTAGCGGAACAGCAGCGAATCGCGAAACTTCGTGCCGTTCCCGGCTCCGCTTTTCTTCATGCTCTCACCCTGTAGCCGATGCCCCGAACCGTTTCGATCACTTCCGGGGCGTTGGGGTCGCGCTCCACTTTTTCGCGCAAATGCCGGATATGCACCATCAGGGTTTTATCCCCTTCCAAATACGGCTCTCCCCATACGGCTTCGAAAATTTGCTCTTTCGTCAAAATCTGGCCGAGATGCCGCACCATGTACGTGAAAATCTGAAACTGCTTGCCGGTCAGCACAATCTCTTCCCCGGTATCGCGGTTGACCAGCCGGTTCTCGTTTTCGTAAAAAAGGAGATGCTTGATCGCCACCGGCTCGGACGCGAACGTGCCGAAGCGGCGCAGCAGCACCCTGATTCTCGCTTCCAGCTCTTCCGGGTGGAACGGCTTGGTTAAATAGTCGTCGGCAAATTCGAGCCCTTGCAGCTTGTCGTCGATCGAGGTCCGCGCGGACAGCAGCAGAATCGGCATTTGGGGGGCGAGCTTCTTGAGGCGCCGGCCGACCGTGAAGCCGTCGAGACCGGGCAGCATAATGTCCAGAACGGCCAGGTCGCAGCCTTCGGCGAAAGCCCCCGCATCCTCTCCGCTGCGCAGCCATTTGACTTCGAAGCCCCGCTCCCGCAAATAGCGGGAAACAAGCGTACCGATCTCCGGATCGTCTTCCACATACAATAACGTCGTTGTTTTCATGCGATCATTATAACAAATAAACGGTTTCCCATGACAAAAACGGCGGCTGGAACTATAATAACGAAGGACACGTTTCTACGCATGCGGATTTTGAGGTGTTACCATTGACTTATATCGTATACGATCTGGAAATGACCGTCCGCCGAAAAAAAGGACAAGTCGCGGAAATCATCGAAATCGGCGCGGCTAAGGTCGGGCTGGTGGACGGAGCGCCGGCCATTATCGATACCTTTCAATCGTTCGTAAGGCCTGTCGTCGTGCCTCAGCTCAGCGAGGATACGACGTCGTTCACCGGCATTACCCAGGAAGATGTGGACGGGGCGGACACGCTGTCCGGCGTGATCGCAAAGTTCGTCGAATGGATCGGCAGCGAAGAATACTTTCTGTGCGCATGGGGGCCGGACGATCAGCGGCAGCTCGTGAACGAATGCCGGATGCATCGCATCCAAACCGACTGGATCGTCAACCATAACAATTTGCAGAAAATGCTGTCCAAAACGTTCAAGCTGGAGAAACACCAGCAAATGGGGCTGAAAAATGCGCTGGAAATGCTGGAAATCCCCTTCGTAGGCTCCCATCACCGGGCGATCGACGACGCGGTGAACACCGCGCGCATTCTCGTCAAGCTGTTCGACCGCCTGCAGTTCCGCCGCAACAAGCTTTCGGACGAGGCCAAGCTGGAGACGGAAATTGTCTACAAAACCGACCATTTCGAGAACCTTCCGTTCGCGAACTTGGCCAAGCTCTTTCCCGATAAACGCATAACGCCATAAGGCCACCGTCCTTGGCGTACGGCTTGCCGCCGCAGCTTGTGCAAAACGAAGCGGCAAGCCGCTTCTTTTTTATCCGCCGGTTCCCTGCGCCCCCAAAAAAACAGGCTGCCCTTCGGCAGCCGACAATTTATACGCTCAGATATTGGAGCACCTTGTTCACGTTGCTGATCGAAATGGTACAGAATTTGGACCTTCTCTCGTCGAAGTAGGCAATCCGGAAGCGCCGGTCGACATGCTTGACTTTGGTCAGATGGATGGCATTGGTGCGGTCGACCAGCGCAAAATCCAAACCTGAAGCCTTCAACCCCTCCGCCCAATATCTGAGCGTACCGGGAGCGTAATATTTCTCGGTCAGCGTATGAAAGCTGACCATGTCTTTATACTTGGGCGCTTCGATAAACAGCACATCGTCCGCAGGCAGCTCGTAGAACCCCGACTTGGCTTCCGGGTCCTTGGATACAGAGAGAACCATCATCATCCCCCGAGACCGCTTACTTCAGCAATTCTTGCGGTACTTTCGGTTGATGGAAGTACCATAGGCAGGCCGTGGAAACGACTGCAACTGCGACAAGACCAAGCGCGGACGCGATTGCATGAAAAAACCGTTTTTGCATCATCTTCACCTCCTTCCCCTGATCAGCGTCAGGCACTGCACCAGAAACGCGGCGGCAAGCACCGGAGACATAATCAGAAAGTTGGACGAAACCGTCAATACCGACAGCACCTTCAGCAGCGGGTAATAACGGCGGGGAATGCGCGTCTGTCCGTCGATTCGCGAAGGCGCGAACGCAAGCGCAAGCAAAGCTGCCGCACCGGTCATCGCCGCTACGGCCGTCCCGTTAAAATCGGCGAAAGACATCGCCGTAAGGCCCAGCACCGATACGACGACGCACAGATCGCCGGATTTCAGATGAATGCCCCCGGACATTTGGCGGAGCAGCGCGTAGCCGGCCAGCGCCGTCGCCGCTTCCCCCGGCCTCCCGGTAAACAGCGAGACGGCCATGGTGATCAGCACGATGGACAGGCCGTTCAGAATCGCGATCAGGGAGAAGGTCAGCACGTCCACGCTCGCGGGATGATCGACGGCCGAACGTTTGATCGCCACCGCCATTCTGGAGGCAAGGAAATCAATCATTCCATTTCGACTCCTTTTTCAAGAGGTAGTAGGCGAATACGAACAGCGCCGGCAGCAGGAACATGAGATCCATATACACGGCCCGGTACTTTAACAGGATGCAGAACGCGACCGCCATGCCGACGATCAGCGAAACGACGAACGCTTTCTCCGGCTTGAAGCTCAGCTTCTTGAATTGGAAGGACAACCCGATGCCGCGCTGGTAGAGAAAGTAGGATGAAACGATCAGAAGCATGCTTGTGGCCGTCTGGATCGCGTAGATTTTGGAAGAATCGGTCTGCAGTTCGGACAGAGGATAACCGGAAAGAGCGACCAGTCCGGCTTGAACGACAATCGACACCATGTAGCCGGATACGCTGACCACAAACGACCACAGCAGCGGAACCCGGACGATTTTGCAAATAAAGGCGCTCAGCAGGACCATGTTGATCAATGGCGAATAATCCGTCAGTTCCTTTATGTCGTTCAGGGCAAAGCTTTGCAGCGCCATCGCGAGATTGACGGCGAAGGCCGGGAGCAGGTAGCTTGTGAACTTATAACGAAAAAGCGTCAAAATAATCGCGGTGGCGCCCATCGTCTCCACGATCGAAAACAGAATTTCCTTAAACGGTGCCATGATGACTGCCCCCTACGCATTTCCAAAATAATCCTCTATAAACCTATTATACTACTTCCTCAAAAATAGGATAGATTTTATCTAAAAAAATCTTTCGAAGTCATAAATTTCCGACGGGACAAACGGCCAATGCGGGCGGATCTCCCCCTGCGGAGGCAGCCCGAACATTTATGGCGAAAAAGATCGGGTTTATGATAGAATTATTCTTATCTGGAAGGAAGCCAGCGTCTCAACAAGAATGGGGGATTTGGAAATGGCCACGAAAAAAATGCGGTCGGACATGATCAAAAGAGGCTTTGACCGCGCTCCGCACCGCAGCCTGCTGCGCGCCGCGGGGGTTAAGGAAGAGGACTTCGACAAGCCGTTTATCGCGGTGTGCAATTCCTACATCGACATCATACCCGGTCACGTCCACTTGCAGGAATTCGGCAAAATCGTCAAGGAAGCGATCCGCGAGGCGGGCGGCGTGCCGTTCGAATTCAACACCATCGGGGTGGACGACGGCATCGCGATGGGACACATCGGCATGCGCTATTCCCTCGCCAGCCGCGAAATCATCGCCGACTCCATCGAAACGGTCGTCAACGCGCACTGGTTCGACGGCATGGTTTGCATTCCGAACTGCGACAAGATTACGCCCGGCATGATGATGGCCGCCCTGCGCATCAACATCCCGACGATCTTCGTCAGCGGCGGCCCGATGAAAGCCGGCCGCACGAAGGACGGACGCGCCATTTCGCTTACGTCCGTATTTGAAGGGGTCGGCGCCTACATGACCGGCAAGATCAGCGAGCAGAGCCTGACCGAGCTGGAACAGTACGGCTGCCCGACCTGCGGTTCCTGTTCCGGCATGTTCACCGCCAACTCGATGAACTGTCTGGCCGAGGCGCTTGGCCTTGCGCTGCCGGGCAACGGCACCATTCTCGCCGTCTCCCCGGAGCGCCGCGAATTCGTCCGGAAGTCCGCCAAGCAGCTGATGGAACTGATCAAGAACGATATCAAGCCGCTTGATATCGTGACGAAGGACTCCATCGACAACGCATTCGCGCTGGACATGGCCATGGGCGGCTCCACCAACACGGTGCTGCACACGCTGGCTTTGGCCCACGAAGCGGGCATCGATTATCCGATCGAGCGGATCAACGAAGTGGCGAAGCGCGTTCCTTATCTGGCTAAGCTTGCGCCCGCTTCCGACCATCATATCGAAGACCTGCACGAAGCCGGCGGCGTAAGCGCCATCCTCAACGAGCTGTTCAAGAAAGAAGGCGCCCTGAAAGGCGACGTGCTGACCGTAACCGGCAAAACGCTGCGCGAAAACGTCGAAGGCTGCGAAATCAAGAACCACGAGGTTATCCGTCCGATCGACAACCCGCACAGCCCGGAAGGCGGCTTGTCCGTCCTGTTCGGCAACCTGGCTCCGGGCGGTTCGATCATCAAGGTCGGCGCCGTGGACAAATCGGTCGGCGGCTACCACCGCGGTCCGGCGATCTGCTTCGACTCGCAGGACGAAGTGCTGAAAGGACTTGCCGAAGGCAAGGTGAAGGAAGGCCACGTCGTCGTCATCCGTTATGAAGGGCCGAAAGGCGGGCCCGGCATGCCCGAAATGCTCGCTCCGACCTCGCAGATCGTCGGCATGGGCCTCGGCACGAAAGTCGGACTCGTCACGGACGGCCGGTTCTCGGGCGCTACGCGCGGCATCGCGATCGGCCACGTTTCCCCGGAAGCGGCCGAAGGCGGACCGATCGCACTCGTCCGGGACGGCGACATCATCGAGCTGGACATGAACAACCGCACCATTACGCTCGAGGTCAGCGACGAGGAGCTCGAACGCCGGCGCAAGGAATGGAAAGGCTTCGAGCCGAAAATCAAACGCGGCTATCTCGCCCGCTATTCCGCCATGGTCACCAATGCCAGCAGCGGCGGCGTCATGAAATTCTGATGCCGCGCAGCGGACCGGCAACATATCCGCACCGAAGCAAAACAAGCAACCTCCCGAACGCCGGGGGTTGCTTGTTTTTTTGTTGAATTCGCTTTTTAAATAAGGCCGTTCGGCTTGCCCGGTCAACCTACCGGACTGTGCACGGTCTCTTCGTCGAATGCCTCCTGCTCCGCCTGCTTGGATCGTTTTTCCGGCGGCTTCGGACGGACCGTGCGGGCGGCGGGGACGCGGCCGCGCCAGCCGGCCAGCCGCTCCCGCGTCATGACGACGGTGCGGGCCGCGATTGCGCCCGAGCCTTTCTTCGCCCCGCCCGGCCGGATAACGCGCATCAGCAGCCGCAAATACCAGTTGGTAAGCGAGGCGAACCATCCGCGGGGCAATTCGAACGTCTCAAATCCGATCGTTTCGGCGCCTTTTGCAATCATCGTCACGCCGTAGATCGCCTTGACCCCGTCCCGCTGCGGCAGCCGCTCCATCTCCAGCGCGATGTCGGGAAGAATGCCCTCGACCTCGCGGATAAGCCGGATCGCGATTTGCAGCGCGGAACGGGACGTCATGCCGATTTCGTACATTTTGGCGTTGTCGAAGTGCAATTCCATGATCAGATCGCCGCGCCTAAGCTCCGATCCGTCTTGAAGCTTCAGCGCCGGACCGCTGTATTTGCGCACCCTGTAGTGCATAAAATCGTGATTGCCCAAAGGCTTAAGCCGGAACACCAAGTGAAAGAGCTTCTCCCACAGCAGCCATACCGCCACGACCGCCCGCTTGAACGGCCCGACGCGCGGACCGGCCGAAGCCGCGGCGGTCTCGCCGATGGATGCGAGCTTCTTTTTCTTCACGGCCAGCTTCGCCTCCGCTTTCTTTCGCTTTTCCGCTTTGGCCCGTTCGGTCAGCTCGATCATCTCTCCGATCCCGACAAACCTCAATCCCAGGCTGGCGCCGTCTTCCAGAATCCGCCGAACCGCCTGGATCGTATTGGCCGGAGCGGCGGGATCGGCTCCGAACGTTTCCCCGCAGTCGTGCAGCAAAAACACCTGGCCGGGACCGAGCTTCTCCCGCATCTTCCTGTACAGCTTGTCGGCGCCGACTTTTTCTTTCCAATCGCCGAACATGGACGTCCACAGCACGATTTGCAGCGAGGACCGCCGGGCAAAGTCGAAAATATTGATGATGCCCCAGGGCGGACGGTAAAACCGCGGCCTTTCGCCCGTGATGCCGTAAATGATGTCCGAAGTCCGCTCTACTTGGCGCTTGACCGTCTTCGGACGCATAATCCAGTTGCTGCGGTGAACATAATTATGAATGCCCAAATCGTGTCCTTCGTCATGAATCCGTTTGACGATGTCCGGGTATTTTTCGGCGTTGGCCCCGACAACAAAGAATGTCGCTTTCGCTCCGTGCTCCTTGAGCAAATCCAGCAATTGCGGCGTATACCTTGGATCGGGACCGTCGTCGAACGTCAATGAAATTTCGCGGTCCGTCAGGCCGCGCCGAAAAGCGCGCAATCCGAACACCCGGCTGAAGAATCCCGGCAAAAACGCGTATATCGAAAAGTAATAAAACACCCACCACAGGATTCTGTCCATGTTTCCCCACCAACTTGCCTGCTTGATATAGAGTGCGCGCAAATCTTGCCACCCTATCATTTTATCATACGTATTTAGGATTGAGCATGGCTGGGGGCATCTTTTTTGGTATCATGTAAAAGAAGCCGTCTTTTTCGGCGGTTCCATTCCAAGCAAGGGTGGGGAATTCATGCTTCATTTGTACAAGAAATATTGGCGAACCGCTTTCGACATCGGCATGATCGCGCTGACCGTTTGGCTTACGATGTACATATTCAGCTTTTTGTACAGCATTGCCGCTCCCGTCTTTTTGTCGATTCTCGTCTTCCTTTGCATCGAGCCGCTCGCCAAACGGCTTCACCGCATCGGCATCCGCAAATCGATCGCTTCGGGCATCAGCATCCTTCTCTTTACGCTGATCGTGCTGGCGCTGCTGACGGGTCTCGGCTTTATCTTTTATTCGCAGATCAATCAACTGAGCGCCAATTTGCCCCATTACCAAAAAATATTGACCGGGCAGGTTACCGCGATCGCGGACAATCTCAAGGGGCACATCGACAGGCTCCCGCCCGACATCACGGACCGAGCGGAGGAAGCGGTCAACAAGCTGACCGAATTCGGCACGAATGTGGCAACGACGTTTCTCAATAAGCTGGTTTCGTTTTTGACCTCCTTTTCCACGTTCGTGTTCAACTTTGTCATGGCGATCATCCTCGCCTATTTCCTGAGCGTCGAAATCGATTGGTGGCGCAAGCTGGCAACGGATCGTTCTCCCAGAACTTTGAAGATCGCCTTCGCTTTTTTGCGCGAAAATGTATTCAGAGGCATCGGGGCCTACTTTTCGGCGCAGGCCAAGCTGGTCAGCATCACGTTTGTCGTCATTTTCGCCGCGCTGCTGCTGCTCGGAGTCAAAAACGCGTTCGCGATCGCCCTGCTCGCCGGCGTCTTCGACGTGCTTCCTTTGCTTGGGGTCAGCACGCTGTTTATTCCCTGGATCCTGTATCTGTTTATTACGGGGGATACCGGTCTTGCCGTCTGGCTGACGATTTTGCTCGTCGTCGTCACGTTGACCCGCCAAGTGCTGGAGCCGCGCATTACGGGCAATACGGTGGGCGTATCCGCATTCACGATGCTGGCCGCCATGCTCGTCTCGCTGTCGCTGTTCGGCGTGGCGGGGTTGATTTTGGCCCCGATTCTGCTGATTCTGCTTAAGGCGCTGTACGATCAGGGCTATCTGCAAAAGTGGATCCGCCTGCCGAAAGAGGAATTTACCGTCTCGCCGCTGGCTCCGCATCAAAAGGAGGAGTAAGGAGAACGGATCGGCGTCAATGCTTCTGGAGATCGGGCCTTCGCCCTCAGGATTTCGGGCTCCGTTCCGAGTCGATCCGGCGAAGCGCCTCCATGATATCGCCGAATACCGCCGCACCCCGATTGCGCAATCCGACCCGCTCGTTTTCGAGCAGGACGGCTACCGCGTAGCGGGCTTTTCCTTTGGCCGGACCATAGCCGACAAACCAATGGTCGTTATAGGCCGAACGGGTGCCGGCAAGCTCGGCGGTGCCGGATTTGCCGGCGAGCGGCCAGACGGCATCCTTCAAGGCGTCGGCGGCGGTTCCTTTCGTTACGACGGCCTCCATCGCCCGGCGGACGAACGCGGCGGTTCGCGGCGATATCGCCCCCTGCCCGGACGCCGCCTTCTGGGGAGGCAAGCTGGCCAGCAGCCCTCCGTCCGCATAGCGGATTTCGCTGACGAGGCGGGGCGCCAGCACGGTGCCTCCGTGCAGCAGGGTGACCGCCATGTTGGCCGCCTGCAGCGGCGTGATCCGCACGTCTCTTTGCCCGATTCCCGAACCGGTTCTTACGCCCCCGTCCTTCGCTTTCTCCAGGTCGGCAAAAATAACGCCCGGCTGCTCCTCCGGCAGCAGCCGCAGCGGCTCTCCGTCGATGAACCGGCTTACGCTCCAGCCGACTTGCCTGCCGAGTCCCATCCGTTCGGCCGTCTTTTGCAGCAGCGCCGGATCAAGCCGCTCCGCCAGCGCGGCGAACACGACGTTGCAGGATTCCGCATACGCCTGCTCCAGCGTCAGCACGCCGTGTCCGTGCTCGCGCCAGCACCGCAGCCCGTAGCGGCCGTACGTTCCGCTGCAATAAAACTTCTCTTTCACGTTCGTCACGCCCGCTTCCAGCGCCGCCGCCAGCGTCACCGTCTTGAACACCGAGCCCGGCGGAACCGCCAAAAGCGCATGGTTGCGCTCATCCGTGCCGGCAACGCCGATGTGCTCCGGGTCGAACGCGGGCAGCGAGACCATCGCCAGAATATCGGCATTGTCCGCGTCCAGCACGACGACCGCGCCCTCCTTGATGCCGTGGTCGTTCAGAACGTTCGCCGCCGCCCGCTGCATCCGAAGGTCGATCGTCGTTTTGACCTGCACCGGGTAATGGGGATTGTCCGGAGCCATTACCCGAATGCCCAGCCCCTCCAACGGCCTTCTGGATGCGTCCGTCAGCTGGATCGCTTTCGTCGGCCCGATGCCCTTCAGCAGCCGGTCGAGCGAACGCTCGAGTCCCGCTCCGCCGATCAGGTCGTTTTTATTCATAAGCCCGGCCCTAAGCTGCTCGCCGTAAATTTGCCCGATCCGTTCCGGATGCTGCGACACGTAACCGATTGCCTGCAGCGTGGACAGCGCTTCCCTATCGGCGTACCGGTTGCGGTAGGGCAAAATGGCGATGCCCGACAGTTCGAGCTGCCGGATTTGCGCCGCCTGACGTTCGGTCAGGGCATAGGCGCGCTTTCCGTCGCCCTCCCGCCACACGTCGGCCGCCTTCAGATTGTCGAGCCATGCCTGAAACCGGCCGCGGTCGGTCTCCAGAATGTCGGCCAGCTTGCCGATCGCCTCGTCCGTACCGTGCGGTCCTCCTTGCGCCGGAAACGCGGCCAGCGCCCGCACCGTTTCGCCGGTCAGCAAGGCGCCGTTTCGGTCGACGAAGTGGCCGCGGCCGCTGTCGAGCACAAGGCTGTCCGACCGCTGCAGAACGGCCTTTCGCTCCAGCGAAGCGTGCGTCGTCTCCGACCGGCCGAAGCCGAGCTGCACCCAGGCCAGCCTGGCCTCGGCGACGCCAAACAGAATGGCGAGCAGAAGCAGCGCCTGAAACAACCTTAGTTGTATGGCCCTCTTCACCGCGCTTTCCTCCCGTCCCTATCTGGGTTTCTTTTCCTTTTTTCAGTATTGCCGGTTTGCCGCCCTTCAACACGCTGAAATCCCGTATTAGCGCCTGGCGCAGCGCATCGCATGCACGTGCCGGGTCATGTACCACGTTCATGTATCGTGTACATGTATCGTGTACATGCACCGCGCATATGCGTCTCACGTACGCAACACATGCACACACCCGCATACATGCACCGCACGTACGCCCTGCATGCACGCACCGCATGCACTTTCTTTGCGCCCCGGTCGGGCTTCATTTGCGCTAGCCGTGCGCGAACAAACGGCGATGCCGAAAGCTATTCCAAGGAAAGACTGAGCGAGTCCGTTTTTATGAATTTGCATTTGCGGGATGGCGGGCGAAAAAGATCGTCGCGGAGTTGACGAAGGCTTTGAATCAGGCGAGGGCCTGGTGCGAATTTGGCGAGGAGTTGAAGAGGTGGAGAGCATTTGGAGAGCATTTGGAGAGCATTTGGAGAGCATTTGGAGAGCATTTGGAGAGCATTTGGAGAGCATTTGGAGAGCATTTGGCGTGAATACAGCGAGGGCTAGGTAAGGGTTCGAGCTTGGCGAGAATTTGGCAAAGGTTTGGGAGAGATAATGAACAAGCGTGCAAGATGGCGGCTAGAGGAAACGGACAGGAAATCCGCTATATACCAGCTGAAGCGCAAAATCGTCTTACTTTTTGACACAGGATCCGTTATTTGGGTCATATAACCCCTAACGGCTCCTTCAGGGGCTGATTAACGGAACGTGTGTCCGGGATCGCCCGGATATTTGCGAATTGGACAGGATTAGCGGAACTACGGTCCGCTTAAAATTGCCTAATCGCTGCGCCGAAGGACAGGCGGTACAAATTCTGCGCAATCGTTACGTCGAAAGTCAAGCGATACAGATTCTGCGCAATTGTTGCATCGAAGGAGGGGTGATGCAGTCTCTGCGTAATCGTTTCGTCGAAAGTCAAGCGGTGCAGATTCTGCACAATCGTTACATCGAAGGTAGGTTGGTACAATCTCGCGCAATCGTTGCGCCGAAAGGCAAACGGTGCAGCTTCATCGCAATCGTTGCGAACGCACGGTCATGCCGTGGCCAAAAGCCGTCCGCCGTCAGCTTGTCGGCGGACGGATAACGACAAAAAACGGCCGGACAAGCCGAAGCTTGCCCGACCGCATCAAGGCATCCCGTTTCTTATCCCACCGTAAATTTCGAAAGCGATTCGCGCAGTTGAACCGACACGGATTCGAGACGGTTCGACAATTGCACGAGCCCTTCGCTGATGTTCAACTGCTCGTTGCTGAGCGAAGCGACCTGTTCGGATGTCGCCGACGCTTCCTGCGCGACCGCGCTTACGTTGGTCATCGCCAGAGACAGCGTCGATTGCGCTTCTTCCAGGCGGCTGACCGACTCCGTTGCCGAATCGAGCCGCTGCGCGAACATGTTCATATGCTCCTGCACGTTATGGAAAATTTCCGTCGCTTCCCGAACCGATTCGATCTGCTGTTTAAACAGAGGATAGGCTTCGGACAGCACCGCTACGGTTTCGTCGATCTCTTTCTGGATCGACTCGACCACTTCGCCGACGACGCCGATCGACTGCCTGGATTGGTCCGCGAGCTTGCGAATCTCGTCGGCAACGACCATGAAGCCTTTGCCCGCCGCTCCCGCGCGCGCGGCTTCAATCGTCGCGTTAAGCGAAAGAATGTTGGTTTGCTTCGTCAAATTGTTCAAGACGTCGAGAATTTTGCGGATGGAGCGGGTGCTGTCCTTCAGCTTGTCCACTTTCTCCACCATCGAGCGGGTCATCTCTTCGGTCTGTCCCGTCTTCTCGATCAATCCGGCCATATATTCGGTCCCTCTGCGGCCGGCTTCCTCCACTTCGGCCGCGGAACGGCCCATCTCCGCGTTGGACGCGATGACCGATTGCACCTGATTGCCGATTTCGTTCGTCTTCTCGCTTCCGCGCTCCGATTCCACCGCCAGGTTGGTTGCGCCCTTGGCGATTTCTTCGGTGGCGATGGCGATTTCCTTGGCCGCGTCGGCCGTCTTGCGGGAAGCGTCGGACAGCGACGAAGCCGTCGACAGCACCTCGGCAGCCGATTCGGTCGTTTTCATGACCAGGTTCGTAATATTTTCCATCATGCGGTTAAAGCTGTCCGCCACTTGGCCGATTTCATCCTTCGAGCGGAAGTTGGCGCGGACCGTCAGATTGCCGCGTTCCCCTTGGTTCATGAGCATCCGCAACTGGCCGAGCGGCTTGCCGACCGACCATACGATATACAGGCCGATGGCGGCCGCGATCAAGGCCGACAGCACGCCCATAATCCAGGTCAATTGGCCGATCGCCTTGGCGTCCTTCGTCAACTCCGAGATCGGAATATTCCCGATGATCTTCCATCCGTTGGACGCAATGGCCGCGCCGACGGACAGGTATTCCCGGCCTTGGTCTTCGAACTTCGTCGAAGACTGGTCCTCTGGAACCGAATGCGCGTAAGGCTTGCCGAGCTCCTCCGGATTTTCGGAGTACACGACGGTTCCGTCCGGGGCGACGATGTAGGTCGAGCTGTTTTTGCCGAAGTTGACCGTACTCAGCATGTTCTCCAGCGCGGATACGCCGATTTCGATGACCAGCACGTAAGGTTCGTTGCTGTTGACGCTCATCATGGCGCGTCCGACCGCGATCGTGCCGCTGTCCAGCTGCCCCGAAATGCCTTTCGCCATCGTCGGAACCCAAACGACTCTGCCGGAAGCCTCCACCATTTGGCTGACAAATGCCGGCATATTCTCCTTGACGTTCGGCAGCGCGCCGCTCGAAACCGTGCCGATCACGTCCATGTCCGGATTCGACGGAATCAAGTAAATGCCCGTGAGCATCGAGTCCGACAGCATGACCGAGGACAGCTTGTTGGTCAGGCTGCGCTGGCTGTCGAACTTTTCGTAGTCGTCTTTCGAGCTGACGGCATTGGACAGCAACGTCGTAAATTCCTGATCGGACAGGAATTCCATCGTCTTGCGCTCGTAGTTGCTCAGGAGCAGGTCGACCCGGCCGGCGGTCTGAATCGACGTTTCAATGCTGGAACGGGATACCTTGCTCTCGATCACGTTGCGCGACTTCGAATAGGAAAACACGCCGAGCGACACGACGCATACGAGAATGCCGCAAAAAATAATCAGAAACAGCTTCATGCCGACCGAATGAATCGGCGAACTGATCTTCACGTTTTTCAAGCTGCTTCCCAGACGCCGCGCATAATTGCCTGCGGCTCCTTTGCCCTTTTTCCAATCAACCTCATTCATACGATCACGCCACGTCTTCTTCATCTGCTGTAACACCCTCCGGCTATTAGTGACGAAAAAAATCGAAAAACTTGTCGGTACCTCCTAGTACCTTCGTATTAAGCCCTTCAACTGCCCCCTTTTGGCAATGAATTACATTACTAGAGCTTTTTCGACAAGCACCGATTAGAATCCTTTAATAAATTCGATTTTTTTCTTTTTTGTATAAATAACCAAACTTGATTGGAAGATGTTACAAAATTATCGCGGCCGCAACCTAACGTGTAAATGGACGAACAATCCGGCAAAACCGGGCCCGCATGCGGCATTCGGAAGGGATGAACGGCAGCGTGCCGCCCATCCCGAACGCCGGTCCGCAAGCCGCCGCAGCCGCCAATGAACGCCAAGGTTACCGGTACGTTCGTCTTTCGGGATTACGGACGGCACTCCTTTTACCCGATTTTCTTGCGCATAATGTCCCAAGGTTCCACCGGACAATCGGTCCGGAGCCGGATCGTCTGCAGCGGATGGCGCGCGACATCGAGCCTATTGCCCTGCTCGTCGCTGATCTCGCCGACCCGTTGGGTAAAGCTGCGCCCGCCGGGGCCGAAAAACTCCACTTCCATCCCCGGCTTGAACGGGCTGCGCTGCTGCACGGTCGCCACGCCGGTGGAAGGATTGTAATCGAGCACGACGGCCGCAAAATCGTAAGGCGCGGGCTTTTCCTCCGGCTCGTAGATGTGCTCGTTCGCCCCCGGCGTGCCGTAGAAGAAACCGGTGCTGAGCGGCCGGTTCGCCGCCTTGCCGATGTCGGCGATCCAGTCGGGGGATATCGTATACCCTTCCGGATCGGCCATATAGGCGTCGATCGCCTGGCGGTACGCATTGACTACGGAAGCTACGTAATGGATGCTTTTCATCCGGCCTTCGATTTTGAAGCTGTCCACGCCCGCGTCGATCAGATCGGGCAAATGACGGATCATGCACAAATCCTTGCTTCCCATCGTGAACAGATGCTCTCCCGGCTCCGCAACCGGCTTCCCGTCCGAGCGCAAATCGTATTTCCAGCGGCACGACTGGCAGCAGCCTCCCCGGTTGGAGTCGCGGTCCGTAAAATGGTTGGACAGGACGCAACGTCCGGAGACCGACGAGCACATCGCCCCGTGAATGAACACTTCCACCTCGATGTCGACGCGGGATTTGATTTCCCGGATTTCCTCCATTGTCGTTTCCCGGGCGAGCACGACGCGCGGCAGGCCCTCCTCTTTCCAATACCGCACCGCCTGCCAGTTCATCGTCGACTGCTGCGTGCTGAGATGGACCTCCAGTCCCGGAGTCGTCTTGAGCGCGATTTCGACGATGGCGGGGTCCGCGGCGATGATGGCCGAAATGCCCGCATCCTCAAGCTGTTTTAAATAGTCGCCGACTCCCGGCAAATCTTCCTGGTGAGCGAAAATATTCGTCGCGACAAACACTTTGGCGCCGTACCGGGAAGCGAATTCGACGCCTTCGCGCATCTCTTCGATGCTGAAATTGTCGGCATTGGACCTTAACCCGTACTTCCGGCCTCCGATATAGACGGCGTCCGCTCCGTAGCGCACGGCAAATTTCAGTTTCTCCAGGCTGCCGGCGGGCGCCAGCAGCTCCGGCTTGTCAAGCCGGTAGCGCCTTCCCTTGCCGGGGGCCGGGGCCGCATCCGCCGACAGAACCGCGCTGTTCATCTTCATTCCTCCTTGACTCGAAAAATGATGGGTTTACGTTCGGTCAATAAACCTGTTCCTTATACAAAAATCCGAAGCTAAGCTCCCGGTCGGACGGCTGCAGCGCATGGATTTCGTCCAGCGCCCGCTCGTCAAGCTCGTATCCGTCCGGATCGGCAAACCAGCGGTCGATCGCGCTCCGGTACGCGCGGAGCACCGTCTCGTTGTATTCCTCCGACTTAAGCAGCGGCTCGACGAACAGGCTGTCGACGCCGGCCGCGAGCAGCTCCGGCAGCGCCTCCAGCAGGCAGATGTCGTCCGCGCTCATCACGTGCGTGCCGTTGGCGTCTTCATAAACGGGCAGCCTTTCATCGGGGCGCTCCGCTTCGACCAGATAAAGCCCGCGGTCCTCGCCCAAATCGACCAGCCGGGCGGCTTTGCCGAGGTGATCCATATAGCTTTGCAACAGATTGCGGTAGGAGTGGTAAATATTGGTCGCGCCGTGGACTTGAACTTGCACTTCAAGCTGCGTCTGACGCTTGAACCCGATGATTTCCTCTTCGTTCAGCTCCCGGGCCAGAACGGCCCTCACCGCGCCTTTGCGCCCCCAATAGGCGGCTGCGGCGGAGTTGGTGCCGGTCATCTCGGCGTTCCAATGCAATGGAATCCCGGGCGCAACCTCCCGGACGTTCAGCAGCAGAGCGGGATCGCCGAACACGATCGCGTCCGCCCCCGCGTTTGCGACCAGCCGGATATAATCCGGCAAGGCGGCCAGCTCCTCGTTGCGAAACAGCTTGTTCATCGACACATACGCTTTCGCGCCAATCTCATGGGCGCGCTTGATCGCTTCTTCGATTTGACTTTCGGGAATATCGCCCGGCAATCGCATGCCGAAGCGCGCTTCCCCGATCAGCACAGCGCTCGCGCCGGCCCGAACGTAACGCTCCATCTGGCTGACGGAGCCGGCGGACACGAGCAATTCTGCAGTCGACCTTTCGATGGCCGTTCACCTCCGTGAATGATGACGACCCGACGCCGAAAGCTTCGCCTCCCGCAAGGAGGGTCCGCAATCGCCTGCGCCGGGCCCGTTAAGGATGACTGACTTGCAAAGTGCGCCGTCAGTTTTTCTCGTTTTGTTCGCTCAGTTCTTTGTTTTTCTGATGCTGCTTGTACGTCGCGGCAAACAGATGCCGGTTCGAGCCGTCTTTCTTGGTCACGTAGTAGAAGTAGTCCGTATCCGCCGGATACAGCGCCGCTTCGATCGACTTGAGGCTCGGCGAAGCGATCGGTCCCGGCGGCAGGCCGGGGTTCCGGTACGTGTTGTAAGGACTGTCGACCTTCAAATCGTTTTCGGTCAGCTTCTCTTTCGGCTTGTCGAGCAAATACTGGATCGTCGCGTCGATTTGCAGCGGCATCTTTTTATTCAACCGGTTCTCGATGACGCTGGCGACGATCGGCCGTTCCTCGTCCAGCACGACCTCGCGTTCGACAAGAGAGGCGATCGTGAGCAGCTCGTGAACCGTCATGCCGCGTTCCTCAAGCGTCGTCTGCCAATCCTCGGGAAGCTGGCCCAGCTTCTTGTCGAGCTCCGACAGCATGCGGTTGATGATATCGGTCTCCGTGCTGCCTTTCGGAAGCTCGTACGTATCCGGAAAAAGATAGCCTTCCAGCGGATAGCGCAAATCGGCGTCGTTCGGAATGAGCTTGGTCCAGACGGATCCCGTAAATTGCGACGGATTTTTCAGGGCGGCAAGGAACTTTTCCTTGTCGGCGATGCCTTCCGACGCGAGCCGATCGGCCATCTGCACGACCGTAAAGCCTTCGGGAATCGTAAAGCGGACCGTCTCGGCGGCAACCGTGTCCCCCGCGTTCAGCTTCGCGACGATTTCCTCCCGCGTGATGCCGGGCGTCATTTCGTATTCTCCGGCCTGAAAGCGCGAGCCTTCGTTTTTCAGCTTAAGCCAGTAGCTGAACAGAAAAGCGTTGCGGATCAGCCCGTTCTCCTCCAGCACTTCGGCGACCTTGTCCGCCCGGCTGCCCTTCTCGATCGTAAACCGGACCGGCCGATCCGAGGCAGCCGCCGGACGCAGGCCGTTCCATACGTAAAAAAGCACCGAACCCGCGGCGACCAGCACGATGCCAAGCGCGATAAAAAACGACCACAGCACCGGACGGGGCTTGCGCCGCCGGTAACCGGCCGGCCGATCCGGGTCCTGCGGCCCGGCCTTCGCAGCCTTCGCCTTCGACTTCGGCCTCGACCGCCGGCCCGCTGCGGCTTCGCCGGACGGCATTTCCGGCGAAGGCCCGGCGTCCGCAAGCCCGTCCTCGGGCCTGTCGTCTGCGGCAGGCTCCGCCGGCTCGCCGGTCCGATTCCCGTTTCCGGGCGCGGTTTCGTCCTCCTCCGGATTCAGCCGGTCGCCTGGAAACAGCGATTTCCATCCGGTTGCCTGATCGTCGTTGTCTTTGGCCATTTCCATCCCTCCTGCCGGACACATTCAAGGAAAACGGCTGCGCCTTGCAAGCGGGCGTTTCCGTTTTAGCGTTTTTCGCGTTTTGCGCAAAAACGATCAGGATAAGGGGAGAAGCCATATGGCCGATTTGTTGACCGTTCCCGATCGTCATGCAAAAGAGCGGTCGCCCGCTCCTTGTAATTGCCTTCTTTTTGCCATCTTCAGCCGCCCGGCTCCGGCCGTCCGCATCCGTTGCGGCGGCCGATTCTACGGGCGCTCGTCTCCGCCGAACTGCAAATCGTCGTAAGCCTCGGCGACGGTTTCCCATTCGTCGTCGTCCTCTACGGTCTCAAGCTCCGGATTCCCGTCCGGTCCGGCCGTCACCCGGAACACCTCGACCGTTCCTTCCTTGCGCATCTCGTCGGACTGGAGAACCGCATAAGCGCGGCCGCCGACCGTCAATTCCGCGACAATCCGATAGACGCCGCCCTCGCCGTCCAGCTCGATCGCGTCGCCGAAGACGCTGCGAAGCGAAGGATGCCCTCCGTTCGGTTCGCTCATGCCGATCCCTCCTTCGCCAACCGCTTTCTCAAAGCTTCCCGTCCTCGTCGCCGAATTCCGCCGTCAGCGTATTGAAGGTCTCCTCGACCATATCCCACTCTTCCTGATCCTCGATGGGATGCAGCTTAATCTCGCCGCCGTCTTCTTCCTCGTAACGGAAAGCGTACACTTCCTGCTCTTCCGCTTCGTCGTCCGCGGGCACCAGCAAAATGTATTTGCGGTCGGTGCCGTCGTCCGGCTCAAAGCGCATGATGACCTCAAACGCCTCATCATTGCCTTCGTCATCCGGAATGTAGATGATCTCCGCCTCTTCTTCCCTGTTTGTTTCCTTGGCCATTTTTCGATTCCTCATTTCTTCCGGGAGTCCAAATAACTTTGCAGCAAAATGGCCGCAGCCATCTTGTCGATCACTTTTTTGCGTTTGCCGCGGCTGACGTCCGCCTCCAGAAGCGCTCTCTCGGCCGCAACCGTCGAGAGCCGCTCATCCCAAACATGGACAGGCAACGATAACGTTTGCCTTAGCTGCTCGGCAAATTCCAGGCAAATTTCGCCTCGGGGGCCGATCGTTCCGTTCATGTTTTTCGGCAGTCCGACGACGATTTCCTCGACCTCGTTCTCTCGCACCAAGTCTGCGATTCTCTTGATGTGCCCGTCGGGAGTTTTCCGATCGATGACTTCCAATCCCTGCGCCGTCCAGCCAAACGCGTCGCTCAGCGCCACTCCGATCCTTCTGTCTCCGTAATCCAGACCCAGTATTCGCATCTTACCGGTTGTGCTGAAGATAAAAGCGCACGAGCTCGTCAAGCAGCTCGTCTCGCTCCTTCTTGCGTATCAGGCTGCGCGCGTTGTTGTGACGAGGGATGTAGGCCGGGTCTCCGGACAGCAGGTATCCGACAATCTGGTTGATCGGATGATATTCCTTTTCCACCAATGCGTTATACACGGCCAGCAGAATGTCCCGCGAAGACAGTTCTTCGGGCTCCTGCACGACGTTGAACTTGACCGTCTGGTCCAGGTGGTTTTTGTCCGACGAGTTCATCTTGAGCACCTCGCTAAAATACACATATAACCCATCATATCATATTCTCGAACGTACAGGAAATGAAGAGGCCTTGGAGCGTCAAGGCCTCTTGCGGCCGCTTCAGCCGTTCAATTGGGCGAGCACCAGCCGCTCCGCTGCGCCCAGCGCTTCGGCGAGCTTGGACGGGTCTTTGCCGCCCGCCTGCGCAAGTTCCGGCTTGCCGCCGCCGCCTCCGCCGCAGATGGCCGCAAGCTCTTTGATCAGCTTGCCCGCGTGCAGACCTTTGGCGGTCAAATCCGGCGTAACGGCGACGACAAGCTGCACCTTGTCGTCAATAACGGCGCCGAGCGCCAGCACGGCGGAGCCGAGCTTTGCCTTCAGCTCGTCGGCGATGCCGCGCAGCGCGTCCATGCCGCCGGCGTTCACCTGCGCGGCAAGCAGCTTCACGCCGCCGACTTCGGCCGCCTTCGATACAAGCTGGGCTGCCTCCAGCCGGCCCAGCTTGCTCTGCAGCGACTCGTTGTCGCGCTGCAGCTGGCGGATGTCTCCCTGCAGCGCCTCGATCCGCTTCGGCACGTCGGCCACGTTCGTCTTGAGCAGCGCAGCCGCCTCCCGCAAAATGCCCAATTGCTCGTCCAAATAACGGTACGCATGGCGGCCGGTGACCGCCTCGATCCGGCGGACGCCGGAGCCGATGCCGCTCTCGCTGACGAGCTTGAACAGGCCGATTTGCGCCGTGTTGCGCACATGGCAGCCGCCGCAGAGCTCGAGGCTGTAGTCGCCGACGCGCACGACGCGCACGATGTCGCCGTACTTCTCGCCGAACAGCGCCATCGCCCCCATCGCCTTCGCTTCGGCAAGCGGCTTGTAGCTAATGTCGACCTCGGTGCCGAGCCAGATTTGCTCGTTGACCCGACGCTCCACTTCCGCCAGCTCCTCCGGCGTCACGGCGCCGAAGTGCGAGAAGTCGAAGCGCAGCCGCTCCGGCTCGACGAGCGAGCCCGCCTGGTTCACGTGCGTGCCGAGCACTTCCTTCAGCGCCTTGTGCAGCAGGTGCGTCGCCGTATGGTTGCGCACGATGTCGCTGCGTTCCTCGCTGTTTACGCTTGCCGTCACCAGGTCCCCGACCTTCAGCGTTCCGGAGGCGACCGTCGCGAGGTGCACATGCTGGCCGTGCGGCGCCTTGTACAGGCCGGTTACGTCCGCCGCGACGCCGTCGCCCTTCAGCGTGCCCTTGTCGCTGACCTGGCCGCCGCTTTCCGCGTAGAACGGCGTCCGGTCAAGCAGCACCGCGACCTGGTCGCCCGCCGACGCCGATTCGACGAGGCTGTCGCCCGACACGATCGCGATGACGCGCGCGTTCTCCGTCAGCAGGTCGTAGCCGACAAATTCGCTTTTCTCCGTAAAGTCCGCCAGCGGTCCGCCCTGAACCTTCATGCTGTCCGTCTCCTGGCGGGCCGAGCGGGCGCGCTCGCGCTGCTCTTCCATCGCCGCGTCGAAACCTTCGCGGTCGACCGTCATCCCTTGCTCCGCGGCGTAGTCCTCCGTCAAGTCGAGCGGGAAGCCGTACGTATCGTACAGCTTGAAGGCGTCCGGCCCGGAGATGACCGATTTGCCCTCGCTTTTGGCTTTGCCGCACAGACCGGCCAAAATCGCCAGCCCCTCGCTCAGCGTCTCGTGGAACCGCTCCTCCTCGGTGCGGATCACTTTTTCGATGAACTCGCGCTTTTCGACGATTTCGGTGTAATACGAACCCATGATGTCGCCGACCGTCGGCGTCAGCTCCCACAGGAACGGACGGTCGACGCCGAGCACTTTGCCGTAGCGGACGGCGCGGCGCAGCAGGCGGCGGATGACGTAGCCGCGGCCCTCGTTGGAAGGCAGCACCCCGTCGCCGACGGCGAACACGACCGTGCGGATATGGTCGGCGATCACCTTGAGCGCCACGTCGGTTTCCGCGCTTTGCTTGTAGGCGACGCCGGAGATGCGGGACACATGCGCGATAATCGGCTGGAACAGGTCGGTGTCGAAGTTGGAGTCGACGTCCTGTACGATCGAAGCGAAGCGCTCCAGTCCCGCTCCGGTATCGATATTCTTGTTCGGAAGCGGCGTGTAGCTGCCGTCCTTGTTATGGTTGTACTGCGAGAAGACGAGGTTCCACACTTCGAGGAAGCGTTCGTTCTCGCCGCCCGGCCGGCATTCGGGATCGGACAGATCGCCGTACTTGTCGCCGCGGTCGTAAAAAATTTCGGTGCAGGGACCGCACGGGCCTTCGCCGATATCCCAGAAATTGTCTTCCAGCTTGACGATGCGCTCGGCCGGAATGCCGATCTTCTCGTTCCAGTAGCGGTACGCTTCCTCATCGTCCGGGTGAACCGTGACCGACAGCCGGTCGGGATCGAAGCCGATCCACTCGGGGCTTGTCAGAAACTCCCACGCCCACGTAATCGCTTCTTCCTTGAAGTAATCGCCGATCGAGAAGTTGCCGAGCATTTCGAAAAACGTGTGGTGGCGGCGCGTTTTGCCGACGTTTTCGATATCGTTGGTGCGGATGCACTTTTGCGAGTTGGCGATGCGCGGATTGTCCGGCTTCACCCTGCCGTCGAAATAAGGCTTGAGCGGCGCCATTCCCGCGTTGATCCACAGCAGCGACGGATCGTTGTGCGGCACAAGCGACGCGCTCGGTTCGACGTGGTGTCCTTTGGAAGCAAAAAATTTCAGCCATTTTTCGCGGATTTCCGCGGCCTTCATCGGTTTCATCGATTTGTTGTCCTCCTTCGCCAAATAAAAAAGCCCCTGAACAGTCAGGGACGAACGAATTCGCGGTACCACCCTGGTTATCGCGCGCAAATGCGCGCAATCGCCTCGATGCGGGCGCTAACGGGCCCTCCCGTCGATTGCAAGTCGAACTCCGGAACCGGCTTCCCCCGTTCTTCGCAATAAAGATTCTTCCAGCTACGGTTCGTTCTTCGCGGAAGGCGCTTTCCACGTCCCGAATGAAAAGGACGCAAAAACGAACGGTAGAATCTTCTCTCTGGCTTGCGGGCTTCGGCGTACTCTTGTCCCGTCATGGCTTTGGTCAATATACACAGTTGTATTGATTATAGTCAACGCGCTCCGGCGATGTCAAACGGTTTTTCGCCGAATGTAGTAGCCGAACAGGTGCTGCGCCACCACTTTGGCGGCGGCGTAAAACGGCACCGCCAAAATCATGCCGACGACGCCGGCAAGCTCGCCTCCGATCAGCAGCACGAAAATGATCGTCAACGGATGAATATGCATCGACCTGCCGACCACCTGCGGGCTGATCACGTTGCTTTCCAGCGTTTGGCAGAGCGTGTTGACGACGATTACGAGCAGCACCATTTTCCACGAAATCGTTGAAGCCATAATGAGCGCGGGCAGCGCGCCCAGAAACGGCCCGAGATAGGGAATGATATCGAACAGCGCGACGAACGCGGCCAGCAGCAGCGGATACGGCATCCCGATCAGCAGATAGCCGACGTACGCGGTCAGTCCGATGCACACGGAAACGAGCAATTGGCCGCGAATGTAGCTGCCGAGCGCCTGGTCGATTTCCTTCAGCATCCGCACCGTCGGCTTGCGCTTGGCTCGGGGCACATACTTCAGCACGGCGCGCTCCAGCACATCCATATCCTTCAAAATGTAAAACGCGAGAAACGGAACGATCATCGCCAGAAAAAAAACGTTCACGACCGCTCCGATATTGTTCAGAAATTCCGTCACTCGTTCGGCGATCTGCTTCTCCACCCCCGCGATCGCGCGATTGATGCCGTTGCGCACGGTTTCGGGGAACAAATCGTTGTTGTTGAAATGGTTCATCAGGCTTTGGGCGCGCATCGTCATTTCCGGAACGTGCTCGTTCAGCTCGCGCACCTGGCCGATGAACATCGGGGTCACGTTCACGAAGATGACGGCGCTCGATCCGATGAAGACCGCGTAAATAAGCAGCACCGCCGCCGTTCGCGGCACCTTCCGCTCGTGCAGCATTTCCACCACGGGATTCAGCACGTACGCGATGATCATGGCGATCAGGAACGGAGCCGATACCGCCTTCAGGAACCCGTAAACCGACAGCAGCATCGGGCGGACGAGACGGAGAAGGAACAAGGCGGTCAGGATGAGAATCGTATAAACCAGAACGGTAAAAAGGCGGCTTTGCGCAAACCGGTTCATGCCCGCACCCCCGATTCGTTCGGCTTTTCCGCCGGGTCTCCTTCCAGTATATGTACTTGTCCCTCCCGTTAAACCGCCAAATCCAAAACGGCTTCAAAGCCGCTTCGCCAACGAAAAATCCCGGCCGCTCGAAGAACGAGCGCCGGGATTTGCGCGCATCAAACACAACACCCTTTGCGAATGCAATGCAAGGGCTTGTCCGATCGGCGAACGGACGCAAGGAAGAAGCCAAAGCCTCCCGAACGTCGTAAAAATTACATGCCGTTCGCGTGAACTTGCGGGGGAATCGGCTCTTCGAAGAAGAGGTCGTCGAGCGAGCTCAGCGTTCCGTCCTCTTCCACCTGGTACACCGACATTTTATCGCCGTTGACCGTCAGCTCGATAAAGCAGCTCCAGCAATAAAATTGATGGGAACCGATCTTGCCGATATCCTTGGAATTGCAATTGGGGCATCTCATCATCGTTTTCACCTGTCACTTTCCGCGTAGGGTTCTCTCGTCAGCACCCGCTCGCAGGAAGCGGGCACGAGGATGGCGTTCTCGCCCAAGGAGACGCCCTCGGACCCCTCCGGCAAAATCAGCCGGCGCCGTCCCTCGAACACATCCGCGAGAAAACCGTCCGTTAATTCATAACCTATTATCTGTGTACCCTCCGGGCTGCGGAAATAAACGTCCGCGACCCGGCCCAGCTCCCGTCCTTCCACCGTGTACACCGGAAGCTCCTTCAGCTTCACGATGCCGGTTTGAAACGTGCGCAGCAGGCGATGCCTCGGAATCTTGCGCAGGACGGCGCGGGCGGAAACGACGAGCGCGTCGTCGCCGCAAGCCGCGACATCCGCCCAATCGACGGCGTATACCGCCTTTCGGAACCAAATGCGCTTATCCAGAATGATGCAGGAAAGGCGCCAGAACTCGTCGAATCCGATGTCCTGGACTCTTCCGGCCTGCCTGCCGTTCGCCAGAAGAACCGGTAAGCCGATCAGATGTTGCACGTTTTGCAAGGTACGGCACCTCTTTTTGCGAGGCGCTTGTTATTTTTTACGCAAACGCGCCGCAATGGTTGCAGTAATTTTTGCGGTTTTTTCCGCTTCTTCCATAGTATTGCCCAATCCGAAGCTGAAACGGACCGCCGATTTGCAAAAATGATCCGATAGTCCCATCGCCAAAAGCACGTGCGAAGGCTTCAGGGAGCCCGAGGTGCAGGCCGATCCGCCTGAGGCGGCGACGCCCTCCAAATCGAGATTCATCAGCATCGTCTCGCTTGAGATGCCGGGGAAGCTGACGTTGAGGATGTTGGGCAGCCTGCCCGCAGGGTCGGGATCGCCGTTGACGCGGAAAGCGTCCGGTCCCAGTTCCCTTGAGAGCGCCTCGATCAGCCGCGAACGGATCGACTCGGCATGAATCCGGCGCTGCTCGCGGTTTGCATCGGCAAGCCGGGCGGCCGCCGCGAAGGCCGCGATGCCCGCGACGTTTTCCGTCCCGGCGCGGCGGTTCCGTTCCTGGGAACCGCCGCGCAGCATCGATTGAAACGGGGTTCCCTTCCGTATATATAGAGCGCCGACGCCCTGGGGGCCGCCGATTTTGTGCGCGGATAGACTCATCAGGTCGACCGGCAGCGAAGACAGATCGAGCGGTTCATAGCCGAACGCCTGAACGGCGTCGGTATGCATAACCGCTCCATGCTGCCGGGCAAGCCGTCCGATCTCTTCGATCGGCTGCTTGGTGCCGGTCTCGTTATTCGCAGTCATGATGCTTACGACGGCCGTTTGAGGACCGATCGCCGCTTCTGCGGCTTCCAGCGAAACGCGCCCCCGTCCGTCAACCGGCAGCAGCGTCACCTGGAAGCCCTCTTCCTCCAGTTTGCGGCAGCTGTTCAGCACCGCGTGATGCTCGATCGCCGTCGTCACGATGCCCGTTCGCGACGGGTCCCGCCGGCGCTGCGCATGCGCGGCGCCGTATAGCGCCGCATTGTCGCTTTCCGTGCCGCCGCCGGTAAAGACAAGCTCCGCCGGATGGCAGCCCAGAATCCGGGCCAGCTCGTCCCGCGCGGCGGTTACCCTTCCGCGCGCCTCCCGCCCGAAGCGGTGAAGGCTCGAAGGATTGGCCGGACCGAGAGCGGCCGCTTCCGCGTACGCCCGGATCGCTTCGGGCAGCATCGGCGCCGTGGCCGCGTAATCGAAATAAATCGGAGGCATGCCCGTCACCTTCTAAATATAGAACATGTAGTTGTCTTGGGACCCTTCGTCCTTGAAGTTGACCAGATCGGCGAGCGTCGTGGAGTCGAGGACGTTCGCGATGCTGTCGCGAATGCGCAGCCACAGGTCCCGTTTGGCCGGATCGTCTTCTTCCGTAAAGTCGACCGGACTGATCGGCCCTTCGAGAATCCGGATGACGTCGCCGGCCGTCATCGCTTCCGGTTCCCTGGACAAAATATAGCCGCCGTATGCGCCGCGGATGCTTTTAACCAATCCCGCGTTGCGCAGCGGAGCGATCAATTGCTCCAGATAATGCTCGGAAAGCCCGTTTTTCTCCGCGATGCTTTTGAGCGAAATCGGGCCTTCGCCATATTTTGCCGCCAATTCCATCATAATGGTCAAGCCGTATCGGCCTTTGGTGGAAATCTTCATTTAGCACCTCTTTTTCATTGCGGTTCGTCGTTTTCCATAGGGCGATTTGCAAAAATCGCCACAAAAATAGGGGAAGTATCCCCATATCATATCTATGTTAACACAACATCAACCTTTTTGGGCAAAAAAAACGCAACATATTCCTGTCATTTTCATGAAAAGTTGCCTTCCCGCGTGTGTGCCGCCCGAGGATGTGCTAAAATGGGGACAATCCGTGCGCAACGAATTCCGTTGATCGCCCGGATGCAATCCGCAAGGAGTGATTTTCATGACTGACTTTCGATCCGCCGACCCCGCTTCCGTACGCGTCGTTGTCGGCATGTCCGGCGGAGTCGATTCCTCGGTGACCGCCCTTTTGCTCAAGCGGCAAGGCTACGACGTCATCGGCGTTTTTATGAAAAACTGGGACGATGCCGACGAGAACGGCGTTTGCACGGCGGACCTCGACGCGGAGGACGTCCGGCGCGTTTGCGACCAGATCGGCATCCCCTATTATACCGTGAATTTCGAAGAAGAGTACCGCGAAAAGGTGTTCTCCTACTTCCTGGACGAGTACCGGCGCGGCAGGACGCCGAATCCCGACGTCATGTGCAACCGGGAAATCAAATTCGGCGAGTTTCTCCAGAAGGCGCTGGACCTCGGCGCGGACGTCATCGCCACGGGCCACTACGCCCGCGTCGAACGGACGGACGACGGCACCTACCGCCTGCTGCGCGGCGTGGACGGCAACAAGGATCAGTCGTATTTTCTGCACGCCTTGAACCAATCGCAGCTGTCCCGCGCGATGTTCCCGATCGGGCATCTGCCGAAGCCCGAAGTGCGCAAAATCGCCGAAGAGGCCGGATTGTACACGGCCAAGAAAAAGGACAGCACCGGCATCTGCTTTATCGGCGAACGCAACTTCAAGGCCTTTCTGAGCCAGTATCTCCCCGCCCAGCCCGGCGAGATGATCGACCTGGATACCGGCAAGGTCAAGGGACGGCACGACGGCCTGATGTATTATACGCTCGGCCAGCGGCAAGGTCTCGGCATCGGCGGGTCCGGAAGCGGCGAGCCGTGGTTTGTGGCCGACAAGGATCTGGAACGCAACGTCCTGTACGTCGTCCAAGGCGATGCGCATCCCGCCCTCTACTCGACCGCCCTGACCGCGGAGGACGTCAGCTGGATCGCCCCGCAGCCGCCCGCTTCCCCTTTCCGCTGCACGGCGAAGTTCCGGTACCGCCAGGCCGATCAGGGCGTTACCGTCACGCCGCGGGAGGACGGGCTTTGGCACGTTGAATTCGATTCGCCGCAAAAAGCCGTCACGCCGGGCCAAGCCGTCGTGTTCTACGACGGCGACGTCTGCCTCGGCGGCGGCACGATCCGGCAGGTGCACAAAGCGGCGGCAAGCGCCGCCGTCTGAAGGCAAACGACAAACGGTCCTCACTTGGACAACAAGGCAGGACGCGCAAACCGAAATCGCCGCTGCGGGCTTAAGCAAGCCCGGCAGCGGCGATTCGCCTTTTCCGGTCCGTCAAAAGGAAAAACCCCCGTTGCCGGGGGTTCGTTTATTAGCGCTCTTTCGTGATATGAAAATAAGCCGCTTACGCGAACTTACAGTTTCACCACGTTGGATGCTTGCGGTCCGCGGTTACCTTCCGTAATTTCGAATTCAACCGCTTGACCTTCTTCCAAGGTTTTGAAACCGTCACCTTGGATTGCAGAGAAGTGAACGAACACGTCGTTACCTTCTTCAACCGAGATGAAGCCGTAACCCTTCTCTGCGTTAAACCACTTAACTGTTCCTCTCAAATGAAAAACCTCCTAGAAATCTCGCCGTAGATCGGCGAATAAAACCATTATAACCTATTTGGAAACAAGAAGCAATATGTAATGGCTTCCGAATCTTTCCTGCGGAAACGTTGATTTCTTTGCCCATCTCTTCTATGATCAAATAAAACGACGTTCGCGCAAGGACGGCCGGACCGTTTCCATACGTGACCGCGCGAGGCTAGACGGGAGACCGAAACCATGTTTGCCAAACATATCATTTACAAACACGACAACTACAACATGCTGACGGTGGAAGTCCAGGGCAAGACGCTCGTCGTCCGTCACCTTTCCGATCAGTGGGGCGAAGAATGCCGCCGGTTCGTCAGCCGCCCGGAGCTGATAAACTGGGCCGAGCGGTATTTTTCGGCAAACGATTTTCCCGGCGGCGAAGAAGAGCGGCGGCAGACGCTTGAAAAGCTCCGCTCCGTCTAACCCATTTTGCCCACAGGAGGCCGCAAACTGAAAATGAAAGACAATCCTATCCTTATTTATGCCATAGCCGCCTTCTGCCTTGGAGCCGTCGTCGTCTGGCAGCGGGACTCGATCCCCCGGCGGCTGCGCAAACCGCTCGCCCTCGTCTCGTCGCTGATGATTTTGTTTGCGTTCGCGTTAATCGTGTACAGCTTTTTTTCCGCAGGCGCCTGACGGCGGCGCGACGGGCAAGCTTTCGCCCCCGGCGCTGCCGGGGGCGAGCGCATGATAATTGAGACTGACGGGACATACTACCGACGGTAACCATTTCCACTCGCATGGAGGTCCGCCGTGAAATCGTATGTCCTGTTGTCCGCCGCCTCCTTGGCGGCGTTGTCGTTATGGTTCCATGCGGCCGCGGAGCCGTTCGCCGCGCTTTCCGGCCGCGCGGCAGCGGCGATCCCGGAAACCGCCGATTCCAGAGCGGTTTCCGAGGCTTTCCGCGAGCCTATCAAGACGAGGAGGTTGTCACTTGCCATGAATCATCTGCCGAAACGAAGCGAAACCAAGCCCGAATACCGTTGGAAGCTGGAAGACCTGTTCGCCGACCAGGCCGCCTGGGATGCGGAATACGCCGAAGTCCGGAAGAAGCTCGGCGACATCGCCGCTTATCAGGGCAAGCTGAAGGACGCCGCCTCCATCGCCGCCGCTTTTGCGCTTGAAGACGAGCTGTCCCTTGCGACGGAACGCCTTTACGTGTATGCGAACATGCGCCACCACGAGGATATGGCGGACAGCCGCTACCAGGCTTTGTCCGACAAGGCGAAGAAGCTCAGCGTGGAAGTGAACGAAGCCCTGTCGTTCATCACGCCCGAAATTTTGTCCCTGTCCGAGGACCAGCTCAAAAGCTTTATCGAAGACCCTTCCCTGAAGGCTACATACAAGCGGACGCTCCGGGAAATGCTGCGGCAAAAGCCGCACGTGCTGTCGAAAAACGAAGAAGCGCTGCTCGCGCAGGTCGGCAACATCTCCCAGGCCCCGAGCACGATTTTCGGCATGATGAACAACGCGGACATGAAGTTTCCGAAAATCAAAAACGAACAGGGCGAGGAAGTCGAGCTGACGCACGGCCGGTACATTCAATTTTTGGAAAGCCGCAACCGGGACGTTCGCCGCGAAGCGTTCAAAGCGATGTACGACACGTACGGCAAATGGCGGAACACGCTTGCCGCGACGCTGAACGCCAACGTGACCAAAAACCTTTTTTACGCCAAAACGCGCAAATACCCGTCCGCTCTCGAAATGTCGCTGTTCGGGGACAACATCCCGCAGAGCGTGTACGACAACCTGATCGAGACGATCCACCGGCATCTTCCGCTCATGCACCGGTACATGAAGCTGCGCAAAAAGCTGCTGAAGGTCGACGAGCTGCATATGTACGATCTGTTCGCGCCGCTGGTCGAGGAATTCGATATGGACATCTCCTACGAGCAGGCCAAGAAGACCGTATACGACAGCCTCGCGCCGCTCGGCGAGGATTATCGCCGCACGCTGCAGGAAGGCTTCGACAACGGCTGGATCGACGTCTACGAGAACGAAGGCAAGCGCAGCGGCGCGTACAGCTGGGGAGCGTACGGCACTCACCCGTATGTGCTGCTCAACCATAAGGACAACCTGAACAGCATGTTCACGCTTGCGCATGAGATGGGCCACGCCCTGCATTCCTATTACTCGGACAAAAACAACGAGTACAGGGACGCGCAGTACACGATTTTCCTGGCCGAAGTCGCCTCCACCCTGAACGAGGCGCTGCTCATGAACTATTTGCTCGAGCGGTCCAAGGACCCGAAGGAAAAGATGTATCTGCTCACCTACTACGCGGACCAGTTCCGGACGACGGTGTTCAGGCAGACGATGTTCGCGGAGTTCGAGAAGATCGTGCACGCGAAGGCGGAAAACGGCGAATCGCTGACGCCGCAGGAGCTTTGCGCCATCTACTACGACCTGAACCTCAAATATTACGGCAACGACGTCCATGTCGACAAGGACATCGAAATGGAATGGGCGCGCATCCCCCATTTCTACACGAGCTTTTACGTCTACAAGTACGCCACCGGCTTCTCCGCGGCGACCAGCTTCGCCAAGCAGATTCTGGACGAAGGCGACCCGGCGGTGGAACGTTACCTCGGCTTTTTGAAGAGCGGAGGCAGCGACTATTCGATCAACATCCTGAAAAAAGCCGGCGTCGACATGTCCACGCCGGAACCGATCGCGCAGGCCATGAGCGTCTTCGAAAGCTTGCTTGATCAAATGGAGCAGCTTGCAAACTGACAGACAAACAACGAGTCGAAAGGGGAAATCGGCACGTGGATCCGTTGGAAACGTTGCGCTATCCGATCGGAAGGTTCGAAAAGCCGTCCCAGGCGGGACCGGAGGACCTGGCAAGATGGACCCGTGAGCTTGCGTCCGTTCCGGAAGAGCTGCGCCGGGCCGTCGATGGCCTGAGCGACGAGCAGCTCGACACCAGCTATCGGCCCGGCGGGTGGACGGTCCGCCAGGTCGCCCATCATATTGCGGACGCGTTCACGCAGCAGTATACGCGTTTTAAGCTTGGACTCACGGAACGGGAGCCGAGAATCGCCACGTTCGAAGAAGAAGAATGGGCCCGCCTGGCGGATTCGGCGAAGCTGCCCGTCTCCCCTTCCCTTCTGGTCGTGGAAGGCCTTGTACAGCGGTGGGTAGTGCTGCTGCGGTCGCTGGACGACTCCGCGTTCGCCCGTATCTTCATCCATCCGGCAAACGGTCCGACGAGGCTCGACGAGCTGCTCGCCTTTGCCGCCTGGCACGGAAAGCATCATATCGCGCAGATCACGTCCCTGAGACAACGAAACGGTTGGTAAACACGAATGGGGACTGTCCCAAAGGGGGCATCCATAATCCCCAATCTTACGAACAAATGGACCTCCAGAACCCGTGTAAAAGCGGGGCTGGAGGTCCTGTTTTTGTTCCGGTTGCGCAGGACCGGCCGGGCGGAACTGCAGTTGCTATAACAGCAACTGCATAGCCCGTTTGCGCGCGTACCCCCGATTTAAGTGCCCAAACGGCAATTAAATCGGGTATCCGGCCCGCAAGACCGGCCGGGCGGGACTGCAGTTGCTATAACAGCAACTGCAGAACCCGTTCTCGCGCGAACCCCGATTTAAGTGCCCAAACGGCAATTAAATCGGGTATCCGGCCCGCAGGACCGGCCTGCGAAAAGAAGATGGCCGCAAGCCGCTGCGAAGTGCTTACGCGAAGAGCTTACGAAGTTAGGGACAGAAACGGGGCCAGCGCTTCGCGCCATGCCCGGAGCCGCTCGTCCAGCCCGCGAAATTGCGGAGTCGGAATCGGGCTGGTCGACGGCAGGCGGAGCACCGTCCGCTCCATTACCTCAGGCGCGGTCCCGAAATGGCGAAGCAGCACCGCATGCGACTGCGCCCCGTTGCAGGCCAGCACGGCGATGCCGGGGTACTGCCGGAGCAGCCCCGGAATGTCGTTCGGCACCGCATCGCGAATATCGCTGTCGAGGCTCCCCTTCCGCTCGCATGACGCGATGGAATCCCATAACGCGATCCCGTGCGCCAAGGCGAACCGCAGCCGGTCCTCGTAACGCTCGTGCGGCGCGGACTCGCCAAAAAGCGCGTAAACGATCCGCCAGAAATAGTTTCTCGAGTTGCCATAGTATTGCTGCGCCTTCAGCGACGCGACCCCAGGCATGCTGCCCAGGATCAATACGCGGGAACGCCCGTCCGCCACGGGCGGGAACGAGCTGACTCTCGCACGGTCAGGCATCGCATTCACCTGCTTTCCATGAGAGCTTTCCCTTTATTATCGGCCGCCATCCCGCCCGAGGCAAATCGCCCGCGTTTCGCCGCCACTGCTTTCGCCGTCCTCTCCTTCACCATCCCCTCCTTCGCCGCCCCCCTCTGATCGCGAGCCGGCGCCGGACCGCCTTACCCTTTTACGCTGCCCGCCGTAAGGCCTTCGATGATGTTTTTCTGAAGGAGCGCATAGAGGACCAGAACCGGGACGACGCTGAACACGATGCCGGTGCAGACAAGCGCATAGTTGGTCTGAAACGCGTCCCGAAAGCCGACCATGCCGGTCGGCAGCGTGCGCAGCGAGTCCTTGCTCAAAAAGAAATTGGCCAGCAAATACTCGTTCCAATTCCCCAGGAAATTCACGATGAACACGGTCACGAGCGCGGGCAGCGTCAGCGGCAGCAGAATCCGGACGAACAGGCCTGACGCGCTCAGCCCGTCGACGATCGCCGCCTCTTCCAGCTCGCCCGGAATCGAGCGCATGAACGCCGCGATCAGCAGCACGCTGATCGGCAGCGCGCCGGCCGTATAGGGCAGAAACAGCGACCAGTGCGTATTCAGAATGCCCAGGTTGCGCACGAGCAAATATTGGGCGATAAACAGGACGTTGCCCGGAATCAGCATGCCGATCAGCACGAACTGGTAAATCCAGCGGCTGGCCGATTCGAATTTCATGCGCGTAAGCGCGAAAGCGGTAGCCGCGGCCAGCAGCACGCCCGCAACGGCGGACGACAGCGACAGGTAAAGGCTGTTCCAGAAATACACGTTGATTTTCGCCTTGACCCAAGCCTCTTTGTAGTTTTCGAACGCCCATATCTTCGGTAGCCCGAACGGCCTCGTCGCAATCTCGACGTTATTCGCTTTGAACGAGGACAACAGCACGAACAGAAACGGAACGAGGATGACCGCGACGTACGCCAACAGGACGACATGGGGAATGGTTTTTTTGATCGCCGCCGGCATCAGTATTCCAACCTTTCTTGTCTTCTGGCGAACAGAATCTGGTAAGCCGCGGTCAAAACGAGCGCAAACACGAAAATGATGATCGCCAGCGCCGTGCCGTAGCCGTATTCCCCGTATTTGATCGCCTTGTTGACCATGTAAGAAGCCATCACTTCCGTCGCCCCCGCCGGCCCCCCGCCCGTCATGACCAGCACGATGTCCACGACCCGCAGCGCGCCCGCGATGGAAAGCATAATGACGACGTTGACGACCGGCTTGATCAGCGGCACCGTCAAATGCCATGCCCGCTGCGCGCCGCTTGCGCCGTCGATCCTGGCCGCCTCGTCGATCTCTTTCGGGATGGCCAGAATCGCCGCCAAAATCAGCACGATATAAAAGCCCATCCACTGCCAGGCGTTGGTGATCAGAATCGAAAGCATCGCCCATTTCGACTCCGCCAGCCAGTAAATCGGTCCCGCGCCGAACAGCTTGAGCAGGTTGTTGAGCAGCCCCACGTCGGGATCGTAAATATAGCCCCACAAAATGCCGATGACCGAGGTGGACAGAATGGACGGCATGAACACGGTCGTTTTGTAGAAGCCCTGAAGGCGTTTGACGCTGCTGATCACCAAGGAAAAGACGACGATGAGCGGCACCTGGACGCAGCAGGAGAAAAGCAAAATATAGACGTTGTTCAACATGGAGGAGCGGAATTCGGGATCGCGGAAGGCGGTGGCGAAGTTATCCAATCCGATGAAGTTTGGCTTGTTCAGGCCATCCCAATCCGTAAACCCGTAATAAACGGACATGATCATCGGATAGATAAAAAACAGAAAATAAAGCGCGATCGTCGGAAGGATAAAGGCCACATAAACATAAGGATTGCGAAGCGCGTTTTTCATTGAGGATTCCCCCGCCGTCGTTTAAAGTCTGACGCGGAAGGAGCCGCCCGGACCGCGGGCGGCTCCTCTCTTGCTCCGGGCTTATTTCGCCGCGGCCGCGTTTTCTTCGTCCTGCACCTTCTGAATGGCGTCGGCCACCTGCTGCGGCGTCGCTTTGCCGGCAATGAGCTTTTGCAGCTGGGTTTCGGTCTCGGTATACACCTTCGATTGGACGACCGAATCGAAGTGCGGGAATGTCACGCCCGCGCCGTTCAGCACGTCCAGCACCTGCTTGACGATCGGATCGCTCACTTGCGCGATGGATTCTTCCGACAGCTTCATCGAAGGCAGCACGCCGTCCTCCAGCAGGCCGCGAAGCTGCATTTCGTCGCTGTACATGTTTTTGATGAACGCTTTGACGGCCTTCAGCTCGTTCTCGTTCATATCGGAGGAGAAGCCGTAGCCTTCGCCGTAGTTGGCGTTGACCGACGTTTGGTCGCCTTTGCCGTTCGGCAGCGGCGGCAGCGGAACGAACGCGACTTTGCCCGCGACGGCCGCGCCGACGGCGTCGTTCTTGAACGCCGAGGAGCGCCACGAGCCGTCGAACATCATCCCCGCCTTGCCGGCGACAAAATCGTTCAGCATATCGCCGTATTCCTTGCCGAGCTCGCCTTTGGTGAAGTAGCCTTTATCCACCCATTCTTTATACAGCGTGTACGCGGCCACGACGTCCGGCGAATTCCACTTGCTCGCGCCTGTCGTAAAGCCCGTGATCGTCTCCGGTCCGGCCAGGCGGCCGATAAACGTATTGATCGTCATGTTCGGCACCCATGCGCCCTTGGAGCCGACGGCGAACGGCGTAATCCCGTTTTCCTTCAGCGTGTCGGCGGCCTTGATCAGATCGTCCCAGGTCGTCGGCGGATTCAGGCCGTATTTTCCGAAAATTTCCGTATTGTAAAAAATGCCTTCGGTGTTGCCCCCGATCGGAAGCCCGTATACTTTGCCGTCGACCGAGAACGGATCGAGCACGTTGAGGAATTTGTCCTTGAGGCCAAGCTCCTCGAGAATCGGCGTCAGATCGAGCAGCCGTCCGGCTTTGGCGTATTTCTGCGTGTCGCCCGCGCCGCCGAAGATGGACATGATTTTCGGAGGATTGCCCGCGGCCATCTCGGCCGGCAGCTTCGTGAACCGGTTGACGCTGTCTTCCACGCCGTCCAGCTCGAATTTCAGGCCGGGCACTTCTTCCTCCGTTTTCTTGACGACGTCGTCGAGTATCGCTTTCCTGAATTTCTGCGGCTCGCCGATCTGGATATGGCGAAGCGACATCGTGAAGTTCTCCACCTTGGCCGGCGAGGGGGACTCGCTCGGGGAAGCCGGCGGGCTTTCGCTGGCGGGAGAGCTGCCGGAAGCGGCCGGCTCGTTGCCTCCTCCGCCGCATCCGGCCAATAACGCGGCTAACGCGACCGCTGCGGCCAGGACGGAAGTCAGTTTCTTTTTCACGCTGGGGACCCTCCTAAAGGATAAAATGGGTTTTCTTGCTACATCTTTATTGTAAAAGCTAACGCCGCCAAAGAAAGTGCGTCATTCCCACAAAACAGGGATACAATCGTCTTGCAAGAGCCGTCATGTTGAAATGAATCCGCAAATGGGCTATCATTCCACATAAAGCCAGCGTTGGCGCCGGCTTCGAAGCGCCCTCGCCAGTTGCGCGCGGAAGGCGCGGCCGTCATGCCGCGGAAAAAGCGGAAACCAACCGGGAAAGGCGGAAACAAGCTGAAAATCGGACTGATTCGCCACTATCGGGTGCTGAAGGCGTTGCCCCGGCGCGCGCTCGTTACGGGAGAGGAGCTTCGGCGCTGGTTCGAAGAATACGACGAAGCGGATATTGAGCCGGGGAACGCCGCGCTGGACGATTCGTCCTGGGCCCGATGCTTTTCCAGCGATATGCCCAGAGCGGCGAAAACGGCCGGACACCTCTATCGGGGCGAAATCCGCTACCTTCCCGAATTGAGGGAAATTCCGGCACCCGCGTTCCGCAGCGGGCTGAAGCTGCCCGTTCCGCTATGGTTTGCGCTGCTCCGGACGGCCGGATGGCACAACCGCAAGTCGCGCGGGGATATTCGGGAAGCCAAGCGGCGCGTCGAGCGTATCGTCGACCTGGCGCTGGCGGAGCCGCAACAAGACACGCTGATCGTCAGCCACGCGGCGGTGATGTTCTATCTCCGCAAAGAGCTTGTGCGCAGAGGCTTCAGAGGACCTTCCTTTCAAATCGCGAAAAACGGCAAACTGTATGTGTTCGAGAAGAAAACCGAAACGGAGGAAACATGAGATGCCATCGTTTCAAGAGAGGCTGAGCCGCTATGCGGACCTGATCGTCAATGTCGGCGTTCAGCTTCAACCCGGGCAAAAGCTCGTCGTCAACGCCGCCCTGGACGCGGCCGAACTGGTGCGCGAAATCGCGCGCAAAGGCTACGAAGCCGGCGCTTACACCGTCAAAGTGAACTGGTCCGATGATGCGGTCAACCGCTTGCGGTACGAGTTTGCGCCGAACGAGGCTTTTTTGGAGGAACCGAAATGGTATGCCGGCGAGATGCTGGAGCTGGTTGAAAACAACGCAGCCGTCGTCAGCGTCGTATCGTCCGATCCCGATCTGCTCAAAGGCATCGACCCGGAGAAAATCGCGAACCACCAGAAAACGTACGGCAAGGCGATGGCCAAGTACAGGGAATACGCGCAGTCGGACAAATTCAGCTGGTGCGTCGTCGCCGCTCCATCCCAAGCATGGGCCGCCAAGGTATTTCCGAACGAGCCGGAAGACCGGCAGGTGGAGAAGCTGTGGGATTCGATCTTCAAAGCGGTAAGAGTCGACGAGGACAATCCCGTGGCCGCCTGGGACCGGCACATCCGGACGCTCAACGAAAAGGCCGATTATTTGAACGCCAAGCAATATGCGAAACTGCACTACGTCGCGCCCGGCACCGATCTGTTCGTAGGGCTGCCCGAAGGCCACATTTGGGTTGCCGCCGACAGCGTCAACGAGAAGGGCACGAAGTTTGTGGCGAATATGCCGACCGAAGAGGTGTTTACCGCGCCGCATGCCGAACGCGTCGACGGATACGTGTCCAGCACCAAACCGCTCAGCTACGGGGGCACCGTGATCGACGGCTTCAAGCTGACGTTCGAAAACGGCCGCATCGTCGGCGTTGAAGCGGAAAAAGGCGAGGAAACGTTAAAGAAGCTGGTCGAAATGGACGAAGGTTCCCATTATCTCGGCGAAGTGGCGCTCGTCCCGCACCGCTCCCCGATTTCGGAATCGAACATTCTCTACTACAACACGCTGTTCGACGAGAATGCGTCCAACCACTTGGCGATCGGCAGCGCCTACGCCTTCTGCCTGAAGGGCGGCAAATCCATGACGCAGGAAGAGCTCAAAGCCAAAGGCCTGAACCGCAGCCTCACCCATGTCGACTTTATGATCGGCTCGGCAGAGATGGATATTTTCGGCGTCACTGCGGACGGAAAGGAAGAACCGGTGTTCCGGAAAGGCAATTGGGCGTTCTGAGCCAAAAGGCGAGGAGCCTCTCTCCCGCAGCATTGCTGCGGGGAGAGGCTCCTTTGCCGTTCGGCAGGCGCGTTCGCGCCGGCGGCATCGCTGCGGCTCCGCGCGCCGGGAAAGCGCGTCTGCGGCCGCTTGCTCAAACAAGCCTCACTTTCGCGCTGCCGACCTCGCGGCCGTCCCAGGCGAGCGTCAGCTCGTCTCCGTCGCGAAGGGCGCCTACGCCCGCCGGCGTCCCGGTAAACAGCACATCGCCGGGCCCGAGGCCGTAGCGCTCGCCGATAAAGGACGCCAGTTCAGCAAAGCCGAACACCATGTCCCGAATGTTGCCCCGCTGCGCCTCCCTTCCGTTGATGCGCAGCGTGAAATCCCGCCGGGCCAGCTCTTCCTCGCCCGGATAGACTTCCCATCGGCCGAAGCCGGCCGAGTTCCGAAAGCCTTTGGCCGAAAGCCAGGGCCAGCCCTCCGCCTTCAGCCTCTCCTGCTCGTCGCGAAGCGTAAAATCGAGTCCGACGGTAAAATGCGAGACGACGCGGTCGAGAGAAGCGCCGCGTTCATAAGGCTGCCCGAACAGCAGCACCAGCTCCGTCTCGTAATGGACGGAGCCCTGCATGCCGGGCAGCGCGACCTCCCCTTCCCAGGAAACGGCCGCATGCGTCGGTTTCGTAAAGATCAGCGGCGTCTCCGGAACGGCATTGCCCAGCTCGGCGGCGTGCAGCCGGTAGTTTCGTCCGACGCAATAAAGGTTGCGAATGGGAATAGGCGCGTTCATGCCCGGCTTCCTGCTCCTTCCTGTACCGCCGCCAGCCAGCGGTCGGGGTAATTGGTGCAAATTTGAAAAGGCTGCGGCATCGCGACCAGCCGCGACAGATCGCGCCGGTCGTTCACCGTCCAGGCCATGATGCGGATGCCGGCCGCTTCCGCCTCTTTCAATAGCGAAGCGTTCACCGACCGGTATTCGATCGACAGGTTGCTTGCGCCGAGGGAACGCAATTTGTCCATGAGCCTTGCCGACCGTTTGTCGACAATGAGCCCGGTCTCGACGACGGGCAGATGTTTTTTGGCGGCGGCAATAAGCGCCGGGTCGAACGACGTGATGACGACGTCGCGCTCCAGACAATAGCGGCGGATGAGCTGCGTTACGTTCCGCGCCAGGCGGTCCTTGTCGGGCCCGTCTTCCTTCAGTTCGATATTCAGGCGGCAGCGCCCGGCCGCAAGCGCCAGCACCTGCTCCAGCACGGGTACCGGCTCGCCGGCGTAAACCGGATGGAACCAGCTTCCGGCGTCCACCCTCGACAGCTCCCGAGCCGTCCGGTCCCGGACCCTCCCTTTGTCGTTGGTCGTGCGGTTCAACGTCGAATCGTGAATGACTACGGGAACGTCATCCTTGCTCAGATGAACGTCCAGCTCGAGCCAATGGACGGCCGGCTCGCTGATGGCCAGGCGGAACGCCGCCATCGTATTTTCCGGCGCGCCGCCGGACCAGCCCCGATGCGCCACGCACGGATGAAGAAATGCTCGCTGCCACGGCTCCATCGATGGTTCTCTCCCTTCGCCGAGAAGTGGGCAGGACGTTTTCCGCGCTGCGGAATCGGTCCTTTGCTTTGCGCCGCTTGCCAAGCAGAGCGGATTCCGTTTTAGGGCGCCGCGGCGGCCGCGCCGGACGGCGCTGCGGCCGTTTCCGGCAGCGCGGACGCCCTCGGCGTTTCCGCCGGCGTCTTCGGCGCTTTGCCGGGCGCGGGAACAAGGTTCCCCAATTCATCCACATCGGCGCGAATGGACAAATCGGACAGCCGGGACAGCAGCAGCTGGGAATCGATCGGCACCATCGGCGCCGGCTGCGATTTTTCGGCGAACATCGGCACAAAGGAAAGGGCGCATTCTCCGTTTTTGCCGCATTTCGCGTTCAGTACCCCCGTCTGCTGCGTCAGCGTATTGCCGTTGGACGTAAAGACGAAATTGCCCAGGCTGTACGCAATCCATTTGCCCTTGTAATGTTCGAACCCTTGCAAAATATGGGGATGGCTGCCGATCACCAGATCGGCTCCGGCGTCGATAAACGCATGGCCCCGTTCCGTCTGCCGCAATACCGGCCGCTCGTTCAGCTCCTCGCCCCAGTGAACCATCACGACGACGACGTCCGCAAGCTTTCTTGCCGCCTGTATGGCCGCCTTGGCGCGGGTCAAATCGTAGGCTTCGGCTACGCCCGGATGGTTTTTGTCCGCCTTCCAAGTGGTGACGGGAACGATGTTCGTTACCCCGATATAGGCGACCGTCATTCCGTTGCTCTCGATGTAAACGGGCGTAAACGCCTCCTCGTCGTCCCGCCCCGCGCCGACATGCCGAATGCCCGCGTCGTCCAAATGATCCATCGTATCGCTCAGGCCTTCCCATCCCTGATCCAGCGTATGGTTGTTCGCCAGCGTGACGACGTCGAAGCCCGCATTTTTCAGTCCCGCCAAATATTCCGGTTTGCCCTTGAATACGTACTTTTTGTCCTCCGCCGGCGTGCCGCGAAGGGTAATCGGCGTTTCCAGATTGCCGGCGGTGATGTCTGCGGCTTCCAGAATGCTTTTGGACGCGGCGAACGGATAGTCCACACCGTTCTTGTCCATCAGCTCCCCTACCCGTGCGGCCGGAAGCAAATCGCCGACAAACGCGAGCGTCACGGCAGCCGTCTTCCCGTCTGCCGGGACGGCGGACGCATTTCCCGGAGCTTCTCGGGAAGGTTCGGCGCCCGCAGCCGCGTCGCCATCATCAGTCGACTGCGGAGATTCGCTCACGGCATCGGCCGGTTCCGCGGATCCGTTCGCAGCATCAGCCGGTTCCGCAGATTCGCTCGCGGCTCCTCCGGCATTCTGCGGCGATCCGGCCGGCGTCTGTGCCGCCGGTGGCGCACCGCTTTGGCCGCCTTCCAAAGCTCCGCCGGCTGTCCGTTCTCCGCGGTCCTGCAGCCACGAAGCGCCCCATATTCCGCCCACGATAACGATGGCAACGATAAGCGTCAAATTCAAATAAAGCAGCATGCGGGCGCGCCTTCGCAACCTGCGTCTCGTCTGGGTACGGGAATAAGGCATGAACGTTCGTCTCCCCTTTCCATTTCATGCCGTCATTATACCATACGCATGCTGGGCCGCCGACTTGTTTTTCTTGGCGATTTTATCGGGCATTCCCGTATGGCGGAGAGGCCCGGACGCAACGCCGGCCGCCATGAGACGGCCCCGCTCTCTTCCTTCTTTTTTCCCGTTGTCTCGCCCTCATTTTTCGTCTTGTTCCCGGTTCGCCGCAATATCCCGAACGGCGTTCAAGCGGCAATTTTTTCGTACGTTGCCCGTCGTCGGGAGCCTGGCGGCGTTTTCGCCCCCCCCCCTTTGCCCTGTCTCCGGTATCCCATTCGCTCAGGATTGTTTCTAACGACAAGCAGGCCTGGGTCTCGCCTTTTGCAGTAGAAGATTTGTTTTTTCCGTTTACCCTGGCTCGTTTTCGTACGCGAAGATGAAATGCAAATACGGGGCTTGACAAACGATGTTCACGGCAGTTGCTTCAAAAGCAATTGCAGGATCGGCTTCCCCTTTTTCAGCTCATGCAATTGCTTTTACGGCAATTCAAGGCCAGGCCGTACAGCGTTTTGGACTTCAAACGGGTTGCAGTTGCTTCTATAGCACTTAGACCGCACCCTTCCGCAGAAAAGGCCATTGCAGTTGCTATAAAGTCACTTATTTTCGCATTGAATGAGGGGTAAGCTGGAGTCTTGGCGTGGAGTGTGGAGTTGGAGCGGTTTCGGTCCGGGGACGTTCATGCATGACGTCTATATTGGAAAATTCCACTGGATTCAGCCGTTCCGGAATCCGAAGCCGGCCTAGATTGGATATATGCAGTCTCTTGGCCCGCTGAAGCCGGATAAGCAGGACTCTCGGGCCATTACATTGGAGAACATCCAACATAGGGTGCGGAAAAACGGTGTGAGGCGCAAATATCCTGCCCAAATTCCAATGTAGCGTAGCCCCGGCCATGCAACAGCGACCATGCATCTGCCTGCCAAGCAACGACAACGAAAAAGGCGGCCTGTTTTCGGATAGGTCGAAGCCGCCAAGCAAAAGCTTTGACGCGGGCGTTATCCCGTTCGGCATGTTTCCATTCGGCGCACGGTCATATGTCGGCCTCCCATTCCGGTTCGTGAAGATAGCGCGCCAGATCCACCCGTCCGCTGCCGTCCAAAACGATCCCTTCCTGCCTCAAAAGGCGCATCTGCGTTTCCCGGCCCGCCTCGTCCGGTATCGCGATTTCTCCCTTGGCGTTGACGACCCGATGCCAGGGCAGCCGGTGCTTGCCGCTCAGCGAATGCAAAATCCGCACGACTTGCCGCGCGCCTCGCGGACTGCCGGCACGACGGGCGATTTGTCCGTACGTCATGACGCGGCCTTCAGGTATGCTTTGAATGAGTCGTACAACCTTTAACGTAAAAGGCCTCATCGTTCTCTCCCGTCCGCTATGTCTGTTCGCACAAAGTATAACACACCGGGAACCTGCCGGGGCCCTCCCGCGGTCCTCTAGCGGCGAGGGCGCGAGCCGCAAAAGAAGCGAGCCCGCGATCCTCTCCCGCGATCCTCGGCAGCGAGGGGGCGGGCTCGGGTGCGGCGCGAGCGTCAACGGCTCAGCAGGCTTTGCGCGTACGCCGCGCTGCCGATCAGTCCGGCATCGTCGTCCAGGCTGCCGGGGACGATGCGCAGCCGCTCGCGGTAAAGCGGGTGGACGCGCCGCGAGACTTCTTCGCGCAGCGGGCCGAACAGGATATCGCCGGCCGCGGCGACGCCTCCTCCGACGATGACGACGTCGGGAGAAAGCAGGATGACGGCCGGCGCAAGCGCGAGCGCAAGCTTCTCGGCGGTATAGCGGTAGATGGAAAGCGCGAAGTCGTCGCCGTCCACCGCGGCCTGCCAGACGTCTCGGGCGGTCAATTCGCCGCGCGACGAAGGATCGGGGAAGCGCTCCGCGAGCAGGCCGCCCCGTCCGGCCGCAAGGCCGTCTTGGGCCTGGCGGGCGATTCCCGTGGCGGACGCGATCGTCTCGAGGCAGCCGGTCATGCCGCAGCCGCACGTATACTGGACTCCGTCCATGATGACGTGACCGATCTCCCCGGCCAGTCCCTCCGCGCCCGTATGAATGCGCCCGTCCGTTACGAACGCCGCAGACATGCCGGTGCCGAGCGTAAGGCCGAGCACATGGCGGTATCCCGCTCCGGCGCCGCGGATCGTTTCCCCGTACACGATCATCCTCACGTCGTTCTGAACCGCCACCGGCACGCCGAGCTTGCGGGACAAGAGCTGCGCCACCGGGGTACCGGACAGCGGCAGGTTCGCCGCCGTGACGGTTCCGTCCTTTTCGTTCATGAATCCGGGCAGACCGATGCCCACCGCCGCAAGCGAGCCTTCCGCGATTCCCCGCTCGCTCAGCAGCTTGCGCGCCAGTCCGGCCAGCTGATCCAAGAAGCCTTCCGTCCCCGAAGACTTTTCCGTCGGCGTTTTGAGCTTGGCGAGCAGAACGCCGTCGCCATCGAACAGCCCGGCCACCACGTTGGTTCCGCCTACGTCAATGCCTATCGTATACGTCATTTTGTCCATGCCTCCACTTGTGTCCCGACAAGGAACCGTTCGGCAAGCCCGTTCTCCGCACGGCCGGGAGCCGATCCTGACCGGCGGGACGCCCCGGAGCCGCAACTTTCCGGCAGGACGCCGGCCGGCGCGTTCATCATCGTCGGTTTATTCTCGTCAGTGCAAATATAAAGGGCAGCCTTTGGCACTGTCAACCAATCGCATGATATCCCGGCCGCGGCGCAACCGGCGAACAGGCGCGGTTGGAGCCGCCGCTCATTGCTCCTTGTCGGCCCATCCGGACAAAACCGGCTTGATCTCCCGCCGATGCGACAGCTCGCGGTATTCCGACGGAAGCATGCCGGTATATTTGCTGAACACGCGTGTGAAATAACGGCGCTCCGAATAGCCGACCATTTGTCCGACCGCCGTTACGTTCTTGTCGCTTAAGGCCAGCAGCGATTTCGCCATCTCCATTCGCTGCCGGGTCACGTATTCCACGAACGTCTCCCCGAAATGCTGCTTGAACAGCAGGCTGAAATAGCTGCCGCTAATGCCGAGATAATCGGCCAGCAGGTCGATGCTTAAATCCGATGACAGGTTCCGCTCGATGTAGTCTTTGGCCGCCAGCATGAGCACGTCGCTCGTTTTCTTTTTCATCGCGCTGTCGATCGACTGGTCGATGAGGCGGTTGATGACCGCCAGCGTTTCGCGGATGCCGGGACTGCGGTCGATCCGGCTCCAAAATTCGGCTTCGTCGTCCCGGCCGATCACGTCCATCACCCGCATCTCCCGCAGCAGATGAAGACAGACGTAATGCAGAATCGGCTCGATCCGTTCGAACGAGCTTTCCGGCAGCCTGCGGAAGCTTTCGTTCAGCTCGCGCAGCGCCTCCTCCGTCTTGCGCCTGTCGCAGCGCTTAAGCCCGGTGACCATCTCTTCGATCCAATCCCACAGGCGCTGCGTCTCCTCCTGGCCGGCGCGCTGGAACGCGGGCACGATCACGCCCCCTTCCCCGCCGAAGCTTAAATTCAGGGAGCGCTGCAAATGTTTGTAGGTTCCGGCCAGCCGCTCGAGCGGAACGGAGACCGGATGAAGCGCAACGCGAATGCTCAGCTTCAGGTAGGCGCCAATCTTCCGGCGCAACTCCTCGGCCCATGCCGCGCATTCGTTCCGGTCGAACGACTCCGGCGGCGTGCGTTCGATCAGCACGCACCATTCGCCGCCGCGCATTTGCAGCACGGAATGCGGAACCTCGAGGCCGGCGAAATGCTCCTGCAAAATGTTGTGCACCGCAAAGTTCCACAGCTTGCGCTCCCGTTCATCCCAGTGGACGCCCCTTTTGGCGTAGTCCTCCACATCGATGAGCATCATCGCGAACGCCAAATTTCCCCCCGACAGCTCGCTGAGCTTGAGAAGCGGCTTGGCCGTCCCGCTTCCGGCGTCGATCAGCAAGTCGTAAAGCACTCTTTCGTAGGCAAGCCGGAACATCTGCCGCCATTCCCGCTGGATCGTCTGCTGCTCGGCGTCGCGCTCGCGGATGCCGTCGGCCAGCCGCCGAATCGTGCGGGTCAATTCCTCGTAGTCGATCGGCTTCAAAATGTAATCTCGGACTTCGTAACGGATGACCGACCGGACATAGCTGAAATCCTGGTAACCGGTCATCATGATGACTTCGGCGTCGGCGTCGAATTCCCGCAGGGCGCCCAGAAATTCGATTCCGTCCATGACGGGCATGCGGATGTCGCACAAAATCAGATGCGGGCGGTGCTCCCGGGCCAGCTCCAGCGCCGTTTTCCCGTTTTTGGCCAATCCGACGATCTCCGCGTTGACGTCTTCCCAAGGCACGACGGCTTGAAGATTTTTCAAAATGTTGATTTCGTCGTCCACCAGCAGCACCTTCAGCTTCATGGCTCATCCTCCCCTCGGACCATCCGTGCGTTCGCTTGCCTGTCCGCCGCCCGGATCAGGGCGCCGACTTCGGGATCAAGCATTTGATGACCGTTCCCATCCCCTCCGCGCTGCACAGAATCAACCCGTAGCCCGGACCGTAGTGGATGCGGAGCCGGTCGTTGACGTTGCCGACGCCAAGTCCCCGCCTTTCGCCGGTTTCCGCCGACTCCCCGTACAGCGCTTCGAGCGTCGTCGCCCCCCCGGAGGCGAACATGGCCAGCTTGCGCCGGGGTATGCCGATCCCGTTGTCCTCCACGTAGAAGGCGATGTTGTCCCCTTCCTCGACCGCGCTGACGCGGATGCGTCCCAAGTAGTCGATGCCCTCGAAGCCGTGCTGGATGCTGTTCTCCACAAGCGGCTGAAGCGTCAGCTTCAAAATCCGGTGGCGAAGCAGCCGGTCCGGCACGTCGATTTCGAATTCGAACAATTCCTCGAACCGGAATTTCTGAATTTCCAGATAACTTCGCACATGCTCCAGCTCCTGGTCGATGCGGACCTCTTCCTTCTGCTGGATGCTGATTCGGAAAATATTAGCAAGCTGCTGCACCATGCGGCTCACTTTCCGCCCTTCGTTCCGCACGGCCAAAATGTTGATCGACTCCAGCGCGTTAAACAGAAAATGCGGCTTGATCTGCGCCTGCAGCAGCATCATCTCCGCCTTGCGTTTGCGCCGCTGCTCCCGGACGACCTCGTCCAGCAGCTCGGAGACGCGGGCGACAAGGCTGTTGAAGCCTTTGGCGAGAATAACCGTCTCGTCGTTGCCGGTCACCGGCACGCGCGTGGACAGATCGCCGCGCTCGACGCGCCGCATGGCGCTTGCCACGCGCACGAAGGAGTTCACCGTCCGCCGGACGAACATCAGGTTGAAGATGAGGGCGCAGGCGAGCGAAGCGGCCGTAATGCCGACGACCCAGCGGAGGACGCGCGTCTGATCCCCGGACAGGTAGTTCCAGTCGGTCACCGTGACGAGCGTCCAGTCTCCGGCGCCGAGGCGCTTGATCTCTCCGAGGTTGTGGACGGAGACGAGGCTTTTGCGGCCGAGAAAATTCATCTTCGAGCTTTGATAGCTTTGCGTAAGATCGAGCTGTCCCGTCGGGTCCGCATGCAGATAGAAGTTCTGTCCCGCCAGATGCTCCCCGCTGTCGTAAATGATCGTGCCGCCCCGTCCGACGAGCAGGTAGCGGCGGTTGTCGCTGGCTTCGGTATTGTAGAAATCGAAAATCCGCTCGAGCTCGTTCATCTGGAACCGGATGACAAGCAGGCCCTTGCTCTGAAGCGTGTCGATGTCGAGCAGCACCCGGATCTGGGTGAACAGGTTGTTTTCCCCGGTCAGCAGCCGGTCTTCGTAAGGGCCGATCCAGACGGGCGCGCCGTTTTTTTTCAGCGCTTCGGCGTACAGCGGATTCGTCTTCAGCTTCTCCAGCGGAGCCGGCGTGTCGGGAATGAACCTGACATTGACGACTTTGCCGTCGTTGCCGTACAAGGTCACCGATTTGATGCCCGGATACGTCAGCAGAACCCGTTGGCTCAGCTTTTGCTTTTCCAGCATTTCTTCGATGTACGGATCGTCCGTCGCAGACGGCGACGCGCCTCCCATCCCGATGGACTGCTCGACGCTCTGCACGCTGTCCTTGGTCGTCACCCAGAAATCGGAGAAATAATTGGCCTCCTTGATCATATTGTTGAGGTTGCGCCCGATGGCGTTCATGGACAGCTCGAGCTGCTCTTCGTATTTCTCCCGGGTCACGTGCTGGAATACGAGATAGGAGACGGTGCCGAGCACAAACAAAGGGATGATAATGAAAACGAAAAAAGCCGTAAACACCCGTCGCCCCAGACTCATCGTCTACCGCGCCATCCTTTCGGCCGCCCGCTTCCTCCGGTTCCGGCAGGAAGAATACGCTTGCACTCTCCATTATAGGAGGCTCAACCCGGCGGTTTAAGTCCTTATTTATCCAAAGGGGGGATAAAAACCTCTACTTAAAGGAGAATTCCTTGAGGCCGCTTCGCCGCGCTCAGCGGCGAGAGTACCGGCTGCGGATGAAGTCGATCAGGGCTTGCCGTTCCGCCCCTTCGGAGCGGAACGCGGCAAGGCCGAGCCCGGCGGCTTCGGCTTGAACCGCGGGCGCAGGCTCCCGCAGCATGACCGCCAAAACGCCGGGCAACCGCAATAGCTCGGCGTCCGCATCGGTGCGGACGATGGCGATCTTCGGATAGGGGGCGGTTTTGAAGCCTTCCGTCAGCACCACGTCGAGACCGAACGGCTTCATGCCGTCGATCAATTCGTCCAGCGTCCGCGGAACGCCGGCGAAACAGGCGGTCCTGGCCGGAGAGGAGACGGCGGTGACAAGCGCCCCCGCCCGCCGGTGAAGCCAGCTGTCCGTTCCCCGCGTATCCGGCTCGAACGTATCGTGCGCGTCGCGCTTGACGGTCCCGACCCGCAGCCCGTCTTGCGCCAGCGCGGAGACGAGCTCGCACAGCAGCGTCGTTTTGCCGGCGTTCTTGAAGCCGACCACTTGCAAAATGTCCACGTTGCCCCTCCTCCGGAAGCAGAAATGGGATAGGAACCGCACCTTCCAAATAAGGCCGGCCGCGTCAATCGTCCGGGCCCTCCGCGTCCTTAAGCAGCCGGCGATATTCCTCCGGCGTGTCCACGTCCGTTGCGAAGCCAAGGCCGATGCCGGCGCGGATGAACGCCTCCTCCGGCACGCCGGTCCAGGCGATGGCTTCGAGCAGCGCGCCGAGCCTGCGCTCGCCCGCGGCCAGAAGCGTCCCGCAGACGGAGGCGAGGTCCGCGCGGTACAGCGCGTGCAGCGGCTGCGTTCGGCCGCCGACAATCGGAACGGCCGCCCGGTGCGTTCCGGCCGCAAGCTTCTCCCCCAGCAGCCGGGCCGCTTTGGGGCTCGGCGACGGCTGGTCGCACGCAAGAGCCCATACAACCGGCGACGACGACGCTTTCAAGCCGGCGTGAAGTCCGGCAAGCGGCCCCAGGCCCGTCCATTCGTCCGGGACGACGCGCACCCGCCCAAGGCCGCAAACGGCTTGAAGCAGCTCCTCCGACGGCGGCGCGACGACGATCGCCTCTTTCGCCCATTCCAGGGCGAGTCGGCATTGTCTGCGTATAAACGGCTCGTTCCCGTACGTCAGCAGCGCCTTGTTGCGGCCGCCCATTCTTCGCCCGCGGCCGCCCGCCAAAATCACGGCCGCAACGTCCATCTCGCCGCTCTCGAATTGGCCGTTTTTGATGCTGACGCTGTCGTCCCCGCTCTTTGTCAAGCCCTCATCCCCTTTGCGGCCCGCATTCGCCACGAATTCGCCCCTCCCGGGACGCAATATGTGCGGACTTACACCTCGACCGTCCAGCCGAACGGGTCCGGCGCTTTCCCTGTCTGAATACCGGTCAGCGTTTCGTAAAGCCGCGCGGTCAGCGTTCCCGTCCGGCCGTTGCCGATGCTCCATACGTTCCCCTGCCAACAAAGCTCCCCGATCGGGGACACCGCTGCGGCCGTTCCGGTGCCGAACGCCTCGGCGAGCGTGCCGTCGAGGCTGGCCCGCTCCAGCTCGTCGATTGAAATCTGCCGTTCCTCGACCCTAACGCCCCAGCTTGCCAGCAGCCGGATGACGGAGTCTCTCGTCACCCCGTCCAGGATGCTGCCGTTCAGCGCCGGCGTGAGGACGGTATCGCCGATCTTGAAAAAGACGTTCATGCTCCCCACTTCCTCGATGTACCGGCGGTGAATCCCATCCAGCCAGAGCACCTGGGCATACCCTTCCTTCGCCGCTTCCCGCTGGGCCAAAAGGCCGGCCGCGTAATTTCCGGCCGCCTTCGCCGCGCCGACGCCTCCGGCCACGGCTCTGACATAATTGGATTCTACGTATATTTTAACAGGATTGATGCCTGCCTCGTAGTAGGGACCGACCGCCGACATGATGATGATAAAACGGTATTCGGCGGAAGGCGCCACGCCGAGCGCCGGTTCGGTCGCGATGATGAACGGACGGATGTACAGCGCGGTTCCCGGCTCCTCCGGAATCCAATCCCGGTCGACCGCCACCAGCCGTTTGATCGCCGCAAGCGCCAGTTCCCCGTCGATCGGCGGAATGCTCAGCCGGTAATTCGAGCGGTTCAGCCGCTCGATATGGCGGTCGGGCCGAAACAGCACCGCGCGCCCGTCTGTGGTTGAGTGCGCTTTCAAGCCCTCGAATACCGTTTGGCCGTAATGAAACACCTTGGCCGACGGATCAAGCGCAATCGGCTGGTACGGGATGATGCGCGGCTCATGCCAGCCATGGTCGGCGCTATAGTTCATGATAAACATATGATCGGTAAACACGCGTCCGAAGCCCAGCCGGCTGGCGGGAATTTTCGGCTTTTTGGCGGCACTGGGAAAAACGGAGATCTTCACATTCATCCTGATATCGTCTCCTTTGGAAAAATAATGTTTGTTAGTTGAATGATAGCAAGAGAATTCGTATATTAAAAATATCGGTTTTGTCGGTCGGCCATACCTTTTAGGTATCCGGCCTAAACGGCTGTGCCGCCTTTCGGAAATCGCGTCCGCAATAGCGCCGATAGAGAAAAGAGGGGCAAACATGGATATCCGCCAGCTTCGCTATTTTCTGGAGATCGCCCGCGAGGGGCAAATTACGCGCGCCGCCAAACGGCTCCATATGGAGCAGCCTCCGCTCAGCCGGCAGCTCAAGCAGATGGAGAAGGAACTCGGCGTCACCCTGTTCGACCGCAGCGGCAAACGGCTTGAGCTGACCCGTGCGGGGGAGCTGCTGCGCCAAAAGGCCGAAAGCCTTCTCCAGCAATTCCACGAATCGCTTAACGAAGTCAAGGAGCTGGACGAAGGCGTTCGCGGCACGTTGGCGATCGGGGCGGTCGTCTCTTGCGTCTCCCTGCTTCCCCCGAAAATCAAGCTGTTTCATGAACGCTATCCGAATGTCACCTTCCATATCCGGGAAGGAGACCACTTTCTGCTCGGGGATCTGCTTCATCACCGAAGCATCGAGCTGGTCGTCACCCGACTGCCGTTCGAATTCGTCCCTGCACCAAAGGCTTACGAAATCATGCCTCTGCCTTCCGATCCGTTTGTCGCCGTCGTTCCCCGCCCCTGGATTGCGCAAGCCAAGCTCGGCTCCGGTTCCGTCACGCTGCGGCAGCTTGCGGATTGTCCGTTTTTGACCTTGAAGACCGACAAAACGACCGGCATGCACGAACGGATGCTGGAGCGATTCCGGCAATCCGGGGCCGAGCCCCGCGTTTTGTGCGAATGCAGCAGCGTCGCCATCGCAGTCGCCCTGGTGGCCGCCGGCATCGGCATGACCATTTTGCCGAAATCCGTTATGGCCTCCTTCCCCCACCCCGATATCGCCACCGTCGCGATCGCCGATACCGTCTTCAAATCGGAAGTCGGCATCGTCTGGCTGAAAGACCGGTATTTGTCCAAAAGCGCGCGCCATTTTATCGGCATGTTCCGTTAACGCCGCAACCGCCCTCCCTTCCGATGGCATGCTTCCCGAATTCGGCGAATATATTGTAACCGATTGCGGGCTCGGCGCTTGGGGCCGGACGGTACCGCAGGACAAACAACGCCGGGGGATGCGCTCATCATGCCTAGCGGGAGGGAGAATGCTTGATGGACAGACTGACCACCAATCAAGGGGTGCCGATCGGAGACAACCAGAACTCCAAGACGGCCGGCATCCGCGGACCTACGCTTCTCGAAGACTATCAGCTTTTGGAGAAGCTTGCCCACTTTGACCGGGAACGGGTTCCCGAACGCGTCGTACACGCCCGGGGCGCCGGGGCGCACGGCGTTTTTACGCTCAAGAACAGCATGAAGCGGTATACGAAAGCGGCATTCCTTCAGGACGAGGGTACGCAGACGCCGGTGTTCGTCCGTTTCTCGACGGTGATTCACGGCCAGCATTCTCCGGAAACGCTGCGGGATCCCCGCGGCTTTGCCGTCAAGTTTTATACGACGGAAGGAAACTACGATTTTGTCGGCAACAACCTGCCGGTCTTCTTCATCCGCGACGCGATGAAATTTCCCGACATGGTGCACGCCTTAAAGCCCGATCCGCGAACGAATATCCAGCATCCCGACCGCTACTGGGACTTTATGTCGCTTACGCCCGAATCGACGAACATGCTCGTGCATCTGTTCTCGGACGAAGGCATTCCCGCCAGCTACCGGCATATGCGCGGCTCCAGCGTTCACGCCTTCAAATGGATCAACGCCTACGGAAATACCGTGTACGTCAAGCTCCGCTGGGTTCCGAAGCAGGGCATCCGAAACCTGTCCGCCGAGGAAGCGTCCGCCATTCAGGCCAAGGACTTCAACCATGCGAGCCGCGATTTGTACGAAGCGATCGAGCGGGGCGACTATCCGGAATGGGACTTGTACGTGCAAATCCTGGACCCGGCCGATATGGATCAATTCGATTTCGATCCGCTTGACGCCACGAAGGACTGGTTCGAAGACGTCATTCCCTATCAGCTCGTCGGCACGATGACGCTTAACCGCAATCCGGACAATGTTTTTGCCGAAACCGAATCGGTCGGGTTCAATCCCGGCGTCGTCGTTCCCGGCATCGAACCTTCCGAAGACAAGCTGCTGCAGGGCCGCCTGTTCTCGTATTCCGACACCCAGCGATACCGCATCGGCACGAACTACCTGCAGCTTCCGATCAACTGCCCGTTCGCGAAAGTCAGCAACAACCAGCGGGACGGCGCGATGCCGTTCATGCAGCAGACCCATCCGGTGAACTACGAGCCCAACCGCCACCAGGACACGCCGAAGGAAGACCCGGCCTACCGGGAGGCAAGCACGCCGATCGGCGGTGCGGCCGGCCGCCAGAAGATCGCCAAGACAAACGATTTCGGCCAGGCGGGCCAAGTTTGGAGACGCTTTTCGAACGAGGAGAAAGACGCGCTCGTCAAAAACCTGACCGCCGATCTGAAGCAGGTGGCGGAAGCGACCCTGCTGCGCGCCATTTGCAACTTCTACCGGGCGGACGCGGAGCTGGGCCAAAGGCTTGCGGACAATCTGAACGTGGACATTCAGCCGTATCTCAAGCCATTGTAAACAATGAGGCTCGCCCAAAAGCAAGTCCGCTCATCCGGCGGACGGCTGGCTAGATGGGAAAAGAAGGTAAAATAAAGAAACGGCGGTGCAAGGGAGGTTATCCCTGCATCGCCGTTTTTTTGCTTTCGGTCTATGGCCCGGTTGCCCTGCATTTGTCCAAATACACGTTCCGTCTCGATCAGCCTCCTCGGTCATCCGCCGAACTTACAACGCATAGCCTTCCCCGCTTGCCCGCCGCACCGGTCGGGCGCAACTGCAGTTGCCATAACAGCAACTGCAAAACCCGTTTGCGCGAGAACCCTCGATTGAAGTGCCTAAATGGCAATTAAATTGCGCATCCGGCCTGCCACACCGGTCGGACGCTACAGCAGTTGCCATAACAGCAACTGCAAAACCCGTTTGCGCGAGAACCCTCGATTGAAGTGCCTAAACGGCAATTAAATTGCGCATCCGGCCTGCCATACCGGTCGGGCGCAACTGCAGTTGCCATAACAGCAACTGCAAAACCCGTTTGCACGAGAACCCTCGATTGAAGTGCCTAAACGGCAATTCAATCGGACGTCCATCCTGCCGTAACTCCCCGGCAGCGCCTTATCCGCGCGGGTTCGCGTGCGGCGGCCAATTCCGCTCAGGAAGGGATGAATTGCTTGTACGTAATCACGTAGCTGGCGCCCAGCGGAATCAGCTCGCTCAGATACTTGCCGATCAGTTCCTTTTCGACATCGGTGATCGCGGAGCCGGTGCGAATGTCGAAATGAATGACTCCCGTATGAACGTCAAAGCGGGTGAAATGCATGCTCCCCCCGGCCAGCATGCCGTTGATGACGGCGGCGATCCGGTGCTGATCCAACGACCGGCTCATGGCGGCCTGCTCGACGCATTCCGGCAGCGGTTCGGCGATCGGGACCCCGTCGGCCTGCACCATGGCGTAAGGCTTAACTTTGAAGCAGACGTATGGAAGCAGATACAACGAAGCGAAGCGGAGCAGCGCCTCTTCGTCCCGTTCCGGCAGTTCCAGCCGTTCGTTCCAGGCGTAGATGACAGCGGCGTTTTTGCCGCTCGAATGAATGCGCACGTACCTCAAATGCGGAAATTGGCTTTTGACCAGATGCTCCGACAACAAACGCGTCCCCATTCCAATCCCCTCCCACATGGTGTCAACCGCGGAGTCCAGCCGATGTCAGCGCTTACAATCCGTTTATCGCTTACTTTGTGCCTGACGGTTACGATCGCAAGGGTTCGCTTGGTACAGCGGGCCAAAAGAAGGCCGAAAGGTTCTCGTTGCCCATCCGTTTTGCAACAGCGGTTACTCCATCGTATTCAGTTCCGGCCGCCATGATGAGCGGTTCTTCGAATTTCCGCAGAATGGAAGAAAGCCGCCCCGGATCGGGACGGCTTTACTTCTTTACTTCTTTGCTTATAGACGGTCAACCGGCCTGCAGGCTGTCCAGCAACCGTTCGGCCGCCGCCTTGCCCTGTTCGACGCAATCCGGCAGCCCGACGCCTTCGAAGGGCGCCCCGGTGGCAAATACGCCGGGCAGGCGGAGCGCCAGCTGTTCCCGGAACGCCGCGATATGCTTCAGATGATCGACGGGATATTGCGGCATCGATTGCCGCAAACGGGTAATCTCGACAAACAGGGGCGTCGCCGTCAGCCCCATATAGTGCCGCAGGTCGCGGCAAACCGCCGCCGTCATTTCTTCGTCGTCCAGTTCGACCGTCTCCTCGTCGCCCGCCCGTCCGACGTAGCAGCGGATGAGCCTTTTGCCGGCCGGCGCCGTATGAAGCCACTTGGCCGACGTCCAAGTGCTGGCCGTAATCGTCCGCCCCTCCGACCGGGGAACGAGAAAGCCGGAGCCGTCCAGCTTATGGTTAAACTCTTTTTCGTCATAGGCCAGCACGACGTTGGCAACCGAAACGTAACGGATGGCGGTCATCGCCGATACGTCGACATGAGGCGACAACAGCTTCGCGTTCGCATAGGCCGGGAGCGTAAAAAGCACGGCATCGGCGCCGAAGGAAGCGCCGTCGGCCAGCTGAAGCCGATAACGTCCTTCCGTCTCCCCGCCTGCCGTCCCGCCGCCGGCTAGCGCCAAAGACGCGACCGTGCTGCCGAGCCGGATCTCGCCGCCCAGCGCGCGAATCCGCCTTTCCAGCGCTTCGATGACGGCGGACAATCCGCTGCGGAACGTCAGAAACGCCGTCGGCGGAACGCTCGCCCCGCCTACCGCTTCCGAACGCATTTGCGCCGCTTTCGCCCCTGCCGCGGGCGCCGCGCGCCGCGCCTCGATCATGCCGCGAATGACGCTTCCGTATTTCCGCTCCATCTCCGCAAACTGCGGAAAGGTGGCGTTCAGGCCGAGCTTGTATAGATCGCCGGCATGAATGCCCGCAAGCAGCGGCTCCAAGATCCGCTCGACCATTTCCTTGCCGAGGCGCCGCTCGAGAAAATCGCCGACCGTTTCGTCGCCGGACTCCTCGCGCCTGGGCAGCCGCAGATCGTCCAGCGCCCGGAGCTTCCCGCGGGGAGAAATGTAGCTTGTTCTCGCAAACGCGCCCAGATCGTTCGGAATGCCGAGATTCATCCCTTTGGGCATCGGCCTGAGCTTGCCGTCGGCCGCAATGTACGTGTTGGGCGCGGCAGGGTTGGTGCCGACCAGTTCGCCGAGCAGACCGAGCTCCCGGGCAAGATGCAGCATCGGAAGCTTGCGGCCGAGAAACGAATCGGGCCCGCGCTCGATAACGAAGCCGTCGCGCCTGAGCGTATTGACTCTGCCGCCCAGCCGGTTCGAGCCTTCGAAAACCGTCACCGCAACTTTCCGCCCCCGCTCCTCGGCCATCCGCAACAGATAAAAAGCCGCGCTCAGGCCGGTTATGCCGCCGCCGAGCACCGCAATCCGGCAAATATCCCGTTCCATATGCCAGCCTCCTTTATCGTTTTCGCCCGCAAACCAAACAGAGGGCGAAGCGCCTTCGCTCCAGCCCTCGCCTTCCGAACCCGCCTTCCGGGCTCGCCCTCGCCCGGCCGCACGCCCGCCCGGCGTCAGCCGGCGAGTTCCTTCTCCGCCGCCCGCACCGAGTCGGCGAGCGCCCGCATGTACTGCGGATCGTCGTTCAGCATTTCGATCCGCTCCAGGCGGATGCCGCGTTCGCTCGCGAACCGGCTCGCTTCGATATCGATGTCGTACAGGACCTCGAGATGATCCGAGACGAAGCCGACCGGAGCCACAAGCACCGAGCGGATTCCTTCTCTGGCGAGCGATTCCAGCGTCTCGAGAATGTCCGGACCGAGCCAGGGCTGGCCGGTCTGCCCCGCGCTTTGCCACGTGAACTGCCAGCGGCCCACGTCCGCGGCGGACGCTACGGCGTGGGACGTTTCCAGCAGCTGCTCCGGGTAAGGGTCGCCGATTTCGACAATCCGCTGCGGCAGGCTGTGGGCGCTGAACAGGACGAGCGCGTCGCCGCGGGCGTCCCCGAATTTGTCCAGGCCGCTCGCCACCCGCTTCGCCAGTGCCGAAATCAGCTCGGGGTGCAGATGGTACTGCTCCACCCCCGCAAACGCGATGCCCTGCTTCTCCGCTTCGTCCTTCGCCCGCTTCAGGTAGCTGCCGACGCTCATCGAAGAATACTGCGGCGTCAGCACGATGCCGACCGCCTCGCGGATGCCGTCCTTCGCCATCGCGGCGATTCCGTCCTCGATAAACGGCTTCGCATGCTTCAGCCCCTGGTAGCAGACGTAGCGGCCCGCTCCCGCCAGTTCGTCCAGCGTGCGCTGAAGCGCCGCCACCTGCCGGTTCGTGTTCTCCCGAAGCGGAAAAACGCCGCCGACAATCGCCCGGTAGCGGGCGGTCAAGTCTTCCAGTTGCTCGGGAGTCGGCGGATGGCCTCTGCGAATATGCGTATAATAGGCTTCGATTTCGTCCATACTTTCCGGCGTTCCGTAGGACATGACCAGCACGCCCACCGGCCGGGCAGCCGATTCGCTCATAACGACACCTCCGGCTTCAGCCGCTGTTCGGAGTATTCGTGCACGAATTCCGTCAGCAAACGCAACTTGTCCAGCGATGCGTCCGGAAACAGCCCGTGCCCGAGGTTAAAAATAAATCCGGGCTCTTTCATCCCTTCATCGAGCAGCCTGCGGGCATGCTCGCGGAGGACGCTCTCCGGCGCCGTCAAGACATACGGGTCCAAATTGCCCTGCACCGCGAACTTCCCGCCGGTGCGGCGACGTCCTTCGGCGATCGGCACCCGCCAGTCGAGACCGATGACGTCGGCGTCGAGCCGGCCGAGCAGCGGAAGCAGCTCGCCGGAGCTTACGCCCGGAAAATAAATTTTCGGAATGTCCAGATCGGAAAGCCGTTCGAAAATGCGCTCCACATGAGGCAGCACGTACTCCTGGAAATCATGCGGCGCAAGCGCTCCGACCCAGCTGTCGAACAGCTGCACGGCGCGGGCGCCCGCAGCCGCGTGGGCGCGCAAATATTCCGCCGCCATATCGGACAGCTTCGCCATCAGCTTGTGCCAAACGTCCGGATGACCGTACATCAGCGCCTTGGTGTTCATGTACGATTTGGACGGCCGGCCTTCCACGATATAGCTTGCAAGCGTAAACGGCGCCCCTCCGAACGTAATGAGCGGCACTTTAAGCTCCCGGACGAGAATGCGGATCGTCTCCAGCACATGGGACAGATCGCCTTCCACGTCGATCGGCTTTAGGCGCTCCACGTCGTCCGCGGTGCGGACCGGATTGTGAATGACCGGACCGACATCCTTGACGATATCGAAATCGATGCCGATCGACGAAACGGGATTCATAATGTCGGAATACAGAATCGCGGCATCGACGCCCAGCTTGCGGACGGGCATCATCGTCACTTCCGCGGCCAGTTCCGGCTGGCGGCAAATTTCCAGCAGCGAATATTTCTCTTTGATTTTCCGGTAGTCGGGGTCGTACCGCCCGGCTTGCCGCATATACCAGACCGGCACCCGGTCCACGGGCTGCCTGCGGCATGCGCGCAAGAAACGGTCATTAAACATGCTTCAGCTTCCCCTTCGATAGTTGTAGGTTCCCAATGCTTCCATTATGCCCTTTTTGCTAGGCTGCCACAACATGGATGCCGGAACGGAGTATGACAAAGCTATGACAATCGCCGCCTAAAGGTCGATCCGAAAGATTGTGATATACTGGAAGAACGATGCAGCTACATCAGACTAGAAGGTGAACGGTTTGCAGCAATGGAAAATCAATCTGGCCGTGCTTTGGGTCGGCAATTTTCTCGTCATGGCCGGTATGACCATGATTACTCCGTTTCTTTCCCTGTACCTGCAGCAGGATCTCGGGGTCGCGGGCGAGCACCGGATTTCGCTATGGGCCGGACTAATCTTCGCAGCGAACTTCGTCACGTCTTTTCTGTTCCAGCCTCTGTGGGGCAAGCTGTCGGACCGGTACGGGCGCAAGATGATGCTTCTGCGTTCCGGGTTCGGGATGTCGATCGTCATCGTTCTGATGGGCATGGCCACCTCTCCTTGGCATCTGCTGCTGCTCCGGATCGCAAACGGCGTCATTTCGGGCTTCTCGCCGGCCGCCGTGTCGCTTGTCTCGGGGGGAACGCCGAAAGAGCGGATGGGCTTTGCCATGGGCACGCTTCAGTCCGGCGCGACGGCGGGGACGATCCTGGGTCCCTTGATCGGCGGGCTGATGGCCGACACCTTCGGTTTCCGCCCGATCTTTTACATGACCGGCACGATGCTGTTTCTCGCTTCGGCGCTGTCCGGTTTTATGATTAAGGAAAATTTCGACCGGGAAGCCGCCGCCCGGAAACCTCAGGCCAGCCTTCTCAAAGGCTTTCGCAACCTGATGCGGATTCCGCAGATGCCCGTGCTTTTGTCCATAACGTTTCTCATTCAGTTCGCCATGCTCAGTCCGATGGCGCTGATCCCCATTTACGTGCAGCAGTTGCATGGGACGACCGAAAACCTGGCGTTCTGGGCCGGCTTCGTCGGCGCCGTCACCGGATTGTCCAACATGGTGTCCGCGCCGGTTCTGGGCAGGATCAGCGACCGCGTCGGCCCGAAATGGATTTTGCTTGTCTCGCTGATCGGCGCGGGACTGATGTTCATCCCGCAGTCGTTCGTCGGCACCGTCGGACAGCTGCTCGTCTGCCGCTTTCTGCTCGGCTGCTTCATGGGAGGCCTGATTCCGACCGTCAACGCCCTCATCCGGCGCTACACGCCGGACGGCCAGGACAGCCGGGCCTTCGGCTTCAACAGCAGCGCCCTCGCGCTCGGCAACATGACCGGACCCGTTACCGGGGGCGTGCTGTCCGGCCTGATCGGCATCGAAGGGCTGTTCATCATGTCGGGCCTCTTCCTGTTCGCGACGTCGCTGTGGACTTATGTCATGCTCATCCGCCGCGACGGCGGCTTCTCCGCCGGCTCCGAGCGACGCTGACCGGCGGAACTTCCGTGCCGGCCGGCCCGGATGCAAACGGCGATGGCTTCAACAACGGCGCTCCCTGCCGCCCTTTCACTTGACCATCGCCAGCGCCAAGCCGTCGAAAGCGGGCAGATGAGCGCCGATAAGCCGCCCGTCCTGCGCGATCCGGCGGTTGAATTCGCGCATCGCCCGGACGGCCGGCCCCTGCTTGTCCGGATTCAGCGTCCGACCGCGCAGCAGCGTGTTGTCCGCGGCGATTACCGCGCCGGGCTCGGCCAGGCGTATCGCCCACTCGAGATACGCCGGATAGTTCTCCTTGTCCGCATCGATAAAGAAAAAGTCGAATTTCCTCCCGTCCGCTTCGAGTTTTTCCAAGCTGTCCGCCGCGTTGCCCACGATCATTTCGACCTTGTCCGCGAACCCTGCGGCGGCCAGATTCGCCCGGGCCAGCTCGGCATACTCCGGCTTGAGCTCCAGCGAGGTAAGCGTTCCGCCCGCCCGCAGGCCTCTGGCGAGGCACACGCCGCTGTAGCCGCCCAGCGCCCCGATCTCAAGCGCCGCCTTCGCGCCCGTCGCGGCCGCAAGCAGCGTCAGCAGCCTTCCGTATGCGGGCTCGACCGATATTTCCGGCATTCCCCTTTCCCTGATCGATTCTTCGATTCGCGCAAGCTCCCGGTCTTCCGGAAACAACGATTCGAAATAGACCTCCGGCTCCGTCATCCCGTCTTCATCCTTTCCGCGCCGAAACAATCGGCATCCCCCGAAAGTCCGGCTTTCTGTTTTCCCGGCCTTGTTCTTCTCTATTGTAGCGGATCGCCGAACCGGCGCAAATCGCGGCGATTTTCCTCCGCCTGGCCGCCTCCGGCGCTTCCGCGCGAATTTGTAACCGACTTGCCGTTTCCGATATACTGTTTTGTGGCGAAAAATTTACAGAACGATTACATTCTCCTAACAAAAAGAGACTTGAAATCGGGAAAGGAAGCGGTTCAACGTGATTTCGCAATTGCAAACCGCCGCGCGCAGCGGCATTCGGCTTTCGCTTCGCGGCCTGCGAAAGTGGCCGTACGGGGGAGCCATGCTGTTTATCGCGGCGATGCTCTACAAGCTCAATTGGCTGGACGGACAATTGAACGTCGGCGGGATGAATCCCTGGAAATGGACGGTCAATCTCGGCGCGATGGTGCTGGCGACCTTCTGGACCGTATGGCTCGGCCGCCGGACCCGCGCGGTCGTTCTCGCCTGCCTCGACATCGTCTTCTCGGCCGTCATGCTGGCCGATCTGGTCTATTTCCGCTATTTCAAAGATTTCATTTCCGTCCCCGTGCTGCTTCAGGCCGGACAAGTCGGCGAACTGGAAGACAGCATCTGGAACTTGATCCATCCGGGAGACTGGGTTCTGTTTGCCGACCTGCCGGCGGCCGTGGCGATCGCCGTTTTCGTCTGCTGGAGGCTTCGTCCCTCCAGGCTCGAGCGGCTGGGACAATCACGCCCCCGAAAATCGCTCAAGGCCGTCCTGCTTCGCCTTGCTCTCGGCGTCGCGCTGCTCGTCGGCGGCATCTACATGATCGCCGTTCCGGTCAATATCCAAAAGAACGGCTGGGCCAGAGGCCTGTTTGTCGGCAACTGGTGGAACGTTCCGATCTATAACGTGACGGGATTGTTCGGCTTCCACGGCTACGACGCTTACCGCTACGCGAAAGAGCACTGGTTCGGCAGCGGCCCGAGCCAGGCCGACATCCAGGAAGCGGAGGAATGGTTCGACAAGCGGGCCGCCCTGCAGAAGCAGGCCGAGAACGAGCCGATGTTCGGCGCCTACAAGGGCAAAAACGTGCTGATCGTGCAGGCCGAGGCGTTCCAGACGTTTGTCATCGGCCAATCGGTGAACGGAAAGGAAATTACCCCGAATCTCAACAAGCTGATCGGCCAAAGCCTGTATTTTCCGAACTTCTATCATCAGACGGGACAAGGCCGCACGTCCGACGCGGACTTCCTGACGAACTGTTCCCTGCATCCGATGCCGACGGGTTCCGTGTTTATCCGGTTCGCGGACCATACCTACAACTGCCTCCCGTCGATCCTGAACGGGCAAGGATACGATACGACCGTGCATCACGCATATGAAGGCAGCTTCTGGAACCGCAACAACATGTACCGCAATATGCAATACGCCGATTTTTACACGATCAAAGACTATACGAACGACGAACCGCTCGGCTGGTCGCTCGGGGACAAATCGTTTTTCCGCCAGACGATCGACCAGTTGAAGCAGCGCGACAAATCGCCTTTTTACGCGTTTGCCATCACGATTTCCGGGCATCACCCTTACAACCTGCCTTCCACGGCGACCCATTTCGACGCGGGACCGTTCGAAGGCACCACGTTCGGCGATTACCTGAAAGCGTCCCACTACGTCGACGAAGCGGTCGGCGAGCTCGTGCAGCGGCTGAAGGACGAAGGCTTGTGGGACAACACGATCCTCATGTTCTACGGCGACCACGACAACTCGCTTTATGACGCGGAGCCCTACGAGAAATTGTTCGGTCGCAAGCTGTCCGACCAGGAGAAGGACGCCCTTCAGCGCAAAGTGCCGTTCTTCATCCATTTTCCGAACGACGCGCATGCCGGCGTCATCGAAAAACCGGTCGGGCAAATCGACACGACGCCGACGGTGCTCCAACTGCTGGGCATCCCCGCCTCCGGGTACAAGCTGATGGGCGTCAGCATGCTGTCGGAAGCGGAAGCTCCGGTCGTCTTCCGGAACGGGGGCTTCGCGACGAAGCAAGTCTATTTCGTGCCTTCCGGCGACGGAATCTTGGAGCACGGGACGTGCTACCTGGCCGAAACCGGCGAACCGACCGAAATGTCCGCCTGCCAAGCCGGAGCCGAGGCGGCCCGGCTCGAATTGAAGGTGTCCGACCTGGTCGTCGAGCACGATCTCATCCCGACGCTGCTCGACAGCGCGAACGGCGCAAGCGGCGATACGAGCGGCGGCAACGCGGGCGGCGAGAAGGCGAACGAAGAGAACCCGAGCGCGGGAAGCGAAAGCGGGTCCAACGCGGCGCCGCCGGCCGCGCCTTGACGTGAAACCCTCTGGTAAAGTTTAAGAAAATAAGCATGGACGACGGGTGGACTTTTGTTTACCATTATTGAGGATGGTTCTGCAACTTTCAGCAGCAACCGACAAAAGGCAGCCGCCGAAAGAAAGAGGGACGTCATGCTTTTTAATTCTTATCCGTTCATTTTCGTATTCTGGCCGGTGACGGCCGTCGTCTATTTCCTGCTGATCCGATTCAGATGGACGCTAGCGGCCAAAGGCTGGCTGGCGCTGGCATCGCTGTTTTTCTACGGATATTGGGACTACAAGTATGTTCCGCTCATTTTGGGCTCGATTCTGTTCAACTATTTGACCGGACGCTGGATCGCGTCCGTTTCGGGCTCGGCCGTCGGCAAGCGCAAAGCGATTCTCGCCTTCGGCATCGTGGTCGACGTGGCGCTGCTCGGCTACTACAAGTACGCGAACTTTTTCCTGGAAAACTTAAGCGAGCTTACCGGGCATCATTATCCGCTGCTGCAAATCGTATTGCCGCTTGGCATCAGCTTTTTCACGTTTACCCAAATCGCGTTTCTGGTCGACGCCTATCGCGGCAAAGTGCACGAAACGAACTTCGTGAGCTACGTGCTGTTCGTGACGTTTTTCCCTCACCTGATCGCCGGCCCGATCCTTCACCACGGTGAAATGATGCCGCAGTTCGACCGGCTCCGCAATAAAGTATGGAACTGGTCGAACGCGGCCAAGGGACTGTTTTTGTTTTGCATCGGCCTGTTCAAAAAGGTGGTCATCGCCGACACGTTCGCCATCTACGCCAACGACGGCTTCAAGTCGGCGACTCAATTTACGGACTCGTGGGTAGCGTCGCTCTCGTATACGCTTCAGCTCTATTTCGATTTCAGCGGCTATACGGACATGGCCATCGGGATCGCCCTGTTTTTCAATATCGTGCTGCCGCAAAACTTCAATTCGCCGTACAAGGCGGTCTCGATTACCGATTTCTGGAGACGGTGGCATATGACGCTCAGCCGCTGGCTGCGCGACTACATCTACATACCGCTCGGAGGCAACCGGAAAGGCTTCGCTCGGGCCAACGTCAACCTGATCATCGTCTTTTTCATCGGCGGCTTGTGGCACGGCGCCGGCTGGACCTTTATTTTGTGGGGACTTTTGCACGGTTTCGGACAAGCGCTGCAGCGCGTCTGGACGCGGCGGGGCCGTCCGCTGCCCAAGTGGCTGGCCATCGCGGTTACGTTCCTGTTCGTGAACGTGACCTGGGTGTTCTTCCGGGCGGAGAACGTCGATCAGGCGCTCCGCATTCTCAAAGGCATGGCGGGAATGAACGGCCTCGGTCTGGACCAGCTTTCCAGCTTCGTCTTCCCGATTTTGCTGTTCGCCGTCTTTCTGCCGATCGTCTTCTTCGCGAAGAACTCGTCCGAACGGGCGGAAGCCTTCCGCCCGAGCGTCAAGACCGCGCTGGGGATGGCGGTGCTGTTCATCGTCTCGCTGCTCTATTTGAACCGCATCAGCGAGTTCCTGTATTTCAATTTCTAGGAAAGGGGTGACCACTTCGATGACTTCATCGTCCAACGCTATGCTGCAAACGAATCGAAGCGTCCCCAAGCGGGTCCGCGCCAGACGTTTTTGTCTTTCGTTTGTGTTCTATTCCATTATTGTAGCCGTTGCGGTCGCACTGCTTACCGTATGGATCGACCCGCTGCAGTTTTACCATAAAGCGACGTGGTACAACGCCCGGTTCTCGACCGAAGAACGGTACCAGAATCCGGGTCTGGCCAAAAACTTCGATTACGATACCATCATTATCGGAACCTCGATGACCGAAAATTTCGTTCCGTCCCAAGTCGGCGAGCAATTAGGCGGAAAAGTGATGAAGCTGTCGATGGAGGGCTCGATCTCGGAAGAGCATTACCAAATGGCCCGCCTCGCGCTGAGCACCGGCAAGGTCAAAAAGGTGCTGTGGGGGCTCGATTATTTTTCGCTGAAAAGCAAGGCGGCCGACAGCAACTACGAGCTGCCCAAATACATGTACGACGACAAGTGGTGGAACGATTATCCGTATTGGTTCAACTACACCGTATACGAGCAGTTTTTCAAAAGCGTCATGCTGCAGCTCAAAGGCACGCCGAAGCAGAACCTCGACTATTTAAGCAACTGGAACTGGATGGTCACTTTCGGCAAGGAGCGGGTGGCCAAAGCCTACGACAAGGCGAACGCGGAGGAAGGCTACTTCGGGCTGGACGAAGAGGCGCCGGAATCGCTCAAGGTCAACTTCGACCATAATATTCTGTCGCTGGTCAAGGACCACCCGGACGTGGAGTTCATTTTCTACTATCCGCCTTACAGCGTGCTGCGGCAGGTCGTCTGGTACAACACGAATCCGACCCGGTTCGGCTACCAGATCGAAATGCGCAAATGGATGTACGAGCAGTTTGCTCAATATCCGAACGTCAAGCTGTACGATTTCCAAACGGCGGATTGGACGTACGATCTGGACTTGTACAAGGACTTGTCCCACCACCATATGGACGTCAACAAGTGGATCGCCGAAGCGATCGGCAAGGACGATCCCAAGTACCGGGTGACGGACGACAACGTGGATGCGCTGAACGACAGCCTGATCGCGGCCGCGGAGAACGCCGTCATGACCCCGGAATACGAAGTGGTGAATTTCTCCACGCTGCTGAGCGGCCAAAAGCACGTCTTCACCGGACGGTTGCTCCAGGAGGACGGCAAGGACCTGCTCGTGCCGGTCAAGCAGCTCGTCTCCGAGCTGGGCGCGGAGCTGACGTGGGACCAGGCGACGAAGACCGCTGTCCTAAAGCGCGGGGATCGCGAGCTGAGGCTGACGATGGGCAGCACCGACGCGGTCTCCTCCGGCCAAACCGTCAAGCTGGAATACGCGCCGCGGCTGATCGGCGGCACGTCGCTTGTCCCGCTCGGCTTCGCCGCCGGGGAACTGGGCTACAAGACCGAGCTTTCGCAGCTTGAGGACGGAACGACGCAGCTTTCGATAACCGAATAATGTCCGAACCGCCAAAAAGGCTGTCCTTGCAAAAACGCGTCGAGCGTTTTGCGCAAGGACAGCCTTTTATGGCAAATAGCCGTAGAATGGCGGGATTATTTCAAAAAGGAACGGGCCTTTTCGATGGCTTCGTCCTCGGTCGGCGCCGTGACATAGCGGCCGTTCACGAAAATGAAGGCGCGTTTGGCGCAGGGGCCGCAATACGATTTGCAGCCCACTTTGATTTCCGCATCGGGATCGAGCTTCTTCAGCTTCGCCAAAGCCGTCTTCAGCCGAAGATGCCGGCATTTGTCGCAGATGCGGATATCGTTCTTTTTTTTGACGGTCGTTTCAGTGGTCGCCATGATTGCCCTTCGACGGATTGGTGATGACAAAGCCTTCCTGCGGGAAATACAAATAATCGATCATGACGCCGTCGAGAAACTCGTCGCCCGACTTCAGCAGCACGTCGATCCCTTTATCGGTCGACACGATTTCGTCCCCGTCGCCGGGTTTGTCCAAATCGAGGCCGTAATGGGCATGATCCCCGTGGCTGTGCGTCACGAATACCCGCAGCTTCAATCCCTCATTCTCCGGCTTATCCAATTCCTTTCGCAGCACTTTGGCGGCATTGCGCGTAATTTTGCATTTCATTGTCGATCGCTCCCGTTCCTTATGAAGGTCTTGTTCTATTGTAATGAAACGGAACCGGCTGCGCAACCGCTCATTTGCTCCGATCCGGCAGTTCCGGCGCGCCAAGACCGTATTTACGCTCCATCCTGCCGGCGAACCACCCGGCCAGAGCCACGGTAAAGGCGATGTCGTCAACGGGCATAAACGGCATCCAATCGGGCAGCACCCAATACAGCAGGACGGGCACGACAAGCAGCAGCTTGTCCGCAAGGGAAACCCGGGGCGAACGCAAAATGCGCCATACCCTGGAAGGCAGCCGCATCCACAGTTTCGCCCACGATTTCGCTGATCTTCGGGACATTCCATCTCCCCCTTCGCGCGGCGGCCCGCACTCGCGGCGGGCCCTCCATACGAAAAGTGTACCCGTTCAGCCCCTCTTCCATCAATCGGACAGCTCCATCGCCGCCGCCAGCAACGCCTGCACTTCCGGGTACCATTCGGCAAGCGATTCGAGCGGCAGCGGATTTCGTCCCCATCCCGCCTCTACCGTAAAGCCGGGACGTCCGAATTCGGAGATGAACCAGTCTTTGAAGCCCGCATCGCTGCCTTCCAGCCGCACCGGCCGGTAACCGGAGGCCCTGCCCAGCCGCTGCGCCCATGCCAGCGAGTGCCGCGGCTCCATCCCCCGGTAGTTCCAATAAATCTCCTCGCCTTGCGTATGAAAAGCGATCGCCGCATGGAAATCCGTCTCTCTGGTAAATTCGGCAAGAGCTTTCGCTTCCGGTTCCGTAAGCGGCGCCGTGCCGCCGTAATCCCGCGGTCCCGGGCCGTCCGCGCCCCTTCGGAGCCGCTCTTCCTCCCAATGCGCGGGGAACTGGTCGTTCAGATCGACGCCGCGCGCATTCGCCTTCCAGCGGTGAAACCGGTCGCTGCCGCCGTTCCAGCGCACAAGCTCCCGGTACCGGGGATGATCGGGAGCGATGCCTTCCACGACCAGGTCGACGCCGTCGGGATTCACCATCGGCACGACCCACAGCGTGCATTTCGCATACAAGGCGGTCGCCTGCTTGCCCCCGAAAGCGATTTTTCTTTTGCACGCTTTCGCATAATCTTCGACAAAGCGCATCAGCGCAAGCGAGGTGATCCATTCGTTCGCGTGCACCGCACCGTTCGCTTGCAGGCGAAACGGGCCTTCCCCGATCCGCAAGGCATAGATCGGCTTTCCCAATGCGCTTTTGCCGATCACGCAAGTGGTGATGAACGGGTACAGCCGCTTCAAAGCGTCCAGATCCCGCTCCAACTGATGCGAGCCGTACTCCGCCGTCAGCCGGACGATCCGCTCCCTTTCCGGCGAAGGAATTTCGATGATCTGGCCTTCCTCCAGTCGCTGCCCCCATGCCTCCGCATTCATTTCCTGCAGGCGGGCCAAGGAGACTTGCGTTTTGCCGGCGATGGTTTCCCACGTTTCTCCCCGCTGAACGACATATCGACGAGGCAGCCTTACGGGCACCTGAACGAGCTCCCCGGGAATGAGGGGCTCTCCGTGCCACTGCGGATTGAATGCCGCCCAGGAAGACGGCGAGATGCCGAAACGGGCGGCGATGCGTCTTGGCGTGTCCCCGGGCTGCACGACATAACCGATCGTATTCATGCTTCTCCTCACCCTTCGTTCCGGATTCTTTTCGTTATATGAAGGATGGGGCCGCGATATGATTCCGCAAAAAAAGAAGGCCGCCGTCAGGCTGCCTGGGAAAACCGGCTCCGATTTTCGATTGTTACGCGCCGACGCGGCGAACCTGCCAGACGACAGGCGTAAGACGGATCTGCTCGCCGAGCCAATCCTGGGCGATAACCTGGAATTTCTTCGGATCGCCGCTGCAGAAAAACTGATGAACCGGCACCTCTTCGTTTCTTGCGAGCATATTCTTTTCATGCAATATCGTGCTGATTTCGCGGGCCGTTTCATATGCCGAGCTGATAAGGGTGACTTTGGGCCCCATGACTTCGGAAATCGTGTCGGCCAGAAACGGATAATGCGTGCAACCGAGAATAAGGCAGTCCATCGGAAAGCCGCGAAGCGGCAGCAGATCGTTCGCGACCGTATCGCGCGCGTCCTGCGAACGGTAATGGCCGTCTTCGACAAGCGGAACGAAGTTCGGACAGGCCTTGGTCACTACGCGAACAAGCGGGGACAATTGCCTGAGCGCCTGCTCGTAAGCCCCGCTGTTGATTGTTCCTTCGGTGCCGATGACGCCCACGACCCCTGTTTTGGTCCGCCCGATCGCGGCGCGGGCGCCCGGATTGATGACGCCGATGACCGGAATGCCGACCCTTGACCGGATATCCTCCAGGGCGATCGCGGTAGCGGTGTTGCAGGCGATGACAACCATCTTCGGCTTATACTGAATCAAGTAATCGACGATCTCGCGGGTGAAGCGAACGATTTCCTCCGCCGGACGCGGACCGTACGGGGCACGTGCGGTGTCGCCGAAATACAATATTTTCTCCCTGGGCAACTGACGCATCACTTCCCGAACGACAGTCAGCCCTCCTACGCCGGAGTCCAGGACTGCGATCGCTTGTTGCACGTGAACACCGCTTTCTGCATGAGTTGATAAAGGAACATGATACTTTATGAGTCCGCGCGACAAAAGGTACCTACATGTTGACGCCTATTCGGCCCTTACGCGAAGAAACCGCCCTGCGGGAGCGGGCGGTTCGGTCTGGCGCGGCAACGCGCGTCAGAGAGCGGATGTTTCTTCCGATTCGTTCAGATCGGCGGAAGCAACGGAAGCCGTCTCTTCGCCGCCGTCTTTTTTGCCGAACTTCGAACGCAAGCCGGATGCCAGATCGGTGGTTTTTCTCGCGATCGACTGGGCGGTTGCCCCGGCCTGCCGCCCCAGATCGGCGGTTTTCTCGATCGTCAGCTGCGCCGTGTGGGCAATATCTTTGCGCAACTCCTTGCCCGGCTTCGGCGCAAACAGCAAAGCCGTTACGGCCCCGGTCAGCGCGCCCGCCACCGTTCCCCAAACGAACGATTTGACGATTTTTCTGTCTGCCATTTTCGTTTTTCTCCTTCCCTCGCGAAAGCCGCCGTCGATCTTCGGGGCGCGATCCCGCGTCCCGGTTTCCAAGCGGACCCGCCTATTGTCGCCCGCATTCGTCCTTTTGCCCGGGCGGAGGGTTCGGTGCGTCGCTGCCGCGCCGGCGCGCGTACTGCCACAGGCTCCACAGCGTCTCCGACCAGTCGATCGCTTCCCCGATATGGCGCCTCTGCCGTTCCGCCGCTTCGGACATATGCTGCGCGATTCGCCCGCTCCACATATGGGCCGCATCTGCCGCCGTCTGCGCCGCGTGCCGGGCGGCCTCGCCGAGCGCCCGCCCCCCTTCCGCAAGCGCCTCGAGTCCTTGCAGCAGCGCTCCGACCTTGGCGGCTGACTCGGCCGCTTCCCGTCCAAGACGGCGCCATTGCCGCAGGGCCGTTTCCGCTTCGCGGTCGAGCCTGCTTACGGCCGCGTTCCAGCGGTCAAGCGACCGAAGCAAGGCGACAACCGCAAGCGCAATCGCCGCAGCGGCCGTCAAGCACAAGAACGCCACCGCGTAACCAGCCAGCTCCCACGCCATTTGGGAAGCACCTCCCCATCCCCTTGTTGCGGCATCCGCCGCAGGCAGCCGTGACAAATGCCTATGCGGCTACAACCAGTATAAGAAGATTGGGCTCGTCTTGACACACGCCGACAAAAAATAACGGCCGTTCCATTCGGCCGTTATTTTTTACGTTTTGGGCCTGATCGCGTAGGCGCAGCGAATGCCGCCGTCGGCAAGGCACTCCGTGCGCTCGACGTCGGCTTCCAGAAGCTGCCGGAACAGCGTTTTCTCGCATTGGCAGGCCTGACGATACTTGCCCGCCACCATGGCGATCGGGCAGTTGTATTCGTACAGGTAGTAGACCTCTTCCTCGTTGCCGGACTCCCATTCGGCCATGTACCCCCCGGCATTCTGAATGGAAGACAGCTCCGCAACGCGCTCCTTAAGACTTCTTCCGGTCATGCGGTCGCGGTAACGGGACGCAAGCTTATCCCGGCGGCCGGCAAACAACCGGTCAACCGCGTCCGCGCCTGCCGTCTCTTCCAGCTCGGACAGCAGCTCAAGCGTCAGGTGCGGATAATTTTTCGGAAACAAGTCGTCCGCCCGTTCGGTCAGCCTATAGCGATAGGACGGTCTGCCCATGGCCTGTCGGACAAGCGACGAGCGTACCAGGCCGTCCTTCTCCAACGTATGAACGTGGCGCCGAACCGCCACCTCGGTAATCGCCAGCGCCTTTGACAGCTCGCTTATGCTTAAGCCGCCCTGCGTCTTCAGAAGCCGGATCAGGCGGTAACGCGTCGATCCTTCTTCCTGCTGCAGCATGTGCATCCCACTCCTTCCGGTTCGGCCTGAGACCGGCGCCGCGAGTTGTCGTCCTGACTTGGACTTATAAGCCTATTGTAGCGGAAGAGGCCCGGCGCGTAAATTTATTTATGAAACATAAACGTTCACAAAGTTAGCCATGGCGATGTGCCACGCCGGAACAAAGGAACGGAAAGCATAAAAAACGGGCCGGCATCGGCCCGTGAAACGTTTGGATGATCCGAAACGATTTTTCGGTCTTTCGCGGAACGCCGTCCCCGCTACCGCTTTTCCCAAGGATCAAGCTCGCGGCGCAAATACGCCCTGATGTCCTCCGCAAAGGCGGTCAGAAGCTCCGGCAATTCGCCGGACAGCGGATGCAGCTCGCGGCGCGGCCAGCGGTCGTAATCCTGCACAAGCGGTCTGCGCAGCGTCACCAGCCGCCGCAGCGCCTGCGCGCGCGCTTCCGGAATTACGCCCTCTCCGGCGATGACATCGACGATATCCTCGTAGCTGCTGGCGTCGCGCATCATGAATCCGTCGATAAGCGAGCTTCCGATATCCGTCACGATTTCCAGCGCCAGATGCAGAATTCGTTCCTGAGCCAGTCCCTGCAGCGTCGACGCCGTCCAGCTTTCGTTCAATTCCCGCTGCGCTGCGACCAGTTCGGGAATGCAGTCGAGCCGGCGTTCGATACCTTCGCGGTTTACGTAGTACATTTCGGTTCAACCCCTGTCGTCGCGGCCTTTGCGTTTGTTTTTCCGTTTCAGCCATACCACCATTACGACGGCGCTGATGAGAATGACGAGCAAATACGTCAGCATTTCATACAGATCGCCGGCACCGGAATCCGTCGTATTCACCGCAATTCTCCCTCTCAGCTTTCGTAATCCACGCTGACGGACGATTCCCGCACCGCCGCCATATGCTCGATAACCTTTTTATGTACCGGATGCACCTGGTAAGCCTGCAGCGCTTCCAGCGAAGCGTGCTTGGTCGTCAACGCGATATCGTACGAACGCTCCGAGTGCAGCACGTCGACGCCGACTTCGATCGAGAGCAGTTCGTCGATTTTGCCTTCCATATCGCGCAGCACCTGCGCCGTTCTGGCGACGCTCTCCGGACTGCGGTCCTTCAGTTTGAACAAAACGATATGCGTGATCATCGGTCATGTCTCCTTCGGTTAAGTTTGAAGATGTCCGGGACTTCGCCGAATGAGCGCTTTCCTCCAAGCGCATACTAAGGCGGAAGAAACGCCGCATCGAGAAAGGAAGACTTGCATGCGCTATGCCGTCACCTTGACGTGTACGCTTTTCGGGTTGGCGCTGTGCCTGTTTAACGCCACCGGTTACGATCCCCATAACATCTTTCTGTTTATGCTCAGCGTTCCCGTCTGGTTCGTCGAAGTCTTCTCCGACATACACCGGGTCAGCACAGGAACCGTGTACGTGCTCACGGTGCTCAGCTGGGCGGTTATCGGCTATTTGTGCGATCGGTTGCTGGAGCGGTCCCGCGGCGCGAAACAAACCTGAATCCGTCAAAAAAGGAGCCCGCGCGGCTCCTTTTTATTGTTATTCTACAATAATCTTGGACACCATGCCAGCATGGCCTTGTCCGCACATAATCGAGCAGTGCATTTCATACGTACCCGGGGTGTCGAAGGTGACTTCCGCTCTCGGATTGTCCTTGGTCAGGTTAATGCCCAGTTCCTTGATTTCCGCGCCGTGGTTGCCCAATTTGTTCGAGAAACTGAGGACGTACGTCGTGCCCGCTTTCACATGGTATTCCGCTTGGTCAAAATTGAAGTTGGTCGCCGATATTTTCAACAGTTGCTGTCCTTCCGCCAGTTCCTCTTCCTTCGGTCTTTCCGGCAATCCGGTCGCAAGCAAGTAAACGCCGAACAGACAGGCGACGATAATCAAGGCTGGCATAATCCTCTTGTGCATTGATGCTCCCCCTGCTTCTTCAAATGTCCATCACTTATTCTACCTAAAATGGGCAATCGAACTCAACTATTGATTGGGAAATATCGTCAACTTTTTTTCACATATGACAAAATGATGAACAATCGGCTGCAGAAAACGTTCAAACGACCGGAAAAAGGGAAAGGATGGCAATTTCAGGATTGCGGTGGACCGTTTCCGGAACCGGAGGCATCGTTCTTTTTGTCCCCTTCGGCACGGTTGCGCAGAATGAGGACGGCCTGACGAAGGCGCGGGGGAATCGGCAGCCCTATCCTGCCGTAGTTTTCCAGAACGGACAGCAGCTCGTTGGCGGTATAAAACAGAATCGCGCCGCCCATCGCCAGCTCGGTGCCGAGCAATACGTCGATCCGGTGCGCCAAAAGGATGACAAGCAGCATGAGTCCTTTTTTGGTCAACCCCCAAAATCCGAAGGCGCTGCTCAGGCCTTTCCCTTCCCGCAGCGACGCGGCAACTCCGCTCACGTAGTCGATGCCCATCACGACAAGCAAAAACGTCAGCGATTCCGGCCAGACTCCAAAAGCAAACGTCAGTATGGACCCACAGATGACGCATGCAATACCGAAGTGCGGATGCACGGCGCGTCCTCCTTTCCCGCCAGCGGGATTTGAAAAGTTGCGATTCATATTAATATACTCCGGCGGGAAAGGCGGAGAAACGTTCGAATGCCCGTCCGACCGCTTCGCTGTCACCATTTGGATGCTCGTCCCGCTTCCGGCGGCCCGTTTGCGGGGCCGCCCTTGCGGTTTATCGCGAAGTTGGTTGAAATCGCATGAGGACTCAAAAACCGTTCAGCTTCAGCCAGGAAGCGCACGCGTCCGTCCAGCCGCCGACGTGCGGATCGTCTTCCGCCAGGCCCAGGCCGTGCCGGCCATGCGCATAAACATGCAGGTCGAACGGCACCCCGCGCTTGCGGAGCGCAGCGGCGAACATCAGGCTGTTCTCCACCGGGACCGCCGCGTCGTCGGACGTATGCCACAAAAAGACCGGGGGCGTGTCCGCCGCAACCTGATCTTCGCTGCTGAGCAGCGCAATCCGGTCGTCCTCGGGCTCCGGTCCGAGCAAATTCAGGCGCGATCCGGCATGCGTGAACGGGTCGCGCATCGTGATGACCGGGTAACAGAGGATCGTCAGATCGGGTCGGCTCGACTGCCGTTCCACGGGATCGTCCGCTTCCGGACGTCCGGCGTCGAAGCGCGTTCCCGCCGTCGAGGCCAGATGACCGCCGGCGGAAAAACCGAGGATGCCCACCCGGCCGGGATCGATCCCGAAACGGTCCGCTTCGTGCCGCACCGTGCGAATGGCCCGCTGGGCGTCCAGCAAGGCGCACGGATAACGGTAAGGGGCGACGCGATACCGCAGGACAAACGCGGAAATGCCGATGGAATTCAGCCACAATGCGACGGGTTCGGCTTCGTGGGCAGCCCTCATCCCGTACCCGCCGCCCGGGCAAACGATAACCGCCGGATTTCCTTTCCCCTCCAGCAAATACGGAAAAATCGCCGGACGGTCCTCGTCCGCGTCTCCCATCGCATAAGGCGCTCCTTCCGGCCACAACAACTGTTCCATTCGAATCCTCCCCCGAGATTTGGTTGCGCGCGTATTGGCAAGCGGCTTGCCGTCTGCGCTTACTTCGCCGGACGGTATCCGGCCGCTACGGCGTCCTCTTCCGTGCAGAACATCTCTTCGGGCTTGGTCTGCTCGTAAGACGGGCCGCCGGGAACGTGATAAATTTTGTCCCCCTTGGCATTGATGTTCCCCTTGATTTGCGGGTTCGTGCACGGCGCCGGAGAGGACGGCCCGGAGGAAGATTCCTCGGCCTCCTCTTCCGCCTCCGTTTCCTTCGCCGTCCGCCCGGCGCCGGAGGAAGCTTTCCGTTCCGGCTGGGCAATCCGCGCTTCCAGCGTCTCGAACCGGTCGTTGTCGTTCCACATGCGCTCGAACTCGTCCGCGAACGCCCCGGCGATCGTGGGATTGTCGATCACCACGAGCATCTCGTCGTTTCTCGTGCTGGCGGCTTTGGAATAGTTGAACGAGCCGGTGGACGCCTTCTTCTTGTCGGCTATCGTCATCTTCAAATGCATCAGGCCGTCGTGCTTATTGACTTTCATCGGAATGCCCGCGCTGCCGAGCAGCTTGACCGCTTCCCCTTGCGTCTTGCCGGACAACTGCGACCGGTCCGTAATGATGCGGACGGCGACGCCGCGCTGATGCGCTTTCTTAATCGCCTGCACGATGTCCGGATGCGTCAGGCTGTAAATCGCAATGTCGAGCGTTTCCTTCGCCCCGTCGATCAGGGCGATCAATTCCCGCTCCGGATGCTGATCCGCCTGCGTAAAAGCCCAAACGATCTGATTTTCCTCCATGGAAGCCGTGGCGGGCTTCCCTTGCTGGCCGGCTGCGCAGCCGCCGAGCAGAAGAAGCGCCAGCCCCGCCGCAGCCGCTTTCCATCCTTTCCTCAATGCGGTTTCACTCCCGGGTGCTTGTCTCTTGAAGTCTGTTCGTTTCGAAGCGTTTTGCTCCCTATCCTTCCAAACTCATATTCTATTACATTCGCGGGCGGATCGAAATAGCGGTATTCGGAGCGGCTCCCGCGGGAACGGCGCTTTCGGCGTCCGAAGAAAAAGGAAAGCTGCCCCCGGTCTTTGCGGACCGAGGGCAGCCGGCAGCCAAATGCGGATTGTCCGCGTTATCGAAGCAGCTTGATCAGCTCGCGCATAAATCCGGGCAAGTCGGGCCAGGCGTGTCCCGTGACGAGCTTGCCGTCCACGTGCACCGTTCCTTCGGCATACCGGGCGCCAAGCGACTCGATATCGAGCCGGCAGGCGGAATAGGCGCTCATCGTTTTTCCCTGGAAGTACGACCGGTCCCGAAGCGCCAGGAACGCCAGCGGCCCGTGGCAGATCGCCCCGATCGGCTTGTCGGATTCGATGAAATGGCCGATAATGCGCGGCAGCTCGGGATGGTTGCGGATATATTCGGGAGCGCGTCCGCCGGGAATGACAAGCGCGTCGTATTGGGCAGGATCCACGTCGGCGAACGCGACATGGGCCTGCAGCAGATGCGCGGGCTTCTCCGAATACGTTGCCCATCCTTCGACGAAGTCATGGCAAACCGTATGCAGCGTTTTTGCCGCCGGAGCGGCGATGACGGCATCGAACCCTTCCTCCAAGAGCCGGTAATACGGATAATAAACCTCCAGCACCTCGACGGCGTCGCCTGTCAAGATCAGCACCCTTTTGGACATTGTCCCACTCCCTTGCCAAAATCGTAAGCCAATGCGGCCCCTTTCATTATGGTTGAATGGCGTAAACGCGGTCAATGGTTCCAAAGGCAGATTCATCCTCGAAATTTGGCATCCGGGCTGCTTGAGCGCCCTATGCCGCGGAGTCCGGACGCGGCTTTTCGCCCACCAGCAGCTTCGCCGCCCGCCTTCTTGCCTCGGCTGGATCGAGCCCACCGCTCATCGCTTGCCCCCCTTACGCATACAGGCTGCGCTTGCCGACGGAGCCGAACAGTTCCATTTTCCGGCCGATCAGCTCCTTCGCCGCTTCGATCGCGGACGGGAACAGGACGGTCGGCTCGCACTCGTTCGGCCGTTCCGCCAAATGTTGCCGCAGCCGGCCGAAAAACGCTTTTTTCATCTCCGTCGAAATGTTGACCTTGCAAATGCCGAGACGGATCGACTCCGCCACTTCCTCGGGCGAATTGTCGGAACCGCCGTGCAGCACAAGCGGAACCGGCACGAGCGAGGCGATCTCTTTGAGGCGGTCGAGCTGCAGCTTCGGCTTCCGCGACTTCGGGTACATGCCGTGCGCCGTACCGATCGCGACGGCAAGCGTATCGGCTCCCGTCCGCTCGACAAACTCCCGGGCTTCCTGCGGGTCCGTATACAAGATTTCGTCGCTGCCTCCTTCCATGCTGCCTTCCGCCTGGCCTACCGTTCCCAGCTCGGCCTCGACCGTGACGCCGACGGCTCTGGCAATCGCCACCGCTTCCCGGGTGATGCGGATATTTTCCTCGAACGGCTTCGTCGAAACGTCGATCATCACCGACGTAAATCCGCAGCGGATGGCGCGGACAATGTGCTCCACGCTGCCCCCGTGGTCGAGGTGAATGACGGTCGGCACCTTTGCCTTGTTCGCGATGTCCCGGCAGTAGGCGACGAAGCTGTCCGTGAGAAATTCAAGCTCGGACGGGTGAATGGCCAGAATGACCGGGGATTCGAGCCGCTCGGCGGTCTCCATGATCGCCCGCAAATACTCCCCGTTTCCGACATTGAACGCGCCTACGGCGAACCTGTGCTTTTGTGCGACCGACAGCAATTCTTTCATCGTGATCAACAAGTTGTTCCTCTCCCTTATGTTTATGATTTTTAAAATGGCTGATCGCGTTCGGATAGGCAGAACTTCTCTTCAGGCTTCAGGGAAGGCTCGGCTCTCATTGAGCAAAACCCTTCTCTAGTTGCCTCAATCGCAATCAGGGACACCGGTTGCCGTTTTTTCGCCTGTGCAGTTGCCTTTTCCGCATGTATTCCATCCGCCCGAACGATATTGGACGCTCATACGAAGTTTAGTTGCTGTTTCGACACTTCGCTCGCCTTCCCTCACCGAAAAAGGCGCTGCAGTTGCGGAAATGGCAATTGCGATCGCGCGCATGCTCGAATCTCCCCTTATGGCTGAGACGCGACCAGCGACTGCGCAAGCGACGATCCGGAGCCCGTCCGTTTTGGCCGAGACGATTCGTTTTCGAAAACGAAACCGCCGTCTTCAATCGTCGAAGCCGGGAGCGAAGGCCAGCAGCCCGGCGGCGAAGGTGTCGCCGAGCCCGATCGTGCCGACGACCTGCTTCACCTCAAGCGCCGGCACGACGCAAATATGCCGCATCCCCGCTGCCGCGCCGGCCAGCCGGACGCCTCTCGCGTTCGGCGGAAGCCCGGAGGCGATCGCTTCGATTTCCTTCGCCGTGCAAAACCGACCGGTCGCCGCCCGCGCGGCGGCGAAACGGATGCCCCCGCCAAGCGACGGCTCCCACTTCCGCGCTTCCCCGTCCGAGACGCAGACCGCGAACTGATGGGTGTGCACGATCAAATTCCGCACGCCGAGGCGAATTCTCGCTTCGCCGAGCCGGTCCAGCAGCTCCGCGTCGGGCAGCTTGAGCAGGGCGTCCTCCAGCCCGAGCAGCTCGGCCATCTCGTCTTCGTTGCATCCGACGCTCCGCACCAGCGGCTTGAAACGACGGATGACGCCGAGCTGTTCCTCCCGGGAAAAAAAGGCCGCCAGTTCCAGATGAACCGGAATCGGGTGCGAGCCAAGCGACCGAAGAAACCGGACCTGTTCCCCGATCAGATCCGCAGCCTCCTCCGGCGAGTCGGCGGCGTTGTAGCCGGACACGAGCAGGGCGCGGAACCGGTCCGCCGAACCCTTAAGCCGCGCGGCGAACTCCGGGGCGATCAGGCCGCCGGCGAATTCGCCGGTGCCGCGCAAAATGATCCGGTTTGCCCGTCCGTTCCGGTTGTACTCCAGAATATAGTGAACAGGCGCTTCCTTTCCGTTCCCCCGCGCCTCTTCGAGCCCTTCATGGTTCAGCAGAAAATCGTACTCCGCCGTCCAGGCCGGCACGTTGACCATCGCGGGACAGCCGGCCGCCGCAGCCGCCCGCGCGGCCTGAAGCCCCGTTCCGCCGACCGACCACGTCCAGTCCGCCAGACCGCGCAGTTCGCGCAGCATGCGCTCGCTGGTCACGATGTACTCGCCGCCGCGTCCGGCGCGCATATTCCATTCGACCGCGCCCGCCAGATCGGTCCAGGAATGCAGAAACATGCCCGGCCGCTTAGGCGTAGGCGGCTCGCTTCCCGATTCGCAGCGGCTCCGCAGCTTTTCCAGCAGCTTCCCGTCGAGCGATGCCTTTGCGTCGATATTGGCCGTAAATCCGCAGGCAATTCCCTTCATCCTTTGACCGCCCCTCCCGTCAGCCCTTTGGCGAGCTTGTTCTCAAACAGCAGCACGAGCGCAACGAGCGGAAGCGTCACCACGACCGAAGCCGCCGACACATCTCCCCAGGGCACGTAAAACATTTGCGGAAACAAGGCGATGCCTACCGGAATCGTCTGCGTGCTCACCTTGTTGGTCAGCGTAAGCGCGATAAGAAATTCGTTCCACGAGGCGATGAAAACGAGCAATCCCGCCGTCACCAGTCCCGGCATCGCCAGCGGAAGCGCAATTTGCCAAAAGGTGCGAACGGGGCCGCACCCGTCCACCGCCGCCGCTTCCTCCAGTCCCGCGGGCAAATCCTTGAAAAAGCCGTACAGCAGCCAGACGCAAAGCGGCAGGCAGAACAGCATGTAGGACAGCACAAGTCCGGCATGCGTATTGTAAAGGCCGATCTTGCGGATCATCGCATAGAGCGGCGCGATGATGGCGATCTGGGGAAACATCGACGTCGCCAGAAACAGCCCCAGCCACAAGCTCTTGCCCTTGATCGGCAGCCTCGCGATCGCGTAGGCCGCCATGCTGCCCAGCAGCAGGCTGATTGCGGTAACGGAGAAGGCCACGATCGCGCTGTTGGCGATAAAGCGGACAAAAACCGAATGAAATACGTTGGCGTAATGGTCAAACGTCACCTCGCGGGGAAGGATCGGGGGGAGCGTGTTCAAATCCCGGTCCAGCTTGAGCGACGTAATCCCTTGCCACAGCAGCGGGCCAATGTTCAGAAACACGACGAGAGCCGCCGCCAGGCCGAGTCCCAAAGCCTTTATTTGCCGATTGAGCGTCATCTTGTTCACCCGCCTTCGATTCGCCCGTACGCGCGGCGCTGCACATATTGCAAAACCCTGGCGAGAATCAGCACGGAAACGGCCATGACCGCCGCCATCGCCGCCCCGTAGCCTACTTGGGCGGAAGAGAATGTCGTCTTGTAAGCATAGCTGGACAGCACTTCCGTCGCGTTGGCGGGACCGCCCCCGGTCAGCACGTAAATCAGGTCGAACACCCTGAACGCGTCGAGCGTTCGCAATAGCAGCGCCGTCACAAGCGTCGGCAGCAGAAGCGGAAGCGTAATCAGGCGAAACCGCTGCAGAGAAGTCGCGCCGTCGATCGCGGCCGCTTCGTAAATGTCCTCGGAAATCGTCTGCATGCCGGCGAGCAGAATCAGCGCCATGAACGGAGTCGTTTTCCACACGTCGGCGATAATGACGGCCCACATGGCGCTCGCCCGGTCGCCGAGCCAGTTCGGATAGGAAGAAATCAGATGCAGCCGCTCCAGCGCGTAGTTGATGAAGCCGAAATCGGCGTTAAACAGCCACTGCCACATGCTGGCGGAAACGACGGTCGGAATCGCCCACGGAATCAGCACGCTTGCCCGAACCCACTTCCGGCCCGGCAGGCGTTTGTCCAGCAGCACGGCGAAGCTCAGTCCGATCGCCGTCTCCAGCGCCACCGAAACCGCGGTAAACAGCCACGTATTGCGATAGGCCAAATGAAACCAGACGTCATCCAGCAGCTTCGCATAATTGCCCAAGCCGACAAACCGGGAAGGCGCGTTCAGAAAGGTGGCGTCGTACAGGCTGAGCAGCAGCGTCCGGACGACCGGATAAAATCCGATCGCCGTCAAAATCGCCAGCGACGGCGCGAGAAACAGGTAGCCGGTCAGGACGGCTCCCCGATGTCTGCGCGATCTTTTCATGGATTCAACCGCCTTTCGGGCCTGTCAGGGGCGGCTTCTTGCACGCCCCCCTGACGTCCGTTAGTTCAAAATCGCTTGAATATCGCGGTCCAGCATTTCCACCGCTTTCTCGACGCTTAGCGAGCCCGTGAGCGCGGCCGATACGGTCGCCTGCAGCTTCAAAGAAATTTGCGGATACTTCGGCGTGACCGGACGGGCCACCGTACCGTTGAATACGTCGGCCAGCTCGGTCAGGAACGGAGATTCCTTGCGCAGTTCCTCGTCCTCCAGGACGGCGGGACGCGTCGGGCTGAACGCTACCTTTTTGGCGTAATAAAGCTGCGACTCCCGGCTGGATAGAAATTGCGCAAACTTGATCGCCGCTTCCTTGTTTTTGGCATTTTTCGCCACCATGAACTGGTAGCCTCCCATCGTCGACGCGCTTTTGCCTCCTTCGAAAGACGGCAGCGGAGCGACGCCGACCTTCCCGGCGACCTTCGAATTGGCCGGATCCTGCGAAGCGTCCCATACGTACGACCAGTTGCGGAGAAAGATCGCATTCCCGTCCGTAAAGACCGTGCGGCTCGGCTCTTCGTCGTAGGACAACAGCGATTTCGGGCTGATGCCGTTGTCAAGCGTGCTTTTCATGAACGAAAGCGCTTTGATCGTTTCCGGCGAGTTGATGACGCTCTTCTCGTTTTCGTCGACGATCGCCCCGCCGGCGCTGGTCAGAAATTCGACAAAATCGCACACGAGCACTTCGGCCTGCTTGCCCTGCCAGAGGAAGCCCTCCAGCTTCGGATTTTGCTCCTTTTCTTTGATCAGCTTGGCCGTTTCGACCAGTTCCTCCCACGTTTTCGGCACCGGCCGGCCGTACTTTTCCAGCAAATCCTTGCGGTAGTACAGCATGCCTCCGTCCACATACCACGGAATGGCGGCAAGCTTGCCTTGATACGTCAGAGCCTCGATGACGCCCGGATAATACTGATCCTTTTCCACATAATCGTCCATTGCTTCCGTCCAGCCGGCCGAAGCGAACTCCGGCACCCACACCACATCTCCGGTGAACACGTCGATATCGTTCTGGCCGGAGGATAGCGCCGTGACGAGATATTGGTGAATTTCCGTGCTTTTGGACGGAGGCGGCAGCTGATGCACTTCCACATGAATGCCGGGATTCCGGGCTTCGAACTGTTTGACCAGCTCGGTCCAGGAATCTTCCCCGAACGTCTTGATGCCCGCAAAGCGGATGGTGACCTTCTCCCCGTCAGCCGGCTTCGAAGCCGAGGAGGACGGGCTTGCGCCGCCGCTCCCGGAACCCGATCCGCAGCCGCCGACAACCGTTGAAATGAAGGCTATTGCCGCCAGCCAGCCCGCGATCCGTTTCTTTGTTCCTTTCAAGTCAAACCCTCCCGATATCCTAATTGATCATTCCGAAAAACAAGCAAAACAAATCGCCAATCCTCTTTACCACCTCGCTTGTTTTGTAGCGCTTACATGTTTGTTTGTCGTTTATAATAGATCATAAAACTCAAATAGTCAACAATTTAAAAACATTTTTTGTTTGTTTTCAAACGAACAAATAATTTCATTTGCCCCCTCCCCCGATCCGTCCCGGTTTTGCGCGTTTGATCACGGTAATTCCGTCCCTTTTCGCCAAAGCTTAAGACCGAATTTTGCGTAAACGGCACCGTTTGTGAAATAATATTGGTTGAATTGAAGCTTCATTTGCAATAAAATGTTTGTAAACGAACAGTTTTACGTTTGGTTTTGATGGATCATGCAAGGGGGAATCCCGAATGTCGGAAAAACGGCTGGACAGGCTTTCCGAGCTGATCAAGCAGCAGGGAAGCATGTCCGTTCAGGAACTGATGGATTACTTTCAAGTATCGGACATGACGATCCGCAGGGATTTGCAGAAACTGGAGCAGACCGGCAAATTTCAGCGTTTTCACGGGGGAATCCGGTTTGTCGACGAAACGCACCTGGATAAAAGGGAGGCTTGCCAACAGGAGGAAAAGATGCGGATCGCACGCTACTGTCTGACCCAGTTGCAGCCGCGCGACACTATCATCCTCGACTCGGGAACGACCACCATCCAGATCGCGACGGCGATCGCGGAGTCGGACATTCGCGATATTACGGTCATCACCAACTCTCTTGCCGCCGCCCACCGGCTGCGGAATGCGGAGCATATCAGCCTGATCGTAAGCGGAGGGGAGCTCCGGCACAGTTCCCAATCGTTTGTCGGCAGCACCTGCCGTTCGTTTTTCGAGAACATTTATGTCAACAAGGCGTTTATCGCTACAGGCGGCATTACCGAGAAAGGCTTCTCTACGGCCAATTTCGCCGAAGCGGAAATCAAGCTCTGCATGGCCAAAGCCAGCGCGCGCACGTATTTCGTCGCCGATTCGACGAAATTCGGGCAACGTTCGCTCAACTTCTTCGCTCCCCTCGAAGCCGCGAATGTTCTGGTGACGGATGACGGGGTGCCGGAGGAATGGGACGCGCTTTGCGCCCAACATCAGATCGAGCTGGTGAAGGTTTGAGGCGGTCTGTCGCGTGTTGTTTTCCGCCCGAAGGCCGGAAAGCGGAAAGACCGCCGCGATGATCGCAGCGGCCTTTCCGTCGCAGCCGGCGCCCGATATTTACTGAAAGCTTCTGTTTGCGGAACCCATCGAGCCGTAAGAAGCGGTCCCGAACGGCTGGTGTTGGCTCGGCTGGACTTGATGAGACCATGCTTGTTGGCTGAAGCTGTGCGCGGATTGCTCAAGCTGCCTGCAGATTTGCGCCACCTGCTGCATTTGCTGAACCGCCGTGTGGTGGCCTTGAAGCACGTTTTGAATCATTTGGGAAGCTTTTTGCTCGCGTTGCGCGATTTCCTCCAGACGGGTCGCGTTTTGCTGCTCCTGCTGAAGCATTTGCTGATACATCTGCGAAGCCTGCTGCGTTTGATTGATCAGCTGCTGAATAATGTTTTGACACTGATGGAGCTGGTTCGACCAATTTTGGTTTTGCACGCCATAGCTTTGATATTGAGGCTGGACATTCAAAGGCTGGTAATGGGGCGCTTGAAAGCTTTGGTTTTGATTCATAGGGTTTTCCTCCTTGATGTGGGAAAATGGCGCTTCGGGAACGAATCCTTCCGGAAGCGTTCGCCGGAAGAACTTTTGGTCCGCTCCGCGATTTGCGAACGTAGTTACCATTTCCCGAATTGGGGGGTTTTTATGCGTTTAGTCTTTAGTCGGTAATACAATCCGTCAATGACGTGAGCGCCAATACAAAAAATCGGTTTGTACGCCGAGTTCGGCACTGGCCGTTTCTACGGTAGACAACAAATACCCGTGAGAAAGGGTAAATTCTTCTCACGGGCAGGAATAAGTGTTAATTTTTCATCTTGACAGAACAATGAATCATATGATCTTTTGGCTTGGAGAAAGGTACTGGTCTATGATCGGGCCCGTCATATGCTGGCGGCTCATGTTCGCTTTTTGGCGGAAAAGAGTCCGGAAGCTGCCCGCAGGACGAAAAATGAACTGATGGCGGCTATCCGGTCGCTTGCTCACATGCCTGAGCGTTTCCCATTTCTCATAGCCGAGTTTGTTCCGCCGAACAAGTACCACAAGATGGTAGTCGAGAAATGGCACTTGGTGCTGTACCAGATCAAGGACCGAACGGTGTACGTCACGACGGACAGCTAGCTTGCTGAAAACAAGCATGTAAAAAATGAAGAAGTGGCGGTGCAAGGGGGGGTATCCCTGCATCGCCATTTCTTGCTTCCGCTCTACTTCATTTGTCCGTGTTTAGGCGGCTTGTGCCCTTTGGTTCTAGCTCAATCCAACTGAAAATGGGCAAGCCCGAGCGGAAGCGGCGCTGGGCGCTCGCACGTGCTTTCCATCACGTAGTGCTTGCCTTGCTCGGACGCCTCGTGAAAACCGTGCATCGCCTCCAGCACGTGGTAGGCGAGCTCGCCGCTGGCCCGGTGCGGGCGGCCGGTCATGATCGCCTTGGCCATGTCGGCCGCGCCTACGCCGCGGGCATTTTCCGCATAACCGTAAACAAGCGGGATCTCGGACCATTCCTTGGAGCCGGCGCGGCAGTAGCGGATCGGGCCGCCGAAGGTGTTCGGGTCCGGCACTTGCAGCGTCCCGGCGCTGCCGTATACTTCGATGCGGGGCAGCGCCGATCCGCCTTTGACGTCGAAGCTCGTCAGCAGCGTGCCGATCGGACCGGAAGCGAAATCGATGACGCCGGCCACGTGCGTCGGCACTTCGACCGTTATCTTTTGCCCGGCTTTCGGCTGGCTTGTAATCGTTCGCTCCGGGAACGAAATGCGGGCGGAGCCGGTAACCCGGGCGATCGGACCGAGCAGCGCCACGAGCGCGGTCAAATAATAAGGCCCCATATCGAACATCGGGCCGCCGCCCTTCTGATAGTAAAATTCCGGCGCCGGGTGCCAGCTTTCGTGCCCTCCGGACATCATAAACGCCGTCGCGCCGATCGGCGTGCCGATCCAGCCGTCTTCGATCAGCTTGATCGACGTCTGAATGCCGCCGCCGAGGAACGTATCCGGTGCGCTACCGACCCGGAGCCCTTTCTGCCTGGCGAGCTCGAGCACCCGCTTGCCTTCTTCGCGGGTAACGGAGAGCGGCTTTTCCACGTACACGTGCTTGCCGGCTTCCAGCGCCTGAATGCAGACCGAAGCGTGCGCTTGGGGAATCGTCAGATTGATGACAAGCTGAATTTCGGGATCGGCCAGCAGTTCCTCGACCGAACAGCCGCGAATGCCGTATTCGCTCCCTTTGGCCTTCGCCCTTTCCACGTCAAGATCCGCGCAGGCGACGATTTCCATCGATTCGAACCGGCTGCCGTTTTGAAAATAAATGCCGCTGATATTCCCCGTACCGATAATGCCGACCTTCATTTTCCCCATTTGGCCTCATTCCTCTCCAAGCGTTTAAAGTTGGTTGTCCGCCATGCCCGTATATGCGGCCTGGACGCCGCCGCCGGCCCGTTTTGCGGCCTCTTTGCCTTCCGCGCACCACAGAAATCCGCGCCGCATCAGCTCCTTGACGACCGGAATCTCCATAATGTCCGCCTGATGGCCAAGCGAATTGTAATAGACGCGTCCGAGCCCCCAACGCTTGGTCCAAACGACCGGCATATCGACGGCCTTGTTCAGCGAGTGGGGACCCGGCGCAACGGGAAAACGGGTTGTCGCGAGCACTTCGATCGCCGGGTCGATATGCAGGTAATACTGCTCGGTCTTCACCGTAAAATCCTCCAGCCCCTCCACGAGCGGACTGGAGCTGTGCTTGATATTGACGACATACTCCGTGCCGTCGTTGCCCGGATGCGCGACCCATTGGCCGCCGGTCATAAACTGCCAATCGACGTTTTCGCGGAACGCGTCGCACATCCCGCCGTGGCAGCCGGCGAGTCCGACGCCGCTCTGCACGGCTTCGGACACGTTTTGAACGAGCTGCTGCTCGATTCTTCCCATCGTCCAGATCGGGATGATCAGGTCGAGCGTTTTCAATTTGTCCGCGTCTGCGAACGCTTCCAGCGTGTTCGACACTTCCACCTCAAAGCCTTCGCTCTCCAAAATGCCGCGGAAAATGCCCGCCACTTCGCGGGGCTGATGGCCTTCCCATCCTCCCCAAACGATCAACGCTTTTCTCATTCGGACTCGTTCTCCTCTCGTATTGGGCTGGAGCTGCGAATGACCAATCGGGTCGGCAGCACCGCCTGAAACGTTTCTTCTTCTCCGGCGTTTCCGGACAGCCGTTTGATCAGCCTTTCGGCAGCGAGCTTCCCCATCTCGAAGAAAGGGACCTCGACCGTCGTCAGCGGCGGATCGAACAAAGCGGCCGCATCGGAATTGTCGTAGCCGACGACCGGCAGGTCGCGCGGAATTCGGCAGCCCCGTTCGCGCAGCCCTTGAATGAGCCCGATCGCCATCCGGTCGTTGGCGCAAAGCATCGCGTCCAGGCGGTGCATCTCCCGGTGGACGGCCTCGGCCGCCTCGTAGCCGCTTTTGCGGCTGTAGTTTCCTTCGAAGACCGGAACCGCTTCGCCGCCGATCCCCGCTTCCTCAAGCGCCTTGCGGTAACCGGCCAAGCGGTCCCGGCTGTTCGAGTACTGCGGGGCGCCGTTGAGGAATCCGATCCTGCGGTAGCCCAGATCAAGCAAAAGGCGCGCGGCCCGGTAGGTCCCTTCGACATGATCGGCGACGATCGTCGGAATGCGCGGGTCCTCGGCGAATCGCTGATCGACGACGCAGAACGGCACGCCTTCGTCCGCCAGCCGCGAAATCGATTGCCGCTCGGGCTCCAGGGAGCTGGCGCCGAGAATGAGGCAGGCATCGACCCGCCGCGACCGAAACAGGGAGACGTAATCGTACGCCTCGCCCGGTTTGCGGTACAGCAGCAGCAAGCCGCCGCCGGTCTCGCCGCCTTGGACCGCCTCGCCGATGCCGCTCAGAATTTCCGCGAAATAGTACGTGGAAAACAGATGCACCTTGGGCACGTGCGGCAGAACAACGCCGATATTGCCGCTTCTCCCGCGCGCGAAGCTGGCCGCAACGGCGTTGAGCTGGTAGTTGAGCTTTTCCGCGGCTTCAAGCACCCGACGGCGCGTCGATTCCTTGATCGGGCCGACGCCGTTCAGCACGCGCGACACCGTCGCTTCCGATACGCCGGCCATGCGGGCCACTTCTTTGCGCGTTGCCATTAATCGCTTCCTTTCTTTTTCTTGCCTTTAAAATGGAAAAATGCAACACAACAATGTACACGCGTACATTATGGCACCGAAGCGGCGGGATGTCAACGGGAAATGAAGCTCTGGCGGACTGGCGGACCGAGAATCCGTTTTTTGCGGATTTTGCGCGGCGTTGGCGTTGCGTTCGGACAGCAGATTCGTTATTGGCTCACAATCCGCAGAAATCGGTGGGTTCGAGGCCCCATAACGGAATCGATGTCCGCCAAACCTCGAATGTTGAACTTTTGCGGCTTCATAAGGGAAGCACGGTCCGCATCGAACGACCGATCAGCCGGTTGGGGAACTGCGCTCCATCGAAGCGGCACGGAGAGGCAAGCGGCCAAAAGATCAAGCGGCTGAAAAAGGCTAAAGAGACCACAGAGATCAAAGAGGTCAAAGAGATCGAAGAGACCACAGAGAATCGAAGAGGCCACAGAGAATCAAAAAAAACTAAACAGGCCGAGGCTGTGCGCATCATGCAGAATCCTGCATCAACGGAAGCCTCGGCGGATCGCGGGCGGAAACCCTACGCGAGCGGATATTCGAAGCGGTACGAGCCGGAGCCGACCGTGAGCAGCGCGCCTTCCGCCGTGTCGGCGGCGGTCAGCACGCCGTCGGCGTCCGCGGCGGCGCGTCCGCTCTCGCGGAGCTTATCGAGCGTGGCGCCGCGCAGCAGCACTTCCGCCGTCGTGTTCGGCGGCACGACGGCCTCGACGACGCGCGCGCCGCCTTCCGCGCGCCAGGACGCTTCGATTCGCCCGTAAGGCGAATCGAAGCGGGCGCGGGCGCTCGTCAGCCGCTCGCCGCCAAAGCGCGGGCGGATGCGCGAACGCTTGTAGGCGGGTTCGCGCGGATCCGAATCCAGGCCGGCGACGACGCGGTACAGCCAATCCCCGATCGCCCCGTACGCGTAGTGATTAAAGGAGTTCATGTCGTCGCTCCAGAACGAGCCGTCCGGCTTGATGCCGTCCCAATGCTCCCAAATCGTCGTCGCGCCCTGCAACACGGAGTACAGCCAAGAAGGATAGCTTTCCTGAAGAAGCAGCTTGAGCGCGGTATCGTGATAGCCGTTGTCCGACAGCACGTGGCACAGATACGGAGTGCCGACGAAGCCGGTCGTCAGATGGTAATCGTTGTCCGCGATCAACCGGTTCAAGTCGCGCGCCACCCGTTCGCGGACCTTGCCTTCCACCAGATCAAACATGAGCGCCAGCACATGCGCGGTCTGCGTCGGAGCGGCAAGCCTGCCGGACGGCGTGACGAACTCGTCGCGGAAGGCGGCGACAACGCGCTGATGCAGCTCGCCGTACGTGCGCACGTCCTCGGCCCTGCCCAGCTCGACCGCCGCATCGCGCACCAGCCGGGCCGAATAGGCGAAAAAGGCGGTGGCGATCAAGTCGCGCGGCGTCGCGCCGACGTAGCTGTTCTCCTTGGCGTCGAGGCCCAGCCAATCCCCGAAGTGAAAGCCCGTATTCCACAAAAATTCGTTTTCGCCCTGCGCGCGGATATAGTCGACCCATGCCTTCATGCTGTCAAACTGCTCGGCCAGCAGCTCCTTGTCTCCGTATATCCTATACATCGCCCACGGAACGATGACCGCCGCGTCCCCCCACGCCGCCGACGAATGGTCGCCGTCCAGCACGTCCGGGATCACGAACGGCACGCCGCCGTCCGGCTTCTGATCGGCGGCGAGATCGCGCAGCCATTTTCGGAAAAACGGTCCGACATTGTAGTTAAAAGCCGCCGTCCACACGAAGACCTGCGCGTCCCCGGTCCAGCCGAGCCGTTCGTCCCGCTGCGGGCAGTCGGTCGGCACGTCGAGGAAATTCCCCCGTTGCCCCCAGACGATGTTGCGCTGCAGCCTGTTCACAAGCTCGTGCGAGCACTCGAATTCGCCGGTCCGCGGCATATCCGAATGGATCACCTCGCCGACAAAACGGTCGAGCGGAAGCTCGGCCCCGTCTCCCGGATAACCCTCCACCTTAACATAGCGGAAGCCTTGAAACGTAAAATAAGGCGCGTAAGACTCCGTCCCTTCCCCTTTGGCGATATACTCGACCGTCTGCTTCGCGGAGCGGAGATTGCCGGTGTAGAAATGGCCGTCCTTGTCCAGCACCTCCGCGTGCTGCAGCCGGATGCGCGTTCCGGCGGGGGCCTCGACCGCCAGGCGGATGCGGCCGACCATGTTCTGCCCCATGTCGAGCACGGCATCGCCGGAGGGAGTCCGGATGAACGCGGCCGGACGGATCCTCTCCGTCACGCGCGTCGGCCAGTTTTCCTGCGGGACGAGCACGGACAGCGGCAAATCGACCGGAACGACCGGCTTCCAATCCGATTCGTCGTAATCCCCTTTCGACCAGCCGGGAAGCTCCAGGCGCGCATCGTACGTTTCGCCATGATAGATTTCGGAGTAAAGGATCGGACCGGTCGTTGCGGTCCACGTCGGGTCCGTGGCCACCACTTCTTCCGTACCGTCCGAATACGACACGTGAAGCTGCACGAGCGCGGCCCTGCGGTTGCCGTAGAGCTGTTTTTTGTTCAGCCATGTCAGCTCCCCCTTGTACCAGCCGTTCGCCAGCATGATGCCGATCCCGTTCGGCCCGGACCGAAGCTTGCCGGTCACGTCGCAGGTCTGAAATTGCAGGCGTTTGCGGTAACTGGTCCAGCCCGGAGCGAGCAGATCGTCGCCGACTTTGTCCCCGTTCACATACAGATCGTATACGCCCAGCCCGGTCGCATAAATACGGGCCGAACGCACCTTCCCCCTAAGCTCGAAGCTTTTGCGCAGCAAAAACGCAGGCTCGGCCAGCGGATCGATGCCGGCCGGATCGGGGGTAATCCACTTCGCCTTCCATTCGTCCGCGGACAGCAGCGCCGTCTCCCACCATGCCGTTTCGCTCCAATCCGATTCGCGTCCGAAGTTGTCCCATACCTTTACACGGCAGTGGTAGCGGGTTCGGGAAGCCGGCTTCGGTCCGCCGTACGCCGCTTCGATCGACCGGTCCGACTCGACCCGGCCCGAATCCCAGACCGGCTTGCCGAAATCGCCGTCCGCTCCGGCCACCTGTATCCGGTAAGCGGTCTGCATCGTTCCCCGCCGCTCCGACTCCAGCTTCCAGCCGAACCGGGGAGCGGCGCCGTCCGTCCCGAGCGGATTCGTTTTCCCGTTGATTGTCAACGCTTTCACCAGCAGTTCGCCCAATCGCCCTTCACTCCTCGCTTGTTCGTTTCCTCCTTCATCATAAGCCTCCAAACGCTTATAATATTGTGGTGATCAGGACTTTTATATAGGGTGATACAGACTAATCCGAAGCAAAAAGGGGCAGCCGGTACAAAAGGGAGGCTGGAAAATGGCCATCAAGCGGCCGATCGGATTGTTTCAGGGAGAATGGTTTTATCGGCGGGATCTGCCGATTTACGTAAACCGGGCGGTGGAATCGTTCGACCTGGCGGAGCACCGGCATGAGTTCGTCGAAATCAGCTACGTCAGCGAAGGAACCGGAACGCACCATTACGGCCGCAGCTCGCTGCCCGTCGCGCGGGGCGACATCTTTCTCATTCCCGTCGGCCAATCCCATGTGTTCCGTCCCGCCTCGGCTTCCGGAGCGAAGCCCTTGATCGTGTACAACTGCGTGTTCGCGGAAGAAGCCGCAGACCGGCTGCTGCGCTCCTTTCCGGGCGGCGAACCGATCGCGCACCTGCTCGAACACAAGGAAATCCGCCGCTACCGCGACCGCTACGGGGAATTCCACCGCTTGTTCCAGCGCCTGCATTACGAGTATTCATCCGAGCGTGCGGGACGCGAGACCGCGCTTTATATCGCTTTGCTTGAACTGCTGCTGTTTCTGTTCCGCGGCGATGCCGAGCCCGGGCCGGAGAAAGCTGCGGGCGCAAGCGGCGGCATGGAGGCCGCGCTGCACGCGCTGCATACGCAATTCAGCCGGCCGGTCAGCGTGCGGGCGCTGGCGTCTTTGGCCGGCGTCGGCGAGCGCCAGTTCCACCGCCTGTTCCGCAAGCACACCGGCATGAGCCCGACCGAATACGTCCAGAACGTCCGAATCAACGAAGCGTGCCGGCTGCTGAAAACAACCGACCGCAAAATCGCCGATATCGCGTCCGCGGTCGGTTATCATGACCTTCCTTTTTTTAACTCGCTGTTCAAAAAAATAACGGGGGTTGCCCCCCGCGAGTACCGCAAACGCGGCTGAAAAGGCGCCGCAGCCCGGCCCATTGATTGCCGCCGAAGCCGCAAAGCGAGCCGAACGCGGCCGAGACCGCCGGCGCATCAGCGGCCGGTTATTGCGCCTTCCCCGCCGACTGCAACGCTTGCAGCCCGAGCGCCAAAGCGCCGCACAAGCCCGCGTTGTCTCCCAATCCGGGCGGCACGATGTAATCGTCTATGCCCTCCAATACTTCCCTCGCGCGGACATAGCCGTTCAGGTAGTCTTTGACTTGCTGCCGGATGAGGGGGAACAGATGAAGCTGATGCATGACGCCGCCGCCGAGAATGATTTTTTTCGGAGAGAGCAGCAAAATCGTGCCGGACAACGCCTGCGCGATATAATAAGCCTCAAGCTCCCAAGCCTTATGGTCGGGGGCCAGCTCGCTGCCTTTGACTCCCCACCGCTTTTCCAGCGCGGGACCGGCCGCCATCCCTTCAAGGCAGTCGCCGTGATACGGGCACCAGCCTTCAAACGTGTCGTCCGGATGCCGCCGCAGCGGAATATGGCCGCCCTCGGGATGCGTCAGGCCGTGAACGAGCTTGCCTTCCGCAAACACGCCGACGCCTACGCCCGTGCCGATCGTGTAGTAGACGCAGCTGTCCAGCCCTTTGGCCGCGCCCCAGGTCGCCTCTCCGAACGCCGCCGCATTCACGTCCGTATCCCATCCGAACGGCACGTCGAACTCCCGCTTCAGCACGGGCAGGAACGGATAATCCGACCATCCCGGCTTGGGCGTCGTCGTGACGTAACCGTAACGCGGGCTGGACGGATCGAGGTCGATCGGACCGAACGTGCCAATCCCGATCGCGTCAACCTTTTTGTCCCGAAAATACGAAATCACATTGCTCAGGGTCTGTTCCGGCAACTCGGTCGGGAATTGCGCCCGATCTTCGATGACACCGTTTTCATTCCCGATCCCGCAGACGAATTTCGTGCCGCCCGCTTCGATCGCACCGATTCTCATTTCCTTGCGCCTCCTGTGCTGCTAGACCTTACCGTTTTAAGTTATAACGATTCCGGTAGCTTGTCAAAACCTATTCTTTCGTTTTTGTCGTGATTATGGAGTCTATACGACGAGCAAGCGGATTTGGTTTCGATTGACAGCGCCGGTTTTTTCGGTTAATCTTTATTTAGATATTTATCTAATTATACAAAAGACTTAATTTCAAAGGGGAGAGGGAATGAAATGAAAAAATCGGCAACCGTCCGCTACGCCATTACGGTGGCGGCTCTGGCTCTGACGCTGAATGTGCCCTTCGCAGCCTCCGCGGCTTCCAGTGCCGGCGTGCAGGCCGTACCGACGCAGACCGCCGGCAACGGCCCGCAAGCCGACAGCCGGCTCGTGCCGCTGCGCGTCGTCGCCGAAACCGTAGGCGCCTCCGTCAAATGGAAGGGCGGCGGCAACATCAGCATCGCTCGCGGCTCGTCTGCCATTGAGCTTCGGGTCGGCGGTACGACCGCTCTAGTAAACGGCAAACCGCAGAACATCGGCCTTGCGGTACAGACGATCGGCGGCAAAACGTATGTTGCGCTCGATTTCCTGAACGCGGCGCTGGGCAGCCGGCTCGGCTGGGACGAAGCCAACCAGAAAGTCGTCATTCCGAAGGACGACTATGTCTCGCTGGCCAGCCGGTTCGTGTACGAGCTGATCCACGGCAATGCGGATGCGGCGGCCGCCGTTTTAAGTCCCGCCGTGAAGCCCGCACTGCCAGCCGCCGCCTTGCAGACGCTCTGGCCCAGCCTGGTCCAAGGCTACGGCGTCACGCCCAACCAATCGTCCGCAACCGTCGAGCCGAACGCGGTCCATACGAATGTCCGGCTTACATACGAGGGTGCGGCGCTGCCGTTCGAGATTACGGTCCGCTTCGATTCGGAAGGCCGGGTCGACGACTTGGCGTTCTCACCGGTTTCGGCCGCGGAGCCGTATCGGGCCCCGGCCTACGACCATGCGGAAAAATATACGGAAAAGGAAGTCGTTATCGGCGAAGGAACGTTTGCGCTTCCCGGCACGTTGACGATGCCGAAGGGAGAAGGCCCGTTCCCGGCGGTCGTGCTCGTGCACGGTTCCGGGCCGCACGACCGCGATTCGACGATCGGCGGAGCGAAGCCGTTCCGGGATTTGGCGGTCGGCCTCGCCGGCAAGGGCATTGCGGTGCTCCGTTACGAGAAAGTCACGCTGGAGCATACGCTCAAATCCTCGATCGTGCCGAATTTCAGCATCGAGGACGAGACGGTGAACGACGCGCTGAAGGCCGTCAAGCTGCTGAAAGAAACGGACGGCATCGATCCGCGGCGGATCTTCGTCGTCGGCCACAGCCAAGGCGGCTTCGCGGTGCCGAAGCTGATCGAACTCGACGCGGAAGGCAGCGTGGCCGGAGCCGTTCTGCTCTCCAGCCCGAGCGGCAAGTTCGGGGACATTCTGGTCGAGCAGCAGCAGATTGCGCTTGAGCGGATGAAGCAGCTCGGATTCCCGCAGGAGACGCTGGCCCAGCAGGAACAGGCTTTGGCGTCCATGGCGGGCATCGTGAGCGTGCTGAACGATCCTCAATTCTCGGCCGCGAACCTGCCGTCCCCGGACCGGTTTCCGCTGCAGCCCGCCTATTGGTGGTACGACATCCGCGATTACGTGCCGGCGGAAACGGCCAAGACGCAGCAGCGCCCGCTGCTCATTCTGCAAGGCGAGAACGACTGGCAGGTGTCGATGAAGCAGTTCGAGGGCTGGAAGGAGGCGCTGAAAAACCGCACCGACGTGGAGTACAAATCGTACCCGAAAATGAACCATCTGCTCACCGAATACGACAACCTCTCCGTCGGAACGGAATACAGCCGCGCAGCCAACGTGTCGGCCGAACTTATCGAGGATATTGCCGCCTGGATTCAAAAACGGCAGCCCAAATGATGAAGCGCCGGCGTGCGCATGGGGCTGTCCCATAAGGGGTAGGCCCGAAAAGCCCGTCCCCGCCTCAAAACGGACGAACCTCCAACCCCGCTGCGACAAGCGGGATTGGAGGTTCCTTTTTAGATTAGTCCGATAACCCTCTGACTGAACGGCCGCAATCGGCAAGCCGGCCATCGCGCCGGCAGGCTTGCCCCCTCATCCGGTTTCTTCTCCCTCTTCCAAATACGCGAGCTGCTCCGGCGTCAGCCTGACCTCCGCCGCGCTCATGCTGTCGAGCAGCTGCTCGACGTTGTTGGGGCCGACGATCGGGATCGTCGGGAACGGCTGGCTGATCAAATAGCCGAGCACGATCCGGTTGACCGACAGCGACAGCTCGGCGGCAAGCCGGCGGCTTCGCTTCCAGCGCGCCACGTTTTCCCCGCTTCGGTATTGGGGCGCGATCCGCTCGTCCTGTTCGTCGTACGTACCCTTTTCCCACTTGCTGAACAGCCCTTGCGCCTGCGACGAATACGGAACGGCCGCAAGCTTCGACTCCAGGTGCAGGCGGTACATTTCGCCGTCCATCGGCACAAGCGTCGGATCGGACAGTTGCGCCTTGTCGACCGCCGCCAGGCTCCACATCATCTGATTGGCGGCAAAGCCCTGCAGGCCGCGTTCGGCCGCATACGCCTGCGCTTCCCGCATCCGCTCCGCCGTCCAGTTCGAGCAGCCGAAATAGCGGATTTTGCCTTCTCGGACAAAATCGTTCATCGTCTCGATGATTTCCCCGGCCTCGCGCGACGCATCGTCGCGGTGCAGCCAATACAAATCGATCGCTTCGACCTGAAGCCGCCGCAGGCTTCCTTCCAGATCCTCGCGGATTTCCGCCTTCGAGAGACGCGGAATATGCATCGTATCCATCCGGGGATGAGCGCCCTTGGTCGTCACGACGAGCCGGTTCCGGTTGCCTCTTTCCTTCATCCACTCGCCGATCGTTTTCTCGCTGACGCTCGTCTCCACATCCGGCAGCCAGTTCGCGTACACTTCCGCCGTATCGATCATGTTCCCGCCAAGGTCCGCATAGCGGTCCATCAGGCGAAAGGCGTCGTCCTTGGAAACGGCGCTTCCGAACAGCGCCGATCCGAGGCCGATTTGCGAAACGCGCAGCTCCGTATTCGGGATTTGCACTTGATTCATTTTTTTGTTCCTGCCTTTATACAAAATCAATTATTCCGAATCGGCCGGATACTTCAGCCCGATCTGCTTGCGCGCTTCGTCCATCAGCTCCATGACCGTCAAAGAGACGGACGGCGAATACGGGTCGGATTCCCGCTTGCCCGATTGAACCCGTTCGATGAATGCCTGCGCCTCGTACGTCATGGCATACGTGGTCTGCGGGACGCTCGCCTCCTCGACGCGGCCGTCGCGGTAGCGGATTTCGACGCGGGACGGCTGGCTGATCTGGTCGATCACGATCGTGCCGTCTTCCCCCTGAATCTCGCTCGGCAGCGAGGAATTCGATATTTTCGAGTATTGGATAACGCCCTCCATCTCAGGGTAGCGAAGCAGCAGGCTCCCCTCGCCGTCGGCGCCGGACGAAAGCATCACTCCGTTCGCCTTCACCTCCTGCGGCCGGCCGAACAGCACAACCGCCGGGTAGAGGCAATAGATGCCCAGATCCATCAACGCGCCGTTCGAAAGAGCGGGGTTAAACGCGTTCAGCACGGTCCCCGCCCGGAAGGCGTCGTAGCGGGAGGAATACTGGCAGTAGCTGGCGAAATACCGGCGCACCTTGCCGATTTTGGCCAGGCTGTCGCGGATGGCGCCGAAGTTCGGCATAAAGATCGATTTGAGCGCCTCCATCAAGACGACTCCGTGACGTTCCGCCGCTTCCGCCATCCTCCGCACTTCGGCCGCGTTGGACGCGAGCGGCTTTTCGCAAAGCACGTGCACGCCGTGCTGCATGCAGGCGATGGCATGCTCGGCGTGATAACGGTTCGGGCTGGCGATATAAACCGCATCGATCGTTCCGCTCGCCGCCATGGCCGCGATATCGTCAAAAGCGTTCTCCGCCCCGTGCTTGTCCGCAAATTCGCGCGCCCGCTCCAATGTGCGCGAATAAACGGCCGTCAGCTTGAAATCTTTCGTTTCCTTGGCCGCCTGAATAAAAGCGTCCGTAATCCAATTCGTTCCGATCACGCCGAATCGAACCATTTGCATCTCTCTCCTTCGATTGCTCCGAGCGGTAGCGCAGAGCCTGGATAAAACCGCCTATTGTTATTGCACAGTTTGAAGCATAAAACAACGGTCTGACGGCGTCAATTCAAGACGGACCCGCGGCGCTTAGTCCGCAAGCAGCGCCTCCCGCAGCCAGTCGTACGCCTTGCGGCCGCCGACTTCGTGCGCGCCGGGAAACAGGTCGACGGCCAACCGGTCCGGAACGCCGTACCGCTCGTACGCCCGCCGGACCGCTTCCGCCGCTTTGAGGAAGCCCTCTCGCGGGAAGATCGGGTCGCGTTCTCCCGCTTCCAGAAACAGCGGCCGCGGCGCGGCGAGCGCGATCAGCTCCGGCAATTCGGCGTGCAGAAGCAAACCGGGCGTATAGTTGTCGATACAGTGATGGACGGCGAAGATGCTGTCCTTGAACGTATTCGGAAAGCCGGTCAGCACGGCCGCGGCAATCCGTCCGTCCAACGCGGCCGCGGCGCCGGCGATCAGGGCTCCGCCCGAGAATCCCATCGCCCCGACCTTCCGCCCGCGCACTTCCGGCCGCTTAAGCAAATAATCCAGCGCATGCCTCGCTTCCGCGACGCGGAGCCCGGTCAGCGTTTTGCCGAGCATCATGAGCTGCGTCGCCAAGCGGTAGCAGGAATTGGGCGCATCCGGATTGCCGCGCAAGTCCGCGTCGAGCCGCCGCTCGCCGAAACCGACGACGTCGGGGGCGATGACGGCAAGCCCGCGACGGACCAGTTGCAGCGCAAAATGCCGGTGCGCAGTCGGCTTGCCCGTATCCGGCGAGCCGTCCGGCTTCAGCCCGACGATCTCCCGGCTGCCGTAGCCGTGCCCGTGCAGCGCAAGCACGCCCGGCACCGGACCGTCCGCGCCGTCCGGGATCAGCACATACGCGGCGAACGACAGCCCCGGCGTCGCCGACAGCTCCACGCGCTCGCGAATATAGCCGTCGCAGGGAACGCGCTCCAGCAGCGTCGGCTCAAAGTCCGGGTTCGGAGCGAACTCTCCGAGCGATTCGCGCAGCGCCCGAATCAGCCCGTTTCTCCGTTCTTCCGGGCTTTGCGTCCGCATCGCGGCCTCGTGCGCCCGAACCGCCTCCCCGTATTGGGCTTCCAGCCAAGAATCCGCTTTCCACATTGCCGATCGACTTCCTTTTCGCGTTGATCATGCCTTTTGGTCCCGCTTCAACTGCCGCCCTACTCTAACGTCAAGCAGGCGACCGCAAACCGTCAACCGCCTTTATTCGGCTTTTTTTAGCGGCGCACCTTCCTTCCCGTACGTTTGCGTTCCGCCCCGCCCTCGGCCAGCGGATGGAAGGCTTATGGACAGCCGTTATGCTTGCATATTCGGCCCATCGTGCCCCGCTCCTCCCCCGCCTCGTCGGGTGAAAAGCACAATGCAGTTGCCTTTTCTGCACTTGGATCGGGGGTCGCCACGCTTTCGCGCCTAGCAATTGCCTTTTCAGCAACTGCACGCCGGCTCCCCCTCCCTTTCGGGTGAAAAGCACAATGCAGTTGCCTTTTCTGCACTTGGATCGGGGGTTGTCGCGCTTTCGTGCCTAGCTATTGCCTTTTCGGCAACTGCACGCCGGCTCTCCCGCTCCTTCGGGTGAAAAGCACAATGCAGTTGCCTTTTCGGCCTTCGATCGGGGAAGCATGCCTATGAAACCCATGCGTGAAAAAGACTGTTGCGAGATTAGGCGACGCCTTTTTTCGGCAACAGTCTTTGGGATCGTTTCGTCGATGCAGGTACCGGATGATAAGGCAGGGTGCCGGCTAGAAGCAAGCGAACCCCTGCTACGCCGTAAGGCTAAAACGTTCGCCCGGAGCCAGCACTTTGCCTTTCAGCCCCTTCTCCGCCAGCCGCTTGACGAACGCTTCGGCATCCTGACGGATAATGGAGAACGTATTGTAGTGCACGGGCACCGTCCACTTGGCGCCGAACCACTCCGCCGCTTGCAGCGCGTCGTCCGGCCCCATCGTATAATGATCGCCGATCGGAAGGAAGACGACATCGGGATTATAGCGCTTGCCGATAAGCTGCATGTCCCCGAACAGCGCCGTATCCCCCGTATGCAGGATGGTCAAGCCTTCCGCGCGAATGACATATCCCGCCGCAAGACCGCCGTAAATGATTTTCTTGTCTTCGAGTTCGATGCCGGAGCTGTGAACGGCCTGAACCATGGTCGCCTTGGCGAAGCCGAGATCGATCGTTCCCCCGATGTTCATGCCGATCGTCTTCAGTCCTTTCCAGGACAAGTAATCGGCGAGCTCGACGGCGGCGACGATCTGGGCGTCATTCGCCCGGGCGATCGGCTCCGCGTCCAGAATATGATCGGTATGCGCGTGGGTGAGGAGCACGTAATCCGCCTGAATATCCTCGGGCTTCGTGACAGCCAGTTCGTTGCCGCGCAGGAAAGGATCGATGACGAGCGACTTTCCTTCCGTTACGATCTGCAAACAGGAATGTCCGTGATAGATCAGTTCCACCGTTTTTTCCTCCTTTTGTCTGGGCCGCATACCGCCCGTTTTGTTTTAATGTGCTTTTCCGCTCTCTAAAATGATGATACAAAAAACGAAAGCCGATTGCACACCCGGTTCTTCTCCCGAAGAGAACCCCGGCGGCCTTCCGCAAAGAGCATGCCAAGCGCTTGCCGCACTATGCGTCATCCTCCGTCGGGGCGATCATCCGCTCCGGACGCACGATACGGTCGAATTGTTCCTCCGTCAGCAGGTTGCTTCTCAAAGCCGCTTCCTTCAGCGAAATGCCTTCCTTGTGCGCCAACTTGGCCACGGCCGCCGCGTTGTCGTAGCCGATGTGCGGGTTGAGGGCGGTAACCAGCATAAGCGAGCGGTTCAGATGCTCGCGAATGACGGAGACGTTCGGCTCGATGCCGACCGCGCACCGGTCGTTAAACGAGCGGATGACGTCCGCAAGCAGCCGCGCCGACTGCAGGAAGTTGTAAATAATGACCGGCTTGAACACGTTCAGCTCGAAGTTGCCCTGGCTTGCCGCAAAGCCGATTGCCGCGTCGTTTCCCATCACCTGGCAGACGACCATCGTCATCGCCTCGCTCTGGGTCGGGTTCACTTTACCCGGCATAATCGAGCTGCCCGGCTCGTTTGCCGGAATGGTCAGCTCCCCGAGGCCGCTGCGCGGACCGCTCGCCAGCCAGCGGACATCGTTGGCGATCTTCATCAGGTCCGCCGCGAGCGCCTTGAGCGCCCCGTGCGCGTGAACGAGCTCGTCGTGGCTCGTCAGCGCGTGGAACTTGTTGGCCGCCGTCACAAACGGCTTGCCGGTAAGCCTGGCGATCTCGTCCGCCGCCAGCAAGCCGAACTTCGGATGCGCGTTGATCCCCGTTCCGACGGCCGTTCCGCCCAGCGCCAGTTCCCGCAGCTGTTCGGCGCTCTGGCGGATCATGCCTCCGGACTTCTCCAGCATCCGCACCCAGCCGCTGATCTCCTGCCCCAGCGTAATCGGCGTGGCGTCCTGCAAATGCGTGCGGCCGATTTTAATAATGTCCTTGAACTGCTCGCTTTTCCGGGCAAGCGTCGATTGCAGCAGCTCGACGGCCGGCAGCACCTCGTCCACGATAGCGGTATAGGCCGCAATGTGCATCGCCGTCGGAAACGTGTCGTTCGAACTTTGGGAGCGGTTGACGTCGTCATTGGGGTGAATGCGCTTTTCGATGCCCTTTCCCAGCAAAATTTGATTGCCCCGGTTCGCGATCACTTCATTGACGTTCATATTGGTCTGCGTGCCGCTGCCCGTCTGCCAGACGACAAGCGGAAAGTGATCGTCCCAGACGCCGGTCCTCACCTCGTCCGCCGCCGCGATGATCGCCTCCGCCTTGTCCTCGTCCAGCAGCCCGAGCTCCCGGTTCACTTTCGCCGCGGCTCTCTTCAATACGGCGAACGCGCGAATGAGCGGAAGCGGCATTTTCTCCGTGCCGATTTTGAAGTTTTCGAAGCTGCGCTGCGTCTGGGCGGCCCAAAGCTTATCCGAGGGGACTTTGATTTCCCCCAATGTGTCCTTTTCGATCCGGTAAGACATCCTGTTCCCTCCGTTCTTGTTCCGTTGATGGAAAAACTCGCAAAGCGATGTTAGTTTATGGAAGCCGCATCGTTCCCATTCGGCCAATCGTCCGATCGGGCAAAAGGAAGCCCGCAGCGGCGCAGGCCGAAAGGAGCTCGAAACGCAAAGGGAGAGTCATGCGTTGGCGTTCGCATGCTCTCCTTGCCATCCGTTAGCGCAGTATACAACCGTAACCATAAGATCGATTCGGACGATTAACCTTGGTTCCGCAGCGGCAGCCAGGAGAGCACCTTCCGGATCTGGGCGTCCCAATATCCCCATTCGTGCGCGCCGGGTCCCTCGTCGTACGTATGATCGAAGCCCGTTTTCCGAACCGCCTCCAAAAACTTCCGATTATCGTCGTACAGAAAATCCTCGGTTCCGCAGCATTGGTAAAGCTTCGGTTTCGGCCCGTTTTCCTTGTCCCGCTGCTCCAGCAGCCAAAACAGGTCGTTCTCGGTGCCGGCCGCGTCCGCATCGCCGAAAATCAGCTCGTATTCGCCGCCGAGCCGCTCGCGCAATCCGCCTGCGATGTTGAGCGCACCGGACAAGCTCGCTGCGGCCGCGAATCGGTCCGGATGGCGAAGCGCCAGCTTGAACGCCCCGTAGCCGCCCATAGACAGGCCGGCGACGAAATTGTCCTCCCGCTTCGGAGACAGCGGGAAAAAGGACCGGGCAAGCGCCGGAAGCTCCTCGCTGACAAACGTCCAATACCGGTTGCCGTGCGCCATATCCGTATAAAAGCTGCGGTGCACTTGCGGCATGACCACCGCCAGTCCGAGCCCGGACACGTACCGCTCGATCGAGGTGCGGCGGAGCCAGATCGAATCGTCGTCGGACAGGCCGTGCAGCAAATACAGCGTCGGATGGGCGCCGTCAAGCCTTCTTCCTTCCATGCCGATCTGCGTTCGCGTTTCCTGCGGCAGCAGAACGGTCATCGAAGTGCTGAGCTGCAGCGCTTCCGAATAAAAACGGCAGGTGATCAGGGCCATCCCGTTCGACTCCTTTGCAAAATTTGGGTACCTCTGACACCTCATAGTGTAACATATTTTTTCCAGTCCCAAAACCGAACCGCTTTCAAGCCGGCTGCGAATGCCCGGCAGTCCGTTTCCGCCGCGTGCGAGCCGAAGGGGAGGGCGCGTTACGCCCTCCTCCGGTTTCTGCTGTAGATGTCCACATACACCGCGAGAACCAGGATGCCGCCCTTGACGATATATTGCCAGAACGATTCCATGTTCATCAGGCTCATGCCGTTGTCGAGGCTGGCCATGACCAGCGCGCCGATCAGCGCGCCGGCAATGGTGCCGGACCCGCCGATGAGGCTCGTGCCGCCGATGACGCAGGCGGCGATGGCATCCAGCTCGTAGTTCTGTCCCGCGTTCATCGTCGCCGCATTAAGCCGCGCCGTCAGCACGAGCGCCGCAATCGCCGCGAGCGTGTTGCAGAGCACGAAGACCATCAGCACGCGCCGCCTGATGTTGATGCCGGACAGCCGCGCCGCCTCCTGGTTGCCCCCGATCGCGTAGATCTGGCGGCCGAACGTCGTGTTCTTGGAAATGAACGTAAAGAGCAGCGCCAGCACGACGACCATGACGAACGGAACGGGGATGCCCTTGTAGCTGTTCATGACGGCGACGAAGCCGATGATCAGCACCCCGATGACCGCCATCCGCAGCAGGCTGACCGCGAGCGGCTCGACCTCAAACCCGTAGCGCAGGCGGGAAGCCCGCTTGCGCAGCACGAGAAAGCCCACAAGCAGCAGTCCGGCGATGCCGAACGCCCAGCCGATCGGATCGGACGTATACGATTGGCCGATCGCCTTCAGGGACGGAGACAGCGGCGCGATCGTCACGCTTCCGCTTATGCCGAACAGAATGCCGCGGAACACGAGCATCCCGCCGAGCGTCACGATAAATGCGGGGACGGCCTTGTAGGCGATAATCCATCCCTGAATGAAGCCGACGGCAGCGCCGATCGCAACCGTCACCACGATCACCGGAATCGTGTTCCAGTCGTACCAGACGTTCAATATGGCGGCGATGCCCCCGGTCAAGCCGACAAGCGATCCGACCGAAAGATCGATGTGCCCGGCCACGATGACCAGGACCATGCCGATCGCCAGGATGGACGTAACCGACATTTGCAAAAACAGGTTGGATAAATTCGTAGCGGTCAAAAAACGTTCATGCAGCAATGAAAACAACACCCAGATCGACAGGAGCGCGCCGATCATCGTGTAAGCGCGCGCGTCGAACTTGAACCATCTCGCGCCGCGGGACGCTTTCGCCGGCATCGCTTCCGTTTGTGCGCTCATGTTCCTAACCCTCCCGTTGCCGCCAGCATAATCGCTTCCTGAGTCGCTTCCTCCGCCCGGAATTCGCCGGTCAATTTGCCTTCCGAGATGACGATGATGCGGTGGCTCATGCCCAGCAGCTCGGGCAGCTCGGAAGAGACCATCAGGATCGATACGCCTTGACGGATCAGCTCGTTCATGATGTTGTAGATTTCGAATTTGGCCCCGACGTCGATGCCGCGTGTCGGTTCGTCCAGGATCAGCACTTTGGGTCTGGTCATCAGCCACTTGCTCAGGACGACCTTCTGCTGATTGCCGCCGCTCAGCGTACCGACGATCGTCTCGGCCGAATTCGCCTTGATCCGGAGCGAACGGATATATTCGTTGCCGCTCGCCACCTCCCGGTTCAGGTCGATGACGCCCCAGGAGGAGACGCGGTTTAAGCTGGCCAGCGTCACGTTGTTTTTAATGTCCATGCCGAGTACGAGCCCGTATTTTTTCCGGTCCTCCGATACGAGCGCCAGGCCTTCTTTGATCGCCTGGCTGGTGCTGCGGATTTTCACCGGCTTGCCGTCGATTTCGACCCGGCCTTCGCTCGGACCGGGATACGAGCCGAACAGGCTCATGACCAGCTCCGTCCTGCCGGCTCCCATCAGGCCGGCGATGCCGAGAATTTCGCCCTTTCGCAGCTCGAACGAAACGTTGTCGATCACCTTGCGGCCGGCAATGGTCGGGTGCAAGACCGAATACCGGTCCACCTTGAGCACGACGTCGCCCGGCCTGCTCTCGATTCGCGGATACAGCTCCTTCAGCTCCCGCCCGACCATCATCGAGATCACCTTCTCCTCGGTCAGCTCCCGGGTCGGATAGGTGCCGACCGTTTGGCCGTCCCGCAGGACGGTGATCGTATCGGCGATTTCGAACACCTCGTTCAGCTTGTGGGAGATGTAGATGCAGGTCACGCCGCGCCGGCGGAATTCCTTCAAAATCCCCAGCAAAATCGCGACCTCCTGCTCCGTCAAGGCGGCCGTCGGCTCGTCCAGGATCAGGATGCTTGCGTTCTTCGACAACGCCTTGGCAATTTCCACCTGCTGCTGTTTGCCGATGCCGAGCTGGCCCGTCGGCGTTTCAGGGCTGACGTCGGTCAGCCCCACCTCTCTCAGCCACTTCTCGCTTTCCTTGAACACGCGCTCCCAGTTGATGATGCCGTACCTGGCCCGCTCCTTGCCGAGAAACAGGTTTTCCGCAATCGACAGGTCCTTCGCCAAAGCCAGCTCCTGGTAGATGATCGCGATTCCCGCCTGCTCGGCGTCCTTGATTCCCTGGAACCGCTTCACCTCGCCGTCGATCAGGATTTCGCCCTCGTAGCTGCCGGCCGGATACAAACCGCTGAGCACCTTCATCAGCGTGGACTTGCCCGCCCCGTTTTCCCCGCACAGCGCATGGATTTCGCCCCTGCGAACCGTAAACGTCACATTGTCAAGCGCTTTGACGCCCGGGAACGTCTTCGTGATGTTGCGCATTTCCAGAGCGGCTGTCATCGGTATTCCCTCCGCCGGTTACTTGACATTTTTGTAGACGTCTTCTTTGGAGTGGAAGCCGTCCGCGATAATGGTCTCGTCGATGTTGTCCTTCGTCACCGCAATCGGCTCGAGCAGAACGGACGGAACGTCGATCTTGCCGTTGTTGACCGTTTTGTCCGTCTTGATTTCCTCGCCTTTCGCAAGCTGGATCGCAAGCTCGGCGGCTTTCTCGGCGAGCGACTTGATCGGTTTGTACACCGTCATCGTCTGCGTCCCTTCCACGATCCGTTGGGCGGCGGCAAGCTCCGCATCCTGTCCGGACACCGGGATTTTGCCCGCCAGGCCTTGCGCCGTGAGCGCCTGAATGACCCCGCCCGCCGTGCCGTCGTTGGCGGCGATGACCGCATCGATCTGGTTGTTGTTCGCGGTAAGCGCGTTTTCCATGTTGGCGAGCGCCGCAGCCGGGCTCCAATCCTTCGTCCATTGGTCGTATACGATTTGAATGTCGCCGCTGTCGATATACTTCTGCAGCACGTTCATCGCGCCTTGCTTGAACAGGTGGGCGTTATTGTCCGCTTCCGAGCCTCCGATATAGACGTATTTCCCTTTCGGCGCCTTGGCGACGATCGCTTCCGCCTGCATTTCCCCGACCTTCTCGTTGTCGAACGACACGTACAGGTCGACGTCGGAGTTTTTGATCAGCCGGTCGTAGGCGAGCACCTTGATTCCGGCTTCGTGCGCCTTTTCGACGATGGCCGCCGTCGCTTCGGCGTTGTGCGGCACGACGACGAGCACGTCGACGCCTTGCGAGATGAGCGATTCCGCCTGCGCGATCTGCTTGGCGTCGTCGCTGTTCGCCGCCTGGACGTCGACGGTGGCGCCGAGCTTCTCCGCAGCCGCCTTGAACAGATCGCGGTCCTTTTGCCAGCGTTCCTCCTGGAGGGTATCCAGCGAGAAGCCGATCTTGATTTTATCGTCCGATTTCGCCTGGCCCGACGCCGAAGGAGAAGCCGCCCCGCCTCCGTCGCCGCTTCCGCCGTTGCCGCCGCTATTTCCGTTCTTGGCGCACGCGGACAACGCGATGACCAAGACCAGAACAAGCGCCATAACCCCGCTTTTACGCAAACCTCTCATCTTTCGTCTCTCCTTTTTCCATCCTAAAATGTAAACCTAAAATGTAAATGCTTACATTGCTGAGATTACCATGCGGAGCGCGCGCGGGGAGAAGCGGATTTCTGGAATCTCTTGCTTCGATCTGGATTTTTTTGAAGGCTTCAAGGCGGCTGTTCCCGAAACTAGCCTTTCCTGCCGAGCAGCTGCTTGCGGTAGTCGGTCGGCGGGACGCCGCACATTTTGCGGAACACTTTGCTGAAATAATTCGGATCGCGATACCCGACCGCGTATGCGATTTCCTTGAGGCTGAGTTTGGGATCGGCCATCATCGTCTTGGCGCGCTCGACGCGGCATTCCGTCAGAAAATCGATATAGTTGACGCCAAGCTGCTCCTTGAACAATTTGCTCAAATAAAACGGGCTCAGCCCCACCTGCTCGGCGATGGCTTCCAGCGACAGGTCCAGATGCGAAAACTCGAGAATATACATCTTCACCTTCTGGACGACATCGGGCTCGACCCGGCTTCTGTGCCGTTCCGCCGCCTGCTGCAGCTTTCCGATCAGGCCGTCGGCCTCCGCGCGCAGCTGCCGGAAGTCCCCGACCCGGAACGAGAAATACGGAGGCTCGGTTTCGACGCCCATATCGGTCAGCAGCCGGGAGACCAGCCACACCGTCTCGAGCACGCGCTGCTGCGCCAGATTCAGCTCCGTTCCCGCCGTCTCCAGCCGTTCGATCGTCAGCTTGACCGTCTCCCGGACGCGCTCCCATTGCCCCAGCCGGACGTGGTCCAGCAGCTGCATTTCTTTTTCTTTTCCGGGAAAATCGGACGAAAGCCATTCGGCGGCAGACGGCACATCCTCGTAGAAACGGTGCCTGGCGGGCAGCGCGTGCTCGGAAAGAGCAAGCAGCGCTTCCCGATAGGAATAGCGAATCCGGTCCAAAGACGAATAGGCGCTGCCGATGCCGATAAAGCATTCCGTCTGCGGAGCCCGTTCCGCCAAATCGAGCAATTGCCGTGCCATCGACGCGGCCTGGGCCCGGTACGATTTGCCCTCCTCGAGGAAAACGACAAGCGGAATGTGACGGCAGCTTATCGCTCCGACCCAGCCGTTGCCCAACTGGCGCAGCTTCTCCTTCACCGCCGCATAATACGATTCCGGGGACGGGGCCCGGCGCAAATCGATCACCAGCACAAACGCCTCTTTGGTCGTTTGCCGGCCGAGCAGGCTGACCATTTCGTCCAAATGCACTTCATGAACGTGATCGAACAGCAGCTGCGTCACAATGTCGGCCTCGACGACCGGCATCATTTTCTCGACCGTGTTCCGGTCGCGGATGCTGCTTTGCCGGGCTTCCCGCTCCATCTGGATTTCCCGCAGCGCCTTCGCCACCGTCTCGGTGATCTCGGCCGCCTTGCTGGGCTTCAGCAAATAATCCTTCACGCCGAGCTTGATCGCCTGGAGCGCATAGTCGAACGTATCGTACGCCGTCACCATGATGAATTTCGTCTCCGGATATTGGGCGCTGATCCGCTCGACCGCCTCCAGCCCGCTCATGCCGGGCATCTTGATATCCATCAGAACCAGGTCCGGGCGATACTCCGCGACGAGCTCCACGGCCGCCTTGCCGTTCTTCGCCTGCGCAAGCTCCGCATCGGGGAACCCTTTGCGCAAGATCGCCAGCATGCCTTCCCGTTCAATCTGCTCGTCGTCCACAACCAGCAGTTTCATTGCGTTCACAACCTTTCGACCTTTTTCAATGCCGAAACTTAAGGCGCAGCCGCCGCGCCGGGCCGTTCCGCATTCTCGCGGACTTTGGGCAGCAGCAGCGTCACCCGGGTCCCTTCGCCTTCGGCGCTTACAATGTCGATCACGTCCGGACGGTTATAGAACAGCCGCAGACGCCGGACCACATTGCCGAAGCCGATGCCCGTCGAATGGCCGCCGCCGGATTGAGCGGCCGTTTGTTCTTCCATAATTTGCCTGACACGTTCCTCCGGCATCCCCGTTCCATCATCCTCGATTTCCACCATCACCCTGTCCCCGCTGTCTCGAACCCGAAAGACGATCGTTCCCCCGTCCTCCAGCGGCTCGATCGCATGAATGACCGCATTTTCGACGATCGGCTGCAGCGTCAGCCCCGGCAGCTGGATGAACAGGCACGACTCGTCCACGTCCTCCACAAATCGCAGGCGGTCCGTAAACCGCGTCTTCTGGATGCCGATGTATTCCCGAAGCACGCAGACCTCGTCGTACAGCGTCACGGGCCGGTCGAGCCGCTTCAGGTTGTAGCGGAGCAGCCCGGCAACGCTGGCCAGCAGGTCGCTTGTTTCCTCCGACCCTTCCAAATACGCTTTCTTGGACAGCATATCGAGCGTGTTGAACAGAAAATGCGGATTGATCTGGCTTTGCAGGCTTCGCAGCTGGCTCTCCTGGAGCAGCAGCCGGTTTTTCTGCAGCTCGCTTTCAAGCTGCGCCTTCTGCTGGATTTCGGAGAACAGATTGTTGATGTTGATCCGCATCCGGTCAAACGTGCGGGCTAGAAACGCGATTTCGTCGCTGCCGGCCACGTCGATCTGAGTGTCGAACCTGCCGCGCGACAATTCGCGCGCCGCGTGAGCCAGCTTCTGAATGGGCCGGGTAATGCCGAGCGAAAACCAATAGGTCAACAGCAGCAGCACGAACGTAATAAGGGCAAGCATCCAGATGCCCAGCTTTTTCAGCTCGCTGGATTGCTTGATCATGTCCCGGTAAAATTGGTCGTAGGCCTTCAATTCCGTATCCATCAGCGTCAAGGTCATCTCCGAAATGTATTCCGACAGCCTCGCCGCCTCGGTAAAATCGTTCAGCGCCTCCTCCTTGTTGACCTCGCCGATAAAGCGGATCGTGCGGTTGACGGATTCGACCAGACTGTCGATCAGGTTCAAATAATTCGTCAGCGTAAAGTCGTTGGCGTCGTTGCGAAGCTGTGCGATCCTCCGCTGGGTTTCGATCAGCCGGCGCTTGCCCTCTTCCAGGTTGGAAAGCTTGGAGGCGGAAGGAGACTGCACGTAGTCGTTGAGGGACGTAATAAGCTGATGGCTGGAGGCGGGCGCTTCGTTCATCTGCAAATACCGCTGCAAAATGCCGTTGTACTGGTCCTGCATCTTTTGGTTATAGTACGTCAGAATGATCCAGATGGCCGCCATAATCAAGACGACAAGCGCGATTACGAGCAAGATTTTGCGCTGGATGGTGTTCATGCCGCGTCATCCGCCTTCAGCAGCCGAATATCGGTGTAATACCCTTCGTAATCGAGCGGGAACGCCTCCCGCGTCAGCCATTGCACCATCAGCTTCACGCTGAGCTCTCCCATTTCTACCGGCGATTGCTCGATGATGGCGTTCATCTTTTTTTCGTGAAGCAGCGCCGTAATCTCCGAATTGTCGTCAAACGAGTAGACGTAGAACTGGCCCAAATGCGCTCTTTTGGATATTTCCTGAACCATGGCGCTCGCATGGCCCGCCCAGACCGCCACGAAAGCGTCGATATCCGGCACCTTGTTCATGATGTCGTTCGTCCGGCTGATCACTTTCTCGCGCGTATTCCCCGCCGCGGCGACGATCGGGCGAATGCCGGGGTAGCGTTTCAGAACGTCGAGGATGCCCTCCGTCCGCTTGGTCAAATAATCCTCCTTGCGGTCCGACACCAGCAGCACGACGTTGCCCTTCGGCCCCATATCCTTGACCAGCTGCTCGCCGATCATGCGGCCGGCCTTGTAATGGTCGGAACCGATGTACGTGCGGCGCAGGCTGTTTTTGAAGGAGACGTCGTTGGCGATCGTAAAAATCGGAATGCCGTTGGCGGCCGCCTTCACGGTCGCCAGATGGTTGAACTCGTCCGTGTCCATCCCCTGGATGATAATGCCGTCCACCTTGGAGGCGATCGCGATCTCCATATTCCGCAGAAAATCCTCCTGATTGGTGCCGTAGCTCCCCCATACCGCCAGCTCCGCTCCGTACCGGCTCGCGGCTTCGGCCGCTCCCTGCTCCACCTTGTTCCAGAACGGCGTGTCCATTTCCCGGGTAATCAGCACGATCCGGTAGCCGGTGCTTTGGCCCTGCATCTCGCGGGGAACGGAAAGATCGTACTGGAAAATCCGGATAAAGGAAGACAGCGTAAATCCGAAAAGCACAACGCAGCAAGCGATAATCAAAACGATGAATCCTTTTTTCACCAGATCGGCTCCTTTGGCTAAATCAAGCTTGTGCAATCGCTTTCAATCGTGTATATACCACTTTTAAGGCTGCAATCCCGTTCTGTCAAGCGATTATTTTAATGAAAATTTAAGCTTTCCTTCACCTGCCGTTCAGCCTGTGCGGCTACTCTATCTTCACACCCCCTTTTTATCCATATATAGATTCGAAAAGGACTGCTCGTCCGCTACCCCACCATAGCGGACGAAGCAGTCCTTTTCCGTTGACCCGGCGTCCTTCCTGCGGACAATGAAAGGACGCCGGAGCTATGCACGGACAGGTTCGCGCCGCATTCCGGGCGCCGTCGCGGAGCCGGCAAGCGGCATCGTTGCTTCACGTTTACCCCAATCTTTGCAGCGCCCAGTTCCCGATCCACAGCAAAATGCCGAGGGAAACGTTAAGCCAGCCGAGAACGGCGGCGACCCTTTCTTCTTTTTTCAACTTCTTCTTCCGCAGTTCCTTCCGGTCGAACAGCAAAATCAGAAATCCGGTCAGGAACCATATGGCGACGACGTACCCCAGCGAACTCGCATACCCAACCTGGAACATTCGTTTCGCCTCCTTCCCGTGCCGTTGCGGTTTGTCATTTCGCTTTCATGCCGATTCTGCGGACCCGGGAATCCACTTTGACGTCCACGGATACGGTTTTGTACATCTCCTGCCAACGTTCCTTCGTCTTGACGCTCCGGTCCCAAAATCCCGGACGTTTGGCCCGCAAGTACTCGCCGAATCCGAAAATGTCCGATCCCGCCCGCTGCGTTTCTTTAATCAGCCTTTCGGCCGCTTCGGAAAGCTGCCTCCGGTTTTCCTTCCGGATTTCTTCCAGAATCCTGGAATTGTTCAAAGCAAACGTGTCGCTGAACTTCTCCTCCACATTGATCTCCGTAAATACGTTCACTTGAAAATGGGGGACGTTGTCGATAATGCGAACGCTGACCGAAGCTCTGCGGGAAGTCGCATACACGGTCACCGTGCCGGGCGGATTGCCGATCTGGACAAAACCCCTGTAGCCGGCCGGATTGACGCCTTTCAGCGACATATAGGTTCCCATTTCGAGCGAACGGGTCGCGCCTACCATTTTGTCGTTCCGAAAATAAGCCAGGCCCTTGAGCTCGATGTTCTGTTCCTTTTTCATTTCGACATAAGGGAGAAACGCTTCCTGGCCCTTCTTCGACATATTGCTCCAGAACATGCCGATGTAATTCTGCGGAAACCTCCCCATGCGGACGGCGCTGTCCATCGTGGAGATCAAATACAGGGTCGGAACCCGTTCCAGTTGCGGCTTCGATTTCATCAGCTCTTCCGCTCTTCCGCGCGAGATCAGCATCCAGGCCATTCTTCGGACCTCCGAATTGCGGCGAAGGAAATCGTTGATGTTTTCCATTCCTCTGCGGGCCACGGCTTCGGAGACCACGATGACGCGCAGATGGCCGTAAAAAAGCCGGCCCGAAATCTGCTGCTGCAAATTCACGAGCGCGTCGTCCAGCGTATAGCCGACCACTTTAACGACCCAAACCGACTGCACCGTCCCGCCTTTTCCGGAACCGCTGTTTTCGCTCGGACCGAGCTGGATTTTCCCGGGAATGGCGATCTGCACGCTGACGCTGATCAAATCTTTTTTGGGAAAGGAAACATTGTCGCTGTGAAAGGTGATCGCGCCTTCTTGCTGCACCTCTTCCGGTTCGGCCGTATCGATGGAGATCCCGAGCACGACGGCCCGTTCCTCCAGCTCCAGGCGATCCCAGCAACCCGAGAGCAGCGGAAAGACGGTCAGGATTACGAGCGGCAATTTAATCGTTTTTGCCCATCTGCTGAGCATCGGCGCGCTCCCCTCTTTTATTCCGGATGATGGCGATGACAAGCAGCAAAGTCGGGTAGACGATCGTCACAATCAGGCCGATCCGGCCGACGATTTTGATCGTGCCGTACATTTGCGAAATGTTCTGGGGCAGCATGGCGATGAAAAAAACAAAGGGCAGCATAAACAGCGAAAACATTTTATGCTCGCGCTGCCGAAACAGCTTTTGCAATTCGGTGATCGTCAAAAAGTAGCTGGACAGCAGGGACGTAAAGACGGTCGTCACCCATACGGCCAAAAACGCCGCATCCAGACGCTCCAATACGTTGGCGGGCAAAGAGGTTGCCTTGGCGAGCTCAAGCGTCGGCCACAGCAAATTGGAGGTCTCCTCGGACCCGAATACGCTGACTGTCGCCACGACGATCATGACGTACAGCGCCCCTCCGACCAGCATGCCCCAGAAGTTCGCTTTCATCGCATAGTCGGGACGCTTCATCGCGGGAATCACCACGGCCATGACGAACGAACCTTCGAACAACGCGGCCGTCGTCAGGATTCCCTCCAGCATGTAGGTCGGCTGGTTGCCCCAAACGGGCAGAAGATTAATCACATCGGCGTTTTTCAAAGACAGCCCGCCTATAAGCAGAACCGGGACGAGCAGCAGCGGAAAATAAAAATGGTGGATGTACGCGAACGTCGTGATGTCCTTGCGCGTCGAAATGGCGGCCAGCAGCAGCATCACGATGACGGTCACCTCGACCGGCGTCCGGGTCAGGACCGCCGTAATCACCACTTCGCCGAACTCGCGGGACGTAAAGGCGGTCAGAACGGCAAAAAAGGCGATCACGCACGCGCTCCCGATCCAGGAAGGCCACTTTCCGATAATCGCCTCGCTGTATTGCACGAACGATTGGGAGGGAAAGCGCATCCCGAGCAAAACTAACGGCACAAAGCCGACAAACGCCAGCAGAAAGCCGAGAAGCGTCACGAGCGGCGCGCCGGAGTTGGCCGCCTGTACGGTAAAAAGCGGGAGCGCAAGCACGCCGACTCCGATATTGGTGCTGGTTAGCGTGGCCGCAGCCTGAATGGCCGTTATTTGACGAGGGGGTTGCTCCATCCTCAACGCTCCTTTTCGCTTTGATTGGCCGGATTCAGAACCTTGTCGGGAGGCGACTTGATTTGAGCCATCGTGTCGGGGCTGACCCGCGTCTTGTCCCGCGGATAGAGAAACTCCGGCCTTTTGCTCATCCACCACAGCGGTCCGCGAACGAGCAGATCCTTCAGCCCCTGGTAGTCGGAGGGAATCAGCGGGCTCAGGTACGGAACCCCGAACGACTGCAGCGCCAGCAGATGGTTTGCGATGAGGATCAGCCCGATCATCACGCCGTATAGCCCGAAAATTCCCGCCATGATGATGAGCGGAAAGCGCAAAAGCCGCAGGGCGAGCGCCACATTGAAGGCGGGAGTCGCGAAGGAGCCGATCGTCGTAAGCGCGATAATGACGACAGTGATCGGACTCGCGAAGCCGGCAGCCACCGCCGCCTGGCCGACGACAAGCACGCCGACGATGGACAGCGCGCCGCCGACCTGCTGCGGCAAACGGATCGTCGCTTCCCGCAGCACCTCCATCGAGATTTCGATCAGCAGCACCTCGATCACGGCCGGAAACGGAACGCCCGCCCTCCCGCCGGCCACCGCAACTGCAAATTCGGTCGGAATCAATTCCGGATTGTAGGAGATGATCGCAACATACAGCGACGGAAAGACCAGCGAAAAAATGAGCGCCACAAATCGGGCCAGCCGGACCGCGCTCATGAGAAGAAACCGTTCCGTATAATCTTCCACCGACTGATAGAACTGGCTGAAGACGGTCGGAACGACCAACGCCAGAGGCGAGCCGTCGACCAGAATCGCGATTCTCCCTTCAAGCAGATTGGCCACGACCTTATCCGGCCGCTCGGTGTATTGCACTTGCGGGAAAGGCGAAATGTGGTTGTCCTCGATAAACTGCTCCAGATAGCCCGCGTCAAGCACGGCATCGATATCGATGTTGGAAAGGCGCTTCTGCACTTCCTTGACCAGATCGGAGTTCGTAACGCCGTCGATATAGCAAACCGCAACTTTGGACGCGGTTTTTCGTCCGATTTCCATCGACCGGACCCGAAGATCCGACGTTTGCAAACGGTAGCGCAGCAGGGCGATATTGGTGTTTAAAATCTCGATGAACCCTTCGCGCGGTCCGCGGATCACCTGTTCCGTTGCGGGAGTGTCGATGGACCGCTTGTCGACGTCCCGCGTATTGACGACGATAGCCGCGTCCAACCCTTCGACGGCGACGATCGTTTGCCCGCGGACGATCCCTCCGATCAGCTTGGCGAGACGGTCTTCCGATTTTCCTTCGCTATGGTGCAGCGATTCGTCGAGCAGCACGCTCTTTAACCGGTCTTGTTCGATCGGCTTGTCTTCCAAATAGGCGGGCATATACATCAGCGGCTTTAGAATGTCCCGGTTGACGATCGCTTGATCGATCATGCTGGAAAAATAAAACATGGCAGCCGGATAACGCCCGAACACTTGGAACCGGCGCATCGTAAAATCGTCGTTTTCCCCCAGTTTTTCCCGAATCCGGGCGATCGTCTCTTCCACGTTGCCGCTGATCCGTTCGTCTCCGATATTCGCCAATCCCTGGTCGGCGACTTCCGCACCGGTCGACTCGCTGTTCGGCTTTCCGTTTCTTTGCCTTATCCGTCGCATGGGGTCTCCTTCCGCTTGAAGCCTTAAGCTTGAATCGTGTCAAAGCAAAAACGTTCCATCTTTATCATGCTTCTACATTTTCCCTTTATTCAGACTTGGTGCCGGTCCGCCGCTCCGAAACCAAAAAAACGGCGGCTTGACGGAGGTTTGGATGACTTTTGGATGACGCCCTTGCCCATGAATCGCGTTGTACCCGAAAAGAAAATCGGAAACGGCAAGCGGGCAGAGGCCGAAGTCGCCCCGGATGACGCAGCGGCCGTTCGTTCATCGCAACCGCGGATACAATCGCAACTGCGGCTCTATCGTTACCGTGGCTATAATCGCAACTGCGGCTATACCGCTACTTTGGCAATTATCGCCACCTCGGTCATACAGCCACTGTGTCAATACGGCCACGGTAGCCGATGAGCAGCCGTATCCTATGCGTCTCCATTGGAAAAATCCAACCAAACACGCCGTTCAGGCGCCGGAAGCCGGTCTATGTTGGATAAATCCAGTCTTTTGAACCGCAGAAGCCGAATCCGCAGGGCTCTCGGGCCGTTTCATTGCAGAAAATCCAACATACGTTCCGAAAATGGGCGAAAGGCGCCGGTACCCTGCACAAAATCCAATATAGCCGCTCGGGCTGTGGCGATGTAGGGTACTGGGCGGACTACTTGGCGGATGAGCACCGTGGCGGACGGCGATGTAGGGTACTGGACGGACTACCTGGCGGATGAGCACCGCGGCGGACGGCGATGTAGAGTACTGGGCGGACTACCTGGCGGATGAGCACCGCGGACAGAGACGATGTAGGGTACTGGGCGGACTACTTGGCGGATGAGCACCGCGGCGGACGGCGATGTAGGGTACTGGACGGACTACCTGGCGGATGAGCACCGCGGACGGGGGCGATCTAGCGTACTGGCCAAGGGGTCAGCCGCCGAAAAATAACCCCGTGTTGTCCCGGACAACACAGGGTTCGCTTGGCTCTCATATTTCGCGTTCATTCGACTCCGCTTGCGCCAGCGCGGCGACCGCCTCCAGCGCGGCGCGAATTTCCGCATCAACGGCTTCCGCTACGATGCTGCGGTGCGGATCGTATTCTTCATCCACGGACTTGGAATCGCCGTCGAGCGCGACAATCGCTCCCGCCCGGATGCCGCGCAGCGAGGCTATAACATACAACGCGGCAATCTCCATTTCCACCGCAAGGACTCCGGCCCGCTCATAGGTCGCATGCGGCGTATCCACGACCCCGGTGAAGAACGCGTCGACCGTCAGGGTAACGCCCTTTCCGACAGGGCCGGGCGGATTGGCCGAAAGCGCGGCCTTATAAAGCGCATCGGTCACTTGGCTGTCCGCTACGGCCGGATAGGCGAGCGGCACCAGTTGCCGCGTCAACCCTTCCTCGCGCACCGCGGCCGTGCTGACAATGAGGCTGCCTGCCCGGTAATCGCCCGCGAGCGAGCCTGCGGTGCCGACGCGGATAATCGTGGTCACGCCCGCTTTGATCAACTCCTCAAAGCATACCGCTGCGCCCGGACCGCCGACGCCGTGGCTGACCACCGCCAATTCCACCCCTTTGTAGGTGCCCTTGAAGGTGCGGTATTCCCGCGCATGGGCCAGTTCGGTCGCCCCTTCGAGCCGTTCGGCGATCGCCGCCGCGCGGAACGGGTCGCCGCAGACAATGGCAAACGAAGGCATATCCTGCGGATCGACCCGCAAAATCGGCATCAACGCCATGTTAATCGAACTCCTTTCGCGTCCACTCGTCTTCCGGAATGGGAAGCGCTTCGCCGGAGAAGCGCTGTTCCAGGAACGGATCGGCGTCATTGTGAAAGCCGTTGCGTTCCCAGAAGCCCGGCCGGTCTTCGGTCATAAATTCGATGCCGCGCAGCCACTTGGCGCTCTTCCAGAAGTACCGGTGCGGCACAATCAGGCGAAGCGGATACCCGTGCTTGTCGGTCAGCGGCTTGCCGTCATAGCGGAAAGCAAGCAGCACATCGTCGCGCATCAGATCCTCGAGCGGCACGTTCGTCTCGTAATCAGGGTCGGCGTGGAACATGACATACTTCGCATCGGCCCGAATATCGAGCATTTTCGCGAAATCGCGGAACCGGACGCCTTCCCAACGGGTGTCGAACTTGGACCATCGGGTCACGCAGTGAATGTCGCAAACGACGCTCGTTTGCGGCAGCGCCAGCAGCTCGTCCATCGTATATTCGCGCGGCGTTTCGACTGCGCCGAAGACTTTAAGCCTCCACTTCGCCATATCATAGACCGGCACCTCGCCCTCGTGGAGAATCGGGAATCGGTCCGTCAACATTTGGCCCGGCGGAAGCCGATGTTTCAGACGTTCGTCGACCGGCGCTTGCGGCGCTTTCGATTTCTTGAGCCGTTCGGCTTTGTTGTGCATGACGCATCCCCTTTCTTATTTGCCGTCCAGCCGCCCCGACTGCCGCAAATAGGTTTTGTCCTTGAAAAACAGCATCACGACAATGGTCATGACATAAGGAAACATCATCGTAAAGTGCGTCGGAATCGAGGAGCCCTGCAGCCGGGTGCTGACCGTATCCAGGAATCCGAACAACAGGCTGGAAGCCATGACGCCAAGCGGGTTGCTCTGGCCCAGCATCGTCGCGACCAGCGCGATAAAGCCGCGGCCGGCCGTCATATTCTCCGTGAACAGCGTCACCTGGCCCAACGAAAGCTGCGCGCCCGCAAGCCCGCACAACACGCCGCCGAAGACGACCGCGCCATATTGGTAGCCCCGGATCTTCAGACCCAGGCTTTTGGCCGCTGCCGGATTTTCGCCGACCGCTAGCAGACGGAAACCGATCACCGTCCGGAACAGCACAAACTGCAGCACGGCGACGAGCAGGAAAGCCAAATAGACAAGCGGCGTATGGCCGGAGAGCAGTTCGCCGACGACCGGAATGTCCTGAATGACGGGGATATGCCATTGCGGCAGCCCGCTCATCGTGCTGTCGCGATACTGGCCCTTGACGCCGAAGATCGCATACAGCAAAAAGGCGGTCAAGCCGGTTGCCAGAAAATTGATGGCCATCCCGACGACAATGGCGTTGGCTTGAAGGCCGATGGTCAGATACGCGAAGAGCAAGGACACCAATCCGACGCAGAAGCACGCAAACAGCACGGCCAGCGCCACGTTGCCAAACAGGTCGTTGCCCAATATCGCGGTAAAGGCGCCGATCAGCATCATGCCTTCGAGCGCGACATTAAAGATGCCGACCCGCGCGCATAACGCCCCTGCCAGCGCCGCGAGCAAAAGCGGCGCCACTTTCCATAACGTCGCGCTTAGCAGCGACCAATCAAGCAGCGTTCCCATTCGCAGCCCTCGCCTTCCGCCGTTTGATAAAGGAGAATGTAATCCGCGCCGATACGAACAGGATCAAGCTGGACTGGATGACGCTTGAAATTTCGAGCGGCACTTCCGTATTGCGTTCCACGCCCATGCCGCCCGTCTGCAACGCGGCGAGCAAAATGGCGGCAAGCACCGAGCCGATCGGATTCGAACCGGCAAGGAGCGTCGCCATAATGCCCGACCAGGCGTAACCCGGAGAGGTCAGCATGTTGTCGATGTAGCGGTACTGGGTGCCGAGCACCTCGAAAGTGCCGGCAAGTCCGGCCAGCGCGCCGCTCAGCAGCATGCTCACCAGCATGAGCTGTCCGCGCTTCACGCCTCCGTAGGCGGCGAACAGCGGGTTGCTGCCCAGCATCCGAATTTCGTACCCTTTGGTCGTAAAAGTGAGAAACAGCGCCAAAAGAACCGCTGCGGCAATCGCTACGATAAAGCCGGCGTGCAGCGTCGTGCCGGCAAACAGCTTGGGCAGCCAGGCGCTGTTGTCCAGCATGGCCGTCTGCGCGCCGCCGGTCCCGCCTTTTTCCTTCAATGGAAAGGCGACCAGATAACCGGCCGTGTAGACGGCAATATAGTTCAGCAACAGCGTCGTGATCAGCAGGTTCATCCGGAACCTCGTATCGAGCCAACCGGCCAGCAACGACCATAAACCGCCGGCGAGCATGCCGGCCGCCACGGCCGCGAGCATCTTCACCGGCCCGGGACCCGGCACATACAGGGCGGCGAGCGCCGCAGCCAGCGCGCCGAAAACCATTTGCCCCTCCGCGCCGAGATTGAAGAATCCGGCGCGAAACGCAAGGGATACGCCGAGCGCCGTCAGAATGATCGGCGTGGCCCGCGTAAGCGTGCTCGCCGTGAAATAAAAGCTGCCGAAAGCGCCCTTCCACATTTCGGCATAGGTTGTCCCCACCGATCCGCCGACGGCCCAGATCGCGATGGCGCCGACGAGCAGCCCCACGCCAACGGCCAGAAGCGGAGCGGCGAGCGACTGTGCGTATGCCGTCCAGTTAATGCGTTTCATTGCCGCTTCCTCCTGCCATGAGAAAACTGATTTTCTCTTCCGTTGCGTCGCCGGCGCTGAGTTCGCCCGCGACTCTTCCCTCATATAGGACAAGAATCCGGTCCGACAGCTTCAGAATTTCGGACAGTTCGGAGGAAACCAGCAAAATCGCGCCCCCCTCGTCGCGGCGCTTCAAGAGCGCTTCGTGGATCGTCTCCATCGCGCCGATATCCACGCCCCGTGTCGGCTCGGCCGCGATGACGAAGGGCGTGCCGTGCGCCATCTCCCGCGCGACGATCAGCTTCTGCATGTTGCCGCCCGACAGATGCTTCGCTTTCGTCTCCAGCGAACCCGTCTTCACCCGGAACGCGTCGATCCACCGGGCTACCTTTTCCCGGATCAGCCGCTTGCGCAAAATACCGCCCTTGCTAAGCGAAGCCAAGTGCCCCATGATCGCATTGTCCGCCACGCTTTCTTCCTTTGCGGAGCCCCATAAATAGCGGTCCTCCGGAATATGCGCCAACCCGGCCCTGCGGAATTCGCCGGCCGAAAGACCGGTCACGTCCTTGCCGCCAAGCGTCACCTTGCCGGAATGGACGCGGCGCAGACCGGACACCACTTGCAGCAGTTCGGATTGTCCGTTGCCGGATACGCCGGCGATCCCGACAATCTCGCCCGCCCGCACGGTCAAGCTGACCCGGTCCAGCAGCGGCTTGGTTCCCCTGTCTCCTAGAACGGTCACGTTGTCCACCGTCAAGATCGCCTCGCCCGGCACGACCGGCTTCCGCTCGAACTTCGCCAGCTCCCGGCCGACCATCATTCGGGACAGCGCCGCCGCATCGGTATCGGAAGCCTTCACCGAGCCGATGACTTTACCGTCGCGCAATACGGTAATGCGGTCGGCCGAACCGAGCACCTCGTTCAGCTTATGGCTGATCAGAATAAAGCTGATCCCCTGCTTCGCAAGTCGTTTGATCGCCTTGAGCAGCCATTCGACCTCCAGCGGGGTCAGCGCGCCGGTCGGTTCGTCCAGGATAATGATTTTTGCGCCCTGATTCAGCACCTTCAGAATTTCGATGCGCTGCTGAACGCCGACCGGACAATCCGCGACCTTCGCCCAAGGATCGACCGGCATGCCGAACTTCTCCGACAACGTCTTCACGTGCTCCGCTGCGGCTTTGCGGTCGAACTTCACGCCGGCCTTCGGCTCGCGCCCGATGACGATATTTTCCGCTACCGTAAAGGACGGAAACAGCATGAAATGCTGGTGAACCATGCCGATGCCCGCGGCGATCGCATCCGAAGGAGTCGCGAACACCCGCTCCCGCCCGCCGACGATGATTCGGCCTTCGCTCGGCTGCTCCTCGCCGTACAAAATCCGCATCAACGTCGATTTGCCGGCCCCGTTCTCGCCGACCAGCGCATGCACCTCGCCTTCCTGAAGCGAAAAATCGACGCGGTCGTTGGCGATCAGGCTGCCGTACCGTTTTGTAATCCCTTCCATTTGCAGCAGCATAACGTTCCCCTTTCGTTCCAAGGTGGAGAATTTCCGGCACCCGGGCGTCACCGGAACGGATCTCAAGACACGAGAACCGAACCGGTGCTGATCGGCAGCCGGTTCGGTTCTCGGATACGAACGTATTATGGCGCCAACGGGTTCTTGACCACAATCGCGCCGGACAGAATATCGTCGCGGATTTTCTTAAGCTTGTCCACGTTTTCTTGTCCGATGAACGGGCTCAACGGAGATGGCGAATCGGCGGTGACGAACGTAAGGCCGACGCCGTTTTCCTTCAGGCCATAGCTGACCGATCCAAAGGTAAAGTTGCCTTGCGCGAAATCTTTTGCGGTTTCGTACGTAACGGTGTCGGTTTCTTTCAACTGGGACAGCACGACATGCTCCGGATCCTCGACCGTACGGTCGGTATCCTGGCCGGACGTATAGAAGCCCTTCTCCTTCGCCGCTTCAAACACGCCGGAATCGCCGACCGCCGAGAAACCGGCGATAAAGTCCGCGCCTTTCGAATGCTGCAGAAGCGCAAGCTCTTTAGCCTTCGCCGGATCGGTGAAGCTTCCGACATAGTTGATCAGGAGCGTGGCGTCCGGCTTCACCGATTTGAGCCCTTGCTCAAAGCCCGAGGTGTATTTGCTCAGCAGCGGCACGTCCATCGCGACGACCGCTCCGACTTTCCCCGTCTTCGTCGACAGCCCCGCCGCGGCGCCGAGCAGGTAAGCCGCTTCGTGTTCGCGGAATTCGATGCTGCGGACGTTAGGCGCATCGACCACGGTGTCGATAATCGCGAAAGACTGGTTCGGGTTTTCCGCCGCGACTTTCTTCAGCGCATCGGCCGCGGAAAACGCCGCCGTAATGATCAGATCGTATTTCTCGGCAACGGCTGCGCGCAGGTTCTGCTCCACTTGCGTCGGATCCGTCGATTCGATCACTTTGGTTTCGAGATTGAATTCGGAACCGGCCTTCTCCAACCCTTCGACCATTTGCGTAAAGAACTGGTTCACTCCGATCTTCTCCGGCGTGACGAGCGCGACCCGTTTCTTCGGCCCTTCCGCCGTCGCCGTATTGCCGCCGCTTTTAGCCGCATCGTCCGGCTTGTTGGCGTTGTTGCCGCCGCAAGCGGAGATCACCGCGGCCAGAAGCAGAAGCACGATCGTAAGTGCGGTCCATTTTTTCATGTCGTCTGTTTCTTCTCCTCTCATACCTCTTAAAGGTGACTATAACTATAAATCTAGTGGCCGAAAGCCCCAATGTCAACAAAATGTCGACTTTTGTCGCCTGATCTAGCCTGGGTACATCGCAAAAGTTGGTTATCGCTGCCGGACGATCAACGAGATTGTCTCCTTTATTCTTTTCCCTTATACGCTTCCCGCTTCAAGATCCAGCCAAACAGGCTCCTCTCGGGTCAGCCGGATCTTCGAGCCTTCACCGCAGGAGCGAAACGCTTCCGGCGATTGGGCGACGATCAGCGTGCAGGCGGGAAACGGCCGATTAATTCTATTGATTGTTTTCGTTTTATTAAATTATTTTTTCGTTTTCTTATGCGAATTTGCAAAAAAACAAACCGCACAAATCCTTCTTGCCGTGACAGCGAGTCCGTTCTTCAAACCGCCTCTACTACCTGAACAAGCCGTATCGACAAAGAAAATCTTCTTCAGAAAAACAAATAAAATCTTGACGAAACGAAAATAAACGATAAAATTGAAATACAAAATAATTTTCGTTTTCTTTTTAATCGATAAAAAACGCGTAGATTTAAAAACATCGGAAAGGGTGAGCAAGGATGAACATTGCGATCGGATCGGACCATAACGGGTTTGAGATGAAAGAAGCAATAAAGAAGCATTTGGAAAATCTCGGTTATCAGGTTGCCGATTACGGCTGCCACTCGCGCGATGCGGTCGATTACCCCGCCGTCGCGTTTGAAGTGGCGAAAGGAATCAGCGAAGGAAAGCATGACCGCGGAATCCTGATTTGCGGCACCGGTCTCGGGGTGGCCATTGCGGCCAACAAATATCCCGGCATCCGGGCCGCGACCACCCATGACACCTATTCGGCGGAACGGGCGCAACTGAGCAACAATGCGCAAATCATCACGATGGGCGCCCAAGTCATCGGGCCCGAGGCGGCCAAGAAAATTGCCGAGGCTTATTTGAACGTATCCTTTGACGAAAACAGCCGGTCTGCCCCCAAAGTGCGGCAAATCATCGCCCGGGAAAAGGAATTTTTGAACATCGGCGCAGCGATCGGGAAACCCGACAGGTTCTGCAATTGAAAAAGGAGGCGCTTGCAATGAAATCGCTAACGCTGGATTTCGTGTCCGTCACCGAGGCGGCGGCTTTAGCTTCCTGCTTCTGGGTGGGAAGAGGCAGAAAATCCGATGCCGATGAAGCGGCCACGACGGCCATGCGCAACCAACTGAATCAGATTGACATCGACGGCACCATCGTGATCGGCGAAGGGGAAATGGACGAGGCGCCCATGCTGCGGATCGGAGAAAAGGTCGGAACCGGCAAAGGAATGGAAGTCGATATCGCGGTCGATCCGCTTGAAGGGACCAACCTGATCGTGAACGGACAAAGCGGTTCGATCGCCGTCATTGCCGCCGCTCCCAAAGGAACCCTCCTGCACGCGCCGGATATGTACATGATGAAGATGGCTGTCGGACCCCAGGCAGCCGGCAAAATCGATATCCGCGCCCCTCTCATTGACAATTTGCGGATCGTCGCCGACGCGAGCGGAAAGAAGTTGTCCGAATTGACGGTCGTCATCCAGCGGCGCGACCGGCACCTCGGGATGATTCAGACCGTACGGGAAGTCGGAGGACGCGTCCAACTGTTTGACGACGGCGACGTAACCTATGCGATTGTTCCCGCATTGGACGCCTCGAAGGCGGATATGTTCGTCGGCATTGGCGGAGCGCCGGAAGGCGTCGTGTCCGCCGTTGCGCTGAAATGTCTCGGAGGAGAGATGCAAGCCAAGCTCCTGCCTGCCGGAGAGGAGGATTACAAGCGGTGCGCCGAAATGGGCTTGACCGATCCGCATGCCGCGCTGCCCATGGACCGTTTGGTCGGATCGGATCATTGCATCTTCTCGGCAACCGGCATTACGGACGGAATGTTGCTGAAGGGCGTCCGGAACCGGTCCGGCGCGCTCGCAACGCACACGCTGTTCCTCAACGGTACGGACAGAAAAGCGCATTTTCTTGAAACCTTGCACGACCCCGAGCGGGTCCGTCCGTGAAATTCTTCCCGGATACGTTACTTGCGGGGCTTGGCCCCTTTTTTTCTTGTCGCGGCAACAGCGAGGCTTGAACGAAAATCATCCGGTTGCATAATCGAAGACGGCGGGACAGGAGGGCTGCTCCTGTTCCGCCGTCTATTGCGGCAAGCCGCGATTTTAATAGCGCGCCGGTCAGCTTGCCAGCGATTGAAGCGATTTGATCGTATGCGTGAAGCTGTCCAAAATCATATAGGCGGATGTCGCGCCAGGGTCCTGGTGACCCAACGAACGTTCGCCCAGGCGGCTGGATCTTCCTTTTTGCGACAGCATTTCCGCCGTCGATTTCATGCCCTGTTCCGCCGCTTTTACCGCGTCTTCCAGGCTGGCCGCCAAATCCTTCCCCGCTTCGCGGCTCGCTTTCAGCGCAGCCATCGCCGGGTGCCACGCGTCCACCATCGTTTTCTCTCCCGGCTGCGCTTTGCCGCGTTCCAATATCCCGTTCACGGCAGCCATCCAAAATTGCACGATGTCATCTTCGTTCAATTCGGTCTTGCCTTGCAGAACCGCGCTTCCCCGGATGAAAGCCGTCGCGTAAAGCGGGCCGACGGATGAGCCTACGGCATTCAGGAACGTCATCCCGACGGTCTTGCATATCTCGCCGCAAGTGCTGTTTCCGTCAAATTCCTCCAGCTTGGCTTTCACGGCCTGCCAGCCGATGGACATCGTCACGCCATGATCTCCGTCTCCGACGGCGCGATCAAGCTCGGACAAATAGTCCTTCTCTTGCTCGATCCTGTCGGCGATGTCGCGCAGCGCTTGAATGAAATCCGTACTGGTCAGTTTCATGGGCATCCTCCTTACATCTGAACGAACATGGGACAATCGGCCGGATGATCCATTAACCTCGCCAATTCATCGTCCACCTTCATGAGGGTGATCGAGCATCCGCCCATCTCCAGCGAAGTGACATACTCGCCGACATAAGAACGGTGAATCTCGACGCCTTTTTCGGCCAATACTTGCGCCGTTCGGCGAAACAGGATAAAGAGCTCCATGTAGGTCGTGGACCCCAATCCGTTGACGAGAACGACCGCCCGATCCCCCCGGGTCAGAGGCATGTCGGCGAGAATCCGGTCCAACAGCTCGCCGGCCACTTCATCGGCGGGTTTGATCTTGCCTTTCTGTACGCCGGGTTCACCGTGAATCCCAAGGCCGATTTCCATCTCGTCGGGTCCGAGCTCGAAGCTCGGACGGCCCGTTTGCGGATTAAAGCACGGACTCAAGGCAACGCCCATCGTCCTGGTCATTTGATTGGCCTTGGATGTTACCCGGACCACTTCATCCAAGCTGTAACCCTGATCGGCCGCCGCGCCCGCCACTTTAAACACCAGGAAATCGCCTGCGATGCCGCGTCTTCTGTCCTCTTCCGATTTCGGAGCGGAAGCGACATCGTCGGTGATCCTCACCGTTTCGACGCGAATGCCTTCCATTCCTGCCAATTCGGCAGCCATATCAAAATTCATGCAGTCTCCGGCATAATTGCCGTAGAGGTAGATGACGCCCGCGCCGGCGTCTACCGCCCTGGTAACCTCCAGAATCGGATCCGGCGGCGGGGACGCAAAAATATTGCCGACCGGAACGCCGTCCACCATTCCTTTGCCGATTAACCCCAGGAACGAGGGCTCGTGGCCGGAGCCGCCGCCGCAGATGACGCCGACTTTGCCGGGCCGTACCGTATTGGTGCTGACAATGGACCGTTTGTTATGCGGCAGCTGCCGCACGTAACGGGAGTGGGCCGCCACAAAGCCTTCGAGCATTTCTTCAACAACTGCCGCCGGATGGTTGATCAACTTTTTCATATTCGCCCCTCCTGATAAACTCCTGTTCCTTCTCCATAATTTTTTCGACCTTGCGGCCGGAGTTTCCCCCTTCAAACTCGGAGTTGATCCAAGCCTCCACAACCTTCAAAGCCGCTTCGGGCCCGATGACCTTGGCTCCCATGGTCAGAATTTGCGCGTTGTTGCTTTTGCGGGCGCGTTCCGCCGAATACGTATCGTGGCACAGCGCCGCGCGGATCCCCGGCACCTTGCAAGCCGCGATGGCCATGCCGATCCCCGTGCCGCAAACCAAAATCGCCCGGTTGAACTTCCCCTTCTTCAGGTCAAGCGAGACTTGAAACGCGACATCGGGATAATCGACGGCATCGCAGCTGTAGCATCCGTAATCCACGACCTCATGGTTGTGTCGTTCCAAATACGTTTTGATCCGTTCCTTCAATTCATAGGCGTTATGGTCGCTCCCCAATGCCACCTTCACCGTTCCGACCACCCTTCCGCATTAAGGCACCAAAATCACTTTGAGCGAGTTTTTCCCGCTCTTCACCAGTTCGAAGCCTTCTTGAAACTTTTCCAAAGGCAGCTTGTGGGTCACGACGCCTTCGGTCGGAAGCTTGCCCGACGAGATGCCGTCAATGACCAGCGGATAGCAATACGGACCCAAATGGGAGCCGAAAATGTCGAGTTCCTTGCGGTCGCCGATGATGCTCCAGTCGACCGTGACCGGATCTTTGAACACGCTGAATTCCACAAACCTGCCGAGCTTGCGGATCATCGCCAGTCCCTGCTCGACCGATTTCGGATGGCCGGTCGCTTCAATATAGATGTCGCAGCCGTAGCCTTCGGTCATGCCCTTGATTTCCTTGACGACATCCGTTTTGCTTGGGTTGAGCACGATGTCGGCGCCGAATTTTCGGGCCAGCTCCAGACGTTCGTCATGGAGATCAAGCACAATCAGCTTGCCGGGACCCGCCTGCTTCGCGGCCCCGACCATTCCGAGGCCCAACGTTCCCGCGCCCGAGATGACCACGATGTCGCCCAGCTCGATTTTGGCGCGCTGCACGGCATGGAACGAACAGGCGTACGGCTCGATGAGGATGGCGGCCTCGATCGGCAGGTCGTCCGGCACCTTGTAGTTGATGGCTTCCTTCGTAAATTTCATATATTCGGCCATGCCGCCGTTGACATTGTTCTGGAAGCCGTACAGGTCGTGCTTCTCGCACATCCAATATTGCCCGCGTTTGCAGAAGCGGCAGTTCCAGCACGGAACGATCTGCTCCGAGATGACGCGATCCCCCACCTCGAATCCGGTCACCCCTTCTCCAAGGGCCGCCACATGACCGATGAACTCATGGCCCGGAATTACGGGAGCCTTGATGTAAGCGGGCTGCGTTTCGTCGCCCCAGAAGCTGGGGGCGCCCGTATACGCTTTAATATCGCCGGCGCAAATGCCGCAAGCTTCCACCTTCACCAAAATCTCTCCGGGACCGATCTTCGGCACGTCCACTTCTTCCAATCGGTAGTCTCCGGGCGCATAGGCCACGATAGCTCTCATTTTCTCGGGAATGGCAGTCATGCGTACATCCTCCGTTCATGGTTTAAATTCGGTTTCCGTTCTGGCTGTCAAACAGATGAATGCGGTCTTCGCGGAACAGCAGACAAATGGGATCTCCCGGTTGGAAAAACACGTTTTCTCCGGTCACCAGGCTGAGCAGCGCGTCGTTGATCCGGATATGGATGCGGCACTCCTCGCCCAGATTTTCGAAGATCGTCACCCGGGTCCTGAGCGTGTGCGGTTCGCTGCCCGCGACGATATGGATATCGCCGGGACGGATGCCGAACCGGTACGGCTTGCCGTCTATCACTCGATCCCGATAGGCATCCGGCACCGCGAACTCGATCGGCGACCCGTCGATCCGGAACATTTTCCTGCCCGTTTTCTCCGTAAAGGCGGTTACCGTGAACAGGTTCATCGGGGGTTCCCCGATGAAGCCGGCCACGAATTCGTTCGCCGGATGGTTGTACACTTCCAGAGGCGTGCCGTACTGCTGAAGGACGCCTTCGTTGATGATCGCGATCCGGTCGGCCAGCGCCATCGCTTCCGACTGGTCATGCGTCACGATGATGCTGGTCGACCGGATTTCCGTATGCAGCCGTTTCAGCTCGGTGCGCATGCTCTGGCGCATTTTGCCGTCGAGATGGGACAACGGTTCGTCCAGAAGCAGAACGGCCGGCTTTCGCACGATGGCTCTTGCGATATTGACGCGCTGCTTCTGCCCTCCCGACAAAGCCGACGGTTTCATCTGGAGCAAGGGGGTGATTTGGAGAAGCTCCGCAATTTTGTCCACCTCGCGTTTGATCTCCGGCTCCGGCATGTTCCTCGCCCGAAGGTTGAACGCGATATTCTCGTAAACCGTCAGCGGCGGATAGAGCGCATAGTTTTCGAACGCCAATCCGACATTCCGCTTGCTCGGATGCAGCCGGTTGACCACCGTCCCCCCGATTTCGATCTCGCCGGAAGTGATCGTCTCCAAGCCGGCAATCATGCGAAGCGTGGTCGATTTGCCGCATCCGGAAGGACCGAGGAAAGCGATGAACTCTCCGTCCTTGGCCGTCAAGTTCAAGGACTTGACGGCATGAATCGACTCTTTTTGTTTGGTGTACGTTTTGTTCAAATTCCGGATGACCAGTTCAGCCAACGAAGCGTCCTCCCTTCTCTCCGGCGCGCGCGATGAACCGCCTGGTTCGTTCATCGAAAAAGATGGCTTCGTCCACATTGAATTTGAGGTAAATCGGCCGGTCCGGCCGCGCCTCCAAATCGGCGGGAGCGATCAGCCGGATCAATTGTCCGCCGGCATGAGCCGTCAGAATCGCTTTGGAACCGAGCGGCTCGAAGCTGTATACCGCGGCGCGCAGCATGGAAGCCGAATCGTCGGTAAAGCTGTACTTGATATCTTTGGGACGGAAACCGACCCTCACGGTTTCCAACTGCAGCTCTTCGATGACGCTCTTCACTTGCCGGGGAACGGTAAAATGGTCGCTGTCCCCCAAAAGGTTCAGATACCATTCCCCGCCCTTCCGAACGATGCCGGCAGTCAAAAGGTTAATCTCCGGTTCGCCGAACGCTTCCGCGACGAATTCCGTGGCCGGGCGGTAATAAATATCGTCCGGCGTGCCGATCTGCTCGATCCGTCCTTCGTTGAGGACCGCAATGCGGTCGCCCAGACTCAACGCTTCCAAATAATCATGGGTGACATAGATCGTGGTGGTGTTCAGGTTCGCCTGCATTTCCTTGAATTCAGCCCGCATCTGATGGCGCAGTTTGGCATCCAGATGCGTCAGCGGTTCATCCATCAGAAATACTTCCGGACTTCTGACCAAGGCGCGGCCGAGCGAAACGCGCTGCCTTTGGCCGTTGGACAGCTCCGAAGGCAGACGCTGAAGCAGCCAGTCGATCCTCAAAATCTTGGCGACCCGGTGGACTTCTTCCTTGATTTTGCTCTCCGGCTGGCGGTACCTGGGACTCCGAAGCGGAGAAGCTATATTATCGAAGACCGACATATGGGGATACAGGGCATAGTTTTCGAACACCATGGCCACGTTCCGGTCTTCCGGCTCTATCGAGTTCACGACCTTGCCGTTCATGGTGACGACTCCTTCTTCCGGAACGGCGATGCCGGCGATCACGTTCAGCAGGGTCGTCTTGCCGGCGCCCGCCGGTCCGAAGATGACAAAAAACTCTTTGTCCTTAATGTCGATGCTGACGCCGTTCAAGGCCGTATGCTGCTTGTATTTCTTGGTAACCTGCTTTAGAGCGATATCCGCCATGGCCAGCTCTCCTCTCCGCTTCCTAACCTTTGACCGCTCCCATACTCAAACCGCGCACCAGATGTTTCTGGATCAACAGCGCCAGGATGACTTCGGGCAGTGCCGAGATCGTGACGGCCGCCGCCATCTGGCCGTAGTGCACCGTGTCGGAGGAAATGTATTTTAAAGAGGCCACCGTCGTCGTGATGACGCCTTGGCCGGCAAGCAGAAGGGCGAACGTGAAGTTATTCCATACGAAAATGAAGGACAGCAGCGCCGCCGCGACCAAGCCGGGCTTGATCAACGGCATGATGATTTTCAAAAACACGCGCCACCAGGAATATCCGTCCACCCGTCCCGCATGCTCCACTTCCGGTGAAATATCCTCAAAATATCCCCTCAAAATCCAGATGATAAAAGGAAGCGAAATCAATTGATAAACCCAGATCAACCCGAAATACGTGTCGTACAAGCCGATTTTTTGATAAATCAGGAACAAGGGGAGAATGACCAGAAGCTCGGGCGCAAAACGGAATGAGAGGAACGTGAACGCTAGATTTTCTTTTCCTTTAAAGTCGAACCGGGCCAGCGCGTACGCGGCAGGCACGCCGACCACGATGGACACGAGGACCGCGCCTACGCTGACGTACACGTTGTTGAGAAAGTACCCGATATACTCGTTGGAGGAAAACAGCACTTTATAGTTTTCCAGAGTGGGATGGAAAAGAAAGACGGTGTTGAACATCTCCCGGTCATGCTTGAACGAAATCAGAATCATCCAGAACAACGGGAACAATGCGAACAGAGCGTATAGCAGCAACGCCGCGTTCTTCAAAAGCTTCGAAAACGGATTGGTGTTCCCCATTTAAACGGCCCCCTCAACTTCCGGATGCGTTTTTTTGCGCGCGGCTCCAGTAACGGATCATGTAATGGCTCACGATGTAGACGAAAATCCAGAGAATCAGCATATAAGGAAGAGCCGTGCCCAATTCCTTGTACGTGAAAGCCTCGTTGTAAGCCGTGAGCGACAAGGACATCAACGTATCGCCCGGTCCCCCGCGGGTCAAAGCGAAAATAATGGAAAATTCCTGCAGCGAGATCATCGTCCTGAACAACAAAGCGATCACCAACAAGGGTTTGATCATGGGCAAAGTTAGCGTCTTGAAGGTGAACCAGGCGGAGCCGCCGTCTACCATCGCAGACTCAAAAGGCGCCTTCGGCAGCGATCTTAAGCCCGCCAGCACCAGAACGATGACGAAAGGCGTATACACCCACACGTCGATCAGCACAACCGAGAACATGGCCGTCTTGGGATCGGCTCCCCATACGAAATTGTCGATTCCGACGGAACGGAGAAAATGAGCGATCACGCCGACCGAGTTGTTCGTCATCAGCTGCCAGATCAGGGTCGCAATGACCGGCGCAATCATGAGCGGAAAAATGAGAACCATGCGAAGCGCTTTGGCGAGCCGAGTTTCCTGATTGAGCAAGAGGGCAACCCCGATGCCCAGCAGCATTTCCGCGCCCGTAGAGAAAATCGCGTATTGCCCGGTTACCCAGACGCTGTGCCAAAAGGACGGATCTTTCAGCATCAGGGTCCAATTTTCCAATCCCACGAACGAATAATCCTTATATTTGAACGAATAGTTCGTAAACGAATAATAGATGGAAATAAAGAACGGAATCAGAATGCCGATCGTAAGCAGCAGCGCCGGCGCCAAAATCAAATAGGGCCGTGCTTTGCGCATAAACGGAATCGGCGGCACCCGGTACGTATCCATGCGATCTTTGGCCAGATCCGCGATCTGGACCGTTTCGCCCGACTTGCCGATGGAACTCATGAACCTTCTCCTTCCGTTGCGGAAAGCGGTCGCGACAGCCGTTACGCATCGCCCCCGCCCCCCGTCCAATCGTTTATTCTATTCGGTCCGGATACGCTCCACGCGTTTGTTGATATCCTTCGCCAATTGCTTCATTCTCGTTTCCGCATCGGATTTCCCGGTCACGATGTCTTGGAGCGCCGCGGCCCATTCCGTCGTCGTGTTGAAGAATTCCGGCTGAGGCGTAAATTTGATGGAAGTGTTGTCAATAATGGCTTTAAAGGTGTCCTCATACCCCGGGAATTCGGCAATGCGTTTGAGGAAATCCGGGTTCTCCCATACGGAAGCGCGAATCGGGTTAAATACGCTGGCTTGCGTTGCGCCCCACAGCGTGTGCTCTTTGCCCGTAAAATATTGCATGAACAACCAGGCTGCGTCTTTCTTCTTGGAGGCGTTGTTCATGGCGATCGACCAGATCCACTCGTTGGCTCCAACCGCTTGGCCTTCCTTGACGATCGGCGGCGGCGCCGTTCCGAGGTTGCCGGCTTCTTTCGAAGCGCCCTTGGATCCTTGGAAGATGGCGAAAATATCCGCGTCGAACGCAATGGCCGCTTTCCCTGCGCCCAAGTCGGAGGAAGCCTGATACCAAGTGTAGTTGGTCCAGTCTTTGGGACCGGCTTTTTTGACCAGTTCGGCGAACTTCTTCGTAATTTCGATCGCTTCCGGACTGTCCACCTTGGATACGAGCTTGCCGTCCTGGATCTCGAAGTCTTTGGCGCCGCTCATGCTGAAGGCCGTCATATAACCCGGATGGATCGTGGCCCAGGAACGCGTTCCGCGGACAGCGACTCCGTAAGAGCCGTCGCCGTTCCAACCGTTAAGCTTCTCGCCGAGCGCAATAAGCTCGTCGAACGTTTTGGGCGGCTGTGCGCCGATGCTGTCCAGCGCGCGCTTGTTGTAGACCAGAACGTTCGTTTCGAAGCCGAGCGGCAACGCCCAGAGGCTGCCGGTTCCGACCGGATGGCCGGGCACCAAATCCCAACGGTCGCCGTCGAGAATGCCTTTGTAAATATCGTTCAGATCGTAGTCCGGAGAAGTTTTGGAAGGGTCTTTCAAAAAGGAATCCAGCTCCTGGACGTATTCGGCGGGCGCATACTCCCATAACTGATAAGAACCGGTCATGAACACGTCCGGGTTGCCGTTGCGGGCATTAAGCGCCGTGGTCAGCTTGTCGAAGTAGTTTTCCTCCGGCGTAATAGAATACTTGACTTTGATGCCGGTCAGCTTCTCGAACTCGGGCAATCGGGCGATGATCGCTTCCGCGTAAGGATGCTGGTTCAACAAAACGTCGATTTCCTGGCCCGAATACTGCTTCCAGTCAAAGGAGCCGTTTGCCGGCGATGCCGATTCCGAGCCGGGAGCTTGCGAGCTTTCCGGGCTGCCGGATGCCGTCGCGCCGGGCTCCGAGCCTCCCGATTTGCCGGAAGAACAGGCTGAAGTAAAGACAAGTAAAGCGGTTACAACAAGCAGTACGATCGTTTTCATGGCATACCGTTTTTTCACGCTTGACACCCCATTGTCCCGTTGCGGTTTCGCAACGATTTTTGACCATCCATTGTAAACGCTGCCAAGATACTGCGCTGCCACTCGCTGCTACTCGCTGCTAACTTGAACGATGATCCTGCAATTCGCTTCCCCACCTCCGAGAACCGCATCCTGATTGTGATTTAAGTCAATATTATCATTTATTTTCGTATTGTCAATTTTTTGTTTCGAATTTTTTTCGTATTTCTTCGCATAAAGGTCTGGTTTTTTGTTATAATATTGTTGAATGCAAGCGAAAATTCGATCTTCCGCCGTCTTTTTCTCCGCTTATTTTTATCGATTGATTGATTGCGAAAATCATTTTTGGTATGCTAAACGTAAAATTCGCTTGCATAAAACAAAAAAGGTGATATAAATGTCAAAAATGTTCAAAACGGAAAGAAGAGATAAAATCATTGAACATTTGAAAAAACAGCATCGGGCGACCGTCAAGGAGCTTTCTGAAATTTTGGGCGTATCCGAAGCGACTCTCCGTTCCGACCTGCAATGGATGGAAGAGGAGGGCCTGTTGCAGCGGACGCATGGCGGCGCGGTATTGCAAGCCGAAGCTCCGACGGAAACCAATTTTGTCGTGCGACAGATGAAAAATCTTGAAGAAAAGAAGGCCATCGCCGCAAAGGCGCTGGAAATGGTGGACAACGGCCAATGCATCCTGCTGGACGCCAGCTCGACCGCGTTGGAAATGGCAAAAATGCTGAGGAAAAAAACGATTCGCTTGATCGTCGTTACAAGCGGAATCTACGCGGCTTTGGAATTGAGGGAAAATCCGGGCATCACGGTCATTCTGATCGGAGGCGTGCTGCGGGTGGGATCGTTTGCATTGGAAGGGACGTTGGGAACGCAAATCCTGAATCAGATCAATGTCGACACGATGTTCGCTTCGGCCAGAGGATTCACGATCGAAGACGGACTGACGGATTTCAACGTTTATGAAGTGGAATTGAAGAAAGAGATGGCCAAAGCCGCGAAGAAGCTTGTGGCGCTTCTGGATTACAGCAAGCTGGGCAAAAGCTCGATTTCTTCTTTCGCCCGGACCGCCGACATCGACACGATCATCACGGACTCGAAAGCACCCCAAGAGATCGTGGACAGCTTGACGGCATTGAATATCAACGTGGTCACGGCAGGATAATCCGGCCATTGCGGGACTTGAGCGGCCTATTCCGGGTCCACGCGATTTTGCCGTTGCCGAGAATACCCTTGCCGAGAATCCCCCCGAATCCGGCAGCCATCCGCAGCATAAGCAATCGATCGTTTATTTTTATTCTTTATTCTTTTTTATCGTTTTGTCAAGTTAATTCTTTTTCATTTATTCGTTTTTTTGTTTTTTACATAGATTTTTCATTCCGTTTCGCGATCGTCCGTAGCGGTCGTGCATGCTCGCGAAGGCCGTCAAAACGAAAGGCCGTCCCATACGGGACAGCCTTTTGAGCATTGGGGCCGAGCTTCGCGCAGCGCAGGAAACGTGCCGGCGCGGCTCTTGCGTCCGGTCTGCCTTCATTCGGCCTGTCGCTGCCCGATGGTTCGGAGCCGCGCATCCGTTTTTGCCCTTATCCTCTTTCCGCTTCAAGATCCAGCCACGCAAGCTCCTCTCGGGTCAGCCGGATCTTCGAGCCTTCATCGCAGGAGCGAAGTTCTTCCGGCGACTGGGCGCCGATCAGCGCGCAGGTGGGAAACGGCTGATTGAGCACGTAGGCGAGCGCAATCTGGATCATGGATACGTTCTTCTCCGCCGCCAGCCGCTTGGCCCGGTTCAACCGCTCCCAGTTGCCGTCGTTGTAAAATACGCGGACGATGTCCGGGTTGTCGCGAACGTCGGGCGAAAATCTCCCCGTAAAGAAGCCTCTCGCCTGGGACGACCAGGAAAGCAGCGGCATTTGCGTCCGCTCGTGCCAGGCGCACGTTTCGGCGTCCGCCGACACGCAGCCCGGCCAGAACGGCTCGTTCGGCTTCGCGAGGCTCAAGTTCGGGCTGCTGAACGTAAACCCGACCAGCCCATTCGCGGCCGCATAATCGTTCGCTTCCTGAATGCGCCGCCACGTCCAGTTGCTCACGCCGATCGCCCCGACCTTGCCGGATCGGATCGGCTCATTGAGCGCTTCGACGATCGGTCCCACCGGCACGGACGGATCATCGCGGTGGAGCGCGTACAGATCGATAAAATCCGTTTGCAGCCGCTTCAGGCTCGACTCCAAATCATGGCGGATGGCCTCCGGGGTGACGCGCGGTCCGTTCGCGTCATGATGCGCCCCTTTGGTCAGGATGACCAGCCGGTCGCGGTTGCTCCGCTCCTTCATATAGCGGCCCAGCACCTCCTCGCTCTGGCCCCCGCAGTAGACGTGCGCCGTGTCGACGGCGTTGCCGCCGATCGCGAGAAAGGCGTCGAGGTTGGCGGCCGCTTTCCCGTACGATTCGTGGTAAAAATAATCCGTTCCTTTCACCAGGCGGGACACGGGCTTGCCGAGCCCCGGAATTTCGATGTACTCCACCGCTCCGTCGCCTCCCCGTCAGGATTCGAGTTCCACTCTTCTCCGCTCGCGCGCGGACAGAAGGCAGGCGTCGATCGCCTTCATGTTCCGCACGGCGTCGGCCGGTTCAAAGCGCAGCGGCGTTCCGTCCAGGATGGATCGGGCCAGATGATCCGCTTGCGCCGCATAGGCGTTGACGTCGGGCACCGCGATTTCCCGTCGTTCTCCCCCGGCGGTCAGATAGAAGTTCCCGCTGCCGGGCTGCGGCGTAAGGAACGCCGACGGCACTTCGATGAGGCCGTCGGTACCGAGCACCTCGAGCGTATTGCGCGGAGCCGCCCACATGCCGCAGTCGAAGGTAAGCGCCACCGAATCGGGAAACTCAAGCAGCCCGGAGGCCATCATGTCGACCCCGTCGTGCTCCGGCGAAAAGAAAGCCTGCACCGTCGCCGCCTCCGGTTCCTGTTCCAGCAGCAGGCGCGCGACGCTGATCGGATAGCAGCCGACATCGTAAATCGAGCCTCCGCCCCACGCCTTGCGAAACCGGACGTTCCCCTTGTCGCCGGCGTTGTTGAACGTAAAGACGCTGCGAATGCCCCGCACCTTCCCGATCGCGCCCGACGCGATAAGCTCCTTGATCGTGTCGTAACGCGGGTGGTGCCGGTACATGAACGCTTCCGCGAGACGGACGCCGGCACGCTCGGCCGCTTCAACCATCTCGGCCGCTTCCGCCGCCGTCAGCGCGAGCGGCTTTTCGCACAGAATATGCTTGCCCGCCTCCGCGGCGCGAAGGGTCCATTCCCGGTGCAAATGGTTCGGCAGCGGAATATAAACGACATCGATCGACTCGTCCGCAAGCAGCGCTTCGTAGCTGCCGTACGCGACGGGAATGCCGAACGCCTCCGCCGTTTGCTTCGCCTTGTCCGCATCCCGGCTCGCGATTGCGGCCGGCTCGTTCAGCTCCGACAGCCGCAGCCCGGGAATGACCGCCCGCTTGGCGATTGCGGCGCACCCCAAAATCCCCCATCTCAGTTTTCGACTCATGCAGCTCCCCACCTCAGCTTGTTTGGAATTATGATTATATTGTGATTATATGGAAGTTTATTTAAAATTAAAATAATAATATTTTGCATCGAATTAAAACAATATTGTCATCGAGGTGCTTGTCCTATGCAGCGGCAGTGCCTACTGCCGACCCTTCCGCAAACGCCCTTCTTCTGCTTTCCCGAGTCGGTCGGTTTTTACCGCGACTACCCCGAGCACAGCGTGTCCCGGGAAGCGGGCGCACTGAACAATTTCAACATTCACTTCGTCGTTTCCGGCAAAGGCTACGTGGAGATCGACGGAAACGTTCACACGCTGAAAGCCGGGGAAGCCGTGCTGTATTTCCCGCTTCAGCGGCAGCGGTACTACAGCAGCGAAGACGATCCGTGGGCGGTCCGCTGGGTTCATTTTTACGGCAGCGGCGCCGGCCTGCAAGATTATTTGACCTGGCGGGGATTGCACAAGAGCCCTTTGTGGACGCTGCGCCGCCCCGACTTGTGGGAGCAGGCTCACGAAACGCTGCTTGCGGAAGCCGAGGCGCACCGGATGCTGTTTCCGGCCCGCTTGTCCACGCTGACGTACGAAGTGCTGTCCGTTTTCGTTGAACAGGCCGTCCCCCTTGCCGGCGCCGGAGGGGGCTCATCGGACAGCCGCATTCTGGAGCTGCTGCCGCTGATGCAGCAGGAAGCGGCCAAGCCGTTCTCGCTGGAAGAATGGGCGAACAAGGCAGGCGTAAGCCCGTATTATTTTTGCAAGCTGTTTCGCAGCGTGACGGAGATGACGCCGATGGACTTCATTACGCGCTCCCGCCTCCAGATGGCCAAGCAATGGCTGCTTGAGCGCAAAGAGGCGAAAATCGGGCAAATCGCTGCGGATGCCGGCTATCCGAGCGTAAGCTATTTCAACAAACGGTTCATGGAGAACGAGGGGATGACCCCGACGGAGTACCGCCGGCTGTACGGCGTCTGAACGGCGCTGGACTTTATGCCAAATTTTGATAAGATAGCAATAAGACCTCTTCGGGAGGTCTCTATTTTTATATAAGGAGCTATTCCTGTAATGAATTAAAATGCGGTTTGAAAAACAAAAAGCGCCTCCTGTATGCTGGGTCTCGGAATGACACACATTCACTGCCCTAATTAAGAGGAGGACGCTCACTATGAAGTT